>WNFL01145911.1_pt1 | contig 413878 bp, 447 predicted proteins | sample 5400361 | NCBI WGS metagenome assembly WNFL01 (sample SAMN13153351, study PRJNA577476) | soil metagenome | isolation source: 40 cm soil on Douglas fir-dominated hillslope | place: USA:California | collected 2013-09-17
ATCAATCAGTCCGAGATAGCAAAGAAAGTCCGTGATTTTTTGGAATATCTTCAGGTAGAACGCGGCTCCTCTCCCCTAACCATTAGGAATTACAAACATTATTTAACGCGCTTTATTTTATGGATGGAAAGCCAAGGTATTCGTGAGACATTATCCGACATTAATCAGGATTTAGTTAGGTCCTTCCGTGTGTATTTATCTAACTTGCCTGGAGAAAATAAAGCAAATTTAGCCAGGCGAACCCAGGGCTACCACGTAATTGCTTTAAGAAGTTTTCTTAAATGGCTAATCAGGAATGATTTTACTGTTATGGCGCCCGACAAAATTGATTTACCAAAAGTAGAAGAGCGGCAAGTTAAATTCCTCTCCGGTGAAGAAGTGGACAGGATGCTTAACGCACCCTCACAGGATTCTATTCAAGGCAAACGTGACAAAGCAATCTTAGAAGTTTTGTTCTCAACCGGACTTCGTGTAAGTGAGCTCACGCGTTTAGATCGCGATAAAGTAAACCTAGATACTAAAGAGTTTGGGATAATTGGTAAAGGTGGTAAAGCTCGTGTGGTATTTTTGTCCGGACGGGCAGTCGATTGGCTTACAAAATATTTAAATGAAAGAAACGACCACTTTAAGCCACTATTTATTCACCATAAAGGCAAAATGGATGCTACTACCCCTGACGAAAAAATGCGACTCACTCCCCGCTCGGTGCAAAGAATGATTAAAAAATATTCCCATAAAATGAAAATGCCAATGGAAGTTACCCCGCACGTTATGCGCCATTCATTCGCTACTGATTTACTCAACGCGGGGGCAGATATTCGTTCAGTGCAGGAAATGCTGGGGCATAAAAATATTTCCACAACTCAAATTTACACCCATGTAACTAATAAGCAGTTAAGGGATATTCACTCCGCATTTCATGGCAAGGGTGGAAGCTGATATAATTTAACCATGGAGGCTTCGTTTCCTGATTCAGATTTACCAATTTTGGATGCCCAAGTAATACCTGTTGAACAGTATGACAAGTTAAGAAGTCGTGGACGGTCTTTAGGTGAGTCTTCTGCAAAATTAGTTTACACTCAAGAAGGTAGAGCTGAAGCGGACAAATTTTTGGATGGTATGCGCGCCAAAATTAAAAATTTATCTGGCCGCGTATTTCAGGTTCCAAAAGATCGTCAAAATGAACAAATACTCTATGAAATTGATAGTGGAGTTTTAACAGGGAGTGAACCAGGTTTTGAAGACAAATTTCTGGAGTTAAAGAGGGCTCGGTTATTGGCTAAAGATCTTGACCCAATCCTCGATGAAGATAGTATTAAAACCGGGTTTGCCAAAGAAGTGTTTACTAAAGGTGTTAAAGACGGATGGCAGGAAGTTGTAAATGAAAGTCAGTTTAAAAATGAAACGCAAAAGCCTTGGTACTTAATAAAAGAATAGTAAAAAAACTTCTCTACTATTTTTGTTATTGTAAATGCAATGAGTTTAAGTGTATATAGTACTTGTGGTTGATTTACCCATGACTTCTGAAGGTTATATGTATACCGCTTGCAGGTTGTGTGCCGCGAAAGTTGGAATTACTAAATGCGATCAAACAAAATTGGATAAGTTTATGGATGGCCGTAAGGTATCGCACTATCGCCCAATCGGCTGCCCACTTAATTCTTCTGGTGGAGGAGCAGCTAAAGTATCTCCTGAGTCAATTCTTAAGCAACGGATGTCAAAAAGAGGATAAAGGATTTTTAATAAACCCTTTCTTGTCACTAGGCCAATAAATGTAGGAGGCTTTACCTGTAATTGTGCTTTTCTCAATAAATCCATAAAACCTTGAATCATCGGAGTGTTCCCTGTTATCCCCCAAAACAGCATAACTATTTTCTGGAATAAATATATTAGATTCACCTATATACGTTCCCGCCTTGGTTACAATTTTGCTATCGATATATGGCTCATCCAATATTTTGTTGTTTATATAAACATGATTATTTCTGATAGATATGTATTCACCAGGTAAACCTACTATTCTGTCGATAAATTCATTTTTTGGCCTATCGTTCCGTGTAAATACTATTATGTCGCCACGCTTTGGTGAGTGTGAATAATAACTAACTTTTTCACTAATCATATATTCCCTGTCATTAAGATCTGGCTCCATCGACCTCCCTGTTATTTTATGAGGTTTAAAACCCAGCAAATAAATCAAGTAAAAAATAGCCCAAAGAACAAATGGTAGAATAGTAAGAATTCTCACTAGTTTATTGCCAAGTAAAAATCCCCATACAGGCAACAACAATAAACTTCCGGAAAATGTTGTTAGCCCAACAATATTAGTATAAATATTTGATTCGCCTGTATATGTGTTTATAAAGAAAACAAAAGAAATAACAAAAAATATCCAGAGAGCGAGAGCTATAAGGCCAAGTTTTTTGTGGCCCGACTTATGCTTGGGTGTGGAATTGTAAATATCCATCTACCTAAATCATAGCAGAAATTAAGAATTCATAACTGTCCTGTTAAATATTTATTTCCACTTTGCAAATAAGTAGATTACAGCTAGAAGCGGAATTACAGCGGCCACGGGATTAACAAAAAGCCCAATCAAGATTACCAGACCATAGAGCCATAAACTCCATACCTTCTTGGTTACAATTCCGTAAGAAATCGCAATCATTGCAACCCCAACTACAAGCCGAACTAAATATGTTGGTAAATGTGTACCTGTTGGCCTAATCACATCACCAAAAATTCCACCCATTATGCTTAACCCTCCCGTTGCTGTAAAAAGGGCAATAAGTTTTACTGCGAGTGGCAACTTTCCCCCAGGCAAACTTACTTTTATCTGACTGGCAACTTTATGGGCATTTTTCCGTACTTTTCTTCTTGTCACTCTCCAACTATATACTTATCAATCAGCATTATCTATTATTAGATATGTCCTCTAAGTCTGCCATTGTAATAATTATTGCTTTATCTCTGCTTGTTACTATCCCTACACGTTTTGCAAAGGCTTTGACAACAGAATCTCCCCCTGCCCCAACTACAGAAGCCGCTCCTGTTATGGAGACTTCTGTGACAGATACAGACATGGACGGCGTCCCAGATAGTGAGGAAGCAACTAAAGATTCTGATAGTGATGCGATTCCAGATATTTTAGAATCAAATATAATTGACTCTGATAGTGATGGCCTTGCAAATAATGTTGACCCCAATGATGATGGAGATTTAACACCTACTTCTGAGGAAAGTATTTCTACTGATACCGACCACGACACTGTTCCTAACTATCTTGATTCAAGTAGTGCCGATACAGATCATGATGGAATTTTAAATGTCTCAGACACTGATGATGACGGTGACGGAATTCCTACAGCCCAAGAAAATGACGTAATTGGAACAACAGAAGTCCTTCAGGATACGGATCACGATAAAATTCCAGACTTTTTGGATACTGATGACGACAATGACGGTATACCGACAATTGATGAGAAAAAAGATTCCGATGGCGATACAATTCCCGATTTTCGTGAATCAAATTCTATTGATCACGATAAAGATGGGCTTCCCGATAACTTGGATGCCGACGATGATGGGGACGGAATTCCTACAAAAGATGAAGTTAAAATAATTAAAAATGGAGTTGTTTTGGAAGTTGATACAAATGATGATTTAATCCCTGATTATCTTGAACCAAACAACAAGACTTCCAATACTCCGATTTACGTTGCACTCGCAACTTCCATTTTGGCGCTTCTTTTAATGATGTCCCAAAAGACTAGAAAGAAAAAATAACCTCAACAAAGATTAGAATATGCCAGGATTTTATATAAAAGAGTCTGGACAGCTATGCAATTTTATTGCCTTTGAGATTTTTTTTGGGTGTTTCATCCTTGTCTTGATCTGAAATAATATTCAATTCTACAGCCCCAATCTTTGGCTTTAGGTTTTCTAATCTTTCTTTAAAATGCTGACTCCAATCATCTCCTGTAATTTGATTTCGACTAAATCCACATTTAGCCCTCTCCTTTTCATTGGCGAGAATTATTTCTTCCATTGGTCCTCTTAATACAAGATTATGTTCATAGGTTTTACTATCATACAGTTCTATCGGTAGTCTCAGTAAACTCTCTTGATATTCTCGATTCATAACAATGTTGTTAGTTTTATTTTTGTTAGAGATATCTGGTATTCTTGGAAACAATTTTGGTAAAGGACTACTTAAAGCCAATTCAGTAATAGCTTTAGAAAATCCATTATTTGTTGAAATGGGTACTTCTAATTTGCTTAAATTAACCACTTCAATTGAAGGAAATATTTTGGTGTAATCGTAAGTTTCACTCATATTAGTGCATTTTACTATTTTGCGAACAAAATAACTAAGGCTTAATTACTCACCAATTATCTTGAAGTACCTAATTGGGCAATCCGGTTGACTGCATCTTCCCTTTTTTTGTATGGGCCGCCAAAGTGCTTTTTGGTAGCTTTACCAATAACGTAATAACCTTCTTTGCGCCTAATTATTACAATTGCATCCATAAAGTTATATTTTTTTTGCAACTAAAACAGCCCTGTGTCTTGGTAGAGCAATTCCTTTTTGAGAAGAGTTTTGAGAAATATACTCATCAAGTTTAGCTTTATCTTTTTTAGTATCGTAGTTCTCGAAAATAGGAACGCCTTGCAAAAACAAATCAAGTGCTTCGTATGTTGGGTAATATTCGGAATAATTGTAGTTTTCTGAAAAAATAGTCTCAAAACCAAGTTTTTTTAATTCTCCAATATCTTTGTCCATTCTTGAGTTATCCCATTCTCCAAAATCCTGTCCTCTCCCAAATACTTTTTTAATTCCCATTGCGTCTCTTTCTCCGATCTTGATTTCTAGATAGTGACCTCCAGGTTTTAAAATTCTATAGTACTCTGCAAAATAAGTGGGTCCCCTTCGGCAATAGGCTAAATCGAAAAAAGAATCATTAAAATTGGTGTTAGCAGCATCCTGAAAAGAATATTCTACGTTCTTAATCCCCTCTTTATTCTTATGACCATTTGCAATTTCAAGGTTAACTTTTGAGGTATCTATACCATAAACTTTTTTAAATTGGGGTGAAACCTTAGTTGTAAACCATCCATCGGCGCAACCTATATCCAGGGCTATTTTGTCTTTCGAAGCAAGTTCTAGAATTTTATCCTTAAAAGTTACTTCCGGGTCACCATTCGTAAATTCTTTAGTATATTCAAGGCTTCTGCCCTGGCCATAACCGCCAAATTTTTTAGCGACTCGATCGTAAAAATCCTTTGTCATGATAGCCAAATTGTAGCATTTTTTTTAGGTTTTAATTCTTTTTACAGTTCCATGATTTATAAAAACGGCGGGCATGCCTTTTACAACTTTTATTCTTCCAACTCTAAGTTTACATTCTGGGCAAAAGACATCTGTTCCAATTGGTAGGCTTGTTACTCCGACATAATCTTTGCCGATTCTACTTATATAACACTTCATTAGGAAACCGGGCTTCATTTTAATATAGCGGCCGAATAATAAATGTCCATTTTTACATTCAACATCAACAGTTTTAATTGCCATACAAATCGATTCTATCATACTGTTTTCTGGTATAATCCAAACCATGCGGGAAATTATGCGCGCAGTCCTTTGGGATCTTGATGGAACAGCCCACGATACCCAGAAACTAATCATCTCGTCATTTGAACACTCCATTAAACAACTTGGCTATCCGTTAAAATCAAAAGAAGAAATGATCAAGACTCTTGGTCTTCCTCTTTCGGAGTGCTACAGGGTTCTTGTTCCTGATGGAAATATTGAAGCACTTTGTAAGTTACACCAAGAATTTCAACGAGATAATCCACATTTAGTTGTTCCTTTTCCCAATACGATAAGCACAATAAGTGAGCTTAAGAAATTCGGATTCAAAAATGCGGCAGTCACTTCAAGAACACGGGAGTCGGCTTTAAGCAATTTAGAAACAACAAAAGTTGGAATATTAATGGATCACATTATCGCAAAAGAAGATGTTAGGAATCCAAAGCCGAATCCGGAAGGAATATTTAGCGCCTTGAATTATTTACAAGTTTTATCGTCGAATGCTTGGATGATTGGAGATTCCCATGTGGATATATATGCAGGTAAAGCAGCAGGAACTAGAACTATTGGGTTTACAAACGGAGATCCAAGCGAAGAAATTATTGCAAGTAGCCCGGATTATTTGGTGGACGAAATCTCACAAATCGTACCAATCATTCTAACTGAGTTAAAAATAGCTACGAACTTGTTTTAGTCTTATGGTTGGCCTACAATCTCGGCATGGAAAGAAAAATTATATATGGCGCTGTTGTTGTAGGAGTCATTGGAACTGCAGTATATTTAGGATGGAGATCGGCAAACCTGAGCCCTAATTTAGATCAGGTTGATGTTTCAGAAAGTGCGAGCTTATTGGCAACTCCAACTTTAGAGATAACAGAAACACCACCCACGACCCCAACCGAAACTACTCCTTCAGCTACCTCTATAAACAGTAGAGGTGACACTTTTGAAGTAACACCAGATCCAGACGGATATGGTAGACAATGTGTAAAATTAAGACGCTACATAAAAGGGAATAAACAGGATGTAGATGGGGCGGCAATTGCTCTAGGAACAAACACCGAGATTTATGTGGATATTTCCGGAGGAGATGTTTATACGGCTGGTGGTGTTAAGATAGGAAGTTTTGACAGATTGGCACTCCCCGACCCAGATCTTTTTAGGATTGTTCCTCCCGGCACAACTGTCTGTGCTAATATATCTCAATGATAACTTTTGTTCTGCCTGGGTTTTCTTTAAATAACAAAGAATGGTTGGAAGAATGTGCAATGGCATTAAAAGTGGAAGGGTTTGTTAGGCCAATTTTCTGGGATCACTGGACAGATGAAAACGAAAAGTTTGACCCAAAAGAAAAAGCTGATTTAATTGCAAGACACACCAAAGGCGAGCAAATTAATATAATTGCAAAATCAATTGGAAGTTTAGTTGCAAGTTACATTATTAAACAAATTCCAGATCAAATTCATAGAGTTATTGTTTGTGGAATTCCACTCAATGATATAGCGGAGGAGGAAAAAGAAACAATTAAGAACGCTTTAGTAAGTTTGGGTAAAGATAAATTAATTTGTTTCCAAAACGTCGAGGACCCACATGGAACTTTTACCGAAGTTAAAAAGTTTTTACCTAATACAGTTGTAATATCTGAACCCAGAAACGATCACAACTACCCCAACTACACTAGTTTTAATAAATTTTTGCTTACCTAATTAGCGAACCTCGTAGCTTAAGGAGACTGTAATATTAATTTCTGTTGTTCCTGGCTGAATATCGGGGTTTACAGGAGCTCCTCCCATTCCGATAGCTTTATCTGCTGTTAAATAAATTGGACGAGGGGAAATTCCTTGAGATTCTGTTACATTGATAACTTTTCCAAGTGTTACTCCAGCGTTTTTTGCTAAACTTTCGGCATTTGCTTTTGCTTTTTCTACTGCATCTTTTCGGGCGGCATCCATTGCTTTTGCTTTGGCTTCATCACTTAGATCAAAGGAAACACCACCAATCAAATTTGCACCCGTTGCAGTAACTGCGGTTAAAATATCGTTAACTTTGTCTAAGTTACGAATTGTTACCTCATAGTTAATAGAAACCTGATAGCCGGTAATTTTTGGAGGGCTTCCGGGTTGATAATCTGATTGTGGACTAACGTTATATGAAGTGGTTTTGATGTCACGTTCCTCAATACCCATCTTTTTAAGTCCAGCAATTAAACTTTGTGATTTTTGGTTTGCGTCACTCTGAACTTGTTTTAGAGTCTGCCCGGAAACTTGGATTCCTGTAGAAACTTTGGCGATATCTGGAACGGCGACAGTTTTACCTTCCCCAGTAACAACCATTGGCTCCCCTTTACTCTGTGTAGTTGTACTAAAATTAATGGCTGGTCCCCATTTGGCAAAAATAAAAAGAAGAATAAAAAACATGACAACTGCGCCACTTCTATCCCCGTGATTATGCCATTTTTTCTTTTCTTCCATGAATTCATAATATCAGTAATTTTACTTCTAAAGCAAATTTGTAATTTTAATCTTACGGTATTAGAATCCCGTTATGGCATTAGAATTTGGCCCTCCTAAAAATTTTTCGCAAGCATGGATACGAATTCCTGATAAAAGTAAACCAGATTTTAATAAAACTTCATACGAAAATTGTGCTTCTCTGAGAGATCACTTATTTAAATTGATGAAATTTTCAATGTCTGGTACATTAGACCAGTTATCTTTAGAAGGTCGAACTATTCCATTAGAAACCGATGACATCAGACTTCTTTATCAGTGTAATTCGTTTCGGAGAGATTTAGACAAGGCTACAACTGTCAATTGGTCGTGTATTTGGAACAATATTGAACCTTGGAGTCAGATACTGCCTTTGGGTGATAACCAATATCGTTGGTGGCAGATTTCAAATTTTGAACCCGATGTTAAATTTGGTGATTACCGGCTTTATTGTATAGAAATGAATGACCAGTTTGAAGGTGCCGAGTCCTCTACTAGATTTAATGAAAGATCAGAGTTTGAGGTTGTGCTAGTACGAGAGACAGAAATAAATATTTTAAAGGATGCTCTCACTGCTAGGTTCAAAAGTTAAACTTCTTCCTCTTCGTCCCCACCTTTTTCAAGGACCGCTGCAGCGGCCACCATATCGCCTTTGTCGGCAAAGCGCATTAAGATTACGCCCTGTGTAGCCCTGCCAAGCTGAGGAATGTTTCTTAATGGCAACTTAATTACTTGCCCCATTTTGCTGGTGATAATTACTTGATCAATATTTGGTGTAACCATGGCAGCAGTTTTAAGGTCACCCGTTTTAGCACTAACTACAGCTGCTTTAACTCCTTTTCCTGCTCTTTTTTGCACTGGGAACAAATTAATTGGAGTCCGTTTTCCCAATCCTCGTTCTGCAATTGTTAAAATATCCCTAAATATTTTCTTTCTTTTGTCTGCTGGAATGGTTTCGCGGCCGGGGAAAATTTCCATTCCAATAAGCTCATCCGTGCCTTCCATCTTAATTCCAGTTACTCCAGTTGTGGCACGTCCCATTGGCCTAACGTTTGCTTCTGGAAATCTAATAGACTTTGCATGTTTTGTTAAAAGAATAATATGGTCTTCCCCACCAGTTGGATGAACAGAAATAAGTTGATCATCACTTCTTAGTTTTATAGCAATAAGCCCCGATGCTCTTAAGTTTTCAAATTCACTTAAATTGGTTTTTTTAATTACTCCGCTTTTTGTTGCCATAACTAAGTTTTTAATTCCACTATCTTTGGCAAGAGGCAATACACTTCTAATTTCCTCCCCTGCTTCAAGATTTAACAAATTAACAAGAGCTTGGCCCTTGGCTTGACGGGAACTCTCTGGAATCTCCCAGGCTTTTGTACCAAATACTCGGCCCCGATTTGTAAAGAATAAAATGTTGTCATGAGTGGAAGCGCTTAATATGTGTTCAATTTCGTCTTCCTCTTTCGTTGTCATTCCAATTACCCCTTTTCCGCCGCGTCTTTGTGCACGGTAGCTAGTTGCTGACAAACGTTTAATGTACCCGGTCTTTGTAATAGTGATTAATGTTTCTTCTTTGGCAACCAAGTCTTCTTCGGAGATTTCGCCGAGCGCGCTTTTATAAATCTTAGTGCGTCTTGCGTCGCCGTATTTTTCTTTAAGTTCGGATAATTCTTTAACGATAATGTCTAGTACTTTTTGCGGATCTCTTAATATCGAAATCAACTGATCAATTAATTTTGCAATCTCTGCATATTCTTTTTCTATTTTCTCCCGCTCAAGTGCCGCCAAACGCCTTAACTGCATATCTAAGATTGCAGTTGCTTGAATTTCCGACAACTTAAACCTTTCGATTAAATTATGTTTTGCGTCATCCTGAGTCTTACTCTCCCTAATGGTCTTGATTACTGCATCCAAATTATCAAGGGCAATTTTTAGGCCTTCCAAAATGTGAGCTCTCTTCTTGGCTTCTGTTAATTCAAAAATGGTGCGTCTTACAACAACTTTTTGTCTGTGTTTAACGAATTCAGAAAGAATTGTCTTAAGATTTAAGGTATGTGGAGTGCCATCAACTAGTGCGACAAAATTTGCCGGAAAACTGCTTTGTAGTCTAGTATGTTTATAAATGTTGTTTAAGACAGACTTTGGTTTTGCGTCACGTTTAAGATCGATAACAACGCGCATACCGTCTTTATCAGATTCGTCTCTTAAATCACTTATACCAACAACTTTTTTGTCTTTAACCAAATCTGCAATTTTGGCAACAAGTTCACTTTTATTTACCTGGTATGGAATTTCACTAATGATTATTTGAGTTTTACCTTTAGGGCCATCTACTATTTCCGCAATTCCACGGACCACGATGCGGCCGCGGCCTGTTGCATAAACTTCGCGCAAACTATTAGCATCATAAATTGCTCCCCCAGTAGGAAAATCAGGGCCTGGAATAATCTTAGTTAATTCAATTAAGTCGATATCGCTTTCAAAAGAAATTGAGGTTGGGTCTACTTCATCTTCCGTTAATGGTTTTTCTTGCCCTGCCGCAACTAAGTTAATCTTTTTAATTACGAAATCTGTTTGTTCTTCATGGGCCTTGCCCTGGGTTACAACTTTACCCCGCTTGATCATTTCGGTAATAGCGTCAACTACTTCGGTTAAATTGTGTGGAGGAATTTTGGTAGCCATACCAACAGCGATTCCTTCAGAACCCATTAGAAGTAAATTGGGTAAAATTGCGGGCAAGTAAACTGGTTCTTTAAGAGTTGCATCAAAGTTATCTGTAAAGTCTACGGTTTCCTTTTCCATGTCGGTAAGCATTAGGTCTGCAATTTTTGCAAGCTTTACCTCTGTGTAACGCATGGCAGCGGCCGGGTCACCGTCCACCGAACCAAAGTTACCTTGCCCGTGTACTAAGGGGTAACGCATCGAAAAAGTTTGTGCTAAACGCACCATGGCGTCGTATACCGCCATGTCCCCATGCGGATGGTACTTACCTAAAACTTCTCCAACCACTTTTGCAGACTTCGTTGTAGCGCTTCCCACATAGTGAAGTCCCATTAGATGCATAGCGTAAAGAATACGTCTGTGGACTGGTTTAAGGCCGTCGCGAACATCTGGCAAGGCGCGAGCAACTATAACACTCATTGCGTAATCGAGGTAACTCTTTGAAAGCTCTGTTGTTATTTCTGTTGGTTGAATTTTACCAATATCCATATGAATTAAATTCGAAACTCCAAGCTCGAAATTCGAAATGCTTCGAATTTAGGATTTCGTACTTCGGATTTGCCGAAGTTTATCCAATAAAACTGAGGCTTATTTAGCCTCAGATCATTCTAGCCGTTTTCTGTTCACGAAGCAAGAAGAAAGATGTTATTTATTTGATTCCATTTTAGGAACCCACTTGAATGCAGGATCCCATTTTGTTGTATTGTAAACATTACCCGTACCAACAGAAGTTTTTTGAGTTCTATTTTTTGGATTGAGCGGTTCATTTGTAACCTTAGTTATTTCGGTTTGTTCCTGGCTAACTAATCCCATAAATTTATGAAACAAATCAGGCTCACTTGCCAAACTATGAAAAGCTAATCGCGAAAGACCAAGGCTGTGTGCGATACCCGAATTTTCTTCGGCTACTTGGGAAAGTATGGCTTCGGAGCGTTCTTGCTTTTTCTGTTTTAGAAGCCTTTCGGACTCTTCAATTGCCTTTTGCTGTGCCAATGATTTTTCGATATCCCAAGCCACGCGGTAAAACTATCAAATAAAACATACTATTTGCAATAATGGAATATTTTGTATAATGGACTTGTCTCACCCCAAAAACTATATAGGTTTAGCTACAATTACTGCACGCTGAGAATCAAACAGTCCGTAACATGTATAAATAGTCAAAGTTTCTAAGTCTGTCGGGGAAACTAAGTCTACCCTATCTGGCCCAACAAAGTATTTTTTATCTGTTGTGTAGTTATAGATTTTGCCACTCTTAGTTTTAACTGTAATCTTTTGCCCCAAACTTAAATAAGGCAAATTGCCAAAAATAGCCTTTTTATTATGGCCGTAAATTACAGTGTTTCCCGATGTCCCCGGTGGTGCTGAAGTACTTAAAAACGTAGCATTGGTACTAGATATTAGCCAAACACCATCTTGAATCTGGCCTGGCTCAACTTTTAAGTCTATTTGAATTGAGGGAATAATGATCTCAACAGGAACATCTATATTTTCAGTAGATTTGGCCGCGGCAACGGGCACTTTGGAAAAAGAAAGAATGCGTACGCGGTAATAATTTATGGCACCAAAAATAAAGATGACTAAACCTAGGAGAACTAGGAATAAAGAAGACTTACTTCGTTGAAGCTTTTTTGGCCTTTTTAAGACCTTTGATTCCGATTGCACTAAGTGTTGCACCGATACTCATTATAGCTTGATATACTGCTTCGTCAAAAGATCCTGTTTTTGCCATTGTTGAGGCTCCTAATACTTGGCCTTGAGGAGCACTGTTTCCGCTACAATCGTGATTAGCACAACCTAACCCATCATTATTGTCGTTATGTGTGGTTTCGGTAGGTGTGGCTGTAGGTGTTACAGTAGGTGTTCCACTTCCATTAGGTGTAGCTGTAGGTGTTACTGATGCAATAGGAGTAGCAGTTGGTGATCCACTTGGTACAGCTGTAGGTGTTGCACTAGGTGTAGCATCGCCAATCTTAAAATTGTCATTTTTGTTACCAACGTTTACTTGGTATGGTCCTCCGTCTGGGGGTGTACCTCCGTCAACACAAAATCCACTATTATTACTGTTAAGAACAAAACTACCACTAATGAGGATGGTGCCGTTTGCACCTGGGTTTTTAATATTCCAATTATAAGAGCCTGCATCAAAATTTGATCCGTTGATATAAATGTGGGCACCAGATGGGTATTGGTTCACATTCTGTTGAGGTCCACATCCAGTATTTGTTGTCCAAATTGAACCATTGTCAGCGAAGGTATTTGTTGTAAATACTTTTCCAAGCACGAAAGTGGAGACCACAAATGTAGCGACTATTGCTAAAACCGATGCCTTACCTGCGTTTAACTTAGACATATTATTTAACTATGGGGGAATAATAACACCACATTTGCGCCTTGTCAAGTATTAACTACAGGTTATTTGTTTTTCCTTGTGAAGTAATAAGCGCCGTAAGCTAAAACAAGGAGTACGAAGAAGATTCCAAGGGATATCTTCTTGTGATTCATAACCCAATTTGTTGGGTTAACACCCGATCCTTGAGAGGCATTTGTTGCTGGCTCTACCTGGGATGTAGGATCTGGGCTTGGGCTTACTTGGGCTCCAAGAACGCTCCCTGTACCCTCTTTAGGTAAAACAGTTACTTTGCCGTTTGTTGGCTTGCCTGACGCTACTGGAGTGCCCTGAGAGACTGTGGTTGTGTTTGGTGAATCTCCAACAAGGCTGGAACTATTGCCTGCATGGTCAAGAGCGCGAATATAGTAATAGTAAGTAAGTGCACCATTTGGAGCAAAATTATCTTCGTAGTTTTGATCTAGGTTTGGCGAACCTGAGATTCTAGCTATTTCATGAGCACTGTCTGCGGAAAACCCTACTTCGGTACCCCTATAAATTACAACTTTATCAAAATCTGAGTCCCCAGGGGTCCTCCAGAAAATCTTGTATTGACCGTCATTTACCCTATTTTTTGAATAATTGGTCACGGGAGACGGCCCTGAAACATCGTAATTAGTCGAGGTTGTAGAGCTATCTGATCCATCCACATTAACTTTGAATGAATAACCTGTCTGGTCATTAACTACGCTTGAATCTACCTGCACCAAACACTGATCTGTATTTAAGGTGATACTAGGGCCAAAAGCGGTCCAGACGCCGCCATCTTTTTGATAATAAAATTGAGCTAATGCCCCGTTTGTTGTGCAGGAAAGTTTAAAGTAGTTAGTTGTTATATTCGCAGGCAAGCTTTGAATTGTTAAAACTGAAGGTGCAGCACTAACCGCTTTGACCGAAAGTACGGCCAAAACTAAAAATATTAACGTTCCAATAGCAAGTTTAATTTTTTGCATATTTTTTCTTTAGTATATATCCAGATCCTATTAATCCAAGCGCAATAAGTACTAGGGCTGTTGGGCTTCCTGTTGCTGGAAGCTCGGTTGAAGCTCCCAAAACCTGTCCTTGCAAGCTTCCACCAAAATTCCTACCTGAGCCAAGAGTTACGATCGAACTAGCTGTATTACAGTCTACGCTGCCAAGCTGTATAAACCTGTCTTCTATAAATCGTCCGTAAGAACTTGTACAAGTTGCAAAATTTGTGTAGGTTCCGTCTGTTAAATCTGAATTTAGCTTCATATCATACTGAATAGTGGCTGAATTTCCGGCAAGGACTGTGCCTATGTTCCACTGCATTTGAGACCCGTTTATAGTTGGGTCTGTGGTTGTAGCCCCGGAAGTTGAACCTAGAACGTAGTTAAATCCGCCCGGAACAACGTCTGTGACGATCACGTTATTTAGATTAACATTGCCAGCATTTTGTAGAGTGAGGGTGTAAGTGACTGTTGATCCGGCACTGGCACTTCCAGCATTGTTTGATTTTGAAATTGAAATATTGGGGTTTATTACTGTAAATGGTTCACATATCCCAATCGAAGAATTATAGTTATCATCACCGCTGTAGCTAGTTAGATATGAATACGAACCGGCTCCTAATGCCCCCGTCTCAGAGGACTCACTGCCAATGTTTACAGTTTCACTTGAAAATGGAATTTCCCCTGAACAAGTTCCGTTATTGTAAAAATTGTATGTAACTGTTCCTCCAAGTACAAAGTCACCAACCTGTGTTTCTACAGTTGCGCTATCGTGTACAACACTGTTTAGTCCCAATAATCCGTTGGTAACATCCTGATGATTTGCATTATGAACCTGAGTTGCAGTTGTTGTATTGGCTTTAGTAATGCTAAATGGCTCGCAGGACCCTACAGAGCTACTATAATTTTTGTCTCCATTATATTCAGCTTTATATGAGTAACTTCCGGCTCCTAAACCAGTCTGTGTACTTGATTCACTTCCAAGTGTGACTATTTCATCGGACGACTCACCCTCACAGACTCCATTAGTAAAGAAGTGGTAGGTTACTGTTCCTGTTGGGTCAATATCCCCTACTTTTCCGCTTAGGTCTGAACTGTCGTGGACTTCTGTTCCAAGTACGACCGGAGTATTGGTTATGTCTTCGTGTGCTGAATTGTGCACCTCGGTAGTAACACCCGTCTCGGCTTGAGTTACTGAAAATGGCTCGCAGGAGCTCGTTTTTCCATTATAGTTGGTGTCCCCAGCAATACTGGCTCTAAATGAGTAACTACCAGTATTAAGTGGCCCTACATTATTGGATGGATGGGCCAAGTTGCCTACAAGGGCTACTGATCCAACTGACGCTCCTTCACCTATACATTCATTGTTATTAAAGAACCTAAATGTTACTGGATTTACAGGGTCAACTCCGGCAACAATACCTGAAACAGTTGCTGAATCATGAAGTGTCGATCCAAGGACAACTGGGCCACTTACGATTGTGTCACCATCACTGTTGTGAATTTCGGTTGTAATTCCTAAATCTGCCTTATTAACAGTTACTGCCTCGTCTGAACAGTCTCCGCTAACAGCCTTATTATTTAAGTCTCCGCTATAAGAGGCAACCCAGTGCCAAATTCCAGCTGCAAGAACGGTGAATCCGGAGCTTGTATTGTAATTTCCATTTCCACTTACACTGACAGAATTTGTAAATGCTGCAGCATTTTGGCAAGTTGAGTCGCTTGAATCATAAAGGCTAAAAAGTATTGTTCCCGAAGGAGTATTTACGCCAGCTCCTAGAACTGCTGAGTCATTAATGGTTCCTCCAAGAGCAACTGTGCCTGGATTTGGTGTTGTTTCAATTGTTGGAGTGACCTGGTTAACTGTCAAAGGCTCGCAGTCACTGGTTAATTCATTGTACTTTCCATCTCCGTTATAGTGAGCCTGGAAAGAATAAGATCCGGCATTTAGAGAACCTTCTGTGGTTGATGGATCGGCAACTCCGTTTAACAAACTTATTCCTGCTCCTGCTGAAGCTCCTTCACCAGTACAGGCATTATTGTTAAAGAAGGTGAAGTTAATTGTTCCAGATGGAGTTCCAACATCTCCGGTAACTGTCGCACTGTCATGAACTGAACCTCCTGCAGAAATCGAAAGAACTTCTCCATGATCCGAATTGTGAATTGTTGTAGTAATTTGTGGATCAACTTTGTTTACTGTTAATGGTTCACAGTCGCCAACGCTGCTGTTGTAAATGTTATCGCCTACATAACTTGCTTTAAATGAGTAACTACCTGCATTGAGTGGACCTTGAGACGAGGAAGGATTAGCGATTCCGCTTCCATTTAAGGCTACGGTTCCTGCGGATATACCATCGCCATTACATGTATTGTTTGAATAAAATCTGAAATTGACATTACCAGTTGCGGTTGGCCCTGAACCGGTAACTGTTGCAGAGTCGTGTATTGTTGTTCCTGCACTAATCGAAGTTATTGGATTATTTTGGGCATCAAAAATTGTTGTAACAGTTGATGAATTTAGTTTATTGATTGTAACTGGCTCATTGGTACAAGCACTAGTTACTGAGTTGTTGTTACCGTCCCCGCCGTATACAGCCTTCCAATGCCAAATACCAACTGCGTTAGATGCAAAGCCTGCACTTGTATTATAAGTTCCGTTACCGTTAACAGTTACGGAGTTAGTAAAAGATGCAGTGCCTGAACATATTGCATCTGATGGGTTAAACAAACTAAAGGTAACACTTCCTGTTGGGTTTATTCCCCCTGACAATAAGGCAGAGTCGTTAAGAGTTGTTCCATAGTCTCCGCTTCCTGGATTTGGAGTGGTATTTATACTTGGATCAACTTTAGTTACAGAGAGTGGTTCACAAACAGCATCGCTTGAATTGTAATTTACGTCACCATTATAGTGAGCTTTAAACGAATATGCGCCGGCAGAAAGAGGGCCTTCCGCAGTTGAAGGGTGAGCAACACCACTTACAAGCGAAACGTTGCCTGCCGCAACACCCTGACCCGAACAATTATTCACACCACTATAGAATGTAAAGTCAACTGTACCAGTTGGAGTAGGTCCAGCTCCAGATACCGCTGCGGAATCGTGAACAGTACTTCCAGCATTTACAGATGTAACTACATTGTGGCTTGCATCGTGGATTGAGGTAACAGTAGTTGAATTATATTTGCTTAAAGTCACAGCTTCCGAGCAAAGACTTGAAACAGCAGAGTTGTTTATGTCTCCACTATAAAGTGCTGACCAGTGCCAAACTCCGGAAGCATTACTTACAAAACCGGCTGGAGTGTTGTAGTTTCCGTTTCCACTTACGGTTGCACTATTAGTGAGAGCGGGAGTATTAGCACAAGTTGCGTCTGATGGAGAATAAAGTTTAAAAGTAATTGAACCAGTTGGGTTATAGCCACCTGTCAGACTAGCTGAATCATTAAGAGTTACGCCAACGTTTCCACTCGCAGGGTTTGGAGTGGTATTTATGCCTGGATTGAATTTTGCTACAGTGAGCGGCTCACAGACTCCGTCTGATGCTAAATTATTTACATCTCCATTGTAGTGGGCTTTAAAGGAGTAAGAACCTGCAGTTAGTGGCCCTTGGGTAAATGTAGTTGCGTCAACTGCACCATTTGATAATGCAAAAGTATTTGAAGTCGCTGTAGCAGCATTTGAACATGTACCGTTATTGTAAAAATTGAAAATGACATTTCCTGTCGGAGAATTTCCCGTTACAGTTGCGCTGTCGTGAACAGTACTTCCAGCATTTACAGTTGTAACTACATTGTGACTTGCATCATGAATCGCCGTAGTTACAGAGGTTGGAACTGCCGAAACCGCATTTGCAGATAATTTAGCATCCTGTTGTCCAATACCTTTAGTCACTCCACCTGTTGTGTATTGTACAAGCGAAGTGTGGTACGGGGATCCGCTAATGTTGATAGCAGAATTACCACTACCCCAATCTGATTGTTTTGCGATATGGGCACCATAAGCGATAACTATTGTGCCTCCAAAACTTGCTTTTGTATCGGTCCACGCCACTTGAATAGTTGTAGAACAATCACTGCTGCCTACGTTTTGACTGACATATGTAACAGTTAAAGGAGAACCAGTAGCAGTTCCCCATGCCTTGATTTCTCCCGGAATTTGAGATGATGCACCAAAGGTGTTGCTCCCACATGCCACAGGGAATCCGGTAAGAGTTGCAGCTGGAACGACTCCGACACTGTCAGGTGAAGTTGGGGTTGCACTAGCAATAAGGTCAGTTACAGGGTTGTTGTGATTAGCATGGGTTCCAGATGAAGCTGCGGTTGTTTCTGTGCTATCAAAATTGCCAACATAATCATAAGCATGTTTTCCACCTTTGGTTACGTCGATCGAAAATTGTACATTGCCTGCGCCAGCACTATAGTTTGTTCCAACTATCCTTAAAGGCACAAATTCTCCTTCACTCCAATGAGAATTGCTACTGTTGGCATTGGCATTACCTTCATACCCGTAACCATTTGCTGCTGGAAAATCGGATTCATTACATGGTTGAAGAGGATTACCAACTCCACCGTTTTGACATTGGCTTATATCGTTTGCGACATTGGAATCAGTAAAAGTTGTCGAAGCAACAACGACACTGCCATCTTTAACTTCAACTTTATAGTTTGGTCTGTAGTTTCCATCCAATTGATAGGCAAAACTAAATGAACCCTGTGAATCTGCTGTTACTGCATCTGTAAATGTAACCGGTGGCGCGTCGGTTGAGCTAACTACTAAGGTATAAGTTTTACCTGAAGTAAGGCCTGTTCCTGTAATTAATGCAACGCTTGTGGGTGAATAATCTGGTGCATCGGTTGTTACTGTTGCACCGTCAACATTGGAATTTAATAAATTAATTGTTGAAAGGTCAATGTTTTCAACGACGGTTGTAGTTACATCTCCATAATCAATTGAGGTTTGTGGGGTTTGGGTGGGTTGAACCGAAGGTGAAGCCGTGACCAAAGTCGAATCTGATGGGCCTTGAGTTGTTGGATTACTTTCTTGGTCTTGGTTTACAACTGGTTGATCAGTAGAAACTACTGTTGGCTCTACTGTTGGTTCGTCATTTGGTGCAATTGTTGCGGGTGGTGTATCTGTTGGGACTTCAGTTGGAGCAACCGTTGGTTCATCGCTTGGAACTGGGGTTGATGTATCAACTGGAGTAGGTTCAGGAGTAATTTCTTGGGCAAAAGCTACTGAATATGGGGCTACGGAGTTAAAAAGAATCGCAGTAGTTGCGATTACCGAAAGGATTTTCTTAAAGTTCATTTTAAGTCTCACTTTAGTTTAGGAACAGCTAGTACGAGATTATACTATCAGTTATAGCGTTGTCAACCCTATTCAACCTCTTTTGCTAAGACTACAAGACGCTTCAAAGTTGTTCCGGGCGGGTAACAAGTTTGAAGAGTTAGGGTTTTTTCTCCAGGTAAAATAGTGCCGAAATATTGGGATGAATCAGGGTTTACAACCTTTTTATCAAATACTTGATATTTAATTAAATTGCCTTTGTAAAATATATCCACCTCATCCCCCTTTTGTAGTTTTCCTATAAGATAAAAAACTGCATTGTAATAACTAACGTTGTAAAAAGCATCTGTTGAGTGGGCAAATAAATAAACGTTGCCAGTTTGTCCCGGTAGCGCTGTTCCTTTAGCCTGTGCCACTCCTTTTTTAAGTGCGGGTAAATATTTTTTTGAGTCAGTTGTGTCGACATTGGCAATAACCGGTGCAACAGCCTCAATTTTGGGGATAACTATAGAAAAATCTTTGTTAGGTGGAGTTAAGTCTGCTGGTTTAACAATAGTAGGTAGAACTTGGTGCGCGCTGTATTTAACTTCCTCGCGGGCTATTGGGTAAAAAATAAAAACCAGAAGGCCAATTCCAACCAAAATCAAAATGCTCGAAACAACTTTCATTGTGAGCTTAGTATAGCATTTGGTTTATATACTACTCGGTAGGTGTGCAATAAGTGGCTATATATCCGGCATTATTATCCGGGTTTGTGCCCTTGCGTTGAGAAATCCATGATCCATTACTTAATGGAGACAAGACACCGTTCGGTCCAAATTGAGCAAAGTAAGCTCTTCCTTGTCCAAAACATGCGTTATCGTTTGCTTGGTCATTTAGAATATATGGCGAAGCAAATACGGTTCCTGCGGCGGATAATAACATTATTGCGGCTAAACCACTTCCGATTAATATTTTTTTCATTTTTTCCACCCCCTTCCTTTAAAATCCTTTGTTTCGAAGTTTTGAAGTAACATACACCAAAGGTTTACTCTATGAATAATGCAATGTCAAATTTTGAATTAATTTGAAGAAAGCCATTGGACGGTGAATGCAGAACCCGACCCATCAAGCCCAGAAGTTATATCTTTAAAACCTCCGGACGAATTAACCATATCAATCCTGTCTATATTAGAGAATGCACTAATTGAGCCGGAAATAGGCCCCATTGTTGCATTTGAGCCAGAGTAAATAGCAGTTCCAAAATTGGCAAGCGGTAGTACTCCTCCACTCCATGGAGCTTCCATTACCCACTCAGCTGATGCTCTTTTAGCTTTATTTGATTTTTGAGAGGTTATTAAAGTGTTGTTTAAGAAAAGTTGAAAGTTTCCATTCACATATTTAACTTCCGCTGTCATTGTTTGATTTGCAGAAACTGGAAGGTTAATTCTAAAACTAGGTTTTGGATACATTTCGTACCAAGCATAGTAAGAAGGTTGGCCATTAATACAATCTTGCTCTGTTCCCAGTTGTTCGACTGTACTGCTTCCGTCCCCATCAATTCCAACCCATGCAGAAGAATAAGTATTTTGGGTAACTCCCGTACAGTTTACAGCTGGAACGACCCAACTTCCTTTTACATCATTTACATTGTTCCCGAGTACAGCATAGCCAGACCAGTTGGTGCTACTACCATTTTTATCTTTAATTATTGGGCCGTGGGACCTTGGAGCTTGTTGAAAAGCTAGAACTGCGATAATTGCAAATATTATTAAAAATTTCTTTCCCATTATTTTGTTGCGACCTGAATTTGTTTCTCAGCTTCTGCGGCATCTTTAAATTCTTTTACTTTTACCCACTTACCTGGCTCGATTGTCTTGTAGTTTTCGTAGAAGTGTTTAATTTTGGCAAGGATTGCTGACGGGACATCCTTTATATCCTCATAAACGCCGTATAATGGGTCAATTTTGGCTGTTGGGACTGCAATGATTTTTGCGTCAATTCCCTCTTCGTCCTCGGTTTCCAAAACCCCAACTGCGTGGCATTTCATTACAACTCCAGGGACAACTGGTTCAGATGAAAGAACCACAACGTCCATTGGGTCATTGTCGCCACCTTTTGTTCCAACAATGTAACCATAATTAAACGGATAGCGGAAAGCGGTATAAAGGAAGCGGTCAACTTTGAGTTCTTTTGTCTCTTCGTCGACTTCATATTTAACCCCACTACCAATTGGGATCTCTATAAAAACTTTGAAATCTGTCATTAGTATGAATTCTAGTTTTTAAATTACTAAATATCAAGTGTTGCCAGCTTAGCCCCGCTCGGACATAGTCCGCCGGGACGGCGTTGGCACTTATTTTTAAATATCCAAAGTGGCCAACTTCGCCCCTCGACTTCTCTCGGGACTGCTCGAAATCTGTACTATATGTCTAATGTAGCGAGCTTCGCGTGCGTTTGAATATATTTCTTTCTTGGGGGGACTTCTTCACCCATTAACATTTCAAACATTTTCCCTGCTTCTTCGGCATTTTCTACTGAAACTTGCTTTAAAGTTCTGGTTTCCGGATTCATAGTTGTCTCCCAAAGCTGTGTTGGGTTCATTTCTCCAAGACCTTTATAGCGCTGAATCGATACTTTTTGGCCTTTTGCCTCAGCTGTTAAGGCATCACGTTCCCCTTCTGTGTAGGCATATTGAACATCTTTAGCGATTTGGACTCTAAACAGCGGTGGAAGTGCCATGTACAAATAACCTCTAGTGATAATTTCTGGCATGTGTCTGTAGAAGAAGGTTAATAGAAGTGTAGAAATGTGGGCTCCGTCAACATCAGCGTCGGTCATTATAATAACGCGGTGATAGCGCATTTTATCGTAATTTAAGGTTTCCCCAATTCCCCCACCGAGAGCGATAATCAAATCTTTGATTTCTTCGAACTTAACTATTTTGTCTAAATGTGCACGCTCGGTATTTAAGATCTTGCCCCCCAACGGCAAAATTGCCTGGTGACGCCTATCCCTTCCTTGTTTGGCAGACCCCCCAGCTGAATCCCCCTCTACTATATATAGTTCAGAAATTGACGGGTCCGAACTTTGGCAATCGGCTAATTTGCCCGGTAAAGTTGCGCCCTCCAAGGCACCTTTTCTTAAAACTGCATCTTTTGCGGCGCGTGCTGCCAATCGGGCTCTTGCTGCCAGGGCAACTTTATCTACAACCTTCCTAGCTTCTTGTGGGTGCTCTTCAAAATACTGATCGAGCCCTTCCTTTACTGCAGTTGAAACAAAGCCCTGAATTTCGGGATTATTTAACTTGGCTTTGGTTTGGGACTCAAACTGCAAACTCTCACTAGGCATTTTTACGTAAACTATGGCGGTTAGGCCTTCCTTCATGTCGTCTCCGGTCAACGGTGTTTCATCTTTGCCGCCATTTTGTAATTTTTTGTAATAATCGGTAACTGCGCGGGTGAGGGCTATTCTAAAACCTGTTACATGAGTTCCTCCGTCTGTTGTATAGATTCCGTTTACATAACCTTTTACATTTTCGTTATAAGAATCAGAATACTGAAGAGCAACTTCTGCCGAAATATCCCCGCCCTCTTTTTGAAAATAAATAACATCGTTCAGTGTTTTTTTGCCGCGGTTACTGTGTGCTACTAATGACTTTATTCCCCCCTCAAAATAAAAAGTAGCAATATCTCCGTCTTTTTCATTTTCGAAATGAAATGTTAATCCCGCAATCAAATAGGCTCTGTCTCTCAAAAGATTTTTAACTTTAGTGTCTTCTAAGATTATGTCGCCAAAGATTTCCTTGTCGGGAATAAAAGTAGTAATAGTTCCCGTCCCGCCAAGTTTGATCTTCCATTCATCAAGCTGTTTTTGAGTGGCTTCGGTAACAGTTTTAAATGGTTTACCTTGTTTATATTCCTGGTAGTAAGCTTTGTTATCTCTTAGAACTACAACCCTAAAATAACTGGAAAGCGCATTTACAACAGACGCTCCAACCCCATGAAGTCCACCGGAAACTTTATATGCCCCACCACCAAATTTTCCACCTGCGTGGAGTTTAGTCATTGTTAGTTCAAGAGCCGAAACCCCGGACTTTTTTTGTTTTTCAACAGGGATTCCACGGCCGTTATCACGTACCGTAGCGGAACCATCTTTATTTAAACTGACCCAGACTGTGTTGGCTACTCCCGCAAAACTTTCATCAACCGAATTATCTATAATTTCGCGTAAACATTCGTGAAGTCCCCTACTATCTGTGGAACCAATATACATTCCGGGCCTTTTTCGTACAGGCTCTAAACCTTCAAGTATTTGAATTTGTTCGGCTGTGTAGTCAGTGTTAGGCATAATTAGAAACTAAATTCGTCAGATGTAAATTTACATTGCCATTTGCTTTTAGTCTAGTAATAGTTTTAATGAGTAGTTCCATATTTTGTAAATCTCTTTTGTCGTGGAGAAAAAAAATAAGGCTTTCGATAAATTCTATAGCCTTACCTCTGTCCTTCATTTTATCAAAAAATGAGAGTTTTTGCGATGGGGACATATCTAAAAATTGTTCGACATCTTCAGAATTTCGAATTTCGAATTTCGAATCTTGAATTTTGATGACCTGACATCTTGACACTATTGTTGATAAAACTTTTCGCTCATTTGCTGCGGTTAAAGCAAAATAGATATTGTTCTGTGGTTCTTCTAAATTTTTTAAAAAAGCATTTAGTGCTTCTTCAGTAGTTTCATCAATGTTTTCTGAGACTATTAAAGTAGGTTCGCTAAAACTTAATCTAAGCAGATTGTTTAAATTTCTAACGTCCTCAATTTTTAAAAGCGGGAAATCCATTATTTTTGCTTTAAGAGATTTGGCAAGTTCGTCGATTCTTTCTTTTAAGTCATTAGTATTTGAACCAATTAAGAGGAAAGCGTGCATACAAGGAAAGTTTATAGGTTAAAAGTAAAAAGTCAAAAATTTTTATGTTAATATTAATATATGCCCAATTCTCCCACTCTATCTGATGACAAAAGTCTCCCTAATGGAACTCTGGCTGATGTCCTGGTTACAATTGGAGCCCTTGATAAAACGCGTGCCGACCAAGTAAAACTTGCAGAGATCCAAAGTGGTTCAACTCAGGAAGAAATTATTAGAAAGGGTAATTTAGTTCCCGAAAGTAAGCTTGTTCAAGCCAAGGCTCAACTCTACAACATTCCTTATGTTGACTTGATGACAACTCCTGTAGCACCCGATGCTCTGGCCGCTCTACCTTCGGAAGTAGCCGAAAGGTTTAAAGTCTTTCCGGTTAGTGCAGATAGGAAAGAAAAAACTTTAGTGCTTGCCATGTCCGACCCGTTGGACCTTTCTGCCATTGAATTCATAGAACAAAAAACTGGGCTTCATGTAAAACCCCGTGCTGCGGAACCGACGCAAATAGCTGATTTTATTCAAAACCGTTATTCAACCACTTTGACTGCCGAAGTTACTGCTGCAATGAAGGAAGTAGCACCTGAAAAGTTAGATATAAGGTCTCTTGAGTCAAGTAAGAATGGTTTTATTAGGGAAGAAAAAGTGGCACAAATAGTTTCGCAGATTTTGGATTTTGCTATTAAGTCCAGGGCCTCCGACGTTCATATCGAGCCTCAGGAAAAGTCAACTCGAGTTCGCTATCGTATTGACGGAATTTTACAGGAAAAGCTCACGATTCCACATGAATTACACGATTCATTGGTAAGTAGAATTAAAATTTTGGGGGGCATGAAGATTGACGAGCGTAGAATTCCCCAGGACGGCCGGTTTAACTTTAAAGGTCAGGAAGAGGAGGTTGACCTTCGTATTTCAAGTCTTCCTACTACTTGGGGTGAAAAAATAGTTATGCGTTTACTTAAAAAATCCGGTGGTGTACCCGATCTTCCTGAACTTGGACTTCGCGGAAATGGCTTAAAGCATTTGCAGGATGCAATTCTTAGGCCTCATGGAATTATTTTAATCTGCGGGCCAACCGGTTCAGGTAAAACAACCACTCTTTATTCAGTTATTTCCAAACTCAATACACCAAAAGTTAACATCGTTACTTTGGAAGACCCTGTTGAGTACAAAATTCCTGGGGTTAACCAAGTACAAATTAACCCCGCAGTTGGGCTAACCTTTGCCGATGGACTTAAGTCGTTTCTTAGACAAGACCCTAATATTATTCTGGTTGGAGAGATTCGTGACCGTGAGACGGCTGATTTGGCCATTCAGGCTTCTTTAACCGGACATTTGGTTTTCTCTACTCTTCACACTAACGACGCTTCGGGCGCCCTGCCACGTTTACTTGATATGGGTGCAGAACCCTATCTTTTGGCCTCCTCTATAACTTGTATTGTCGCCCAACGTGTAGTTCGTAAAATTCACGACGACTGTAAAGAAGGCTATACCCCAGAACCCAAAGTACTTGAGGATATGAAGAAGGAGCTTGGGAGTCTTTGGCAGCCAAAAGATGGTGTTCAGCTGTATAAAGGTAAAGGCGACCCCGAGTGCGGTAGCTCTGGTTATTTTGGCCGTATTGGAATTTTTGAAACAATTCCGGTAACTGAGAAAATTGGCCGTTTGATTTTGGAGCGCTCCTCGGCAGCTGACATTAATAAACAGGCACGTGAGGAAGGAATGGTAACTCTTAAACAAGATGGGTACTTGAAAGTTGCGGAAGGAATTACTACAGTAGAAGAAGTAATTAGAGTAGCGCAAGAATAAAAAATGGATATCAAAATACTTTTGCAAAATGTTATAGATAGTAAGGCTTCTGACCTGCATTTGATTGCAGGTTTACCGCCCACCCTAAGAATTAACGGTGAACTTGCCCCGATTCCTTCTACCGGAGTCTTGACGCCGGACGCAATTGGTGAACTTCTTAAACAGGTTTTGGCGTCTGAACAACTCGAAAGATTGGCCGTAAACAAGGAGATTGACTTCTCACTCAATTTTTCTGAAAAAGGAAGGTTTCGTGTTAATGCTTATACTCAAAAGAATTCTTTAGCTGCTGCATTTCGTTTAATTCCTCTTGAAATTCCGGATATCGATACTTTGGGACTGCCTAAAATTTTGCATTCTTTTACAAGTCTTAGGCAAGGACTAGTTCTTGTTACCGGGCCAACCGGACATGGAAAGTCAACAACTTTGGCCGCCATGCTTAATGAAGTTAATAAAACAAGGGCTAGCCATATTGTAACCATTGAAGACCCTGTTGAATTTATTTTTAGGCCCGAAAAATCAATCATTTCTCAAAGAGAAATGAGAAGCGATACCCACTCTTGGGAAATAGCCTTAAGAAGTGCTCTTCGGGAAGATCCGGACGTTGTTTTGGTGGGTGAAATGCGTGACTACGAAACAATTGCGGCTGCACTAACCGTTGCCGAGACCGGGCATTTGGTTTTTGCAACTTTACATACAAACTCTGCGGCACAGTCAATTGACCGTATTGTCGACGTTTTTCCGGATGAACAGCAAAAGCAAATCCGTTTGCAGTTAAGTAATACTTTGGAAGCTGTTTTTTCTCAGCGCCTTATAGCCTCCCCCACCAAGGGCCGTGCTATTGCCTACGAAGTCATGTTGGGTACTACTGCTGTTAAAACCGCAATCCGTGATGGTAAAACTCACCAGATAGAAAGTATCCTCGAAACCTCCCAGGAAGCCGGAATGAGTACTATAGAAAGATCCCTAGCTGACCTAGTTAAAAGCGGAACTATTACAATGGAAGTTGCCCAAAGCTGGAGCCTTCGACCCGAGGAACTCTCAAGACTTGTGAGGAGTATTTAGTTCCCTAATAGCTTCTTATATAAAAATGCTTTTTCTATCGCAGTCTTAGTTTCTTTGCTTAGATTATATTTATTCAGTTCATCCTTTGTAACCCATGCAAAATTTTGGTGTTCAGTGCTCAGTTTTACATTTGATTCTTTATTCAATTCAAGCAAAAAAATAACTTGAGTTACATCTCGTATTTCATCAGTCTTTTCGATATTAAAATTAAACACGTCTATAACGTTAATTATTTTTGTTTTCAAACCCGTTTCCTCGTATACTTCCCGAATCACTGTATCTTCAATTTTTTCCATTGGCTCTTTCTTTCCACTAGGCACTTCCCAGAGGTTGGGATAGGCTTCTTCATTGGCGGCTCTTTGAGCAATCAAAACTTTTGAGTTTTTGATAATAACTCCTCCCGCTACAATTTTTTGAACAATTTGCTTCATATCTTTTAAAAAATTAATCTTTCAACATGTCAGATACCTTCTCAAGTGAATAAAGTTCGTGTAAGTTGTTGTTTTTCCATACAATTTCTTTTTGAAATTCTTCATCGGTATATGGCTTAAGGGATAACTTATTTGCTAAGTCATTTGGATCGCTTGCTGAATCCAACGATTCTATTTCCCATTCCATGTAGCCATTTGGATATTCAGAAATTTTGATTTCAAAATCATTGTATTTATAAATCCAACTTTTCCATCTGTAAATCATTCCGGTTTTATATCCCAAGGCACCAAAGAGTTTAAGCGCATCAAGTATTTCTCCCTCTTTTAGGTCAACTTCAAATTCCTCCCGATTTTTGGCCGTGTAATGACCAACCTTTACAGATATTTTTTCGTTTTTGCCAGATTTTTTGAGTCGTAGGTCAATCTCTGAAGGGTTCTTCCAACTTTTTGTTTCCGGATCAAAACCTTCCGATATATCAACAGTTAATCTATCGTAATGGTCCGAAAGGACGGCTTTTTCCTGCAAGAACTTTTCAAGTTCTTTAAACTTTTTTTTATCAATTTTTCCTCTAATTTCTATCTCGTTCATATTTTTATTTAAATATAATCAACAACTCCTTCCGAATACAGAATTAACTTTCCTTTTTTAAAATCACTGATTTTTTGCCAAGAAGCAAAACCATTTTTATTATCAAGAATTTTTATATTGTCCTTTTGATAAAGATCTTTTTTTGTTAAATCGCTTTCAAAAACCCAAATAATCTCATGTCCAGGTTTACCATTCCATTTAAATATATTTTCTAAAGTAGTTACATATTTTATGTTTTCTAAATCTGTGTCTAACTCCTCCTTGAATTCTCTTTTTAATGCTTGCTCGCTAGTTTCTCCGAATTCTATTCCTCCACCCAAAAGTCTATAAAAAACTTCATCCTTCTCAGAGTCATATCCTTTAGACACTAAGAGTTTTCCATCGTGTTTAATAATACACAAAGATATTGGTCTAATAGTATTTTCTTTCATCATGCTGAGTCATTTTATCACGAAGTCCAAGTACTTCTCTTGATTGCGACATTTAAATAATTCATGACGTTCTTTCAGAATGACATATCAGCGTTCAATTCATACCAACAATGAATTGTTGGTGTTCTTGAATGCTGTTATAATAAATTTATCTTGCCCCATGAACAGATTTAATTACAAAGCCAAAGATAAAGACGGCAGACTTGTAACTGGTGAAGTTGAAGCGGGAACCCTGGAGCAGGCCGCAAAACTTGTTAGAAGCAAAGGTCTTTATATAATTTCTCTCAAAACAAAAGTTGACTCCCCACTTAATTTTGTTAAAAGAATGCGGGAAAGAATAACCCCATCAGACGTTTCAACATTCACTCGTCAACTTTCAACAATGATTAACGCGGGTTTGCCCATTACCGAAGCCCTTTTAATTCTTCGGTCACAGTCCAAAGGCTCGATGCAAAAAATAGTTGCCCAGATTTTAGCAGATGTTGAAGCCGGTGAATCCTTGTCAGGATCTTTAGAAAGGCACCCTAAAATATTTTCAAGAACTTATATGGCACTTGTAAAATCAGGAGAGGTTGGAGGAGTAATGGACGCCGTTCTTGCCCGCCTTGCGGAAAACTTGGAAAAGCAGCAAGAATTTAGTGGCAAAGTTAAAGGTGCCTTAATTTATCCGGCTGTAATTATTACAGGAATGGTAATAGTTAGCGTCATTATGATGATCTTTGTTATTCCAAGACTTTTATCTCTTTATGCCGATTTTAATGCCAAACTACCCCTACCCACTTTAATTTTAATAGGTATTTCTAATTTCTTTATACATTTTTGGTGGATTGTTCTAATAGTTCTAGCCATATCTGCTTACGCTTTTAGCCTTTATAACGCTACTCCAACAGGCAGACGTCAGGTTGACGCTTTAAGATTTAAACTCCCTGTATTTGGGGACTTACAAAGAAAAATAGTTTTAACAGAACTTACAAGGACAATGTCCTTGATGGTTGGGGCCGGAGTGCCAATTCTTGAGGCCTTAAATATTACAAGTGAAGTAGTCAGTTCCCCTATTATTTCTGATGCTCTAAAAGATTCGGCTAAACAGGTTGAGCGCGGTTTCCCTATTGCCTATTCTTTTGCCCGCCACCCCGATGCTTTCCCGTTTATTCTAAGCCAGATGGTAGCAGTTGGGGAGGAAACCGGAAAAATGGATGACGTGTTAACAAAAGTCAGTCATATTTTCGAAGTAGAAAGCGATGAGCGAGTTAAAGGTTTAACTGCCGCGATTGAACCAATGGTTATGGTACTTTTGGGACTTGGGGTTGGATTTTTGGTTATTGCTGTAATTTTGCCAATATATAATTTGACAAGTCAGTTTTAAGTTTAATTGACTTGACAACTAAGTTGTAATGACCAATACTTAATCACGAATGAGAAAATATTTGTCTAAAGGCTTCACATTAGTCGAACTTTTGATCGTTATTGCACTTCTTGGCGTTATAGCAACTATTGTTATCGCGGCTATTAATCCTATTGAGCAGGCCAATCGTGCGGCTGATGCCGGCAAGAAAGCAGATGCCAGTCAAATTGTTTCTGCAATTGAACGTTATTATGCAACCCATAACCAGTTTCCGTGGCAAGCGCCTTCTTGTGCAGCAAATGGAGGCACTTTTTGTGATCCAATAACAGGTGCCGAAGCGGCAATGGATTTTATTTCTGCTGACAATCCATCGATTGGAATTTGTGGTGCAAATGGCACGACTTGTAAAACAACAGCCAATAAAGGTGAACTTATACAAGCCCTGGAACTTCAGTCGCAGTTTATAAGTAAAAGCTGGGTGGGGGCGACTTCAACCGACGCAAAACTTTTAGTTGGTAAAGGTCCTACTTCATCTTCGGGTGTTTATGTCTGCTGGGTGCCAAAATCAAATTCAAACAGACAAAACTTGATAACTAGTGCTACAACCAATAGCAATAAGATGGTTGATACAACTGTTGCTATTCAAGTTTCCGGAGTTCCGGCACCTGGAACTTGTGCAACCACCTCTGACACCGGTTGGGGAACAGGGAAATGCTCAGAGTGTGTACCTGAATAATGTTTCTTCTTTTGGTTTTTAAATTCATTCTAGGTCTTATTATTGGGTCTTTTATTGCTGCTCTCTCGTGGCGCTTTCCCAGAGGAATTTCTAATCTCAGTGGACGGTCATTTTGTGACAACTGCAAAAAACAACTTAGTTGGTACGACAATATTCCCCTTTTGTCTTATTTGATTTTGGGTGGAAGATGTCGAAATTGTAAAAAAAGTATTTCTCCACGCTACTTCATAATAGAGTCAGTAACGGCAATTGGTTTTACACTAATTGGTTTTCAGATTATTCCACTTATACTTTTTTGTATTTTGGAGATTATTTTTATAATTGATTTGGAAAACCAGATTATTCCGGATGATTTTGTTTTTTTGGGAATAATTGTAGCAATTTTCAATTTTAAATTAGATTGCATCACTTCGTGCGCAATTTTCAGTAATTTGTTGGCGGGATTTCTTTCTGCATCATTTCTTCTTTTGATTCATCTTGTGACACGGGGGCGCGGTATGGGCTTGGGAGATGTTAAATTTGCAGTTCTTGCCGGTATGATTGTTGGGCTTCCTCTCTCTCCGATTTGGATGCTTATAGCTTTCTTGACAGGAGCAATGTGCGGAATCATACTAATTTTAGGTGGAAGTGCAGGTTTAAAAAGTAAGATTGCGTTTGGTCCGTTTTTAATCTTTTCCATTCCAGTAACACTTTTATGGGGACAAAAAATTATCGATTTAATGCTTTTACATTAGTTGAACTCCTAATAGTCGTTGCAATCATTGCTATTCTTGCAGCAGTTGCCGTAACGTATTTGAGAGGCCAAACTTTTAAAGGCACTGATGCAAAACGTAAAGCCGACATAAATAGAATAAAAATAGCTGTTGAGGAATACGAAAAAGACCATAACTGCTACCCCCCGCCTCAACTTTTAACTTGTAATCCTGGCACTGGCCTAAAACCATATATAGATAGAATCCCATGTGATCCAATAACTAATGCTCCTTATCTTTACGATTATCAAAACAGTGCTTGCCCGAGTTGGTACCGTTTTTATACCAAGCTGCAGTTTAGTGCTGATCCGCTTGCAACACCAAATATTGGTCCAAACTTTGCATTTAATTATGTTGTTGGTTCAGCAAACGCTCCCGCCTCTGTTCCCGGGGGGGCAACTGCACCTCCAGGTGGTGGTGGCGGTGGTGGAGCCCAAAATGCTCAATATTATGGATGTCGATCAGGAGCCTGTGTGCCGATTAGTTGGGATGCAGATCGGCCTGGCCCCGAGTGTGATCCAAGTTTCCAAAATGTAAATTGTTATGACCAGTGTGGTTTACCAAGCGTTGAGTGTGTCAGTTGGCATTAACCAGAATCATGAAACGTTTTACTAAACCAGAAATAATTTCTTTAATTGTTATATTTTTAGTTTTAATAGGTGTTTCCTGGCCAAATTTTGCCTTGAGTTTAAGACGTGCGCGTGATCAAATTAGACGCGACGATGTTGGCAATATTCAGGCTGCAATTGACTCTTATTATGCCGATTATGGTATTTTCCCGGCCTCAACCCCGGACGGCAAATTAGTTGTTTGCAAAGGCATAAATAACATAATGATTCCCTGTAACTATGGTCATGACACTTGGGTAAACTTAACTCCGGGGGTAGATAAAACTTATATGAGGGTAATTCCGGGGGACCCGGACTTAAGCCGTGGAGCCAGTTATGCTTATTTTTCTGACGGCAGTCGTTATCAACTGCTTGCTTCACTTGAAGGAATAGATGAACCGGGTTATGACGCAAAGCTTACCGACCGCAAAGTCATGTGCGGCAACAGAATCTGCAATATCGGACGCTCTAATAATGTACCATTATATATAAGTATCGAGGAGTATGATTTGCAAATTTATTGCGGACAACATCCAAAGGACACAAAATGTCTGAAAACAAAATGAAATTCCAGAAAGCCTTTACATTGGTTGAACTTTTAGTTGTTATTTCCATTATTGGAATTTTGGCATCAATTGGTTTGGTTGCTTTTAGGAGTACACAGTTTAGGAGCAGGGATGCACAAAGAAAATCCGATTTAAAAGAATTAAGTAGTGCTTTGGAGCTTTTTTATTCTGACTACGGTAAATATCCTTCGTCCGGAAGTGATGGGAGGATACAGGCCTGCGGCTATGTGGCTGGCACTGCTACAGGAACGCCGTGTACCTGGGGTGTTTCAGAATTTAAAGATGATAAGGGTACAACGTATTTTAAAGTTGTGCCTAAAGATCCTGTTTCCACAAATAGTTATTTTTACCGCAGTGTAACGGTTAATTCTGTGCCCAATTCCGGTTTTCAGATTTTTGCATATTTAGAAAATACCGAAGACCAATCAAAAATAATTACATCATATTCCTGCGGATCAGGACTCACATGTAACTTTGCGGTAACCAGCCCAAATACAACACCTGTTGAGTAATATATAATTAATTATGAATAAAACTGTCCAAGCCTTTACCTTAATCGAAATGTTGGTGGTTATTTCCATTATTGGAATTTTGGCAACTCTTGTTGCCGCAAACTTAAACTCAGCAAGGAGTAGAGCCCGTGACGCAGAACGAAAAAGCGATCTTAAAAATATTTCTACAGCCCTTAGAATTTATTATAATGATGAGTCGAGGTACCCGGCAAGCGATAACAGCAATAAAATAAAAGCCTGTGACCCCGGGGGGGTCTCCGCCTGTACCTGGGGTGGCGAATGGAATATTGGTACCACTGTTTATATGCAAACTTTGCCACAAGACCCACTCTCACCTACCCAAGATTACAGGTATGTACAGGATTCAAGTGACACTGATTCATACACTCTTGACGCCTGTCTTGAAAACCAAAGCGATACAAATGCAATAGCGTCAGGGGGTTGGTGTTCAACCGGAGTTATGTTTGAAATAAAACCATAAATGAAATTTAAAAACTTAGGATTCACACTAATAGAGCTGCTTGTTGTGATCTCCATTATTGGGATACTGGCTGGAATGGTTGTTGTTTCTTTTACCTCGAGCCAAAAGCAGGCTCGCGACACGGCAAGAAAATCAGATCTTACACAGTACCGTACAAGTCTTGAGACTTACGCCAATAAAAATAATGGTCTTTTCCCTGTTTACACAACTTCAACTGCAGTATCAGGCAGTGTTTGTGCCACTGTTAATACATCGTTAGGTGCCACAACTAGTTGTCCAGAAGATCCTAAGTATGCAAGTGATAATACTTATCTTCAATATCAATACCAATCAAATGGTTCAGGCGCGGTCGGAACAGCAGGCGCGTCAGATTATGTTCTTTGGGCAAGACTTGAAAATGTAACTAATATGCTTTGGGTTAGTTGTTCAACAGGCGAATCCGGTAAAATTTCGTCATTAACAAGTATTAGCGGTGGAACTTGCCCATCGGGATTAACACCGTAAACTAGTTACTAGAGGAAAAACATGAAAAATAATATGTATGTTAACAGTAAAGCCTTTACATTAATTGAACTCCTTGTTGTAATCTCAATCATTGGGATTTTAATTGGCCTTTCTGTTTTTGGGTTGCAGGGTGCTAGGAAATCTTCCCGCGACGCGGTGCGTAAAGCGGATTTGGAACAAATTAGGAGCGGGCTTGGAATTTATAAAGCCGACTGTGATACTTATCCATTAACTCAAAATTTTGGTTTGCCTGCCAGTCAAACTTTGACTGGTGACGACAGTACTACTTCTTGTTTACGCTCAAACGTTTATATTTCCCAAGTGCCAATAGACCCCTTGCCTGACAACAACTACACATATAGTTCGGATGGAATTAAATATCATTTATGTGCTTCGCTTGAACAAGCCCCCTCGCCTGCAATGGATGTAAGTAGCTGTACCGGTAGTTGCGGTGGAACTGGTTGTAACTATATAACTGCAAATCCATAAACCATGAAATGGAAATTACAAATCCCAAAAATCAAAAAGGATACACATTAATTGAGATTTTAGTTGCGGTTACTATTATTGGCCTTCTTTTTGGTGTCGGTTATGCTAATTTTCGAGGTTTTTCTCAGCGCCAAGTGGTGCTTGATGCTGCAAAAAGTCTTCAGGGGGACCTTCGCCTTACTCAGGAGTTAGCATTGTCAGGTCAAAAACCAGACGACATTAATTGTGCTTCTGCAAACCTGCTTGATGGTTATAGTTTTAGAATTTTATCTTCTTCAACTTACGAAATTAGAGCAAATTGTACTGGTGGAGTAGTTTTGGAGCCTACCAAAACTGTTACGCTTGTTACGGGTGCCGACATTGCCTCTCCATTTCCTTCCCCTAATCCAATTTTCTTTAAAGTTTTGGGAAGTGGAACCAATATTCCGGAGGGCACAAATGCGGTAATCAAAATTCAGCAAACTGGTACAACAAATAAATCAACTATAACAATTAGTTCAGGAGGACAAATACAATGATGATTAAAAGTTATCAGAGGGGTCAGTCTTTGTTCGAGCTTGTAATAGCGATTGGAATAAGCGCCCTTATAATTGTTGTTTTAGTTTCTCTGGTTAGTAATTCTTTGCAAAACGCATCGTTCGCAAAAAACGAAACTTTGGCCGGGCGCTTGGCTCAGGAAGCAACAGAATGGCTCAGAGGCCAACGGGATAGCGATATAAATACTTTTACACAAAGTGTTGCAACACCATTTAATGTTGCTAGGTGTTTTAATGCTTTGGTTTGGACTGCAATTGGTGGGTGTTCAGGAGACACGATTCCAGGTACCCCATTTACTCGGGAAATAACATTTACTTCTAAGGATGTTGTTATAGGTGGCGACACAAAGACAATAGTCGAGGCAGAAGTGGTTGTTTCCTGGACGGACAGTAAAGGTTTGCATCAAGTAACAAACGCAACGGATTTTGCAGATTGGAGACAAAGGTAAAATATGCAAATAATTAAATCTACAAATAATAAAGGAATTTCCCTCTTGGAAATCCTTGTAGTTGTTTCTATTTTTGCAGTTCTTGGAATTTTAATAACTAGGTCAGTCCTTTTGACTCTAGGTGGTGGTAAAAAGAGTGAATCGTTAATAAAAGTTCGTGAGAACCTCAATTATTCAATGGGGGTTATTGAACGACAGCTAAGAAACGCTAATTCAATAACAGATTGCACTAATACAGACACTAAGCAAATAGCTTACTTGGATCAAAACGGAATAGCATCAACCTTTTCTTGTGTAAATGTTGGAGCGGCAGACACAATTGGCTATGTGGCATCCGGTTCTGCCCAACTTACAAATAATAATGTAAATATAACGAGTTGTTCTTTTGTTTGTACTTTAGGTAGCAGTACACCCTCGAGTGTAAACATAAGCTTTGAAGCAAAAGATGCAACAGCTTTGGGAACAGAAAACTCAACAGTTACAACTTCAACCCAAATTTTTCTGAGGAATTATTAGATAAAATCTATAGCAATTTTTCGGCAAGGCGCGCACCATTTACTGTTGAGGATAACTTCTCAAAAGCAACATCCCATGTTCTGGTTCTAAGACCACAATCCGGACTTGGATTAATCCGTTTCGGATCACCAAGTAACTCTGATGCATAAATAATTCTATCTCTAACAAGCTCTGGAGATTCGATAAAGTCAGTGTGAATATCGACTACACCAAGTCCAATACTTGAGTCTATTCCATGTTGCTTAAAGAGTCGAAGTACTTCGTATGCTGGGCGGTCTCCGTCATGTGTCCCCAGCTCTCTTGAGTCTCTATTCGCGAATTCTAATGAATACTGACTACAGTTTTGCATCTGTGTAATATGGGGAAATAATAATGAATAGTCTGAGAAACAGATATGGACGCTAAATTTACAATCAAGATCTTTAGTTGATTCGTTAAATGCTGCAACAAAAAGAGGAACTTCGGATGGAACAGTTGTTGCCGCAGGTTCATCAATTTGAATCCACCTTGCCCCTTTTGCGATAAGGTCTTCAAGATTTGGACGTATAAGATTGCGTGCAACATCAAGTGTAAATTTATGCCGGGATTCTTTGGCAACCTGAACTATATTTTGTAGTGTACTTTGTTTTCTATAATGTTCGTCAAAAGACCAAGCGGCTATGGTATAAGCTCCCGTTATTGGGACTTTTATATCTTTATCTGTAATTCTTTGAATTTCCAATAGTTCATCGGTATGCCACATGTCTTTGATGCTGGGTTCTTGAGTCACTGCAAATTTACGATAATATTTATTATCAAACGCACGCACCAACCCTCGAGATTCGAAACCTTGTGATCTATTTACAGCGTGTTCATACATCTCACTTCTGTTTTGTTCACCATCATATATAACATCCAAACCAGCAACTTCCTGGAGACGTGTTCCATAAACAGAAGCCCAATGGCGAATTTCTTTTTTTTGCTCGGGAGACAAAGGAAGTCCTGATTCTTGTGCCGAAAGAAGAATTTCAAGCAGAGGGCTATTATCTATCTGGAGACGTTGACCCCATTTCTTCGCCTGATCTACTTCTTTTTGGCCTATTGGGTTTCCGGAAATCCCCTTTACACGCCATTCAGGTTTTGCAAGACTTCCCACTTCATTTGTAATCAGTCGTTCTAGCATATTTTATTTAAGTGATCCCATTAACACTATTTTTTTAAGTGCCACAGCTTCCGGTAAAGATTCCAAATCTGTATTGTGGGTAATATAAATAGTTTTAGGGCGTGATTGTTCTTGAACTTTATCAATAAATATTGCCAGGTCATCACGGTTTTCTATATCTGAATTTCGCGCATCTACAACTCCTGCAATAAGATCGTAATTTGTTGAAGGTGGCAGATCGCCAATTTGAGTTTGAAAATAGTCGACACCTATGGCATCCACCACCCCTTCTTTTTCAAGTCGTTTTGCCAGTGGTGCTGAGTCTCCAAAATAAGAGTGAAGTCCAAGCTTAACCACCTTATTAACTACCCTCAATGATTTAAGAGACTTAACAAGAGCATCAATATCTTTTTTCTGTGAGCCGTGGTAAGGAATATATGGTTCATTAAGTTGTATGAATGAAACGCCTCGTTTTTGAAGGTGCTCTATTGTAGTACTCATTAGTTGGGTTATATTTCCAAGAGTGCTATCAAACTTACTGGTGGTTTTATCTTCACACAGCTTTGCAAATGTGACTGGGGATGGGAGTGTAACTTTCCATTTCGCGAAATCTGAAACTTGTGGAAAATATTCATCAAGTTTGGAAAAGTCTGGAACAAGCTTACCAGTAATTACAGGTTTTCTGAAAAAAGAATTATTATCAAACCATCGGGTAACTTTCCCTTCCTCTTCATGTCTAAATCCTTCTGAAGTAGTACTAAACGGGCGGAAAATATCCTGCCAGGATATTTTACCATCCTCAATAAATGAAAAATCTTCAGTCTTTTGTAGGTTAATTAGTTTATGTTTGTCTGATGCTTGTAATGAATTCATTTCTTCCAGTCCAACTCTTCCTCTTTCATAACCTTGCGTTACAGTGGCTAGTTGTTCAGAGCGGGGATAAATACCATGTATAAATATTTCTCTAGTCATCTTTTTATATTATATATCTAAATTGCCCATTGAAATTGATCAGACATATATCTACTATTCTTCTACGATGATCGGTGGTCAAAAATTACTTTTCAACGAAACTAAATTTATTTTATCTTCAAAAAAAAATAAATTGGAAATTCCTCAAAGTTTTTATTCAAAAGGCTATATACTATTGGACAATATAAAAAGTATCGAAGATGCGAGAAAAACAACGGAAACATTTATAGCAAATATAAATAGTGCTAAGCTCCCCTTTTTACATAGTCTTTTACCAAAAATACAACTTGCTAAGGCAGACTTGATTCCTGTTTGTGGAGATTCGGTTACCACAGATTTTCAAGGTCTCCATTTTGATATGGGTCAGCCATTTTTTTCACAAGAAGCGCAAGATATGTATTTAATGATTGGCCTTTTTTTGCCCTGTGACAGAAAAGCTACTAAAGCTAAAACCAGGGTTTTAAGTCTAAAAGGGTTGTTTAATAATAAGAAGTTAAATGCTAATCAAGTTGAAGAAAAAATACTGAAATATGTTAAAAAACATGGAGACGGATGGAACGATGTAAATACATATAGAGTTTCTTGTTTGGCCCGTTTGATAGATGCTATATCAGGTACCCGTGATTTAGCTAGTTATAGAGATAAAACAATGGCTCAGTGGTTTGAAGGTGATATTACGAAAGAATACGAATTTTATAAGTTACGAGGTTTTGACTTGGGTAAAATTGAAGAACAAATACAACTTAAGCCTGGGCAATTATTAATCTTGGACAATACAAGGGTTGCACATGGCCGAGTTGGAAAGCGCAAAATGCAGGAAATGTACCAAATGATGTTTGGAGTAAAAGGGGTAAGCCCTAACGAAATTAATAATTTTAGGTCTACAGTGGCTGAAGTATTAGTAAAATAATTTACTTTTTAGAAAATTTAGCCATCATATCCCACCATTCTTTCGTACCCGGGTCTTCTAAAATTGATTTTTCCGGATCGTAGTTTCCAACATGATACCCAGTTTTAACCGTATCAAGCGCCAGAATGAGATCCGGTTCATGGCTTGGTCTAAACTCCCCTTTTAACAAAGGTTTTATCATTCCTTTTCCAGCATCGTGTGCAAAAACTCTTCCATTAAAAATTGCTAGTTGCCCAGATTCAATAACAATCCGTTCATGCTTCACATCAAATGTATTTGTGAAAATTTCAAGTATCTCTTTAGGCTGCATACTTTCTGGCTCTGAAACTAATTGCATATTTTTTAAGACACTAAACATTTCTGGAAGTGGTACAGGTATGATTTCAAACACCCTTGGAAGAATAGATAAATTTGCATAATATTGAAAAACAGGATTAGGATAATCTTTTAAGCTTGATTTTTCAGCATCAAAGTGGAAATTGGCCTTTTTAACGTCATTCTCAACTTGAGTAGTTGAGGCGCGTGCTTTATCCATTTTTATTCCTCTAACAAAAAGGTCGCTACCAGTAATACTCGCTTCCACTTTTTGGATAATTTTCACTAAATTTGGACATTCGTTTAATACAATTTCTCTGGTTTCTGGCGTTAATGGTCGGGCTAAGTCTGTTCTTCTACCACCTCTTAATTCAGTTAAGTGTCCTGTATCTTTTAATTTATTTACCTCCCTCTCTGCGTTCCAACTTAATTTTCTTGGTATACAAACTGGAAGAGCCACTACTTTAACTTGGCTGTCGAGTCCTTCCTCATTAGCGTGAGCATCAAAAGCACTTCTGTCAGTATCTCCCTCTGAATTTATAAGTTTTGTTTGGGTGTATGAATTGAGATTTTGGTTTGGAAAATAACTAGAATTAAGATGGAAATAGTAGCCTGGAGCTGTGTCGCCAAAATATGACGCCCTGGGTTCAATTTTGATTGGAAAAGCGGTGATCTTTTCTAACATTTGTAGTAACTTACCACTAAACAAAACAGAAGTCAAATACTATGGGTGAAATATCAAAAATTTATTTTGTAGCTACGGTGCTACTTCTTTCCAGTTAATTCTTCTAGTTCCTAAGACCTTGGGGAATAACATCATTTGGTCTGGGGCATATTCAATAAATTCTGATGGGTTGTCGGAATTTAAGATTCCACCCAAGTCTCTTTGTAAAGTTGTGCCGCTATTTGCAACTAGGGAGCCCCTTATATAAAGTTGGGTATCACTTGCGCTGTCGCTAAAGCTTCCGTCTGCAAAATATATTCCCTCCAAATTAGGTAGCCCTGTACTCCCCACTGTGGGGTCAACTAAAACATTCCCTTTAGCGATAAGCATAAAGAAGCCTTGGCCATCTGTAACATTTATATCCCCTGTAATGTTAACGCTGGCATTGTCTACCAATAAAATTACTTTTCTACTGCCAAGGTCGGTAGCTGGAATAGTTAGTGGCTGGCCACTATTTGCAGCACCATCGTACTTATACCAATAATAATTGTCATTATCATGAGTTGCACTTCCGGAAGTTAAGCTGCCGGGAACGTCCCCGGTATCAACTGTATTGGCAACTAATGCAATACTTGATGGAATTTGATTCACAAAATAATCATAGTTATAAACTCTAGGGCTAATAATTGGGCTCCCTGCAAGCCAGCCATTTGCCGAAACATTGTCAGTAGTCAAATTTGTGTTAGTTGCATAAGAGGCAACTCCTGCATATCCGCCGGCACCTGGAAGGCCAAATAGTTTGCCGCTTGGGATAGTGTTATTTAAATCCCCGTTACTGCCAACATCGCCGTCCCCAACCTGCCACCAAGGGTCTGGAGTTAATACATTTGCAGTGGCACTAGCGGTACAGGCTAAAGTTGCACCAAAATAAACATTTGAGTTTAATGTGGTTGTACCCACACTCTCCCCTGTTACAGTTGTTGAATAAGGGTAAGTTGTATCTGGATTAGTAACACTTGCAATTTCAGGGTCGTCACTTGTAAATGTTACGCTTGTAATTGCAGCATTTGAATTGATAGTTGTACCAAGGACTGTTGAATTATTAATAACCACGTTTACTGTTGAACTACTGAAGGAACAGGAAGAAAGTAAAGTTAGGACACTGGAGTTATTGGAACAGGAACTGCTTTCGTAATTAACTACTTTTGCATAATAAACAGTACCAGGGTTAACCAAACCAACCAAGCTATACGGACTCGTGGCATTTGTATTATTTACAATACACCCGGGCGAGGTATTTAAACTACAATTATTAGTTACTTGGTTTTGGTCAGCAGACACGTAAAGTTTTTGGCTAGTCCCGCCTGTCCCTGCAGTCCAAGTTAATGTCTGAGTAGACGTACTGTACGTTAAAGCGGTTGGAGTAGTTGTAGAACATAAAGCCCCGCAATAACCCCATTCTACCTCTATGGAATCACAAACTTGGTCGCAGATAATACAGTTTTTACCATGATACCCCCCAGCACACGACTGACATTCTTGGTGCGATGAGCAGCACCCAGCCTGACGTTTCCATGCATAACTAGGGCCATAATGATTATCTTGGCATGCATAATTTGGTGGATTGTTCCATGTAACCACCGTACCTGCGGGGCATTGTGGAATATCGCCCCCACCACCATTTTGATCACAGTGACAATCCCATCCATACCCATATCCAATATCTAAGGCGTTGTGGTCGCAGACACATGATTGAGACCCAGGGCAGGTTCCGCCTCCATTAACTCCACACGGTAGCGCATATACCGGACTTGTCGTAAATGCAAAGAAGAGGGTGGCAAAAATAACGACCTGTATTCCTTTGTAAAATTTTTTCTGGAAAAAATTCATATTTATTTTATTATCTGTTATCTACCATCATTAAACTAACTATATCATTCTGATCTCGGTTTAAAATATTTTTATTTTTTTGCATATAGATTGTCAAATCATCCTTTGTTAAATTGCTATTCCAATAAATCCATATATACATATAGTTGTACTTACTTAAAGTTAAATTATTGAAATGTATACCATCTGAATCAATAAGAAATGTTTGAGGAACAGGTTTCTTGTCACCCCCGACATATATAAATGTCAATGGTATTGATAAATTGCTCCCACCTTCAGAGTTGGCGACCCTAAAACCATATATGTCTCCCCAGTCATCTTCCAGGTATAAGATTTTATTGTCTTGGTCAAAAGAATTAAATCTACCTACTAACAAATATTCATAAACGCCACCTGTCTTCTCGTCGTCGACCCTTGTCACATATTTTTGCACACCACCTTTCGATTTAATGTTAAAGTGTTTGTATAGAATTCTGTCTATGTTGTACGTAAGAAAGACACGGGTTTTGACAAGATTTGGGTTTTTATAAATCAGGCTGGAATTTCCTAAGCTAGAATATAAAAACAACCAAAATAAAAAAAAAGTAAATAAGCTAGTCAGTAAAAAAGAGATAAAAACCTTTTTCATGCTCACCCTTTACTATATTAGAACGTAATACTGGTGTCAAATGACCAACATATCTTGAAGAACGGCACCAAACCATCGAGTTGGTTAATATCGATCCAGCGACTATTTATTTTCTTGAGATTGGATCTGATGGTAGAAGAAGAGTTCCACTCCAGGTTCGTCCATTTGTACCTCACAAACTGGGTAATACCCTGAAACTTTATTACCTGGTTCAATTTTTCCTTCACCATTGGGGTATATATATCCTCTAGATCCTGGTTCCCCTAGGTTGTAAGCTTCATACATACCTGTTTGTTCATTCAAATTAAAACCAACGTTTATAATTTGATAAAACTCTTGTAGTCCTTCATTAGAGAGATTTTCTGAAAATCCGCAAAAACGAAATTCTTCTTTAGGTGTTTCTGTTTGTGGCAAAGGACGAAATGCGACAGACCCAGCAGCTGCTGTGAGAGCAAAGAAGCTATTAATTATCACCCTCTTAATATTTGGGTTTTCAAGCGACAAAAGCGGAGCTCTCTTGAACTTTCTATCACTAATGTTTGTTTGTAACTGTCTTTCCATAAGCTTAAAATTTGAAACAGCTTATAGTATACCTAATTACCTAATTTGTCAAACAGAACTCAAAACCTATCCATCATTCGTATTGTCGTTTACAGGGCTATACTCGAATATGGTAACTCCGCCACCATATTCACCCTCCTTTACGAAATTAAAACCTTCAACCTCATAGGGAGGGCCGTCAGAAGAGTTAAGGTTTTTAACGTAACCATCTTCTCCAGGCTGTAATAAATTGGCCCACTCAAATTGCTTAGTTGCTGGATTTAACCTATATTCAACTTTGGCAACCTGCCAATAATCGTAATTACCGTCTGACAATCCCGGTTGAGGTGGCAACTCGTTACTATGTTGACTTGAAAAAGAATCCGCCTTGCCTTGCAATCTCCCTGTCTGTTTTGATTCTGGAGCAACACTGCTATACAAAGCATTGGCGATCAGTGATGATGTCAAAATAACTTTTGTGGCTAATGACAAACCTTCGTGTCCAAAGACTCGATCCATAAAATGATGATAGTACCTATATTATTGGATGTCAAGTTGTTTGCTTTTCATTTTCTGTGCTGTAATATTAATTAAATGGACGAAAATGTTGTGAATGTTCCAAGCCAGGCCCCCAGGACAAATATCTGGTTTTTAGTACTTGGAGTTCTTGTTGTCATCTTTTTAATTCTAGTTGGTTTTTTATATTTTCAGACTAAAAAAGTAGCCCCTATTACTTCAAATACCACCACTACAAACGCACCTAATAATTCAATCGTAAATATACCAAAGTCCAGCAATGATCCCACCAGTGAGCCTTTGTATACATTTAATTGTCCGGACAATTCTAACCCAACAATTGACATAACCGGTGGAGATGGAACAAATAAACCTTTTACTCAAGTAACTTGTACAGAAACCGGGAATCCAAATAATAAAGCTAGGATTTATTCTCTATCTGTAAACGCTAAAGAAATAACCGAGCCTGGATTCACATTTGTAAAATCCTTTGATGCAAATGGCGGAACACAAAAAGTTTTTATAACCAGTAACAACCAAGCCTTTTTTGATTCTGTGGTTGCAAGCTTCAAGTTTGGTCAGTAATTCATAAATAACAAGGAGCCTCCTTTAAAGGGTACGCCTAGCGGTCATCGGGTTGTGAAAGTTTGTGGATTTTTGGCCAATTCTTTTTCATTGTCTCGACCTTCCAGCCAATGTTGCCAGTGGATTCTTTTTGGCTTTCCGCAGCCCTGGAGTCTGCGCACAAATCGTTAATGAATTATCAGTAAAGGGTAATTCCTGTAGACCTCCTTTTCCACCAGTTCTATCTTACTAATTGAAGTAGGTCTTTGTAACTATGGTACGTTTTACCATGTATTTTATATTTCTCCTGAGCGATTGAAATATAGTCTTTGTTATCATCAATATAAAGTAAATCCTCATTTTTGTAAGATTCTAAAATTGTTAAATACATTTTATTTTCTGGTTTCATATAACCCATATACCCAGATGTAAAAAATTTGGTGAAATATTTGTCCAGGGAATACATTTTTATTCTATAATCCATCCACTCTTTAGGAGAATTATTACATGACACCAAAGTAAATTTTGTAGATAATATAGAAAGCAAATCTAGGGTCTTTGGAATTGGTAGTATGTAAGATCTATAGAGTTTTTTGAGTTCAAGGGAATCTATTGTTTGTAGATCTACTTTTTCTAATACACTTTCCCAGTATTCGGTTTCTGACATTTTACCGGTATAAAAGGGTTTTTTGTATTTGTCTAATGCTTTTTTAAAGTCACTTGTTTTAATGTGTAACCTTTTGCTAATCTCAGGTATTCCTTGCAATCGCCATGCGGGATAAAAAAATATTCCACCTATATCAAGTAGAAGAGTTTTCACAATTGCATTCTATTACTTTTGTTCAGAGAATGCTCGAAGCAAGGCACCTGCACAGATAAAATCAATTTCATCATTAATATTAATTGATCGTTCTTTTGGCATGACATATCCCCTTGAATCTTTTCCAAAAAGGCTGCCCTCTATTATAGTTTTTGTTCTCGTTACATATACTGCACCATTGCGTCGATAAACTGTTGGTAAATCTTGACGAATTATTGGTGCATTCTCTTCACCTTTATGCATTGATGACACCCTAAATTCTCCATCAAGAGTTTTAAGCCGTATGGGGTGGGCAGTAGAATCTGCAAACAAACTTACTACTGAGTCCGCTTCAGTTCGAATCAGTAAATCTATTGCATTAGATATGTCTTGAGGAGCTCTTAGTGGGGTGGTTGCTCTCATTGTTGTTACGAGTTCAAAAGTCTCTCCAGAATTTATTAAATCTTTTACAACATATTGAATGACTGGAAAGGTAGCCTTACCTTCTGTTGATAATTCTGGTGGGTGCCGGTAAACTTCAGCTCCATATTCCCTAGCAACAGACTCTATATCATCGCTATCAGTAGATACAAGTAGTCTTGTAATATATGCGCACTGTTGAGCGGCCTCAATTGTGTAAGCAATAAGAGGTTTCCCTTCAAGCAGTTTGATATTTTTATTTTCTAATCCTTTCGAGCCACCACGTGTTGGAATAAATCCAAGTATTTCTCTCATGCGCAGTGATTATACCAGGTTTATTTTCGCTTTCGAATTAAAAAGAAAAAGTTTCTTTTATTTAACAAGGTCGGACCATGTCACCGGCACACAGTGTTCATTACGAGCAGTATATGTTGCAAGCTTCACATTTACACAATAATTAATTGTAATTTTCGGTTGTTGTTGTTATATTTAATTGATGAAAGTTAGTAAAAAATTCGAAAGTGGACAAGCTTTGGTTTTGGTTCTTCTGGCCTTAGCTGTTGTACTTACCGTAGTCCTTTTTATTTTAAGTAGGAGTATTACAGACATTTCGGTTTCTACGAGCGAAAGCGCGGCAGTTAGTGCTTTTTCCGCTGCTGAAGCTGGAGTTGAGCAGGCTTTGGTTGTGGGAACAGGAGGCAACTCAGATGTTGGTACTGCAAGTTATAGTTCGCAAGTAACAAGTGTTGCCTCGGGGGCAACCAGTTTTATTTACCCGGTTGAATTTAACTCGGGGGATGCGGCTACCCTATGGTTTAAGTCACAAGATAGTAGCAGTGATTTTAATGGCAACACCCTAAAAATTTGCTGGGGAAAAGCGGGAACCGCGAGTGGTGCTGCAGTTACACCAGCTCTTGAGGTGGTTGTTCTTTATGAAACAGTAGCTAACGACCCCGCTACAACTAAAATTTTTAGAGTAACGGCAGACCCCTACTCCGGTCGTAATCCATCAAATTCTTTTGATTCAGCGGGAGGCAGCTGCACCGTTACAGGACAGGTATTTCCATTCTCTAAAACAATTAGTTTGGCTGGACTTAATAATCCCCAATTTGCTTATGTTCGTTTGTTCTATAACACTGATACCGCTCAACCAATTGCTTTTGATACTACAACAGCGGCAACATTTCCTTCTCAGGGAATTTTAGTTGACTCATCAGGGACCGCGGGGCAGTCTAGCCGTAAAGTTGAGGTTTTTCAGAGTTGGCCCGAAATCCCAAGTATATTTCAGTTTGCAGTTTATAGCTCAACTGGGATCACGAAATAGTTTGATGAGTTAACTATTAATTAATATCTATCTACGATTCTATTAAGAAGCAAACAGACGAAAAAGGTATAGATATTTCTGAGATTGAGAATGTTAAAAAAACATTCTTTACGCAAAGTGGCAAATCTCCTCACGAAGCATTCTGGAAGCCAACAGGTATTGTATTTGGTTATCCTTTTTTTAAAGAACTGACATCTAATTTAGATTTGCTAAGAAAAAACATTCTAGAAAAAGAATTAGAATTAAGACCAGATTCGTTTTGGCTACCTGACCAAAAAGATTTACATATTACTATTGTTAGTTATAGCCATTATTCACAAGTTGGTTTAAATGTGGTTTCATTACCAAAAACAGAACAGCCTGAAGTTGGTAAAATTATTAAAAGTTTCGATCCTGTGTCTATTACACTTGACGGAGTTGTCATTACAAGTAATGGATCGTTGTTAATAAAGGGGTATGTTGATAATGACGAATTAACAAAAATTAGAGAGGCATTGAAGAAAAATGTAAAAGGTATTACACAAATACCACAAAATCTAGTACACATGAAGCTAGCCCAGATATTAACTAGCGTGCCATATGAACTGGTCGAGAAAGTAAACCGTTTATATTCACAACATCCTTTTGGTAAAATAAGATTTCAGTATGCAACTGGTCCGGACAGAGAACATTACTATTTCAAATAGAGTCTCACAGAAATTGACATTCAGTTTTTGCTAAAAAGATATATCACTCTAACATTTACAAACCACCATTTACTTAAACATTGTTTTTTTGTTATAGTTAACAAGTAATAACTGCCCATGGTTGGAATTGACATTGGTACCAAAACTATAAAAATTGTAGAAGTTCAAAAGGAGGGTGCTTCTTATTCCCTAACAGCCTCCGGGATTGTCGGATTTTCTGGCAACAATGTTGAGAAGATGGTCGATGAAAAGGAAATGGCCACTTTTGCCCAGGTTATCCGTAAACTTCACGCCGAAGCCGGAGTCACCAGTCGCGATGTTGTTATTTCCATTCCGGAACAGTCGGCATTCACTAGAACTGTTACGTTCCCCCTTTTAACCGATGCAGAAATTGCTTCAGCCGTAAAATGGGAACTTGAACAATACATTCCGATCCCAGCCGCGGAGGCTATTAGTCAGCACATAATCTTGGAAAGAAACGAAAAGACATCTCCGCCTTCAGTCTTAGTTTTACTCGTTGCGGCACCTCGGGTAATTGTAGAAAAATATACAAAAATAGTTACCATGGCAGGGCTTACCCCGGTTGCTGTTGAAACAGAGCTTATTGCTTTAACTAGATCTTTAGCACCCCCCGATAAAACTGTACTTTTAATGGATTTGGGAGCTAATTCAACTGATATTGCAATTTCCAAAAACGGCATGCTTTGTTTTAGTAGGTCAATTCCACTAGCCGGTGAAGCTTTTACACGCGCAGTTTCGCAAGGATTAGGAGTTACACAAATTCAAGCTGAAGAATATAAAAAGACCTACGGCCTTACCCCTAGCCAACTTGAAGGCAAGGTTAAAGTTGCCTTGGACCCAGTGTTACGGTTGGTTGTTGATGAAGTTAAAAAGGCAATTAGTTTTTACCAATCCGAGCAAAAAGGTGAAGCACCGACTTCGATCCAAATTTCAGGAGGCAGTAGTGGTATGCCGCAAATAATTAGAGCTTTAACTGAACTATTGGGGATTGAAGTTTCAATTGCCAATCCATTTAAAAAGGTTCAAATGGATCCTGAAGTCGCCAAAAAGCTTGCCCCGTACGCACCTCTTTATTCTGTAGCAGCGGGGCTTGCGATGCGGGAACAATAAATATGGCAGTTAAACTCAACTTACTTCCCGAAGGTTATGCTCTAAGCGGGCCTTTGAGCCAGGTTGTAAAACTGGTAAGGCCCTTAAACGTGATTCTTTTGGCATTTTTTTTAATTGTTGTACTTGGAATGGGTGGATTTTTTATCTTTAGTTCGTTTTCGTTAAGAAACCTAAATACCGCTAACGATGCTCTTAAAAGTAAAATTCAATCTCAAGCTACTGCTCAACAGCAAATAGTTTTACTTAAAGATAGGTTAAAGCAAATCAAAACTGTTCAAGGTTTACCAACTGCACTTAAAAACATGACAAGTATTACTCCCCTTTTGGCTTCCAGTTCGGGAACCATCCTTGTATCTGAACTTGGGGTTGATCCACAAAAAGCAGCAGTCTCGGTTGTTTTTAGATCAAATTCTGATTTAACAAGTTTTGTTAGAAGTTTAAATACCGTTAAATCTTTTAATACTGTTTCTTTGGGTGCTTTTAGTTATAACCCGGGAAGTGGTTATTTGGTAACACTTAACTTTAGTACTAAATAAAATATGCCAAAAATACCTGAAAATATACTGATAGTAGCCAAGGCGGTATTACCATTAATTTTTATTATTGGTCTATTTGTGATAGTTGGTCAATTTGGTTTTAGTAAGATTAAAGAAATAAGAAATCAAATTACTACTGCAAATTCAGTTCAGGCAGTCTTAAGTCAAAAATCAGATATTTTAGGCAACATTGCGGTAAGTGGGACCGCATTTTCAAACGCGGCTGTCTCCGCACTTCCGAGTACAAACCCTGCCCTTTCTGTTACCTCCCAAATTAAAATATTGGCAAGCTCTTTAGGACTTTTGGTTAGTGAAGTAAAAGCAGGAAGCCCGACAAACGACCCTCTGGGTTTTTCTAGCGTCACAGTTAGTTTTAATGTGATTGGGCCCAGGCCACAAATTGAAATATTTTTAAAAGGCATTGGTTTGTTTGCACCAATCACAAATGTAGATAGAATAAAAATTTCGGAAAGTACTCCGGGAAGCGCCTTGGGAAGCATTACGGTTCGGTCATTTTTTGCTCCGTTTCCGACTAAAATTCCGGGAACAACGGATGCAATTACCGATTTAACTCCTGAAGAGCAGACAATGCTTAAAAGTATTAGTACTCTAACTCAGCCTTTGTTTAGCCAAATTCCAGCCGCTTCGGGGAGTGGAAAAATAGATCCATTTGGACAGTGATTACTATTTGTTTTGGATCTCAGATTGCGGGATGAAGCCTTTTTGTAGTTGGGATCCGTATTGTGTTGATTTGTCAATTGTGACTAAAACTCTTTGCATCTCTCTATAACCTTTGAAATCTCTTCTTCCGTGTAAGATTCTTTTGTTATTTACAATATATCCCTCATTTTTAGATAGCTGAAAAGTAATCTTAAAATCGTTTAATATTTTCATAAATTGTTCCAATATTCTCGATATTGGACCTGCATAAAACCCCCACATGTCACCTCTAAACCTCAAAGTTATGTGTTCATCTTCGGTTGATTTGTTAAATATTGTCCCTATAAAAGGATTATTTTTAGGATTACCGAATACCGCTGATTCAGGTGTGCTTAACAATTTGAGCATATCTAGTTTATTTGCAGCCATGTAGTCATATATCTTTTTGCCATCAATCATAAATGACTCTCCACCACTCGTTGATGGTGTTTCACAATAAAGTGCAAGGAGATCTGCAGGATCGGCAACTCCAGTTCCATCTGTATGTGGTATGAGCTCACTGTTTGTAAACCCTAAATTGCTTTCTTTAATAGTGGTTTCTTTTGGAGCGACAATTGTAATACCCCTTTTATCTGAGTCCCTATGTAATATAGGTTTTCCAAATAAACCAACCAAATTCAACAACTCGTCAGGTGTTTTCATTGGAGAAAAAACTACGAAACCAAATTCGTTCAGAGAATTTAATATTTTTTCGCCTGCATTTTTATCTTGCAGATTTACAGTATTAGGTTTTAAAATTTTCATTGTTTCTTATTCTTCTGAGAATAGCTTTTGTTAATAGCATTCTTGTAGAAATTTTCCATATGGAGAGAGTCTATTACTGAAATGTTAGTGGATTTAAATTCAGCAGGGCCAGATTCCCCCATAAATTCAAACTTCCCTGACTTTTTTAAAATTGAACATGAATACACTAAAACAAGTACGCCTGATGACTCGTCGATTGATCCAGGTATCGTGAGTATTGTCGCATCTGTAATATTTAACACATCAACCAAAAACCCAAGTTCTTCTAGAAGTTCTCGTTTTAATGCTGCTTCTGGTTGTTCACCCTTGTCAATCTTTCCGCCAGGTAGCTCCCACTCTTGTCTTTCATTTTTACGTATCCAGACATTGTCGTCTTCAAAAATAACTCCTTTTACTGAAATTGGAAGCATCTCTATACCCATTGTTGTGCAAGTGTAGCATAACGATGACTCAAGTTAAACTTTTTTTATTTTAACCCAATAGAGGGATAGGAAAATTCTCCTTGAGGAACTTTTTGTAAAGTTCGATACTTTCAAAGTGATCAAAGGCAATTTGTTCTTTTGGTGGAATCTTGTCCAAGTCAAACCATGCAAGTTCCGCAACCTCTTCAGATTTAGTTGGCTTTTGTGATATCGCGTTCGCAACAAAAACAAAATCAACATTCTGTCTATCCTCCCTTGGTCTTTCCGGTGAATCGTTAATTCTTAATAATTTGAAGTTGTCTAACTTCCAACCCGTTTCTTCAATTGACTCTCTTTTTGCACCAGTAATTAAATCTTCGTCCCGATCAAGATAACCACCAATGAGGGCCCACTTTCCTGATTCAAGGATTGGCTTACCATTATAAGTACCTCTTTTTTCCAACAATATCTTCCCATCCTTTACAACTATGGTGCTCATAACTACATGGCGAAGACCAAACTTTGCCTTGGCGTTATCTTCAAAATAGCAGGTGATCATCCCTATTATTCCCCAATATTGATAGCAACTGCTTTTTTCTCGAGTGTGGCCCTTACTTTGAGGATGTTTCTTAATGACTTAATCATGCGGCCACCTTTGCCAATAATTAACCCTACATTTTTAGGATCTGTATTTATTGTATAAATAACTCGGCCTTCGTCTTCGGACTCAACTACATCAAACTTTTCGTTTGGCAAAAGTCCTTTTAGCAAAAATTCTAGTAATTCTTTCATAAATGTTTATCTTTATATAAAATTCATCCTTAGAGATTCTTTGAATCACTTAACTCTATTGACAGAATTTTATATGTATTTATTTCTCAACCAATTTCTTAACTGTGGCGCTTAACTGAGCACCTTTTTTGACCCAAGCCATAAGTTTTTCTCTTTCAATTTTTAAGTCCTTTTTGGCTGGATTCCAATAGCCAAGAACTTCAAGATTTGCTCCAGCTGTCTTTTTTGTTGAGTCCACGGCAATTATTCTATAGAAGGCTCCCTTTTTTCTGCCAAATCTAGCTAGTCGTATTGCAACCATTGAGGCTTATTCTACTATAACTTCGACGAAGCGGCAAGATTGAGTTGAAGTTAGCGCCAAGACCTTGTGTTTAAGGGCTTACCTTTTTCGTGAGTGCCTGTAAAGCTGCAGCTTGTTCAGCCGAGCCTTTACTCTTACCCTCACCCGTACCCCAAGAAGCCTCATTAACCATAACATCAATTACAAATTTCTTGCTGTGATCAGGGCCTGACTCCTCCGTCACTTTGTATTTGGGTGTAGAAAAGCCTTGGGATTGTACATATTCCTGAAGACGGCTCTTAGGGTCTTTAAGGGGTTCTGTGGCCTTTTTTTCCACATCTGCCATCAAATTTTCTTTAACAAAGTTTTCAGAGTCAGTTAAACCTCGGTCCATGAAAATAGCACCAATTATAGCTTCAACCGTATCCGCCAAAAGAGATGGATTTGTGCGCCCTCCCGAATCCTCCTCCCCTTTAGATAAGAAAAGAATGCTGCCCAAATCGAGTTTTTTAGCGAATTCAGAAAGAGCAATGGTATTAACCAAATTTGCACGGAGTGCAGTCAAATAACCTTCTTCTTTATTAGGAAATTGATTATAAATTTCCTTTGAAACAACAAATTCTAAAATTGCGTCCCCCAAGAATTCCAGCCGTTCATTACTAGCACGCTCGCCTTTGTGTTCGTTTAGCCAGGAGCGATGCGTTAGTGCGTGTTTAAAAAGGTCTTTATCCTTGAAGTCATCTTCTATTTTTTTGATATTTGTCATTCGTGCGCAGTTAAGGCCTCAACCAAGTCTAAAAACGTTTCTATTTCGTTAAAATCAAGCTGAGTTACATCAAAGCCGGCTTTAGTTAATATTTCCATAAAATCAGTCAGCATTACAGCATCCATATGGAGATCTGTTGTAAACTCGGTCTCGTCGTCAATATCTTCCATATCTACGCCAAGGTAGTCGGCTAATTCTCTTTTAATCTTTTGTTTGGTGTTTGCGAATTCACTTTCCATCTTTATATATTGTACCCAAAACGCCATTGATAAAGGAAGATGAAGATTCTGCGCCATATTCTTTAGCCAGTTCTACAGCTTCATCGATAATAACTTTTGGCGGAGCATCGGAATTTTTAAGCTCGTAAACTGCCAGTCTTAGTATGGCTAAATCTATTTTATTAAGATTGTTTATTGGCCAGGCAGGAGCTGCTTTCTCGATTAATTTATCTATTTTCTTTTTGTCCTTAATTATTTTTAAGACAAGCTCCGGGGATCTGGATTGTTTTGTAAAAGTATCAGCAAAAAGGGTTTTGACAGCCTCGCGTCGCCTAAGGTGTCTTGGATCAGTAGCGGTCTTCATATGCTTTTCGAACTTTCTTTGGAAAATAAAGTTCGGCAAAGAAATTTTACACAAACTACAGGAACATTGGAAGGAGGATATCTGAAGCTTAGAAGCATTACTTGTAAAAGCCGCAATACGGGCAAGCTCGGTGAGTTTCCTTAAGTTTACCGCAACTTGGGCACTTCATTAAGTTTCCAAGTTTGATTTTTGGCTGCCCACCACGCCTAATATCACTCCTACTTCTTGTATGTTTTCGCTTTGGTAATGGAACCATGAGGGTATTATACAATTAAACTAGCGAGGCTTCAAATCTAGTTTTTAGAAGTGGGTACTTTTTAGGGTTTTTAATAACATCTAAGGCCACTTCTTTCGCACTTTTGATTAAGGTAAAGTCATTCCAACTGGCAACTTTAAGCTCAGGAAACCCTGACTGTGCAGTCCCAAAAATCTCTCCTGGCCCCCTTAGTTTTAAATCAAGCTCGGCAAGTTCAAATCCTGAATCAGTCTTTTCCATAGCTTTTAGACGACTGTAGCTAGTACCTGAGTGGAAATTACTAAAAAGTAGACAATAAGACTGCTTTTGTCCCCGACCCACCCTACCCCTCAACTGATGAAGCTGTGCAAGGCCGAACCGCTCCGCGGCTTCAATTACCATAATTGTCGCATTTGGGATATCGATTCCAACTTCAACCACTGGTGTAGCTACTAGAATATGCGTTTTCCCTTCTTTAAAATCCTTTAATACTTGTTCCTTCTCTTTCGACTTAAGACGTCCATGCAGTAGTCCAAGTTTTAGACTTCTAAATATCTTTTTAAGTTTTTCAAACTCTGTTGTGACTGATTTAACATCAGTTAACGTCTCGCTTTCGGAGTCCTCAATTAATGGGCAGACAATAAAAGCTTGAGATTTATTTTCTTTGATTTGTTTTTCTATCCAATCATAGGCCCCTTCCCTCTTTTTTTCGGAAACTACCCAAGTTGTGATTTTTTGTCTTCCTTTTGGCATTTCGTGAAGTATGGACAGATCTAAGTCCCCATATGTGGTTAAGGCAATTGTTCTTGGAATTGGGGTAGCAGTCATTGTTAGTACATGGGGGGTACCCGATCTTTTAACTAAATGCGCACGCTGTTCAACGCCAAATCTATGTTGTTCGTCGATTACAACAAAGGCAACTTTGTCGAAATCGGTTTTACTTTGAATTAAAGAATGAGTGCCAACAAAAACATCACTTCTACCGAGTTCAATTTTCCTTACTTGTGAGGTAACAAGGGAAATTCTGATATTAAATTTGTCAAACAATTGCTTTAATGTTTGATAATGTTGATTTGCCAAAATCTGAGTGGGTGCCATTATTAATGTTTGGTAACCGTTAAGGAATGCCGCAAATGCTCCAACTGCAGCAACCACAGTTTTACCGCTACCAACATCGCCCTCTAATAGTCTATTCATGGGAATATTACCCCCAATATCTTTAAGAATTTCATCAATCGATTTAATTTGGGACTCTGTTAGTTTGAAGGGTAGTGAGTCGGTAAACTGTTTAATATTTGATTGATTGATTGTCAGTTTATGCTTAACTTTGGTTTTACTCCAGTTTAATTTTCTGTATTCACTTTTGAGTTGAAGTTCTAAAATTTCGTTAAATCCTAATCTTTTTCGGCCTATTTCTACTTCTTTTAAATCTTTTGGAAAGTGCACTTTTCCGATAGCTTCTCTTTCACCGGCGAGCCCAAAACGCGTCAAAATTTCGCTAGGAATAAATTCAGGAGTTTCAACTTTTTCAAACGAATTTAAAATTATTCGTCTGATCCATTTGGAAGATAAGCCCGCCGTTTCGGCGTAAACTGGCACGAAATGACCAGTATGTAAAGTCTTACTGTCTTCATCCTCGATTAGCTCATAATCGGGGGAGCTTAAACATAGCTTTCTGTTAAAGAAACTTACTTTTCCAGACAAAGAAACAAGTCTACCTGGATATAAAGTTCGTGTAAGAAAGGGTTGATTAAACCAAACAACCATAAGTTTCCCTGTAGCGTCTTCTACTGAGCCAATTTGCATCCTGACTCCCCGCTTAGAAAAAACATTTGTTATGGAAACGATTTTGGCGTGAATTGTTACGGTTTCCTGGGCCCTTAGTTTATTAATTGTTGTTACAAGGGAATAATCCAGATATCTACTCGGAACATGATAAAAAAGATCATCGATAGTATTTACTCCAAGCTTTTGGAACTTTTTAGCAAAAACTGCACCGACTCTAGGGAGCTCAGATATAGAAGAATCTAAATTCATTGTTAGCGGCCATAAATAATGTATGGCAAAATTGCGCTTGCTAAAAGCGCCAAAGAGGCAATTATAGTTATAACTACAAAAAACTTTTTACCTTTTTTGGATATCATTTATTTAGATACTTTTAAAAATGTTCGCTCGCCTACTTTTATTTCATCCCCAATTGCGAGTACCGCTGATCCGTCTGTTACTTTTTTACCGTTAACGTCAACCGCTCCTTGGCGGATTAATTCTTTTACCGACCCCATACTGTTTCTTGGTGAAAATGGGATAATTGTTTTGGCTAAACTTTCGCCGGACTTGACCTTTATATCAAACTTGGGTTTCTTTTCCTGGAAAGTACTTTCGAACCTACGCTCTGCTTTTTTTGCACTTCCCTCTCCCCACAAGAGTTTAACAATTTCAAAGGCCAGATGTTTCTTTTCCATCATTGGGTTTTCTTTTATTTTTTTGGCTAGTCCGTCCAAATCAATTTCTGTTAAAAGTTCGAATCCCAGTAGAATAGTTTCGTCAGGGAAGGATAAAACGCCTGCATAAAAGTTTTCAGGAGTAGAGTCCAAAAACAAGGCATTGCCGGTTGTTTTTCCCACTTTTTTACCTTCCTTATCTACTAAAAGTTTTGTAGTTAAAACAAATTTTTCTTTTGCCTTGACCGCTTTCATTAAGGTTCTACCTGCCATCATGTTAAATAGTTGGTCGTTACCTCCAACTTCCAAGTCAACATTCATCTCCAGAGAATCTTGGGCCTGAGCAATTGGGTATAAAAATTCATGAAGATAAATTGGCTCATTATTTTTAAGGCGCTCTTGGAACATGTCCCGTTCGATCATTTGTTGAACTGTAAAATTGGACGTAATTTCGATCAAATCCTTAAAACTTATTTTGTCGGACCACTTTGAGTTAAACATTATTTTGACCGGATTATTGCCATCAAGATCTAAAAGCATGGCAATTTGTTTTTTCCAGGCTTTTGAGTTTTCTAAAACTTTTTCGCGTGTTAATTTTTGGCGGGTTGCAAGTTTATCTGTTGGGTCCCCGATCATTCCTGTAAAGTCCCCCACTAAGAAAATTACTTCATGTCCAAGTTTTTGGAATTGTCTGAGTTTCATTAATCCCACAAAATTCCCCAAATGGAGTGACGGTGCTGATGGATCAAAACCCTGGTAAAGTTTTATTTTTCTTTTGGCCATTAAATCAGCCAGGCCTTTTTTGTCAGGCAAAACTTGGGCAACTCCTCTTGTTAAAACTTCTTCAATTTTATTCATAGTTAGATTCTAATTCTTTACGCACGTTCGGTCAATCCGACAATCCAAAAAAATCATTTAGTAATTTGTCTGATAAGACATCAAGGCAATCGATAATATTTTTACTTCTATCTTTTGGAAAGGCTAAAGGTAATTCTGTACACCCTAAAACGATTCCGTCCAATTCTTGTTCTTTCACAAATTTATCTACCACTCTCAATAATTCAGTAGTATGTTTATCTGAAAGTTTATTGGCAATTACGCTCCGAATAACATCTTCGCAGATATTAACAATCTCTTCGTTGGGAATTACAATTTCCACATCTGTTCCAATAAAAGCATTCGTAAAGATATTCGATTTGAATGTTGTTCTTGTTGCCAGCAAACCAACTCTTTTAAGTTTTGACGATACCACTTTATTTTTTACAACTTCAATAATCGAGATCATTTTGCATGTTGAGACTTTTGAGAGAATTGGAAAAAGGATATGGCCCGTGTTGCAAACCATTGCAATTGTAGTACAACCAAATTTACTCAATCTTCTAACGCGCGATACTAACGTTCTTTTTGCCATGGGAAGATTTTTTGTATCTGAGATAAAATCAGGTATTCGAACCGAATCCAAAATTATTTCGGGAAAATCATCTGCATTTTTCGCACCAAAGTTCCTAGAACTCTTTTCCAAAAGCAGTCGGCAAAACGCTACTCCTGCAAAAGGGCCCATGCCACCTACTAAACCGATAATTTGTTGTTTATTTTTCATATTCTATTTTTGCATTAAAAAAACCTCCTTGCGGAGGTTTGCCCTAAATTCGATTTTTAATCCACTAAATGGCTACCCCGCTTGAAAGGAGGTTTGTATAATAGCTATTTGAATTCGTACTCATACAGCTATTTTACAACGCTTTAGGTACAAGTCAAATTTGTTTGTTTTTCACAGTATTGATACAATCAATTAAATGTGGAGAGAGAGAAGGAGATATAGAACGGAACTAACAAAAAGCCGTAAACTGGTTAAGTTTGCAAAGCTTGGATTTGTTGGCGCAATATTGCTTTTAGTTCTTTTGTTTGTTGGCATTCCCCTTCTTTCTTTAACTCTTCCATCCCCCGATAAAATTGTCAGAACTCAAGGATTTTCTACCCAAATAATGGATAGAAACGGTTCTGTTCTTTACGATGTTTATGCAAATCAAAACAGAACTCCGGAAAACTTAAACGACATTCCGCTTTATTTAAGGCAAGCTACAATTTCTATTGAAGACAAAAACTTTTACACTCACAGTGGGTTTGATCCTATCGGAATGCTTCGCGGGTTTTTACATATTTTTACAACTGGCCGGGCGCAAGGTGGCTCCACTTTAACTCAGCAGCTGGTTAAAAACGCGCTTTTGTCTGACGACAGAACTCTTCCCCGTAAAATTAAAGAATTTGTACTCGCTATTGAAATTGAAAAAAGATATAGCAAAGATCAAATATTACAGATGTACTTGAATGAAGTGCCTTATGGGGGCACTGCTTGGGGGGTTGGGGCAGCTGCACAAACTTATTTTGGCCGCGATGTAAAAGATTTAGATTTGGTTCAATCTGCGATTTTGGCTGGTATGCCGCAAAGCCCATCTAACTATTCACCGTACTCAGCTACTCCTAAAGCTTATATTCAACGCACTACCGATGTTTTAAGAAGGATGCGTGAAGATGGGCATATTAACCCTTCTCAAGAAAAGGCAGCTGTTGCGGCGCTTCCAGGCATTACATTTCAACCCAGAGGGTCAGGTTTTAAGGCACCCCATTTTGTGCAGTATGTTCAAAAAATTCTTGAAGACAGATATGGCCAAGTTGCAGTTGAACAAGGAGGGTTAAAAGTTACAACCACACTCGACTTAGATTTACAAAACCAAGCTCAGCAGATTGTTTCTGAGGAAATTACAAAAGTTATTTCTCAACATATTACAAATGGAGCTGCGGTAGTAATTAATCCTGAAACCGGGGAAATTTTGGCCATGGTAGGATCTAAAGATTTTAATGATGCAAATGTTGGTCAATATAATGTTGTAACAGCATTAAGGCAGCCGGGATCTTCTTTTAAACCTTTTACTTATGTAACCGCACTTAAAAAAGGCTACACAGCCTCCACTCTTCTTATGGACGTACCAACAACTTTCCCTGGTGGTGCGGGGCAACCCGATTATGTTCCAGTCAACTATGACAATAAATTTGTGGGCCCCATCCAAGTTCGTTATGCACTTGCCAATTCAAGAAACATTCCAGCTGTAAAAATGCTGGCAATGGTTGGAATTCACGATGTTTTAGGAACTGCAACTGATATGGGTATTACAACTCTACCCCCAACTACCGAAACTTTAAAACATGTAGGGCTTTCTTTGACCCTTGGAGGTGGGGAGGTCCGCCTTCTTGATATGGCGGATGCTTATTCAGCATTTGTGAATAAAGGAGCGAGGATAGACCCTGTAGGCATTCTTAAGGTGGTTGACGCAAATGGAAAAGTTTTAGAGGACAATCATCCGCAAAAAGGTAAACAGGTTTTAACGGAAGGTCAGGCTTACCTAATGGAATCCATACTGTCTGACAATAATGCCAGAAGTGCCGAGTTTGGACTTAACTCTTATCTTAACGTTGCCGGACTTAATGTTATGGTTAAGACAGGAACCACAAACGATAAGCGTGATAACTGGACAATTGGAGGAAACGATAACGCCATGATTGGAGTTTGGGTTGGCAACAACGACAACTCTCCAATGCTTAACGTGGCCTCTGGAATTTCGGGTGCTTCTCCAATTTGGCATAAAATTGTAGTCGCGGTGCAGGCCAATAAACCCAAATTAACATTTGAACCTCCCTCAAATGTAATTACAGCCCAAGTTGATTCAGTTTCTGGTTACGCGGCACATGATGGCTTTCCTAGCCGCCCTGAGTTTTTTATAAAAGGTACGGAGCCTACAGGAGTCGACCCTATTCACACCATGCTAAAGGTGTGTAAAAGTGACGGCAACTTAGCAAACCCAAGTGATGTTTCGGCGGGTAACTATGACTCAAAGGAATATTTTGTTTTTAAAGAAGAAGATCCAACAGCCGGCACCGGGGGAGTCAACAAGTGGCAGGAAGGAATTCTTAATTGGTTAAATACTCAAGGAGATGCCCGTTACAAGCCACCCACTTCTTACTGCGGTACGGGTAACCCACTAGATGTTCAATTCACAAGTCCAACTGATCAAACATCCAATATCTCGCCGGATCCACAGCAATTTACTATTGCGTTTACCGCCAACTCCAGTTCCGCCATAACCCAGGCTAACATACAAATCAATGGAACTACTAAATGCAATTTTAGTAATGGTGCCAACAGTTATGTTTGCGGCCCTCTTTCTTTGCCAAAAGGAGTTTATTCTCTTAAAGCGGAAGCAACTGATGCTTCGGGACATACTTCAAACCGTGTTATTACAATTGGAGTTGGAATGGCTTGGAATGCAACCCCGGCCCCAACACCTTGACGGGACAATATATAATTAATTATTGGTTACAGAGAATCACAATTTTAACGTACAAGTGGACATTAATGGATCTTTAAAGAAAATACGTCTTTCGGCCCCAAAGAGTTTAGATTTGGTCGCTGCAACAGAATCATTTAGAGGGATATCTCAGCACCCGGTTGTTCAGAACAAACTTTATAATTTAGATAGAAAGATTCGTGTAAAAATTTTGGCGTCAAGTAATGAAGTGGTTGGAATCTCAATCCCAGACATGAGTGATGAAATAAAGTCTTAACTCTTAATTTGTCCCCCAAAATTTTCTTTAATTTTTGCTAAAATTTTATTTCTAATTTGTTCCACCTCGGAGTCAGTTAAAGTTTTATTTAGATCTTGGTACCAAATTCGAAATGTATAAGCGTCTTTAAAAGTATCTTTTAGTTCAATTGTTGATACTCTCGCATCTAAATTAGTTGCAGTTTGCATAACGTCTCCAATCAAAGTCTTTTCCGGAAAAGTTATGGTAACATCTTCAATTTGTGGCGGATATTTCGGCCAGAGATTAACTTTATATTTTGTCTCAAGTCCCAAGATGCCATCCAAATCAATTTCAGCAAAATAAATGTTTCCAGTTTTGCCGCCGTAACCAATATTTTTGCCACCTACCAATATCTCAAAAGAGTTTAAAAGTGGACTAAGTAAAACTTCAGGAACCAAATTTATATTGCTAATTCCCGCTTTTATAAAAAATGAATCAAGAAGGCCTTTGAAATTTACAAATTCATTTCCTTCCTCACTGTAATAAACAAACCCAATCTTCCTTTCCTCTTTGTAGTCATTTTTGTATTTATAGTAAATTTTCCCAATTTCAAAGAGTGCAACTTCGGTAACCCTTTCATAAATTGCTTTTTGAGCCACTTCTTTGAGGTTTGGTAAAAAACTAATTCTGAAATTTTTATTGTCAGGGGACGGTGGATTAATTAAACTCACTACTCCTGCTTCTGCTTTTAACGGATGAACGTTGTAACTGGCGCTTTCTTCTTTGACGAAAGAAAGGCTTATGGCTTCATTAAAACCTACGGCTGCCGCCACAAGCCTTAAATTATTTTCTTGAATAATATAATTTGGAGTTATTTGATTTGGAATTTCTAAGGACAAAACACGGGTTGGAATTTTGTCGTATCCGTAGATTCTTAAAATTTCTTCAATCAAGTCTTCTTCCAAAACCACATCTGTTCTATAGGTTGGTACTTCTACTTCAAGATTTGTTTTATCAATTTTAATAATTTTAAAATTTAAATTTGTTAAAATTTTCTTAATTTCACTGTTTTCGATTTTTACCCCCCCCAAATTTTCGAGTTGAGACAGGGCAAGTTTAATTTTCCAAGGCATAACCTTTTTAGGGTAATAATCATAGAAAGTTGCATCAAAATTGCCCCATTTATATTTTTTAATAAAGTGCAAAAACCTACCAAGAGCTGGTTCAACCATATTTGGATCTAAATCTTTTTCGTGCCTTATTCCCGCTTCTGTTAGAAGATTGTGACGGTAAACTGATTTCCGGATATTTGCACGGTCATAGTTTGCCGCCTCAACCAAGATGTTTTTTGTTGAACTTGAAATTGAATTGTGTTTTTCTCCAATTGCTCCCGCAACTGACAAAACAGAGTCTCCTTTTGCCCAAACCAAATCCTCCTTAGTAAGGGTTACTATTGAATCTTGGAAGGTTGTCATCCTTTCTTTATTTTTAGCAAGCCTTATTTGTAGTTCTCCTCGAACTTTATCCAAATCAAAAGCATGCATTGGTTCGCCTGTTTCGATCATTACATAATTTGTTAAGTCAACAATATTGTTAACCGATTCCATTCCATATGATGCAATTTTATTTTTAAGCCAATCGGGAGAATCTGTAATTTTTACATCATAAACTTCTGTAGTTGCTGCCCGTTTAACAAGCGGAGTTTCAACTTTCAAACTTGAATTTTTAAGTCTATTAACTTTGATGAGCCTTTCAGTTTCGAGAGATTTTACTTTTGACCCAAAGATAGCTTGAACTTCTCTAGCAATTCCTAAAATTGAATAACAATCGGCTCTATTGCCCCTAAGTTCCAAATCAAGTACAGTCTCTCCTTTAACTTCGAGCTTTTTGTCTAACATGTGCCCGACCATTGTCAGTTTGTCAGTCAGATCCTTAGTATCTTTAGGTAGACTTACTATTTCTTTAAGCCAATTTAGTGGAATTTTCATAAATTTATTGGTATTTAATATCTCCGTTATAAAGACTTCTAATGTCACGGATTCCAAATCTGTCCATTACAATCCGGTCCAAACCCATTCCAAAAGCGAATCCCGATATTTCTTTAGGATCAATTTTAAAGTTTCTAAGAATATTGGGATGAATCATTCCGGCCCCAAGCATTTCTATCCAACCCCTGCCTTTGCAAACTGCGCAGCCTTTGCCACCACAGAACTGACAATCTAGGTCCAGCCCCACCCCCGGCTCAACTTCGGGGTAATATTTACACCTGAACCTTATTTTCCTTTTGTCGCCAAAATAGGTTTTAGCAAAATGGTAAAGAGTGCCTTTTAAGTCGGCAAGCGATAATCCTTTTTGCAAGGCAAAACCTTGAAACTGGTAAAACATAGCGTTATTGGTAGCATTTACGTTTTCAAATCTATAGCATTTCCCGGCTACAACAACACGGAATGGAGGTTTTAGATTTTCGATTGATCTAGTTTCGACTGAGCTAGTATGACTTCTTAAAAGAACTTCGGGACTTTCTATATATAAAACATCCTGCAAACTACGTGCTGGGTGGTCTTTAGGTAAATTTAGTAATTCAAAATTATAATGATCGGATTCAATTTCTGGCCCTTCAGTTACGGAAAAACCCATATTCTTAAAAATCTCAACCATCTCAGAAATTACAATCGAAGTTGGATGTAAGTTGCCAATCTTTTGCAATTTTGCAGGGATTGTTGGGTCAAACCATTCGCGGGCTGTTTCCTTGAAACTATTTTTCTGCTCAGCCAATAACCCTTCAAGAGTGTTTTTGGTTTCGTTAATTAAAATTCCAACCTGTTGCTTATTTTCTTGTGGAACATCTTTAATTCTTTTGACCAAGTTGGTGATTTTTCCATTTCTGCCAAATAAATCAATTCTGATTTGCTCTAGTTCACTGTTATCCTTAGCCGATGTTATTTGGGCTAAAGCTTGATTTTTTGCCGACATTATTTCTTCCTGCATATTTAGTTATTGTAGTTGATTATAGGCATTAAAAAAACCTCCTTTCGGAGGCTTGTTAAAAAACAATAAATACCTCCGTTACTTCTCGGGGGTAAATTTAAATCCAGCTGCTTCTACAATTTTTTGGATTGTCTTTGTGTCTTCAACTGCAATTTGGGCTAAGACTTTGCGATCAAGTTCAATTTTTTCTTTCTTCATTCCTGCAATAAATTTGGAATAGCTAACTCCGCAGGCTTTGACGGCTGCACTAAGTCTGACTATCCAAAGGCTTCTTAAATCTCGCCTTTTAAGTTTACGGCCAGCAAAGGCATAAGCTCCAGCATGAACCAAAGCTTCTTTGGCTGTTTGAATTCTTGTATGGCGCGCCTGCCTAAAACCTTTGGCGCGGTCCAACATCTTCCTGTGTCTTCGAGCGGAAATTGATTTAACTCGCATTTTGTTTTTTGGTGGCGATATCGCGCATCTTTTTGGTTGTTCTTCTACCGACTACTTTTCTAACTTTCTTGGCTAAGTAACCTGTAACATTCAATGTTCTCTTTAATCCCCTAAGCTGTTTACTGGATTTACTTGCCTTCAAATGACGTCTAAAGCTTTGCCTGCGCAAAACCTTGCCATTTTTAGTTACTTTTAACCTTGTGGTTAATGATTTTTTTGTTTTAACTTTGCCCATCTTCTTTAATTTCTACTTTTGCCTCTTTTGATTTCTTGCCTATTTTTACGTACGAAATTACCGTTACTAGATGCTTGCCTAAGAATTTAGGAGGCATATCTGTAATTACGCTTTCTCCAAACTCACTCTTTATCTTATTAATTACGTCGAAACCTACATTTTTGACCCTCATTTGGGGTCCTCTAAAAACTACTACGACTCTGACTTTATTCTTATCTTCAAAGAATTCCTTGATTCTTTCGATCCTGGTCTTAAAGTCGTTATCGGCTATAAATGGGCTAAATCTGATTTCTTTAACCCCTCCGCCTTTAACTTTTTTAGCGCTTCCCTTAGCTTTCTTTTCTTCTGCGTACCTAAACTTGCCAAAATCTACGATTTTAGCTACAGGTGGCGCTGCATTTGGCGCTATCTCTACTAAAGTTAATCCATCTGCTTTAGCCTTAGCTACCCCTTCGGCAACGCTCATAACTCCCAAAAGCTTTCCTTCCAAGTCCAAGACTCTAAGGGAGGGAGCCCTAATTTGAAAATCTGTCCGCCAGAAAAGTTTTTGTTTTGCCAACTGCTTAATTAATGTGAATTGTAGCTAAAATATGGGCTTTAATCAAGATTGAATTAGCTGATAGTCTTTTCGTCAATTTCTCTGCTTAATGAGGCAATAAAATCCTTTATACTCATGGTTGCGGACTCTTTTTGGTCGCGCTTTCGGACTGATAGACTTCCATCTTTTTCTTCTCGCTCACCAACAACAAGCATGAATGGGATCTCTTGTTCTTGGGCATTTCTAATTTTAGCCTGAAGAGTTTCATTTCTTTCGTCTACCTCAACTCTGATTCCAGATTCTTTGAGCTCTTTGGCGACTTTGTCTGCATAATCTTTAACTTTATCGGTTATAGGTAGCACTCTAGCTTGAACTGGCGCAATCCAAACTGGAAACTTTCCTGCGTAGTGTTCAATCAGAATTCCCATAAATCGCTCAACTGATCCCAAAAAAGCAGTATGAAGAATAGCAGGGCGTTCATCTTTTCCTTCTTCGTTTGTATAATTCATATCGAAGTTGTTTGGTTGATTAAAGTCTAGTTGGCACGTAGCAAGTTGCCATTCACGTCCCAAACTATCACTAACCATCATGTCTATTTTTGGACCATAAAATGCGGCTTCATCTTCGCCAATTGAATACTTAATATCTTGCTTTTTGACGGCATCAACTAATGCTTTTTCGGCCATTTCCCAATGCTCATCATCTCCAATGTATTTTTTCTTATCTTTAGGGTCACGTACAGAAATCCTGGCTTTATAATCTGTAAAGCCGAAAGTTCTAAAAATGAATTTCATTAACCCCAAAACATTTTCAAGTTCTTCAGGAATTTGGTTATATCTAAGAAATGTATGAGTATCATCAATTGTTAGTCCACGAACCCTTAAAAGTCCGTTCACTTCTCCGCTTTTTTCATATCTATAAACTGTTGCGTTTTCAGAAAGCCGCATTGGAAGTTCTCTATAACTTCTTGGGCGATTTAGGAAGATTTGGAAGTGGTGAGGGCAGTTCATGGGTTTAAGAACATACTCCTCATCATCTAGCTTCATTGGATTAAACATTGCGTCGTATTTTTGCCAATGACCGGATTTCTTATAAAGGTCACTTTTTGCTACATGTGGAGTCCAAACAAACATATAGCCCCTCTTTTCTTTTTCATCTGTAATAAATCTTTCTATTTCTCGTCTCACAATAAGACCTTTTGGAGCAAAAATAGGAAAACCGGATCCAATTTCTTGAGAGATCAAGAAAAGATCCTGAATTTGACCAATTCTCTTATGATCAGTTATTTTTTCGTGAATGCCGTCTTGCATAGTATTAATAATACTTTAAGAAGACGACTTAATGAAGCCGTGGTTCCACTTCTGTTACTTCTCTTTAAAGTTAATTTTGCTCCTCGATTGGTGAGTTCGACTCAACACAAAATTCAACTCGATACTGATAATTTATATCTTTGAGGCAAAGATGTCAAATACTGCGAATTATACTGTTAACTCCGAGTCTGTATTTAGGGCATGAAACGGACATTGTATGTTTTCGCAAGTAACTGATGTAATAACCCCAAAATTTGTGGAAACAACAAGCTCTGTGGCACTCTCTATTCTTGGACAGCCTAATGTCAGCGAATAATTGTATTGTGACATGTCTGTAAGTTTGATTGCATTTGCGGGGTTATCCCTTACGGCCAATGCTAGTTTCATCTTGTCTGGATTGTTACACCTAACTACAAAATATTCTGCCATTGGAGTTTAATGTTTGGAGAGTTTGGCTTGTTTTCTAGCTTCTGTTTCGTCTAAAATAGTTTTTCTAATCCTAATGCTTGTTGGGGTAACTTCAACTAGCTCTGTATCGTCAATATACTCCAGTGCATCTTCCAGGCCCATTACACGAGGTGTATTAAAGTGTTCTGCCCCACCATCCCCCTTACTTCTCATGTTACTTAATTTCTTTTCTTTACAAACGTTTACTCTTAAGTCTCCAAAACGGCTATTTTGGCCGACAACTTGGCCTTTATAGACTTTTACTGCCGGGCCAACAAACAATTCTCCTTGGTCCTGCACTCCAGTTAAACCATAAAGTCTTGTTTCACCTGACTCATAAGCTACCAAGCTTCCACGTTCACGCTCACGGGTAAAACCATCGTCTTTTTGGAATTCAAAAAATGCGGCATTAATAATCCCTAACCCTTTGGTGTCAGTTATCATTTCGCTTCTGTAGCCAATAAGCTCTTTAGTAGCTACAGTGAACTCCAAATAAACTATTCCATCGGTTTGCTCCATATTATCCATTTTGGCGTGTCTTTGACCCATCTTTTGAATAACTATTCCGGAATAAGCTTCAGGGACTTCTATGTATACCTTCTCAAAAGGGGTCATTTTAACTCCGTCTATAACTTTGTTAATAACGTGTGGTCTAGAAACTTGGAACTCATAACTTTGTCTACGCATTCTTTCGATTAAAATAGCCAAATGTAACTCTCCACGACCAGAAACTGTCCAGGTTCCATCTATATTATCCTCAACTTTAAGGGCTACGTCGGTTTCTAGTTCCTTATACAATCTTTCTCTAATTTGACTAGAAGTTTTAAATTCACCTTCATGGCCTCCAAATGGGGAACTATTCACCATAAATACCATTTTGACTGTTGGTTCTTCTATGTTAATTAATGGCAAGGCAACAGGCGAGAGTGGATCTGCAATAGTTTCGCCAATGTTAACATCCAAAACTCCGGTTACTGCTACCAAATCGCCAGCTTGGGCTTCTTGAACTTCAACTTTTCCAAGGCCTTTAAAAGTGCTGAGTGAAGTGACTTTAGCTCTATTGATTTCTCCTTCACGGTTAATATGGGCTATTTCCTGGCCATTTTTAATACTTCCTGCTAATATTTTTCCAATTGAGATTCTACCTTTGTAGTTATCTTTACCAATATTACTTACCAACATCTGTAAGGGTTTGTCTGGGAATGCTTTTGGTTCCGGGACATATTCTAAAATCGCATCAAAAATTGGAGTAATGTCGGTCATTGTGGCAAGATCAGGTTTTGTTCCAGCTAAACCATCACGACCTGAGGCATAAATTGTTGGAAATAAAGCTGTTTCTTCATTAGCTCCAAGCTCAACAAACAAATCAAAAGTCTTGCCTTGAACCCATTCTGGTCTTGCATCTTTTTTGTCAATTTTGTTGACAACAACGATTACTTTTAGACCCATTTTTAAAGCCTCTCTTAAAACAAACCTAGTTTGAGGCATTGGGCCTTCTTTGGCGTCAACTAAAAGTAAAGCTCCATCAGCCATAGAAAGAACACGCTCAACCTCTCCACCAAAGTCTGCATGGCCGGGAGTATCTATAATGTTTATCTTGGTATCTTTGTACTGAACTGAAGCATTTTTACTAAAAATTGTGATTCCGCGTTCACGTTCCAAAACGTCGCTATCCATGATCATTTCTTCTTCCTGCTGTTCTTTATTAAGAAGGGTGTGAGATTGACGCAAAAGTGCATCAACCAAGGTTGTTTTACCATGGTCAACGTGAGCAATAATGGCAATGTTTCTAATATTCATGATTCTTTATCAACAAAAAAGCCGCTTTCGTAAATGCGGCCTAACAGCCAGCCTATCGACTTAATTATACTTTAAAAACAAAGCTTAAGCTTTTGAATTCCAGATTGAATAATTATTTGATCTGTTTGTGTATAAAACTTTTGATGGTAATTCAAATCCTTTTTTAGTAGAACCGTTTTTATTGAGAATGACCACATCTTTGGCTAAGTTTGAGAAAACTTTATACATGTTTTCGACATCACCCTCTGAAAGGGTTAAACCGTAATCACCGTTATTTGCATCCATCTCACAAATAACACCTTCACTAGAAGTCTCATAAAAGCGTATGTCTATAAAATAGCCAGAGACACTAGTATTGTCTTCTGGAAGTGCAGTTGTGTTCATTCCACCCATTGGTTTTTGAAGCTGCAAAGTTTTAATACTTCCATCTTGGGCAACCGCCTTATATTCATGCTCTTTCATCCACGGTTTCCATTCTGAATATGGTGTTACATCATGATCGTTCCAAATGAACAGATCCCTTTTGTTAGGTTTAAATTCTCCAGCGTCAAAGCTAACTGACACTGCTTTATCTAAAATTTCTGGTGCTAAGGAAGCACGCATTCTTTTCGTCTCTGTCATGAGTAGTTATTATACTATAGGGATATCTTACAGTCAACAAACGTCACGAGTGGACTTGGCGGGAATCGAACCCGCATCCTATGACTGCCAGCCACATGTCCTACCATTGAACGACAAGCCCCCGAGGGCAAATTATAGCAGGAACAGATTAGTCAGTAAACTCAGTTAACTCAGTAAGACAGTTGGTCTGTGAGTCGGAAAGCTGATACACTGGATTAGGCTGAGTCTACAGAGTACACTGATTATTATGAACTTTATCCACGTTATAATTCTCTCGATTATCGAGGGCTTAACAGAATTTTTACCAATAAGCTCAACCGGGCATTTAATTTTAGTTTCTAAACTTCTAGGCCTGACAGAAACTGACTTTCTTAAAACTTTCGAAATTGTGATTCAACTAGGTGCGATCTTGGCTGTAGTTGTTCTCTACTTTAAAAAATTCCTATCCAGTTTTGAACTCATTAAAAAACTGGTTGTAGCATTTATTCCCACCGCAATTGTTGGTTTTACTCTTTATCCGCTAATTAAAGGGGTTTTATTGGGGAGCTCTGCTATCACCCTGAACGCTTTGTTTTGGGGTGGCTTGGCTTTAATTGGAGTCGAATGGTTTTTAAAGCGCAAAAAGTCAGAAACCAAAACTGAAAGCACGATAACCTATAAACAAGCCCTTGTTATCGGCACTTTTCAGTCTTTATCTGTTATTCCCGGAGTCTCAAGGGCCGCTGCAACAATTGTTGGTGGACTTTTGACAGGACTAGATAGGTCTACCGCCACAGAATTTTCATTTCTTCTTGCAGTCCCAACTATGTTTGCGGCAACGTTACTAGACCTTTATAAGTCCAGGGACATGATTACTCGGGGCGGATCTTTGACCCTTTTTGTAGGAACCGTTCTTTCTTTTATTTTTGCCACATTTGCCATTAAATTTCTAATAAATTATGTAAAGAAACACGATTTTACAGCCTTTGGAGTTTATAGAATTGTACTAGCCGTTTTCTTCTGGATTTTTGTGAACTAGCTACTTAACGCCTATAAATTGATAGGCGTTTTTAAAGTCAGAAAATATTTTTATAAACTCCGGATACAGTTCTGTTACTCTTAATATTTTTCTACCGACCTTTACATAAGGATCTACAAATCTAACTTTATTTGGTCCCCAGAATCTAGATTCTTCCTTTGGGGTGTAGATAAATCTCTTTTTTGGGGAAAGCTCTTTTAATAACGATTTTATTAATTTATCTTTAGATTTTTGCAAAATTATGAGCACATCATCATCTGTTTTAAACAAATCATCCATTATTATTAGTTTTATTTTTAAAGCACGTTTTAGAGCTTCCCCTAAAAGTCCGTGTGCACCGTGTGAATTTGCATCAAGCCATAAAAGTTTACCCGAATCCATAAATAGTATTGTGTATAAAACCGCAGTAGACTTGGTTTTGAAGCAAAATTTTGAATTAACTACAAATAAATCCTTTAAAAATAGATCGATTAGAGTTGACGGAAAGATAGGGTCGATTCTTGTGTCACGCAAAAAGTAATCAATTCTGTCGGCGGAAAGATCAGGTAAATCAACTTCTAGAAGATGAAAATTACTCTTATTGAAAATTTCCTCAATTTTCATTTTGTGCTTGGTAAGAATGGAGGGAACGTCCGATGCCAAAATAATTTTCTCCTCAAATTTTTCGTGAAAGGAGTGGGAAACGTTAGGAAACACTACATCTGCAACATGTGAGAAAGCTGTGTGTGGTGTGTCGTGTAAAAGGCCCGCTACTTGTTCTTCTAAACTTGCACCAAATTTATGTAGTAAATACCAAACACCAATACTATGCTCAAATCTAGTCTGATTTCTTTGTGGTTCAATAAGTGTGGTTGGGCCGCCTTGCTTAATTTTTTTAAGCCTTTGCATTGGCGAACTATTAATTAAATCAATGATTAATTTGTTAGTTATGTTGATTTCGCCGTAAACTCTGTCTTGGATAATCATTTGATAGTCAGATTCTACCACTGAAGTTTTTATTAATCTAATATTAATTAACCAGTTGTTCCAGGTACAGGATTTATTGCTGGCGGCTTTTTATAAATCAGCATGCCCGCAACCAAATGCTGAGTTGTATTTAAAGCATCATCTTTATATTTATTTTCAATGATTTTCGCTTCACCAATTGGTAAATATCCTCTTTGCTCGGCAAGTTGTGCCAAACCACCAACCATCTTTACACTTAGAGCTGTTGATAAAAATGCCATATCTTGCATTGTTGATGGTTCGTGACCTGTCACTTCTTTAGCTATTTCTACAAAGAGACCACCCGAAATTGTAATACTATCTTTTACATCAAAAAAATATTTTGAAGGACCGACAAAAACACCCTCAGACTCACCACCCATAACCATTTGTGGAATGATTTCAATGAACAACTCCTTTCCATCAGGAAGTCCTGTTGGAATGTTGTAATGGTTAAGAACTTCCGACAAATCGTCAAAACCTAAATTTATATAATAATCATCCATCGCATTCACAAAACCAAAGTTTAATGTTTGGAATGATCCATGGGGTTCAACCTTTATTGTTCCAGATGGGAATGGTTCGGGAGGGGATACTGTGGGATCGATATTAATTTTTGGTGCGCATGCAACAAGCAAAGCTGACCCGCTGAAAGCCCCGGCTAATTTTAGAAAATTTCTTCTTTCAGATAATAATGACATATTTTGATATCTATTGGTGGACGCTAAGGGACTCGAACCCCTGACCCCTTTCACGTCAAGAAAGTGCTCTAGCCAACTGAGCTAAGCGTCCTCAAAATAAAAGAACATAAGCATTATATCAATTAATTCTTGCTCAGGAAAGCTTGGCTAAACTCCAATGCCTTTTGGGCCAGATCAATATCAAAGTTTTCATCCGTTCCGTGCATATTGCAGTCTTCATTAACCAGTGGAATCAATAGAGTATCCACTCCCAATATCTTTTTAACATCTCCCACAAATGGGATTGCTCCACCAACATTTTTATAGTTCACTTTAGTCTTATATACATTGTTTAAGGTTTTAATTGCTGTTTCCATAAATTCATTTTTGGAATTTACTTTAACTGGCCTATGCATGCCATTAAAACTTAAGCTGTAGTCCACATGTTTTGGAGTGTTTGCTTTTATAAATTTGGCAAGTGCTTTTGCAATAACTTCTGGGCGCTGACTTGCTACAAGCCTTACATTTATTTTGGCTTCTGCCTTAAACGGAACTATATTGGCATAGCCGATTTCTGTATAACCTGCATTAATTCCCGTTACTTGTAGAGTCGGGTAAAGCCCTGTTTGGCTGTAAAAATCTACATTTTTAGGAAAAATTAATTTATTTACACCCGCCAGTTTTTTAATATCTCCTCCTTCTTTTACCAAATTCACATTATTTTCTATTTGTTTTTTAGTGACTTTGTCCATGCCTCTGTAAAATTCCTTAAATGCAATTGAGTTATCGGCATTTGTGAGTTTACTTAAGAATTTGGAAAGCTCAGTTGCCGCATTTGGAACCACCCCGCCCCAAATTCCTGAATGTAAATTACTTTTACCGGTTTTGTAAGTAAGTGTGCAGTTGAACCCTCCCCTTAAAGAAACTTCAATAGTTGGTTTGTTGTTAGTGAGTTCGCCATCAGAAACCAAAACGACATCGCATTTTAGTAAGTTTCTATTTTTTAACATAAGAGTAGCCATGCCATCGTTTCCAGTTTCCTCGTTGCCCTCGATTAAAAATTTAACATTGTAAGCCAATTTACCTTCTTTGATTAGCTGAACTACTGTAACTATGTGGGCCAAGATTTGTCCTTTGTTATCTATTATTCCTCTTGCAATTAGTTTCCTTCCTTTTTCATAAACAGTAAAAGGATCACTTTTCCAACCATCTTCTTTATTCGCGGGTTGCACATCATAATGACCGTAAATAAGGACAGTTTTAAGTTTCTTTGAAACATTAAAACTACCAAAAACCAGGGGATTTGAGTTTTTACCTTTAATTATTTTTACTTCAAATTTATTTTCTGAAAGTAAATTTTTAAGCCACAAAACAGTTTTCTCAATTTCATCCAAATATTTTGGATCCGTTGAGACGCTTTTAAAACTAACAAATTCAGCTAGTAACTTTTTATAGTTATTAAAAATATTTGTCATACTATGGCCGAGTATACTACAATCGAACCCAAGAGAGAGGACTTTGCCTGTAAACGCTAGTCCTCTCTCTTTTTAGGTTTAATACCTAAACTTGGTCCGTGCTAGAAGGCGGTGCTTCTACTTTCCCTGTTTCGTTCACCGAAACAGATCCGTATTTGCCGTCTTCTGGTGGCTTATTTTGACCACCTCCTGCTTCTACTGCCATTTTAATCACCCCCCTTCTTGTAAAACTAAAAAACCTCTCGTTTTAGTGAGAGGTTTTCCTTAAATTCTAGTTTATTTGTTAGCCCTTACGAAAATCTCCCACCACATCATTTGCCTTCCAAAAAGGAAGACAATACATGCGGATGTGAGAAATTGATTTCATATAGACAAATAATACATTAGCCTGCTGATCTTTGCAAATAATGGTCCGGTGAAAGTAAGAAACTACTACCCTTCTTTTTGTACATACTCCAGTAATTTTTCTTTTCTGCTCGTTTGTTTGTTCCCCCAAGCCAGATTGAGGCCTGATCAATTTTCTTTCTAAAAGACATCAAAAACTCTAAAACTTTTTCGAAAAAGATGACATGATAAACGCCTGGGTTAACTGGGACTTCTACCATGGCAATTTCTGTTTGGGTGGCAAGGTTTCCTGTACTTGCGGCAAGTTTACCAATTTCTACAGTTATGGCTTGAAGTTGAATTCTAAGCTCTTGCATTTTTTCTTGAGACAAACGGCTTTCGTCGGCAGATAGGTTTCTTTCAAGAGCAATTTGGGCTCTAAGTTTTTCGTTTTCTTCTTCTTTGCCGCTTAAAACTTGTGCCATTTCAACCGATTCCCCCGCCTTCATTTCGCCCGACCTTTTAACAGGAGTACCAATACCCATGAGTTCGCGGAAAAAGTCCTCAGAAGTAGTTTTTAGAAGATCTGTGCTTTGGTCTGTAAAATCGCCACTAATATCCTTAAGGGATTCAATGATATTCCTTTTAGCTGCACCGCCCTTAGACTTTTTATTATCAGCCATAGTAGTTCTTGAGCAGGAACTTACAAGTGCAGTTTAGTCCTGGAGAATTAAAAAATCAAGCAAGTGAGACCAAATGGTCCAGTGCTTTGCGGCGCTTTAAGATTGACTCGATAAGCCTTTTTCTGTTTTCTGGGTCTTCGTGGTCATCTTTAGAAGCTTGTGACATTTGCATAGCCGAATCAACTTCTTTTGCGTCTACTTTCAAATTTTCCTCTTCGGCAATTTTGTTAAGAATCAAGTCAACCGAAATTGCATCTTTGGCCTGCACTGCATACTCAGCTCTTAAATCTTCAGCCTTTTTGTTGATTGAACCCAAATAACTCTCAAGAGCAAGTCCAAGCTTTTCAAGTCTGGCCAAAAGGCTAGAAAGTCTACTGTCTGCTTCTTCTTCAACCAAAATTCTTGGGATTTTAATTTTTACGCTATCGATTAAAGCTTTAAGAACAAGCCCTTCCTTTTCTTCACGAGATTTTTCTTTATTTTCTTTACCTGGAACAACTATTGAGTCAGCGCGAAGAGCCCCACCCGCTACTTTTTTGTAGTCACCGAGGCTAAATTCTGGTAACTCACAAGTAACTCCTTTTATTTGCCAGGCTTCGTTCTCTTTTGCACTAACTAGTTCAAATCGTGGGTAAACTGCAATTCTAAGTTTATTGTCGGCTACTGCATCACTCAAGGCTTTTGGCAAAATATGGCTTAAGGAATGTTCAACGACTGCACTTTGAGATAGCTTCTCGCGAACTTTACTGATTGGAGCCGTACCTTTTCTAAATCCTGGAATCTCAACATCTTTAGCCATTTCCTCAACTGTTTCTTCTTGTGCCTTTTGAATCACGGCAAATGGGATAGTGAACGTAATTTGAATATTGCCGTCTTCTTCTCGGGCAATTACAGAGGTTATGCCAGATACATTTGCAGTTTTATGTGTTGTCATTGTGAGGCTATTATACTAGGCTGGCCTCAATATACCAATAAGCAAATAAACAAATGCCACAAATTAATTTCAAATTATTAAATGATTAAATTATTCAAACATTTATTTGCAGATTTGCAGATTTGGTTATTTGAGAATTGAAGCTTACTTCCCACCCCCGCCTTTGTTTTGGGTAACCCTGACAACAGGGGGAACAAAAGAAGGTTTATTGAATGATCTATTGTTTAATGCCTTACCTCCCGAAAACATTGAAGGAGTACCCTTAAAACTTAAGGTTGGGAGCTTTATTTCCTGTGTTTTTGACTTTGCCATGGGATTATTATACAATATTCTCATAACGAGCTTTGTGAGGCCCCCTGAAACTTCAGGAACAGTGTCCCCAAGGTAAGAAAAAATAGATGGAGGTGAGTTTATAAATAAAATGCAAAATACCAAACTTTTTGTTGGTAATTTGGACTGGGGTGTAACAGGTGATGATCTTCGCACAGTTTTTGCAGCCGTTGGTACAGTAACCGACGCAGTTGTCTTAATGGATAAGATGACAGGCAGAAGCCGTGGATTTGGATTTGTTACCATGAGTACAGAAGACGAAGCTAAAGCAGCTGTTGAAAAACTCAATGGAAGCGATCTTAAAGGAAGAAAGATTAATGTCAACGTTGCCCGTCCAATGGAACCAAGACAGTAAGAAAATTTCGCATTAAAAGCGAATTTTTCTTGGCCATTTCGAAACGAAATGGTAATTAATAGATCGAAAAGGAGGAAAGTGAAAAGTTTAGATTCGTAAGAGTCAAAAATGGAAGTAACTTTCCTTTTTTCGTGGCATAAAACCTTAGTCGCTTGCCAGTGTGTGGAGGAACCAGCTGACCAAAGAAAGAACTATAGAGGCTATAAGTGCCGTAGAAAAACCCGCGATCATAAATCCCGGTACGATCATAGAAGTTCCCCACAAGAGTAAGACGTTGATTAAAAATGCTGCAATTCCAAAAGTTAGTAAAGATATGGGAAGTGCTATAAGCTGTAAAACCGGTTTAATGAATGTGTTAACTATTCCTATTACAATTGCGGCTACAACTGCAGTCCAAAGATTTGCTAAATGGAACCCGGGAACCAAATATTCAACAACAAGGAGTGCAAAAGCATTAATAGCGAGTCTTACAATTAATTTCATTAATTTATTGTAAATGCTTTTTATAGAAAGTCAAAGCATTTTCTATAGCTTGTCCCCAACCTGGAGTTAAATTATGGTCTGCCCCGGGGTATTTTATATATTCGGCGGAAACAGTAGCCTCTTTAAGGTTTTTATTAAGATTGTCGCTCCAAACAAGAGGAACTGCTTCGTCTGCCGTCCCCTGATTTAATTGAATAGGTGCTTTAATATTGCTCAAATATTTAGTTAGCGAATATAAATCGGTGTCGTAATCTTTTTCAAAGTCGGCTAATTTTTGACGCAAAAACCTGCCACCATCATCAGCGTCGTCTGTATAGTAAAGAATAGAATACGGAAATGGTTTACTTACAGGTGCCCAAAGGACAGTTGGGTAATTTACACCCGTTGCCTCAAGTGTGGTTAAACTGATTTGTCCACCGTTACTGTGTCCCCAGATGAAGATAGATGAATGGTTAATTGGTAGATTGGTCGATTGGGAGGACTCAATTGACTTAAGTAGGGTTATTGCAGTTACATAAGTTTGGAAACGGGACTCAAAAACGTCTACGGCTTCGCGATCAGAATCTCCGTAACCCAAAAAATCAGGGGCAATTGTAATAAAGCCGTTTTCTGCAAATGTTTCTGCTGAATGAGTTGTTCCGTCGCCAATAAAATAATTTTTAGGGTCAACATAGCCCCTGAACATTGCAATCACTGGAAATTTACCCGCTCCTTTTGGAATATTAATTAAGCCAGAAGTTGTTTTTAAGTCATTCGATAAATCTGGGCTAAAATTCATAGTAAATTCGTAAGAAGTGAACTTTGGGTCGTCTTTTAAAATTTTTCCAATTTCAATTTGTGCAGGTTTAATATCTGCTTTACTTAAATTTTCAATTGTATATTTGGCTAGTGGGGTTGGTCGAACTATTGCAATTGGGTTATTGGAAGACCTGGGTAAATTGTAAGCCGTATTCGCAAACCAGCCTATGAGGATAAAAATGACACCAATTAAAAGATAATAAATATATTGCCTCACAAAATAATTCTACTACAATACTGTCTTCATTTAATAAAGCTTGAAGATACTTTTTCAAATGCTCTTGCCATTTTAATGTCGTTTGCGAAAGTTGTAAGGCCATTGTCTACAATTGCTAGCCCTGGTGCAAAAAAGTAGTGATTTAACGTTATTCCATGTTGGCTTTTTGTTCCAACAAAGTCCTTAGGATCTACTCCCTCTAAAACAAACTTGTCATAAATAGTTTGTTTATATATTGGTCCCCATGGGATACTAAACGCCACTTCTCCACAATGAAAGATTGTCCCCTTGTCTAGATCCTTATTATAGATCTCTGTATTGAATTCAAAAGGGTCTCTTAGCATTTTGGAAACAACCTCTCGAACTCGTTTATATTTTTCTTGACGCCTTTCAACAGTTTCTGTCATGCTCGAATTATACAATTTGAACTTTTGAAGTCAAGAAGAGCATTGACTTCGTATTTTCTTCGGGTTAAATTAAATTATGACTGTCAATGAAAAAGTAACTGTTGGGATGGTGGATAATGTTCCTAAATATGTAATTTGGAAGGGACAAAGCCATACAGTTGTTAAAATTGGTTTGCACCACACTTTCAGAGACGGTAAAACCATGCATCATATTTTTTCGGTTACCTCAAGCACTCTTTTTATGCGCCTCAACTTAAATTCGGACAATTTAATTTGGACTTTAGAAGAAATTGAAAACAATGGATTTTAACTCAAAACCCTCCTATGTAATGCTTATGGACATTAATTCGTGTTTTGCAACTATTGAACAACAAGCAAACCCGTTCCTACGTGGAAGGCCAATTGTAGTTGCCGCCTATACTTCCGCGTCAGGAGCCATTCTGGCCGCATCATACGAAGCCAAAAAACTTGGTATAAAAACCGGTATGAGGGTAGCCGATGGTAAGAGCATTTGTCCAAGCTTGAAAATTTTACTACCAGACCCACATAAATACAGGTTTGTACATTTAAAACTTGCGAAAATTATTTCTGAATACACAGATGATTTTGCGGCTAAGTCAATTGACGAGTTTGTTTTAAATCTCAAAGATTACCCCGCTTTAAAAAATAAATCCATGCAGGGCGTGGCACGGCAAATAAAGGAAAAAATTAAAACAGAAATTGGTGAGTGGATTACAGTCTCTATTGGTATTGCTCCAAACAGGTATTTGGCAAAAATAGCGGCTAATATTAAAAAACCTGACGGACTCGTAGAAATTAATAAAGATAACTTTCTAGAAGTTTATTCCAAGCTAAAGTTAACTGACCTGACAGGAATCAAAGTTGGTAATGCAAGACGCCTGAATAGCATGGGAATCTATACCGTTCTTGATTTCTACCAATCCCCCATTTGGAAACTCAAAGCCGCCTTCCATTCAATTACCGGATTATATTGGCATACTCGTCTTCGCGGTTATGAAATTGATAAGGAAGAATTCAAAAGAAGAAGTTATGGAAATTCTGTTGCAATAGGGCGCGATGTTAAAACCAAGGCGGAGCTATCCCCCATTCTTGCCAGACTTACCGAGAAAACGGCTTTCAGGCTTCGCCAAGCCGATTATAAGGCCCGCGGCGTTCATTTGGCTATTGTTTACAAGGATGGCACCTTTTGGCATAAAGGCGGCCTTCTCCAGTATGACCTTGAAAGCAGTCAGGAAATATTTAGAGTTGCACTAAACTTGCTTTCTATAGCGAGTCCAAAAAAGTCAGTGCGCAATATTGCAGTATCGGTTTTTTCCTTAGTTAAACATGATTCATACCAGCCCGACCTTTTCGAAAAAGTTTCAGAAAATAAAGATCTTACAAAAGCGAGTGACTTAATTAATAAAAAATGGGGAGATTTTACTTTACATTTAGGCAGATCCCTGCTTAGTAAAAGTGATGTAAAAGATAGAATTGCTTTTGGAGGAGTTAAAGAGTTGGAAGGATTACAGAGTCGCCAACCTTGATATTATTAGAATCAGAAAATCCTGAATTAACTTCTAATACGTAGTCCACGGCCCGGCCTGGAGTATAAATGGGTAACTTTTCGTCTGGAGTATTGGCAGGTTGATTGGGAACATGCTTGTCGATTTTAACGATCTTACTGTCCGATATCCAAATCATGTCCAGTGGGATTAACATATCCTTCATCCAGAAAGTTGGAGTCACTGGCTTAGTATCAAAAACAAAAAGCATACCGTTATCAGTTCCTAGCGAGCTTCTACCACCCAACCCCTTTTCTCTGGTTTGCTCAGTATTTACAACCTCCACTTGAATAGTTTTACTGCCAACAGTCATGCTTTTTTGCTGTTCTATGACAGCTGTAGGGAAATATTTACCCAACCCAAGTTTAGATGGATTTTGGGTAAAAAGCCCTACAAGAATTATAAAAACGGCGACTCCAGCAAGCGGTAAGAGCAATTGTTTGACCATATTATTTTTGTCCTAACATCAAAGCAAGAACTGCAAAAAATACTAAAATAGGAATGCACAAATATAATAAAGTTACAAATGAATTATTTTGATTTTTATGCAAGTGAAGTGCATCCGACGCCATGAAATTATTGTATCACTTTTGGTGCCCTCGATCTGTGTGATAAAATCTCAGGAAAGTCTAGATTCTTATGACGGAACTATTGCCCCGGCCAAAACCATTGAGTGAAGATGATAAAGAGCAACTGTTCCAAAGAATGGTTGTTCTATGGCAACGTATGAAACGTTATCCAATATATGATGAGGATGGGGAAATTGTAGATGTAGAGATTAGGATTGCCGAGGTAGTGGAAAATCTGGCTGATCGGCCTAAAAACGAGTTGCCATCCAAAACATAAGACATCTAGTGCCGGGGACAGGAGTCGAACCTGCACGCTTTTGAGGGCACTAGGTCCTAAACCTAGCGTGTATGCCATTTCACCACCCCGGCCTACGAGAATTATAACAAACACATCCTAAATATCGAAGCTTAAAGGTAGGGTGTCGATTTTGCCTACAAAATACTTAACTTTTGTGCCCCAAGTTGGTGAAGGGGGTGCATATCTTTTAGCAATTTTGGCAATGGAAACGGCACCCTTATCGATATATTTTGTTCTAAGAGTCATAGAAACATGTTCGATTGAGTCCTCCCAAGAGCTAAATTTATATTCACCATTTGCCCAGCCGTAGGCATTATAAGACTTGTTTGGAATATGTTTGCCAAAGGTAGATTCAACTCCGGTAATTGCAGGAACCATTCGGTAGTCAATTCCATAAAAATCAGCCTGTTTAATAAACTCGGCTGAGTATGGAGTTAAGGGGGAATTAAATTTAGCTAGAAACTTTCTGAGTGTATAAACACGATAGTCAAAAACAACCTGGTTTACTGCCTTGAATTTTGGCATGGCCGAGGAGCCCGCTTCTACCTGCTCTGCATATAGAGACTTGGTAGATAAGGCAAAAAGTGTAAATACTAAAATAATACAGGTCATTATTTTGTTCATATATGTAGGTCAAAAAGAAGGGGGATACCTTTCGGTACCCCCCAAATATATACCCCAACGCCAAGATCACGTTTCCGTGCCCTAGCCTCGGAATCTAATGAGTACTATAGCAAATCATTATAAGATTGTCAAGTTTGGAGGTAGTCTATCCCCTTTTTCTGGCGAGTATGAAAATAGAAGGCCCAAAATCGATATAAGAAAATGGTCTCTGTAAAATCGTTTCAAAAGACAATAAAATATCTGTTGAAAAAATGCCCTTAAGAAAAGTGCTTCTAATATTGCTCACCGATCTCTTTTCTATTACATCAAAGCCGTATAGGTCCAAAACCTCCTTGATTCTGTCTGGGTGGTAATTTAAGAAAGGCAAAGTACCTCGTTTAATAGCTTTTTTACTTCTTATGTCTCTGGTGGTTAGGTCTTGTGAATACAAGTAATTACCCTTAAAAAGCTCTTTAAAGGTTGCCTTAACATGCTTTTTATTGGCAAATTCGAATACAAGATACCCCTTTGGGCTTAATAGCCTATTTATTGTCTTAAAAGCTGTATCAATGTTTGTTATGTGGTGAATAACTCGAACCATTACAACTAAATCGTTCGAGCTAGATCTAATTTTTGTAGGTAAATTAAAGAGAGCAGAATGAATAAATTTAACGTTTTTGCGATCGTGGTATGCAACTCTGGCCATTTTTAAGGCTCGTCCGGAAGGGTCTGTTAACAATATCTTTTTGGCACGAAACGCATAAAAAGGTACTAGTCTACCAAAACCAGCGCCAACGTCTAATATATTTTTTATCTTTTTAATTCTATCGAGGAATGCCTTTAAAGCAATTATGTCTGACTTGTGTTCATAGTCGCGGCCTATCCAATAGCCTGGGTAATCAAACGTGTCGTAAGCTGCTGACATTGCGGGCCATTATACTATATCACTCCATTTCGGACATAAATTGGGAAACCCCATTTGCCCAAGCGCCTCCAGGGGAAATTGGATTGTATTTAGACATGATTTCTTCGACTGTGTTATAGCCTTTGTCTAAGTACTGTGTTTTAAGTCCTTTAGAAACAGTATCAATTGCCTCTTCAAAAGAATCAAAACCTAAACTCCCCGCGCTATTTATTCCCCAACCCCAGCAGTTATAAGAACCGGGTGGAATAACTTTACATAGGTTACTTTCTTGTTGGGCTATGGCGGTAATCAATCTGTAGTCCAATTTGTACTTATCTGAGGTTTGGACAATAAAATCTGAATATGGTGAAAGTGGTGAATTGTAATAATCTAAGTATTGGCGAATAATTTCTGGTCTTGCGTCGCTTGCCCCAACAGTCCCAGAAACAGATGGTAATTGGGGTGGAAGCGAAGCATACACCTGAACACCTGAATAACCTGAGGCAACTAGATTTTTGCTTACGACGGCATTTTTTGCTAGTGCGCTATCGTTAAATGAGAAAAGTGAAAAAAGACTGATTCCAAGAGTAATTGGAGTGACTATGAAAAAAACCCCCACCAAAAACATATTTTTCCAAAAACTAATATTTTCTTCCTTGCTGAATTCATTAAGACGCATTTGTATCAATTGTCAGAATGACATATCTTGACTGTTGGTGTCAAGTTTTTGAGGCTAAACTGGAGCGGCGGACCGGATTTGAACCGGCGACCTCTTCCTTGGCAAGGAAGCATTCTACCGCTGAACTACCGCCGCAAATATCGCTCCAGGTGCTGAGGATGTGAGTCGAACACATATATGACGCTCTTCAGGCGCCCGCCTTGACCACCTTGGCTACCTCAGCTTATAAAACTCTTAAGTGGTCGCTGAGGGATTCGAACCCCCGACCTTCTCGATGTAAACGAGACGCTCTAACCAACTGAGCCAAGCGACCTCTTATCCAAGTGCGCGGGACAGGAGTTGAACCTGCACGTCTTGCGACACACGCTCCTTAGGCGTGCGCGTATACCATTCCGCCACCCGCGCAAATATGCAAACGCTCTTACTCAAAGTGCAGGTGGGAGGATTTGAACCTCCACGGACGTATTAGGTCCACAAGCTTCTGAGGCCTGCGCGTCTGCCGTTCCGCCACATCTGCATATTATATCAAACCAGTGCCCTTGATGTTCACAAGTGCCCTTGATAAGAATCGAACTTATATCTCCTCCTTAGAAGGGAGATGCTCTATCCATTGAGCTACAAGGGCGTTCCATATTTTACCAAATCTTTGCTAAAATGGATATGAATGAAGAAAAAACTCTTAGCATTTGCTTTATTTCTAACAATATTGTTCTCAAGTGTTACTTCCGCTTTGGCTATAGTTGACCCGACATCGACTCCAAACAACAAATTTGGCATTCATATTTTTAATGAAAAAGACTTGGTAGACGCGACGCATTTAGTAAATTCTAATGATGGTGATTGGGGTTATGTAACAATCGTAATAACGGAAGCCGAACGTGACCACGACCGCTGGCAGAAGATTTTTGACGAAATGCGTAGGCTTCACTTGATTCCAATTGTACGTTTATCTACGAAGGCAACTGGCGCCACCTGGGATGCTCCGGCCGAGGCCGAGATAAACAACTGGGTGGGTTTCCTAAATTCTCTAAACTGGGTTGTCGAAAACCGATATGTTGTAATAAACAACGAACCAAATCATGCCCAGGAATGGGGTGGAAGGATTGATCCTGCTGGTTATGCCTCTTACTTAAAAGATATATCACAAAAATTAAAAGCAGCTTCTCCCGATTTTTTTGTTTTGCCTGCCGGGCTTGATCCCTCATCTGTAAATAGTTTAACGACAATGACAGAAAATAAGTTTTTAATGGAAATGAAGTCTAACGTTCCCGATGTTTTTGACTCTATTGATGGTTGGACGAGTCATCCCTACCCAAGTACCGCATTAGATATTTACAACCACGAACTTTCAGTAATTTCTAAAAAATTACCAATTTTTATAACCGAAACCGGTTGGCCAAATAATAAGTATTCTGAATCTCAAATTTCTTCAAATTTGATTAGTGCCTTTACCAACGTCTGGAACGATCCTAGGGTTGTTGCAGTAACCCCTTTTATACTTGATTATAATTCAAGCCCATTTGATGTTTATTCTTGGAAGAAATCTGATGGAACTTTTTATAATTTTTATGGTGATGTTCAGAAAATATTAAAAATAAAAGGAACTCCAGTGCAAATTGAAAGCGGGCAAATAATGGCTGCTTTCGCCCAGCCAGTTATTATTACTGGAACAGACTTTGTAGGTTTAATATTGGCAAGAAATACAGGGCAAACCATATGGGCGAATGGAAGTATTGGTATTGGCAGCGAATCAACGGATTTTAGTTTGAAAAACCTTTCCATGAACGGAATTGAACCTACAAAGCTTGGTTTAATATTTTTTAGAGCTGCAGAAGCCCAAAATAGCGGAGTTTACACTAACTCATTATTCTTAAAGGGAACCAAAGACCAAAAAATTAGCAACAGTTTTTCTATTGAAGCCGGGTTTGCAAGTATTGATAAAGTGCAAATTCAAGCCTTTTTTGCTAAAATGCTTTCAGGTTTGCATTTTTTGGGCCGTTAGCTCAGCGGTAGAGCAATTCCCTCTTAAGGAAAAGGTCGATGGTTCGAATCCATCACGGCTCACTCAATATGACAAAAGAGATGGCGGGCTTAGCCCAAAAACATTTAAATGGATTTAATTTAGCGAAAGGCGATATTGGCGAGCAGGGAGCGTTTTTGAGGGCTTCACTTACTGATGATGAACTTTGTATTAATGCAACACTATTGGTCGCAGACCCCGACGCATTCAATCTTTTAATAAATGACTTTGCTGAGAAACATCCCAAGAAGCTGAAAGCAGAACATGATATGGACAAAATTAGAAGTCGTATAGCAAGGCAGATAAATCTTGCAAGAGAAAACGCTATAAATGGGTCTATTAGCTTGTAACTTGCCTAGACTCCCACTTTGCCCAGATGCCTGTAGAAAGAAGCCTACCGCCGGAAGTATCTTTTAATGTTAATTCTCCATTTTCTATAGTTCCACCCAAATCCCCAAAACTTCCCTGTAATGTATTAGCAAGAGTGATTGAGGAAGAGGATATTGCATATGCATTGACTAGAACAAATAGTGGATTATCACTTAATATTTTCCTGCAATTGTCGAGAAGCCTAGGGAAGTCCTTATTAAAATCCCAAGGTTCTCCGTTTGGTGCATGGCCATAAATTGGAGGATCCATAATAATTGCATCGTATTTAACTCCGCGTTTAATTTCGCGTTCAGTAAACTTTAGAGCATCATCAACTATCCAACGAATTGGTAATTCCTGCATACCATTAAGATCGCGATTCTCATTAGCCCAGGTAATTGCTGGCTTACTCGCATCAACATGCGTAACATTTGCCCCTGCTTTTGCGGCAAATAGTGAAGCTATTCCTGTATAGGCAAACAAATTCAAAACATTAATTTGTAGATTTGTTGATTTGGACATTTGTAGATTTATGTATTCCCACTGCCCTGCCTGTTCCGGGAATACTCCGGTGTGCTTAAAGGGTGCTAGTTTGGCCCAAAATTTAATACCATTGTGTTCCATTCGCCATTTTTCGGGAACATCTTTGTTTATCCATTTTTCTGAGAATCTCGCATTTGCCTTATCCCATTCTTTAAGGGGCAAATTCTTTTTCCAAATTATTTGTGGGTCGGGCCTATCTAAAATATAGTCACCAAAACGCTCTAAACGTCTACCCTCTCCGCTATCTATTAATTCATAATTCATAATTCATATTAAGAAAGAAATCGTATCTGCATTCCTTCTGCAACTTTTGTATCAAATGAAACTTCTTGTCCGGGAAACTTTGCAGTTGGTCCCCAAATTTTAACCAATTTTTTACTATCTGCAAACTCTGAGCCTATTTTTATTGCAACATCGCGTAAAGTTTCGTCTGACTTCATAACAATAGAGTCATCAAAGCTTGGTTCTGTATCCGGTTTAACCAAATAAACGGTAACAAACTTTAAAGCTTTCCAAATTTGGTCAATTAAAGTGTCTACTCCTTCTTTTTTATCTGCACTAATGCCTATAAAGTCGCCATCTATCATATCTTTATATTTTGGTTCGGTATCCACTTTATTAACAATGAAAAGGGCTGGAACATAAACACGATTTACCGAGAAAGCGTCAAATAATCTTCTTTGACTGATTTTTTCCTGAAGAGTTATATTGCCACTTTTAATGCCAAACTCCCTTGCAATTCCCTTAATTGTTTCTTTGTCGATTGATTGTTTAAAATTAGAAAAGACTTCAAGGCCTCCGCTAACTTTTTTTTCAATTAAAACTTTTGGGCGTTCTTCATTTATTCTAATGCCGGCTCCATCAAGTTCATTAACCATATTGGCAAATGCGCTAATTCTTTTTACATCAGTCATTATTAAAAGTAGGTCTGCCCCTTTTGCAACAGATAATACTTCCCTTCCCCGTCCCTTTCCTTCTTTGGCGCCTTCTATAAGCCCCGGAATATCGAGTATTTGAATATAAGCTTTGTTGTATTTAAGCATTCCAGGAACAACTGTAACTGTAGTAAATGCGTACGGAGCGACTTTGCTTTCTGCATTTGTAAGTTGATTTAAGAGAGTGGACTTTCCAGCAGAAGGAGGGCCAACTAAGACAACTGTAGCGTCACCTTGTTTTTTAACAGTAAAGCCACCCCCACCCCCACCACCTGCTTTTGTTGTGGTTTCAATCTCTTTGTCTCTTAAACGGGCAATTTTGGCACGCATCTGCCCAATAAAACCATTTGTGGCCTTGTGGTGTGGGGTTTTTCTTAAAACCGCCTCTATTTCTTCAATCTGTTCGTCAATCGTGAGCATATTTGATACAATTATACCCGAGAGTAAACTAAAATGCGCCTGTAGCTCAACGGATAGAGTACTTGTCTTCGGAACAAGTGATGCGGGTTCGATTCCCCCCAGGCGCACCATTTTTCCTATTGACACATCTTCAGCCTATAGAATACATTGTCATCTAGCATATTTAAATCGTGAAATATATATTTGTATCAGGAGGAGTTGTAAGTGGCCTTGGTAAAGGCATTACTGTCGCCTCCCTCGCTTTTCTTCTTAAATCGCGCGGTTATAAAGTTACTCCAACAAAAATTGATATGTATTTTAATGTTGATGCGGGAACCTTAAGGCCCCAAGAGCATGGTGAAGTTTTTGTAACACACGATGGTATGGAATGTGATGAAGACTTGGGCCATTACGAACGATTTGTTCACGAAAATTTAAAGCGCGAAAACTATATTACTGCAGGGCAAATTTACGGCGAAGTAATCAGAAAAGAACGTGCTTTTGAATACGGCGGTGATACGGTCGACGTTATTCCCCACGTAACTGACGAAATTTTAAAAAGAATTGAAGAATCCGGAAAAGTTAACAATTCAGAAATCGTAATAGCAGAATATGGTGGTACCGTGGGTGAATATAAAAATGGTATTTTCTTTGAAGCGTATAGAATCTTAAAACTAAAACATCCCAAGGATGTTATTCATGTTCATGTAACTTATCTTCCCTACCTTTCAAATGTCGGTGAACTTAAAAGTAAACCAGCACAAACGTCTGTGCATGTTTTGAATAGTATGGGAATACAACCAGAAATAATAATTGCCAGAAGTGAAATTCCAATTGATAAAAAACGCTTAGATAAATTAGCACTTTTTTGTAATATAGCGCCTGATAGAGTATTTTCCGTACCTGATTTAAATACAATTTATGATGTACCAATTCTTTTCCACAAACCCCAACACCACTTGGCCAGTACTTGTCTAAACCTTCTTAATTTAGGTAATAAGAAGCATAAAAACTTTAAAAATTGGCAAGAAATGGCTGTAAAAGTTACCAAGAAATTCAATAAAGAGGTCAAGGTTGCCATGGTTGGTAAATATTTTGCAACTGGTGAGTACCAGCTTTCCGACTCTTATGTATCTGTAATAGAATCTTTAAGGCATAGTGGTGCCAAACTCGGCGTAAATGTAAAAACTTCCTGGATTGATTCTGAAGACTTAGAAAACCGCAAAAAAACTTTGGAAGGCTTTGATGGCATTATTGTTCCGCAGGGTTGGGGTGCTCGGGGTACAGAAGGAAAATTAATTGCAGCAAAATATGCCAGAGAAAACAATATTCCCTATTTAGGTTTATGTTTTGGAATGCAAATGGCAACAATTGAATTTGCGCGTGGAGTGATGGGATTAACTGATGCAAATACAACCGAGGCCAATCCAAGAACAAAGCACCCTGTTATCCACGTTATGGATTCGCAAATTGAATATCTTAAAAAGCGTCAATATGGCGGGACAATTCGCTTGGGAGCTTGGCCATGTATTGTTAAAAAAGGATCGGTTTTAGAAAAATCATACTTAGAGTTTGGTAAAGCTCCAAACGCTCCTTGGTTTATTCCAAGAGACAAAAAAGCTACAAACCATGGGTCACTTATAATTTATGAACGGCACAGACACAGGTACGAATTTAATAATAAGTATAAAAAGGATTTTGAGAAAGCGGGATTTACGATTAGCGGAACTTCTCCGGATGGAGAGCTTGTAGAAGCCATCGAACTTAAAAATCATAAGTTCTTTGTTGGTACCCAGTTTCACCCGGAATACATCAGTAGGCCCCTAGCTCCCCACCCGATTTTTATGAGTTTCCTCACATCTCTGCTAACTTAAGTTTGGCGAGTAATGCCCAAACTAAGTATTGAACGAAATTAGCAACAAAAGCTAAACCAAAAACCAAAACTGAACTAGATACTCCAAAACCAACACCTGGGCCAAGTCTTGCTAAAACCCAAAGTGCAACAAAGTTCGCCGCTAAATACGCAAGCATCATCTTCATTGGACTGTTAAGTTTAACCTTAAGCTTGTCTGCTACCGGCTGTGTGGCCCAAAGAGCAGCATTCCAAAGAAGAGCTACTCCTACTACTGCGGTCCATTTGCTAACTGTCATTGACCCTAAAACAAAATTTCTTGGCCAGTACATATTGGCAAGAACTAAAAGGACCATATTAACTAACCACATAGCAATGAACCCATTATATTTATTAGATTTTTTCATAAATCTCACCCCCATTCGTTATCTATTTCAGCTTAGAAGAAAAGGAAGAGTAATGTCAAATTGTTTATATGCCCTAGTAAATTGTAAGCAGAGCTTGGCCATTTACTTTGTAAATGGTAAAATATAGATTCAGGCCAAGCCGAGGTGGCGAAATGGTATACGCAAGGGCCTTAAGAGCCCTCGAGCGCAAGTTCATGCGGGTTCGAGTCCCGCCCTCGGCACTTAGTATTTCGGAGTGTAGCGCAGCTGGTAGCGCGCTTCGTTTGGGACGAAGAGGTCCCCGGTTCGAATCCGGGCACTCCGACAAAAGAGTTATTTTAAATAAAATTACTGAAGTTGGTTTTTAACTTTGAGGACAATTTCGTCCAGGGAGATATTTGATTTAACAATGTAGTCTTCCGCTCCAATGTCTAACGCTGTTTTTTGTTCGGAGTCCAGGTTTGTTAAAACAATAACATGAATCGTCTTTAAAGTAGGATGTCTTTTAATTTGCTCAAGAACATCAAAACCATTCATTCCTCCCGGAAGCATAATGTCTAAAAGAATCAAATTAGGCGGAGATGCGTTGATTTTATTAAGGGCATCTTGTGCCGTTTCCGCTAAAACAACTTTAGCTCCAAGCTCACTAATTTTTTCCGATAATATCCTTTGAAGACTAGTGTCGTCTTCAACGACTAAAACCGTTTTTTGATTATTACTTGGTGTGCTATTTTGTGGTTCCATCGCCATTGTTTTTTAATTCATTCGGAAACTGTACAAAAAAAGTGGTACCCTTGCCCTCTTGAGACTTAAACCAAATTTTACCGCCTTTTAAGTCTGTAATTAACTTTACTAAATAAAGTCCAAGACCCAAACCACTACTTCCAGTACTCCTAACATTACTACCTCTATAAAGTTTTGTAAAGATTTTGTTTTGATCGGCAAGCGGTATACCTACACCTGAATCCTTAATTATAAATAAAATATCAGTAGCTTCTTGAGTTAACCCGACTTCAACATTTCCACCTATCGGCGTGTACTTTATGGCATTGCTCACAAGGTTTTCGATAATTACGCGTACAAGTTTTGGATCCCCTATAATTTCAGGCATCTTTTCTTTGGTAGTATTTATAAATTTAATGTTTTTACCCGAAATTAGGACGCTTTTTTCGCGCAAGACGTCATTTATAATTTCATCAATAGAAACAGGGCCACCCGAGATCTGAACTGTGCCCAATTCAAACCTAGAGACATCAAGTAATAAATTAACAGTGTCATTCATGGCAAGCGCAGCAGAATAAATTTGATGCAAATACTCCATTAATGCGGCCGGGAATTTTTTATCTTTTATTAAGGACTCTGAATACCATCTAATAATTGAAAGGGGTGACCTTAGTTGGTGTGCGGAAAGTGATACAAACTCACTTTTAACTTTATCTAACTGCATGCGTTCGTTTATGTCACGAAAATTTATGACAATGCCATAAATTGCTGGGTCGGTTAGGAAGTTGACCGCTTCAGCTTCCATCCAGTGCATATCTCCGTTTTTTAGAAAAAGCCTATTTTGAATTTTAATTGTCTTGCCTGGATTACTAAGTATGTCTTTAAGGGCATCCTGAGTAAGTTTAATATCCTCTTTATATACAAGTTTAAAGCCATCTCCACCAACAAGTTCTTCGGGATCATATCCCAAAACCTTCTTAACAGATTGGCTGGCGTAGGTAACTTTTCCAGTTTGGTCAACCAAAAAAATAACATCCGAACTATTCTCAATCAATGCTTTGAACTTTTTTTCAGCTCTGTCTCTTTCCTCAATAACTACTGAAAAAACCAAAAACGTAATTGAAATGGACGCTGCAAACACGCCCAGGTACAAGAAACTTGCTTCAGGGTCACCTGGAATTATAAATGGCCCACTACCTGTGATTACTCCCCAAACAGAAATGCCCGTAATAATAAGTATCAAAAGAGTTGAGCCTTTTTGTTTGAATCTGTAAGAAGCTAAAAGAATTAAAGGAAAAATTAAATATTTAAATTGGTTTTGGACACCAAAAGGAATATGCATAAATGTACCAGTGAAGATTGAAATGCTAACGAGGGAGGAGGCAATCAAAAGCAAGAGGCCTTCTATAATACTAAGAATATCAAATTTGAATTTGGAAACCCTTGACCAAACAAGTATTGCTGGGGCAACAATCATGTCTCCCAAGAAGTCACCCGCCCACCAGTTTTGCCAAATATTAAAATAGTTGTTCCAAGACCCGATACCCCCCAAAATTAAACTGGTTGTTCCAACCGTAGCACTTATTGCTGTGCTTAAGATGGCAGCAAAAACTATAAATATTATTACATCTTGTATACGCTCGAAAGATCTTTTAAATCCAAAGAATTTTAAAACAGAAGATCCGATTACAGCCTCCAACATGTTTCCAATAGAAATAGCGAGGGCTACCTGAAAGGTCTCTTGAGTTGTAAAGTTTGCTGCAAATGCCCCAATTAATATACCAGGCCAAAGTTCAGTACCAAAAAGTACCAAGATTGCTAAAGAAATCCCGGTTGGGGGCCAAACTAAAGTTACCTGCTTAATACTAAAGGCTAACGAAAGGCCAAACTTAGCCGAAAGGTAATAAACAGCCGCGACAATGATAATCTTAAGAAGATATTTTGGATTCTTAAACTTTTCTAAGAATTTCTCCATACAATATTTAATTTATCATATTTTGCCAGCAATGATAAATTTGATATAATTTGCGCTGAGCGTAGCGAAGTGCGGGTATGGTTCAATGGTAAGCACAGCTTGGCCATTGCCAATACCCTTCATGTAATTGCGGGTATGGTTCAATGGTAGAACAAGAGCTTTCCAAGCTTTTGATGCGGGTTCGATTCCCGCTACCCGCTCCTAAATGGCGAAAATAGATCTTTCTAAAAAAACGGCAGTTGTAACAGGCGCTTCAAGCGGACTGGGAAAGGCTATTGCAGAATTGTTAGCCAAAAATGGTGTAAAAGTATTTGCTTTGGCAAGAAATATTGATCAAGTTAAGTTTTCCTCCGAAGTTGTCAAAGTTAAATGTGACATCAGAGATCTTCAAAGTATAGATAATGTATTTCTTCAGATTGATACCGAAACAAAAGAAATTGACTTTTTGGTTAATTGTGCTGGCCGGGGGTTAGTAAAAACTTTTGAAGAAACTACTCGTGAAGAAATAATGGATATTTTTGGAGTGAATCTAAAAGGCAATGTTTATATTGCTCAAGAAGTATACAAACGGATGATTCCAACAAAGACGGGTCATATCGTTAATGTCGGATCAACATCGAGTATAAAGGCTCGAGAAATGGAAGTTCTTTATTGCGCTAGCAAGTGGGGCCTACGAGGATTTACAGAAAGTCTAAGACTGGAAGCACGAAATCATGGTATTAAAGTAACTGGAGTTTATCCTGGCGGAATGAAGTCAGAGAATTTTTGGAAAATAACCCCAGAAAAGGATATAAGTGGATATATGGATCCCAAAGATATCGCAGAGCAAATATTAAATATACTTACCACAAACTCTAATATTGCGACAACGGAATTAATAATTGAGCGACCTTAGTTTAAATAAGTAACTTACTGTGCTTTGGTACTTCCAATAATTACTTGCACGCTATCAGCCGAAGAAGTGGCCAGGGGCTGGGTTGTATCTAGAACATAGGTTTTACTAAGAGTTGAGGTTAATTTTGTTAAAAATTCTGCAGGAACATCTACTTTGGCCTTAATAACAGTTTTAGTGTAATCATAGCTCGGTGCGTTACCTGCTTTAGAAACTGTAAATCCTGCGGCTACAAGCAAATCTTTAACTGTACCTGCTTGCCCAGGGGTCCCTGAGCCATTCATTACATTAATTGGATACTTTGTTAGATCAAGAGTAGTTTGGGTTATCGGCGCAGAGGTAGGGTTTACAGTAATGGTGTTGTCATAACTTGGAGATGTTGGAGTGGGCTCTACTGAACCTTTAGAAATACTTCTTTGATAAAAAATAATTCCACCAAGAAGTGCACCTAATAGAAATATTCCTGGAATAATTATCATAGCAGGGCTTGGACCGCGACTTGATTTAATTTGAGGCATCATGTCTTCCCTTTGGAATTGCGGTGGTTCAACAGGCTCCATAGGTACAACTTCCTCAGCTGCCTTGGCTAAATCTTCTTGAATCTCTGAAGACTTTTGAACATCGTCTGAAATATGCTCGGTAATACCTTGAAGTTCCTCTACTTTTTCTTTAACTTCCTCAATTGGTTGATTATTAGTAACTCCGGGAACCTCTTCAACAACCACCCTTTTTCTAGTTTTATCGTTTGGCATATCAAATTCAGTATATCAAATAAATTACAATTGTCTCAACACTTTTTTAAGTTCCTCTAAACTTTGAAAGTTATGAATAGAAACCGGGACAACAGTTTTAGCCTCTTTCTTAAGTATTTTAATTAAATCCTGGGTTTTTTCATCACTGACCATGTCTATTTTAGTTAATATAATAACTTCAGGTTTTTTGGCTAGTTCGGGTTTAAAGTCAGCCAACTCTTTTCTAATTGTCTTATAATCTTTTATAACGTCAAGGCTTTCTGCCGAAATACAGTGTAAAAGTACAGAAACCTTTTCTATGTGTTTTAAGAAAGCTATGCCAAGCCCACGGCCAGTTGAAGCGCCTTCAATTAGGCCGGGAATATCTGCCAAGCATTTTCCTTCAAAAATCCCAAGATTTGGTTCAAGAGTTGTAAACTGATAATTAGCAACAGCTGCATGGGCATTTGTTACTTCGTTAAGTAGACTACTTTTCCCCGCATTTGGAAGGCCAATCAATCCAAAATCAGCAATCAATCTTAAAGAAAGAATTAACTTATGCTCCTCACCAGGCTTCCCACTCTCTGCAGTTTCTCCTCCAAATCCACCCTTGCCGCCTTTACAAATTAAAAATCTTTCACCAACTTTACTTGCTTCCCAAATCAGGTCATGAGTTTTTTTATCATAAAGTGAAGTTCCGATTGGCAGAGTAATTTCGAGGTCCTGGCCATTTTTACCGGTTTTATTGTTACGGGCACCCATTGCACCATTTGGGGCTACAAAACTGTCTTTTTCGCTAAATTGATTTAAAAGATTTACATTAGAAGAAACAAAAAAATAAACATCTCCGCCGTCACCACCATTACCACCATCTGGCCCTTTAATCTTTTTGGGCATACCCGCGCCTCCATGGCCGCCTCGAACCATAATTTGTGCGTGATCAACTAACATATGAAGACATTATAACCTAAAGATAAAATTTGGGTGGTCGACGGGATTCGAACCCGCAACACCTAGCTCCACAAGCTAGTACTCTACCATTGAGCTACGACCACCTTGTCGAAACAAGCTTCACTTCCTATCCACTAACGCTCAAGCCTTACCGTTTCGCTGCTTCTCCTCTCAAAATTTCACTTGAAATTTTGTAAAAACACACGAGGACAGCCATATTTTATCATAAATAGAGCTTTAACTGGAGATTTAATGTATCCTTAAATAATGAAAATATTATTTGTTACTGATTTTTATTTACCCCATGTTGGCGGACTTTTAAGATTTATAGAACGTATCTCAAAACAGATGATCGCGGATGGGCATGAAGTTGCATATTTGGTTCCTTCACAAACAGGTAGCCCCGTAATGGGTATCAAAAATGGAAATGGTGTCAAAATGTACGAACTTAAATCCGTTCCGTGGCCTTTCTATGCCGATGTTCATGTAGCCCTACCTTTTCAAAATAATTTAATAAAAAATATCTTTAATGACTTTAAACCAGATATTATTCATGTTCAGACAAACCTAAATCTGGCAAGGGCAGTTCTTAGTGTTGCCAAAGAGCAGAACATTCCTATTGTTTGTACAAATCACTTTATGTCTGAAAATGTTTTTCCAAAATTGCCATTTCCAGATTTTTTTGAAAATTGGCTGGATGTAATTATGTGGCGCAATCTAAATGTCTTTTTTTCAAAATTTGATGCACTAACTTCGCCATCACATTGGGGAGCCGGCTACCTTAAAAATAAAGGTGTAAAAAGAGACGTTCACGTGATATCTAACGGTATTGATTTAACTGTCTTTAGTTCTAAAAATAAAAACGAGGAATATATAGGCAAGAAATATAAAATACCAAAGGCGGAGTTCTACCTTCTATATGTTGGCAGAATTGATAAAGAAAAGAATATAGACATTATTTTAAAAGCAATGAAGCTCCTTAATAAAAAGCATGATATTTGTTTAGTTGTTGCCGGAAAAGGAACAGAACTTGTAAGACTTAAGGCCTTGTCCAGAAAAATTGGTATGGATGAACATATTATATTAACTGGTTTTGTGCCAGACGAGGACCTGAGAAGTTTGTACAAATTTTCGGATGCTTTTATTATTTCCTCAATCGCTGAACTGCAAAGCATCGTGACTTTAGAGGCTATGGCCTCAGGTTTACCTGTTTTGGCGGCAAATGCAGGCGCGTTACCGGAGCTAGTTAAAAATAATGTTAATGGCCACCTTTTTAACCCCCTCGATGTTCACGAAATAGCAAAAGCTATAGATGACCTGTTTTCGACTAAAAAGAATATTGAGAGGGAAGGACAGGAAAGCATAAAAACAGCTAATACGCACGATATAAAAAAATCCGCCAAGAAATTTGAAGACCTTTATTTAACGGTAATTAAGGAAAATCATTAGATTGATATAACAGCTATATTTAGGTATCATAACCTTTAATAAATATGTTTAAAGACAAAGGAATCCTCTTCGGCACATTAGCTACGATAATTTTGATTGCCGGCGGGATTTTTTTAATGACTAAAGGCAGTTCCGCCCCAACCGTAACAAATAGTAAAAAGGTTAGTCAGGATATATTAATACCGAAAAACGAATATGTAACTAGCGGGATTCAGAATGGAAACTACCTACCTGCTACGGAATCCGCAAAAGTTATCCTTGTTGAATTTGGTGACTATCAGTGCCCAGCTTGTGGCGAATACCATCCATTAATCAAGCAGCTTTTAACAGAATTTGCCGGAAGAATAAACTTTGTTTTTAGAAACTTTCCTTTAAGCCAACATAAAAATTCTCAAGGTTCAGCTATGGCTGCAGAAGCTGTAGGTATTAACGGCAAGTTTTGGCAAATGCATGACAAACTTTACGAAACACAGGCTGAGTGGTCTGTACTACCTGACCCAAAAGATGTTTTTGCAAGTTATGCAGCCTCACTTGGAGTTGAATCTAATAAATTTATCTCAGATTTTAATAGTCAGGTTATAAAAGACAAGATTAAGGCTGACTTGAATGACGCTAATTTAATCAATATTAACGCTACTCCTACGTTTTACATAAATGGCACAAAATTGGAAACGTTACCGAATAGTTATGATGAGTTAAAAAAGTTAGTTAGCGATCAATTGTAAAAGCCTCAGGGTAATATAAAAATATTGCAGGCGAGTCCTCGACTAGGAATCTTTGAAAATCCAAATATATTTGTTTCCTGTCTTCAATGTTTAAGGCCGTTCTTCCATCCTCTAAAAGTTTATCAATTCTTGGATTACTATAATGGGTTATATTTGTTTGGATTTGTGTTGAGTGCCAAATTGAGTACTGATCAGGGTCATCGGGAATGTCAAAAATAGCAAGAAGAGCCTGGAAATTGGTTGGTACGTTCGAAGCTACTTGCAAAGTCGTTTTAATGCCAACCGCCTCCCAATCCTTTTGAATGAGTTCAGCCTGTGGTAACAAAAGAGGTGAAGTAGTTAAAACAATATTTAAATTAGTTTTTGCTTCAGCTGACATTGCCTGTATTATAGATTTTGCTTTGATTGGGTCATAAGAATACTGTTTTACTTGTGGGTTATAAGCCCAAGAGTTTTCGGAAATTGGACTAATTGCACGTTCTCCGCCCAAATTATTTTTATTAGTAGCGTAAGACAAGGCCTGTCTTAAGTTTTTATCTCCTAGATATTTATCCGCCATGTTAAAAAATACAGCCACGTGTTCATTTTTATTTATGTCTTTGGTAACTTTGACATTTTTCCAATCAGAAATTGGTTTGGGATCAATAATATCCAAAACTTCATCGAGCTGACCGAGCTCAAAAGCCAACTTTACTCTTTCCTCTGTTGGGTAAAATTTATATATAATTCTTTCCTTTTTATTATTTTCAAGCGTTATTTGATCAACGTAGTCCCCCACCAAATTCAAATTTTTAACTTTCCATTGCCCGGTGCCCAAAAGCCCCGATCGAAAAGCTGGCCTTGAAACTACGGAAGGAAATGCGGAATAAGGATTTTGAAGTGTAAAAGTTATTGTTTCATTGTCAGGGTAAGCTACTTCGGCGTCTGAAAATTGATAAATAACATTCTTAGATATAAGGGGTTTCCCGTCTTGCCAAACCAATCCTTTTTTAAGTTTAAAGATCCAAGTTTTTCCTTTATCTGGAGTATTCCAGCTTTCTGCAAGATTTGGAACAACTTGACCATTCTGATCGAGTTTTGTGAGGCCGTCGCCAACCATTTCTAAAATATTATTAGGCAGAGTACTTGTTAAATACCGTCCAGATATGCCAATTCTTTTAACTTGCCAGCCTCCAAATATTGGAAGAATAATATTGAGAACAAAAAAGAAAATGACTCCGAGGCCGATTCCAATAGCGATTAAGGCTTTAAATCTAGAAAAAAATGCGCCAACAAGACGAAAAAAATAGCGGATGCTTGGCATAGTTAAATAACCAATTGCAGGATAGAGACAATCAAAAACAGGCCAACCAGTATGAAAGTTAACCTAAAAATTAGTTTCTCAAGGCCACGCCTGGAAAAGGAAGTCCCAGAACCACCACCAAAAGTTCTACCCAAACCAGTTCCACGGGCTTGAATAAGAATTACAATAATTAGAGCAACTGAAACTACTATCTGAAATATCGTCAATACCTGCTTCATATTCATGCATTATACCCTGTTTGCTATTTAAATATCCAATAAAGAAGTGAAGAAATTGTAGATATAATAAACGAAAAAGCTATAAAAGCTAAAACCCCTGAAAGAGAAATTGCCGGAAGAACAAACCAGTACGAATTAAGACCTTTAAAAAAGAATGAACCTATGGAAAATCCCGGCACAACCAGTGTAACCAAGTAAAGTGTAATTGCATATGTGACCCATTTGAAAAGCCCAAAAGTAATTAAATTAATAGGTAGTAAAAGTACATTAATTATTGGACGTACAATAAGTGTAGCCAACATCAGAACAAAACCTGCCAAAAGAATTGTGTAAAGCCCTTCGGCAAATTTAATACCAGAAATAAAATCAGAAACTATATAAAGAGTGACAGTTGTAATTAAAAAATGTTTAATTATTGTTCGCATTTTTGATGCTTTTTGATATTAAATTGTGATGATACCGTCTTGCAAATCTATGCGCCTCATCTCTCATTCTTACAACTAAGTTCAGGGCGGCTCCAGTCAGCTTTACCTTATAGTCGTTTACAATCAATCTATCTGGGTGTTTTGCAATTCCTACTATTGGCACCTCTGAAATTGTTTTACTAAACTCTGCAACTTGGCCCACTCCCCCATCTACAATTATTAAATCAGGTTTACCCCAAGAAGTAAAATTATTTTTGCGTCTTAATGCGATTTCGGCCATGGAAGCATAATCATCGCCGCCTTTGGCAATTTTTATTTTAAAATGCCGGTAATAACTTTTATCGGCTTCTCCGTTTATAAATGTGACCATGGAAGCTGTAGCGTTTGTACCTGCCAAATGAGCGATATCAAAACATTCAATTCTTTCTAATTTTGCTATTTTTATTTTGTTATCTACCAAAATATTTTTAAATTCATTAAGTTCTTTTTGTCTTTGATCGGAATATAAATTAGGGTTTTCCAAATAAAATTCAGTCGATATTTGAGGCCGCGTAATATATTCTAAATGTGTTAGTTGATTGCGTACCGCTAGGGCTTCCTCATAATTTTCTGATTTTGACAAAGCCGCCATTTCTTTTTCTAGACTTTTACTAACCTGATCAATCTTTCCGTCAAGAATCGATTTTATATTTCTTATGTTTTTCGAATATAGTTTTATTTGAGCATTTCGCTCCTCACTATTAGTTACTAGTTCAATTTCATTGGGACATGGGTTACAAAGACCAATATGTGAGTAAATACAACCTCTTTTTCCAAGTTTGTGATCTGAATATGGAAAAATACGTCTTAACATCTTAAGAACCGTATAAACACTCCTTGATGACGGGAATGGGCCGTAAAAAGCTAAATTCTCTTCATTTTCTAAAGTTTTTCTTGCAGTTACAATTCTTGGAAACTTTTCTTTAGTAATTCTTATATACAGTGGGTGCTTATCGTCTTTGGCTTCAATATTGTAGTGGGGCATGTAACTCCTAATTAATTTAGCTTCCAAAAGTAAAGCCTCAAGCTCAGAAGTGACTTGAATAAAACTTAAGTGGGTTGCACTACTGACCATTTTTCTTGTTTTGGTATCAAGATCTAAATCAAAATATGAAGTGACGCGTTTTCTAATATTTATAGCCTTACCGACATAAATAACCACACCATCTTTAAAATAAGTATAAATACCAGGAGTTTCCGGTAAACTTTTGAAAAAGTTAGGAATTATTGCTATTTTTGGAAGTTTTTCCAGTAATTTTTGCATAAATTCCCTGTATTGTATCAGTAATTTTATTTAATTTGAGTTTTTTTAGACGAATCATTACCAAAACAACAATTGCAATTAATGTTACAAAAAGGGCTAAAAGACTATTGGTCACTACTTGGACTTTATTAGTAGTAAGTTCAACTTGGCTCTCGTTGACCACAACCTTAACGCTATCAGGAGTATTTTTACCCAGCAAACTAAAAGGCACTATAATTTGTGAGGTGTAAGTTCCGTATGGAGGCAGTATCTGCACAAAATCTCGTGAATGCTCTTTGTTATCGAACAAAACAGTCGGGTAAAAAGAGTCAATCGATGAGGGGCCAGGATTATAAACTTTTATTGAATATATTGAATCCAAAAATGGTAGGTTGCGAATTGCATTGATAGTAATTTGTGGAGTACTATTTCTTTCTGCCGGAAGCTCACCAAACGAAACATAAACATCTTTTTGCGGGTTAACACCTAATTTATATGACCCCGGGGGGTAAGGTTCATGATCACTAACTCCATGCACAACAAAGGCAAAATGTCTTAAATCTAGTTTATTAAAATAATCTACACCACTTGTAGCGCCCCAGGTGGGGTCAACTGGAATCCAAGCTCCTTTATCTTTGTCGTAATATTCCGGCCAGGCATGCAAAACATCATTTACTAACGAAAGCGGCTGTAGTTCTTTATTTTCTGTATAGGCATAACCGTTGATTTCTCTGGCTGGAATTCCAGCCGCTCTGGCAAGTGCAATGAATAAATCGGTAAACTCCATACAAATAGCTTGTGATGGGCTGTTAAGGGCGGAAAGCGCTCCCATTCTTTGTACATTTGGCTGAACTCTCGAAAAATTGTATTTTAAGTTTTTGGATACAAAGTCATAAATTGCTTCGGGAGTTTTTAAATTATTTGCCAGAAGTTTAATTTGATCACTACCAACCTGCCAATAATTTGTGGGTAAGAGGTTATCCTTTAGAGCTGAGGCGGAGGGCTTAGGAAATGGTCTATAACTTGCAAATATCTGAACTGTTCCTATTACACTAACATCAACTCTTTGCCGTGGAGTGAGTTTATAGACAGCAAGCCAATTTCCATCTTCGTCAATGCGAATTGTTGATGGTTTTGGTTCAACTTTACTAAAATAAACTTTTTGAAACGCAGTATCTGGTGGAATTGCAATCTCGGTCTGAGAATTAATAGCTAAGGGGTTTTCAAGATGGTAAGAAAGATTAAAAGAAAAAACCTGAAATTGACCAAACCCTGCAGTTACTCCAGTTGCACTGATACTTCCCTTAGAAAAAGTGTAGTTTTTAAAACCATTTGAATTGTCACGCGAAGTTGGCTGTGGGGAAATATATGCCTCCTGGCCAAAGGAATCTGGTACAACAAGATTTATATTATAATTTCTAAAATCTGCCTCATCTGAAAGTCTGGGAATTGAAATCTCCCAAACTTCACCTGTCTTTGCGGCAAAGCTACTGTTTTCATAAGATATTGTAAAATGCCGTTTTTGAGCCCGTCCAACAACAACATCAGGAAAATTTAACTTTAGGTTTAATTTGTTGCCATCTTCTATCGTTTCAACTTTAATTAGTTTACCGCTATCAGTTTTTGCTTCTATATTTTGTGCATTAATATTCTCAAGTGACAAAGTATAGGTTGTGGCATAAAGAGTAGAAAATAAATTTTCAAGAGTAATGTCGTGAGTAACGATCGTTCTTGCAGAACTTTCAACTTTATACGTTACCTTGGCATCAACCGCAAAAGCATCGTCGGCTTGAATTTTAGGAGGTAGAAGTGAAAAGGTAAAAGTGAAAAGTGTCAGAAGGAACAAAAGAAGCTTAAGTTTCATTCAATTAGTATATCGTCACTATTAGTTATTAACCATTAGTTAAATATTGCCCGGTGTAAGAAGATTTATTTTTAATTAAATCACTAACTTGCCCCTGAGCCACAATTTTACCGCCTCCGTCTCCGCCTTCTGGGCCAAGATCAACTATATAATCTGCATTTTTAATAACATCTAGATTGTGCTCAATTACAAAAACAGAGTTCCCTTTTTCGACTAACAATTTTAAGACTTTGAGTAGTCTATCTACATCTGCGAAATGTAAACCTGTTGTTGGCTCATCAAGAATATAAACGGTTTTGCCTGTTGCACGCCTAGAAAGCTCCGTTGCCAGCTTTACCCTTTGTGCTTCGCCTCCCGAAAGAGTAGTTGCCGGTTGACCCAACTGCATATAACCTAAGCCGACAAGTGACAAAGTTTCCAGTTTCGTTAAAATTTGCGGATGTGCATGGAAAAATTCTTTAGCCTCGTCAATAGTCATGTCGAGTACTTCTGAAATGTTTTTACCTCTATAAGTTACTTCTAAAGTTTGTGCGTTATAGCGTTTGCCATGACAAACATCACAAGTTACCCAAATATCACTCATAAATTGCATCTCAATCTTAATTTGACCCTGGCCTTCACAAGCTTCACATCTTCCGCCTCGTACATTAAAAGAGAATCTACCTTTTTTATAACCAGCGGTTTTAGCGTCACGGGTTGCCGTAAACACATCACGAATTGGGTCAAACATGCCGGTATAGGTTGATGGATTACTTCTTGGAGTTCTGCCAATTGGTGTTTGATCAATTAAAATCGCTTTATCTATATTTTCTAAACCTTCTATTCTTTTATAGCCAATAGCATCACCCCTAAAGTTGTAGTTTAATTCTTTCTGAAGAGCCGGGTAGATCGTTTCAACAAGTAAAGTGGACTTTCCGCTCCCAGAAACACCAGTTATTGCGACTAATTTTCCAAGCGGAAATTCTACATCGACATTTTTTAAATTAAACTGATTTGCACCCACTATTTTAAGTTTTGGATCATTACTTCTAGGAATCGACAATTGTTTAGAGCTTGAACTTTCAATCTTCTTTTTACCTGACAAATATTGCCCTGTAATAGATTTTGGATTTTTCTCAATTTCCTGTGGTGTGCCAGTTGCAATAACTTCTCCACCGAGTCTCCCGGCCCCAGGACCAAAATCAACAATGTAGTCACTTTCCTTCATCATTGTTGCATCGTGTTCAACAACCACAACAGAATTACCTAAGTCCCGTAGTTTCTTAAGCGTTGCTATTAGTTTGCTGTCATCTCTAGGGTGTAAACCAATTGTTGGTTCATCAAGGACATATAAAACCCCGGTTAAACCTGAACCAATTTGAGAAGCAAGTCTAATTCTTTGTGCTTCGCCCCCAGAGAGGGATCCTGCAACTCTATTAAGAGTTAAATATTCAAGTCCCACTGATGTTAAAAACTTAAGGCGTCCCAGAGTTTCCTTAATAATAAGCCGCGCGATTTCTTTTTCTCTGGTATTTGTAACCTTAGACTGCTCTACTGAGTTAACCCACTCAATTGATTTATCTATGGAATAAGAAGTAACTTCGGCAATAGAAAGATCACCAATTGTAATAGAAAGTGCTTCTTTTTTGAGCCTCAAACCATTGCACTCAGGGCAAAGCCTTTCACGCATGTATTTTTTAATTTCCTCCTTTACCCAATCACTCTCAGACTCGTTGTACCTTCGTTCCAGTTCATGAACAATGCCAGTAAACTTTTCCCAGATATAAGTTTCTTTGCCAAACCTGTTTGTTCCATAAACGTGATACTGTTTTTCCCCTGTTCCTGATAACAGGATCTCTTTCTCTTTATTTGTAAATTCACCAATTTGCTTATTTACATCTATTCCAGATTCTTCGCATACCTTGCGAATAAGTCGGCTATACCATGTTTCATGTTCAAACATATTCTGGAACGGCAAAATTCCACCCTCCATAATCGTTAGCTCCGGCGAAAATATTAAATCAGGTTCTACCTTCAAAATCTTACCGAGCCCAGTACAAGTTGGACATGCTCCTTGTGGTGAATTGAAAGAGAATGTGCGCGGCTCTATCTCTGGAAGACTAATATTATCTATCGGACAAGCAAAACGTTCAGAAAACAAGTGATCTTTAAATTCCTTGGGAGAAGTGGGCATTACAAACTCTTTATCTAAAATTTGTCCCATTACAACCAAACCTTCAGAAAGGTTCAAAGCTTGCTGAATTGAGTCTGCAAGGCGGGACTTTAAGTTATCTAAGAAAGTTTTGTCTTTAAGATTAACGCCAACCACACTTACTCTATCGATAACCGCATCAATTGAATGTTTATTGGTTTTAATAAGGATAATATCGTCAGATAGGTCATGAATACGGCCATCGATCCTGACCTGCCTGTAGCCTTTGGCTTTTAAGTTCTCAAAAAGCTGCGAAAACTCACCTTTTCTTTCCTGGACCATTGGCGAAAGAACTAAAAACCAAGCTTTTTTATCGTTTTTTGCAGTTGTCTCGATTAAATTAATTGACTGATCAACTATTTGGTCCAGGGTTTGGTGTGCAATCTCCCTACCGCAGATAGGGCAATGTGGATGACCAATTCTGGCAAATAATAGACGTAAATAATCATAAATTTCTGTAACCGTGCCCACAGTAGAACGTGGGTTGTGAGATGTAGTTTTTTGATCTATAGAAATTGCGGGAGACAAGCCTTCAATTGAGTCAACATCCGGCTTTTCCATTATGCCCAAAAATTGGCGAGCGTATGAAGAAAGACTCTCAACATAACGCCTCTGCCCTTCAGCATAAATGGTGTCAAAAGCTAAAGAACTTTTACCGCTACCGGAAACACCAGTCAAAACAACCAATTTATTTTTAGGAATATCAAGATCAATATTCTTTAAATTATGCTGCCTGGCACCCCTTATTTTAATAATGTTATCCACAGGAAATACCCGCCGGTTTTAGCCGGTGGCAGAGATATTCTACCACACTACAAGTTCGAGTCCTATAGTGGACAGGCTGCAAAAACACTGTTAAAATAACTCCCATGCACGAACTTACAGAAAAATATAGTGTTAACCCAAACAATATTTCATTAGATAATGTGCCTACAGTTTATAACTCTAAACTAGATAGTGGTGCCCCTCTAAACAACGACTTTAACAAAGCGCAGATTAAACATTACCTAAATGAATCAAAATTGTCCGAAAGCGAAAGAAAATACATCGCAGAACTATGCTTAAAATTTGGAAAGGTGGTTAACAATCTCGGAAATGCAAGGAAAATTCTTACCTCCGATGATCCTGAAAAAAGCTTTCCAACTTTGTTTAGAGGTGAGCCTGACCGAAAGGTTGATATTAATATTTTGAAAAAACTACTTGCTCCAAATAAATGGGGAATTGGCGTTGGTTTTGTTACTTTTAGCGATTAGAGTATTTCTTTAACTTTGTCACGTATCTCCGCTGCTAGTTCGAAATTTAAGTCCTGTGCGGCTAAACGCATTTCTGTTTGCAAATTTTTAACCAATCTCTTTTTTTCCATTGGGGTCATGGCATCAATTTCTAAATGCGGTAATGAATCAAAAACGGCTTCTTTACTACCAAATACCCAAGATCCGCGCTCTGAAGAATCGAATTCAATAACACGCTCCCGTCTCGGTTTTTCTACACTAACTGGGGTAATGTTATGTTTTTTGTTGTAGCTAAGTTGATATTCCCTTCTCCTTGCAACTTCATCCAACGCTCTTTGCATAGAACCTGTTACACGATCCGCATACATAATTACTTTACCCTCAACGTGTCTCGCCGCCCTGCCCATTGTCTGGATGAGTGTAACGTCGCTTCTTAAAAAGCCTTCCTTATCGGCATCAAGTATGGCTACCAAACTTACTTCAGGTAGATCAAGCCCTTCACGGAGCAAGTTAATTCCAACTAAAACATCATATTTACCACTTCTAAGGTCGTCTAAAATATCGGTTCTTTCCAAAGTCTTGACATCTGAATGCAAATATTGAACCTTTAGGCCTTGTTCATTCAAATAGGTAGATAAATCTTCCGCGGTTTTTTTAGTTAGGGTTGTAACTAATGTTCTTTGCTTTTTGGCCACAATTTTCTTAATTTCTTCTATTACATCCTTTATTTGGTTTTTAACAGGGCGGATGTCAACCAAGGGGTCGGGAATACCAGTAGGCCTAACCAAGAGTTCCGTAATATTATTTTTACTCATAGACACTTCCCACTCATTAGGAGTTGCACTACTTGCAATAAAATTTGGGATTCTACGCATGAATTCTTCAAATCTTAGAGGCCGGTTATCTAATGCCGAGGGTAACCTAAATCCGTAATCAATTAATGTTTGCTTCCGGGCGCGGTCACCATTAAACATCCCTCGAACTTGCGGAAAAGTCATGTGAGATTCGTCAACCAGGAGCATCCATTTATCTTTGTAAGGCTCATTAAAGTAATCTAAAAGTGAATATGGCGCGTCGCCAGGTGCGCGGCCATCAAAATAACGCGAGTAATTTTCGATTCCCTTTACATAACCGACTTCTTGGATCATCTCAAGGTCATATGTGACTTTTTGCGCGATTCTATGCGCCTCGAGCACCTTTCCTTCTGATTTTAGTTTTTTAACCTGTATGTTCAAGTCTGATTTAATGACTTCAAAAACATCTTTGTAAGTTTCTGGGTTAGTCATAAAATGTTTGGCTGGGTAAAGGACGAAATTTGTTTGTTCGTAATCGGTTTTATTCTCAGCTTTACTGCCTGTAACTGGATTTATAATTTCTACTTTTTTAATACTGTTTTCGTTAACCTCAATGTGGATTCCTTCATCGAGATAGGCCGGATAAATATCAATTGAATCACCTCGAACCCTGAATGTGCCACGGTTAAATCCAAATTCACTTCGTTCGTACTGCAAGTCCACTATTCTATCGATTATTTGTTCACGGTTAATTTTCATACCTGTCATAAACTCGAAAATAAAACGGCCATATTCCTTAGGGGAACCAATATTGTAAATACAGGAAACTGAGGCTACAACAATCGTGTCGGATCTGGTTAAAAGATTGGCAGTTGCCGCTAATCGGAGTTTATCTATTGTTTCATTTACATCAGAATCTTTTTCTATATATGTATCGGTTGAGGGAATGTAGGCTTCGGGTTGGTAGTAATCATAATAGGAAACGAAGTAACTAACTGCATTATCCGGAAAAAGCTCACGCATTTCCTGGTACAACTGTGCAGCTAGAGTTTTATTGTGAGAAATGATTAAGGTTGGTCTTTGAACCTTTTCTATTACCTTTGCCATTGTAAAAGTCTTTCCGCTTCCAGTTACACCTAGAAGAGTTTGGTATTTTTCCCCACTATTAATTCCTCCCGACAATTTTTCAATTGCGGCGGCCTGGTCAGGAATAGGAATGTATTTTGATTTAAGTTTAAATTTCACTGACTAAATTGTAGCATACATTTGGGTATTGTTTGGTTTTGATATATATAGTTCCAGTTGACGACTTCGGGTAATGTTCGTATATTGAACTATGCCTTTGATAATATATAAGAAACAGCGACAAATACTCGATTTTATTAAACAATTTATTCAATCCAATAGTTCTGCGCCAACCCTTAAGCAAATTGCGGAAGCAATTGGTGTCTCTTCACTTGCAACAGTCCACGAGCATTTACAAGCACTCGAAGAAAAGAATTTAATTAAACGAAAACATGGCAAAAATAGAAGTATGGAATTAACTCAAGTTGATACCAGCGCCGTAACAGAAAGCTTCGATGCACCAATCTTGGGTTTTATCGCAGCCGGGGCCCCAATTGAACCTTACACTGACCCTAACGCAACAATGAATATTCCGGCAGCATTTGTCAGTGGCAAAAAGCGAACTTATGTTTTACAAGTCAGGGGACAAAGTATGATTGAAGATCATATAAATGATGGTGATTATGTTGTAATCGAACAAACAGAAAGTGCAAACGATGGCGAGATAGTTGTTGCGCTTCTGGATAACGGTATGGCTACCCTAAAAAGATTCTTTAAAGAAGCAACACGCATTAGGTTGCAACCAGCCAACTCCACAATGCAACCAATTTTTGTTAAAAATGTAAGGATTCAAGGGAAGGTTGTAGGATTGGTCAGAAAATACAAGAACTAACCTTTAATATTTTTGAGTGAATTTTTAGTTACTGAAGCCTCAACTGCCAGCGTTATATTTTCAAGTCCGAGCCTTGCAACTAATACACCTGTACCAATGACTGCAGAGGCGTCAATTGGATTGGCCCCATATTTTTCTTGATCAACAAAGAGAGAAAATCCCGCCATACACATGGCAGTGCCCCCTACCAGCAGTCCTACTCCACCTGCGGTATTACGTAACAATCTATAAGTAAGTTTTTCCTTTGCAGAAATGGGGTCAGAAAACGTTTCCAACTTAGAACTAATAATTTCCCCGTTAACAGCATATCCACGGGTCTGTGTTACAACATAGGGACCGTCTTCGAAAGCCTCTGCTCTAATAATTTTTGCACCAGTTAGTACTTCAATAAAGCCCATAACCAATATTACTTCTAATTACGAGTAAGTCAATTCTTTTTCCTGAGGTGGGAATAAATGTAATAGACAACTCCTAAGCCAACAAGGCCAATAATTAAAAATTGAAACTTACGAAAAATTGGGTCAATTGCCAGCCAGTTTTGGCCGAGTTTAAGGCCTAAATAAGCAAGTACTCCCGACCAAATAAAAGAGCCTATAAATGTGAATATTCCAAATTTAACAATATTCATGTCAGCAATTCCTGCCGGCAAACTAATAAAAGTGCGGACAATTGGAAGCAAACGTGAGCCAAATGTAATTCCCTGGCCATATTTTTTAAACCAAGCTAAAGACATATCAAAATCTTTCTCGTGAACTAAAATCCATTTACCCCATTTCTTAATGGCAGTTCTAATCCACATTTCACCCATTTTTTCGCCCAACCAAAATGCAAGAAGTGAACCAAAAAGGTTGCCTAAAGCGCCAACTAAAACAACTACCCAAATATTTAAGTGTCCTGTACCAGATAAAAATCCGGCAAAAGTCATCGTAATTTCACTAGGAATTGGAATCAAGGCGCTTTCAAGAGTCATTAAAACAAAGACAGCCAAATAACCATAAAGGTTAATGAAGCTTGTTAAATTCTCAACGAAGAACTCAGTAACGCCATGCATAAAGTAAAGTATACGGTCACTTTACTAAAGAATCTAGGAGATTACGGCCGGTCATACTTCCCGGAACCTCTAGCCTTAAAATTTTAAGGACAGTTGGTGCAACATCTGCCAAAATCCCGGAGGTTAATATTTGACTCCTACCTAAAAGCTCCTTTGAAATTGCTATAAAAGGTACTGGATTGCCGCTATGTTCAGTTTCTACTTGCCCGGTTTGAGCATTTATCATTTCCTCAACATTGCCGTGGTCTGCTGTAATTAGCATGGTGCCACCGTAAGCCAAAATCCATGCTGAAAGTTTTCCAAGACATTCGTCAATTACGTCACATGCCTTAACAGCCGCTCCTATGTTACCTGTATGACCAACCATGTCCGCATTTGCAAAGTTCATAAGTATAAATCTATAGTCCCCAATATCGGTAAGTTTGGCTAATACAGCTTCAGTTAATTCCCGTGCGCTCATTTCGGGCTTAAGATCGTAAGTTGCCACCTTTGGAGAAGGTATAATAGTATGGTCCTCGCCATCAAACGGAATTTCCTGTTGGCCATTAAAGTAAAACGTAACAAACCGTTCCTTTTCACTTTCTGATGCACGAAGTTGCCTTAATCCGGCTTCAGAAATCACACGGCCCAAGGGAATTTTTACATTCTCGGGTGGAAAAGCTACCTTTGCTCCCGCTTCTACAATTTGTCTTTCATATTCAGTCATAGTTACAAAAAACAAATTTTTAAGTTTTAAACCTCTTTCAAAAGGCTCAACTCCTTGAGCAGGGCGTAAAGGTAAATGGGTTTTTTGGTACTTAACCTGGTAAGGATCAAAGCCTAGCAAGGCATTGGCATTTTTAAAGTCATCAAAAACAAAGGCACGCGAAAGCTGTCTGGGTCTATCAATTCTAAAGTTAAAAAAAACTACTGAATCGTTATCTTTTATGATAGCAATTGGTTTACTGTCAGTACCCGTAATGAGGGAGGGATCAATGAATTCGTCTGTTTTGCCGTCAGCATAGGATAAATCAATTGCCTCTTCTGGAGTCTTTACTAAATGGCCCTGTCCGGCAGTTAATGCTGAATAGGCTTTACTCGTTCTGTCCCACCTTAAATCTCTGTCCATTGCCCAATATCTACCCATAATTGAGCTTATTTGACCTATTCCAAATTTAGAAATTGCCTCCCGGAGTTGCGAAATGTAAGTTTTGGCTGCTGTAGGCGGGGAATCACGACCGTCAGTAAAAAGATCTAAAAACACACGATTAAAATTTTGTTTTTTAGCAAGTTCAATTAAAGCATAAAGGTGCTCAATATTACTGTGAACTCCACCCGCGCCAATTAGGCCCATAAAATGCAGGTTAGAATTATTTTCTTTTGCATGATTAATTGCTGCGATAAGTGTTTCATTTTGAAAAAAATCATCATCGGCAATACTCATATTGATACGCTTTAAATCCTGATAAACAATACGTCCCGCTCCCAAATTCAAGTGTCCGGTTTCTGTATTGCCAACCTCACCATGTGGCAAGCCCACAGATTCACCGGACGCAGAAAGTTCAGTGTGGGGATAACTTGCCAAAAATTTATTCATATTAACAGTATTGGCAAGCGAAATTGCGTTTCCAGGCCCTGGGGCCGCAATCCCCCAACCGTCGAGTACTACCAAAAGAACAAGCTTTGAAGTTTCGGGGTCCATAATTATTTAATTTGATTTAATTCAGCCTCGATTGAAATAAGCCTATTATATTTAGCTACGCGCTCACCCCTGGCAGGAGCGCCGGATTTTATATAATCAGCTGCCACCCCAACAGCAAAGTCAGCAATAAAACTGTCGTTTGTTTCCCCTGACCTATGAGAAACTACTATTTTCCAACCTGCATCTTTTACCATTTTTACAACATTCAAGGTTTCGGTAACTGTTCCTATTTGGTTGGGTTTAATGACAGCGGCATTACAAGCCTTTTCTATAATTGCTTTCTGAATCCTCTTTTGATTGGTTACCAAAAGGTCATCTCCTACAACTATTAAAGAGTCATTCATCGTACCCACCATCTTCTTCCAACTGTCCCAAGCGTCTTCCTGAAACGGATCTTCGATAATTGCTAACTTATACTGATCAAAAAGGCCTTTGTAGTATTCAAGAAACTGATTATCATCCATTCCGCCGGTTCTATCTTTTATTACGTATTCGCCGTCTCTGTAGAACGAATTAGAAGCGACATCAAGCCCTAAAAACACATCCCTCCCCAAAGAATAATTTGTTTGCCTAATCGACTCAATAAATACCTCAAAAGCATCAGCATTAGTAAATAAATTTGGTGCATAGCCGCCTTCCTGGCCCACAGAATGAATTGCACCCCGGTGCCCCAAGTTAAGACCTATTGTTTGGTAGATTTCTGCCCCCATTTGAAGTCCTTCAGTAAAAGTTTTGTTACTTGCGGGAACAACCCAAAACTCCTGAAAATCCAAGTTACCTGCACCGTGCAAGCCGCCATTAATCATGTTAAAAAGTGGTGTAGGTATTTTTACTTTTGATGTAATATTACCCTTTGAGGCCAACTGGTAAACCCATGAATAAAGGGGCTGATTATTTACAATAGCGCCTGCGCGGGTCACAACCTCTGAAATAGAGAGAATTGCGTTTGCGCCGTATTTACTTTTATTTTCCGTGCCATCCGCCGTAACTAATTTATTGTCGATTCCTATTTGATCGCTTGGGTCCATGCCAATTACAGCAGCGCCTAAAACTGTATTTACATTTTCAACCGCCTTTTGAACTCCTTGGCCTAAAAATCTTGGATTTTCAGTATCTCGAAGTTCCAAAGCCTCATGGCTACCAGTTGAAGTGCCTGCAGGAACAGAAGAAACACTAACTCCGCCATTATCAAGCATTAAGGCCGTTTCAACGGTTGGGATTCCACGCGAATCAAGAATTTCTCTGGCCCAAATGTGTTTAATTTTTGCCATTTATATATCGTTTTCTGCTGCCTGAACAATTTCTCGTGTCCTATCAATTGTATCTGGATTAACAGAAACAGAAGTTATGCCCCAGCGCACTAATTTTTTAACTAAGTCCTCATGGGTTGACGCCGCCTGACCACAAATAGAACAAGTTACACCTGCTTCTGCGCACTTTTTGACAACACGTTCAAGAGCCCAAAGAACACTCGGAGACATTTCATTGTATTCCTGGGCAACATCTGCATTATCGCGGTCCGTACCCATTATAAGCATTGTCAAATCATTACTCCCAACAGATATTCCATCGATCCCAACTTTAATAAAATCATCAATTTGAATTACATTGACAGGAATCTCACACATCATTAAAAACTTAAAACTGGTGCTTTCAAATAACCCCTCAGAAGCTACCAATCTCCTAACTTTAGCTAGTTCTTCGGGCGACCTGCAAAATGGGATCATTAAATGTAAGTTGTCATATTTCTCACGAACTTTGTGGATTGCCTGAAGTTCCAAGCTAAAAACTTCCGGATTACTTACATAACGGTAAGCACCGCGAAATCCAAGCATTGGGTTTGGTTCAACAGGTTCCCAAAACTTTCCACCCGGAAGACTTCTATATTCATTGGTTTTAAAATCAGTTGCGCGGTAGGTGATTGGTCGTGGATAAAAGGCTTTACAGAAAATTTCCATATCATTTGCTAATTTTTCTATAAAACGACCTTGTTCTTTCTTCTTGATTGCTTCTTTAGGGTGAATTCCAATGTTGGCAATCATAAATTCAGCGCGAAGTAGCCCGACTCCATCCACATTCATTTTTGCTATTTCTTTTGCTCTTTCCGGCTCTGCTAGATTTACATAAACTTTAGTTGCAGTTTTTACTTTATAGCGAGTATGGAGCCTTTTAGGTTCGGCAATATTAGTTGTTGCTACTTTTGCTCCAGCAAATATATTTCCACTGGCCCCATCAACGCTTACAATCATTCCATCTTTTAATCTTTTAGTTGCCTCTTTTGTTCCAACCACGCAAGGAATTCCAAGCTCACGGGAAACAATTGCAGCATGGGAAGTTTCTCCGCCTTCGTCAGTAATTATTGCTGCTGACTTCTTCATTGCAGGAACATAGTCAGGGGAAGTCATCGGCGCTACAAGTACATCTCCTTTTTCAATTTTTCCAATCTCCTTAGGGCTTTTTAAGATCTTAACAGGCCCAGTTCCAATTCCAGGGGAGGCAGAAGTTCCAGATAGGATTGGTGCTTCAGAAATTTTAATTTCTCCTTTTTCTGATTTTGTTGTTTTTGTAGTTTGCGCAATTGTTGTAATTGGTCTGGTTTGAACAATATATAGTTCGCCCTTTTCTTTGGCCCACTCCGTATCTTGTGGAAAATAATAATGTTCTTGAAGTTTGGCCGAAATCTTAGCAAGCTTAATTACTTCTTCATCCGTGATTTTTTGTTTTTGCCTAATATTTTCCGGAACTTCGGCTTCTTTATTATCTTTCTCACCCTTTGCTCTAATTAGCTGAATTGCCTGATCAGATACTTCCTTTGAAAGAATCGCAAAAGTTCCTTTTTGGACAACATATTTGTCTGGAATTACAGAGCCTTGAACGATCATTTCTCCCAAACCCCAAACGGACTCGATTATTATTCTTTCTTTATCATTCTTAGCAGGATCAATAGAAAACATAACGCCGCTTACTTCACTTTGAACCATCTTCATAACAATTACGGCAATCTTCACGCTTTCATGCTTAACTTTGTTTTCCACACGATAATAAATTGAACGAGCAGTAAAAAGCGAAGCCCAGCAGTCTTTAACATTCATTAACAAATTTGCTTCCCCTTCAACGTTTAAGAAACTTGCCTGCTGCCCGGCAAAAGATGTTGTTCCAGCATCCTCCGCAGTTGCTGATGACCTTACCGCTACAAGTGCTTTCTTAAATGGACCGGATAATTTTTTGTATGCTTCAATTATATCTTTTGAAACTGTGTCGGGAATTTTACTATTACCAACCATTTTCTGAATTTTCCTTGAAGCACTATCTAGTTGGGCCGGATCGTTTACATCTGTTGTTCCTAAAATGTCATAAATTTTCTTGGCTATATCGTTTTCCTCCAAAAATAAATCATATGCATTAATAGTAACGGCAAACCCGTTTGGGACAGGAAATCCAGCTTTAGTCATTTCGCCTAAGTTGGCGCCTTTTCCACCAACAAGAGGGGTATCGTGCTTATCGATATCTTTAAAGAAGGTTACTATTGGATGGGCAGACATACTTATTTACTATAGCAAAAATGATGATTAATGAACAGGTTGCTTTAGTGCTTCTTTGAGTTCTATTATCCAAGGCTCAGGACCAGGATCTTCACCCCTTAGTAAAGAAAAATGATAACCCAACCAAGCACAATAATGTGGCAGTTCAAGGCACTGAGTTAAAAACGATTTTCCTTGTAGTTTATAACTTGTGTAACTCAAGCCCTGCCTGTCAAAAATACCTTTTGTAACACTATATCTAATTTTTATTCTCTCATTGTCAAATTCGCTTTCAAAAAAAAGATATTTAAAACTTTTTTTAACCAAATCTGGTTTTTGTGTAGCTTCAATTAGAACATGATTTACTTCTGGAAAATCGTAAAAAATTGTAAATACACGTCCAATCTCGCAGGTCGCGTTACGGCCTGCATTAAGCGGGCCCAATAAAGGTCGTGCGGCAAACATAACAGGAACATGTCCGTTAATTTCATTTGCTTTATCTAAAACATCCCAAGCCTTTCTGATTTCTACAACTTCATCTAAGCTTTTATAAAGTTCTTCTTTTGTCAGATCTATAAACCCGGCTTTAATAAGCGCACCAAGAAGAGCGCCAAACGAAAGTCCCAGGCCACTTTTTGGGTAACCGGACGGGTTTGTGTCTTTTGCCTCAACGATAGCTCCTTTAATTTCACCTGAATTTATCATTTCTGCAATCTTGCCCCCTGTTGTAACGCCAATTATTTTGCAATTCTTTTCCTTTGCAGTAATAAGAGCCGACAACGTCTCTTCGGTATTCCCTGAGTATGAATTAGCAACAACTAAAGTTTTTTCGTTTACCCAACCCGGAAGCCCGTAGTCGTTCAAAACAAGCATAGGAATTGCACTTTTTGCCTCAATTATGCTTTGAATTATTTTACCCGCATTGCTACTTCCACCCATTCCCGAAACAACAACACTATCGAAATCCAATTTTTCAATATTACTAGCCATCGCCTGTTCGAATGTGGTTTTAATTTGTTCAGGAAAAAGTTCAAGAGCTTTTCCAATTCCAAGCGAATCAATTTCCATATTAAATAATTTTAGCTAACTCATTGTAAATTTTTTTATTGTTAGTAACAACTACCGGATGATTTTCTTGATCGATAACGGCACCAGCTTCCTGCGCAATAAGAATTCCTGTTGAAATATCATGCTTTTTTGGTGGATTACTTAAATTCAAATATGCTTCAATTCCACCTTGTGCCAACCAGCAAAGAGCGGTATTCTCATCAGCCAAAGCACGTAATCTATAGGATTTTTTACCAACTTTCTGGAGTTTATCAAAAGCTAAATCGTATTTTTCTTGATTTCTTTTGAACGAGGGAAGATAACAGTAAACAAACGATTCTTCCAACTTTTCTTTATTAGAAACTTTGATTTTCTTACCATTTTTAAAGGCTCCCAATTCCTTGGCAGCGCTATATAAAGTATTTTCACTTGGCCTGTAAAGTGCTGCCGCCACTAATTCCTCCTTGTACTGAAGTGCAATAGAAACATTAAAAAGAGGAATGTCACGTAAATATTCTTTTGTGCCATCTAAGGGATCAATTATCCATTCAAAATCAGAATTTTTGTCTGTTTCCCCTTGCTCTTCTGAAAGAATGGAATGCGTAGGAAACTTTTTAGTGATTGAATCAATAATAAATTTTTCAGAAGCTAAATCAGCGGTTGTAGCAACATCCTGCAAATCCTTGTATTTAACAATTTTAGCCGTTTTTTGGTAAGTAAGAAGGATCTTTCCGGCATCTTTAGCCAACTTTTCAGCAAAACTTTTAAGCTCTAATAATTCCGAGTATTTCATCCCTTTTTTGCTCCATTAGCTCTTTTGATTTTGCTTCGACGTTAAGTCTCAAAAGCGATTCTGTATTCGAAGGTCTAACATTAAATCTATAGTCAGGGTATTCAATTGAAACTCCGTCCAACATATCAAGTTTTCCATCTTTATATTTTTCGGCAATTTCTTTCATTTTTCCGTCCTTATCGACAACCTCACTGTTAATTTCACCTGAGATAAAATATTTATTCATCGCAGGTTTAACAATTTCAGAAAGCTTTACATTATTTTCAGTCAAAAATTCAATTATTTGCATAGCAGGGATCATTCCGTTGTCTGCAAACCAAAAATCCCTAAAATAGGTGTGACCACTACTTTCAGTAGCATATAATGCGTTTTCTTCTCTCATTTTCTCTTTAATATAAGAGTGTCCTACACGGCAAATAATCGGAATACCACCATTTTCCTTTATTGCATCAATTAGCGCCCAAGTGTAACGAGGATCATAAATGATCTTTTCACCTGGGAATTTTTTAAGCATTTGCTTAATCAAAATCGTATTTAAATAGTAAGGTTCCAAAAATTCACCACCATCTGCACAAAAGAATACTCGGTCAGCGTCAGCATCCCAAGCAATTCCAAGATCTGCTCCACTTGATTTTACAAGCTCGGAAAATTCAGTTCTGTTTTCCGGAACAAACGGATCTGGGCGGCCTTTAGGAAAAGTCCCATCGGGAACGTCATTTAGACTCACTACAGTTATCGGAAGTTTTCCGGCCGCTACAATCATCTTAAACATAACAGCTGCGTAACCAAAATTACCATTTATAACTATTTTAAGAGGTTTGATATCCTTATTTTTAAGCCAACCCAGAGTGTAGTCGATATAATCCTTTTCTATATTTAGTTTTCTAAGCTTCCCTTTTTCTGTAGACAGAACAAATTCATCTTTTTGAATCAAATCTCTCATTTGCGAAATTCCTTCTTCAAAAGTAATCGGTATTACATTTTCTCGTACCATCTTAAAACCATGAAATTCAGGGGGGTTGTGAGATGCTGAAGATTGAATTCCACCAGCAAATCCATATTTACCAACCGCAAAATAATACATATCGGTAGAAATTAAACCAATATCTACAACATTAACACCCGAATCCATTAACCCCTCTGCAACTTTATTTTTTAATTCTTCTGAATGGAGTCTGACGTCATTTCCTACAACAACCTCACCATGTGGTTTTACATATGCGGCATATGCTTGCCCTAGTTTATAAGCCAGATCTGGAGTTACATTTGTAGGATAAACCCCACGGATATCGTATGCTTTAAAAATTGAAGGATCAATCGTCATGTGGAATCATTTTAATTGTTTGAGCATGAGTAGGTCAAGTTCTGTAAGTAAATCAGTTTTACTAGACTTAACCAAGGTGTCGATATCTGAGAGTTTATTAATAATTTCCTGAATTCTATTAATACCAAATTTTTGTGCCTGAGATTGCAGTTTCCCGAGTCTCCAAACAGGAAATTGAGTACTTTTTGTGTCCACCGATACCCAATACAGATCTCGCAAATGCCTGCTTAACATAAAAAATGTTAATTCAACTGCCGAAGATTTGATTAAATCATGCAAGAGCTTAAGTGCTCTTACCGAATTACCAGGATAAAAAGATTCTAAAAAACTAAAAAGAATTTTGGGCAGCTCATACTTCTCCATCTTAAAGTCTTTAGGCATCTGCTTTAAAAATGTCTGTGGCAGTAAAGTATCGTTGTAGACAACCAAAGTTCCATCAAACTTATTAAAGTTGTTAATATCTTTTTTTGTAAGTAGTCTAAAGTCTCTATAAATTATTAAGCGGTCTGAGCCAAACAAGGACGGTGTATTCGGAAACTCATCTGTAATTATTTCCCAATTTCGCTTTTTGGCAGCGTCGGTGAACTTTATTAACCTCTCGTAACTTTTAGCAGAATCGTCACCGTGTAATACAATTATCTTCATTATTGCAGGGAGCCTCCTTTAAAGGTCCCGATAGTTCTCAAAATACTGTTCGACCAATTTGTCTAATTTATCATGAAAGCTACCTTTTTTGTGCCGTGTGTGGGGTACTAAGGCACCTGAGAAATTATGGGGAATGTGGGTTAGTTCATGCAAAATTACTTTGTCCTGACTCCTCTTGTCCAGTTTATCAAAATGCTCAGATAAAACTTCTACTATATAACCCGGTTCAACTCCAAGAGCTCTTTGCCAAAGAGCAGGTAAACCCCAGGTTCTGGCATATGCCCGGGCTTTACTGTCAGTTGAGCGGTAGAAGAATATTCTATCGTAGAGGATCCAATCCATATTAAGATCAGTCACCAGGCTAAGTGACCTTTTGGCGATGTCTGGGGCATCCTGCCAATCAACTCGCTTTGAAGATTTCCGTACCCGCATGAACCGCTTCATTTGTCTTCAATCCTATCACATCTCCCTTTCCTGCGGAATCCAATTTTTTGTGCGCAACTTGAATCGAATCAACAATTTGTGTAAATAAATCTTCGCCGCCTCGAACAAATCTAACTTTTTCTCCAACCGAAAGAGTACCGCTTAGTTCAATCACGGCAACTCCAACTTTATCGTAAAAATGTGTAACCGTTCCAATTTTAAACAACTTCTTTTAAACCCTCTCCAATTTTGAAAGCGTGTGTCAATGCAATTGCTAAAGCATCCGCCGCATTATCAAAATGCGTTTTTTTGTGCTTAGCACTTTTAACACGACTACCTAAAATCTTTCTAATATGTTCCTGTACTTCCTTTTTATTAGCTCTACCGTTACCCGTAATCATCTTTTTAATAGTTCCGGGAGCATATTCTTCAACATGGACTTTTGATTTTCCAGCAGCAAGAAGCATTACTCCCTGCGCCTGGCCTACGGCAATAACTGTTTTGGCGTTTGAAGCAAAAAATATTTTTTCAAAAACAAATACATCTGGCTTATGCTTTTGAATTAAAGCCAAAGTTTCTTCGAAAATAAAGTCAAGTCTGTGTTCTTTAAGAAGAGTTTTACTTGTTTCAATTAAACCCCAGGTAACTACCTGATTTCCTTTTTCTGTTAAATCAACTAAACCAAAACCGGTTGTAGCAGTACCCGGATCTATTCCTAATATGAGCATCTGCTACATTATATACTTACTTTCCCCTTTTCTTAGAAGAAGTTTTGGTTTTGCCAAAAACAAAAATATAAAGAATGTCCAGAATTCCAGCTGTATTAAGTAAGAGCAAAGCTACAAACCATACTTTATCCTCACGCCTAGCCGCATTCCAAAGTGCCCAACCTTTCCAAAACAAACTCCATATCAAAAGTGGCACCAAAAACACTCCCACCCAAGCATTAAACATTCCTGTACCAAACATTGAGTGTCCCCAATAATAATTATTGTAACCCATCATATAATTTTTCCACCTCCTTCCAATTTACTACATTCCACCATGCTTTAATGTAATCTGCCCGAACATTTTTATACTTAAGGTAATAGGCATGCTCCCAAACATCGAGTGCCAAGATTGGAGACTTAAGATCTGAGACAGGTGAATCTTGATTACCCGTGTCCACAATCTCCAATTTACCATTATTAACAACTAACCAAACCCATCCACTCCCAAACCTACCCAGAGCTTTGTCTGTAAATAGTTTTTGAAAATTTTCAAAGCTTTCAAAATCTTTTTGAATTTGGGTCATTAAATTTTGTTTCGGATCTCGTACTTCGGATTTGGGGTTTGGTTCCATTATTGTCCAAAACAAGGAATGATTAGCATGTCCCCCGGCGTTATTCTTAACTTTTTGTCTAACTTCCTCTGGAACCTTATCTAAATTCTGAAGAAGATTGTTTACATCCATTGCCAAAAGATCATCGTGGCCCACTAGAGCGTCATTAAGGTTTTTTATATAAGCCGCGTGATGCTTATCATGATGAATATGCATGGTCTCTTCATCAATAAATGGCTCTAAAGATTTGTAGTCATAGGGAAGATTGGGAAGCATGTACATATCTTAAATTTATCTTTTCCAACTGTACTAGTCAATATCTAGTCGACCGATATAATTTTCGAAGAACTTATAGTTCCTCCATTAATTTCCAGAGCCACTACGTCTATCCTCATTTTCCAATCGGTTTTGCTATTAATCAAAGCGTAATAATCTGCGGTTTTTTTTATTTTCATAAGTTTTGAAGATGTAACTGCTTCCTCAGGACTACCAAATTTTAAACTCCATCGAGCTTTGACTTCAACAAAAACAAGAACTCCGTTCTCTTCTGCGACAATATCAATTTCTCCAAATCGGGAGTGAAAATTTCTGTCAACCACTTTGTAGCCTTTATCCTTAAGAAGTTTTACTGCGAAGTCCTCTGCGAGCCTACCTAAATCACTTGTTTTTCTTTTTTGGAGCACTCTTCATGCTAACACGTTTGGCGGCTTTCTTGAAAATCATATCAACCTCAGTTGGGGACTTTTCGCGGGTGTAATAAAGCTTGGCACGTCTTACGCCTTCTACTCCACGCTTTACAACAATTATTTTATCAATTGAAGGGAGTTCAAGAGGAAAGATTCTTTCGACTCCAACGTTTCCCTCAGCGATTTTACGTACTGTAATAGTTTTGCCCGGGTTCCTGCCTTTGATTTTAAGCACCATACCCTCAAATGCAGCCTCGCGGAACTTTTCTCCATCCTTAATTTTCTGAACCACACGAATGCGGTCACCAATTCCGAATTCAGTTTCTTTGAATGTAATAGTTAGCGCCATGGTTAGTTATTATACTTCACCTCGAGGATATCAGCAATAGCCTTGGCCAGAGTCTCGTTCCAGGCTATTTTAAACGACAATTTTACTCTTTTACCCCCCTCAAACTGCAAATATCCGGTTTGATCCCCTAAATTTGCTGTCAATAACTCTTTTAATTTTTTGAGTGTATTTGTATCTGCACTTTTAGAGATCTTAATATATACCTCACGCTCTTTCTTTTCGCTCAAACTAGCCATGGTTTCTATTGTTTCAACCAACAAGTTGGGCGACTCATCCCGAACATCCACTTTCCCGGTAATAAGAAGTGGGGCACCTGTTACCCAAAAGTCACGAGTATCTTTAAAAACCTTGGGGAAAATTACAAGCTCTAAAGTCCCGGTCCCGTCTTCCGCCTTAGCAAATGCCATCTCAGCTCCGCTTTTTTTGGTAGTAATCACACGCACCTCAGTTAAAACACCCGCAACTTTCACCAAATCAGAATACGATTCATCGGCAGAGATTTCGTAGATTTTATGAGTCGACTGAAATTCCAAGGGCCCAATCACCTCGCTAATTGGCTTTGCTGAAAGCGAAAACCCTAAAAGTTGCCGCTCTAAAGCCTGAAGTTCGTCTTCGGGAAACTCGGCAATATTTTCTATAACTATTACCTCAGTTGCTCCTGCTTTTTTTATTTCGGTAGCGGCAAAAAGCCCAGGCTGATTGTCATCCCCTTTGGGTTTTACCATTTTCTCGCGAATTTTGTCGAGTGACCCTAAAAGTGCGGCCCTACCACCAAACCTACTCATGGCACCCACTTTAATCAAACTCTCCAAAACCTTTTTATTAACTTTCCTTGCATCAACACGGCTTACAAAATCTGAAAACGACTCAAATTTTCCGTCACCTCTTGCTGTAACTATAATATCTATTGCAACACCGCCGACATTTTTGACCGCAGAAAGACCAAAGCGAATAGCTTTGCCGTAATCGGAATCTGTATCCTCAATAATTGTAAATCCAGTTTCACTTTCATTTATGTCTGGTGGAAGAACTTTTATTTTCATTCTACGGCATTCATTAATTGCAGCTGAAATCTTTTCTGTGTCTCCACTTTCTGCAGTAAGAAGAGCTGTCATGTATTCGACTGGGTAGTTTGCCTTCATATAAGCTGTATAGTAGGCTACTATTCCGTAGGAGGCGGCGTGAGCTTTATTGAACCCGTATGATTGAAAAGGTTCAAAAAGTTTCCATAATTTTTCAGCAAATTCATCCGTCTGACCGTGTTCAACTATTCCTTTTACAAATTTGTCTTTCTGCGCGGCCATTTCTTCTGGGATTTTCTTTCCCACAGCTTTTCTAAATTTATCCGCTTCTTCCCATGTGTATCCAGCAAGATCAAGTGCACAAAAAAGCAAATCATCTTGATAAACAATAAGTCCGTAGCTTGGGCCTAAAAATTTTTCCATTCGGGGATCTAAATATTTAACAAGTTTAGGGTCATTCTTCCTTTTAATATAATCAGGAATAACGGCAATTGGCCCGGGGCGATATAAGGCAACCATCGCCATTAAGTCCTCAACTCGATTAGGTTTAAGTTCTTTTAAATATTTTGTCATTCCTCCCCCAGCAAACTGAAAAACACCCATTGTTTCGCCCCTAGCCAACATTTCAAAAGTTTTTTTGTCATCAAGAGGTAGTTGGTGAAGATCTATTTTTGTACCATATTCACTTTTTACAATATCGATGGCAGATCCAAGAATAGATAAATTCCGTATCCCAAGAATGTCAAATTTGATTAATCCGACATCCTCTGCCGCATGCATTTCGTATTGAGTTATAATTTTTTCACCAGAAGGCTCACGCTGCACCGGTGAGAAATCGGTAATTTCTGTTGGAGCTACAACTACTCCCGCCGCATGAACAGAAACATGTCTAGCAGACCCTTCTACCTGCATTGCCAAGTCCAGCACCTTTTTAGTGTCGTTATCAGCATCATAAAGGGATTTTAAGTCGGGTACTTCGAGCATTGCTTTTTCTATGGTAATTGGAAAGCCTTGTTTTGGAGGTGGAATAAGTTTGGCGATTCTGTCACCAATGTTATACGGGTACCCCAGGACTCTCGCAATATCGCGTACGGCGGCGCGACTTAGCATTCTCCCAAACGTACAAACCTGGGCTACTTTCTCTTTACCGTAAGTTTTTGTGATGTAACCAATAATTTCATCCCTCCTATTGTCTGCAACGTCAAAATCAATATCGGGTGGACTTGGTCTAAAAGGGTTCAAAAATCTTTCAAATGGTAAATAATATTTTAATGGATCAACTGTAGTTATACCTAAAACATAGGACACCAAGCTTCCAGCGGCACTTCCTCTGGTGTTTTGTACAATTCCATGTTCTCGTGTCCACTTAGCCAAATCGCAAACAATTAAGAAATATGGGGAATAACCTTTAGTAGAAATAATTCCAAGTTCATGATCAAGACGCTCCAAAGCTTCTTTCCCTGCTTCCGGCATTTTTTCCTCTAATGCAGAATGAGCCAGTTTGGAAAGCTGTTCATCGGCAGTCACGCCTTTAGGCAAGGGGAATTTTGGAAAACTCCAAGACCCGAGCTTAACTTCTAACTGGCATTTTTCGGCAACCTTAACTGTGTTTTCTAAAGCGTCCGGTAAATCTGGAAAGAGTTCCTCCATTTCCTTAGGAGACCTAACATAAAAAGTTTGTGTGTCAATATACCTTAAACGTTTTGTTTCACTCATATTTTTGCCGGTTGCCACACAAACCAAGGCATCTTGGGCCAAGGCGTCTTCCTGCTTTATATAATGTGCGTCATTTGTGGCAACGATAGGGACACCGAGTTCGCGGGAGAGTTTAAGTATGCCATCGTTCCACTTTTTTTCGCTTGCCTGAAGGTTGAGTAAAGTTGTACGGATTTCCTGAGTTTCAGCTTTGGGCAGCCACTTTTCGTACTCATGTCTCTGCATTTCTAAGTAATAATCATCTTTAAAAACATCCAGGTACCACTCGACTGTTTTTTTTGCTTCTTTAAAATCATCATTAATTAAACTTTGGCCGACTTCGCCCTGCGGACAAGTTGAAGTTACTATTAATCCTTTTGAATATTTTTTAAGTGTTTCGCGGTCAAACCTTGGCTTGTAGTAAAAGCCTTCTATATGTGCGGCTGAAGAAAGTTTCATTAAATTTTTATAACCCTCTTCGTTTTTGGCGAGAGCCAAAAGGTGATAATTCTGAAGCTTACTGCGTTCTGGTTTATCGTGCATGTCGCCAGCCGTAATATAACCCTCCATTCCAAGGATTGGTTTTACACCTTGCTTTAGACCCTCCTTATAAAATTCAATTTCGCCGTACATGACTCCATGATCAGTAATAGCAACTGCATCCATTCCTTGCTCCTTAACATGCGCAAAAAGTTTTTTGATGTTACTTAAGCCATCAAGAAGTGAATATTCTGTATGACAATGAAGATGAACAAATTTACCGGCCATGATTATTTAAAGCTTTTAACTCCAGCATATGTTTATCGGCTTCTTCATACACACTCTCAAAAGTATCATCTTCAGGAATCGATGTATGAAGGCCAATAGTAACTGTGGGTACAACATTGTGAGCCATAAGAGATTCGGACCTTTTCGAATACTCGTCAACTTTTGACAACACCCGATCCCTAACTTCCTTTAAGGTTGTGTAATCTGCATCAGGGAGTCCCACTGCAAATTCATCTCCTCCAACCCTTCCCGCAATATCAGTATCTCTCACAGAATCACCAATTGCTTTTGCAACTGTTTTAATGACTTCATCTCCAAAAGTGTGTGAGATGTCATCGTTGTAAGGTTTGAAGTCATCAATATCAATATATAGGATTCCAAATTGAGACCCTTTTCTTGAACTGTATTCAAAAAAGCGTTTTGCCTCATCCCACCAGGCATCTTTTTTTAACAATCCAGTAAGTCCATCTTTAAGACCAGATTCGTACTTATTTAAAATATTTGTCCCCGCCTCTGTTGACAATAAGGGCTTAATTTTACCTTCTTCAGTAACAACTTTAACATTTCCCAACTGCTCACTTGCTTCATGAGCCGCTATATATGAATCGCTTCCCGTTTTATCAGCCATTTTGTAACCTTTCTAATAATTTTTCGCGTACCATTTGTGTATTTCCTTTTCCTTCTAATTTCTTTTGTACCATTCCAATTAAGAATCCTATCACATTTCCGTTTCCTGACTGAAAGTCTTTAACGCCCTTTTCATTTTCCATTAAAACACTTTTCACGGCATTTTCAACATCATCATTTGATGAATACTCAACTTTAGATATTTCTAAGATTCGCTTTATAAGCCCTGCAGGCTCCGGGAATTCTGCATCCAACTTTTTATTGACCATCAAGTCCGCGAGTGTTTTACCCGATATATTTTCTTTTTTACCCAAACCATAAACAGTTTCAAAATATTCAGCACGTAATTTATCAGCAACTAAAATATCTGCAAAGTCGCTGGATATTCCAAATTCTTTCTCAAATCTTGTTCTTTTCATGCTTGGCAGTTCTGGAAGCTCTGACTGCAATTTTTCAATTTCGTTATCTGTAAACTTCATGGGTGGCAAATCTGCTTCCGGGAAGTAGCGATAGTCGTTGGCTTCGGACTTACTCCTTTGAGAAAAAGTTGTTTGCTTTACTTCATCATAACCTCTGGTTTCTTGAATTAGTTTTTCTCCCGAATCTAAGGCCTTTTCCTGCCTTACTAATTCTGCATTAACAGCCTTCTCTAAAAATCTAAATGAGTTAATATTTTTAAGTTCAACTTTGTAGTCAGGTAATGCTCCATCTTTAGATAAAGAAACGTTTGCCTCAAGACGCATGGATCCTTTTTCCATATCGGCATTACTTACATCTAAATATCTGGCAATAAGCTGAAGCTCTTTAACAAACTCAATTACGCTAGCCGTATCGTGAAACACTGGCTCCGTTACCAGTTCCATAAGAGCACATCCACTTCTGTTAAAATCAATCAAAGAATATTTCTTGCCATCTATTGTTTCGTGAACAAGCTTTCCTGCATCTTCTTCTAAGTGAATATGGTTAACTGCAAATCCATTTAAGGTTCCGCCAACACAGAATGGTGAATCGAGTTGGGAAGTTTGAAAGCCTTTTGGTAAGTCCGGGTAAAAATAATTCTTTCTATAAAAAGTTGAGTGTTTACTTATTGTTGACCCGAGAGCTAATCCAAGTTTTATAGTTTTAAGAGCACCCTCAATATTTGCATAAGGTAAAGCACCTGGAAGCCCCAAACATATTGGACAAACTTGTGTATTTGGACTTTTCCCAAAATGATCCTGCAGACAACCACAAAACATTTTTGTTTTTGTATTTGGTTCAATATGCACTTCTAAGCCGATTATAGGAATATATTTTTTCATCACATTAATTTGCTGTCGTAAAATTTTCTTTTACTAAAGCCTTTCCTTTTTTTACAGAATAAATAAAAACTAAAAGTACCGTAAAAGCCATAATTGCAAGCATTGTACGAACTCCAAAAACCTCAGAAATGGCCCCGGAGAATAGAACAGGAAAAACAGTTACTATTGTTATAAGAAATCCCAAATTACCAAAAACTCTACCTCTAAGCCATGATGGGGTAACTTCCTGAACATAAGTTAAAGTTGGAATATTTATCCCGACAAAACCAATTCCGACTAAAAATATTACAAATGGTGCTATTAAAACTTTATAAAAAGCGGGAAGAAGTGGAACTCCAATTGCTAAAAAGGCCATTGAAACAAAAACCAAAAACATTGAGTTTTCTATTAATATTTTTTTACGGATTCCAACCTTCATAAGTCTAGGAATATAAATCGACCCAATTACGGCACCTATCCCTGCCGGGACGACTATAGCAACTCCTGCATAGTTGACTGATATATTTAAAATTTCTTGAGCTATAACCGGTAAGCTGACAACTATTATTGTGAGTCCGGATTGAATTCCCAAAATTAATAAAAGTGGGTAAAGAACAGATTTGTTTTGTTTAATAAATTCGTAGCCTTCTAAAATACTATCAAAAAAAGTTTTTAAAGCTTTTTCAAATTCATCTGGTATTTTCTTTTCTGATTTTATTTCTGTTAAGAAACTTGTGGAAACAAAGCCGGCAAAAAGGAAAATACTAGATAAAATAAGTACTCCTTCAAAACCTATTAACTTTTGAATAAGTCCCGCAAAACCAAAACCTACAATTAATGTTGCCTGTATTGTTAAAAAGAATAGACTATTAGCCTGTGCCAAGTTCTCTTTAGAAACAGTTGATGGCAAATAGGCGGCTTCAGCCGGATTATAAAATTGATTAAGAATTGAATAGATAAGAACAACTGTATATAAAATAAAAATAGACTGCTGATTAATAAATAAATAAATAAAAATTGTGAGTGCTTGAAGCAAATTTGTAATCATCAAAGTTTTGCGTCTACTTGTTAAATCGACAGCTGCAGCCCCAATGGGCCCAAATATAACTGCCGGGAGTGCAAATGCAAGCCAAAGAAAAGATGTGGCAATAGTTGAACCAGTAACATCATAAAGTTTTGCCAAAAGCAAAAAATTCATAATACTAATCGTAAGTTGCGAAAGAATCTGTGAGACCCATAAATATAAAAATTTGGGTGTCTTTAAGATTGATTTGATTCCGGGTTTCATATAGGTAATGTTGGAACGTAATTAACTGATTTTTGATAAAGTTTGCCAAGATCAAACAAAGTCTCTTCAGAAAACCTGGGGCCAACAAGTTGAAACCCAAGCGGAAGTTTAGATTTAGTAAACCCAGATGGAATAGCAAGACCCGGAATACCTGCCAAGTTCGCAGAAGCTGTAAAAATATCTGCTAAATACATCTTCAAGGGGTCCGCAACTTTCTCGCCAATTTTAAAGGCGGGGGTAGGCATAACTGGAGCAAGTACGGCGTCCACTTCTTTAAATACATTATCAAAATCTTGAATTAACAGGGATCTAACTTTCTGCGCTTTTAGGTAATAAGCGTCATAATAACCGGCCGAAAGAACGTAAGTCCCAAGCATTATTCGTCTTTTTGCTTCGGCTCCAAAAGAGTCGCGGCCATTTCCATAGCGAATTCCATCATACCTGCCTAAATTAGAAGAGACTTCCGCAGGTTGGATTATGTAATAGACGTCAATTGCGTATTTGGTATTAGGTAAACTAACGTCAACCAATTCAATTCCTTCATCTTTAAAAACTTTAGAGGCTGCAAGAACAGACTGTTCGACTTCACGATCTAAACCCTCCATAAAATATTCTTTTGGAATTCCAATTTTAATTTTTCCATTCTTTTTGCCAACTGTGCCTTCAGTTACAGTTGCATCAAATCCATCAGCGCCTTTTGTAACATTAAAAATCGTTTCTACATCTTCCACTGTGTGTCCAAAAGACCCAACTGAGTCAAGAGAAGAAGCCATTGCAATAATTCCGTACCTGCTTACCGCGCCATATGTTGGCTTAAAGCCAACAACTCCGCAAAAGTTTGCTGGGTTTCTAATTGACCCTCCTGTATCTGTCCCTGTAGCAATAAGGCTTAACCCTGCGGCAACTGCAGCAGCTGAACCGCTACTTGACCCACCCGGAACATATTTTTTATTCCATGGGTTAAGTGTTGGTCCAAAATCTGAATTCTCACCCGAAGCCCCGTGCGCCCAGGCATCGCAATTTGCTTTACCAAGCATGATGCTTCCCGCTCTTTCCATTCTTTCAACAACTGTCGCAGAATACTCAGGAACATAATTTTCTAAAACTTTTGAAGCCGCGGTTGTTCTTACTCCTTTAGTAGAAAATAAATCTTTATGTGCAGTAATAGCGCCCAAAAGTGGAGAGTCAGTCAGGTTTGAATCAATAAGTTTGGCTTTTTTGTAAGCCTCTTCAGAAGAAACAGTAATAAAAGCATTTAAATCTTTGTTTTTATCTATTCTTGCCAGATATTCATCAACCAATTCAACAGCCGAAAAATCTTTTTTGAGCAGTCCTTCTTTGGTATCTTTGATTGTTAGTGGAATTTGCTTATTTACCATTTGCTTATTTGTTTATTTCTACTTGTATGTCCTTCCTTCTAAAATCGCCGGAACTTTAAAATAGCCATTATGTATATTGTCTGTTCCGGCGAGAGCCGATGCTTGATTAATACTACTCACTTTGACTTGGTCTTCTCTAAAAATATTAGTTAACCCAGTTGTTTGATTTGTTGGCTCAATATTATTGGTATCAACTTTATTTAATTCACTGATGTGTTCAACTATTGTTGAGAGTTGCGGAAGAAATTTTTTTAATTCGGCGTCAGTAAGATTTAAGTTTGCCAATTTTGCCACATGCAAAACGTCACTTTTCGTAAATTTAGCCATGTCCCATGATATTACATTTATTTCAATTCTGCTAGAATATTTTGAATGACTGATAAACCACATACTGTCAGTAGGCGCGATTTTCTAAAGACAGCCGGAAATGTTTTAAGTGGGTTGGCAATTAACCGGCTTAAAATACCTGGATTTGACCCTTTTGACCCTAATAGGCCAATCCCAAACTCTTTTATATTTAAAGAAAACGCACTTTCTCGTGAAAATCCAGATTTCAACCTTTCGCCTGTCTACCAAGATCACAATACACTAAAATACACTTCAGTTTTAAAGAATCCTATAAAACTCAATCATATTGTAAAATATGTAAACCCAGATGATCTTCAAATTGACCCTGAATCTTTGGTAACTGGCATAAACTGGATTATTGACCCAACCACAAGTGAAGAAACTTCAATTTGCACACTCGAAGGAGGTAAATTGATTGCATTTTTTGCCGCGAAGAATATGCCCATTCACAACCAACTTTTTGATTTCGGGAGCAATAAGATATTAGGCTCAGAAGTTTTGCGTGATCATTGTATAAACATTAAATTTTTAGAGGCAGATGAAACAGAAAATTCAAAAGCCCAAGTTTCCAACCAATATTATGCGTATGACAACTTTCATCTAAATTTTATTAATTCACAAATTCAGGATTTTTACCGAAGAAACAATAATGATGTTCAAAATATTTCAACGTCAAATTACGAAGATGAGCAACTTGTTACCCATACAAATAATAGAGTTTTTGGATTGCGTTTTGTAGGATCACATGGAAGTTACACCACTTCTATTTTATCGTGGAAAAACAATAGTTTTATTAAATTAACATCTTTTCCCGAAAATGAAACAGCAATGATCTTTGATGATAATCAAGTTTTTCCTTCGGTTCTATGTCTAGACAACGGACAGATTGGTTTTATCTCACTCGATAGAGAATTTTCTAAATTTGAAACAAACAAATTTAAGATGTCTTTTAAGATTGTAGACAGTCACGGATTAATTTCAAAGCTTGACATACCAAACCCCTTACAAAAATATCGATTGATTTCTAATTTCTTTATTAACATAGAGGGTGAAACCGATGTAAAAAAGATCAGCAGTATTCTTTTAAATCAAGAGTCATTTAGAGGAGACCCGGCTGATATATTGGCTATCTTCAAAATAAATAAAGAGGAGCATGCAATTGGCGCTGACATTCCTTGGATTCTAATACACTACCCAGACTCAACAGGCGAATACAAACTTGAGGAACTGGAACTGCCAAAAGAAGTTCTTGGGCTTATCGATAGCAAAAATTACAATGTCAAGTCTACCCACTTTGTTAAAACCTAAAGCATATTTTGAAGTGCCTTAATCCTTTCTGGAGTTGGTGGATGGGTATCAAAAAGTCCAGAAAACCATCCAGTTTTTCCATGCCCCTCTTTTTTAAACGGATTTTCTATAAACAAATGCGCTGTTGCTTTATTAGCAGATTTTAGCGGCATTGGATCACTGGCAATTTTAGTAAGAGCAGCGATTAAATCCTGCGGCTGACGCGTTAGGGCAACAGACCCGGCATCTGCCACGAATTCCCGACGTCTACTTATCGCGAGTTGAATTAGGGTTCCAATAATTGGCGATAAAATCGCAAATATTATCCCTAGCACCAAAAATATTGCTCCAGCCTCACCTTCGTCATCATTGTTGCGTCTTCCTCCCCACCACATGCTTCGCAAAAACCAGTCACCCAAAAGTGCAACAAGTCCAACCATTACAGCAACAACTGCCATAAGTCGGGTATCAAAATTTTTAATATGAGTTAGTTCATGCCCAAAAACTCCTTCCATCTCACTTCTGTTTAATTTTGAAAGAAGCCCGGTTGTTGCACAAATTGCAGCATGTTCCGGGTCGCGTCCTGTTGCAAAAGCATTGGGGGAAACGTCATCAATTACATAAAGTTTTGGTCTAGGTAGCCCCGCTCCAATACATAAATTTTCTACAACTTGATTAAACAATTTGTCTTCCGCTTTATTGGCTTCGCGGGCACCAGAAATTCCTAAAACTATTTTGTCCGAATAATAATAACTAGCAAAACTTGAAATCCCAGAAACAATAAGTGCCATACCAAAAAAACCAAACCCGCCTGGTGAGTAACCCAAATAGTAGCCAAAAGCATTGGTCAAAATATAAGCTGCAATAAAAGTAAACACAACAAAAAGAGCCACAATTACGGCACTTTTAATCTTATTGGCTGATTGAACTTCGTATATATTTTTCAAGATATTCTAGCAACCTTAGAAATCAATTTTTGGAGTTTTGGTTTCGGACTCTGAAATTTCTAAACCTTTTAATTTTTCAAAATTAAACATATTGGCGATTACACTACTTGGAAAAGTTACCATTTTTACGTTGTAATCCGCAGTTAAATCAATCATTAAACGCCTTGCGTACATTACTTTGTCACTTGTGTCGCGCAGTTCATCCATTAAATTAGTTACAACATCAGACCCTTTAAGTTGTGGGTTACTTTCAACTACAACTTGAAGTTTAGGTAATACTTCTGCAAGTTTTTTAGATGCGTCTTGCCCATTGGCGACCATTTTTCTGGCATCAGAAAGCATTTGTAGAATTCCTTTTTCGTGTTTTAAATATCCTTTAACTGAGTTTTCCAAATTAGGGATAAGTTCCGCTTGGCGTTTGAGTTGATTGCCAATTTCTTGAATTGCTGCCTCAATTCTTGTTTTTGCAGTAGCAAAAAAATTATAAACAGAGATTATCCACAAAACCAAGATTATACCTAAACCAATTATTATATATGTCAGGTTCATGTCAGGATTATTGTACCATTTCTTCAAATTCTTTCAAACTCAGAGTATTAATTATATCTTTTTTTTGGGCCCAGCCGCGCCTGGCAACAGAAACTCCCCAAATCATGTTATTCATTCCATCAACATGATGAGCATCTGTCCCAAATGTTAATTTCACGCCAAGTTTCACGGCCTCACGAACCAACATGTCTGGTAAATCTAAACGCATTGGATCACAATTTATTTCTATCCATTTATTGTTTTTGAGGCAGAAATCAAATATTTCCGGCCAATTAAGCTCAGCTCCTTCGCGCTCATTAATTTTACGGCCCGTGGGGTGAGCAAATATTTTAACTTTGGGATGATTTAAAGCCGCAAGGACTCGTTTTGTTTGAGCAGACCTTTCTAAATCAAAACTGGAGTGAATAGAGACTAAAGCAAAGTCGAGTGTTGCAAGCCCGGCTTCCGGGACCGGAAGCGTTCCATCAGGTTTCATATCAATTTCAAGGCTATTGAACATTTTTTGTATCCCTTTTGTATTCGATTTACCAATTGAGTAATTTAATTGGTCTACTTTTTCACGCTTCTTTTTTAATATTTCCACAATATTATTATCCGTATGTCCTTTTTGACTGGGATTGTGTTCCGTAAAAGCTAAATACTCATAATCAAGTTCGTTTCCCTTTTTCACGAGGGCTTCCATGGAACTTTCCCCCAAATCGTGACTTGTTTCAATATCAAAACTTGAATGCATTTGAAGATCGGCTTTAATATCTTTTAATTCAATTAGTTTAGGTAAATTGTGATTTTTGGCAGCCTCAATTTCGCCTGTGTCTTCCCTTAATTCTGGTTCAATATAATCAAGTCCAAGATAATTATAAAATTCTTTCTCTGTTTTGAATTTTACTTTACCAACTTCCCCACGATCACTTCTTTTTTTATCAACCTTCTTTTGCACTTCAGACTTACTAATCCCGTATTCATTCAAACTAAAGCCTTTTTTAATTGCATATTCCCGAAGAGCCACATTGTGAAGTTTGCTACCGGTAAAATGCTGCAAAAGCGATCCGTACGCATCGGGTGGCTGTACCATTAAGTCCACCTGCACTCCGCCCGGGGCAACAATCGAAGCTGAATGTTCTCCTTTTTCTATAATCTTCTGGGTTTTTGGATATTTAACAAAATAACCCAATACTTCTGCGGGGTTACTCGTTGCAACTGAAATATCTATATCTCCAACCGTTGCAGCCTTACGGCGTAAACTACCCAATGGATTAACTGCCAAAACATTTTTATTCTTGTTTAAATACTCAATTACTTCAGAGGCTACAACCATTGCGTATGGAAGTAGGTGCCTTATTGCACCTTTTTTACCATAATTGTCTTTTATACCCTTTAAGATTTTGTTCTGTGACTCTTCGCCAAAGCCTTCTAGTTGGGCAATTTTGCCATCAGTAGCGGCTTTTTCAAGATCAGCCATAGATTTTAATTTGAGTTCAGTTGCAAGTTTGTAGCCTGTTTTTGCCCCTATTCCCGGCACTTTCATAAATTCAAACATTATCTTGGGGAGTGGAGCAAGAAGATCATCAAAATGTTTAGAGTGGCCTGTTTTAAATAGCTCGTCTAAATGGCTTGTTATACTTGCACCAATCCCAGGTACGTCAGACAGCTTCCCGTCATCCCAAAGGTCTTTAAGTTCGCTTGTAGCGTGTTCAATTGAATCTGCAGCACGTTCGTAAGCTATTATCTGAAACCTGAATTTATTCTCATCCTGAAGTTTGTAAGCCGCAGCAACATCCCTTAAAAGTTCGGCAATTTGAAGATTGGTCAAACTCTCCTTCATGAGTTCCATTATACATATTTTTCTGATAAAATAGCTGCATTGGGGTCGTAGCTCAACGGCTAGAGCGCTTCCCTGTCACGGAAGAGGTTGCGCGTTCGAATCGCGTCGATCCCGCCCCAAATATGAGTGAAAATAGAAATCAAGTTTTTGAAATGGCAGGCAAGAAAAAGAAAACGCCTGAGGAAGATCCAACTCTTGAACTACTAAGAAAAATTTCAAAAAAGCCGATTCCACCTGTTGTTCGCGGTGAATCAATTGCTCCACTTAAAGAAATCCAAGAAAATATTGACGCAGAAGGCAAGGTTTGGAAGAAAAAAACAAAGAAGAAAAAAGATAAATAATAGCTTCAAACTCAAATTATTTGTAAATAATTACCCCACTCTGACCAAAAGTTGACCACTTGTGGTCAAACAAATTTCTAGGCCAGTAAACTTGACCTGTAAGTGAGTCATTTACAATTATTTGAGTAGGGTTATCCGAAGGCCCGACAAAACCAGCAACAACTACAGTATGTTCACCTGCGACTGCAAAAATATCCCGTCCCGACGGAGTTTTCCAATGAGTTGGTGCACCACTACTGCTATAAACCCAAATAATTATTGGGTTACCTTTTTTAATATTATCAGTCAAAAGTTTAATGTCACCATGCTCAAAAGCCTTAGCGTTTCCATAACTTTTAGCAACTCTTTCTATCGGCCCCCAATAAACCCCATATCCATTTCGCATTTGGTTACCATTAACATTTCCCACAAAGTGTTCGTAAGGGTCACCCCAAATTCCACCGGAATGCGGGGTATTATCTACCCCAACCTGGGCCAAAAGTTCGTCTTCTGATTTTGTTATTCCTTTATATGCCAACGTCATCCTTAAAGATGCAACTTCACAAGAAAGAGTGTGTTGTTGAATATAGGAAGGGACCGAGAGCTTAAAAGTTTTAGCTTCCTCTTTTTCAATTTCTTTTTTAACTTCCGGGTTGGGTTTAGTTTTGAATGAAAATTCAAAATTATAAGGTTTTGATGTCCGAAGTGAGTTCGTTATATTTGTTAATTTTACGGTGTAGTTTGTGTCAGGGTTAAGGCCTGTAATGGGGGTAAAAACTGCCTTTTTGTACAGAAATGATTTGTATAAATTATCCTCGAATGTCCAAGTACCGGGGGTGTCCGGGGTAAGGGCTTCGGTTAGGGTACGCCTACTTACGGGTCTATCAAACTGAACTAAAATCTTTGATTTTGGGTCAACATCATTAGCACTGTTTACTGGAGTTACATTTTTTACCTGCGGGGGCGTTAAAAAATACGCAAAAGAAAAACTAACTGCAGCTAGAAAAACTAAAACACTTTTGGGCATTAGTTTATCTTAAATCAGATAAACCCTTTTTGGCAACTTCTATCTCCTGAATAAGTTCCGAGAAATCAGAATTATACCAAAGGCCTAAATTGGCCGTATCTATTGCCTTTTGATACTCTTGTAGTTTGTTATACGTTTTAACAGGATCAATGTTGTACCAAAGCATTCTTTTGGGCCAGCCAATCGCTTGGGATTTTTCAAATGCTATTTTAGCTTTTTGATATTCCCCTAAGGCATAGTAGCTGGTACCAAGATTAAACCAGGCATACATATCGTTTGGATTTATATTTGCGTCGTTTTGGTTTCTGACAACTGAATTTTTGTACATTGTTTTTTCATCCCAGTTTTCACCAACAATTGCACGGACCAGATCTTCTTTTTCATGCCGATAAACAGGCATAAATTCACGATTATACGGTTTCCACTGAGTCTCATCCCAAGTTGAATAGGGATACTTTATTCCAACCCCAAAATATGAATCATCAGCAATTAAAACTCCTTCTGCATCGTTAAACCCACGAATAATTAGAACATGTCCAATGTCCTCGTTTGGATGAAGCCAGTCCTCAACCACAACATATACTCCATTTGCAACCAAAGTTTTTATGGTTTTTAGGTCGCCGTTGAATAAAACCTTATTGTCTACACCATAATCGGCCTTAATATAGGCTGAGATTTCATTTATAAACACATTTTTGTCATCGGGGGAGGTTCTAAGATGAGCCTTTGTTTCAGTTTGGGGTACGTCATAGCCAAAGTATTGTAAAACCATAGAAGTAGCCGCTGGGCCGCAGTTATTAAATGTTTGCGGAACCCATTTTGCTGATGGTAATTCATATGCATTACCCGGGGCTTTAAAAGCAGTAGGCGCCACAGCCATAGCCAAAACCTGACCAAATTTGTCTTTTGCAATTTTTACTGATGGAACTTTTGAAACCAGAAAAATACCGGAGGCAATTTTAAGAACAATGGATATTGCCACAATTCCGACCCAAAAGCGCCTTGAATCTTTAAATTTAATTGGGTGAACAAGTCTCATACCTATAGTATAGCACAAAGCTCTTATTGACTTCAAACAAAAGCTAATATAAATTGCATTTAGCTTCTGCCAACTGCCTATTAGAAAGTTGGTGAAAATAATTGAATTTTGATCTTAAAAAATTCCTCAAAAACTTAAAACTCAACGAAGAAAGTATTAGTATGGTTTTGGGTGCTATGGTAATTGTTATTGTTGGGATCTTGATTGTTAACTATTTTAAGGATAAAAATAGCCAAACTCTTCCTGATGCCTTAACAACAAACGAGACTCAAGTTGGTAAAGATCATACAGTTGTAAAGGGAGAAACTTTGTGGTCTATCTCTGAAGACGTATATGGATCTGGATACAACTGGACAGATGTATATAAAGCCAATAATCTAAAGGGCGATAAAATCGTGGTTGGCCAAGTATTATCTATACCAGAAGTTTCGGTAAAAGAACCAACAGCAACAAAACAGGTTTCAACCATAAGCCAAGCTCAAACTATTGCTGGCGAAACTTATGCTGTGGTACATGGAGACAGTCTGTGGAACATATCTGTTCGTGCATACGGAGATGGGTATAAATGGACTTTGGTTGCAAAAGCCAACAATCTTAAAAACCCAAATCTAATTTTTGCAGGAAATGTATTAGTTTTACCAAGATAGGCACAGAGGAACAGATGTTATAATAGTCTCGCCTTATACGCGGGATTAGTTAAGCGGCCTAACGCTACCTTCCCAAGGTAGAGAAACGGGTTCAACTCCCGTATCCCGCTCCAAGAGAGCGAAGTTAAGCTAACTTTATATTTTTGAGTCTTAGGGAATTTAAAACCACGGAAATTGAAGATGTAGCCATGGCCCCTGCTGCTAGCATTGGATTAAGGAGTCCCAAAGCTGCAACCGGAATTAAAATAATATTGTAGCCAAATGCCCAAAATAAATTCTCTCTGATTACCTTTATAGTTGCTCGACTTAAATTAACGGCAGTTAAAACACTTCTTATATCCTGATTCAAAAGCGTAATTCCAGCTGATTCAATCGCAACGTCGGTTCCTGTCCCCATTGCAATCCCAACGTCCGCAGTAGCCAAGGCTGGTGCATCATTAATCCCATCTCCAACAAAAGCAACTGATTCAAATTCCTTAACTTTATCGGCTTTATCTTTTGGTAATACTTCTGCCAATATATTTTTAATTCCTGCTTGTTTCGCAATAATATTTGCAGTTTCTTTTGTATCGCCAGTAACCATCCAAACATCAATCCCTCTTTTGATAAGACTGCTCACAACCTCAGAAACATTAGACTTTAGACTATCCGAAACAACAAACGAGCTAAGAAGCTGGTTGTTGTGAACCAGAGAAATAGAAGCACCTTTAGTTTTCCCAAGAAAATATTTTTTGCCATTTATTATTCCAGTAACACCCTGTCCTGGAACAGATTGAAAATTTGTTACTTTTAGAGGTTTAATATTTTTACTTTTTGCGTTTTCCACAATGGCTTTTGCAATTGGATGTTCTGAATTAACCTCTAGCGAAGCCGCAATTTGTAAATATTTTTTGTCTACGGAGTTTTTCAAAACTGGCTTGCCAATTGTTAAGGTCCCAGTTTTATCAAAAATCAATGTTTTTATTTTATTCAAAACTTCAAGGCTTTGTGCATCTTTAACCAATATTCCTTTTTTGGCTCCACGGCCAACCCCAACCATAATCGCGGTTGGTGTGGCAAGCCCCATTGCGCAAGGGCAAGCAATAACTAAAACTGCTATAGCATTAACAAAGCCAAATGCAAAAAAGGTAATAACAGCGATTACAAGTACGATGGGAATGAAATATGAAGAAAAAGTATCTGCCAATTTTTGAATATCAGCCCTACTTCCTTGGGCTTCCGAAACCATTTGAACAATGCGTGAAAGCATTGTGGCACTTCCTATTTTTGTGACTTTAAAAATAAAACTACCATTCTTGTTAATAGTTCCTCCGACTACGTTTTCACCTTTAACTTTTTCGGAGGGCACAGATTCACCTGTGATCATGGATTCATCAACATATGAGCTGCCCTCTGTAATTACTCCGTCAGTAGCTATTTTTTCACCTGGCCTAACTCTAACTAAATCATTAACTAAAAGCTGATCTATTGGAATTTCAATTTCTAATTTATTTCTAATAACAGTTGCGGTTTTAGCTTGCATCCCAATCAATTTTTTAATCGCTTCTCCAGTATGTGACTTTGCCTTTGCTTCCAAAAACCTACCCAAAAGAATAAGGGTAATAATAATCATTGATGTATCAAAATAAGTTGGTCCGCCAAATATGGTTGTATAAACTGAATAGAAGAAGGCGGCAGAGGTTCCAATCACAACCAATGTATCCATGCTTGTTGCATAATTTTTAATTCCGCTTAGCGTTGCAAGATAAAATTCACTGCCAGCCCAAAACTGAACAGGAGCCGCAAGAAAAAAGAGTAGATAGTTGATATTTGCAGGATGGAAAAGCGGCAAAAGCATTGCAGATGCAGATAATGTTGATGAAACAATTACTTTTGTTTTTAATTTTTTAAGTTCTTGTCTTTTTTCCTCCTCAACATTAACCCCAATTTTATAGCCCAAACTCTCTATAGCATCTTTTATGTCGGTAGACAAAGTTTTACTTATTTCTCCCTTACTCTCTAAATAAGCAGTTTCGTTTCCATAATTAACTGAGGCACTAATTACACCCGGAACTTTTTGAAGTTTCCTTTCAATTAGTTTTGCGCAAGAAGCGCAGTGCATTCCAATAATGGGAATTGTCTTTTTCATATTTACTTTTTACCTAAAACTTTCATTACCTCGTCAATTACCTCCTTTGTATTACCTTTTTTGATTGAATCAGCAACACAAGTTTCCATATGGTTCTTCAGTATGACTTGATCCGTTTCTCTCAAACTAGCTTGAACTGCGAGGGATTGATGGATGACGTCAATGCAGTACTCGTCGGTTTCCACCATTGAAATTACTCTATCTAAATGACCCTTGGTAATTTTCAGACGGTGCAATATTTTTCTTTTAATTGATATATCTCGTGGTACACCTCTTGGCATTTTATTTAATCCCCCAGATGGGGATTGACAAAAGTTTACAACCAAAGCAATAATAATGTCAACGGGTTAGGTATATAATTAGCAAAATGAATAACGTTTGGGTAGCATTTATAACAGGATTAACTACGGGCGGGCTTTCTTGTCTTGCTGTTCAAGGTGGACTTCTTGCCTCCTCAATTAGTCAGGAAGAAGAACATTATGTTGATAGTATTGAAAAAACTAAAAAGTGGAAAACTGTTACAGCATTTTTAGTATCTAAAATCTTTGCTTACACAATGTTGGGAATTGGACTGGGGTTAATTGGTGCCACTTTGACATTATCCCCTAAGCTTTTGGGTTGGATGCAAATACTTGCAGGTTTATTTATGCTAGCAACCGCAGCAAGACTTTTAAACATCAATCCAATTTTTAGGTATTTTGTAATTCAGCCACCAAAGTGGGCCTTGAGATTAATGCGGGAGGAATCAAAAAATAAATCCCTATTTGCTCCTGCAATACTTGGATTTCTAACAATTCTTATTCCTTGCGGAGTAACGCAAGCTATGATGGTTCTTGCAATCGCCTCGGGTAGTCCTTTATATGGAGCCCTAATTATGTTTGCTTTTACCCTTGGAACTTCTCCAATTTTCTTTGCAATGGGACTTACGCTTGTAGAACTTCTAAAGAGAAAGGTTTTTGTTTATATCGCAAGTGCCATGATTATAGCTTTTGGCCTAATGTCGATTAATGCGGGACAGGTTATTCGGGGATCGGCGCATACATTTCAAAACTATTCAACCGCTTTTAAATCACTCTTTAGTAACGATGGGCAAGCACTGGGAATATCTGCACAAGTTGATTCAAGTGGAACTCAACATATAACACTTAATGTTACTTCACATGGATACTCTTCAGATGTAACCACTTTAAAGTCCGGTGTTCCTGTAAAAATTACTTTTCTTTCCAATAGCGTAACGAGCTGTGCTAGATCATTCCTTATACCTTCTCTAGGAATTTCTAAAGTTTTGCCTGAAAACGGAACTAGTGAAGTTGAATTTACACCAACTAAGACAGGTCTCCTTTCCTACACATGCGGAATGGGAATGTATACAGGGAACTTTACAGTTGTGAATTAACATGATCAAAAAAACATTAGCTACCAAGCGCACATATAAAATTGAAGGAATGGACTGCGTCGCTTGCGCATCCTTGATAGAAATGGATTTGGAAGATATTGGTGTTAAAGCTTCATGCAGTTATCCTAAAGAATTATTGGAAGTTGAATTTGATGCTGAGAAAGTTAAAGAGGAGCAAATTAAAACTCTTGTAAATAATTCTGGATTTAAAATTATTTAATTAGGCTTCTCTTTGTCTCCCCATTGTACTATTACCAATAAAGGATAATACTAATTTTAAGATAAATGGCTGCCAAGAAAACATTTGATCGTAGCGATAATCTTCGTAGGAAAAAGAGAAAACTTTTATTGATAGTTTTGAGTATTCCTTTCTTCCTTCTTTTGCTTTTTACATTCTACCCGGAAAGTGCAGAGGCGTTTTTCAATGGTTTTAAAGATCTAAGGCCAAAAAGTAAAACTGTTTTACCTGCCGATGTTCAAAAAGCTATAGAGCAGGAGGCGGTAAAAGAACTTAGCCAAGGATATGACTATAAACACACAGACGTAGCCGCTGAAGTGGACCCTCAGGACACAAAAATTGCTGAATCAGGAATACTTGCAGATAATCCTTTATATATCTTCAAAAAAGCAGGTAGGGCAGTTCAGGAATTTTTTGTTTTTGACGCGCTTACCAAAACTCAATTAATTTTAAAGCACAATTCCTGGGAAACTATTGAGACAATTTCACTTTTGCAAAAGAATCTAAAGCAAAACAACACACTTACTAAAAGTTTTGCCGTCAACCTTGCTGCAAATGAAATATCCTTAGTTGAAGGCAGGTTTAATCAAATTCTGTCTCTTTCAGAAAGCGTCAGTAAAGTAGATAAAGACAAAGCAAAAGCAATTAATGCCGTGGCATTCAATTACGCTGAAAAATACTTTCGTGAGGAATTGATTTTACAAGGGCTTGAAGAAAAATTTGATGACTCATCTTTTATAAAGATCGAAAATGCTAGGTTAAAAGGTTTGGGTGCTTTTGCCAAAATATTGACAGGTTATCACCCCTATCCTCAAATTCTTGCTCGCGAGCTTGCAAATAGTATTGCCCCGGAATCTGGAACTAATTATAAAGAACTCAAAACTGCAGAACTTTTACAAGAACTTGAAGATGCAGTCCCCAGTGAATCGCAAAAACTTCCTTTAAGGATGAGCCAATACATTCTTGTTGGGAGATTTGAAAAAAGAGTTTTGGCAATGCCAGCTGTAAAAAGGCAAACACTCCTTGATACTTTGATAAATGAGCTTCCCGGGAACCCAATGCGCGAGTTTAAAACTTTTAGTAGAATTCGAAGAGTTTTTAATTCGCGTGAGTTAATTGTCTATTCAGAACTGTATAAAGCTAAAATTTTAGAACATTTTGAAGGAAGAGTGTTGGGATTATCTACCGAGAGTCAGCAAAGTCAGTTTGTAACAAATTGGGTAAAAGGCCCAGCGGACTTAAGAATTTTGGAAGCTCTGGAACTTAGAGCTGGTGCCGAAAAAAATGTAGACCCAAAACTTGCAGGACTTGTTAAAAATTTAAAGAGGTTAGGCTACGAACAAATTGCTAGAACTTATTCCAAAGATCCGGAAAAATTAAAAGATACTCTCTTTTATAAAAGCGCAACTAAATATCCTGACGTACTTGATATAAAAGTAGCTGTAGATCTTAGTAAAACTCTCGACAAATCCGATTTTGTTAAAAGTTTAGAAAAACAAGTTATTGGTAAATTTGTGTCAAACTTACCCGAAAGCCTTTCAGGTATTGTTGTTGAAGCAACGTCTGCAACTAACGAATTATTGTCTGAGATAGAATCATATATCTCTGTTGGCAGTCTTAATGAAATCTCAGCAGCTATAACAGCAGAAACCACATTAGATAGCATTCAAGTTCCGGAAACTGTCAGCGCAATCAGTAATTTAGTTAATGAACTAACGCAAAGTCAAAGTATTGCGATTGTTACCCAAAGTCTACAGGTTCCAATAGATGAAGTTATTACCCAAACCGATACTTTAAGTTCTGACCCAACTACAGAAGAGGTTTTGCAAAGAACAGAAGAGCTAACGGAGGAAATCTTTTCTGCTCCGGGAGGTGTAGAAACACCAATTGAAGAACAGTTGCCTCAAGTTATACAGGAAGAAATTGAACAGGTGCAGCAAACTACCAGTTCGGTTCCTCAAGTAGACCAGACTTTGGTACAGACTGTAGTTAATACTGTAGAACAGACAACAACACAAAATACCACAACGACTGCAACTGTTACCGAAACCCCACCTCCAGCGACAACAAGTATCCCCTCACTTTAATTATAAATCTTTACTTTCATTTCATATGGAAATATAATCCGGTTATGACAAAAGAAATAACTGTAAATGGCATCATTAATACAGCGATGTTTAACGTTGCTGATATATTCAATGATTTAAAAGAAAAGGTGGGAGCATCGACCAAGACAGGTAAGGTATTGGCTAGAGAGGTGAAAAAGTTTACATATGCTGAACCCACAAACTTAACTTTGCAGATTGCCAAAGAAAAAGTAGAGGCCCTTAGGGCAAAACAAAACCCTCAAATACAGAAGTAGTTGTTTCAAAAACGATTTAATTTCTGATAAAATAAATTATGAAATTCTCGATTCGCTTACTTTACCTTTATCTTTTTTCCTTCATTGGCCTTTTGGTTGTTGTTATTGGTTCAATCAGACTTTTCGAACTTGGACTTAAAGTCTACATTTTTAAAGGGGCTGATCAGTACACCTTCGCTCAACCTGTAAAAGTAGCGCCGGATGGAAAAGAAATATCTCTGACCCAAGAAGAAAAAGATCAACAAAAGAAAGATTCTGAAACAGAAACTAATAGGCAAAGGGAACGCGAACTTTCTGGAGCACTAGCCATGATTTTAGTTGGACTGCCACTATATAAATATCATTGGAATATTATTAAACGGGAAAGTAAAAAAAGTTAAAAATGATTGTCAAACAAAAGGACGGCTATCACGTTCTTTCTAAAACCACACGTAAAAATTTAGGTGGCCCTTACAAAACGAGGGCAGAGGCTTTAAAACGCCTCCGACAAGTTGAGTTTTTTAAAAGACATTAGAATGAAATCTCTAAAAGAGATCTATAAAATCAAAGCCCCAATTGAAAAGGTCTGGGATGCTCTTACAAACGCAAAGACAATCGAAAAGTGGGGCGGCGGGCCTGTCAAAATGAAGGCTGTTGAGTCATCTGAATTTTCTTTCTGGGGAGGCGATATAAAAGGAATAAATACAAAAGTAATTAAAGAGAAAGAACTTTCACAGGAATGGATGAGTGGTGATTGGGATAAATATTCCAAAGTTAATTTTAAACTTAACGAAAAAGAGGGAGTTACAACAGTAGAATTAACTCAGTCAGGAATACCAGATAAAGAATTTATGGATATAAAGGACGGTTGGAATCGATATTATCTAGGAGAAATAAAGGCACTTCTTGAAAAATAATTCTACGGTTAATTTCCGTCCGGGTGTTTTTGAAGCATTCTGATCATTTCCTTTTTAGTATCGGGGACAGTCATGTTCCAGCCTTTGGCCATTTTAGCGATATCATCTTCCGTTAAAGAAGGGCCGCCTTCACTAACTCTTTTTTTGCCCATTGGGTCGTTAGGCATTCCACATCCACAGTTGTAGCACATTGATATATAATATACTCATGAAGGCCGAACTTGTCAAAAAAACTGAAGAGGCAAAAGGCACCAAGTCTTTTTTTTGGAAACTCGAGAAAAAAATTAATTGGCTTCCGGGTCAGTATTTTTATTACACACTTCCTAAATTGAATTACCCTGATAGTCGCGGTGCCACTCGGCATTTTACTATTTCTTCGTCCCCTACAGAAGGAGATTTATTACAACTTACAACAAGAATACGGGAAGAGTCGGGTTACAAAAAAACCCTCGACGATCTTCCAATTGGTACCATTGTTGAAGGCGAAGGCCCAAACGGAACTTTAATTTTGGATGAAAAGGAAGCTAACAAAAATCATGTATTTCTAGCCGGAGGTATTGGCATTACACCTTTTAGATCTTTTATAAAATATAATGTTGATAATAATCTTAAAATCCCAATGTATCTGATTTACAGTAATAGCAATTCTGATTTTGTATTTAAAAAGGAATTAGAAAAATTGGCCAAAGATAATAACTTTATTAATATTGAATTCCTGGACACTTCGAAATCCGGGCATTTAGATAAATTGAAAATTGAAAAATTGATTGAGAATTGGAATTTGGAAATTAGAAATTGTACTTTCTGGTTAGTAGGTCCGCCTTCCTTTGTGGATGCGATTGAGACGACTTTGGAAAAATTAAAGATAAATGGAGACCAACTTCGTTCGGAGAAATTCACAGGATATTAAACTATAAATCTTCCGTTTTCGTAAATAATAATCTCTTTTCCAGAAGCCAATATAGCAGTAACTTTTCTGTTCGTAGTTGAAACAATATCTGTATGAACCGATGAATCGTTAAAGCCCATTTTAACCCAACCAGACCCTTTTATCTTCGATGGGTCACCCCTAAACGAATCTTTATAGGCCATTCCAAGTGCAATGTGTGTATTACCATATTTTCCACCTGTATTTTCGTCAAACAAGGTTTCGCCCATAAATTTAGTTATTTTCGAAAATCTATTATCGGTTAAAGAGAATTCTCCAATTTTGTCCGCATCTTTTGTTTTAATCATTTCCTGAAGCACTTTCTGTCCAACACTTGCGATTGATTTAACTACAAGCCCATTTTTAAACTCTAATCTAATGTTCTTTATTAAATTTCCATACCTATACAATGGTTCGCTAAAACTGATCTTACCTTCGGTTTTCCGCCAGTCAGGTGAAATAAATATTTCGTAACTTGGAATATTCCTTCCGCTTCCTCCAAGCCAATTTCTATTTTTATCAATGCCGATAATTAAGTGTGTATCTTTTGCTGTTACACGAAGCGACTTAATATTTATCGAGTTTAATTTTTTGCGCAAAGTTTCAATTTTCGCAAATGTTTCTTTCCATTTTTTAACTGGATTTGGTTTGTCTAGATAACAGCCCTTAATTATTTGATTCCAATATTCTTTGAGGGTCATCCCAACATCCTTTGCCATCGCGTCTGTCCCATAAAGACCAAGTGTCCAGGTCATTTTGCCTGCATTTTCCTTTTCTACTCTCCAGTCAGAATACTGCTTAAAGGCCAATCCTCTTGTCATAATTTTCTTTGGATCAATTCCTTTTAATTCATATTTATTTGTATCAGCAATAATTGAAACTGCATGATCCATTTCATCAACTTTCCCTTTTGATAATTTTGAAGGGAAAAATTTTATTTGGTCCATGGATGCTGTTTCAAAAAATTCCCTGGCATAATCATCTGGTAAGTATTCTGTTATTGGGTAAGCACCCGCCTTAAGAACAGCCGAACGAAGTGCAATAAGTAATGGCTTTGCAATCTCTGGAACTTGTAAAAAGACTACTTCCTTTTTCTTGACCCCCTTACCACTATTTAGTGCAAAATTTATTAAAACGTCGGCATATTTTTCCAATATTTTTTTGCTCGGAGTGTACATGGTCGACATTATATAACAATAACTACGTAATGCTATAATTGTCCCAGTTCCAGCCAAAATTGCATGCAATTTTGAAAGGAGAAATGATGAAGCGATAGAGTTTAAGCGAAAGTGGTAAACTCGAGAGCATAATCTATTTTGACGCGCCGACGTAGCTCAGTTGGTAGAGCATTGCTTTCGTAAAGCAGGGGTCGGTGGTTCGATCCCACCCGTCGGCTCCCACCCCTGGCCTCGCGCGCCGGCGCCGAGCGCCGACCAAGCGAATTGGCCTACTCCACGGACTTTTTTGTTTTCCAAAAAGAGGTTCGAGCCGAAGATTTTTGAAGCGAGAACCTTTTTGTTGTCTTTATTGTTTCTTGATATTATTTGATCCACTTGAGTGGCTTCGGAAATCCAGTTTCTCATAGGTTCGATCCAATTCCCTTTCTGGTTTTGTAAATTGATAATTTGCTCCTCAAAAGTTCTCTTTTGAGAGAATAACTCAAGCTTCTTTTTCTTATACATTTCTTTATCGGTTATTTGATCTAAATAACTGTCTAAAAGAAGCTGGAGTTTAGAATTCAAATTATCAATTTCGCGTCTCTTAAGCGAAATAACAGAAAGGGATGATTGGGCAATATCGTCTGCTTCAACATCTAATTTATTATTCATTTTTATTGCCCAAGCATTTTTCAAAGCATACTTTTTGAGAAGTGTGGTGAGTTCCGCATCTAAATCTTCTTCACGGATATGAGATTGTAGACATTTTGAAGTTTTATTCTTTTTGGTACACCTGTAATAATTAAAATGGCTACAATTACCGTTTTTATAATGTTTAGTTTTAAAGTCAGCAGTAATACTCATTCCGCACTCACCACACTTCAATAGTCCAATGTAAGGCTTGTGAGTTCTTTCAACTCTAGCCTTACTCCACTGTTTATTTTTTCTATTAATAATTTCTTGGACTTTGTCAAAAAGTAGTTTTGAAATAATTGGATCGTGTCTGCCCTCATATACTTCTCCCGCATACATAAAATGGCCGTAATAATATGGATTGGTTAATATTTTTCTAATTCTCATTAAACCGAATAGCCTACCACTAGGGAGAAGTATTCCACGTTCTGCCAAAAAGCTGGAGACTTCCCTCATTAGGATATTGCCGCCACTGTAATATTCAAAAGCTTCTTTTATAATTGGACCAACTTTTTTATTTAATACTATGGTTTTATTCCTTGAATCATTTAAATAACCAATTGGAGCAACACTTGGGCAATATCCGTTCTTAGCTTTTTGGCGAAGACCTCTTTTGGTGTTTTCTGACAAGGAATCTACATAATACTTTGATTGAGAAAATGCGATACTAAGCATGAACTTTCCTTGAGGAGTAGATTCAAACCAAAAGGTATTAAATTTGAGGGCAGACAATTTGTTTCTATCTAAAAGGTAAATAATTCTTCCCCCGTCCACAGAGTTCCTGGCAAGTCTGTCTGGATGCCAAGATATAATTCCATTAGCTTCTTCTTTTTCAATTCTATCAAGCATGGAATTAAAAATTTCCCGCCCGGGAATTTTTGCAGATTTCTTTTCAATTAGCTCATCCACTATCTCTAAACCTTCTTTTTTAGCTAATTCTCTAAGTTCATTAACTTGAGCTTCAATTGAAAGAACCTGCATATCTTCAACATCTGTGGACTTTCTTGCATAGAGGAAGAATTTATTTACCATTACTTATTTATATTCCCGTAGCAATTCTTTCGCAATAACTCAAATAATATCAGTCCGTGGAGTGTCAATTCGCTTGGTCGGCGCTCGGCGCCGGCGCGCGAGGCCAGGGGTGGGAGCGAGTTTTTAATTTAGCTCGAACTTATTTTAGCACTAAAATTTAAAATATTTCATTTGCGTCAAGAAAAGGGGTTAAAGGGGAAATGAATTGACGCAAATGTCGTGTTGTCGCTCAGTCCCGCTTCGCGGGACTTCGCTGACTCTGTTCTCTTGCTCGCTCCTTTCAGTCGCTCGCAATACGCCACGCGTGCCTATTGATAACATAAAATACTCAGATATCTAAATGGATAACTATTTTATACAATTGAGGCCAATTTCTTATCCACCTTCATTAGAATGGAATTGTGTCGTCTTTTTTGTTTCCCTCTTCAATATGAGTCAAAGTATCTCCCAAGTGTCTATATTTGCACCACTCACAATCAGGACTTTCTGGGGGCATTGGGCCTTCCAATAAACCATTCACTCCCTTAATAAACTTCATAAATGCATCCATATCAATCGGAACCTCAAGCCATGTGGGAGGGAATGTAAGCGATGCGCTTCTTTCCGCAAACGAAACCTTGTCAGGATAGAGCATAAGGAGTCCCGCCCGTGTAATTTTCTTTGTTTCCCCCTCAGCCGGGTGTTCAAATGCATATGCATATGTCCAAAGTTGAGATTGATACTTTGTAATTTTTTCGTCATTTGGCGCGCTAAGCTTCAAATCAACTATCATATAAGTGCTATCTTCCAAGCGAACAAGTAAATCATATCTGCCGCCCACATACACATTAGTACCCGGAATGGATGCAGACTTCACAAATCCCTCCTGACTCTCCACAATTCCGGTTGGAAGTTTATCTGAAAGCTCACGAAAGTCTTTACCAACCATATTGCCCTGAATCCGAGAATTTATGGCACCAAAAATGGCAGGAAAAACTCCCTGTGGTCTCCCAATTCCTTTTTTAATTTTGAGGTAATAGCAACACTTACACTCTTCATAAAGGTAGGCAAAATCTGATGGTGAAAGTTTATGCATCTGAGGCAATTATACTACTCACAGGATAAATGACTATAATTACTCTTATGGAAAAAATGGATCCTTATGCTACTCCGAACTTAACACAAAGACTACAGGGGTATACACAAAACCCGCGCATGATTTATTACGATCTACAGTTGTTTGTAAGAAAATTTATTTACAAAATAAATAATGTTTTAGATCCCATGCCACCGATAAAAAGAAATGAAAATGCGCGTCAATATTTTGATCGTATTGATCCTAGGTTTGGGATGAGGTTTTATTGGCATTTGCTGCACACAATCCAACATTACGATATGACCGATGCACTCAATTATATAAATGAGAAGTACCCTCGGACAAAAGACAGAAAACCTCTCATAGAATTGGTCCAGGCTGTGAACAGAATAGATCAATACAATACGGAAAGCTTTCAAAGATATTATTTACGAAATCAATTTCAAAAATCAAAAATAGATAATGAGCAGGCAAAATTTGATGGCAAAAGTAAATACATGTAGGTAATTATACTATTTTGGTTAGCATTCACTTGCATTGAGTGCTATAATTAATTGTACCCTTAAATGGGGAACAGAAAGGTTTACATTTATGCAAACATTTTTGGATTCCCCTAGCGTCTCACACGCAAGTGGCAATACTGTTTAGGGGTGAAAGGCCACGTCTGAGGTAAAAGTATTGCTCTGAACGATAAGCAGGATGTTACTCCTGAGGAAGTCTGATTTGAGTATGACGTCATAAGATGACCTAAGTGAGGGTTGAGACAAACAGGCAAAGATAGCCCGATTTGTAACAGAATTGGGCTTTCTTTTTCTCCAAATTTCTCGAAGGTTAAATTTTAACTATTTTATCGATTTCCTTTTGCTCGATTGTGCGTTTTGCACAACATTTGGCAGTTTTCGACTGAAGTGACACCGCCCCTACTCCATGCCGCGACATGATCTGCATCCATTTCATCAAGTTTCCAAATTTTTTTCTTGTTTGCGTCGTGTCCCAGAGAACATAGAGGACAATTGGATTTACCCTTAGTTTCCGATTCTTTTGTCTGTGACGTATATACTGATTTTTTAGTTGCTTCATCAAAAACACGGACTTCAAGCAATTTTGTGTCGACTGAACCACCGAGAATATACTCAAAAACACCTTTGCGATTTTTGATATAGGGATCACTATAAAGCTTTTGTACTTCAGCTGATACTTTAGCGGGATCATATTTCTGCTCATGATATTGCTCGTACAGTCGTCCCCATTCTAGACCGCGCATTTCGTTCTCAACATCAATAAACACAATGGATATCCAATCAATAACTTTATTGAAGTAGGTTTTTAACTCAATTATATTTTTCTCATTGCGATGGCTACTCATATAACCACCAATATTGTTTCTACTTACCCAATCTAATGCGCATTCTAAAAACTCTTGGCGATTAGCACTGCCTTTTATATATGCGCTCCATTTTTGGATATTGGAGTTTTGACTATTACTAAATTCTTCTTTAGCTAATGTTACAAACGGTCCAGAATATATTGCATTAAGAAGCTCTTGCGGTGTTAACGGAACTCCAGCAATATTGATCGTTTCAAACCATTCTTTTATTTCGCTTTCTTCACCCTTGCATTCATAAATAAGTAGTTTTGTTTCCCAAATTTTAGCTTGTTTGTCTTTTGCCATTCCGCTAAAATATTGTTCCATTCCATTTTTGTCTTTTATGGCGAATTGATCATTCACAAAACGTCCTATACTGGTAATACGCTGTTGTCCGTCCAATACCTCAAATTTGTCGTCGCTAACTTTATTAAAATAGATTAAACCAAGCGGATATTCCTTGAGTATTGATTCAATAACGGCCATCTCTCTTTTTCCGCCGTCGGAAGCATAAATATAATTACGCTGATATTCCGGCTGAATAGTGAGTTTGCCAGACAAGCCAAATAGTCCCCTGCCTTCAAACTCGTTATAAACGAATCCTTCGCAGATATCTTTGATTGTGATGTCAGTTTTAAGCGTGGTGATCATACTGTGGTTTTTCTATGCTTGATTAATATCCTACTGTAAACTTTTTCATATAACCCATTTCGAACAACTACACCTCCAGCATTTAAATCATAAGTACCCTTCTTACCAAATTTGTCCAAATAAGCCTGCTTACACTCTGCAGATGTGTAGACTCTTGTTTTTAGGTTATATAAGTCCTCGTTTTCACACATTCCAACAATCTTAAACTGCTCGGGGCTATATTTATCAAGTATACTCACCGGCACTCCCATTAAGCCAGCGTAGTCACTCGGGACGTTCTTTACCAATGATACTTCTATCGCATCATAATTATTATAAATCTCAAACGGTTTTTTCGTAACGAACTTTATCAATTCCGCCTTGGTCATGAGTGGTAGGGGCTGATGACGACGCCCATGGTCAAGATTAGTGAACCAACGCACACCCTGCACTCTGGTAACATACACTTTTTTGCCACCTTCATTTGTTTTTATTTCACGAACTTGTTCCAAATTGGCAACGTTTTCGGGTATCTCAAAAAACATCGCTCCTGCGTTGACTTTGTAATTATTACCCAACCAAACTTTATTCTCCTTAAGTAATGAGAATACTTCCTTGTAAATGATCGCGTTCAGATTGCCGATAATCAAAAACTTTTTACCATAATCACTAAGTTGTTTTATATACTGCCGAAACAAACTGAAAGGTGGATTAGTTACCACGATGTTTGATTGTTCAAGTAAATTTATACATTCATCACTACGAAAGTCACCGTCGCCTTCTAGTGGCATCCATTCGTTATGTTTGTTTGCCTTTAACTGTTTAGCAACATCCTTCAAGTTGAATGCACCATCACCGTCTACGTCATGCACTTCATTGATAATGAATTTATTAGCATTTATCTTTGGACGACCTTTTGATTTCGTGAGAGTTTTATCATCGCCGAACAGCGCTAGTTGCGAGTTTGCCACGGGTGAGGGTTTGTAACTGGTGGTAATAAGCCGTTTCAATCCAAGTTTATTGAAATTGAGAACGAAATAGCGGAAGAAATTGCTCTCGAACGGGTCGTCACAGTTGCAATACACAACCTTGGCGCGGAATACATCAGGGTTATATTCCAAGTATGCCTCAATTTCTTTCTGGATATCGCTGTACTGGGTATAAAACTCATCATTTTTTGCTCGTTTTGCATTCGTAAGATTACTATTAGCCATATACGCATATTTTAGCACTTTTATGCTTGTACGAATGTACTAAAGCGAAGCAATTGACTTTTAAAGATTTACACCCAAGTCATTAAAACTAACCACCTTCTCTGATCTAAAATACGAAGGAATATAAATACCGTCCGAAGATAGATATGCACCGTCGCTTAAAAGCCTGACTGACTCTTTTACAAGAGCATCGTAGTCATTAACCCTCAAATAAGGAAACACCTCTGTCCCAGCTACCTCTAGTAGTCTTTTCTTAACTTCGTCGGATTGACTAAAAACCCCAGATTTGTGAAAGCCAATTATGTCAACTTTGTAAAAAGAGCACATTAAAAGTTTAAACATCTTATAATCAAATGGAGAACTATAGCGTGTTAAGTTGATAAAAAGACTATTCAGTAAATGCTCACCATAGGCATAAAGTTCAGTTCTTGGAGAATTTAATAATTGAAAATATACCTGCCACAACATATCAGTAAGATAAATTTTGTAATGCTCCGGCATGTCCGAATTGCCTAAATTTTTTACCATTACTCCCAATGTCTCAACAGCAAATTGTAAAGCGTTTCCATTTTTATCGATGTCTCCCTGAAGATCATAAACCCTTATATCTGGAGACTGCTCTACAAACCTGAACCAATCCCTAAACTTATCAAACATTTCATATAACATATAATAATACGGTGTTGGAAACTCCCTTTCCTCATCCCATGCACTTCCGGTAAAAGTCATTTTTTCTAATATTAATTTCTCCCAATTCCCAATCTCGAACAAGAACATGTGCCACTTTATTTCTTTCCTTAGCGCAGATCTCACAATCCAGTCATAAAGATAAACTCCTGCAACTATTGGGTTATCGAATCTATGATCACTATAAACATCTACTTCCGCATTATTGAGATCATCGGACTCAGATTTTTTATGAGATTTTAAATATTTGTATATATATTGAAGTATCGGTGTCACTATTCCTGAATCGTCTACAAAGTTGTCTTCAGAAAAGAAAATCGATAAAAATTTACTACGATCATAGTTGGAAGTATTCCAGTGATCTGGAACATTAAATTCAACTATCTCTTGGTATAAAATAGATTCAGTATCAATAAGAAGTTCTTCCACACAAACCCCTACTGTTTTTTCAACCTCAAAGTTATATCTTTTAGCAGCTGACAAGATGCGAATAATAAAATCAGGTTTATATTTAATAGATAATTTTAATAGTTCCTTATCAAGAAAATAGCTTTTAATAATTTCACTCGCCGTTTTTGTTGAGGTGGACTCTGGTACTTGGGGGTAGAAAGTATTTACTTGATGTTTAGTTAAAATATCAAAAATGCCTCTTCTAAACTTATCTAGAACTTTATTTTCATTAAGAAATTTCTTTAACCTATCAAAGACATTAAGCTCTACATTAACCTCTTTCTTTTCTTCAGTAAAAATAAATATTATCTTATCTTTTGGCATTAATAGCCTTATCCAAAAGTTGTACCAATATTTACGAAGCGTTTCCCTTGTAGAAGCTATTTCAAATATTTCGTTTACGTTATCGTTGAGTATATCTATTAGAACGCTCCAGCCATCTGGATCCTGTTTTACAGCAAGACCCTTGCGATATAATATTTCTGCAGAATCTTTAAAACGATAAATGTTGTTTCTACTGACTCTGTTGCTTTTTATTTCCCATAATGCGATCAAAGCATATACAGTTAACAATATGTATATTATTGAGGAGCTAAATTTTGCAGACAAATCACATACAATTTGGCCTGAACAGATGTAACCATTAGAAATCAGTATCAATAAAACTGAAAGAATAGATGTACCGAAAAAGATTGAGAGAGTAAATTCTGGACTTACAAACAGTTTTACTCTTGCCCTTGTTTGTGGAGGAAACACAGAATAGGCAGCAACAACAAAAGACCAAAAAGTGATAAGCGAAAAAAGATCCATTTCAGCTTGATTTTACCACCTAGTAGCAACAAATATTGGCTTCTAAAAGTGGTATATTAAATTATGACAAAAGTAGCACTTGGTAAAGATCAAAAACTTTTGGTTGATTCGTTTTACAAAGTTAAGACCAAGAAAAACCTGGCTTTATTTATTCAAGACTTATTTACGGATGAAGAAACATTGGATTTTGCACAGAGAGTTAAAATTGCTAACTACATTCTCCAAGATAAAACGTATGAGGAAATTGAAAAACTGATTCCTGTTAGTTCCTCAACAATTTCTAAAATAGGCCAAGTTATTAAGTTTGGAAAAAATGGATTTAAGTTAGTACAAACTAAAATTAAGAAGAGTAAGTAGTTGCTTTTGCTTTCCCTGATTTTTTGAGTTTCCCTTGTTTGACTAATTCCTCAAGATAATTTGTTGCTGTGCTTTGGGAAACATGCAGAAGTTCTCTTACGTCATCGTTATTTATTTGCTTTGACTTGGCAAGTTTCTCAACTTCTGATAAATGTTCCTGTTTTCTGTCCTGACGTTCTTTGTTTGCTTTATCTCTCAGTTCATCAAGATTTATTTGGGGAGGTTGGGGTTTTTCGGGTTCTGGTTTAATTTCTTCTTTTGTTTTCTCTTCAGGCTTTGTTTCTTCAACTGGTTTTTGCTCTTCCTGTTTGGGTGGATCGGGAGTTTGGGAAGTTTCAGGAACTGGTTCTGTTTTAGGCTCTTCTGTTGGAGTTTGTCCTTCTTCTGTTGGTGTTTCAGTTGGTGGAATTTCTGTCGGGGTCTCTTCAACTTTCGATGATTCAGGTTGAACTATTGGTTGCTCTGTTGTAGGTGTGTCTTGAGTTTGTGTAGTGTCCTGTGGAGTATCGTCTGCCATATACACAGTATACTTCGCTGTTGTACTAAAGCGAAGTGCTTCTGGAAAGAAATCTAATAAGCTATTTTGCCAGGAATTTTAGCGACTTTGAAGCTAAAATCGGCCAATTTCCACCAATTTGGCCGATTGGTTTTTTTGTTCCCTGCATTGGCGCTTTGCGCGAAGCGCATTTCCGCCGACCACGCGCGAAAAGGGAAAAAAAGAAAAGCGCGGGGGCGGAAAACACGGAACGCCCCCCGGAACGAGCTACTTTCCTTTATCAGATTTTGAAAAGCCGAGTGCAACCGCGAAGCGGCAAATGTTTTTATGCACGAGGCGAGGAAGATACTGAATACTGAGATAAACAAAAATAAAACACTGGCAAGGCCGCCCATAGGGGGCCCTAGCGAGTGCAGAGGGGGCAGCGCCAACTCCTTAGTTGGGTGGGTGGGCAAATACACGAATTACAAAAAAACTTTCGCAACGGATAAAATGTTGAGCAACCGCAAGGTTGTACAAATAACCCCTTTACCATTTGGCGTATTGCGAGCGACTGAAAGGAGCGAGCAAGAGAACAGAGTCAGCGAAGTCCCGCGAAGCGGGACTGAGCGACAACACGACATTTGCGTCAATTCATTTCCCCTTTAACCCCTTTTCTTGACGCAAATGAAATATTTTAAATTTTAGTGCTAAAATAAGTTCGAGCTAAATTAAAAACTCGCTCATAAAAAATGAGACAAAGATATTCAAGGTTAGAATCGGTCGAAGAAAAAAAGAATTTTAGAAATGCCGTGATTCTTATTATTTTAACAATGACGGTAATCGCTGTATTAATCGTTGTCGGAATCCCAACTTTGGGAAAAGTAGCAAACTTCGTATCAGGTTTAAGAAATAGCACTGTAGTATCTAGTTCAAACGATAAAACACCCCCGGCCCCGCCAACATTTAGGACGTATCCCGATTTTACAAACCAACAAACGATCAGTTTATCTGGAAGCGCTGAGCCAGGTACAGCAATCAAGCTAACCTTCAATGAATCAAAAACAGATGCTTTGATCGACAAAGACGGCAACTTTTCGTTTCAGGATTTAAACCTGCAAAATGGGGAAAATAATTTTTCGGCTTACGCAATTGACACCGCAGGTAACATAAGTCAAAAGTCGGTAGGTGGAAAGATTACATACGACAATACTCCACCCAATCTTACAGTAGACAGCCCTTCTGATGGGTCCAAGTTCTTTGGAGCGAGTCAACGTCAAGTTACAATTCAAGGCACAACTGATAGCGGATCAAGTATTACAATCAACGATAGAATTGTTTCGGTTAGTGATAACGGCAAATTCCAATATACACTTACCTTAAACTCGGGAGACAATATCTTTAACGTTAAATCGGTTGATATGGCGGGTAATTCAACCGAAAAAAATATCACCTTAAACTTCAGCGAGTAAGATTGATAGAAGAATAATCATCCAGCCCATTATCCAAGGGTAAAACATCGAGTTACTGAATAAACTGTGAACTAAAAGCGTTATAAAACTTGTAGATAGAATTATAAATTGTGAGTTTTTTGATGAAAGTTTTGCAATTTTAAGAAGCGATATTACAAAAATAATAAGTCCTACAACTCCGGTTGTAGCTAAGACAAAAAGAATACTTGAATCAGATCCGGAACAAGCATGAGACGAAAATTCCTGCGGACCAATATATTTCTGATTGGCTAAACATAAATTATCGTATCCAATCCCAAAAACTGGGGACTTTAAAAACAATTTAAAAGTCGATCCATAATTCTCAAACCTCGAAAGCACTGAAAAAGACCTCATAAATTCTATGCTATGGTTTCTTGAGGTTGGTAAAATTAATATCAAAGCTCCCAAAACAAAAACCGGATATATTAAATATTTTATTTTTTTATGTATATACAGTAAGTAACTAACACCTACCAAGAATGCTAGATAACTAGCTCTTGAATAAGTAAAGGCAAGAGAAATAATAAGAAAAAGAGTTGCTAATAAATAGTTTCTATCTTTTGTTGCTATAAAGCGATGTATGGTGATTATTAATCCAAAGACAATAATTAGACCCAAAAATGTAGGGTCCAAAAATGTACCAACCAATCTAAATAGATGCATGTCCCAACCCCAGGCAAAAAATGGTTTTAGGTCCGGAAATTTAAAAAATTGAACCCAGCCAAAGATTGCAGAGGTTAAAGAAATTAAAAGTAATGAATTTAGCAGTAGCTCCTTATTGCTTTTTTTACTCTGTACAAAATTCCAAACATAAACACCAAAATAACAGTAAGCAAACAAACGCACCAAATAAAGGATTCCATATAAAACTTCGAGTTGGTGGAAAAAGAAAATCGAGAATATAAAAGAAACGGCAGCAAAAAATAAAAATAGCTTAAAGACAGTAACAAAATTTGGTATTCTTTGGTGTTTAAATATTGAATATAAAGCCGCAATCCCAACTATTAAATCAATTGGCTGAAGTATACCAATTCTAATTATTTGTCCAAATGGAAATAGAATTAAAAAAAGAAAGATGAAGATGTTGTCAAAATTTAATCGTTTTGTAATTTCCATTCTTTGCTCCAAGCCAAAAAGGAGTGAAACGATTGTAACATGCTCATTACAAATCCGCGACCAATAATGATACTTTGAAAGAATTTGAAAACAGGGAATAAAATAATTTTAATTAAATTAGATTTTTTACCCTCTTTCAAATTTTCTTTGGCATGGAGGGTTGAATAAAAATTAATTTTATCTATAAATTCATAAAGGTTACTGGCTGTTTCGTGAATTAATGGGTTTTTAAGAACTCCAACATTGCCTTTTATTTCCCAAACCTCGTGCACCGAGCGTGTCCATTTACCCGCGTCTTTCCGAGCTAAGCGGATAATTTTATCTGTTCCAACATATTTACCTAATAAATAATTTTTTCGATAAATATAATAACCAATATATTTATTCCCGGGGTTTGCGGTCACGTCAACGATTTCCTTTTTTAAGCCAGCTAGAACGATTTCATCTGTATCAACAAAGAAAATCCAATCCGCACTTGCCTTTTTGAGCATTTCGTTGCGCGCCTTGGCAAAATCGGTTAGATTTTTAGTTTTTAGAGTAAGAATTTGTAAAGTCATTTATTGTGTAAGTAACCGTCGCATTATCTGTGAGTTTACCACCCATTAATAAAACTAAATATTTATAATTCTGAGAATAATTTTCAGGAAAATAATCATATGGACCAATTCTTTTAATAGCAAAACTTGAGCCCTTGGCATCATCAACCATGGAACGAGCAGTTTTAACTTGCTTTTTAAAAGGAATGTAATCATCCCCAAATTGCGGGTTAAAATAGCCATATAAATTTAGTAAGAAGATTACCACTATAAATACATAAGAATATTTATATTTTTCTAAATAAACACCAAACAAGATTGGTAGGGTTGTAAATATTGGCAAAAAATAATGTATGGGCGGGGCTCCGTGCAAAAAATTGGCAATTAAGATTAGAGAAATAGATGATGTTAAGTAAAATACCAAAAAGTCTTTTTTAAATTTACTTTTATTTTGAATAATGTAATTTACAAAGACACAAACAAATATAATCAGCCCAACCAGCCAAAAATGTTGACTCCAAAAAAAGTTTCGGCCCGCATATTCAACAAGTCCTTGCCAAGTTCCGCCTGGATTTTTATCTGCGACATTTAAAGTTCTATATGGAAGCCATGCAAAAATTTTATAATCATTCCAAATATAAGTAATGTTTGGCACCAAGACTCCGATTACTAAATTTAAGTAATCTTTTAATACATATCGCTTTATCCAAAAAAGGAAAACTACAACTACAAGGAGTGGAATTTGACTAAAATGGAAACTAAACATTAATCCGTAAATAAATCCCGCCCAAAAAATATACTTTTTATTACCATTCCAAAGTAAATAACAAAGATACATTAATACCGGCGATAAAATAAAAAAGAAAACATGTAACTTTGAGAGCTGGGTTTGCCAAATTAGAAGTGGTGAAATCGATTGGATTAGTGTTGAATAAATAGCGACTTTTTGACTTATCATTTTTTTAACGAAAATGTAGTTAAGAATCATTCCAATTACGGCAGCAACTAGTGCGGCCCAGAAAAGAATAAAAGGACTTCCATTCCACAAATTAAAAATGGGAATCATAATCCAATAATAAACCGGGCCATAACTAAGCCAAGCATGCGAAGTCGCCATCCCAATTAAAGGAAGTGTATTTGTTATGGCAAATTGCCTTATATATAGTAGTTCCTTGCCTAGTTCTCCGGTAAAATAATAATTCGTGCCAATATTGTAAGCACGCAAAAAGACTCCAGTTGCAAGAATTAGGGCAAGAAACAGATTACTTTGAGTGAAATATTTTTTGAACATTAAATATAACTACTGGGAAACTGCAAAGTACAGCAATTATGGTTGAGTAACCAGCGCCAACTATTCCATATTTCATAACCATTGGGTAAATTGCGATTGCCATTCCAATTATCCCAAAAAGTTCTGAAAGCATAATAGCCTTTTGCATTTTTAAAGATAAAAAAAGTGAATAAGTTGTATTCAATATGGCTTTAAATACTCCGAAAATAGCCAAGATTTTTAAGACTGGTTCAATAACTAGCCATTTGGGCCCCAGGAAAATTAAAATTATTGGACTACTAAAGAAAAATATTATTGTCCCAAATATTAGCGCAAAGGAAAAAATTGCACCAAGCGCTTTATAAAAAGCATATTTAAGTTCAATTATCCTGTTCGACATTTTTACAAACACTGGAAACATAACTTTGTTAAAAATGTCATTAACACCCGAAACTGGAAGAGTCGAAATACTGTACGATTGCTGATAAAAACCTAAATTTGTGGTTCCTAAAAATTTACCAACTACCACATTATCTATATTTTGAAATATATAAGAAAAAATACCCGCTCCTGTAACCCATTTACCCGAATGAACAACTCTTAAGAATTTTTCTTTCTCAAATTTAATCTTTGGTCGCGCTTGGAATAATACAAAACTCAAAACAACTTCAAGGGTTGCTGCAACAATCATACTTATTATCATTGCTGATTCAGAGTGGGTTAAAATTCCCAAAGTAACAGCCGCTGCTGCATCAGTGAGATAAAGGACTCCCTGAAACATAAAAACTTTCATAAACTCAAGTTTTTTCTGGAAAAATACTTCCATTGGATTTATAAAACCACGGATTAACGCAACTCCCGCGACCAAATAGAGAAGATTGCCAACATGGGGAGTATTAAAGAATTTTAAGATCCAAGGAATAGAAAGAACAATAAGCATTGCAATTAAAACTCCGCGAATAATAGAAACCACCCATGCTGAATCAAGGTAGTTGTCAGCATCATCTTTTTCCTGAATCAAAAATATATTTATTCCTGTTTCGGTTAGGGTTTCCAATAATCCCAAAACCAAAAGCGCAATTCCGTATGACCCAAATTGAGATGGAGATAAAATTCTGGCGAGTATTGCAATCTTCCCAATTGCTACCCCCTTGGTAATAGCTTCCAGAGCAGTCATCCAAGTAATACCTTTTAATGTGTCTTTTAAGTAGCCCATTACCCGCTAATTATACCCGATAAGAAGCCCGAAATAACTGCCGTATCAGAAGCGACTTGGAGAATTGGTCCCCAGATTGCGATTCGCCAGTCCCCAAGCTCAACAAAGACTTTACGATAAGCCCAAACAAAATAAGCAAATAAACAAATAAGCAAAATAGGGAACAGGGAAGTAAATTTGAATGACAAGAACAACAGATAAAGCCCTACAACATACCTAAATAGAACAGAAAGTGCTTTAATATTGTGCGACGTAATACCTTTTCCTGGAAAGAACCAAATTTTAGTTCTTGCGTCCCATTTTGCGTAATTGTAAATTTTAAATTGAAAATTGGTAATTGTGTCAGGCATCCCCCACTCTACTATAGCACTTTTCACGCGTGCGTAGCGCATGCCTAATTTAAGCGTGTGAAAATTAAAATAAGTATCTTCAGCAGAATTTTTATCCTCATCAGGAAACCCACCTACTTCTTCCCAAACTCTCTTTCTAAAAGCCATCGATCTTGTGGAGGGCAAAAAATTTATATCAAATTTAGACGGCATTACTCCTAAAAATATTGACTCTGCTTTTTGCATATACGTTTTTCCTACCATTTTGTAATACCCTGCCGAAATATCTACTTCAGGATGAATAAATGGAGCGGTGAGCTTTTCCAACCAATCCTCATGAACAACACAGCCTGCATCTGTGATAGCTATTATTTCGTTCTTGGCAATTTCTATTCCAATATTACGCCCCTTTGCGCGTGAACACTTTTCTACAAGAAGTTTTATTTTTGAATCTTTTTTTTGATAATGTCTAATTATCTCGACTGTTTTATCACTAGAGCCACCGTCAACAATTACAATTTCGGTTGGTTTTTTGGTTTGCACCAAAAGTGAATCCAAAAGCCTGCCAATACTCCTTTCTTCATTAAATGTTGTTATACAGATAGATATTTCCATTTTTTATTAAATATAAAAATGTATCCAGATACTAAGCCGATTAAAATCAGTTTCGGATGATATGACAAATTAAGAATAGAGAAAATTGAGGTTAAAAGAGCTAATGCTGACAGTTCACTAGAATTATCTTTAAAATAAATAAAAACAGAAAGTATAAGAACCGCTAAAGACGGATATATTAAGCGGAGATTAGATACTTCTATCCCCGGCCAATACAAAAGCATTGTTGCGAATATAACAAATACCGATACTCCCAACCAGGAAAGTTTGTAGGCTTCGTCTTTATGTTTCTTAAAAATTAAATAAACTCCGAACGGAATAGCTAAAGCCCAGGTTAAAAATTCTGTGTTTATAGATTGTAAAAAAGTTAGTAAAAAGCGAGGATTTTTAATTATATTTCCTACAAGTGTCCAGTCTTGATAATGAATAATTGGGTAATCAGGCGCCCCATGCATAAAAACAAAGTTTGCCGGATAAATTGGATTTCCAGTTAGAATAAAATTTCGAATTGGCCAAGATAATCCAAGAACCAAGACTGGTATTGTGAATGCAATAGATTTTTGAATATTTAATTTTCTTAATATATCTTTGCCGAAAATTAAAAATATAAAAAGCAAAAAAGGTAAACCAGAAATTTTGGCACCGATAAGTAATCCAGAAGTTATACCAAGTTTTAAATAATCATAAATACTGGTTTTATTTTGCTTAATAAGGTAGAGCGTCAAAGTAAAAAATACTGCAACCCAAATATCTACGTCTTGAGTTAGGGGCCACCTCAAAACAGATTGCAAAGTCACAACTGTTCCTGCATAAATAATTGCCATCTCACGGCTTAACCCAAAGGATTTTCCAAGTTTTATACAAACAACAAAAAGTAATACCCAACTTAAGACACCAAATAAGTTAAGTGGAATATGCAAAAAGATAAATAAAGCCAAAATAAATTCGGCGCCACCAAAATAATAACCCAGACCTTCGTCTAACTGGGGTGGCATAAAATTACCCTTTGCGAGTTCGGTAGCAATTGGAATGTGGTAACCAAGACTATCTGATTCGTTAATTGTTTGGGGTGTTGTAGTAAAAGCAAAAAATAAAAACTGAAACAGTAAGGTTATAAAAATAACCAAAAATATTTTTGATACAAATTCAGTAACTTTCATTTACTTGTATAAAGATCCATATACTCGTCTGCAATTTTGTCCCAAGTTTGCTCTCTTGCCCATTTTTTAAGTTCCTTTCCTTTTAATTTATAAAAAGGCGACATTTTCCAATAATCTTCCTTCACTTTATTATTCCAAAACAGTTTTAATTTGCAATTATATGCTAGTCCTTCTAAAGCTGCTAAATAGCCACCAGGAACACATATCTCAGCCTTTTTAAGAAACGGAACAGGGTCGGTAAAACCATGAACAATTCCATACTTCTCGCACTCTGCCCTAAGTGGCCCGTCCCCACAAAAATCCACATGATATTTTTTGTTTTTGTCGAGCCATTTTAAAAATTCCAAAAATCCCGTGTTCTCTTCCAACCTTCCGACATAGACAACTAAATCATAAACTTTACTATAAATGGATTCGCTCATTGATATTCCACCATAAGTAATCAAGTCAAATTTAACCTTTAAATATTTTTCTAAAAATTCTCCTGCCCCAACTGATGCATTTGAAAGTTTTATTGCTAATCTTTTCTGCCAAAGGCCTATTAAAGATAACGGATTATCCCATTCAAAGCCATGGATTGTCGTAACATTTTTTTTATTAAAAAATATAAATCGGAACGGTAAATACCAAATAAAAACGTCGTGAATATGTACTACATCGGCATTAAAAATTAATCTAAATCTTTTGATAAGTTGTAACCAAACCAAACTAAGACCAATAAATTTTATTTGCGGGTAATAAAATCTTTCAATCCGTACTCCATTAATGGTTTGTTTATTTATTATTCTTTTCTCATGTTTTCGAGTTAGAACCGTTACCTTATTGCCTTTTTTTATTAATTCTTTTGAAACTTTTAAAACATGCTTCTCAACGCCACCTATGTGCGGATAAAAAAACGGTGTTATAAATAAAATATTCATACCTTCTCTGCAAAGATGATCATTAAATTAGGTTTTTTAATTTTATAGGGAAATAAATTAACAATTAGAGATTTTAAAAAATAAAATCTAGAAAATGCATATAAATATTTCACATATAAAACTTTGAAACCAGAAAGTCTCATTTCCATCTTGATTATATCTGGTGTATAAGTTCTAAGATGACCGTTTGGGTTTTTTCCATTTCTGAGCATTTCTTCTAAATCTTCATTTAGAGGAACAGAAGCAACCAGCAGCGCATGCTTCTTCAAAACTCTAAACATCTCTTGATATGCCTTAAAGGTTTTATCTGTAGAGAGATGTTCTAATACATCAAGGGCAAGAACAAAATCGAAATAATTTGATCTGAAAGGAAGACCGTATATATTTCCAACCTTAAACGTACCATCAACACTTTTTCTGATTTTATCAACTAACATTTTAGAAATTTCGATTCCAAATAAATCTAAATTAGGGTTCATTTTTAATTTTTCCTCGACTCCTCCATGCCCAAAACCTATATCTAATAACTTTCCATGCATATTTTGAACACAGTTGACCACAATTCTGATCTTGTTTTTGTAAATTTGACTTGAGGACAACATCCTCATATTTTTGGATGTCAACTGTTCCCAAAAATATATTGAATTTAAATCCTCGATCCCAACCGCATAATCATATGTCCGTCTAAATTTTTTATATTGATGACCTTTGGCAAGCATATCTCTTTGTTCCTCGATGCGAAAAGGTGAATCCATACTCGAAGTCTACCAATTTATCAATCGACAAACAAATTAATAAATATTTAATCTATCAATGGGATATTGATCTATGAAGTACTTTATCGTTGCCATTTTAGTTGTAATATTTTTTGCAATATCCCCCTCAAATGTAATGGCTGACACATTAGTATTTTCATACGGCCCTTCTAGTATTACCAACTCGAATGGGTTTTTAGTTTCTAAAATTGACAACCTACAGGTCTATTATCCATTCGTGCCAGGCCACAGCTATCGCCTAGACATCACAGGGGCAATTAATCCAAATACTTTTTGGATAGGTATTTGCAACGACGCCAATATATGTAATTCCTCAGCTGCCAATTACACCAATGATGGAGATTTTTCAGTTAACTTCATCGATATCAATTCCCAATGGTTCGATATCTGGGGCAATTGCGCTGGGTTTGGAACTTGTTCAATCACCGGTGCTTATTTGTATGATGTTTCAATTGGCTCAACTCCCACCCCAACACCAACATTGGTCCCAACTAATACTCCTACGCCCACCTCAACCCCTATAGCCACACCAACTGCTACCTCTACACCAACATCCATCCCAGTTACGAAGGTTTTTTTCATTCCTGGGTTTGGTGCAAGTTGGAATGCAAGTGCGTTTGCCAGCTGTATTCAAGATAACGATCCAAGCCATTGGTCTTTGGCCTCATATGCTACCAATGTTTATAATGGTATTCTTACAACTCTTGCATCATCAGGATGGACAACAATTCCTTTTTATTACGATTGGCGACAAATAATTTCTAATAACTCATCTGTTTTAACTAGTTTTGTAAACGGTAGAATAGGAAACAATGAAAAATTTAATCTCGTAGGTCATAGCATGGGTGGACTTGTAGCAAGACAGTATTTAGAAGATACCTCTGGTCAGAAAATAAATAAGCTCTTGACCGCAGGTTCACCACATCAGGGAATACCAACAGCTTATCCAGCTTGGAGCGCAGGAGATATTTGGCAGGATAATTTTATAACCAAAATTGCAATGACATTGTATCTTAAACATTGCGCAGGAGTTTTTACAGACGATAGGACTGCAGTGCAACAAAATATTCCTTCTGTTAACAACCTTCTTCCAATTTTCAATTACCTCAAAAACACAAAAAGTGTAATTTTTAAAGATTGGTCCAGCATGATAGTTAAAAATTACTGGCACAATAGCAATGATTACGACTCTCATGGAGTTGAGACAGAAACACTGTCTGGCTATGGGTTTTCTACATTACAAGAGATTCAAATCAAAGACCCGTCAAAAACCGATATCAAAAATGGAGACTGGCTGGATGGTAAACCATCCGGAAAAATATATTCCACAAATGGAGATGGAACAGTTCTTGAAAATAGCAGTACTCTTCCCGGCGTTTCTAATGTAACTCTCAATCAAACACATTCAGGTCTTGTAACATCAGTTGATGGAATGGCAGAAATTTTAAGGTTTTTGGGAACAACAAATTCATCTTCGCTTCATTCAAACTTTACGGAACCAAATTCTGCCCTCGTATTAATTGGTTATCCTGGAAATTTTTGGATCACTGATCAAAAGGGTCATACTCAAAAAGATAAAAATGGAATGATTAGTTTTATAAATCCAGAATCTGACTCTTTTAGATTAAATCTTATTCCACAAATCAATAACACTTTATTTGTAATTGCGCAATTTTTGCCTAATGGCCAAGTCTACTATAAAGAGTATAGATTCTCTGGTTTTACTCCAAAACTGAAAACTATCAAATTTGATCTTAAGAATCCAACTGAAGATATATTAAATTAGATCTGTTAAAACTTAACCTACTGAGCCTTCTTTACCGCGTGAAACACTAATCATTGGGTCGGGTGGAAGTCCGTTTTCGATTGGGGTAGTATCGTTCGCCATTTTTTTGAACCAGGCTCTTGCTCTTACTTCATGAATTTTAGCCACAGCTATCCTAGACGCAAGGTATGCAGGGTTTCTCCACTTTTCTTGTTCACCCAAAACAGGTGGCTCGACGATCTTAGTACGATCATCCACTGGTACTATTAATTCTCCTTGAAATAATTTTTTAAGCATGATTTTTACTGTTTTTGATAAACTTGGCAGATTTTACCATGATTACGACCAAAACAGCAACATAGGCCACTATTGCAAAGACAAAAAATGGCATGTAGCCAAAATCGGTTCCCAACAAAAACCCATGAATTCCAATTAACAAAAATACTAAATAGTTCAAAATATGGAACTTTTTCCAGTGGATACGCATAAAGGGATTAAGAGTTCTAAAAAGTCCCGCAAAAACAGTAGTTGTAATTAACCAGAAGGAAAGTCTGCCAAGAGTAATGTAAAGCTCACTTTTCGTTTTACAAAGCAGACAAAAGTCAGTAAAAATATAAAAAGGATCAAGACCAAGTCCTGCAAAATATCTAAAAAGTATAAAGGAAGTTATATGCAAAAGGACCAAACTATAAATTGTAATCCCCTCCAAAACATGGAACTTAAAAATCCATCCACCAAATATTTCTGTCAATCGGCGCATAAAAGAACCCAGAATTATTTGTACAAAAAGCATCGTAAAAAGTGTTAAACCAAAAATGCGCTGCGCCAAATTGGCCAAAAAGGCAGAAGTTATGTGAATATGGCCAAAAGAAGTATTACTATAAATACTAAAAAAACCAAAAAACAAAAGAAGTATATAAACTATCCCGAAAACAAACTTGTTTTTCATTTTGTGGTCGCGGAGGGGCTCGAACCCCCGGCCTTTGCAATGTGAATGCAACGCTCTAACCAACTGAGCTACGCGACCCTATAGGTATTAAGTGTTAATTATATGCTTCAGCATGGCTCCAAACAAGAATTGACACAAATAATCCCATAGGTTATTACTACTCTGGACATGATTACAGAAAATCAACTGACTTTTAAATTTGATACCCGATATTTACGTTTTCCAGAAGAGCCAAAAAAAATAAATATTGGAGGCTTTGAGTTTTACGATTATATTTCCCCACAAGCCATGAACGCAATCATTCAAAACTTTTCTGATCATATCAACTTACGAATGTTTGATGAAGTTCTTGTAAACCAATCCGGCGGGGATCATTTTGCTAAAAATTTAGCTTATTTACAAAAATACGATCGAAAAATAATAGATATTAATTATGCCCGGGGCGGCAAAATAAAAACCCCTGTCCCCGACCATTTGAGGGATAAAAAGATAGCAATAATTGAAGATATTTTAGATGGTGGTGGAACCGCCCAAAGAATGGTTGAAGATGCACCAAATGCAACAATTTTGTTCATGACACAAAAAATCAATGTTCCAAATCAAATGCCAATTGACCATAAATTAGTAGCATTACTGATCGATAACGTGTGGGTTGGTGGATTTGGAATGAATATTGATGACGAGGGTGATTCCCTACCTAAAGACTTTCTCCGTGACTACCCAGGCCTAGCTGCAAAAATTATTAAAAATCGATAAATACTGCTTGTATTTCCTACCTAAACTCAACATAATTAAGTAATGTTCAAGCGTTTGGGCACATTTTTTTTGGATATTTCAGAAGTAATCGTGTTTGCAGTTGGAATCTTCTTTTTTGTTTATCTTCTTATTATGCGTCCTCACAAAATCGATGGCGAGAGTATGATGCCCAACTTTCAAAATGCCGAATATTTATTAACAGAAAAGGTTACCTATTATCTCCATAAACCGCAAAGAGGCGATGTTGTAGTTTTAAAACCCCCGCTAAAAGTTTCTGAGGGAGACGAGTTTATAAAAAGAATAATTGCCCTCCCGGGTGAGAAAGTAAAGGTCCTTGGAGCACATGTATATATCAACGACAAACTTCTTAAGGAGCCATATATCGGAAGCGATGTGGGTACATATGGCGGTCCATTTTTAACTGAGGGGGTTGAGTTCGTGGTTCCCGATAAGACGTACTTTTTAATGGGTGATAACCGCGAACATTCATCGGACTCCAGATATTGGGGCCCGGTTCCTTTGAACCTTTCACCAAACACTGAAAAAGAAGGTATTAACGGTCGCGCCTGGTTGATTTACTATCCATTTAACAAAGTCGGAGTTACAAAGAATCCAAATTATAATTAAATAATTACGAAGTAACTGATTTGTAAACCTTCTGAAGTTTTTCCTCGGTTTCTTCTAGCCCACCCTTAAAAACGAATACTAGTCTTGTTTCTCTTTGAGATCTAACAAGTTTCACAGCAACTTTTTTGCTTTGGCCGTTAACTGCGTCCCCTGGAATGAAGGCCATTTGCATATCCGCCTGCATTTTATCGATTTCTTCAGAAATTATTCTAACGTGCGGCTGATCTGCCCTTTTTGCTTCCTGTTGAGATTTAACTTTCATACGTCTCGCAAGCTCTTCTGCACGTCTCACAGAGCCTGATTCCCTTAAAACTATCTTATAGGCCTCAATCATCAAAGAAGGGTCATCTATGGCTGCTAGAGCCCTTGCGTGGCCTTCGGTAATAAGTCCAGACAAAAGTCCATCTTTTAGAGCATCTGGTAAAGAAAGAAGTCTTAGGGAATTACTTACATAAGCAACTGATTTACCAATGCGGACTGCGATTTCGCTTGTAGTAAGGCCAAACTCATTCATAAGGCGTTCAAATCCCTTGGCCCGATCTAGTGCATTAAGGTCAACTCTTTGAACGTTTTCAACAAGGGCCATTTCAAGCATACCCTTAGGGGAAGTTTCGCGGACAATTACAGGAACATGAGTTAAGCCTGCAAGCTTACTTGCTCTCCAACGTCTTTCACCTGCAATAATCTGGAATCCAGCAGGAGTTTTGGCTACAACCAAAGGCTCTAAAATTCCATGCTCACGAATTGAATCGACTAAATCGACTAAGCTTTCTGGGGTTATTGCACCACGAGGTTGGAGTGGGTTTGGCTGGAGTTGGTTTATTTCAATTTGTACTACTTCTTCGGCCATAAATTAGCTTGAAACGACGCTAACCACCTTTTTACCAAGTTTTGTTCCAAATTTAACAACACCTTCAAGCATTGAATATAAAGTGTGGTCACGTCCCGCGCGAACATTTTTACCCTTGTGAAAGGTTGTTCCACGTTGTCTTACTAAAATTGATCCAACCTTTACTTTCTCGCCTCCGGAGACCTTAACTTCCAAGCGTTTTCCGACTGGACTTACATGTTGTGAAGCTTTTCCACCTGCGGCTTTATGTGTAGACATATTTTTGTTCCGTCTACACTTGCATATGTGTAGACATCTTGGGGACAATATAAATTAAATTTTCACAGCTGTCAAGAGGTCAGAAAGATATATATTGATGCACTCTGAAGCGAATTAACCAATTTTCTCTACCATTACTCGAGTGTGCTGAGACCTAAAACCTGTATGTTTTCTGTATCTGCTTTTAGCCTTAAAATGATAAACCTCAATTTTTTCACCCATTTCCATTTCTTTAAGTACTTTAAGTGTAACTTTGGCACCTTTGACGACAGGTTTACCCACTTCTACCTTTTCTCCGTCGGCCACCAAAAGAACTTCAGGAGTAAGCTTAAGATCGTTCATCTTATCGATTAAGAGTTCTTGTCCTTCTTGGACTTTATATTGTCTGCCTAAAATTCTAATAACAGCGTATTTTTGAGCTTTAACTTTTGCCATATAGGCCATATTTTAACCTCGATAGGCTCCTAATGCAATCCCTAAGCCTATCATTGTAGCTAGAAGAGAAGACCCACCAGCAGAAACTAATGGGAAAGGTAGTCCCGTCACAGGAAAAATACCCATATTCATACCTGTATGTACAAAAACCTGGACTAAATAAGTGAGTAAGAATCCCGATATATATGCCCGTGCGGCAGGACTAGTTGAATTTTCCATAAATTTTGTAAGTCTAAATAAAATCACGAAGGTTGCTACCAACATCAACGAAGTGCCAATAAACCCAAGTTCTTCCCCCACTGCTGCAAAAATAAAGTCGGTTTGTTTTTCGGGAAGGAATGATAACTGGGTTTGAATCCCCCGCCCAAGGCCGCGGCCATCAAATTTACCAGCCCCTGCAGCAATAGTTGCCTGAATACTATTATAACCAGCGCCTAGTGGGTCTGAAGTTGGTTCTAAAAATGTTAAAAGTCTAAGTTTTTGATAAGGAGCCATAATTTGCCAAAAGATAGGAATTACTACAGCAATGCCCAAAAGGCCAAATAACAAATATTTTTTATTAAAATCAGAGGCAATTAGAACTCCAAAAAAACCAACCAGTGTTAGAACTGCAACGCTCAATGATGGCTGAACAAGAATAAGGACTGTAGGAATCGCGAGCAATAAAATTGCCTTAAAAAATCTATTTATTTTTACCTTTTCTTTTGTTAAGAAACTTGCAAAAAATACCAACAGGAAGGGGCGGGCGAGTTCGGAGGGTTGAAGAGTAAATGAGCCAATGGGAATCCAACGAATAGTACCATTTGTAACCCTGCCTATTATAAGAGTGAGAATTAGAAGAAATATTGTGATTACGTAAAAATGTGTAGAAAACAAAGAAACGATATCAAATCCAATTTGTGAGAAAAACCACAACAAAGCCAGCGAGAGAATTATATAAACAAAATATAGTGGAAATATACCAGGCGCAATCGAGTTGAGTATAAATACACTGAGTATTAGCAAAAAACCAATAGAAATCGATAAACCTATATCCTTAAACATTAAGAGGCTTTACTAACTTTAAACTTACCGACTTTGAGACTTGATATCTGAGCTTTCTTAGTCATCCACTGAACAAGTTTTGTGTTCGTAGGCATTTCATCAATAACAACGTCTGCTCTTTGAGTAAGATTTAGACCCAATTCCTTTCGTGCATCTTGAATCTTACGTATTAGATCACGGATACTTGCCTCTTCTTCAAGTTCTTTCGTTATTTTCATATCTAATTTATTACTTTTTGATCCCCAGATTAAATTTTTGACATTTATTTCATCCTTAATTAAGTATTCAAGATTTTTAGAAACTGCTTTAAGGGTCGATGTGTATGAATTTAATGGCTGCCTAACAGGAATACTATTTTCTTTTCTAACCGAATGGGCCGTTTCTACAAGCTCACGAACTTTCAGCATTTCTTCAACTAGATCAGTGTTTACCTTACCCAAAGATTTTGGCCAATCGGATAAATGTACCGATTCCTCTTTTGTAAGATTTTTGTACATAAATTCAGACAAGAATGGTGTAAATGGAGCCATAATCTTACTTAATGTTACTAAAACAAAGTAATTGGTCTGGTAAAAATTATTTTTGTCTTTTTCGGACTCGGAAGCTGGCCCTACTCTATCGCGCGATCTTCTTACATACCAAAGAGACAGGTCATCAACAAACTTTTCGATTTCACCGCTTCCTGTAAAGGCGTCATATTTTTCAAGTGCATTTGTGACGACAGCTATGGTTTGGTTAAGTCTTGCTAAAATCCATTGATCCAAAACATTTTGAGATTTGATTTTTGATTTTTGATCTTTAAGTGGTTGAAAACCGTCTAGGTTGGCGTATGTCACAAAAAAATTATAGACATTCCAAAGTTTTAGATGAAACCTGCGCCTAACTTCATCAGCAATTTTATAACCAAAAAGCATATTATCGGCAGGGTTTGCCCTAGAATACATCCAGCGCATAACATCAGCTCCAATTATGTCTGCTCCTTCATTAAATTCAATCGAGTTCCCCCAGCTTTTGTGCATTGGGCGCCCATCTGCACCTGACAAAGTTCCATAACCCAAAACTGTTTTCATTGGATTAATATCTTCAAGAACTGTGCTCATAGCAATTAAAGAATAGAACCAGTTTTTAAATTGTCCCGGGAAGCTTTCGGTAATAAAATCTGCTGGAAACCAGTTTTGCCAAGCTTTTTTATTTGTAAGGTATAGGGGTTTTGTTTTAGTTACTTCAAAATTTGCGGCTTCGTTATTTTCACTTATAGTTGAAAACGGCACAATTCCTGCGTCAAGCCAGGGGTTACCTACCGGCTCAATTCTGGAGGCGACGTTTCCACAATTTGAACACTTGATTTTGACTCCATCAATTTGTGGTTTATGAGGAGTTTTACCTTTAAATTCTGCCCACCCCTTAACGGCTCTTTCTTCTAATTCTTCTTTACTTCCAATTACTTCAAAATTACCACACTCTGTACATTCCCAAATGGGAAGAGCAAGTCCCCAATACCTGTTTTTCTTACTTATAAGCCAATCATGCATATTGTCTAACCAGTCCATCTCGCGGGCAAGCCCAAAACCAGGAATCCAATTTATTTTTGCTGCCGAATCCTTCATTCTTTGCCTTAGTGTTCGCAGGTCTTGAACTTCCTGTTGCTTTTCATCATCCTCTGCCCAGTCAGTAACTTCTGACTTTTGATTTTTGACTTTTGATTTTAGGATTCCCTTATCCATTGCAATGTACCACTCGTCAGCTACTTTCCAGACAAGCTCGGTTTTACATCTCCAACAAGCTGGGTACCTATGTGTGTAGTTTTCTATTTTGAAGTAAAAGTGTTTGCCTTCTGCGTCTAATTTTTTAAGGTAGTCTAAAACTACTTCTGGATGTTTTTTGGCATTAAGACCACTTAAAAATCCAAGTTCACTCATATAACTTGCGTCGTCTTCAATTACAGGAATCATTGGAAGGCCAAGTTTTTTACCCAATTTAAAGTCTTCTGTTCCAGCAGAAACTGCTGTATGCACAAGCCCTGTCCCTTCTGTAACTGTTATTGGCAAAATAAAATTATCTGTTGCAACAACTGTATGGAACATGTCATTTTTGCCTTTTGCAACCTCTGCAACTTTTGGAAGGTCATCGAAAGCACCTGTATATCTTAAACCGACCAACTTGGACCCTTTAACTGTCTTTAGAACTTTATGGTCCTCCTTGTCTACAACTCTGTCTTTTGAATCTTTTGCAATCCAATATTTACGCTTACCAACTTCAACTAATGAATAATCAAGTTCTGAGTCAACCGCAACTGCAATATTTGCAGGAACTGTCCAAGGGGTAGTTGTCCAAACCAACAAATATTCTTCTGATTGGCCAACAATCGGGAAAGCTAAATAAACAGATTGATGAGTAATTACTTTATAGTCTTCAGTTAGCATCTCGTGTTGGCTTATCGCGGTTTCACACCTTGGGCACCACGGGACCGACTCGTGACCTTTGTAAATCCAACCATTTTCAAAACAGCGCTTAAGAAATGTCCAAATCATATAATTATTGTCGTCACTTAAGGTGTAGTAAGAGTGATCCCAATCCATAAAGTTGCCCAATCTCTTAGTTTGCTCAGTTTGAATTCCTGAATATTTTTTAACACGATCCCTACAAAGTTGAACAAACTTGGCTACTCCAAATTTCTCGATATCTTTTTTGTTTGTAAATCCAAGCTCTTTTTCTACTTCTACCTCCACCCAAAGACCTTGTGCGTCGAAACCGTTTTGGAAAAGCTGGTTAAAGCCTTGCATATTCTTAAACCTCCTCCAAAGGTCTTTGTAGGTACGTCCCCAAGCATGATGAACCCCCATTGGGTTATTGGCGGTAATTGGACCATCTATAAAAGAGAAGTATTTTTTGGAGGTTTTATTGCGGTTTAGGTACTTTTTAACTACACCCTTTTTGTACCAGTCAGATAAGAGCTTTTTCTCAAGCTCCGGAAAATTCACATTTTGCTCTACAGGCTCAAAATAGGTCTTGTTTCTGGCCATACTGAGGCTATTGTACTACCTAAAAGTTTACGAAACTAGTGGATTTTGCGAAGAAATGCCGGGATCTCAAATTTTTCACCAAAAGTATCACTATCATTGTCGTCATTTTGCTCTTCGGGGGGTTCAACCTTCCTCTCATTTTCATCACGGCTAATCACGTTAGACCTAACAGGATCACTAACAACACCCTGAACAATAGGCGGCTGGGTGGGCTGGCGCATTTGAGCAATTCTACTTCTTGTTTCATCAAAACCAGTAGCGATTACTGTAATCCTTACTTGGTCTGCCAAGTCGTCTTTAACAACAGCACCGAAAATTACATTTGCATCAGGGTCGGCGGCGCCGCTAATTATACGTGCGGCCTCGTCAACTTCAAACATAGTCAAGTCATTGCCACCTGCAATGTTAAATAAGACTCCACGTGCACCCTCTATAGAAAGATCAAGAAGTGGTGAGGAAACTGCTGCACGGGCGGCCATTTGAGCCCTGTTTTCTCCAACTCCAGTCCCAATTCCAAGTAGAGCTGAACCTGCATCCTTCATGATGGTCTTTACGTCAGCAAAGTCGACGTTAACCAAGCCCGCGGTTGTGATTATATCTGCAATTCCACCAACTGCTTGCCCAAGAACTGAGTCAACTACCTTAAAAGCCTCAAGAAGGGTCATTTTTCTATCAATTACGTCCATCAAGCGCTGATTTGGAATAACTATTAATGTATCTGTTGCCTCTTTTAGCTTTTCTATACCATCCTCTGCTGCAACTGCACGCCTTGTTCCCTCAAAGGCAAATGGTTTGGTTACTACTCCAACGGTTAAGGCTCCGGCTTCTTTTGCTAATTTAGCAATCACTGGTGCTGATCCTGTACCAGTTCCACCACCCATTCCTGCAGTAACAAAGACCATATCTGAGTCAATTAAAAGTTCTTTAATTTTTTCAATTGACTCCTCAGCTGCCATTGTCCCTATTTCAGGATTTCCGCCAACACCAAGTCCTTTTGTTAATTTTTCACCAATTTGAAGTTTTGTGGGAGCTTTACTCTGAAGAAGTACTTGAGCATCTGTATTAATCGCGATAAATTCAACACCATTAACATTGCCGGCTTCGATCATGGAAGAAATTGCGTTTCCACCACCACCACCCACTCCAATAACTTTTATTTTTGCTATTCTTGCTGAATCAGGTTTAACTAAAGCCATATTAATTTATTAATTCACGCGTCGCCGCATTGTATATTGGGCAGAGGAAAAACTCAAGGCAGAAGATCTTTGATTGACGAAATTACTTTTCCAAATATTCCGCTAGCTTTACTTGGTAGTTTTATCTTTTTAGTGAATCTTGTCAAGCTTTCGTTTACAGGAACGTCATGCGCACCATAAAGTAAAAGTCCAACACAAGTTGAGAAAGACGGATTAACAACATCATCAATGAGCCCGGAAACTCCTCTTGGAATTCCAATTCTAACCGGCAAACTTAACATTCTTTTCGCAGAGTCAATTACACCTGCCGTTTCTGCTCCACCGCCAGTAATAATTGCTCCTGACGGAATTCTATTGGCAAGGCCTTCGCGCTCGAGTTCCATTCTTACCATTGTAAAAATTTCGTTTAGACGCGGTCTTATTATTCCTTCCAGTAAAGTTTTTTTTGAAATCTTAGTTACTTCAGTAACACCAAGGCCAACAAGATCCATTTCGTCTGATTCTTCTTTCTTTTTCTTATTTGACAATGCTAATTTAATTTTCTCTGCAGTTTCCAAGGAAACCCTAAGTCCAATAGCCAAATCATTGGTAACATTTTTAGCTCCGACGGGAATTACTCCTGAATAACTCAATGCACCATCTGTATAGGCTGCAATTGAAGTCGTTCCACCACCAATATCAATTAAAACACAACCTAGTTCTTTTTCTGTTCCTGAAAGAACTGCCTCTCCTGAGGCCATACCAGAAAAAATAAGGTCATCAATCTGAACCCCCACCTCATTAATTGCCTTTTTTACATTTTTAATTGCTGCGGAGCCCGCTGAAACTATGTGTGTGTCAACTTCGAGTCTCACTCCACTCATTCCTACAGGGTCACGTACCCCAGTCTCGCCATCAACAATATATTCTCTGGGCATAACATGAATAATCTCTCGCGAGGTTGGTAGAGAAATTGCAGAGGCAGCTTCAATAGCTCGATCAACGTCATTTTGGTTTATTTCTCCATTTGGTTCGGAAATTGCAACTACTCCATGTGAGTTCTGGGAATGAATATGGGCACCCCCTAGTGCTACATAAGCCGACTCGAGATTGTAACCTGCCATCCTCTCCGCAGCCTCAACTGAGGAAATTACTGCTTCAACTGCTTCTTCAATATCTACTATTTGTCCTTTTTTAATTCCACGAGATGGAGAGGAAGCAGCTCCCATTATATTAATTGTGGTTTCCAAACTAATGGGGTCTGTTACGACCTGTGAAATTAAAGTGGCAATTTTATTGGATCCGAGTTCTATTCCAGCTATAATTCTTGATTTATTCATATTTTATTCTTGCACTATCCTTAATACAGGGTTTTTGTACCTCATGTCAATCTGCGAATATGTTCCGAGGTAATCGGTTGTAACTTTTGTATATATCAATCTAAATGCTCCAAGCAAAACTTCAGGTTCGCTTTCGCTCCTTATTGGAAATATTACTCTAACACCGGTAGGCATATCAACAACCAAAGCATCGTTCTCAATCGTACCATATAAAACTTGATACATCTGATTAATACCAAACATTAAATGTGATGCAAATAAATTATAATCTTCAATTGGCTCGCTCACTTTTTTTAATGGTTCAGAAGTAAAAACAGCGGGTAAGTTAGAACTAGTAGATTGCGAAAGAACGACCCCATTTTTATCAACCAAATCAAATACACCCGAAGAAATGTTTTTTATGGCAAAATAGGGTTTTTTAGAAATTATGTTTACAAGAATTGTATTGGGCAATTTAAATTGTGTAGAAAAATCAGAAACAAGTTGTAAGTTTTTTAAAACTTTTACAGTTTCCCTTTTTGCAACAAATAAATTTTTTGAATTTGATATACGAAGTTTAGAGTTTAATTCCTCCGGGCATTCCCCAAACTGGCTTTTGCATTCAATCTTAACTTTAATAAAAAAAGGGAAAATAAACAGAAAAATAATAATCAAGAAAGACAAAATATATGCAATCTTTTTGGTCATATATACTTTTCCAAAAGAGCAACAAGCTTTGTTGAAGCATTTATATCCGGGCTTACAATATCAGAAGTTTTTGAGATTATTTTTTGCCAGCTTTCTATAATCCGGCTTATTTCTTTGATTACAGTCTGTGGCGTTGCCTCCTTTTCAAGAAAAACTGTGGCAAGTCCAAAGCCTTGGGCATATTTTGCGTTCTTAACTTGTTCATTCATAAATGTTCTTGGAAGTGGAATAAAGATTGCAGGACGTTTAACATAAATTATTTCGGATACAGAATTTGCTCCGGATCTACTGATTATCAAGTCAGACTGTGAGTAATAACTACCCATTTCAAACGGATCAATAGATTCATAAACCTTGTAATTTTCTTTTAGGTGACTTGGTAATGATTCTCTAAAATCATTAACCATAACAAAATCGTTTTGGCCGGTTACATGGATTAATATAAATCTGGAAAGAAGAGTCTTAGCAATACCAACTATTAACTCATTAATAAAATTAGACCCGCGCGAACCCCCAATTACAAGTATTTTTGGTGTATTGGAAAGTAAGCTCTTGGGTTTTACATTTAAAACGTTTGCCATTAACGGATTTCCTGTAATTACAGATTTATTGCTGGGAAAATATTCCGCACTTTCTGGCCTTGCTAGCGCTATTTTTGTTGCAAAAGAGGAAACTGATATATTTGCACGACCGCCGACAACTGTTTGTTCATGTAGTATAACGGGGATTCTAAAAACCCACGACCAAAAAACAACAGGAACTGAAGAATATCCGCCAAAAGATAAAACTATGTTAGGTTTAATTTCCAACAAACTTCGAAAGGCTTCCATAAACCCTAAAGGTATTTTAAGAATTGAAGGGATTGTATGTCTTGTGAATTTGGTTTGGATTTTTCCGGCATTAATGGAGATAAATTTGACACCCATGTTTGGAAAAACCATTGATTCAAGAGTTCCAACTTTAGAGCCTTCCATGGCTCTACTTGAGCCCAGCCAATATATAAAAGCGTTTTTTAGGTTTTTAGTTTTTCTAATTTCCTCGACAACCGCTATGCCAGTTGTTGCCGCATGACCGCCAGTTAAGAGAATTTTAGGGTCTGTGTTTTTCATGATTTGAATATCGGCTTACTTTGAGTCTTCGAAAAACAAGCTTTGCTTATATTTAAGAGTATACCGCATGCAGAAAGTATGGTCACAAGACTACTGCCTCCATAAGAAATAAATGGTAAAGGTATACCGGTTAAAGGAACGAGCGCTACCATTGAAGCGATGTTTAAAAAAGCCTGTCCGGCTACCCAAACAGTTATACCCGTTGCAAGAACTCTAGAAAAAGTATCAGGTGCATTTTTTGCAATCATTAACCCTTTATAAAGAAAGTATCCAAAAAGAAAGATAACAATAGAAGCACCAATCAAACCCAATTCCTCCGCAATTACAGCAAAAATTGAATCGGTTGAACTCTCAGGAAGGAACAAATATTTTTGCCGTGAAGCTCCAAGCCCTACCCCAAATATTCCACCGGACCCGAGTCCAAGTAAGATTTGACGAATATGATAAGACGCCCCAAGCGGATCGCGCTCAGTTTGCAAGAAAGTCAAAAGACGTTCCTTTCTATATGGGGATATTAAAATTAGACCAAACGTCCCCAAAGCTCCGATAATTAATGCACCAGAAAAATAGACCAAGTTGATTCCAGAGATAAATATTTCACTTAAAGCAATTATTGAAACAGTAAGTGTTGTGCCTAAATCAGGTTGAAGCATAATCAGCCCCGATACAATTAGAACAGGTAAAAAATAAGAGGCTGCACTTTTGTTTTTCGATGCAACTTTGGCCAAAAACATAGCCAAACTGAGTTTAATTAGTTCCGAAGGTTGAAAACTAAAAAAACCTGCATCAATCCAGCGCCGTGCTCCAAGTGCTGTAAAACCAAGCCGGGGCAAAAGTACTAGAACTAAAAGAAGTAGGGATAATAAAAAAAATGGAGTTGCCAACTTTTCCCAAAATTTATAGTTAATTTTTGAAGTTACAAAAAGAGCAACTATACCAACACCAGCCCAAACAAGTTGCTGCTTAAACAGGTAAAATTTATCTCCGTAAGTATTTAAAGCCTGTGGGGCTGAAGCATCAGCTACAGCAATTAGCCCTATAAAAACGAGGACAAAAATCAGAATAAATAAGCTATGGTCGGCGTAAGTTTTTTGTTTGGCAAGTTTAATTTTTCGCACATTACTAGATTGTAGAAAGCCATAGTCCAAAAATAGAGAGCATGATTCCTAAAAGCCAAGCCCTCATTACAATCTTAGGTTCTTCCCAACCTTTGGCTAAAAACGCATTGTGTGCAGGAGCTATAGAAAAAAACGGGCGACCGCGAAACTTCCAAGACATGATCTGAATCGCCGAGGAAGCAACTTCAAAAATAAAAATTCCACCCATTACAATCAAAGCTACAATGCTTCCGGTAAGAAGTCCGATTACAGCAAGTGTTGCCCCAAAAGAAAGAGCACCGGTGTCCCCCATAAAAATTCTGGCCGGCCAAATATTAAAATATAAAAACGCAAGAAGTGAACCAATCCAAAGCGCAATAAATAAAGAAAGTGGAGTATCAAGGTGCCCCGCAACTATTATTCCAAAAGCAGCAAGACATATTAAAAGAAGTCCGGTAGCTAGTCCATCCAAGCCATCAGTAATATTGTAAGCATTTGTAAAAGAAACAATTACAAGTGCAGATAATGGAACGTACCAAAAACCCAAATCAATTACGCGTCCTAAAAGCGGGATGTGAATTATATGTATCCCTAAGTTATTGTAAATCATAAACCCAACAATAAATGCCAAAATCCATTGAAGAATAAATTTCTGTCTTCGTCTAAGACCAAACCATAAGCCAAGAATTCCTTTAGTTGGCTTTGTGAATAATTTTAGAAAATCATCTGAAAGTCCAAGGATGCCAAATGAAATAAAAGTGAAAAATATTATAGTTAGCTCTGAACGTAAACTATAAGAAGTTTTAATATATACCCCTAAATGTGAAGCGAGCGGAAAAAGAATCGCAAAGAGTATGCTAACGAGCGCGATAATAATTACACCGCCCCCAATTGGGGTTCCAGCTTTTATGTCGTGCATCTTATCAAAAAGCGGAATCTTACCACGCTTCGGAGCTTCCGCCCTCCTTGTGAAACGAAGTTTATATAGTAAATTAATAAACGGAACTATTAAAACCGAGGAAATAAGAAAGGAAAATATAACGAGCCCCAAGGCTAGGGGTAAAAAGTTAGAAGTATTCATATCCTCGTGAAAACTATTATACTACACAAGGGTATCAACAAGCTTATCAAGGCCAATCGAACGTGAGCCTTTGATCAAAATATAATTGCCATTCTTTAAATATTGGGTTATCAATTTACGCGCAGATTTTTCATCATCAACTAGAACGGTTTCGGTATTTTTAGAGCCATTTTTTATTTCTTCAATTAAATATTTTGAAGCTTTTCCGACGGCTATAATTCCACTAAAGCCCATCTTTGCAATTACTTTCCCAATCTGACGGTGAGAAGACTCCTCATATTGTCCAAGTTGTTTCATATCTCCAATAACTGCATACATTTTTTTGTCTTTAGCCATCTTTCCAAAATAACTCAAGGAACTTAGCGCAGCTTCCGGGTTATTGTTATAGCTATCATCAAGAATAATAGCACCTGACTTGTGATGCAAAACAGAAAGTCTATGTTTTGGCTTTTGATAGTTTTTTATTCCAGTTTCTATGCTTGCACTATCTATTCCCAAACCTACGGCAACAGTTAAAGCAATTTCTGAGTTTTGAATAATTGGGTCACTAATGATCTTAAACTTTAAAACTCTTGCTTTAATCTGACTTAATATTGATTTTGAAATATAACTTTCATTCAGAACCGCGACTCCATTCTTAGAAAGGCCTAAGACTAATTTACTTTTTTCTTTAAGTACACCATCAACATCCCCAAAAAATTCCAAATGCGTTGGAAAGATGTTTGTTATAGCGGCGACATCAGGTACTGCCATCCATAAATAAAAATCCATTTCTCCCGGATATTCAACGCCCATTTCTAAAATCAAATATTTTGTGTCAATTCCTGCTCTTAAGATTGTATTGGGGATGTTGTAAACAGGATCAATACTTTCCCTTGACCAAACAGTTCTTCCAACATGTGAACAAATAGACGCAAGCATTTGGGTTGTGGTTGTTTTACCCGAACTTCCTGTTATGCCAATTACTTTTATATCGGTAAATTTTCTTAAAAACTCCAGATATTTTTTAGCAAGCCTTCTTTTGATAGGGTGTATAAACCAATTCGAAAAAAAATGAATAACTATTTTTAATGGATTTTTATCTATTAAAAGTGGCAATTCAAAAACATCTTCATATGGAAGTTTCGGTGTCACCCACCACTGTAGGATTGGATTAACTTTCTTCATACGATTATTCTGGGAAGAAGCGGGTTGATTCTCGCTACTACTTCATAATTAATTGTACCAATTTTTTTAGCCCATTCATCCGCAGAAACTTTTAGGCCATCTTTATTGCCAAGCAACGCCACTTCATCTTCAAGTTTTACATTTTTAACATCTGTAACATCAATCATGATCATATTCATGGCCACCCTGCCAACAACGTTTGCATAACTTCCGTTAATGATTACTCTGCCAATATTTGAAAGTCTTCTATCGTATCCATCTGAATATCCAACTGGAATTACTGCAATTCTTGTCTTCCTGGTTGCAAACCAGGTTCGCCCATAGCCAACCGATTCCCCCACATTAATATACTTAATCTGTGCAACAAGGCTCTTCCAGGTTAAGACAGGCTTCAAATCAAGATCTCTTTTTTGTGCCAAAAGTGACACTCTTGTTTCTAACGAAGACCACCATCCATAAATTCCAAACCCAATCCTTACCATCGAAAAATGTGTTTCGGGATACAGTAATGTACCTGCTGATGCAGCACTGTGAATAAATGATGGATGGAAACCCTCCCCATGAATAACTCTAATCGCTTTTTTGAACTCAGAAAGTTGAGCCATTGGAAATGTCGAATCGAGCGTGTCCTCTATATTAGCAAAGTGGGTTGATACCCCCTCCAGTAATAAATAGTCTCTATGGTTTTTAATAAACTTAAGGAATCTTAATAAATCCTTTATTTGAATACCCTGTCTATTTAAACCAGTTTCAATTTTTAAATGGATTTTGGCAGGTTTGTTCAATTTGAGAGATAGAATTCTTTTTATAGTCTCCATGTTGTAGACAACAAACGAAATATCATTTTTGATTGCGACCGAAAGATTTATTAATGTTATATATCCAAGAACTACTATTGGGATGTGGGAATCTATTTGACGAATGGTAAGGGCTTCATCAATACTGTCAACAGCAAAAACGTCAACTTTGTCTTTCAAAAGTAAAATTGTTTCTTTAAGACCGTGACCGTAAGCATTTGCTTTTACAACAACTCCTAATTTTACATTTTTTCCAATACATTTCCGAAAAACATTAACGTTAGAAATCAAAGCTTTTTTTGAAATCTCAACCCATATCTTGAACCCATTATCCTTAGATTGCATATCCGATTATCATATCCAAAAGTTTGGAATAGTCAATTCCGGCAGCTTTTGCCGCTTTAGGTAATAGAGAGGCTGGTGTTAAACCCGGGCTTGTATTTATTTCGAGAACAATCGGGTATTTACCATCTTTTAATATAAAATCTATCCTCGACACGCCTTTACAACCAACAGCCTTATAGACTTTAATAGCCATTTCTTTAACCTTTTTGGTTAGTTCAGGAGAAATTCTGGCGGGAACAATTTCCAGGGCACCCTTGTCGGTATATTTGGATTTATAATCAAAAAAATTTCCTTTTAAGGCTTGTATTTCGATTACAGGTAAAGCGATTGGATTTTTGTTCCCCAGAACTGCACAAGTAAGTTCTATTCCTTCAATATATTCGTCAACCAAAGCAATCTGACTATATTTAAGAGCAAGATTAAGAGCCGACCTTAAATCCTTTGTTTGTTTAACTAGCGATGCACCCACAGACGAACCCTGATCATAAGGTTTTATAAAATATGAGGGTTTACCAAGGTTGGAGGATACTTTTTTAAGACTCTCACCTTTTTCAAACGTAACAAACTTTGGAATAGGAATATTTTCCGAAACCATTATTTTTCTAAACATGACTTTATCTATCCCAATTGAAGATGCTAAAACTCCCGGTCCTGTGTATGGGATTCCAAAAAGGTCTAGCATTCCTTGAACCGTGCCATCTTCACCGAATGGACCATGCATTGCGATATAAACAACGTCGGGTTTTATTTTTAATATTCCTTCAATCCCCTTTCCAGATTTTGGTATAGGAAGGGGAATAACTCTATATTTATTTTTATCAAGTTGTTTTACGACTTCTTTACCCGAAATCATCGAAACATCATGCTCAGGGGACTTTCCACCCATTAGCACAGCAACTTTAATTTTTTTGTCCATTTAATGTATTGACTGCGGATTTAAATTGATTTCCACGGTCCTTGTAATTTTCAAACATATCAAAACTGGCAGCAGCTGGGGAAAGAATTACAACGCCACCTTTTGGTGTTATCTCAAACGCTTTTTTAACAATTTCTAGCATTGTGGAGGTTCCTAAATCCAAAATATTTTTATTGATAATGTATTTTTTAATTTGATCTCTAATCAAACCAATTAAAATAATATTTTTGACATTTTCTTTTTGAGAAACAACTTTTCCGAGTTCCGAATAATTCAAACCTTTGTCAGATCCCCCAAGTATTAAAGTTTCCGATTCTGTAAAAGAATTAATTGCAGCAATGGTAGGCTGTGGTCCAGTTGCAAAAGAATCATTGTAGAAGGTAATATCGTCGATAGTATTAACTAATTCTAAACGATGCTCTAGACCCTTAAAGTTCCTGACAACTTCTAGAATTTCTTCATCATTTATTCCCAAAATTTTTCCAACTGAAACGGCAGCTGCAATATTTTCTAGATTATGTTCTCCACGAAGAAGCAAGCCGGTTTTAAATTTGTCTTGCAACTTTGGTTTGGAAAAAAACACAATTTTCGCTTTTGTAAGTTTTGCAAAATTTTTCGATGATTCATATTCCTCGTTTATCACAGAAAAATCATTTATGGATTGATGACTTACGATATTCTTTTTAGCATTAACGTATTCATCCTGATCTTTATGCCAATCCATATGGTCGGAGGTAATGTTTAATACAACCGCAATATGTGGTGAGATATTTAAATCGATTAACTGAAAAGAAGACATCTCAAGTATTACCCATGAGTCCTTTGTGAGTTTTGGTAAGAGCTCTAAATATGGTTTGCCAATATTCCCTGCCAAATAAACATCCTTTTTAGCCTTTTTAAGAATTTCATAAATTAAAGTGGAAGTTGTTCCTTTACCTTTTGTGCCAGTAACACCAATTATCTTTGCTGGACAGTTTTCAAAAAATATTTTTATAGGGCTGGTTATTGTTATTCCACTTTTTTCAGCCTCAACAATCTCTGGAAGGAAACGATAAACTCCAGCAGAGCGAACAATTACATCAAAGTTCTTTAGATTTTCCAAATAATTTTCATCAAATTTTTTATCAAGAACTGCAACTTTCGCTTTTTCTGTTTGCAAAAATTTTTCAACATCCTGACCCTCAATTCCATATCCTAAGATAGCAACTTTTTTGTTTAGATAATTCATAACTAAAAATTAATTAACTGGACTTCCCTTTCTAATTTTATATTAAACTTTTTATAAACGTCTTCTTTAATTTTTTCTGAAAGTTCCAATACTTCCTTTGCACTAGCATTTCCGCTTTTATTAACCAATATTAGAGCGTGTTTTGAAGATACCGCAGCAGATTTGTAAGATTTTCCTTTCCACCCCGACTGCTCAACTAACCAAGCTGCCGATATCTTAAATTTATCTTCAAAAGGAAATGTACTAAACCCAGGAAATTTCGATTCTAGTTTTTCTTTTTCAGATAAACTGATTATTGGATTTTTGAAGAACGAACCCGCATTTCCAATTTCTTTTGGATCCTCCAATTTATCTTTCCTTACCTGTAAAACTGCATCTCTGATTTCTAAAAGTGTTGGATTCTCTTTTGAAATGTATTTTTTAAGTGAGTCATAAGTTACTTTTCCAAATTTGTTTTTAGAAAGCTGAAGAGTGATGTTGCATATTACATACTTTTGCCAAAAATCCTTTTTCTTAAAAACACTTTCTCTATAGCCAAAATCACAATCTTGATTATTGAAAGTTATAAATTTTTCATTTTGAATATCGTAGGCTTCTAGGCTAACGAAGGTGTCTTTTAATTCGACTCCATAAGCACCAATATTTTGAATTGGGGCGGCCCCGACTGTTCCAGGAATCCCAGAAAGAGCCTCAATACCTTGAAGATTTTTATTAACTGCTTCATTAACCAAAGTATCCCAGTTAACACCCGCTTCAGCAGTTACCTCACCCGATTCTCTAAATTCAACATTTTTCCCAACATACTTTAAAACAGCTCCATCGAAGTTTTTATCCGAAACTAAAATATCAGTCCCGTCTCCCAATACAAATAGAGGTAGTTTTTCCTTTTTTATGAGTTTAACTGCACTTTCTAATTCCTCTTTGCCTGTTATCTTGATATATTTTTTAATTTGTCCACCAATTCTAAAAGCAGTTACCTCCGAAAACTTTACCGGAATAAGCTCAGAGATTTGCCTTGCCCATAAATAACTTTTACCCGCGCCCATTACAAGAACAACGTCACCCGGTTTTAATTCCTTAGATAAAATATTTTTAATTTCTTCAAAAGATTCATACCCAATAGCTTCAGATTTTTCTGAGACTTTGGCAATCAGCGCCGGGGTAATACCAAAGGTTTCAGCGTCGCGTGCTTTAAAAATAGGTCCAATCAAAACTTTGTCGGCAGCATCAAAAACATTTTTATAGTTGGAAAGCAAAGCTTTGGTTCTAGCAAAACCATGGGCTTCAACAATTGCCCAGATTCTATTTTTGGGATATTTTTCTCTTACACCCAGCAGGGTGGTAGCAATTGCAGTTGGATGGTGGGCGTAGTCATCATATATTTTAATATCATTATTATCAGAAATTAACTCCATCCTGCGACTAATTCCATTAAATTCCTCTATCGATTTTATAATTTTATCATCGGAAATACTTAATGCTTTACCCAAAAGAAAAACCATGTTTGCATTTTTTTGATTATGTTTTCCAAAAACTTTTAAATTAAATTCCCTATTCAAACTATCTTTTTCTGTAATCAATATCTTTTGTCCTGTTAGGTTTTTTATGAATTTATTAAAACTTTCTTGAACCTCTTCTTTGTTTTTAAAAAAATCAGGGTGATCAAATTCAATATTATTAATAATGGCTATATCAGGTTTATAGTTTAAAAAGTTATTATTAAATTCATCGGCTTCAACAACTGCATATTCCCCATTTCCAAACCTAGAATTGCTATTCCACTCAGGGACTATTGCTCCAAGAACCACAATTGGGTCAAAACCGTTATCGATTAGAAGCTTGGCCGCCATCGCGGTTGTAGTCGACTTTCCATGCGTGCCAGCAATGCAAATTAGTTTTTTATCCTTTAATAAAATTTTTCCTAAAAACTCCTGCCACGTGATTAATTTATTTTGTTTTTGTGCTTCGGTTATTTCTGGGTTGTTACTATTTTGATAAATGACTGCAGGGCTAACTACTACCAAGTCGGCATCTTTTATATGTGTAGCGCTATGCCCTTTTAGAATATTCTTGCCATAGGCGGTCGAGTCTTCCAGGTCGCAACCTGAAACCATATATCCCATCCTTTCAGATAGTTGTGAAACTCCAAACAGGCCGCTTCCGCCAATACCAACAAAATGTACTCGTTTAATTTTTGTATGCATTTAATTTAACTTCCATTTTCTGTTTTGCTTTTTCAAGTTCTTCTCTAGTATTGACGCCCTGCCATTCATCAGTATTTGGAAGTTTGACGGCATCCACTTTTTTATCTTGATCTATAGCCATTTTAATAAGTTCGACAAGATAATATTCACCGGAAACAGGACTTTTAGAGACATTTTTCAGATTTTTCTCTAGCCAATTTCGATTAAAAATATATAGTCCATCGTTTACTTCTTTAATTTCCCTTTCCTCATCTGTTGCGTCTTTTTCTTCTATAATACTTACCAGGTTTCCGTTTTTATCCCTGACTATTCTACCCAAACCACGGGGATCATCCTTAACCAGCGTAATAAATGTCAAAACAGACCCTGATCTTTTATGGCTTTCGAGTACTTTAGATATTGTTTTTGGCGTATAAAAAGCAGTGTCATCGCCATAAAGAATCATCACATTATTGGATTTTTTTGATAGAATCGACATTCCACTCGCTGCAGCATCAGCGGTTCCACCTTTCGGATTCTTTTGAATTGCAATTTTGATTGGGCCTAAAATCACCTTTTCTATCTGATTTCTTCTAAAAGATAAAACTGTAATAACTTCCCCAACCTTAGCATTTCTCAAATTTTCAATGCTATAAGAAATCATGGGCCTTCCACAAATTTCATGAAGAATTTTTGGAATATTCGAATGCATTCTCGAACCCTTTCCTCCAGCTAATATAATTGCAGAAATGCTATCATCTTTTTCCAAATAATTTTTAATTATTTCTTGATCACTCCATGGATGCTCCCAACCTTTGAATGCCATACTCGTTTCATGCCCCTTACCTAAGATTGCAACGGTATCGCCGTTTTTGGCAATCGATAACGCATACGCAATTGCCTCACCGCGTTCCGGTATACAAACAAAATTCTTTGCATCCTTTTTCATTAATCTAAAAATATCTGTCAAATTTTCGCTTCTTGGATCCTCAGCTGTAAAGATTGAAAAGTCAGCCAGTTGCTCTGAAATTTTGCCCATTTTTCGGCGTTTTTTATGATCCCGCTCTCCGGCGCACCCAAAAACTGCAATAAGTTTTCCTTTGGTTTCTGTACGTAAATGTTTTAAAACTGCCTCTAGAGAATCTGGTGTATGAGCAAAGTCAACAAAAATTTTTAGCCCTCTTGAGTTCTTGATTTCTTCCAGTCTTCCTTTTGGTAATGTAAAAGAATCAATTGATCTAATTGCTTGAGAATTGGTGACCCCTAGTATTTCAGATACTTTAATAGCAGCTTCAAGGTTCAAGTTATTAAATTTACCAGGAAGTATATTTAACTTTGTGTCTTTTGGTGCGACAACTGAGATTTTTGCAGATTTCAAAAAAGACATCTTAACCCTTTTATATTCCTTAAAAGTCTTGTGATAATCCAAGTGTTCCGGGGCAATGTTGGTTAAAACCCCAATTTCAAATTTAACTCCCGAGACCCTTTTTTGATCAATTCCATGTGAACTAACTTCAATTACAGCGTATTTACATCCAGAGTCTACCATCTCACCCAGGAATTTATGAAGCGATACTACATCGGGGCTAGTAATGTGAAAGCCCGTATCGATCTCCCGCTCTCCTATCTTGGCTACAATTGACGAAATAAGACCAGTTTTTTTACCTGAGGCATTAAGAATATGATAAATGAGATGTGAGGTTGTAGTTTTACCTTTAGTTCCCGTTACTCCAATAATTTTAATTTTCTGGCTTGGATTACCGTAAAATTCAGATGCATACTGCCCAAGAGCCTTCCTTGAATCTGGAACTTGAATATATTCCACTTCAGCAGGTAACTTTAGATCTTTTTCTCCAACAACTATTTTTGCTCCATTCTTTATAGCTTCTTTAATGTAATCATGCCCATCAGAAGTGAGACCGGTAACAGCTACAAACATAAAGCCGTTCCTGACAGATCTGGAATCAGAAGTTATACCTTCAAATTTATGCATCTTCGTCTGCTCTTTTAATCTCCGCGCCGAGCGAGACAAAGCGGCTTTGAATATTCTCGTAACCTCGCTCAACCATTTCTATATTTTCTATCTCACTTCTTCCATTGGCAATAAGCGCCGCAAGAATAACAGAAATACCAGCTCTTATATCTTTACAAAACAATCTATCACTCATAAGTGGGGTTGGGCCGCTTACAACGACTCTGTGTGGGTCAGCAATAAAGATATTCGCTCCCATAGAAATAAGATCGTCTACAAAAAACATTCTCCATTCATACATCCAATCATGGCAAAGCACTGTTCCTTCGGTTTGTGTAGCTAAAACTATGAATGGGCTCATTAGGTCGGTTGGAAATCCTGGCCAAGGACGAGTCTGAAACTTGCGCCTGGAAGCTACCAGTTTTGATGGTAATACTCTTAGTGAATTCTTACCGACTTCAAATTTAACGCCCATGTTACTTAAATAACTTAATATCATTGAATAATCTTCTGGAACAAAGTCAGTTATTTCGATATTGCCTCCTGTAATTGCTGAGGCTATGGCAAATGTACCACCTTCAATGTGATCTGGTGAAACTTTATATTCAGCTCCACCGAGAGAAGATTTGCCAGAAATAGTTATAGTATTAGTGCCACTACCGTTTATTTTTGCTCCAATTTTAGTTAAATAATTGGCTAAATCGCTAACATGGGGTTCTGTAGCTGCATCTTCAATAATTGTAGACTCAGGAAGAGATGAGGCCAACATTAACCCCATTTCGGTAGCAGTAACTGAAGTTTCTTCTAAAAAGATTTTGGAAGCTTTTGGCCTTTTCCACTCCAAAAAGAACCTGCCATCTTTACGGGTTATTTCAACACCCATCTTCTGCATTAGAGAAAAATGAGTGTCCAAGAGTCTTTCTCCAATTTGGTCACCTCCGGGTGGGGTAATTATTGCTTTACCAAACTTAACAAGAAGAGGTGCCGCAAGAACAACTGAAGCCCTAAATTTAGAGCATAAATCAGGGTCTGGATCGAATGAATTTAAAGTGGAAGGGTCAATACTAAGCACATGGTCTTTGTACTCAACTTTTGCCCCAAGACTGGCAACAAGCTCAACCATAATCGAGACATCGGAAATATTAGGCACGTTTGTCAAAACTGACGGAGAGTTGCCCAAAAGGGTAGCTGGAATTAGCTTCAAAGCTGAATTCTTATTGCCTGAAAGCTTAACTGTCCCCTCTAATTTATTTCCTCCTGTAACAATGAATTTGGACATACTAGCGTATATTGTACCATTTTTGGTCAAAAAACGGCCAAATTAACCATATAGATTAAGGGTCTGGCTGAACTCCTAAATATGGAAAAAGGTCGCGGGCAATTGCATACCATAAAGGGGCCGCGGTTTCTGCCGCCCACGGTGAAGTTTGGGGAGACTGAAGAGTTACAAGCATTACAAATTTTGGATTTGTGACAGGCGCAAAACCAATAAAAGAATGATTTGTATTGGTTAGATCGTAGTGCCCGGCCACGGGAATTTGTGCAGTACCAGTTTTTGCAGCAACTGTAAAACCAGGAATCTTCGTCCACTTGGCTTCACCTAAATTTGCAGCATCAGCCATCATTTGAGCAATTTCCTGAGCTGTATTCTCACTAATTACTCTGGTTGAGGCGGGTGGATCTATTTTTTCGCGCCAATCATCTCCCCTAATCTCGGTAACCACATGGGGACTAGGTAAGTACCCTCCATTTGCGATAGCAGAAACCGCGCGAACCATTTGAATACCTGTAACGGCAATTCCTTGCCCAAAAGTGGTTGTGTCTAAGTCTACGTTGCTCCAAGTACCCTTTTTTCTTATTGGAGGGGCGGCCTCTCCTTGTAAATCAATTCCACTTAGAACCCCTATTCCAAATTTGTGTAGATAATCATACAGTGAGTCTGCGCCCATTTTTTGCCCAACAAAACTCATACCCACGTTGTCTGAATCTACGATAACATCGGTCATTGTTGAGTCTGCCTTGTACTTATTATTCCAAGTTTTAATTTGATATCCATCCACATTAATAGGCCCACCACAGATATCGCATTTTGTATCCGGCTTTACAACACCAGAATCAATACCAGCAGCCATCACCAAAACCTTAAAGATTGAACCTGGTTCGAACGAGTTAGAAATGACAGGATTTCTAAATACGTCATTGCCATAATCTTGATATTTTTGAGGGTCAAAGGCGGGATATGAAGCCATCCCAAGTATGGCACCGGTATGAGGATCCATTATCGTAACGCCGCCGCTTTTAGCACCATATTTTAGAACCCCAGCTTCAAGATTCTTTTCAATTGAGAGCTGTATTCTTTTATCTATACTTGTAACTATATCCACTCCATTAATTGCATTCACCTCTTTATTCCCTCCCAAAAGGATTGGGGTACCCCTAGCGTCTTTTTCCTGACCCATAAAGCCTGGTTTTCCGCTTAAAGGCAGATTGTAATAGCCTTCCAGACCAAAATATCCCAGATTATTACCATCTTCATTTTTACCAACAAAACCAAGAAGCTGTGCTGCGGATGATGCTTCAGGATAAAACCTGCCTTCTTGTTCTACAAAACTTAGTCCAGTTATACCCAAAGCTTCAATGTTTTTCTTAATATCATCTGAGACCTTTTGAGCAAGCAAAACCCAAGAAGTAGATGGTTTTGATAATAAATTAAAAATTCTTTGTGTTTCAGCAGAGACTGAAGCTATATTTTCCGAGTCTTCCACTAAAAATGGTGCCAATCTTTTAGAAACAGTTAATTTATCTGCCATTTGTTTTGGGTTTGCCGTTATTTGCCAAACATTATTTCTTATTACCCAAAAACTACCATCTGACGCCAAAATGTTTCCGCGGGGTGCTGAGGTTATTGTTGATGAATCGTATTGGCCATGCGCTTTTTGGGAGAGAGATGCACCCATTACTACCTGCCAATGAAATAATCTAATAATTAACCCTAAAAAAAGCAAAAAGAAGACGATTAGAAGCGTCCGTATTTTTACATTCATTATTAAGGTAATCTCGCAACAGGAATTCTACCTGAAACATAAACCAAATTACTAACTTTAGTAAATCCCATTTCGATACTTTTTTCCTGAAGCGAATTAACAGACAAGTTCTCCACCAATTGTGTCTCCAACTCTCTTTGTTGTACTAAAAGAGCCGATTCCTTGTTTTGAATTCCAGCAACTTCCGCTCCGGTTGAAGCAGATTGAATAGTCATAAATATCGAAAGAACTGCCAATACTCCACAGATACCTGAGAGCAAATAAACTCTCAAGCTTTTTAGATTTATCTTACTATCAACTTTAATTTTATTTCTTGTCATATTATGTTCTTTGCAAAATTCTCATTTTAGCGCTTCTTGAGCGCGGGTTAGTGTTAACTTCTAATTCGGTTGGTGCAACATATTCACCTTTTTTATCAAAAAATTCTTTGACAATATCTTCCTCCCGAGAATGAAAAGTAATCACTACTAAATATCCATTCTTTTCTAAAAGCTTGTAAGCTTTCGGAAGTGTGTTCCTTAAATTATCAAGCTCACTATTGACTGCAATTCTTAAAGCTAAAAAGGGTAGGGTTGCTTCATTTAATGCAACCTTGCCTGTTTTTAAACCCCTACAGATTTCCAAAAAATCGGAAACTGTTTTTATTGGTTTATCTTCTCTAACTGCCAAAATCCTGCTACTTAGCCATCTAGAAGGACCAGGCTCCATTGTTACTTTAAATAAGTCTACTAATTGGTCTAGCCTTAAAGCATTTAATAAATCAGATGCTTTAACTCCTTGTGACTCGCGATTTAACCGCATATCAAGTTCAGTATCGGATGTTCCAAAAGAAAAACCACGGGTACTATCGGTTAAATGCAAATTAGATACCCCTAAATCGAATAATATTCCTGAAACTTCATTAAACCCATTTTCTTGAGCGATTCTATCGATATCTGTAAAATTTCCGTTAACTAATTTACAATTTCCGCTTTCTATATATGATTTGAGTCTATTTTCGGCAATCTTCAGCATTTCTGAATCTGCTTCAATTGCCAGAACTTGCCCGTTAGCTTTTAAAATCGCTTCAGTATGTCCGCCAGTTCCAAGTGTTGCGTCAATATATTTGGCTTGATTTTTAATGTGCAATTCTCTTACTACTTCGTTAACCATTACGCTCTCGTGGTAAGCAGAGCTTGCCACTCTTATACCATCGTGGTAAGCAGAGCTTGCCACTCCCATAGCATTGTGGTAGATGTTTGTCATTTTTTCTTCGCTAATTCGTCTATATATTTAGCTGCATCCTTTACCACTTCTTTTTCTTTAATATCCCAAGCTGTTTTGTCCCAAATCTCAATTTTTTCTCCGAGTCCTATAAAATAAACTTCTTCTACTACTTTTGAATAATCAAATAGTGGCTGTGGAATTACAATTCTGCCTTGATCGTCCGGAAAGACTTCGTAGGCTGAACCTAATACAAATCTTTCAGTGTCTCTGATTGGCGTAATTATTAATTCCTGTCCACCAGTTAACCTTTTATAAAGTGCATCCCAACCTTCTTTACCTACTAATACCAAACAACCTTCGTACCATCTTGCCAATATGTAAGTTTCTCCAAGCTGGGCTCTGAAGGGCGCTGGAACTGCTATACGATGACCGGAGACCACTTTTGTTTGATAAGTTCCTAAAAGCATGTGGATATATGTTTAGCATGGGCAGCTATTGGTGTGATGTAGTTATCACCACTTCTCACCATTAGAAACCATTTTGATATTATTTCACGATAATGTCAAGTACTTTTACACGTATACAAATAGTATGCATCTTAAGAGTAAAGTATTAGACAAACGAAGAATTAATTATTGAGCTAATTTCCCTGAGTGAGGAAGAGCGTCTGAAGCAAAAACACCATAGCCATTCTGCCAAGCTACATATTGGGATGCGTCAGGTTGAGCAAAAGTAGGCATTGTTATAAAGAAAACCCCTTTTGCAATTTTATCCAAAGTATAGATAAATTTACCATCAACTGAAGTCAAACTAACTTCTCCCGATTGCAAATGGAAGTCAGAAGAAAGCTTACCTAAAGATTTACCGTTTCCATCTCTAAATATAATTGTTATGGTTCCGTGATTTACCCCTGCATCAAACCTAAACTTTCCCGAAGACTCAGACCCTAAAAGTAGATTTTTATCAACAGTACTACCCGTAAGTTTAATTGTTCCGGGAACACCCTGCTGACCACCATCACTGGTACTATATACGAGCAAATAATCCATTGAGGTGGCTCGGGCAACATTGATTTTTTGAACTTTAAAATCTAATAAATGGCCTAAAGAGTTCGGAATATTAACATCACTAACGGGAGTTAAGGTAACAACTGGCCATTCAGACTGTGCAAGTTCTGGAACAACTTCATCTTGGCTAGTAGTACCCGAAGAAGTTCCTTTAAAAGTTCTGGCTACAATCATTACAGCAAAAAGGACTATAAGAACCGCGCCTGCAATTAAAATTATGGGTAGATTTTTTTTCATGATATTCTAACAAGCTTTGCTTATAATGCGCTAGCAATATATCAAATTCATCCTCTGAGAAATTTATTTCGTTTAATTTCTATTTATAGAATTTGATAGTATCTCTATTTCAATCCATTCTGAAAGTATTCCTGAAGTTTGTCAATGTTTATTCTTTCCTGTTTTCCACTGTCTCGATCACGAACAGTTACAGTATTATCTTCAAGCGTTGTAAAGTCGACAGTAACACACCACGGTGTTCCAATTTCATCTTGTGCAAAATACCTTTTCCCAATATTCCCCCTATCATCCCAAACTGTAACAAAATTTTTCTTAAGCTCTTTATAAATTTCTCTAGCTTTTTCAGTAAGTTCGGGTTTATTTGCAAGAAGCGGAAAAACTGCAACTTTATAAGGCGCAAGGCGTGGGTTTAGTTTTAAATAAACACGCTCTCCATCTTCGGTGTACGAATCAATTAGAAAAAATAAAGTCGCGCGGTCGACCCCACCGGAAGTTTCAATTACCCAAGGAGTGTATTCTTCATTTGTTAAATTGTCATGATATTTTAAACCATGGTTACCTAAGTCATAGTCTCCCCTATGGTGAATTCCTTCCATTTCACTCCAACCAAACGGAGCATCGTACTCGATATCAGTAGCGTAACGCGCATAATGAGCCCTCTTTTCTGGTTCATGATCATGGAATTTAAGTTTTTTAGGATTTAGTCCCAAATCTTTATACCAATTGAGTCTTGCCTCCTTAAATTCATTAAATGTTTTTTCACTTTCTTTTTCATCTGGTTTTACAAAATATTCAAGTTCCATTTGTTCAAATTCACGGGAACGGAAAGTTAGGTTGCCTGGAGTAATTTCATTTCTGAAAGCTTTTCCAATCTGTGCAATTCCAAATGGAACTTTAACACGAGTCGAGTCAACAACATTTCTAAAATTAACAAATACACCCTGAGTGATTTCCCCTCTCAAATATGACTTTTCTTTAGGTTCTGTTGTCCCTAAAAGAACTTCGGTCATTAAATTAAACGTCTTAGCGGCAGTCCAGATGTTCTTCTCTTCATGAACTTTTTCATGGGCCGCAATTTCCTCTTCTTTATCAGCTCTAAATCTTTTATGACAAATTTTACATTCAACCAATGGATCTGTAAAAGCTTTCAAGTGTCCCGACTTTTCCCAAGTAGTAGGATTCATGATGATTGCGGCATCAATTCCAACAACATCTTCACGGCCATAAACCGTAGACTTCCACCATTCTCTTTTTAAATTATTTTTAAGCTCAACTCCAGCAGGACCGTAATCCCAAAAACCTTGATAGCCACCATAGATTTCACTGCCTTGAAAAATAAACCCACGGCGTTTTGCAAGAGAAGTGATCTTTTCCATCAAACCAGCATTAACATTTAATTCCATATTTGGATTATATCAGAACCCAATATACGAGTGTATAATTAGAAATTCTTATGTGGGAAAAGATAATTGGGAGCAAGATTTATACAGCTATATTCCTAGCAATAGTATTTTTTGTAGGTTTAGCGGCTACATATTTATTTCTTTCTTTCTCTAAAATATTTGTTAAAAATCCACTAAGAAATATTCTTCCAACTCCAAATGCTTATACTTTTGCTTCACCAAAACCAATCGAACAATTTGAACCAGAGCATCAGGAAAAGGGAACTTACAATATTTTATTTTTGGGTTACGGTGGCGCAGGGCATGAAGGTTCCCTATTAACAGATAGTATTATCCTTCTTCATGTAGATACCAATTCACACAAAGCGGCTTTTATTTCTGTACCCCGTGATCTTTGGGTAAACGGAAACCATAAGATTAATGCGGCAGGGATAAGTGGCTTTCAGGATTCCAAGCCAATAGTTACAGGTGTAACGGGACTCCCTGTAAATTATTATGTTTCAGTTGACTTTGGAGGCTTTACAAAAATAATTGACGACCTTGGTGGAATTACTGTTCAAGTTCCCGCGACTTTTGATGATCCATTTTATCCAATTACGGGAGAAGAGAATAATACTTGCGGAAAAACAGAACAAGAAATTAATTTACTTAAAACCAAATATTCAGGGTATTCTTTAGAAACACAGTTTACTTGCAGATATGAACACTTACATTTTGACAAAGGCGAAGTAAATTTGGATGGCGCTACAGCGCTAAAGTTTGCTCGTTCGCGACATGGAGATAGCGATTTTGGCAGGAGTTTACGTCAATTTGCAATTCTTGGTGGGATAAAAAATAAATTAATCTCTTTCCAAATGACAAGCAAGTTTGAAGAAATTGTAGGTACACTTTTGCACATAGTTAGAACAGATTTGGATCCCAGTATAATTAAAGCTCTTGTTCAAATTGTGGGAGACGTCAAAGCATATTCAATAAAACAAATACAATTAACAACTGATAATGTTTTAAATCAATCAACGAGTAATAATGGCCAGTTCATCTTAATCCCGAAATCTGGAAATTTTAATTTTTCAGGAATAAAAGAGTATATTAGTAGTAATATCAAATAAAATGGAAACTATAACTTTGGCAGGTGGTTGCTTTTGGTGTACAGAAGCCATATTTTCGCAGCTTAAGGGGGTAGCGAGCGTAACTCCCGGATACTCTGGTGGAAGCGTAGAGAATCCAAGCTACGAAGAAGTTTGTACAGGTAACACGGGACATGCGGAAAGTGTGCAAATTGTTTTCGATCCAAAAATTTTAGCATTAAAAGATTTACTTTATGTATTTTTTAAACTTCATGATCCAACAACTTTAAATCGCCAAGGCGCAGATACTGGCACACAGTACCGCTCTGCAATTTTTTATTCTTCTGAAACACAAAAGGAAATAGCAGAAAAAGCTGTTGAAGAAGCTAAAAAGTTTTATAGCGATCCAGTTGTAACCGAAATTACTAAATTTAGTAATTTTTATCCGGCCGACCCATCACATAAAGATTATTATTTTGCCCACAGAAATTCACCTTATTGTATATTGGTAATCGATCCAAAAATACAAAAACTTAAAAAGGAGTTTGGAAATTTACTTAAAAGTTAATCGGGTAGAATATATATGTCTTGCCTGGTTCCACTTATCCCAACTTTCTCCGCTTCGCCCCTTAACACTCTCTCTAGTGGTCTACAATTAAAACACCCACCTTTTGGGCACTTAAACTCTTCCTTTTCGCGGGCTTTCTTTATATCCTTTGCGATACTTAAAACTTTTTTGTAAGCATCGGTGGTCCTAGGCAACTTCTTTTCCATAACATCATCGTCGCGATCTAAATACCAATATGAAGCTTTAGTTACTTTTTTGGTTTGAGTATTGGTAGCCAACAGTAAATAAATAGGTAACTGAAGTGAATCGTCACTTTCTTCATTTTTTCCCGTTTTAAAGTCGATTATGTGAACCGAATCTGACTCTGGTAAATATTCCAGCCAATCGATTTTTCCGCAAAGAATAATATTGTCTTTTTCTGACAAATAATAATTAGGCAGACCCATTGACCCTGTTTTGATTTTAATTGCGGGTCGCATAATAGGCCCTGGGTTTTCCTGTAAATTAATAAGCATGGCGAGCCCCCTATCCCGATACTCCATTTCTTGGGTATGGTTTTTAAATCCACCCATTTTGCCGGTATATTTTAGCCAAACAGGATCCAACTTTTTAACTAAAGATATTTTTAGCCTCTCTTCAGTGGGAAGAGTCGCAAGTGACTCAATTACTTCATGAACAGCGCCACCCAAGGCAAGCGGTGGTGTTACAACCGTAATTTTATGTCCCGTAATTGGGTCTTTATAAACATTTCTTAAATAATAAGATCTTGGACATTTAATAAAATCGGATATGGAAGAGTGTGACACCCAAACTGCTGAATATTTGTCCTGGACCATTTTAGATTTTCGTAACAGAAGATAGGATTGAATTGATTTGGTCTAACATTGTTTGATCAGGAGTCGAGGGGTTTGTAATGTCAATTCGGCCAAACTCAGTTAAATCTCCCCACGCCCCATTTTGCATCTCACAAACTGTACGATTACCAGAGGGCAACAAACCAACCCTTAGTTTTGCTCCATCTGAAGTTGTAACCGAACTAAAAGCATTAAATTTGATACTCATTGCCTGGTCAGCGTCACCAGGGTAAACACATCCCTCCCCACCTAAAGCTGCTTGAGTAAAAACAATTTTATATTTGCCGCTTACCAAAGTTAACTTATCAATTTGACCCGCCACTGTGCCGCTAGTTGTACTTGTCCAAAGAGCTGGCAAATCAAGCGAATATGCCTTAAAAACTAAAACTCCACCAGCTTTAACTTTTGTAAAACTCGAAGATGGACTTGCAGATGGCTCAGTAGTAGGTTTAAGTGTGATATTGGAAACTTCCGTGTTTTGAACTGAAACAGCCTGAGGTTTATTAAAAGTTACAGATGGCAGCCACCCCTTAAAATAGGCAGTTACACCAAGCCCTACTACCAAAGCTGTTAGAATTATTGTTATTACGTATTTCATAAAGAATGCTATTTCGAAACATTGTAACCCGGTTTCCTTACAAAAAACAAGACAACACCGAGTATTAACAAAGCAAATCCTAAAATTTGCCAATAAATCACAACTTCACTTATTACAGCTGGAGCAATAATACTCACAAAAACAGAAACTACAGATGTGCTACCGGGCAAGCCCGATAAAATTGATTTTTGTATGCCGATTGCGACTTCCATTACAAAAAAGGTCAAACTCCCGGATAAAATAAATGCTATTCCAAGACTTATGAGTCTTTCGCCTTTTTTGATTAGTAAGAACAACAAAAATAGGATAAAAATGAGTAATAACGATGCGGCTATAAATCCGTTTGAGGATACTTTTCCAAACTGTGATATTTCCTTAAGTGGAATATTTTGATAGTCTTGAAAATTAAACTTAGTTAAAAGTTCCTGAAGAGGCATATCCGTTTTTAAACCATTAAGAGTTTTTGGCAATAAGTTTTTTGGTATTTTATCAACTGGAACATAAACATTAATCTGACTAGAAGTTCCATTTGCAAAACTTAAAACATTCTTTAGGTTTTTGTCGAGTACATCTTTGGTATTTTCTGGAGTTATTAAGTCGGTCAAAATTTTGACGTCGTTTTTATTACCGCCTTCTTTTCCAATTTGTGATTCAAATGAACTTTTACTAGCCGTTGCTAAACTTTGATAAGTATTGTGTTTTTGAAATGCATTTTGCCAGAAATTATAATTAAGAAGTTGAAACTTGAAAGTGCCCGACAATAGCTCACCTAAAAATAAAATTACAAAAAAAATTACTAATAAAATTTTGGCAGAGGTCTTCATTTCTCCAATGGAACAAACTCTAATGATAATGAATTTATACAGTATCTAAGCCCAGTCTTATCTTTGGGGCCATCGTTGAAAACATGTCCCAAGTGGGAGCCGCATTTTGCACAGGTCACTTCTGTTCTTGTCATACCAAGAGAATTATCTGGAATTTTCTTGATTGCGTGCGAGTCAGCCATGTCCCAAAAACTTGGCCAACCTGTACCAGAATCATATTTTTTATCACTCTTAAAAAGTTCCTGACCGCACACAGCACAAACATACATTCCAGTTGCCTTATTGTGAAGATACTTGCCACTCCCGGGTGGTTCTGTACCTTTTAGGAAACAGACATTGTAGGCTTCAGGAGAAAGTTGTTTTTTAGGGTCCACCATTTATTGTATCAAAAAAGACTATCTTGAAGAATAGGTTCCTTAGGTGGGTAAGTAAAATCAAGTTTTACTTCGTGAGTTTCATTCCAAAAATCAACGTACTTTAAAGAGCCATTCTTCATTGCATAATCATAAATCCTGGTTGTTATTTCAACATCCATTTCGCAATAAATTCTAAGTTTGGTCAAGCTTTCTGTGTCCCCCGCCACCCAATACTTTATCGCGTTTTCCCCTGAATCATTTTTTTTACTGCCAAGCGTTGCCTTTGCAAGTGAATCAAGCGAAACTCTTTTGCCCTCAACTTTTCTTATTTCGTCCAAAATATCAAAGTGTTTTAATTTTGACCAATGTGATGGAAGATATGGGGAGAGAGCAGGAATATCAAAACCAAGTGAGTTAAAACCAATTACCCTATCTGCTTTTTCGAATATTTTAAACATTTCCATGAAGTCCTTTTCCCAAAAGCTTTCCATTTTTCCTTCAATTTCATTCCCATTTTCGTCAACCGTTCTTGAGTAAACTGAAGTTATAGAAACTCCAAGTTTGCTGGCGTCAAAACCAGTTGACTCATCAAAGAATTTTTTAGTTTCAGTATCGAAAATCACCTCAAACATAATTCATATATTGTAGCTGAAGTTGGAAAAAAGGGGAAATCTTACCTAGAATTTCTCAATTGCTCCTTTAAAGGATCAAAGGTTGCAATTCCAGTATGTTTAGATTCACATTCATCCAAATTTAGAACTCCTCTTAAATGTTTTTCTTCATGCTGATAAAGTCTGGCTAAAAATCCATCAAACTTTTGCCTTTGAGATTTATTTTTAGAATCGGTCCATTCCATTTCTACCCAGTCAGGTCTGCCAACATCTGCATAAAAAATTCCAGAACTGAGGCAAAGTTCTTTGTAATAATTTAGTGTTTCAGAAACATTTACTATTTTTGGATTTATAAAAATTTCAACATTGTCATTTACAAATGTAGTAAAAACTGATTTATTAATTCCAATTTGAGGAGCAGCAAAGCCTCTTCCATAACCCGCAATTTTCCGGTATTGAAGAAGCACATCGCCAAGTTTTTTGCCAATTTTCAACCCTTCTTCAAATTTAACGGGTATACTAAATTCCCTTAGAGATGGATCACCTACATATTTAACTTCAGGGAGTTTATCAAGAACTTTTGAGAAAGTTTCGACACGACTTCTAATAATATCAATTTCTGCCATAGGTGCATTTTACTACTTTCTCAAAAAGTAGCTAATAATGAGGTGTGTAACAGCTTGTTAATACTAAAGCCAGGTCGGAGAAAATTCCATGTATACTATTGACATATGCAACTAAGTTGCGTATGATAGAGGAATGAAATCCATTGAATTTGTTAATGAAATGAAAAGATTAAAAAAGCGAGTTACACCCGCCAGAACAAAAATATTTAAAATTGTTCACTCAGCTAAATCCCCTATTTCTGCAGATAAACTTGTAAAAGAGATTGGCGTAAATAAAACCACAATTTATCGTGATTTAGATCTCTTTCTCAAGAATGGCTTTATCGACGATGTTGATTTTGGTGACGGAATAAAGCGGTATGAGGTTAAAGAGGAAAGTCACCATCACCATTTGGTTTGTATGCAATGTAAAAACGTTCAGGATATAAGTTTTGAGGAAAATTTAAAAATAGAAGAACAAAAAATCGCAAGAAATAACAACTTTAAAGTAATAAAACATAATTTAGAATTTTTTGGCTACTGCCAAAATTGTATATGATGAAAAAACTATTCATTTTAATAATACTGTTCTTGGTTGTTGGAATCGGAGTTTATTTTGCATTATTAAAGAGTAGACCAGAAAGTGTTAATGACAATAAACTTCAAATAACTGCCTCTTTTTACCCATATTATTTTTTTGCAAGCCAAATTGGTGGAAACAAAGTGAACGTAGTTAACATTACTCCAGCTGGAGCGGAACCGCATGACTACGAACCGACTAGTGGTGATATTGTTCAAATTCAGACAAGTGCACTTTTAATTCTTAACGGCACAGTAGAACCATGGGGAAATAAAATTCAAGATGACTTAAAAGGTAAAAATACAAGGGTGCTAGTTGCAGGAAAAGGACTTTTTACCCAGAAAGTAGCAGATGAAAACGGAAAAAAATCAACAGACCCACACATATGGTTAAGTCCCAATTTGGCTAAAGCACAAGTTAAATCAATTTTAAATGAATTTATTCAAATTGATCCTGAAAATAAAAATTATTACACGGCAAATACTAATAAACTTCTAAATGATCTTGATAACTTAGATAAAGATTATAAAAATGGCCTGCGAACTTGTCAGAAAAAAGATATTGTTACTTCCCACGCCGCGTTTGGCTATTTAGCGGTTGATTATGGGCTCGTCCAAGTTCCAATTACCGGACTCTCCCCCGACGCCGAACCATCTCTAAAACAATTAGCAAACATTGCAGATTTTGTAAAGAAAAATAACATAAAATATATTTTCTTTGAAAGCTTAGTTAGTCCTAAACTTGCACAAACTTTAGCCTCTGAGACCGGATCTCAAACCATGGTTCTTGATCCATTGGAAGGTCTTACTCCCGATGCGTTAGTAAAAGGTGAAAATTATTTGACTGTAATGAGGCAAAACCTTCATAATCTAGAAGTTGCACTAGACTGCATTTAATATGATCCCCGATCACAGTAAAAATATTGTTGAAGTTAAAGATTTATCTTTTTTTTATGAAAACAATCTAGTTTTGAAAAACATAAATCTTAATATTCATAAAGGCGACTATATAGGCATAATTGGCCCAAATGGCGGAGGTAAAACCACACTTATCAAATTGATTTTGAACCTTCTTGAAGTTAAAACAGGGTACATCCACGTTGACTGTAAAAATGTTTCTTACGTTGGACAACACGCAAGCAGTATCGACCAAAAGTTTCCAATTACAGTCAGCGAAGTTGTAAGTCTGGGCACAGACAAAGATTCCGCGTTAAATTCAATGGATGAGGTCGGCATAAAAGAACTAAAAAATCGTATGATTGGCGAACTCTCCGGAGGGCAATTACAAAAGGTTTTTATTGCAAGAGCACTTGCACAAAAGCCAGAAATTTTATTTTTGGATGAACCAACTAGCGGGATTGACCAAGCATCGCAAAAAGAATTTTATAAACTTCTTAAAAAACTAAATCAGGAAATGGGAATTACACTTGTCATTATTTCCCACGATGTGGATATTATCAGTAAAGAGGCCACAGAAATTGCGGCAATTAACCAAAGCTTGGTATTTTACGGCAAAGCCTCCGAATTTATAAAGGAAGAGCACGGAATTAAATTCATTCACCATGATTAATTTGTTTCAATATGATTTTGTTATTCGCGGCCTAACTGCGGGCCTTATTATTGCAATCATTGCCCCAATTGTTGGTATTTTCTTAGTATTAAGGCGCTATTCACTTATTGCAGATACTCTTTCTCATGTATCTTTGGCTGGAATTGCTTTTGGTCTCCTTTTGGGCTTTAACCCACTTTTAACTGCAATAGGGGCCACCACAGTCTCTTCAATTGCAATTGAAAGGCTAAGGCTTTCCAAAAAAGTTTATGGTGAAAGTGCACTCGCATTATTTTTATCTGGAAGTTTGGCGGTTGCAGTAATTTTGATTAGTATTTCGCACGGATTTAATTCGACTCTGTTCAACTACCTATTTGGCAGTATCGCGACTGTTACTCAAAATGATATCTATACAGTACTTATTTTGGGCATAATTGTTGTGGTATCCATTGTAATTCTCTACAAAAAACTACTTTTTATTACTTTTGATGAAGATGCCGCAAAAGTCGATGGTATAAATGTTAGTTTAATAAACACAATCTTTATAATTTTAGCTGCCATAACAATTTCGCTTGCAATTCCAATTGTAGGAATTTTACTCATTTCGGCACTTCTTATTATTCCTGTTCTTACAGCACTTCAATTCAAGAAATCATTTATTCCAACAATTTTAATTGCCCAGGCAGTATCAGTTTTTTCTGTAATCACCGGAGTTGTTGTTTCATTTTACTTTGACCTTGCCCCAGGCGGAACCATTGTTTTACTTAATTTGATTATCTTTTTAATCATTAGTATTTTCTAAAATGAAAAAGCTTCTAGCTGTGTTTTTGTTTTTAATAGCATTGTTTTTCAATTCCACCAACATTGTCCGGGCGGAGGATGAATTCTTCAAAGCAAAAGTCACGGCAATAACAAATCAAGGACAAATAATAAATGATTCCGGAACCTTTCTCTACCAAGAAATAAATTTAAAAGCCCTTGATGGTGGTTTAAAAGATAAAACAATTAATATTTCTTATGGAAAAGACACAAACCTGACTGCGGCCCAATTATTAAATGTTGGTGATATCGTAGTAGTTGATAAAACCATGGGCTCGAATGGAAGTAACATATACCAAATTACCGATAGATATAGATTAAATTCAGTTGTTCCAATACTAATTTTCTTCTTCCTAATTGTCATTGGTTTAAGCCAACTAAAAGGCGTTGGGTCAATTTTGGGAATGTTCATTAGCCTTGGAGTAATAATTGGTTATATTGTTCCACAGATTTTAAAAGGCCAAAACCCACTAATGGTAAGTGTCGTGGGATGCCTTTTTATCATGATTACTACTATATATTTAGCACACGGTTTTTCTAGAAAGACTACTATTGCTGTAATTTCTACATTCCTAACTTTGGTTGGAACTGCAATCCTTGCTTCATTGTTTGTAAAGATGACTTTTTTGACTGGTCTTGGTAACGATGACGCATCTTCTTTAAGGTTCGGTTTAACTACAGCAAACATAGATTTTAGAGGACTTTTATTGGGCGGAATTTTAATAGGAACTTTGGGGGTTCTTGATGATGTTACAACTGGGTTATCTGCTTCTATTTATGAACTTATTAAGGTAAATCCCAAAATAAAATTTACTGAGCTATTTAAGTCCGGTCTTGCTATAGGCAAAGAGCATATTTCTTCTCTTGTTAACACACTTGTTCTTGCTTATGCAGGGGCGTCGCTACCTATATTTATAATTATTATTCTTAATCCAAACCACTACCCACTTTGGCTAATATTAAATGATGGGCTTATTATAGAAGAGGTTGTAAGGACGCTTGCAGGAAGTATTGGTTTGGTAGCCGCGGTTCCATTAACAACTCTTATGGCCGCATTTTATTTTGCCAAAATCCGCCGCCCAACTCTTTCTGAATAAATTTTCCTTTCAATTACTTCTTCCAAAACTTCATCGGGATTTGGTAAGGTTTGTCCATGCGGCCAATAACCCATGATCCTTAAAAGATTTGTAACAAAATTAAGCCTTAGTTCTTTTAATTTATTTTCTGTTTTCAATTTATTAAGTGAGGATAGAATTAAATTAAAAAGCTCGTGATTTTGCTCGTTTTCGTGAGTAATTTTGCCAACTACCTCCATAAGGTAGTAGGCGAGCGTAATTTTAGGCAGGCTATTCCTTATCTCCTTAAAATCATCAGATATGTCTGCTTCAGTTAACATGTCTAGCCCATGCCCCGAATTTGCTTGAAATTTAACTAAAGAAAAAACTTCTAAATGCCCGCGCTTTTTACTTTTTGGCCGTCTTATCCCCTTGGCGATTAAACTAATTCTGCCACGATCACTGGAATAAATAGAAAGAATTCTATCGGCTTCTCCATAATTTTTACGCCCAAGTACAATTCCGAGGGAAGAATATGAATGAGGTGTCATTCGCTAATTCTAACATCTAGGTTTTATTTTGAGTATTTGGTAAAATACTGACCATGAATGCAGAACACTTTGAGACTAACGATGAGGATCCAATTTATAATATAGGGGACCAGATAGTGAATAAAATAATAGATTCTTTCTCATTAAATGCATCTCGAAACAAGGAATTCGCTGAAATGATATCAATCGAATATGCTCAATATACAAAGACATTGTTATTGTACGAGGATATCACAGGAACCGAGATACAAGAGTACGTGGTGTGGTCCCGCGCCATGAGCGATGCAGTAGATGGAAATTGGACACAGATGCAAAGGATTTTAAACAATCTTGGCAACGATTTCGTTACAGGTGAGAATCATAAAATACAAGATGAAGAGTTTGGAACCTCTTTAATTAACCTTTCCCGATCACTTTAAAGTTAAATCAGAGCCCTATTTTAACTTCTTTATCTGTCTTTAGATAGAACTCCTGCTGGGTACGCCCCACTTTAACTGTATAAAGATAATCGTTGGCACCAGGTTGTTTTTGAATCAAAAGTTTGTATTGACCTTTAACCTTGAACGGCAATTTGTATTGAATAGTGACTTTAGCCAGGCCTTCTGGTCTAAGTTGGAAATACCCCGCAAAAACAGTTTTACCCAAGTCTTCATATGGATCAGCTTTCGTTTCCACTCCGTCCATGGCAACAAGTGTGCTTCCTTTGGGTACATAAACACGAACCCAGGTTGGTAAGACCGAATTAAGCCAGCCATCTTGTTTTTCTGGATTTTTATAAGTAATTACTAAAGTTTTAGTTACAGTTCCATCTCCGGCAATTTTTATATCCTGTTCCACATCTTCAGTTGAATAAAGATTGGATTTACGTCCTCCTAAATTGGCATCATTTATGTGTAAATAATCACCGTCATAATCTTTGATTACTCCACCAATTCCAAAGTCTGTGACAGCCTTTTGAACTTTGGGATCATTAATATAAAACAAAACATCTTTTTCCATTACAGAATTAAACACGGCCGAGAAAAGTGCTGCTAATTTTTCTTTCGGCTGCCCCATTGCATTTGCCAAAATAGAGTTCATTAGGGGTCCAATTATTTTCTTTCTATTTTCAGAGTTTGCGGGGCGCTGAATAATCTTACCTGTTAATGGATCCCATATAATTGGACCCTCAACGTCTGCATATGCCTCAAGCGCATGAATTACCTGGGAACAATTACACTGCGGGTCAATCGCTGTACTAAAATTACCAAATCCGGGAACACCAATCGGCCCGATTACGCTTAACAAGTTATCAAGAACTTTTGTATCAACTGCAATTATGCCATCAATATTCTTGACACCAACTTGGGACAAGACCGGAGAAACCATTTCCATACTTTTGGTAAAGTCTGGTGACCAATTCATATCTCTTAAACGCAAATTCTGAGATAAAACGTATGGACCTTTTATGTATTTAATAATTGGGTCTGGGGCTTTAATGCTTGGCTTATACTTTGCATCTAAATTATAGATGTCATCGCTTAATGTTGGGTTAAATTTGGCTTTATCCACCTTCATAATGGCATAGGCCGTCATAAACCCTCCAGTCGGCCTAAGTTCTTTATCGTTTTGGAAAAGGACAAAGTAAGTTCGAGGCGAGTCCATTCCAAGAAGGTAGGGTGCATTTTCTATTAAAGGCTTACCATTAACCAAGAGGTTCGAGGTTTCATCAATCAAATCTTGTGCAAGTTTGATATTGCTTCTTATTTTCTTTCCCTTAATCTCTTCCGGGTACCTTTCTGCTTTAATTTGAGATGTTTCACTTTCCATGACCTTCATCTTTCCGGAAATATTATCTATTTGAGGAAGAAGGCTTGGCAAACTCTTAACTATAAAGTCAATTCTGTCTTGAGCAGTTTTTGCACCATCCGCTGCTGGAGCTGCCTGTTGACCATTTGTTCCTTTAAGTCCTAAGAGATCTGAGTATGGCTCTATTGTTGTTATAACAATTTGCCCGGCGTCCATACCGGCTTGTGCTGCGTTAACTGCGTGGCCAAGATCAGAAACATAACCACCAAAATATGGAATTATTCTAGTCCAGGAAAGTAAAATGTATGACGTCTTAAAGTCAGAGAGGGCTTTACTGGTTGATGTGATTTGGGTTTTTATCTGAGATAAATCTTGTGATTTGGCGGAAGATTCCAGATTTTTAATCGATTTATACAAAACAAGGCCTTTTTGATATGTTAAAAATGCAGGGATTCCTACAGCAACTAAAAGTATCAAAATAAAAGCCATAATGCCTACTCCCACCCTAAGGAAAGCACTAGTAGGGTTTTTTACTTCTTCTCTTGCCTCCATGGCTTCCGGGGCCCCTGCATCTACTTCAATCTTAGGAATCAAAACTGAATCAGGCTCAATTTGAGGAATATTAATTTCGTCGACAGTCATACAGTAAATAGTATCACAAAATTATACAGCGTTCTTTCCACTAATCATTACGAACGGAGTTTTGGCGATTATCATTAGATCCATTAAAAGCGATTTCTTACGGGCATAGTTTGCATCCATTTCGATACGTTTATCAAAATTTATGCTGCTCCTTCCGGAAACCTGCCAAAAACCGGTAATACCTGGCTTAACAGTCTGGGTTTCTTTGACATATTTAGCAGTATTTGGATAAACTTTTTGCTGTTCTTCAAGCTCAAGTGCGTGATATGGCCTGGGACCCACAAGACTCATGTCCCCCTTAAGAACATTAAAAAGTTGAGGCATTTCGTCGATGGAAAACTTTCTTATAAATTTACCAAATTTGGTAACTCTGGGGTCTTCATGCAGTTTAAAATTAGACCTCTTCCATTCTGTATAAAGCTTTTTAAATTTTGGGTCCCGTGTTAATACTGAGTCTGAATAAACTGGCATAGACCTAAATTTAAAAAGTCTAAAGATTTTGCCATTTTTACCAATTCGTCTCATGTGTGAGTTTCCCGGCTCAACCAATACCGGTCCGGGAGCTGTGATTTTAATAATAATTGCTGTAAGAAGCATTACAGGTAAAAATAAAATAATTAGGAAAAGAGAGGTGGCAACATCAATTATGCGTTTTAAAAAATCATACATATAATTTCTAGAGGAGATCTGTTCTTTTTTCCGCCTTTAACTTTTCTACAATCTTTTTAACATCCTGTGCGTGGCTTTTTGACATAACCAATAGAGCCTCTTTTGTATCTACAATAACAAGATTATCTACATCAATAACTGCAACAAGCCTACCATCTGTGTGGATTAAAGCATCTGTTGTATCAATATTGACTACTTCTCCACCTTCCTCTTCACCTGAAATTATTACATTCCCCTGACTATCCTTAGGAAGATTTTTCCAAACCTCATTCCAGTCTCCAATGTCAGTCCAATTATAATCAGCCAAAATCATAAAGAAATTATTTGCTTTTTCTGAAACTGCATAATCAACTGATATTTTTTCAAATTTTTTATACTCGCGCATCATCGTTTCAGATAAAGTTGGTTTTCCAATGTGATTAGCTATATCTTTCATACCTTTTGACAAAATGGGTGCATATTTTTCGATTGCAGAAAGAAAGGCATCTGCTCTCCAAACATAATGGTTGGCATTCCAAAAATATTCTCCTGAGTCTGTAAATTTTTTAGCTAATTCTATCGGTGGCTTCTCTACAAACTTATCTAATTTAAAAACAAATCTACCCTCAGAAACATCTACTTTTTCACCTTTTTTAAGATGCCCCATTCCTGTATGTGGATATAAAGGTTTTATTCCGATTGACATTAAACATTTGTTTTCAAACGCATATTTAGAAGCTGCGAACATGGTTTTTTCATAATTAAGTTGAGGGCTTACAAAATGGTCTGAAGCGGCGTTTATTATAACCGCATCAGGATCCTTATTGAGGATAAAAGTTGCTCCAAGTGCGTGAGCGGCAGCACTGTCTTTTCTTTCCGGCTCAACCAATACGTTTTCCTTTGGAATTTTTGGGAGAAGTTCTTTAATTTTATCACCATAGGATTTAGTTGTTGTTACAACAAATATTTTTTCCCACGGGAGCATTTTACTTAAACGTTCGCCTGTAATTTCTGTCAAAGTCTTACCACCAAATATCTTTAAAAATTGCTTAGGAGTTTTTTCAAGAGACTTTGGCCAAAGACGCGTGCCTCCGCCTCCTGCCAAAATTAGTGCGTACAAGTGCTTCTTGTAATTGTCTTTTGAAAATCGTTTTAGAAAACTTTCGAGCATTTGTTCTTAATATTCTCTCACTAAATCGCATTTTAGCAAACTTTTCAACTCCCTGCATTAAACTTTTCACAGTCTGAGATTTGAATAGAACTCCAGTTTTACCATCTACAACCGTATCTAATGCTCCACCTTTTTTATAAGCTATAACAGGTACAGACCTTCCTTGAGCTTCGACTGCAACAATGCCAAAATCCTCTTCCTGGGGCATAATGAGTGCGATTGCATGTCGATAGTATTCAGATAGCCTTTTTTCAGAAACTTTACCAACAAATTTTATATTAGGCTTTGCAATCTTCATCAATTTCTTTTTCTCTCTTCCGGCTCCAACGATAACTAGCGGATCTTGAAGTTTATTGAAGGCCTTAATTGCTAGATCAACTTTCTTATAACCATAATCTAATCTTGATACTAACAAGTAGTATTTTTTGGATTTTGACTTACGAGCGACTACTTCTACTGGTGGAAATATTATTTCTGAATCTCTTTTATAATATTTACTTATCCGTTTTTGAACCTCAGTTGAAATTGCAATGATTTTATCGGGCCGACCCGCAGCTTTTTTATCCCACCATTTTAGATAACTGACAATTGGCTTAGTGACAGCTTTAAAGGCGGGGTCTTTAAAGTATTCATCGTAATGGCTCCACAAATACCGTGTCGGTGTCAGGCAATAACAAATATGGACTGTACCTGGTTTTATTTTGATGCCTTTTGCCGCTTCCGAAGTTACTGAAATAACTAAATCAAAATCTGAGAAATCAAACGATTCAAATGCGAATGACATAAAAGTGGCTAAAAATTCATGGTTGTTTTTGGCAAAAGGAATATTTTGCAAAAATGAAGTTTTTATACTGGGAAAAACTTTTGCCCATTTTGCTTGTTTTGAGTCATATACCGAAGTATAAAGAGGGGCTTCGGGAAACATTTCATGGATCGCTAGAAGAACACGTTCAGCGCCACCCCATTTATTTACCCGATCGTAGACTATCGCTACTTTCTTTTTTAATTGCTTCTGCATATATATCTAGAGTTTCTTTGGCCATTTTAGCCCAAGAATATTTTTTTACAAATTTTTGCCCCTCCAAAATTTTATTTTTTCTTTCATTTGGATTCATTTCTATAGCAGCTTTCATTATTTTCTCGATTGAAGAAAAGTCTAATTGATTAAAATATAGAGCGTGATTAGTGTAGATTTCCTTAAAAACAGGAATCTCTGATGCAAGTACTAATGCACCAGCATTCATGGCTTCAAGTCCAGGAAGACCAAATCCTTCAGAAAGAGATGGAAATACAAACCCTAATGATTTTTGATACAACCCACCAAGTTCATTGTCTGGTACAAATCCAACAAGTTTAACCAAAACCTCAGCCTTCAAGTCAGCTACTATTTTTTCAAGCCTTTTTGTAAAAACATTTCTGGCAGATGCAATCACTAAAATTATCTTTTTATCACGATTAGTATTCAAAAGTACCAGGGCCTGAATCAATCTTTTTAAGTTTTTGTGGGGATAAGCATTACCCGTATAAACAAAATAGGGATTTTCAAATTTAAGATTATTTGAAGAAGATATATTGTTATCGAGCCCTTCGTAAGTCACAGTGATTTTGTTTTGTGTCGTCGGATATTTTTTAACTAGCTCACTTTTTATTGCATGGCTGGGAACTATAATCCTAATGGATTTATTAACAGCTGTATCAAAAACTAAACGATATGCCGATCTTTTAATAAAATATATTGGAGCGGGTAGTGTTGTTGCCAACATCCCAGACTGCGTATGCATCAAAAGATCGTGAATCGTAACTACATAAGGCCCTTTGTAAAAAATAGGGACATTGAAATGGGGGAAATGAACCAAATCTGGGTTTTGATTTTTAATAAGACCTGGAAGAATAAATTGTTCCTGAAAGCTATAATGCCTAAAGTCTGCAAGAATTTTCTGCCAATTACTTGGTAATATTAATGAATCAAAATATTTTTTGCGTAGAAGTATTACGTACTGAGTAGTTGTATCAGTTTTTGATAATTCAAGAATTAAATTATTTAGATATCTTCCTAAGCCAGCATTCTCAAGTCCATAAAGACGTGCGTCAATTAATAGTCTCATCTTTGCGTATTTAAATAAATTTTATCAAGATATTCACTCATTTTGTCCCAACTGTAATTTTCCTCAACCAACTTTCGCGCATTTTCGGCAATCCGTTTTGCTTTTTTTGGATCGAGTAATATATCGACAACCCCATCTGCTAATAATTTTGGGGTGTCTCGGACAATAATGTTTAGGCCGTCCTTTGCTCCCAAACCTTCTGCACCAACTGAAGTGGTTATAAGAGGAAGTTTAGAAGCCATTGCAGCAAAATGTTTTAATCTGGTTCCTCCAGGCCCCTGTAGTGGTGAAACAAAAACAGAAGATTCGTAATAACATTTACGGATACTCTCCTGGTCATCTTCTTTTAAACTGTCAATAATAATATTTTTTGATCTAAATTTTGAAATCTCTTCTGGAATAAACTGGCCAACAATCCATAATTTTGCAGTTTTATTTTTTTCTCGAATAAGTGGAAAGACTTTGTTCAAAAGTAGTTCAGCAGCTTCAACGTTTTGTAGCCACTTAAAATTTGCAACAAAAAGTATTTTTGGAATTTTATTATTCCAATTTTCTTTTTGTTTAAAAAAATCAAGGTTTACCCCGTTAGGAACCAGGCCCACATCAAGATTTGGAGCAAGCTTAATCATTTCTTTTTTATCAGCCGCCGATACAGCAACAACCCCATCAGCTTTTTTCCAAAATCTGGTTTCCCAAAAACGCAACTTTGCAACATCAATCGATAGAACTAATTTCAAAAATGGATTTTTCAGACTTTCAACATAGTGTTTGTAAACCAAATATTCGATTGTTTGTTCGACAAGAAGAATTGGGATTTTTGTGTCTGGAATATGAGGCATTACATAAAATGTCTCGGCATGAATTAAATCATACTTATTTATCTTGATTTCTTCCTTAACAGCTTTTTTTTCTTGAGACGACAGGTTACGGATTACCAAAAATGGATAAGGACCAAATCCAGTCAAAAGTATGTTCCGCAAAGTCCAAGGTGACTTTGATCTTTTAAAAACCATCACTTTTTTGCAATACTTCTCAAGTTCCACAACAAAACGTTTTTCGGAACTATCTTTTATTAAAGAGAAAAGTGTGATCTCGTGCTTCTTACTTAAATCACGTATTAAATTATATGAACGGATTTGTCCGCCTGAAGAGTCAGGAAATGGCAAATATGGGGTTAACATTAATATCTTCATTTTGATTTAGATACAGGCTCTGTAAGATTGATTATTATATATTTATCAGTTTTTTCGATTGTCTTGAAGCGAGATTCAATCATTTTTGTGTCAGCACTTCCCAAGTCCACTGAAACATAATAACTGGCTCCTTCTTTAATAATATTATCTATTGAATTATCAATTGCGGGCCAACCCTTTCTTTTTGTTTGATAAAGGAAGGCGGTATCTCCATTATATGGTGCAACAACAATAGAATTTTTTGGCGTAATTTTATCTACCTCATTACCCGCCTCAATAATTTCTGGGTGATTTACGATGTAATCGCCTTTAACCTGAAACCAACCCGTAATAAGCATTATTAAAATAGAAAAAATCAGGATCGATCTTGCTAGGATTTTATTAAAAACTTGTTGATTCCATAAATAAATACTTCCAGAAGCCAGTGTGAGGGCAATCACGGGAATTACCAATATCTGATAATAGTCGTGCATTACGTTTGCATCAGCAACAAGAACTACATAAAAAATAAACCCGGCAAGAAACCAATGAATAAAAAGATTTTTAACTTTAGTGTTTAAAATTCCAAAAACAAATGGGATTAAGCCAAGCGAGCCAAGAATCAAGTGTCCTAAGCGCTCTCCAAAAATCCAATTCCAATAAGCTGGGTGAAATCTTATTCCGTTGCCGTTAAATGCCCACCAAAAAAGTGGAATGCCGGCCGGAAATCTTGATTCCCAAATTCTCCATAGAATAAAGGGTAAAAATGCAATTGCGAAATAAAGTAGTGAATTAAATAAAAGTTTTTTGTTCTTGAAAATATTCCTAAAGCCATATTTCAGATTAAAAAGATATGCAATTGGAAAAAGATAAAATCCAAGATAAGGCTTAATTAGAAGCATTAAAGCAGCAAAGACTGCAGAAAGATATAAATAGGCATTTCCAGAATCATCAAAAAATTTTACAAATGCCCAAATAGAAATTACCCCAAATGTTACTCCCATTGGATCAGGTAAAATTACACGTGTAAAATAAATATTAAAGGGTATAAACAGATAAAACAAAGCTGATAAAAGCCCGCCAGTACTTCCTAAAAATCTTTTGCCAATTAAATATAAAAAGAAAGAAGTGGTAAGTGCAAAAAAAATAGTTATCAATCGTGACCAAACTTCAAGTGATAGTTTGGGAAATGTATTTGTTGATACTGCAGCAATGGCATTATATATAGGAAACTCAACCATTCTATAGCCATTTGGATTAAAAATACGCGATTGAATACTACTTATGTCGTCAAATTTGGGAATAAGAAGGTTAATTCCATTTTGGATATATGTTCGAGTAACTGAAGCCGTGTCCGCTTGGCGCCAGCTATGCCAATCAGCAATTGGGTTATTTATCTTGTAAAGTCTGACAAGAAAACCAAGAATTAGAATCAATGATAACAAAAAGTACTCTATTTTTTGTGGATTCAGAATATGAATCGATTTATTGTTCATTTATATTATTTCTAATCAAATATATGGAGTAACCGACCATGAACCAAAATATAGTGGCAAACTTCGATGCTTCGAAAAGATCTATAAATGTAGAACTAATAAAAGTGCCTACTATAGCACCCAACATTCCTACTACAAAACCAAGTTCGATAGAAGAAAAGTTGTTTAGATATGGTATTGATTTAATAAACAATTTGCCAATTCTTGCAAATATTAATATAAAGGCTAGTAAACCAAGCACGCCAGTTTCCGCAAGCATCCTTAAGAAATCATTATCGGTTGCAAGACCAATCGAAGAATAGCCTGTACCCAAAAGTGGATTAACATTAAAGGCGCGTATTGCCGCAGGCCACTCGACATTGACTCTGATTGATGTTGATCTATCTTCAAAAACTGGAATTGGAGTTTGTGTTGCCGCTGGTAAATTTGACCTAAGAACTGGTAATGCTTGTGTTTCTGCATGAACAATAAAATCATTTTTGAGACTAATAAGTTTTATGGCTTTAATTTTTTGGTAATAAACATCAATTACTCTACCGAACCTGGCATCCAAACTTGAAGACTGCCCTATTAATAAAAAGCTTATAACAAGAATTACTCCAAGCGCCTTAAATTTTCGAGCAACAAGAAGCGCAATAGTCACTCCCACAAGGTAAGAAACCTGCGATATTCTGGAAAGTGAATTTATTAAAAGCCAAAGCCCGCCGCCAACTGCTATAAAAAGCCACACCTTACTCCACTTTTCTTTTATCACAAAAAATAGTGTTATAAAGATAGGAAGAAGCATAACCATAAAAGCAGCGAGGTCATAATGCCCGGCAAAAGTTGAACTGATATGGCTTCCCGGGGTCCATCTTAAAGCGACACCTTTTGAATACTGATCGTTTTGGGTAATAATTATTGGAAAACTTAAATATCTTTGCCCAAGGCCGTAAATAAACGCAACAATTGTTACTATAATTAAAATCTTAGTATAGTAAGCCAAGTTCTTTGTAATCTGCTCTTTTGTAAAGAGCGTTAGAACGGCAAAAAATGGTATTAGATACTCAAGTCTTCTAGCATAATTCAAAATTCCCAAATGCAGTTCAACTGTTTTTGTTAAAAAGACACCTGAAAGAAGTGAGATTAGGTTAACCCCAAAAAATATCACAAATGCGAGCGTAATTTTGTCCTTAAAAAATGTCTTAAAGTTAGTAATTACTCTAAAAAAAACAATTATTCCGAGTATTAATAAAAGAAGGTCTTCAAATCTAATAGCGACATAAGTCCCGGGTATTGAAAGTAAAGGAAACTTTGGAAAGAGTGGAACAATGACTAAAATTGCAGCCAGCAAATATTTAGGAAGTGTACTTTTAAACCACATATTTATTTTTTCCATATTTAAATCGTTTTTCCTTTCTTTATTATATTCTTTAAAAAATTGACCTCGGGAACAAACGCTAAATAAATTATAGGTATTGAAGCTAAAGTGAAGAGAGTGATTAAAAATCTTACAACTAAACTGCTCGGAACAAATTTTATTATAATTTTTTGCCTAAAATGCGTTCCCTCAATAACAATTCTATCTTTATAATCAGTCTCTGAAGGCTCATATCCATTAATGAATACAGTTTCACGCATTGGATGAACAATTTCTTGTAAAAATGTGCTTCTAGTCTGATCACGAATTATGCTCCCTGAGTCTTCCGGTGGATAGTTTAAAAGGTAAGTTGGGAGCGGTAAGTTATGAAAACTTGAGTGTTTAAATTGTTCTTCGTACCAGTTAAGAACTTCGGAACGGGTTGCATCTGTAAAATAAGCCCGTCTAAGAGGACTTTCTGTATCTGCAGGCTCTTTTGATTCTAGTGAACCTGGAACTGGTTTTGGAAAATCAAAATCAGGAAGCGCAACATAAAAAAGAAGAGTTAAAGAAAAAAGAATATAAATAAAAATTAAGATTTTTTTCATATCAATCGTTTGAGATAATCCTTTCTTCTCCAACTACTGTAATTTTACCATCCTCAACTATTATTTCTTCACCATTTTTCAATAAATATAATTTATTTCCTTTGTAATTCTTTTTAATTTTTTCGTACAAAGATTCTTCATAATGCGGATAAATGTCAAAATCAACAAGACCAAGTGGCTTAATATATTCTGACCCCCGCTCTTCATCAATAAAACTCCAACTCGCAATCTCCAGGCTTTGACCTGCAACCATCGAACCAGCGCTTGATCCAACATAAAGTGTGCCTTTATCCAAAACATCCTTTAGATTTTGGTCTAGACGGCAACGTCTAACCCAGTACATCAAATATCCAGCCATCCCTCCCGCAAACCAAACAATATCTTTTCCTACTATCTCCTTTATAACAGAGTCGCTTCTATATTCCTCTAGCTGAACTAATTTAACTTTGACAGGAAGTGTTTGAAGCAGTTTCCAGGAGCCACTTTCCTTCCAACTTTCCCAACCAGATTCGCCATTAGCCGCAGTTGGAATGTATGCAATTGATTTTCCTTCAAAACCGCCTATATACTCTTCAAGTTTTTTAATTGATTCAGGGTTTTTTACTTCAGAAGCCAAAAAGAGTTTCATAAACTATTGGAAAAGCCTAGCCCTTCCTAATTTATAACTTGGATTTTTATTCTTACGCTCACCAATAATTTTTGCTGGAACCCCGCCAACGATGGCAAAATCAGGAACATCTTTTGTGACAACTGCTCCAGCTGCGACAACCGATCCGCGACCAACCTTAACGCCAGGCAAAATTATTGCGCGGGGCCCTATAAAAACATAGTCTTCAATTGTTACAGGTTCTGTTCGCGCTTCAAAGTTTTCTTTTTCCAGATCATGCTCGGAGTTATAAATCATAACACTTGAAGCCATATCAACATGATTTCCAATAGTAAGTTTCGCCCTTCCATCTAAAAACACATGGTCCCCTATAATTGTGTCGTCACCTATCAATATTCCAGTCGGATCAAAAAAGTTTGCCCACATATGTACTACTGAGCCCTTTCCAATTTTCATCCCTGAAAGAATGTAGAAAAATTTTCTAATTGTGTGAAATGGAACATGCGAAACCCACCTTAAAACCATAAGTTCAAAATCCAAAAAGTAATTATAAAAACGATTGAATATTTTTGGAATTGCCTGATTAATAGTTAGTTTTTTACCTGTTTTGTCAGTAAACATTTTATTTTATAAAATGTTTGGCCACCTGCTGGTGGTGAACATCTTTAATAATTTTTAGAGTCTCACGGGCTGTCTTTTCCCAAGAAAACTTTTTAGCCTGTAAAACTCCTCTCTTAACCATACTATTATATTCCAAGTTGCCCATAGAAAGCACCTGGGCTATTCCACGCGCGATACTGGTTGTGCTTTTAGGATCAACCAAAATCCCCGCGTCTCCAACCACCTCCGGAAGTGAACCCACATCGCTTACAACAGCAGGGACACCACTAGCCATAGCGTTTAAGACATCGAGTCCGAACCCTTCCCAAAAAGAAGGCAGTACAAATACGCGAGCGCCCTTAACTAATCCGGCTTTATCTTCCTCAGGGATAAAATCAGTAAATATTACTCTTTTCGCGAGATCAAGATTTTCGACTTTCTTAAATATAGAATCAAACATCCATCCTTTCTTTCCAGCAATAACTAATTTAATATTTTTGGTAATTGGTAATTGATAATTGGTAATGACAGCCTGAAAGGCAGTTAGCAACCCTTCTATATTTTTACTTGGCTTCAAAGTGCCAATATATAGAATATAGTCATCAACTATGGAGTATTTACTTTTTACACGTCGCACATCCTTATCAGGTATGTCCAAGTTGAACTGGCTATGGTCATATGCGAGATGGGTAACTCTAGTTTTATCAGATGCTAATGGGTAATGTCGTACAATATCGTTCTTTGTACTGTTTGATATAGCAATGACCGCTTTTGATACAAATATACTGATAGCAGTCCACAACTTTAACTGCCAAAAGTCTTTTTTTGTAAATTGTCCCGAATATTCGAGGTAACCAAGGTCCATAATTGAACAGACTGTAGGCATTGTGGTTACTGGTGGTAAGTAGTGACTTGGTGAGAAGAAAACATTAGGCTTAGGTTTACCAAAAATCAGAGATGGCATGAGCTTTTTTAAAATCCACATTCCGCCGCCCGGAATAATTTTATATCTAAAGTTCGCAGTTTCTTCGGGCATATCGGGCAACGGTTTTTCTTTTAGGTAAATTATCAATGAATCTTCAACTTTCCATTCATCCTGTAGTTTCCAGAGATTTCGAATCAACTCATAGGCATAAGTATTAACACCTACCCGATATTTAACATTAGCCTCGTTGCCATCAATACCAATTATCATTGTTGGGCCTCCTTATCAGCAATTGACGCTTCCCGATATACATCTAATGTCATCTTGGCAGTTTTCTCCCAAGAAAAATCTTTTACGCGCCTAAGTCCTTTATCTATATAAGCCTTTGGGCCTCTAATAACCTTTTCTATGCCCTCTGTAATCGACTCTATACTTGTTGGGTCTACTAATATGGCCGCATTCCCTGCAACCTCACTCATACTGGATATATTAGATGTAACTACAGGGACACTGCAGTTAAAAGCATCCAAAATTGGGATTCCAAAACCTTCATAAAGAGAAGCAAATAGTAACCCACTCGATCCTGACAACAGGGCAGCTAAGTCATTAGAATCAACATGTCCCAAGAATCTTACGTTTCTCTCTACGGGGAATTCGATTCCGCTTGGACGGCCAACTACTATTAATTTTAGATCTTTTCCTGGTCGTGCTAAATGGAATGATTTGACAATAGCCTTGGTATTTTTAAGCCTTGTTGCGCCAATAGAAATTAAGTAGTCGCCAACAATGCCATATTTTGACTTTACTGAATCAATTAAAGAATCGTTCGGCCTTGTTAGAGTTGGTGCTTCAGGGATAACTCTAATTAGATTTTCAGATAAACCAATCTCAAGAAGATCATTTTTAGTGGAATTTGAGGGAACTATTATTCTTTTGCTTTCCTGAAAAACCCAACTCAATCTTCGCTTATGCACATCACGCACCACTCCATTTATTAATTTAGGGAATTTGATTGGATATAAGTCGTGTATGGTTGTAACTTTAAAAGCGCTAGAAGGTGGCTCCGACCAATCAGAAGAGTGGAAGACATCAATATTACCAATAAATTTCTCGATTGGAAACATATGCAGCCTATTCCAAATCACGTCGGCCAACATTGGCGGAATTGGAAAGACTTTGGTTGTCGGAAGTAGTGAAAGAATATCTGCTTTTCTTCTCAAACTCCCTGCAAAGAGTACATATTCATTGTTATGGTCTAGGCGAAGCAGGTTTTCAACCAAATTTTTTGTGTACACAGAAACACCTGTCCCATACACAACTTGACTGACATCAATTCCAACACGCATAATCAAATCTCCTTTCTTCGTAGCAAACTTTGCTTATAAGCATATTATTTAGTATATTTTCGAAAAATCACCCCGTTAAAGTTAAATTCCTCGAATCTATTATAACCCAGATTCTCTATCTTCTTGCGTACGGAGTCCGTCGGATCAAATATCTCCCAGACATACCTTGATAGCCAGACTTCCGGCTCTTTGCCACTAATTTTACTTATATCAACAATCTGCATTTCTTTACCATAATAAATCAATGCTTCTTTTTGAGAATTTGAAGGAGTAATAATTTTACTGTTTCCTATTGTTTTAGCGGCCAATCTCCAGTCTTCTCTATAAAATTTGGGGGTAAATAAATAATAAAACGATGTTGCAAGATTGATAAGAATAATTATACTAAGAAGGATATTTTTATACCTTCCTGATTTTTCAACTCCGCTAGCAACTAAAATATAAAAAGCAGGTAAGCAAAAAAGAAAACGAAAATAAGACAGTATTGGAATTTCAAAAGAGACCGCAATCCCAATAAAAATTGGTATTACTAGCCACGCCCAAACCAAATTTGAGCTTTTACGTGCTTTATAAAGGAGGTATCCAAAAATTAAGACTAAAAATACAATAATCGCACTATAGATCAGTTTATTTTCAAAACCAACTCTGCCTATTATAAACTTAACAGGGATTAACGCTATATTTTTGTAACTCAATTCCCCCAGTGTTCTCCACCAGCCAATAAACGTTGATACAGACTTTGTCCCCCCTAAGAGTTGTTCTAAAAATATGGATTTCCAGACTGTGAAAAAAATAAGAAGTGGGGTCAAAGAAACTAAAATTTTTTTCCAATCTTTAATTCCAAAAAATAAAAATATTGGAATTATAAATAAGGCTACATAATCCGTCATTCCCAAAAACATTAATGCTAGCGAAAATAAAATCCATTTTTTATTAATAAATAAATATATTAATGTGGTGACCAAAAAAGCTGCCAACATATACATTCTTGCTTCCTGAGAATAGTAAATAAAAAGACCAGAAGTAGAAACCAACAAGCTAGAGATTAACCCTACTTTTTGATCGAATATCTTTTTAGCAATTAAATAGGTTAAGTATATTGTTCCCAAACCAAAAATTATTGACGGAACCCGAAGAGTAATTTCTGAAAAACCAAACGTGCTAGCCCAGAACTTGAGAATAAGATAGTAAAGAGGAGGGTGAAAGTCTCCAGGTAGAAATTTTGTAAAAATATCGTGTACAGACATCCTAGCGACAAGCGCTGTAGTCGCCTCATCTAACCATAGCGATTGATTTATTGAAATAAGTCTAAGAACAAAACCGGCCAAAAGTATTAAATAGATCATTTTGAAGACTTTCCGCCAAACAATACTTCCAAAATACCAATAGAAATTCCTAAATCGTAAACTACTTTAAATACAACAAAAGAATATACATTAGATAGAATTGCCTTATATATTCCTATTAGAATTGATACAGGCAGCGACGATCTTACTAGCGCAACAATATACCCCAAACTCCCAAGTTTATATTTTCTTTTTCCCACCCATTTTGCATGCTTAAATATTTCAATTAAATTCGACGGATTTTTATGATAAAAAATCGCATCCGGTGCATTTATTGCCTCGTAACCTAACTTTTGAGACAAACTCCAATCGTCATCATAACCCCCAGGAGTAAAACCATTAACTCTTTCAAATTCACTTTTAAGAATTGCGCGAAAGACGGGTTGGGTATCTGGGTAATTCTTTACATGCCGTCTTTTATTTTCCCAATTCTCGTTTATGTTCCAACATTTTGCCCAATTATTTTCCCAATTTGACACATATTCTTCTTTACTAAAAGTGCCTTTTATGTCTCCGTCTTTGATCGGTTTGATAAGTGCGCGAAGAAAGTTTTTATCAAAAGTCATGTCAGCATCAACAAAAACCAAAATTTCACCTTTTGAGTTCTTCACCCCGAAATTTCTTGCGGCGCCAGCACCTTTGTGATTTTGTTTAAAAAAATGAAAAATCGAAATTGTTTTTTTAAGGTTTATTAAAATTTCGTCGGTACCATCACGGCTTCCGTCATCAATAACAATAATTTCAAAATCTTTTTCTGTTTGATATCCCAACGACTCTATACACTTTTCCAAAACTTCTTTTTCGTTATATGTGGGAATTATTACAGAAATCATTTTTCGAGTTTATATAAAGCATAGCCATCACCAAGATTAGATAATTCAATTACCTTGCGGGCACCGCCCGAAGAAATTTCCCAAATTCCAGAACTATCAAAATTATATCCTTTTTGACTGAGAGCATATATAACATTTGCATTAGGATAGTCAATTTCTGAAAGTAAATTCTTTCCATATTTAAATTCAAGATAGTAACGTAAAACATATGCTCTTTTATCAAAATCTAAGACTTCAGAAACATTAAAATCACCTGTTGTGTCATTTGCAATTATTTTACTAGCATTATCAATATCTGAAACTTTTAGGCCATTTGGCATCCCTGTTGGAGAATTAAACGATACTTTATATGAAGAAAGACTCAAAAATAAATATAAGCATATAAAAAACGCACCTGCAATTTTATTCCATTTGAATAGCCGTACTAGCAGTATTCCACCTAATATTGCAGCAATTGGCCAAAATGACAATAAATAATAATAATTAAAGTTTGCATCACTTCGATGCTGCAAAGTATCAATAAAATATTGAAAAATTGTCCTTGTTTGATAAAAATTGTGCCGTAAATCAAAAATCACCAAAGGTAGATTTCCTACTATGATTCCTGAAGCGAAAAAAATAATACTTTTTAGCTTATTTTTACTTTTCCAAATATTTATTAATAAAACAAAAATAGCAATTGGTGCAAACAGAACTTGAAGACCTATACCTACACCACTAAGGAGACCTAAAAGAAAAACATATCCAAACTTTTCTTTTTGAAAATTAAGATATGAAAAATAGAATATTAATATTCCAATCAGTGGAAGATAGTTGTAACTCCAAATAAAAAGTGAATGGTAAATCATAAAATCGTTAAATAAAAAGAGAAAGGTAGAAGCTAACGCCAACTTTTCCCCTAACGTCTTTTTAATTACAAGGTAAATAATAATTCCAGTGAATAAATTTAAAAACGTAAAGAAGATTGTAATGATAATTGGATTGTAGTCAGAGATTAAAAGTAAAGGAACTAACGAATAATTAAACAATGCTCCTGAATAAATAACATGCGAATTACTATCTTGCCGGAAATATTCTTGACCCAAAAGGCTTGGTTTCACTTTTATATAGTTAGCTGAGACAATCAAACTACGAGCTTGCTCCGACCAAAAAGTAACCCTATTTGGATAGTTATAAAACCGCACAAAAGAGGCCAAAATCAATATAACTATTATTAGAATGTTATTTTTCTTTAATAAGTTTTTCAAAAAGTTCTTCATATTGTTTTGCAATTATGTCCCAAGAAAACTTTTCGGCTTGTTTCCTTGGTTTACTACCCCAATCTGTATCCAACCCCTTTTTTAAGGCAACCGCATATTTTTCAGTATTTATTGGATCAACTAAAATTCCTGCATCTCCTACTATTTCCTTACGGATTGGATCGTCACTTGCAACTACAGGGAGGTTTGTAGCCATTGCTTCAACAAGTACATTGCCAAATGCCTCAGATGACGCAGACGGAAGTGTAAAAACATCAGCTACGCGATAAGCTTCGGGCATTTTATCAAATGGAAGGCTAATAATTTGAAATTTATTTCCCAACATGGCATTCCCCATTTCTTCGAGATTATTCCTCAAATTTCCGCCGCCGCCAACTATTAATAGACTAAAGTTCTTAAGTTTTGATACAGCTTTGATTGCAAGATCTAATCTTTTTTGCTCTGTAAAGGCTCCCACAGCCAACACAATCGGGCTTTTAAGGCTAGTTTTTATAATTTTTCCTTTCTGGGTAAACTTATAAAGATCAACGCCGTTGGGGATCGTTTCTATATTAACTAATGGGTTAATATTTTTAGCCCAAAGAGCGGCTTTAGAAGTAAGGGCAACAAAAGTATTTGGGAAAGATAAAAGATTTAACTTGTCATCCCAGCCCATCCCGGATTGCCCGGAAACAATTACTTTTGCACCGGTCAGCCAAGCAATTTTTCTAACAATAAACACCTGAAGTCTTCCGTTTGTTGGAATTAGTATGTCGTACCTTTTTTTAAAGAAATCTAAATATTTAATATTACTTATGACATCTACTTGGTGATTTTTAGAAAGCCGACGCGAAAGTTCATAAACAAAAGTCTCAGCTCCACGAGAAACTTTATTTTGATATTTATTTATAAACGCAATTTTCATTTCTTGGGAATTAATATTTCTATACCATCTATTTTTTCTTTCAATTTATAGTTTAAAATTACATAGTCATAAACTTTTTGTGGCTTATAAGACGCTAGCCCTGATTCTGAATAATCCTGAAGTAAAATTAATCTTGGCTTTGAAGCTATGAGATCAGCAACCTCTCTGTCTTGAACACCTTGAATTTCTTGATACCAATAAAGTTGCGGCACCCAAGGATTGGTAGCGGGGAGAGTGTTGGTTAGTGCATAAACGTTGTCCCACCAATTCATAACAAATATTTTGTCCCCCGGTGTTGTATTATTTTTAACATAGTTAGCAACATCCGAAACATCGCTTTCAAAAAAACGAGTGCCTTCCTGCCAATTCCTTATAAAAAAATTGGTGAATAAATAAATACTCACAAGGGCATAGAGTGCAATAAACATCTTTAAAAACCGATCACGTTTGTTTAGATTAGTAAGGACAATAGCTGATGACATCGCTAAAAACGGAAGACCGGGTTGAAAATGAAAAAATTCAAATCTTGGGTAAGCCGTCATGCTCCCCGCAAGTGCCCAAAGTGGCAAGTTAGCCACTTTACTTTTCATTTTTATGAAATATGGAATAAAAATCGAAAACGGAAAAAGTGCTATTAACATATTTTTAAGATCCGGAAACTGAATTTGTCCTTGTGATCTCGGTAAAACAAATACCCCAAACTTAATAGCCCATTCGTAAAAATTGGGCAGATTTCCCCAAAACAATGTTGCCAAAAAGTAAATTATTACTGTAACAGTTCCCCCATAAATAAAATCTCTATATTTCTTTAATGAAAAAATAATGGGTATTAAAAACCAAATTGCAGTTTGTTTTGTAAAAAACATAATAACCCAAAGAACTCCTGCCCAAAGATATTTTTTCTTATGAATAAGAAAAAATACAAATAAAGAAATCGGAGCAATCATTGAATCAAACCAAAGTCCGTTTCCATCATAAAACACTTGCCAAAATACAAATAGTGAAACGGCAATTATTGCAACTTTTTTACTATTAAATAGCAAGCTATTCTTATTCGATAACTTATTTATAACCCAAAAAAGCAAGAAGTCTGTAAAAATGATAACAGCCCATGTATAAATCTTTAATTGGAAAACACCGACTCCAAAAACTTTGTATATGAGTGAAAGTATAATTAATAAATTAGGTGTATGGGCAATTGCGATATCTCTATAAGGCAACAGTCCATGAACAATTAAATAAGGCCAAAGAAGCATTTCTGGCCATGCCGTAAATTTTAATTTTAATAACAAGAATAGATGTAATGCTAGAATGATTACCAGGAGCGAAGGAAATTTCTTCATATTTTTTTTGCAATTATTGTCATACTGTCACCCATATTTAACATTGTAGACACAAACGATAATGGGAAGGTTAAAAGGTCATACAAGAATGATTTTCTTTTTAATTCTAAGAGGGGATTTGAATATTCAAAAAGACCAGAGCGCGACTGCCACAAAAGTATTTTAAACCCGGTATTTTTAAATACTTTGAAAATACTATCTTTTGTAAACTGCCATTTATGCTCATTTGGTAATTTGTAGGGCCAATGGTCACCAAAAATCTTTGCTGGAATTCCACCGGCATTTGGAACATCAACAAAAACAAGCCCATTATTTTTTAACAAACTGTTTACTTTTTTTAGAACAAAGATAGGATCTTCCATATGCTCCAGGGTATGGTTTAATATAACTAAATTAAATGAATTTTTTGGAATATCCAACTTTTCAAAATATCCTTTATATACCTTTATCCCCTTTTTCTTAGCTATTTCAGAACTACCGGAGGGTTCTACCCCAAAGACTTCAAATCCATTCTCCTTAAATATTTCTAAAAAAATCCCGGTTGAAGAACCAATTTCCAAAACTCTGCCTTTTTTAATATATCTTTTGATTAATTTGTAACGTGTTAAAAAAATATTTCTGAAAGTCGATGAATACTTTTCATAATCATAATCTCTATGGTATTTTTTATAGTTAACGTCCATTAATATTTTAATATCCAACTCTACCTATCCATATTTTTCTTTTTATTTTCCTTAGTGGAGTTTCTACAAATGCCCTAGTTTTAAATTTAAAACTGGAAATACCCCAGGGGCTTTGTATAAATTCCGGCTTGGTTTTAAATAAGACTTCAGGATAGAAAAAATCCTTAGGAAAATTTTGACCAAATTCATATTTATATTTTTTGTTTCTTTTAATTACATTTAAATCGTCTTTTAAGGCCCTTCCACGCGGAACAAAAGTGGCGTGAAGATATGGAGCATCTATAAATTCTATTTTGTCTATATTTCTATCTTGAATCATTTTATTTTCAAAGTCAGACCATCCCCAAACACCATGAACTCCCTGTGAATGAAGACCTGGAATACTTCTATTTATAGCCCGCAGATTGTAATGTCCAACTCTACTCCCAAATTTATAACGGCCGGCTGAACTATCTTGGAAATGAAATATATCCCCAACTAAATTTAATGTTGGAACAACGACTGATTCAAGACTGGGATTAGTCTCTATTGTCTTTACAACACTTACGATTGAGTTATTCCACCAAATTTCGTCAGCATCGACCATCAAAAACCAATCCGACTCTGTTGCGTCAAGCATTTCTTGGCGTACCTTTGTAAAGTCCGTACTAGTACTTATATTTCTCTCTTTAAAAATAATTTTTTCCGGATAAAGCTTTTTTAATTCCTTTGCAATTTCGATACTGCCATCAGTGCTACCTGTATCCCAAAGCAAAATCTTGTCTACAAAATTAATTACTGAATTTACAGAAAACCATAACCATCTGGCCTCGTTTTTAACTAATGTGTGAGCCCAGATCTCCATAGGACTATTGTATCCTTTTTAATCTCGAATTTCTGCTAGAATAGTCTAGAATGTGTGGAATTGCAGGCAAGGTTTACTTCACAAAGAATAAAGATGTCCACCCACAGGAAATTAAATTGATGACCACTTCAATTGCTCATCGCGGTCCTGATGATGAAGGAATCTTTATTTCAAAAGACAAGAAGGTTGGTCTTGGAAGCCGCAGGCTTGCAATAATAGATTTAAGTCAGAGAGGACACCAACCGATGACCTATTTAAATAGATATACGATCACATTCAATGGTGAAATATATAATTTTCAATTCGAAAAAGAGAAACTAAAAAAGTTGGGTTATCAATTTAATTCAGACTCAGACACTGAAGTAATCTTGGCCCTATATGATAAATATGGGAAAAAGTGTTTAGATCACCTAAGAGGTATGTTTGCTTTTGCAATTTATGATGAGGTGCAAAGAACAATATTCTTGGCAAGAGACAGAATCGGCAAAAAACCTCTTAAATATTTTCTAAATGATGATGTCTTAATATTTGCTTCAGAACTTAAGGCAATCCTAACCCAATCGGGAGTAAAGAAAATAGTTGATTACAAAGCGATTCAACTTTATATGACTTATGGTTACACTCCGGCTCCGTACACAGGTTTTGAAGGCATTAAAAAACTAGAACCCGGAAGTTATATTTTTATCAACTTAAAAAGTCGGTCTTTTGAAAAAATTAGATATTGGGAGCCAATGTTTGATCACAAGCTAAACTTATCCGAAAAGGAGTGGTGTAAAAAAATATTAGAGACCCTTGAGGAATCGACCCGTCTTAGAATGATTGCGGACGTACCAGTTGGAGCATTTCTTTCTGGAGGAGTTGATAGCAGTGGAGTTGTCGCAACCATGGCTGGACTATCAACAAAACCAATCAAGACTTTTACTATTTCTTTTACCGATAGTGATTTAAATGAGAGTCAGCATGCAGGAAGAATTGCTAAACTTTACAAAACTGATCACCATATACTTCCCGCCAAACCACAATCAACCGATATATTGCCGTTTTTGGCTAAACAATATGAGGAACCTTTCGCAGATGCAAGCAACGTAGTTACCTATATGGTTTCTGAAATGACCAGGAAATTTGTGACAGTAGCATTAAATGGAGATGGTGGGGACGAAAACTTTGCCGGTTACCCAAATAGATACATGCGATTAAAACGAGATGTAGATTACGACAACTGGATACAAGACTTAAGACCATCAGCGGTAGTAGCTTTAGAGGCATTATCGAAAATGGGTAACTTAAAAACAGTTTCTAAAGCTAAAAAATTCTTTGACAATGCTAAAAAACCAATTTATGAAAGATTTGCCTCATATAATAAAATATTCGACCAAGAGGAGATTTTTAAGTATTCAAAAGGAAAATTACTTGAGGAGCAAAATAACAATAACCCATATCAAATCGTTGACGAATGTTTTAGTAATTTTGAAGGAAAAGATCTAAAAGACGCAGGACTCAAGTTTGACCTTATGTATTTTTTACCGGACCAACTCCTTGCAAAGGTAGACATTGCATCAATGGCAGCATCTCTGGAAGCCCGATCCCCTTTACTTGATCAAAACATGATAGAGCTTGCTGGTACCATTCCATTTAACCTCAAAGTAAAACATGGGGAGTCAAAGTACATACTAAAAAAGGCTTTTGAAAAGATAGTTCCCAAAGAGAATCTCTACCGACCCAAGGTAGGATTCACAATTCCACTTGAGAGATGGTTCTCTGGAAAATTAAATAGTTATGCAGAAAGCATTCTACTTTCTAAAAATACACAAATAAATGAACTTCTAGATAAAGATTATATTAAACGAATGGTTGAGGATAAAAACAAAAGTGAAGATTTTGGCCCCAGACTCTGGTCTCTTATGTCTCTTGAACTCTGGTTTAGGTCTTATTTCAACTAAACCAGTAATACTTAATTGCAATTGTCCACATATAAATTGCAAGTAAAATATTGGTTACTGCAAGTGTTATAGCTGGGCCGATTACTCCAAACTTTGGTATTAAAACAAGATCGAATCCAAACATAATGGCTAACTGAACAACTGAGAAAAATCCAATAAATTTTGGTTTTTTCATTGAATAAACAATTGCCGAAACAGCAGGTACTGAGAGAATGAATGGAATGTTGGCAAGTGCCAAAGCTCTAAAGACAGGAACTGAATCAAGGTATTTTGGAAAAATTAAAAGCATGAAAGGTTTTGCGATTATTGCCCAAAAAATTATTCCAAAAATTATAGGAATAGTAACTAGAACAGCTTTAAGTATGTAGGTTCTTTCTTTTTCTTTATTACCAAAACCGGCTAAACGTGTTGCAAGTACTGCAGAAAAACTACCCCCAAGAACAATAATAAAAGACGCCAACTTAGAAGGAATTGAATAAACAGCAGTAGACAAAGCTCCTAGTAGAGCCGCCATCATTTGTACATCCAAGTTTCCCGAAACCGCTGAAGTTATCCTGCTTACCCCAAGCCATCCAGAAAACCTAAAAAGCTTTTTATATATCTCAAGTTCCGGTTTAGTCCTAAAAAAATCAGTGCCTACAAGAATAAATCCAAAAAAACCTGCCGCCAATCCACCAAATATGTATGATCCAAAGACATTATATAAAGAGGTCCCTCCTATATATATTAGTATAAAAAGCGCACCAAGGCGTGTAATCATAAAAACCAAATCAGTTGAGACCGCACCTAAGAAATTCTTCCTAGCCTGAAGAACATATGGCAAAAACATCCACAAAAAGAAGGATAGTATCATTACTCCAACCCAAACTCCTGCCATTGGATCAGTTGTTGCAAGCAATCTTGGAGAAATAAAATTAGTTGTTATAACCGCAATCAATGCCAACGAAAGAACAACAAAAAGGCGGATCATAAAAGCAGCTTTTATGTATTTTCTTGCAAGGTCTATTTGCCCATTTGAAAGTGCTTCTGAAATAAAATTAACAACGCCTGAAGCAATTCCAACGTCAGCAACAGTCGAAACCATGGCTGCCAAGTTCGTAACAGCAAAAAACACTCCAGCTTCTGATTTATCAATAAACTTGGCTGTAAAAAAGACAAACAAAAACCCTAAGAAAGCAGATATCACATTACCTCCGAAAAGAACGTAGGTATCCATAGCCGTTTTGGAGAAAATTATTTCCCTGGCTCTTGTAATGTGCTTAATCATTATTCAATTATACCTTAAAGTTCTTTCTGTAAGTGTACCCCTCACCTCGCCTGAGAAGCTTTTTTATAAAGGCTTTAAAAATTGCTAGAGGGCTATCAATAAAATACAAAACTTTTCCGAATTTTATACTTTTAGTATTAAAGGTTAGAAAACGCTTATATTCATCGATTAGATTATGAATGTTCAAACTAATAAATTCTTTGTAATTTATATCGTTATTCCAAACATAAATAAATTCAGGACTTCCCAACCATTTTACAATATGAAAATCACTTGTATATAAAATCGGGAAATTTTTTGGAATGACTTTTATAATTCCCTTTTCTTTTACGAAAAACCATTTATGGTGCGCTTGTCCTGGAACTCTTCTAAATCCTGTTAACCAATCTGTAAAATCAATATCAGAAAAGACCATATCAATTCCCATGGATGGAGTTACTATAATTCCCCTTTTGGCAACCCTGCTCATTTCATTCATTATCAAAAAGGGATTAGAAAGATCCTCCAAAGTATGTGTGCATAAACAAACATCAAATTCTTTATCTTTAAAAGGAAGTTTGTCTCTTGTTATGTCAGCTTGCACAAACCTAGCAGCTTTAAGATTTGAAGATATATAAGGAGCTTCCTCCGGTCTAATAATATCCACAAGAGTGTCTATTTGAATTAGCTCGTGTTGTTGCATACTACCTCCAACGTCAAGGACACGGTCTTTTGATTTTATTTTTAATCTCTTTATTATTTCGCGGTCATTAATTAGCACGGCTTGATTATACCAAAATATCAGATATGATACGCTTAAGATGAAAATCAAAAAACTTTCAATTATTGTCCCTGCATATAATGAAGCAGCTACAATCGCAAAAACCTTACGCCGCGTACTCAAGATAAAAATTAAAGGGATAAAAACCGAAATTGTTATAGTCGATGACGGTTCAAAAGACAAAACACTTGCGGCTATTAAGAATATTAAAAACAAACGCATTAGTTTAATAAGTAAACGTAAAAACGAAGGTAAAGGAGCTGCTATAAAGAGTGCACTTAAAAAGGTTACGGGTGACGTAATAACTATCCAAGACGCAGATCTTGAATATAACCCTGATGAAATAAAGAAAATGATTGCACCAATAGTGAATGGTGATGCTGATGTTGTTTATGGCTCAAGATTTATAGGCAGCGAGCCACATAGGGTTTTACTTTTTTGGCATATGATTGGGAACAAGATCTTAACTCTTTTTTGCAACATGGTTACAAATTTAAATTTAACCGACATGGAAACATGCTACAAGATGTTTACTAAAGATGTAGCCAAAAAGTTAATTATCAAAGAAGATCGTTTTGGTTTCGAACCGGAATTTACTATAAAAATTGCAAAACTTAAAGCGCGGGTATACGAAATTGGCATCGGCTATTCTGGACGTAGTTATGCTGAAGGCAAAAAAATAAATTGGAAAGATGGACTCCAAGCTGTTTGGTGTATTATTAAATACGGAATTTTAAAATAAATGAGGAAATCTTCACACGGGCAAGTACGTGAACCTGCTTTAGAATATATTTTAAGCTTAATTCGTATTCAAGTTGCAAATAAATATATAAAAGAGGGTACAAAGGTCGCCGACCTTGGCTGTGGTTACAATGGTATTTTTTTAAGAAGAATTGCTAAGAGAATTAAGTTGGGTGATGGCTATGATGTTTCGGTAAAAAATAAAAATCTACCCAAAAATATTATATTAAATAATACCGATCTTAATAAAAATAATTTTGGGAAAAGCAAATATTACGATCACGTTACTGCTCTGGCAGTTTTAGAGCATGTAGAAAATCCGAATCGTTTTTTAAAACTTGCAAAAAAGATATTAAAACCAGGGGGTACATTAATTATCACTACTCCACATAAGAGATCTAAGAAAATCCTTGAACTTTTTTCAAGAATTGGTATTTTGAGCAAAGAAGAAATAGGTGATCATAAGAATTACTTTGACGAACATCGCATGAAAACAGATTTAAAGAATTTGGATTTTAAAATTATCAAACTTGGAACTTTTGAATTTGGCTTAAATATATGTTGTGTTGCTAAGAAAGTCTAATTATTTATTTCTTAACAAGAAGAATTGATTTGAAATCAGATTTCTCATAATCATCATTCCACACGACTTTATAGGAATTCTTAAACTTAAACTCTTTTGCTATTTCTTGACAGCTTTCGCACTTCCATTTCTTAGGGTCCGATGGATTATCAAAAATTTGATGCCAGTCATCTCCCATATCGTAATTTGGGTCATCAATTAAGTAATCAGTTAAATATATTACATCAAATGGAATAGTGCCTGTTGATGGATTGATTATTTGTTTTGGTTCGATCGGAAACCAAACGGAGCTGCGTTCACCATACCAACTTGCCCAGGTATCAAGGTTTGTTAAAACTTTTTGATCACTTGCTGTATTGTCTTTTAATATCCATGCCAATTTTACATATGCGGGTGGCGATTTTAGATTAAATCTATTTGAGTTAAATCGTGAATCTAAGAATATTATTCCGACAGTCTGTCCTACAACTAAACATAGTACCAAAATAGTTGCAATCAAAGGAATTGATCTATTTTTAGTTATCAATCCTACTATCCAGACAAGTGTTTCAATGGCCATCAGATAAATCAAAGGAGCTACTGGATGTATATATCGATAAAATGGAATACTAATAGCTGTAACTCCAACAGTGACTACAATCATAAATAGAGCCGATATCTTAAAGGCTGTCTCTGTTTTATTCTTAGACCAACGAAAAACTCCAATTACAAAAAGTAAAAATAAATAAGGATTAAGTATTTGGGGTAAGAGTTTGTAAAAGTTGTATAGGTTGTAGAATACTTTTTTTGCTATTGCCAAAACTGATGCTGACATACTGCCACCCCTTAAGGCATTTGATACGGAAACACTTGGCAAATATTGAGATAGTGAATTTTGACCTCTAGCGAAGATTGAAATAAGAAATATGTTCTGAGGAAGAATTGGTATAAGTAGCTTATCTACAATAACTGCCAAGAAAGATAATATACCAAACCATATAAATGCTTTTTTGGTTTTATAATTTATTAGAAGCCAGAATAAAATTGCACCAGCAATATAAATAAAAGATTGAGGTCTGGTTAAATACATTGCAATTAAAATTAAAACGGCTACAACACTAGCCCATCTTTTTCTAAGACTTATAAAATACAGAGTCGATAATATTTCAAAAATGAATGGGGATTCAGATGCACCCGAGGCCGCGTAATTAATTAAATCATAATTCGTTCCAATAGCTAAAGTTGATAAAAGTGCTACTAAATTATTTTTAAAAATACTTTTTGCAAGCAAAAATGAAAACAACATTGTGAGTACAAAGAAAATTAATGAAGTAATAATAACTGCCAGATCTGTAACACCAACCAAACGATAAAACATACTAATTATAAAGGGTGTAAAAACAGGTATTCCTCTTGCGGAATAAAAACCGGTATTTATTGATGAAAATATACTGGGACCAAAAAAACTAAAACTAGCAGTAAAACCCCTACCATTGACTAGGTTTCGTGCTATATCTGCAAATTTAGCTGCATCAGAAAAAGTTAAAAAACGAGGAAGGTTGTATTTTAAATTAAAAACAGTCAGAAAAATACAAAATACAAAAATAAAAATCAGCCAAAACCAAATCGATTTATCCTTTAACATCTTATGACTTTTGAGAGAAAAACTCAGCAACCTTTGCCGATACATAATCAACTTCCTTTAAACTCATAAACTGATGACATGGAATAGATAATATTTCATTTACAAATCTTTCTGAAACTGGAAGCTTGGGAACTTTTATATTTAATGTTCTTAAAACAGGCTGTTGAGGGATCGTTATAGGGAAATGAATTAAGGATGGTATACCATTATCCATAAGAAACTTTTTAAGTTCATCTCTTTTTTTTGTTTTGATAACGAACAGATGAAAATTTGAATCACTTATTTTTTTAGGCAAGACTAAAGTTAAACCTTTAATTTTAGAAAGGTTGTCAACATATCTTTTAGCAAGCTCTCTTCTAAAATCGTTGTCTTTTTGTAAAAATTTCAACTTAACTCTTAATATTCCTGCGTGTAGTTCGTCCAGACGACTATTTAAACCATAAACAACATGCTTATATTTATATTCCTGGCCATAATCACGCAGTTGTTTAAATTTATTTGCCAAAATTTTATCATTCGTTATTAAAGCTCCCCCATCACCAAAAGCTCCTAAATTTTTTGTAGGATAAAAACTAAAACAACCAACATCACCAAAAGTCCCCAACTTTTTATTTTTAAAATAAGATCCATGTGCCTGACATGAATCTTCAATCAAATATAATTCATGCCTCTTACATATAGACTTTATTTGATCAAGATCACAGGGCTGACCATATAAATCAACCGGTAGAACTGCCCTAGTTTTTTTTGTAATTAATTTCTCAATTTTACCTGCATCAATCTGTCCATTTTCGTTAATATCAGCAAAAACGGGCCTTGCTCCGACCGCAACAATTGCTAACGTGGTCGCTACTGCAGAAAGAGGCGTGGTTATTACTTCATCCCCCTTTCCAATTCCATAAGCCATTAAAGCAATCTGAATAGCTTCAAGGCCATTGGCAACACCAACACAATATTTTGTTCCTAAATATTTAGCAAATTCTGTCTCAAACTTTTCAACCTCACTCGATAGTACATAGGATCCAGATTTAAGAACCGTTGATACAGCCTTCATATACAATCTGCCACGAACCTTAACTTCTTTGGGAAAATCCAAATAGTTAATTTTTTTAATTTTATTGTTCACCATATGATTTTAGAAAGTCATCATAACTTCTTACATAATCTTGAGGGTCATGCCGTTCTGAGGCAAGAACTAAGAGAATAGTATCTTTTTTAAAACCCTGCATCTCATGCCAAACTCCTGGCTCTAATAATACACCAATATTTGATTTATTTAATAATACTTTTTCTTTCTTCTTACCATCGTCTAAAACAATAATAATACTACCTTGAATACAAAATAAAACCTGGATAGTCTCTTTGTGTGTATGAGCCCCGCGCACAGCACCAACTGAAACTCCAAAAATGTAATAGACTCTTTTGATGTCAAATGGAACGTCAGGAGATTGGAGTTGACATAAAGAACCATCTGTTGACATTAAGGGGGCCGTAATCAATTTTACAAGCTTACCTTTGTCTATTTCAGAAATAATCGGATCGCTCTTTAAATTTAAAATATTTTCAAAAAAGAAGACTGCAAGGAGATAAAAAGGTTTGCCTATTAAAACTAATATCTTAACAACATTTCTTAAAAAATCTCTCATCCGCAGAATTATATCGCACCAGGATCGAAAGTCCACTATAACAATAAATCATGGTCTTGTATCCAAAAACGGAGGCTTTGGTGAAGAGCCAAGTAAACTTATTATTGGTTGATGACCATTTACAGGCGGCAGATCCTTAATTTTATAAGAGACTAGTGATTCAATTATTGGTTTATGTTGGTCTATAACTTTCAAAAACTTTTCTTCACTATCAACCAAAACAAAATCATCCTGCAAGACACTTCGAGTAACTGGAACGGTAAGGATTTGAGTATATGCAACAGTTTTTCTTTCAGGTTCCGGATATTTAACAAATCCAAGAAGATTTACTTCATTAATAATATTTTCAGCAAGGTCCGGAGTTTTAAATATTTCTGATATTAACAATTTTGGTATAACTTTTTCACCACGAACAATTGTTAAATCTGCGTTTCCTGGAATATGCAGCCCACCCTCCCAATCCAGTTCTCCTTTTGACGCAGTTGGGTCATGTCTTACTTTCAAATATGGAAGTGTTGTTTCATAATCAACAGGAATAATTTCTACACACGAATAATTTCCATGTAATTCTAAATCCTTCAACCATATAAGTTTAGGCGCCCTATCATCATGTGTTTTCTTATATGCAATAATGGCATCAGCCAAATATGCAAAAGTTTTTGCAAATAGCGGCGACTCAACTAATCTATTTTTGAAATTATGTTCAACTGACATTAGAGCCAAGATTGTAACAAAATATACTGAAAAAGCAAAAGAAAGGTGGAATTAATTACTAAGCCAGGCTTTGAAGTTGCTAGCCAATGATGTAAATCTCCAGTAAATTGGCCCAATATACTTTGCTATTGTTTGCTGAAAAACTTTAGCGGTACTGACTAGTGGTGGGCGGATCTCGAAGGTTTTATCAAAATTTCTTATTTTTCTATATTGTTTGGCAATTTCTGCTTCATACGATTTGTAAATAAATTCAACCACATTTTTTGGCAAAGTATAACCATATACCCGGTTAAAACTCTTCGGTCCTAAGATTTGGAATTGATGAAAATGATAACAAACTAATTTATCATTATTTATAAAGACACTCCCATTCTTCTTACTTACTTTGTATTGAGAAATATTCCAGGGAGCTGCGTCAAGTCCAAGGTTTTTTGATATAACTAAGTTCTTGTATAGTTTTGGCCATTCATCCAAATAGCCCTGATCACCCATTTTTCCCTCTTCAGGTTTCCAATAGCACCAATCAAGACATTGCTTTCTCCACCTCTTAAGACATTTAAGTCCCTCAGAGTCGTTTTTGAAAACATTAAAAGCTAAATTAAATCTACCATTACGCTTTGCCAACCCCTCTAATCCTTTTGGAAACCTGTGTTCAATTGACAAAAGTGAACCCTTACCAATCTCATCAACCCCAACCATTGCACTAGAGAAAAAGTACAAGTCAGCATCGAGATAAATAACATATTTTACGTCAGGATTTTTTTTGAATATATAAAGTGGCCAAGAAGGTGAACATGTCCAATAATACTCGACTACGCTTCTTGAACTTTTAACAGCAAGAAGTTCCTTGTCTTCAAAGTCGGCCATTGGTACAACTGTCATCCCAGGTAATCTCATTTTCTTTAATATTTTTTCAGTATATTTATCCAGAGCCAAAACCCACAATTCCACACCCGGTGTAGTTCTATGAAGCGAGTCATACAAAGCCAAACCTTTAAGTAAAAAGCCCTTGTCAAAATAAACACAAAAGATTGATTTTTCCTTCATTGACGGCTAAATAATACCACAACTTCCTGCCTTGTGTCGAACCTAAGATTATCGCTATAATAGCCCTTATAAATGAAAAGGCCGCCACAGCCAATTGCTAAAAAACATTACCTTTCAAATAAGTATGAAGATTTTAATCTTTGGATTGATTATTGGTATCAAAAAAAGTTTTTAATAGAAACAAAACCAAATAAAATACTCGAAATTGGTAAAGGCACGGGAACCTTGGAAATGATATTGGAAAGAGATGGCTATAACTTTACCACGCTAGATATAGATAAAGACTTATCTCCAGATGTTGTTGGGGATGTTACAAAACTTCCATTTAAAGATAACAGTTATGACACGTCGTGTGCATTTGAAGTCCTAGAACATATTCCATTTGAGGAATTTAGCATCGCGCTTAAAGAATTAAGGCGTGTGTCTAAAAAATATGTAGTGATTTCGTTACCTTATGCAACAATCTTTTTTAGTTTTGCATTTCAACTTTTTTATATGAAATCATTCAGTAAGATTTTTAGGTTTCTAGGACTTAAACCTTTTGAACCGAGTTATATTAATTTTTCAATCCCATTATTTTTTCTTGACAAAAAAGGTATGATCAAGGCTCACGCCTGGGAGATAGGCAGAAAGAATTTATCAATATTTAAAATCAGAAAAGTGATTAGAGAACAAGGGTTTTTGATAGTAAAGGAGTCGGGGAGAATTTTTTATCCATACCACAGATTTTTTGTCCTAAAGAAGTTATAAATTATTTTTGGCCAACCATTTGCACAGCCTTATTCATTATTTGTGCAGAATTTAAGGGTGTCCACTCCTTTATAATTTGTAACGACATCTCTCCCATTCTTTTTAATACATTTCGATGTTTCAACAATAATTCAATTTTTAATTTGAGGTCAGAGACAGATCCTGACTTAAAAATGTAACCATTGACCTTATTTCGGATTAGGTCGGTGGAAGAACCAGAAGAATTTGAAACAATAACGGGAAGCCCACTTGCCATTGCTTGATTAACTACAAGGCCCCAAACTTCTTCCCTTGACGGCAGGACAAAAATATCCGCCATTGAGAAATATCGATCCATTTTATTATCACCAGGATTTTCTATAAATTTTACCTGTTCCGATATATTTAGTTTTTCTGTAAGCTTGGCCAAGGTATTTTTAAACTGACCAGACCCGACAATATATAATTCCAAATTTTTATATCTCTTAAGAAGAGATTCAAATGCTTTAAACAGAATGTCTATCCCTTTTCTTTCAATTAGTTGTCCATAATATAAAATGATTTTTTTATCCTTTACTTGATGTGTTTGATGGCTTTTATGATTCATATATTTTTGAATGTCCAATGTGTGCATGTAATTCAATATGTTTTTACTTTTTGCACCATTTTCAATTAAGTATTCTTTTGCTCGTGAGCCATAAGCAAGAAACATATCCGATCCCCAAATTATAAATTTAACTAAGGGTAAACTTAGAGCTCTCCTCCAGCTTTTCTCATATTTAGTACTTCCAGTCCATAAAATAACTTTTATCCCTTTAATTTTGCAGTAAATGAATGCAACCTGATAAGCAAATATGTCCCAACCTGCAATTATCACAACTCGCGGATTAGCTTTTTTAATTTCTTGTAGGATTGTTGGATTGATAAAATATGTGAATAAGTCTCGCCCGCGAAACTTTATGGAGTAATTGGGTAGTATTTTATATTTAAATCCATTTACATTTCCCTTCCATGTTCGATTTTCTTCGCCCATAGCGCAATAAAGAACTGTTAGATCTACAAGCTTAGAAAATTCCTGAAAAAGTTTAGTTACATGAGGTGAAACAATGTTATGAATAACAACTACTTTTGTTTTTTGCATAAATAAATGATATCTCCAGCTAAAAGGTCAGGATATATTTTTCTCAAAGATGGTAAAACTCCGGAATTGGTTTTCAGTTCAATTTTGAAACCGTTTTGTGCAAGCGTTTCTTTGAGAGAGGCATATGTAAAATAATGGAGTGCACCCCCGTCCTCAGGCCCCAGGAAAGAAGATGTTTTTGGCATAAATCCAAAAAGAAGCGCTAGTCGCCTTGTAAAAAATGCATAATTGGGAACTTCAATTACAAACCTTCCTGAAGGTTTCAGTATTCTTGCTACTTCTGAAAGTATAAAATTCAAATCATAAAAATAACTTAAAGAGGCTTCACAAAGAACAATGTCAGCAGTTTTGTCTCTTAGAGGCAATCCTTTATCAAAGTCAGAGTTCATAAATTTAACATTTTTAAATCCAAGTCTGACTGTTTTTTCTTTTGCAAATTTAATTCTATTCTTAGCTATATCAAGTCCTACAACATATTTGAATCGTTTGGCAATTGAAAAAATAGTATCACCGCTCCCGCATGCAATATCAATAAAGGTGTCCCCATTTTTAGGAAGAATCTCAGAAATCACATCTCTGCGCGACACTTCTAATCTTTTGATTAATTTTTCGAATAAATTTGGCCTAAAGTTATCAGAAAATTCTTTCTCCCATTTAGATACTTTTGCCATATTTACTTCTTTTTGAGGACTAAAATGTAACCCCTAGGATAAAAGGTGAATATATTGTCCAATTCAGATACCACTAATAGAATTGGGCTTAAAATTAAATTTAAGATAGTAAATTTATTTTTATACAAAAACTGCTGTGTTTTAACCATATATCGACTTACAAAAAAGAAGTATTTCTTAATAGAAACAACTCTTAAGCCTGCATTCCGAGCTAGTTTTTTAAGATCTGATACCTCATAACCGCTCCTGACATGTTCATACTTAACTGGCTTAAAATTTGGATCATTTTCTTGTTCTTTAGTGAGTGCCGTCCCTTTCATTGGCACAGAAATTACAAAAATTCCTCCCTTAATTAAATTTTTTGAAAGTCTTTTAATAACTCCTGCGTCGTCGTAAATGTGCTCCAAAACCTCAAGACAGATAGCTTTATTGAATTTTCTTTTACCTAAATTAACTTTTTCTAAAGTAGAAGTTATAAAGACATCGTCTCTTCCAAGGTATTTATTAATTTTTTCAGCACTGTTGACTCTGTTTCTTCGTGCATCAATACCAACACCCTGTGTATTAAACTTAACGCCGAATTCTTGAAGATATATGCCATTTCCACAACCGGCATCTAATACTCTATCCCCATTCTTAAGTTTCAATAACTTCTCAACAATTAAATAGCGCCTTTGGCTGGCAATATCTGGATAGCCAAATAAACTAAAATAAATTTTGGCAAAATAAGAAAAACCCGAATTTATTTTTGCGGAAAGCTTAAGGTTATTTAATTGGTTTATTGAAAGTTTTGAATATACCTTTCCGTAGCTAAAAATATTCATAGTTTTGTCATTAGCTTGTATGATACATCCTTTTGATCTTACAGGCTAGATTTAGGATTTTTGTCTATTAGATTGAAGTTTATACAACAAAATAGCACTCGAGAAGAATACAAAAGGTAAGTAATGATTTGTAAACCTAGTAAAGTCTGCCGAAAGCCACCAACTTAATCCTCCATAACCGCCGGTTAAGGTTGGTGAAAATAAAATTATAATAAAAACTATTAAAAAATTGACTAATATAATTAGTGTGCTAAATATAGTTACGAAGTCTCGGATTTTTATAAAACTCAATATTGAGATCAAGGTAAAGATGGTAAGTACAAAGTAACCAGTTGCAATCTTTCCGATCTCTTGCCAAAAGAAAGCAAGTATTTGAACAGATTTCTGAAGCATATAGCTTAAATTATTCCAATTTTCATTAAATCCTGAAACTGCAACATTGAAGTTATCATTAGAAATACTGTGAATATGAAGATAAATTTGCCATGGTAAATAATAAATTAATAGAATAAATATTAAAAGTGCAAAACTTTTTAATGCGTTTATTTTATTTATAAAGAATGTGACTAGACAAAATACCAAAATAGCAGCAAGTGAATACAATACACCCTCTGTTCTTATCTGAGATACCATTCCTAAAAGGATTCCAATAAATCCAACATTCTTCCATTGAATTTGCTGATCGACAATTAAAAGCATAAGAATTAAAGCCAAAGAATAAAATACTGAAAGAGGTAGGTCGGAATATGGTGCTCCCCAACCAATATTTATAAATGCACCAGCAACAACAAGCGATAAGGGAATATAGCTTATGAGATTTCTAATCTTTATGAACCTAAAGGATGCGGTAATCGCAAATACCCAGTAAACATAATATAGGATTATTGGAATAATTTGTGTTAATTTATCTTGAAGAATCATAAAGTCTGCAAGAAGTATTGACCAAAACCTTGGATACTCTTCAAACGGTATCAAATCCAGGTCCTTAAATGATCCAGATTCGATTAAAACTTTCGCCTTTGGAATCCAATGTATAATTTCATCCCACCAAATGGGTGGATTATTAAATAACTGAACTGCAGCCGCCAAATACCAAATCGTGCCAAAAATAAATAGACGGAGTGTAATTTTTTTTGTATCACCATTTAAAAAAACAGTATTGGCAACAACTTCTTTGATATCTTTTTTATAAACAAGAAAAGTAATCCTATTTATTAAAACCATAAACACTACGCTTAATAAAAGAGCTATTAAAATTAATGGCCAGCCAAAATCTAAAAATTGAAGGAGAAGGAATTCTGTGAACACAAAAATACTAAGTCCTACAAGCACTGAAAGAGAAATTAATTCGGGAATCAAGAATTGCTTAACCAACCTCTTTGCAAAAACCATTTTGGTTATAAAATAAAAAATAAAAAGTGGTGCAAGATATAAAAATATTCTTAGTATTAACATTATTTTTTTAGTATTATAAATGGATACAATGTTGAACTGTCTGTTGCTTCTAAAATCGATGGGGAATCTGTAATTGAGTATTCACAGTTACTACAGTTCACTACCAGTTTTCTTCCGAGCAAAAAATACGGTGCATACCAGGCCTTGGATAAACTAACAAAATCGTCTGTTGCATTTATTTTTGCATTATACGGCGTCTTACCTTCTATGATGGAGAAATAAATTGCTGCTTCTCCAATTGATCTAGCAATTGCATCACGATATGGAGGCAGAGGGCTTCTTGTAAAATCAGATAAATTCAACTGTAAAAGTGGCCCTATAAAATTACCTTTAACAAGAGCTAAGAAAATAAATACAACAACTATATAGTTCAAAGATTTTAAGTAGAAATTGCTTATCTTTTTATTCATGCCGATGCGTTTTCTTGAATACACATCTTTAATTTGTCGGCTTTAACTTTTGGCCAATACAACGTTTTATAGTCAGAGTCTTGAATATAGCAATTTTTTAATATCTTAGGAAAATTAATTACTCTTCCTTCAAAGGATTTATAGTCAAGATCTCCGGCTGTTGGATTGTAAATTATTGCGGAAGGGGTATTTGTAATAATATTACTTTTGTATTCAAGTCTTTGCCAGTCTTCTACTACAAGGTTTGCGATAAAAAACCTTGTACAGGGCCTTCTTTCCGAATAAAGATATGTCGTCCCCACTCCCCAACCATATATATCTAAGATACATTCATCCTTAGTTGTTTTCGTGTCTATCTTATCCAAAATCGGAGTAACTTTGTTCTTGTCTGCCCAAATTGCTAACTTGGGAATAAATCTTATGTTCAAAATATTATTAAAATTATAATCTATAAAATACGCTTTCTTTGGAAACAGAAAGGACAAAAAAAATAAAAGCATTAATACTCTCAACCATTTTGTTTTCTTTATAGAAGCTAGTTTTTTATCTGTATAATAAAAACAAAGAGTTATAAAAATAATAAGTGGCATTACTAAAACAATGTAATAATGAGATCCTAAACTTCTTTGCATCACAAAACCTATAGATAATCCTAATACAAAAAATATCATTGGCCACACCTTTCCTTCAACTAAATTGGAATTGAAAGTACTCTTAATATATTTTTGCCCATTATTGCTAACAATCTTGAGGTTTAGTGATTTGTTGCGTAACTTAATGAATACTGTAACAGCTAATAATATTAATATGGGTAAGAAAATTGAGTACCCTAAATAAAAAAATACATCCTTACCAAAGTCAATATGAACTAAAAAGTTTTCGGAAAGCCACGAAAGGTCAAATACATTAAAGGCAATACTTTTATAATTCAAGATTGAAATATAATCTTTTATTGATCCTAGTAAAAACAAATAAAGTATATTTATACCGGCTGAAGATATAACACCCAAAACTGAAAAAAGAATCCCATCGTAGAAATCTTTTTTTGATTTGAGAAGTAAAAATAGAACATAAGGCAAAAGAGCTAATCCAGAAAGAAGAAACGGATCTTTTACTTGGCCAGAGAAAAAAAACAAGAAGGCACTTATAAATATAGCTTTTCTATAGTTCTTAAAATAATAAAGTGAGGCTAGACCCGCAATGGAAAACAATGAGGCTAATATTTCTGCTGGAAGAATAAAAGTCGTCAGCCTTGTTGAAAATAGGAAAAAATATATAAGGCCAGCAGAGATATTTAAATAAACTCCAGATACCACATTCCTAAGGGTATAAAACACTAAAAAGACAATCAAAATAGAGGCAACTAAATGAAGTGTCTTTATAGACAAAGGTGAGAAACCAAAAAACTGGGACCACACGTCAAGAACAATGTAATGTCCTGGAGGAGTGATTTCCCAAAAATTTTTATACGGAACTCCAAGTCCAATCCTATGTGCCTCGGCTGGTAAAACTCTAGATACAATATCAGCACCTAATGTTGGTTCACCGGCGTAATGAAAAATATTAATTAATGCAAACAATATTCCTGCAAAAATCGTAACTAAATTAAACATTTTCAATATAAAAGATTCTTTCATCAAATTAATCTAGAATTTTAGTTATACCAAACTTAAACAACGCCTGAAAAGCCTTTTTGCCTTGAACAATGTAATCATCGGAGACAGTGGCAGTAAAAATTATAAGCAAGGGAACAATAAAACTTGATAGACGCTGCTGTGAATCTATAATAGCTTTCCAGTTTTCTGGCCATATATAACTAAATATATAAGTCCCAAAAAATAGCAGTGCAATATTTGCTAATACAAAATATAAAAATATCCTGGCTTTTTTAATATCCTTCCTGGCAAACATACCAACAAAAAACGCAATTAAAAGATAAGGTTGCCATGTAGGGATAGTTCCTTGGATTGTAGTCGCAACTACATCGATAAGTCTTGGTAAATTAAATACCTGGATTGAATGAATTGCATACCCTGCTTGATCGCTAATGTTTCTACCACCACCAATCATACTTGTCTCATACAACCTCCATGGTTGCTGTATTGCAAAAAATATTCCAAATGAAATTGCAACAATAAGTAGCGTGGAAAAGAATCTCTTTTTCATTTCAGGAACTAATAAAGCAACTACGAATAACATATTTACAACCCAAAAAGGTTCAGTTTGTCTCACCCATGTACTTAAACCAACAAGAATTGAACCAATCAATAAAAATGCTTTATTCTTTTCTTTTGTATAGCGGCACAAATATAAAATTGAGGAGATTAGATAAATTAAATACGGAAAATTTGTATAATCAAAATATGATCCTGTATAAATTGACATAAGCGAAATTAAAATTAGAGTCGTTAACATTAGTGTCAGTCTGCTTAAGAAAGGTCGAAGACAATAATAAACAATGGGTGTAAAACCGAAATACAAACCCCAATAGAAAAGGTGTGGATTACCTTTAAAAAAGTACATCCAAGTATGCGCAAGTGACGTCATGAGAGGGTAACCGAAAAAATATCCGCGGGAAATACCATCAGCCATCCCTCCAGTTGCAACAAAAGTTATGGCACGAAAATCATATAAGACCAACGAGTCCCATCCATAAACGGGGAAAAACACTCCAACCAACAAGCTAGTTAAAAGAAGTCCAAATATAGCTGCTACAAACAATTTTGTTAATAAATCAGCTTTAATAAAGCTTGATGATAATTTTTTGAAGAAACTTATTGAATTGCCAATTTTTAAAAATTTTATGATTTGTTGAAAGGACTTTGTTAAAAAAATGGCAATACTTAAACCCAGAGCTAAACCTAAAACTTCCGCTAAAGAGTTTAAAAGAGTGAACTTAAGCCCGAAAAGATAAAAGATAAACATAAAGAAAGTCTGAAAGCCAAAACCGAGAAGAATTCCAAGTCCAATTCTTTCTATACGCCCCACATCCAATCTAAACAAAAAGGTAATCAGAATTCCAAATGTTGTTGTTATAAATAGTCCTATTAATCCATTCATATTATCGTTTTAAAACTATGATCCCCCAAAGATCATCATAAGTGTGATCATTTGGATCGTAGTCTTTATCTAAAATTATTGGTGGCTTAGTATAATCATTGTCGGTCATATATAATATTTTTTCAGCTTTTACAGGAAAGGTTGGCCACTTTTCTATATATTTATCCACTCTTGGCGGCCCATACGCGCGGTGAATAAAGACATATGATATTCGTGGATCATTAAGTGAATTTTCATCTCCTGCTTTAGTAAACCTGGGGTAAATAAAACTTCTAACATAACCATCATTACTTAAACCTGGCCACTTACTTTGTTGTGTCATCCTCATTATTACAGCATCTGATGGGGTGTTGTTATCAACAAACAACATATAATCATAAAAGTCGGCAAACAAATATCTACCCTTCCATACTTTGTCTGCAAACGGATGCTTTATTACTGCTGACAATTTCGGTTTTATATCATAAAAGTCGCTACTTAAATTCATAAATATTAAATAGACAAAAAGCGAAGTAATGAGGAGTGATAAAAACACTCTCGGTAACTCATGTAATTTATACTTTCCAAAAAGTCCCTTTCTTGTTGCTGTATCAATCAAAAAAATCAATAACGAAATTGCAAATAAATAAAAAAAGTAGCTGGGATCAAAATGATATCCGTGTGTATAGACATATCCTTTGTAATGTTGTCTTTCTAAGGAGATAAATATTGCGCCTACTAGTATTAGTGCCGGTAAAAATAATGTTGTTAACTTGGAAAGTAGCTCAAAATATTTTGTCTTTTCAATAGTGACCATATTAACAACCACCAAATATCCACTAATAACTAATAGTGCAAAAAATATTTGAGGATCCAAAAAAAGGTGGCCATGAATAAATCCAGGATAAGTAACAGCCTCTAAAACCACAATAACTCCAGTAACAATTGCAAAAAAAGGAAAAGCAACTGTGTTTAAATATAAAAATCGCTTGAAAAGTTTCTTTTGTGAATTATTCATTTTATTTATTTACTTTATAAATATCCCAATAGTAGTTGTCTTGTGATTCTGACAAGATTGGGTTAAAACTGTAGTCACGATTCTTAATTACCATCGATAACCAATGTGGAATATAGTTCTTAAGAAATTGCATTGGGGGGTAATATAATTTGTTATCAATATGTATATCAATCCTTATTGGCCCGTCAAGTTTTCCCTTTTTAAAACCTTGATCATTTGAAACCTGCTTAAACTCACCAGCCCTTAAAAGAACGTCTCCAATTTTTAAGTTATTTACGTTATCGAAGTAAATAACTTTTATGTCGGGTCGATTAAAAAATAGCCTTAGGTGCAACCCTATTTCCTGTTTTAATTCAAGAGCGGTTCCTGGTGGCGTATCCAAAACAACAGTTCCGTTTTCCTTAACATTGTTTGCAAGATTTGATATTAGAGGTTTGTTAAAATTGTTTGTAAGTCCATAGATTCTAGTTATATATTGACCCATCATTAGTAAGTTATAGCTAGTAACTATAAATACCAAAAACCAAATTAACTTAACTAAAAAAGTACCATATCCATTAAGACCAAATTTGCGAAGAAATTTATCTTTACTTATTTGATTTAAACCATTAATTGTATTTGATAAGAGAATACCTAGACAAATACTAAAAAAGTATATGCCGGGAAACAAATATCTGGGTATTTCAAATTCCCACGGAAGTTGAACCATAAAAAAAGACAGAAATACCATCCCGAAAATTAAAACAAAATAATCTAAATAAGTTATTTTCCTATTGTTGTAAAGGCCAATCAATTTGAAAATTAAATATATTCCAGTTGTTATTAGGAGTGGCTCAAACGTAATCCATATGGAAGTTGCATAACCTGTAAAGTTACTTTTTATATTTTGGAAAGTTAATATATAATCGGAAGCATAACTTCCAGATCTATAATTCATACTTGCACCATATCTAGCTAGCATCAAAAGGGCAAGGTTCCAAATCATATAAAAAAAGACTGGCCCCTTGAGTTTTTTGGAATGATCTACAACGGCTGACCATATATAAATCATTACAGGGAATATCACAAAAGCGAGTGAGTTTTCTTTCATAAAATATGCTGGGAAAAGCATGGCGATAGACATGAAAAAGTAAGCCTTGGCTAATTTATTATTAAATCTAAATATATTTTTAAGATCATTTCTTGAAGGGATAAGTGAAAGTAAATAATAAATTGGTCTTTTAAATAAATCCTTTAAATTGATACTGTATTTTTGCAATGATTTTTCACTAACGATATAAAAAACCATAAATAAAACAGATAAGGCAAGGAAGAATATGAGAGGTGCTTCTTGAGGACCAAGTCGATACCAATTTTCCTGATTTAAAGTATTGGCAACAAACAAAATTCCAGCTAAAAATCCGGCCACTTTACTACCAGAAATTTTGAGTGCGGTTAGATAGCATGCAATAACAATTACCAAGATCAATAAAAATTGAATTAAGCCATGACCAAAATGACTGATTCCAAATTGTGTATAAACCAACCAGTGATAAAACCAATACGCAGGCCTAAATCTGCCAACTTGAGGATCTGTTAACCATTGGAGTATATGCCCCTTAAATAAAATACCTATCGTCGAAGACATTCTTTGAGATACCTCAATCATTTCTCCATCGTCAACAAATGACCAATAAGTTGATGGAGCAAAGCCGCCAATACAAATCGTTGTAATGACGAGTAAGGTTAAACCAATATTATTTTGGACCTTATTCAATGTTTCTTTTAAAAGTTTCATTAGAGTCAAAGCAGATACAAGACATCAGATATTTTTCATATATAATATCGATATCATGAGAAAAAATATTTTCCAGCAATTCTATCACAAAAAGCTTCACAGCATTCATGAATCTTTTAAAAAAACGAAAGATGGGTATTATAAAAAAATTATACCTGATGAGACAGTTGGGGGCGTAAAAGACCTACAAGCTTATCTTGAAAATCTGAGGAATTCAATCAAATCAAAATCGCTTATTTTACTAACATATCATAACCATCTTTGGGAGCCAGTTCTAAGTATTGCTTCATATTTTGGACTCAGGAAAGAGGTCAAGATTCAAAATTGGCTTGAAGAGGAAGATATAAAAAATATATTACAACTTTCTGGATTTGAGATTACAGAAAAACCGAAAAGTTATTTGCTTTCTTTAATTACTAGTGTTATCGCCAGGCCAAATCAAAAATTTAAGCCGCCTAGTCGTAAATACAGTGTCACTATTGTTGTGCCTGCCAGAAATGAGGCGGGCAATATTCCCAAAATTGTTCCGGCCATTCCTAAATTTGGAAAGTGGCAGGAAATAATTTTTGTGGAAGGAAATTCAACTGACAATACTTGGATAAAAATAAAAAACCAGATCAAGGGTCAGAAAAAAAATATTGCTTTAAAACAAAGTGGAGTTGGAAAGTCCGATGCGGTGAAATTGGGATTTGACAATGCAAAAGGAGATATTCTAATGATTTATGACGCAGATATGACAGTTGCAGCATCTGATCTAAAGAAATTTTACACTGCTTTGGCACAGAACCCCAGAACCTTTGCAAACGGAAGTCGTATGGTTTATCCAATGGAAGAAGACGCAATGAGGACGCTAAACAAAATTGGAAATAAAATATTTAGTTTACTTTTTAGTTGGATCTTAAATACAAAATTCAAAGATACTTTATGTGGAACTAAGGCAATATTTAAAAAGGATTATCTTAAATACAAAGATGACTATATAAATTATTTAAAGGTTGATCCTTTTGGCGATTTTGCATTAATATTCACAGCTATAAAAAATAAACTTAGAGTTGTTGAAATACCAATACGGTATAAAGAAAGAGTTTATGGAACAACCAATATCAAACGATTCAAACACGGATTAATACTTCTAAAGATGTCGCTTACAGCATTCCTTGAGTTTAAGCTTTAGTAGCAACAACATATTCAAATATAGAAAATCTTTTAAGTGGGGTTTCTAAATACTTGTTCAAGAAACTTGTAATAATTGGTATTTTAATTGGAATCAATAACTTATAATCGTGCTTAATTACTTTCATTCCGGACAACTCCATCTTAATCTTTAATTCTTTATATTTCATTCTATTGTGAGGCCCTTCAGGCATTTTAAGTCCTAGTTTTTCATAGATTAATTCGACCGGTTCCCAAATCGGATTCATCATGGTACAAATAAAGATTGTTTTTTGTTTCATTAATTTTGTTGTTTTTTTAAAAATCGTCTCCGGGTTTTCTAAATGCTCAATAACATCTGACATAAATATATAATTAAAATTATCCGAATCATGGGGCCAGGTCGTTGAAAATTTTAAATTCTTCGATCTTTTATATTTTCTTTTTGCTATTAAGATCATTTCATTACTCAAATCAACGCCATAGCCCCTACGGGGCCTTAAATGAGCCAACAGATCGCCAGTTCCACAACCAATTTCAAAAACATTTTTGTTTGATGGAATTAAATCAAGTAAAAGTTTTTTCAAATTATCGTAGTAAAAAGAATTTCTTTTTTTATAAAAATCGTATTTTTTTGCGACTTTGTCAAAATGTATTTGAACTTTTGTTTTTTTCATATTAATAATTTAAAAACTGACGAGATTTTATCTTGATACCACTAGTCCCGCCATATTTGACGCGTTGTGCAAGTTTTGGAAAAAATACAAAGAAAAAATTATTATCAGACAATGTTGTTTTTAAAGTTGCTGTTGGTGACCATGGTAAATCAATGTCCGATTCTGTATCCACAAAATCGATTTCATTGCCCTCAAGTTTGACCTCATTAATCTTAAAATAATCAAAAACTTTACGGGAAATTATAGCTTCCTGGGATATCCAGTTAGTTTGATAAGTAAATTTCAATGTTAGCCAAGAAGTGAGAGTCCAGATAAAAAGAAATAATCCTATAAAAATTTTATTTATTTTGGTTGCAATAAGCAGGTAAGAGATTCTAAAAACAACTCCTATGAGGGGTAATGTTAAATAAAATGTAAATTTATGAAACGGTAGAAAAGCTACAGGAAGTAATGCTGCAATAAACCAAACGATGCAAAATATTGAAACTTGATTACTGCTTTTGACTTTCTGTTTTAATGTTTTTATCAAAACAGATGCCAAAATAATTAGCTCGGCGACAAATAAAAACAAAATGGGTCTAACCTGACTCCCCCAATAAATGAACAAATTCTGGTTTATTTTTATTCCAGGGCCAATAAAATCGACAAATGACTCCGGAACATTGAAAGACCAAACTAAATACCATAAAACCGTATTAAAAAACCTTTTAACAGATAGGCTCCAAACATAACTGTCGCCCGTTGCAAAACCATACCAATTAAAACGAATAAATAGATAGACAAATAAAGAAATCATAAATGGAATTATTAAAATCAAAAATCTTTGAATTATCTTTTGATTTATTTTGTTTTTTGTTTTATAAAAATAAATTAAACCCAAAAGGATAGGCGTAATCACAGCCGTCTCTTTAGACAAAAGCGCTAAAACAAAAAATATAAAACTGAGAAGATTTTTATTTTTTACAAACATTAATAAGCTTAGGAGAACAAATAGTGTCATTCCTAATTCTTGAAATGTCGCCAAATAATATAAATGTCCAAAATGCGTCGCAGAAGTGGCATAAAGAAAAGCTGAAATTAAAGCTATTGTGCTGTTAGCGAATAGAAATTTTCCGAGAATATAAACCAAATAAATAATTATAAATAGAAACAAAAATGAAACTACATGTAGATATATTGGATTTGTTCCAAATATTACTCTTCCAAAAAAATAAAAAACTTGAGTTGTTAGTGGCCTATACATCCCAAAACTGTCAGGAGCATTGAAAATGTTAAAGAAATTAAAAAATTCACCAATGCTTTTTATTGTAGATATCTTTAAAAAAAAGAAATCATCATTTGTAAAAAAGGTAAATAAGGAGGGATAAAAAATACCAAATGAAATTAGAAATGTGAAGATTAGGTATTTATACTTTTTAAATATATTTATCATACAAATATACCAACCAACTCCCTTCCAAAATTATTTAATAGATGTAACGCAAGCACTAGCGGATTGTGCGTATACTTTTTAACAACTTTCCAATCCTCTTTAAGTAGTTGCATGTACATTGTCTTTGTTTTTGTATTATCATCAATTCTAAACTTGGAGATGTTTTTATTAATAACAGTCGGCACAGAGATTCTACATAGTTTTAGCCACAGGTCATATTCCATAATAAAATCTTTTGTGCCTGTAAAGGGTCCATATTTTTTCAATGCGGCTTTACTAACAAACACCGACGGCTGAATTAAAAAATTATTAGCTAGTAATGAATAATAATTGATCCGAGATAACAAAAAGTTTTTATACCAAGTAACAGGTTTTGCGATTTCGATATTCTTTTTATTCACCACCGCCCCCCGCCCAGAAAACCACAACGAATCTGGGTGGGTTTGATATGCTTTTGAAATTAAAAAAAGAGCGTTTCTTTCATAACAATCATCAGCGTTGATAAAAGTTACAATATCGCCGGTCGCTTTTTCAAGTCCCTTATTTACAGCGTCAAGTTGACCGTTATCTTTCTTTGACTTAAAAATAATATTATATCTTTTAACATATTCTTTAATTATCGAAACGGTTCCATCCGTTGACCCACCATCGTTTATAATTACTTCTAAATTTTTATACTTCTGCTCAAAGATTGATTTTAAAGTTTGATCAATATATTTAACCTTATTATATGAAGGGATAATTATGGAAATTTTTGGGAGAGCGTCATTTTTTTCTCTTCGCATTTTTAAAAGCCTCTTTCCTAACCAAATCCTCTAATTTTTTTTCATTTCGCTTTGTTCTTAAATATGTACTTCCAACCATTGAAATAACCAGGGCAAAACCACCAATAACCATTAAGTCGAAGACGCGAGTTACCAGAAAAGTCATAGAAAAAGATCTAAGAAGTTCAGGGAAAACAACAACAATTATTGCAAAGCACCAAAGTACTAACCAGGAAATTATTTCGAGCTTTGTCAATTCTCCACGCTTAAAACCAAGAATAGCAAAATAAGTCATACTAAAAGCAAATAAAAGTGCCATAATTTGCAAACCAATAATCATATAGTTAACCTCCATTTTACAACTTCTCCAAAGACCCCGAAAGCGTCAAGAATTGTTACACCTTTAGTTGGATCGTGGTATATGGTTTCAATAGGTACCTCTACTAGTTTTAGTTTTTCCTTTGAAGCCCTTGCCAAAATCTCTGTTTCTACACCATAACCGGAAGATTCCCAGGATACTTTTTTATATGCTTTTTTTGTTATACCCCTAAACCCGCATAATATGTCACTTACATCGATTCCAAAAAAAAGTCTCATAATGGTCGAGGCAACTTTATTTCCAACAAATCGAATAAAAGGTGCTTGGGTTCTAAAATTTCTGGAGCCTAAAACAATATCATTTTTATTTCCTTCTAAATTATCAACAAATTTTCCTAAGTCGGAGGCAATGTGCTGTCCATCAGAATCCATAAAAATTATGGCGGCGGCCCCTTTTTTAAAAGCATATTCAGCACCAGTTTTCATTGCGGCACCCTTTCCCAAATTCACTCCATGTTCAAGAAGAGTTAAATTTTTGATTCCTAATTTTTTAATTTTTAATTTTGAATTATCAACACTGCCATCTTCCACAACGACGATGGATAATTTGTATTTGGCAACACTCTTTAAAACGTATTCTATATGTTCCTCCTCATTGTGAAGTGGAATCACGATAAATATTCTCATTTTGATCCCTGTGTAGTTTTCTGGTTATTGGTAGAGGCTTTTAAATTAGCATCATACCAGTCAATTGTTTTTTTCAATCCTTCCTCGAATTTTATTTTGGATCTGAATCCAAACTCTCTTTTTGCTTTTGTAACATTCAACTTTCTTCGTGGCTGTCCATCAGGTTTTGTTTTATCCCAAACAATTTTTCCTTTAAACCCTGTTAAAGATTTTATTACTATAACCAAATCTTTAATTTTTATTTCAAACCCGGCCCCTAAATTTACTGGGTCTGACTTATTGTATTTTTCTGTTGCTAAAATAATTGCTTCTGCGGCATCGTCGACATATAAGAATTCTCTTGATGCCTTACCGGTCCCCCATACAACGACCTCGTTTTCGTTATTGTTCTTAGCATCCACAAACTTTTTAATTAAAGCTGGAATTACATGGGAAGACCGTGAGTCAAAGTTGTCACCAGGCCCGTAGAGATTTACAGGTAATAAAAATATCGAATTAAAACCATATTGCTGTCGATATGCCATCGACTGAACAAGTTGCATTTTTTTTGCCAGGCCATAAGGTGCATTAGTTTCTTCTGGATAACCCATCCATAAGTCGGTTTCCTTAAATGGAACTGGCGCAAATTTTGGATAAGCACAAATTGTTCCCATTGCGACATATTTTTGAACCTTAGAAACCCTAGCAGCCATCATCATGAAAGTTCCCATCAAAATATTATCATCAAAAAGCGTGCCCGGAAACTCGCGATTGTAACCAATTCCCCCCACATTTGCTGCAAGATGTATAACAATATCTGCTTTTTTGGCAACCTTCAAACAATCTTTATAATTTCTGAGATCGTATTCAGGAAACTTAGGAACAAAAATTTTTTTAGGTTTTAACTGCTTAAGTTTGGAGACAAGGTTTTTACCTAAAAAACCATTTCCACCTGTAACTACAACCCTTTTATTTGTCCAGAAAGATTTAGCCATATTAAAGTAAGTGAAGTATAGACGAATTTAGATTTTTAAGCCAGACAATAGTTTTTAATAAAAACCCCCTAAAGGCCATTTAAAAACTTTGGTATACCTTGATCGTTTCTTTTGCTGTCATTTCCCAAGAGTATTCTCTTGTAAGTTTTTTATTTATATTGGGCTTAATTATTCCACGAGCAATATCTTCGGAATTATAAGCATTTACATATTTGAAATCGTCCCCTAAAATTTCTACCAAACACTGGTTTTTAGTTACAACTACAGGAGTTGTACAAGCAATTGCCTCTAAAACTGGTAAACCAAAGCCTTCATAGAGCGATGGCTGAACATAAACCGATGCGAGATTATAGATATTGACCAAATCATCATCCGGGACAAATCCTAGTCTAACTACATTTGACCAATTTATATTTTTCAAATGGTTAAGCTCAGAATGATTCAAATCCATACTTTGAATCTCTTTTGCTTGTTTGCCAGCTATAACAAGGGGTATTCTAGCAATCTCACAAGCCTTAACTAAATTTGGAATATTTTTATTGTAATTAACGTCCCCTACATATAGGGCAAAATGTTTTGGCAAACTATATCTTTTTATAACCTCCTGTTTCTTAAATATGGCTCGGGGTGCAAGATAAATAACGTGCACAATTTCTGGCTTAACCCCTAAAAATCTACAAATATCTTTTTTAGAAGTTTCTGAGATTGTAATTATTGCATCAATGTTTTTATTAATTAAATATTTATTTATTAGCCAATTTATTTTTCCTTTAACTCCGGGCGGATAATGGGATGGGTAAATAAGTGGAATTAAATCATATATTGTTAATACAAATTTGGCATTTTCTGGTTTAACAAAAGGGATTGCAATAAAAAAGGGATTGAACCGTGTAAAATGAACTACATCATACTTACTTAAATCTTCTCTTGAAACATCGACCCCATCCATCTTTAAAGCCTTAAGAAGTTCTCTGGTATAAACTCCAATGCCACGAACGGAGTCACCACTTGATAACGGCCCTGAATCGATCGCAATCTTCATATTAATCTATTTTACCCTTAAAAGTATTAAGAAGAAACATATTTGAAATAGGAAATTGGAAAGTGGGAAGCTGAGAAGAAACTCCAGAGGAATCCACCTACTCCGTCGAGAAATCCTAAATGCCGAAAATAAAGGTTGCAGAAGATGTATATTGGCTTGAATATTGTGTATGAGATAAAACTCCAAAAACTTTTAGGAACTTTCTTGATTCTCAACTCTTCTGCATGTAGGTCTGTATAGCGATTCAAACGAGATAGGTAGCGCTTAAGAGTTGGTGAATCATAATGCAATAAGTCTCCAGTTAGCCATGATACTTGGCCATCAAGTTGTATTTGCTCATGAACAGATTTTTGAGGAAATTCTGCATTGCCATTTCGAACCAAGCGTATAACTCCGTCTGGGTAAACACCCGCATGTACTAAAGGCTTCCCGAGAAAAATATTCTTTCTCGGAATAAAGTAGCCAACAACTGTGGAATTTTCATTACCAATTTTCCCATCCCTAGCTTCGACTAATTGTTGATGCTTCTCAAAGAGTCTATTTTTTGTATAAACATAGTTCCCTACTAATACTTGTATTATATCTTTTGATAATTTTTCAGTAACAACTTCATCCGCGTCGAGTTGAAGTATCCAGTCTCCTTTTGCTTTATCAAGCGCCTTTTGTTTAGTTATATGGAATATACCATGATGGGGTTCAAGATAAACTCTAGCGCCTAACTTTTCAGCGATATCACGAGTTTTATCAGTAGAATATTCATCAACAATTATAATCTCATCAGCAATATCCTTTACAGATTCCAAGCACCTTGCAATATTTTCCTCCTCATTCCTTGTCGCGAGAACCACAGAAAGTTTTAACATGATAATTATTTAATTAGAAACTACGTCAAAATACTCAAATCCATTCGTACCATAAATCCTTTTAATTATATTTGCGGATTGAGGAATTTCCTCATGAGTGCCAATTATAAGACTGTTTGGATAATTATTTTGAATGGAGGTAAAATCGATAGGTCCAAAATGGTATTTGTCAAAATCCGATACAGTTGAAAACCCAAAATCATCTCTGCTTGTTAATGTGTGGTGAAATTGAAATTTTTGCGGAGGGTATTTTTGGTAGAAAAGAAAAAGAATATATGGCTGATCGTATCTATTAGTCACATAAATATCAGAGTATTTTGATTGATCTTGCAAAACATACTCAACAAGTTCTTTAACCCCATACTGAGAGGAGTAGGGGTAGGTTTTGCTCATATGCATGTAGTACATATTTAGATACCTTGCAAAGTTCCAAATAATTAACAGTGCTAAGAATGTTATACCAATAAACTTCCAAATTTTTCTACCATTCAAATAATTTAGGATTGTAGTAAGACCAAAAGCACTAATGACGGTGAGAGGAATTACCATATTCTGAGATCTTAAAGCATTTGGTGATTGGAAAGTTAAAGCTGAGGCAATTGGGCCAATTAAGAGCCAAGAAATAATAAATTTCCAACTATTATTGAATTTCTTAGCTATAAAGATAAAACCGACTGCTAGAAATAATAAATCAATCAAATACATCTCCCCTGTTTCTGGAACCTTATTCCTCTCGATAGAATCTCCGGACATAAATAAGAACTCACCATTAAAATGAGATGTCCAATTGTTTACAAAAAAGAGACCATAATTTACGAATTTATTGTGAAGTATTTCTGCAAAATAACCATTTACACTAGAATGTTCTCCTCTTTGTTCGTTAATCCTATTTATCGGTCCCTTGTCTGCAAATAGTCCAACTCCGGCTACCCTTGAAAGTGCACCGCCTGAAAGAAGATCGTGAGTTAATGGCAGTAAAATAACAACCGAGAAGATAGCAAAAATTAAATAGGGCTTAATGTTTTTGAATATCACATTTCTATAAATCAGAATTATCGAGAGTCCTAAAAGTGGAATAATCACTCGGACTGCATGGTATGTGTAAAGGGCAGCAACTAAACAAAGTGAACTCAAAACAAGTTTAGTAACTTTATGTTTAAATTTAATTTCCCTAAATGAATTAAAAAATAAAAGTAAACCAGCTAAAAGAAAAAAAGTGGCGGTATTGACCTCCCAACCACCCCTACTAAACTGTAAATGCCAAGGTGAAATCGCAAGAAAAAGTGCTGATATGAGTGCAAATTTGTCATCTTCAAAAAGCTCTTTTACGAGTAGGTAAATTAAAAGAACCGAGAGTACACCAAACATTGCACCTGGAATTCTAACTGACCACGAGTTTAATCCAAGTAATTTAACAAATGGAATGTCTAAATAAACATAAAGTCCTGGCTTATAATCGTTGAACGATTGGAAAGAAATTGGCCAAGAGTTACCATGCTGATCCATTCCAGTCTGAATCAATGAATAAGCATCGTAACCATTTGATGCTTCATCAGCATTTAATGCAGGGTATGTATCAAGTTTCCAAAACCTCAAAACAAAAGCCAAAAACACAATTAAAAATAATAGATATTTGTTAAGTTTATTCATGGTTAGTCATTATTTAACTTCAACAACCTCAAAAGCAACATCAATGTTATTCAAATATTTAAGTTCATATAGAAATTTATATTTCTCTGGTCTACTTATGACTTCAGGTGGAATGGTTGGACCGGTTACAACAAGTGTGCCATTTGTAAACTGAAGTGCACTCCAATCAACTCTTTCAAAACGAACATTATCAAGTTTTGTTTCAAAACCAACATCCCCTTTATACTTACTGCTGACTAAATTCGCCTGCTTTTGATATTTAGCAGGGTCGTATTTTTGATAGAAAAGGAAATAAATATATGGTTGATTAAATGATTGCTCAAATACGATGTCTTTATATTTAGACTCAAGAGGGGTTACATAATCAACCATCTGTTTATAGCCATATCGCCAATAATTTGAATTATGAGCTGGAAGATGGACAAAATATGAATCTAAAAAATATATAAAACCAAAAATCCAGACGGCTATGAAGGCCAAAATGACGATTTTATGGTAATTTATCACCTCATATATTCCAAAAGAAATAACAATAACTAAGGGGATGGCGGTAAGCAAGGATCTAACTGCATTTGTCTGGTCTCTTGAAATAGCCGCAGAAAAAGGTGATAGGATTAATAATAAAATTACAAACAATGTTCCTTTATTAAGTTTGTTCTTGAAAATTGTAAAAAGCCCAATTGGAAGCAAAAGCAAGTCCCCTAGTAATAATATTCCTTGATATGGCGAAGTATGAACTGGATTTGCGGTATCTCCATCGAAAAACAAAAAATGACCTGAATAGAAATTAAACCACCTACTCATGACCATTCTAAAATAATTTAATTGATCAGAGTGAAATAAATAAAAGTATCCATCGGAGTATGTTTGTATTTCTTCTGGCAATCTTGGATATGAAAAAACACTAAAAATAGTTAAGCGCTGTGCTTGTCCGTTAAATAAAGTTAATATTATTGGGATCGAAATAATTACTCCGAGAACAAATGATGTAATAAGATAGTTGAGTTTTATTTTCCAAAAGACTTTCCAATTAATTAAGATAAGCAGTAATAAAACAATTGCTGTAGATAGTTTTGCACCTTGATATGCAATTAGAGTCAAAGCAAAAAATATTGAACTTAATATAATATATTTATTTTCATCCAATGATTTCAAAAAGAAATAAATCCCAGCTAAGGTTAAAGTAATTGAAATGTTTGCCTCCCAAGCACCTCTGGAAAAATAAATTAAGTAAGGATTTGTCGCAGCGACAAAAGCACTGATAATAGCTAGCGACTTATAGTTGGCAAATAGTTTACGAACAATTAAATAAATTAAATAAATAGACAGTATCCCAAAGATTGCGGAAGGGAGACGGGTAGAAAACTCAGACAAACCAAAAACAGCTACAGATGGTACGGCCAAGTAAACATAAAGGCCTGGTTTGTAATCACCAAACGATTTAAAAACTATTGGTAGAGATTTTCCAAACTCATCACGACCCGTTTTTAGTATCGAATAGGCATTGTATCCCAAAGAAGCCTCATCTGGAGTTAAGCTTGGAGCAATACTACCAAGATGCCAAAGTCTTAAAATGCCGGCTAAAACAAGTGCAATTAGTAAAAGGCCTTGAGAACTAAATATCTTGTTAATAATTTTCATAATATTTACAACTACACCCCAACTTTATTCTTGAAAATTGCTATAAATCTCAAATGCTGATTTTCCATCTAAAAAGTTGACTGCATTAATCTTATTCCATCCTTTTGGATAATTACCAGGGGATGTAATTAATAGGCATCTCATATTTTTACAATCTATTTTTACTTTACTTTCCGTGACAAGATCTTTTATTTGCCAGTCATTTACGAAATAAAACTTGTCAAATCTGTCTACCCAATACCAATTTGATTGAAAAAAAGTAATCTTACTTGCATCATTTAGATATTTTGATGGATTGTAATATAAATAAAATAGAAAATATTCATGCGGTTCACCATATTTTTTTGTAACAATTATCTTGTCATACTCGCTATCGTGCTGTTTTACATAGTCAACAGCTTGTTTGTATCCATATTGCCAACTCCAACTGTAGTTAGTTCTATAAGCAGTAACATAATTAACGATATAACTTTCGGCAAATATAAATGTAAGAATTGCATATATAGAAACTGTCAAAAACTTGTAATTTTCTTTTACTTTTGATAACAATTCAAAAAAACAAATCGAAATTAAGATTTCAGGAATAGGAAGCATGGTTGTAGCCCGAATGACAGCAAAACTTTCGTTTGTTAATGAGGCAGGAATGGGTGAAAGAATAAGCCATAAAAGCAAAAATCTATAATTTTTGTCTTTTAGTGCCATTGCGATAATAAATATTATTCCTATATAAAAAAATGGCAGGTTTACTGGGTAAATTAGTCCAAAATTTGGAACACTGAATTGGTACTGAGTGCCACCTTTTATAAACAAAAATTTAGGAGAAAAATAACTAATGTAATTTTTAGAAAAATTTTCTATAAAATAAACAGGGCGGTTGTAAATAATCCTCTTAATATTATTAGGAAGTTTTGATGAGTTTCTGGCTTCAATAATTTTATTTACAGCACCCTGATCAACAAGAAACAGAACATTGCCCCGGGCAGTTGCCCCGGGGTTTATTAAGATATAAGCAGAAAATAATATGAAAATTCCTGCAAAAACATAGATTACTTTGCTGCTTATTTCTTTTCCGTAAATAAGAAGTGTTCCAATCAAAAGTAGTGGAGAAAATATTCGTGTTGTATGGTAAGAAAAAAGAGTCAGAAAGAGTGAAATAAAAGAAAAAGAAAGAAAGTGTTTATTCTTTTCTCTGTTCACAAAGAGTGCAGCAGCTGTAATTAAAAAGAAAACCGATAAATTTGATTGGAGTACAAACCTTGATGTAAATACATACCATGGGCTAATTGCAGTCAAGAAGCTGGAAAATAAGCTGATGTCTCGTCTCTTTGTAATTCCAAACGCTAAAAAGTAAACAGAAATTATTGTTAAAACCCCAAGGATTGCGTGTGGAAAACGAATAGAAAATTCTGTTAAACCAAATAGCGCGATAAAAGGTATTGTTAAATAAAGATTTAGTGTGGTTGGATAATCCCCATAAGCTCTAAAATTAAAAAAAGGCAACCTTTGACCCCATTGATCCATCCCCGTCTTAAGAATTGAATAAGCATTGTAACCATGACTAACTTCATCCCAATTAAGTGCAGGCGGATTCCAAGATAAAAAGGTGAACCTTAAGACGGCTCCCAAAACAATAATTAAAATTAAGTATGTTAAGTTCTTTCTGCCCATATTTTCTTTTTTAAAACATAAATTGCAGCAACAATTATTGTACTCAAACTAATTATGTTACCGATTTTCCTAATAGGAGTATCTTTAAAACTGGCGCCACTGGAGGGTATCAATCCATTTTCATCAGGAGTATTGTTCCAACCTGGGAAATAATTAATGTACTTTCCGTTCCCTGGTAAATTTGGTATTTTGTGTCCGAATTGCGGCCAATAATCTCCAATCGAAGCGGTTCTTTGGCGAGTCCATTCTGCACCAGTTGTAAAATATGAGTCACTTACTTTGTACCAAATATCTCCACGGAAAAATGATAAGTTAAAAACAATTGCCAATATCGCAACAATTAAACTAACTAAAACTTTTTGTTTTTCAAAAAATTGAAGGATTGCACCACTTGATAACGCAAAACAAAATGTAGCTACTCCTAAAAACCTCCAAGGAAACTGAATATATGCCATGCCAGAGATATGAGTCCAAAGGAATGTTGATTTATTGTGAGTTAAGAAAATATAAAATATGCCAACTATAAACAAAGTCAGAAAAGTCATGTTTTTTGATATTTTATTCCTAATAACAATTGCTATGAGAATAACGAGTGGCAACAACCACTGAATAGTTCCAATCGAAAGGCTTAGTCCATCCCCAATACCCCATGTGGAACCGCCATAACCCCAAAATCTTGAAATAAATATTTGATAAAGTGTTACAAAATGAGCCCTGAAATCAAAATATCCAGTAATTGTACTACCCAAATCAACATATTTAGACTCAAAAATAACCGGTAAAATATAAAAAGCAGAAATTAAAAATGAAACTACACCTGCCGGAATACTTTTCCAAAATCTTCTATAAATAATCCATATAATAAGTATCGGCAAAAACATAACGAGAGATAAATTGTGAGTTAAGATTAAACCAGAAAGTAATATTGAAAACCAAATATATGATTTTTTCTCGATCGATAAAAGTATTAGTGGGAAAAAAATAAACGAGAAGGCTTCGGGAAGGGCTCCACGTACCCAAACATCAACTGCACGGTATGGTGCATACAAATAGATTATTGAAGAGATAAAAGCAGAATAATTATTTTTCCATATCTCTTTTGCTAAGAAAAACATGGAAACAGAAGAACCAAAAAGTGAAAGTATAAAAAGAAACTTAAGTGAGTTAATTATACTTCCACCAACTAAATGATAAATTTCACCGATTGCGTATGGAAGTTGACCATAGAAATTAAAAAGAGGCTCTCCATAACCCAAACCTGCGTCTGGTGACCAACGGCAAGGAATTTGTAAATTTTGTATACATTTATCAAACTCATAAAGTCTAAAAAAATGAAAGTCCTGCATTGAATAAATTCCGGGTTGAAGCATCTTATAAAAAGTTGGGATAGACAATAGAAGAATTAAGACAACGAAAATATTTTTACTCAGAAAATTAGTTAGCTTTTGCATAGGCTTTATTTAGGGGGTTAACTACATATATAGATGGTGTTCCGTCCGGAAAATAAAATGTTTTAATGGCAACGATATTTTTAGGAAAATCGTCTGGGTGCCCAACCAATAGTGTATTTGGAAGATTCACATCCGTCTTCCAATCAAAAGATCTAATTGTGTAGTTCGCAAGTGAATAACTTGGTAACTGGTCTAACCAAGAAAGACCAGATTTATCAAAATTCCAATTCTTTGTATTCTTTTGATAGTCGCTCGGTGGTAATTTGCTTGAAAATGCAATAAATATCTGGGGTTCAGACAAACTACGGCTCAAAATTACATTTCTTCCATTTGAGTTTTCATGAAGATAATTAGCCATATCTAAATTTCCATACAACATTTGACCATTTACGTTGTTTGGTTGAGGCTTAAAATAGTCACTTTTAAAGATAAATATTTGATAAATCGAGAATATACAAAAAACTAGTGTCGGCAAAACACTAAATTTTTTGCCTCGAAGAAATAAAGTCCATCCAATAAATCCAAATCCTTCAAGAATCTGAAGAACGGGAAGCATACCCTCTGCTCTATTGCCAGAATATCCAGTACCAGAAGCTAGCGCAGCAGGGAGTGGAGCAATTAGAAGCCAAACAATTATTGGCAATAGAACCAGTCTTGATTTTTTGTTTAATAAAACTGGAATTAAACCAAATAAAAGTATTCCCTCAAATATATAAATTGTACCTACGTTTGCAACCATACCGTAATAAAATTCTGCTGCACCTTTTGTAAATAGAAATCTTGGAGAAAAATATTGAATATAATTAGTTGTAAAACGGTTTGCCACAACTTGATATTTATTATGCAATATTTTTGAAACGATTGGGTTTTTACCCATTTGGATAAGTTTTATTTTTGCTTCAGCACCTTCCTCAAGTGCACCTTGGGTAATACTTCTCTCAGATATCCTTGCCCCACCCCCTAGTGTAAAAGAGTAAGCAATTGCGATACAAAATATTATAAAAATAACTAGCGATAAAAATAATTTTCTAAACCCGATTCGTTTGAGATCTTTATAGAAAATCACAAAAAGTCCAATTATAACCAAAGGTGTAATCAGTTTCGCAGAATGATATGTAAACAGACTTATTCCAAAAAAAATCGCTGACCAAATAAAGAATTTTGAGTGTTTAAGTCCTTTTAGAAAGAAATAAATTCCTGCCGGAAGAAAGAGGGTTATTAAATTAGCTTCAAATGCACCCCTACTCATCATAACAGCCCATGGGTTAACAGCAAGGAGAAAAGCTGTAACTATTGCAGGACTAAAAGTATCATTAATTCCAAGATTATTTTTATATTTTTCAAATAATTCTTTTGTAAGAAGATATACAAATAATACAGCCAAAGTGCCTACAAGCACATTTGGAAAACGGGTAGCAAATACATTTAGACCAAAGATTGCTATGAATGGAACATCTAAATACCCATACACTGGAGACTTATAGTCTCCGAATGACTTTAATACTATTGGCAATAAATTACCCCATTGATCGCGACCAGTATGGAGAATCGAATAAGCATCGTAGCCAAACGATGCCTCGTCAGCATTAAAACCAACGGGAAAGTTTGTAACTGAGGCCACACGAATCAAAAAAGATATTGCCAATACAATGCAAATTAATAACCTTTTCATCACTATCTGATTGTATCATCTGCTGATCCTAATTGTTAAAATATAGATATGAATTATTTTAAAAAAATAGTAATTGTATTTTGTATTATTCTTTGGCCTCTAAATTTATTATTAAACTTCAAAGGCAACACCTCATTTGAGACGATTTTTACCAATGATTACCAAGGAGAACAGTTAATTCTTAGAAACATACACCTCTATCCGACTATTGCTCTCGCAAGGGTTTTTCAAAACAAACCGAGAATTTATATTTATAAGTTTTTTAATAATTTGTTTATATTAACTGATCCTAATAATTATTTTTTCGGACTTCATCCGGAACCAATTCCGGGACAAAACAATATTTTCAAATATCAATTCGTCGCAATTGTATTTTTTGCGTATGGCATATTTAGTATTTCAAAGTACAAATATAAAAATATAATTCTATTCACTTTTATTCCTTTTGTATTATTTCTATCAATTTTAAAAAACTTCTACGGATTAGACCTAATTTTGTGGATCCCAATTTCTTTGACAATAGGCAACGGTGTAACACAGATGATGATTGATAATAAAAAATTGTTCACAGTTACATCAATACTGCTTATCGTATTTGCAGTTCCTGAATTAATAAGGAGTTTTATAAGGTAAACAGATCTTGGCAAAATTATGAATTTTATGAAAAAATATCTTTCCTACATTTTACTTGGGTTGATAGTCTTAATTGCTGTAGTTTTGCGACTTTACAAGCTTGGCGAAGCTCCTGCTGGCTTATATGTTGACGAGGCCGGACAGGGGTATAGTGCTTATTCGATCCTAAAAACGGGAAGGGATGAATTTGGAAAATCGTTCCCGATTGTTTTCCGGTCATTAACAGATTTTAAAACTCCTGTTTATATTTATCTTATTGTTCCTTTAATTCCCTTATTCGGACTTACTCCATTTACTGTTAGGCTGCCGTCTTTTATTTTTAGTATCCTTACAATTCCGGTTTTATTTTTCTTGATAAAACGATTATTTAAAGATAAACAAAGTTTGGCCAAATCAAAATTTGGTGAAAAACTTGCATTATTGTCCTGTTTTCTACTTGCCATAAGCCCTTGGCACATTTTATTTGGCCGTACAAATTTTGAATGCAATGTAGCCTTATTCTTCTTCCTTTCTGGAGTCTTGTTTTTTTACAAAGGCTTAGAAAAACCAAAAACATTAATTTTGTCTGCCTTAATGTTTGGGATTGCGATTCCTGCATATCATTCGCAAAGAATAATAACACCGCTTATAATGACCATCCTTTTTATAAAATTTAGGAAAATATTGTTAGACAAAATCCACAAGAAGTATTTAATCTATTCAATCATTCTTGGTTTTGTTATCACTTTGCCAACATTGTCTGTAATATCTACACCAGGTTTCTTGGCACGTGCAACAGGACTTAATATATTTTCACATCTTCATCAAATGCCTGATGGGTTTATTGCAAGTTATAAAGGGATTTTAAGTCCAATTGTTAATGGTTCTTGGTTTTTAACAACTCGGGAATTTTTTTCACTTTACTTTTCTTATTTGTCACCGCGTTATATGTTTCTTCTTGGAGATTCTGGACCAAGAAGTTCTTTCCCTGAACTTTCAACATTTTTCCTATGGCAATTCCCTTTTTATATTTATGGAATTTGGATTTTATTGACTAAAAAAAATATTAGCGATCTTAAATTTCTTACGATAGCATTATTAATTGCATCTCCAATTCCTGCTGCGGTTACTCGTGACCCATATACAACAATCAGATCTCTACCTTTAGTAATTCCTCAGTTAATTGTAATCTCACTTGGAATCTTGGAAATATACTCAAAGTTAAAAATCGGTTTTGTTAAAAAAACCTCTCTTCTGCTGTTTTATGCGGTAGTCATTTATTCTATTTGTAAACTTTACAGTTCTGTTATTGTTCTGAATGAATATTACCGGGCCAAGGCGTGGGACTATGGATGGCAACAGGTTACCAGTATTATCCAAGGGCTTAATACTGATTTACCAATAGTCACAGATAACGCAAGAAGCGATGCTTATCCGCAAATTGCCTTTTACTTAAAATACGACCCTCTTAAATTCCAAAAAGAAAATTTCGAAGTGCCGACAAATGAATATTATACGAATCTTTACCATAATTCAGAAAAGCATATTGGAAAGATTGTTACCCGACCAATAAACTGGGAAAAGGATTTGTTGGTTGATCAATATTTAATTGCTGACGAACTTGGAATATCGCTGCAACAGATAAAGACTCACAAACTGATTCTCATTTCGGAAGTTAAATATCCAGATGGAGCAACAGCATATAGAATAGTGCGAACTAATCCAGAATTTACAAAAGAGGAACAAAGATTATTTAATTCCAGAAAACAAGTAGAACGCGGGTTCCCCTGAAGGAAACGGAATTGATTTAATTAGTTTTAGACCCTCTGGTGTTTTATCCGGGTGCAATATCAAATTTTCCCCATCTTCACTAGCGTTGGCTAAGTATAAAGTTTTTGAGTCAATATATTTTCCGAGTCCGTATATTTTAACATTTGGGTCAGGTGACCCAAAATAAAACTTACCTGTGTGGGATATCTTTCCAAAACCTGAAACTTCTATGTCGTTTCCGATTGGAAATTCTTTCTGCCAAATAGTTGGATTGTATTCATAGTGTCCAGCGAAGAATATCCAAGCAGGTTCACCACTCATAGAGATAATTACACGGTCGTAACTTGAATCAATAGATTTAACTTCACTAATTGCCTGCCCCCAACCATAATGCCACCAATGTTCACTATTTATTGGATAAACAAGATAATATTCATGAAAGTAAAAAACCATGGACAGAATGTAAAGCGATGATGCGACAACTATAAAAAATGTTTTATATTTTTGAGAAATAATTTTGTAAATTGAAAGCCACCCAAAGGATATAAAAAATATTAAAACAGGCAAAATTAATATTAAACGTGTGGCGTGTGTGCCACCGCCAATTGTTAGTGCCGAGGGAAACGCTCCAACCAAAAGCCAAAAAGACATTAACAATTTAGTTTTAGTATTAATATTCTTTTCAAAAAAGAAAAATGCCAAACCGAGAAGCAATGGAACTATCTCTATTAAATACAATTCACCAGTTCCGATAGATTGACGTAAATTTGCATCTCCTTTCAAAAACAAGAAGTCTGTAGAAAATGATCCAAAATAATTATTCAAAATTTCGCTACCCCAATATGTGTATTTATTATAAATAAATTTATTGTTATCTATCTTTCTACCTTCTCCAACTGTTTGTTCCATTTTTGAATCATTAAAAACACTAATGTCGTTTATTCTTTGCGTTCCACCTCCAAAAACAGTACTGGTTGCAATTGGAACTCCAATAATTAACCCAGCAATTAAGACAAAAACAAGTTCGCGCTTAGCCATTCTTAATATTTTTTTCCTGTAAAGAACAAATAAGAATATTAAAAGAAGGGGTGTAAATAATTTTGCGGTTGAATACACCCAAGGCATAAGGACTAGTAATGCAACAGAAAGCCAAAGCCTTTTTGAAGTATCTAAAGATTTAATAAATAAATAAAGCCCCAGGATCAGCAAAAATAGCATTTCGGTTACTTCAAAACCAGCTCTTGAGTATTGAATTAACCATGGTGAAACCGCTAATAAAAATGCAGAGACCAAACTAAGATTTTTGTTTTTTGTTAATTGATTTACGAGTAAATACATTGCATATACAATCAAGGTTCCAAAAATCGCAGCAGGTAATCTAACACCTAATGGCGTAATACCAAAGATGGCCACAGTTGGAACAGCAGAGTATAAATAAAGCGGAGTTCGCCATTCAGCAAGTGAATGAAAATGAACTGGCATAAAATTTCCCATATAGTCTCTACCTGTATGAAGAATTGAATATGCCTGGTAGCCCAGATCGAGTTCGTCGCCAAAAAGTGATGGTGGATTAACAGACAACCTATATAAACGGAGAATTGAAGCAAGAAGAATTATGGCAATAAGTAAAAATTTAGCGGTTAAAATCTTTCTCATTACGTTTAGTTTAACATTTTTAAAATAAATTTGGTTGTATACTACAAATGTGATTTTATTTGTACCTATATTTCTATTTTTAGCCGAGTTGTTTTGGCAAATATATGTTAACTACCCTCCCACCTCTGAGCAACTTAATTTTGGTGTTACAAACTATATATTACTTTGGTCATTAAGAATTATTAGTTTTATATTTATTATTGGCACATCATTCTTCCTGTCAAAAAAGCTAAGAACAAGAATAAAATCTTATTATTTTATTCTGATTCTAATATGCCCATGCATATCCTTGATTTGGATGTCGTACCCCTTAGATGCCTTAAAATTATTTATAATTTCAGGGATATTTTATTTTTTAACTAGAAAAAACCATAACTATTATTTCGCAGTTATAATAACCACCATCGCCATATTAAGTCTAAATCTCGGATTTTTTAATCAGAATCCAAATATTTTAAAAATCGTCTCGTTGAAACAACCCCAAAGTGAAGTTAATTTTCGTTTTCTTATTGAGGATAATTTAAATCCTAATATATCAGTTCCTAAGACTTTAAAAAGATTGGTTTACAATAAAATATTTTTTGCCTTAAGAGATTCTGTAAACGAATCATTAACCTTTTTTGATTTTGAGACGCTTTTTTTTCAAGAAATACACCCATTGGGACAAAAGGCCTTTGTAATATTCTTTTGGCCTGAAATTGTAATTTTTTGTCTCAGCCTTTGGCTGGTTATGACTAAAAAGATCTCCTCAAAAAAGGAATTTTTATCAATTTTATTGATATCTTTTATTTATTTTATAACTACCAACGTGTCGACTGAGAGAAGGTTGATCTTTAGCCTATTCCCGCTTTCTATTATTATGGCGGAATGCATAAACCAGTTTTTGAAAAGCCGTTCCAAAAAAACAAAGTATGGGATTATATTTCTAATTTTATTAACTTCTTATGGATGGCTAACTAATTATTATGATAGATTTGTAAGGCCTAATTTTTGGCTTGATAATCGTCCTATTGCATATAATTTTTTTCTATCTTATTTAAAAACACAAACTTTAAACTATAGTCAAATTATTGTATCTGAAAACCTCAGTGAATCTAAAAAATACTGTCTCTTTTACCTCAAAGATTGTAGTTTATTAAAAACTGACAATTTTGATTTAAGTAAAAATAGACCAAATAGGGGGGTTTTATATATTGGTTTCACAGGTAACTTCCTTGGCCAAAACTCGGAAAATTCATTCCCACAGGATGCAAATGAAGAAATAAAGAAAAGAGAATTAGAAATACTCAAAAAAACCCATATTCTTGATAATATTGCAAACAAGTACGGACAGGAACTTTTTATAGTACAAACTAAAGATAAACAATGAAAAGGCTGATATTTATAATATTAATAATTATTTGGATAGTTGGACTGCTACTTACACGACTTGTTGGCCTTGAAAAATCACCCATCTCAGTTGGTTTTGATGAGGCCTCTCTGGGATACAATGCATATAGCCTATTATTAACAGGGAAAGATGAATACGGAACGAGTTACCCATTAAGCCTTAGATCTTTTAATGACTTTAAACCGGCACTCTACTCATACCTGGATATTCCATTTATTCATTTTTTTGGCTTAAACCAGACAACAGTTAGAACCCCTTCAGCAATTTTTGGAACATTGTCCTTGGTGTTTCTACTTTTAATTTTTATGAAGCTATCAAAAAGGTCTACCCTTGTTTGTGTCATTATTTTAACCATAATCTCATTCTTTCCATGGCGTCTTCACTTCTCGCGCGTAGCATTTGAGGCAAACATATCAATGGCTTTCTTTACCGGAGTAATATGGTGTTTATTAAATTTTAAGAAGAACTTATTTTACAAAGTGAGTACAATCCTTTTTTCAGTACTTGCGATATATAGTTATCATTCGGCTAGACTTTCTATTCCGATTCTACTTCTTCTGTTTTTCATTGATCCCTTCTCTTTTAATTTTAAGGTGTTTTTGAAACATCCTTTTGAAATAATTAAAAAATTATGGCCTCTTTTTGTTGTAATAATACTTTACCTGCCGCTTTTTCTGGAATTTCATACCTCACTCCTACTCACAAGGTTTAGCCAGACGAATGTCTTTAGTCACTATTATCCGTTTACTCCTCATGAGCTAATTTATACGTCAAATGTTTGGTTAAATTCGCTCGGAAATCCCCTATACTATCTCGGTGGTATTTTAGTGGGACATATTACAGCCTATTTTTCACCAAAAAACCTTTCACTATTAATTTATCCAGGTGTAATAAAATCAGCTCAAGCAATAAGTGAAAGTGGAATGTTGGGTTTTTTTGGAGGACTCATGTTTGCGATAGGGCTTGTTTCTACATTTAGAGAATTTATACAGAACAAAGAAAAAAGAATTATAATTTATTGGATTTTGTCAGGTATCATTCCGGCCGCTGTTACATGGGAATGGTTTTACCCCCTAAGATCATTGAATATATACCCCTCTGTTGATCTAATTGCAGGTTTTGGTTTGTTAACTGTTGCTAATTACTTTTCAAGAAATAGGAATATGGTGCTCAAAAATGTGTATTTTTGTATATTTTTATTAATTGCTTTTGGAACATCGTTTTATAACATAATAAACGAGTTTAATTACGGAGCTTGGAATACCAGTGGTGAGTTTCAGCCTGGAGGTTTTAAAGAAGGTGTGCCTATATTGATATCTCTTAAGAGTGGTTATAAAACAATATATTTAGATACTAATCAGGCACAGAGTTACGAGATTTTTTGGTTTTATATGAAATATCCGCCCAAGAATATACAGAAAATTGCTTATAGAAGAAATGTGCCAGGAATTGAAGGTCCTCCTAGTATAAACTTTGATAATTTTGTGTATAAAAAATTTGATTGGCCAAATGATAAATATAAAAGTGATTTTATATACTGGACTACATCAGAAGTGAAAGAAGATGAAATCAAATCAATCAAGGGTGCAAAACTTTACAAAATATTAAACCCTGAAGGAAATTGGATTGCTTCAATAATCACCAAAAAATAATTGTATAAAAAGCCTAAATCTGCTATTGTTTCGTTAATGAAAATTGCATTAAAAATTATAAAAAGACCTCTTTTTTGGATATTTTTACTAACTTTATTTTTAAGGTTATATCGACTTGGGGAATTTCCATATGGATTCCACATAGACGAAGCCAAAATAGCCTGGAATTCTTTGTCGATTCTAAAAACAGGTCATGACGATCATGGAAATCTATTTTCACTTTATTACAATTCTTTTGGTGACTACAGGCCTACAGGACTTTTTTATCTTACCATTCCTTCGATAGCTATTTTCGGGAGATCAATTTTTGCTACAAGACTCCCAGTTGCTCTTTTTGGAGCTTTAATGATATTTCCAATATATTTTCTAATTAATTTGCTAGATACAAACAAAGGAAAATCGACAACAAACGCTAAGGCCGGGCTTTTAGGGGCGCTCCTCATGGCGATATCTCCTTGGCAAATTGACTTGAGCAGGGCTACAAACGAAGTAGTTGTTTCTACTTTCTTCGCTCTGTTTTCTTTATTTTTCCTTATAAAATTGATTAAATCAAAAAAAGAAGTATTCGGAGTGTTGTCGGTAATAACTATTATTTTTAGCTATTTCTTTTATCATGCAATAAGATTTTTAGCTCCTCCAATTCTACTTATTACGTTTTTGTATTATATCAAGGAGATTAAAAGAAAAGAGGTAAAAAAATGGATCTACATTTGCCTTATCGTTGCGTTTGTTTTATCTATTTTCTTTAGTACAACAAAGGAAGGTTTGGCAAGGTTTAATCAGGTTTCTATATTTAGCGGCGTTGACACAACTTATCAGATTGAAAGGATTAGGGGTGAAAATTCAAAGAGAAATTTATTGACCATATTTTTCGATAACAAATATGTAATTTATCTTAAAACTTTTATGGATCAATATAGTAGTTATTTTGCCGGTGATTTTTTAATTGGCCCGTCAGGTAGGCCATACCGATTTGCAACACCAGGTTCCGGACTTATTACTTACGTTGAAGCTATTCTCTTAATATCTGGTGGAATTATAATCGTAAAAGGCAAAAAGAACTTGCTACCGCTTTTTTTACTATTAGTTACCCCTTTACCTGCAGCTATAACCACCGAGGATGTCCCAAACTTGAGTCGCGCATTTTTAATGCTCCCATTTTTAATTATTATTGAGGCTTATGGTTTTGAAGCAATTCTCCTGATCTCCAAAAAATACAAAAAACTCATTACAACTACTATTTTTTCGTTATTGACCCTGAATTTTATCTATTTCTCATATATGTATATGGTTCATTCGATAAATCACCGTCCATATCTGAAAAATTACTTTGTCGATAGCCCAACTTATCGAAACATGGGTGCCAAAGAGCTTTCACTTAAACTTGATACACTCAAACAAAAATATGATAAAGTAATTATCACAAATTTTCCCGACAACCTATATCCATGGTACGCTTTTTTCACCAACAAAAATCCGTCTGACTTTAATAAAACTTATAGCACCCAGACGATGGAACGAGATTACGAAAATATAATATTCTCACAAGAAAAGTGTCCATCTGATAACAATTTAATTAAGTATAACAAGCAAAATATTCTCATGGTAGATTCATGGGAATGTGAGTATCAAAGTCAGATTGATCAGGGTTTACCCCTTAAGGTTGTAGGAAGAATCACTAGACCCGATGGTACTGAAGCTTATATCTTACTCGAAAGAGACAGGTCAAAGCCTTTATTTCTTAATGGAGTTTATTATTAATCCATTCCTTAACCATATCTAGAAAATACTACTTCATCTGAGACTCTTGATTCCTTTATCTCCTTCTTTCGTTTTTGCATAACAATTCCAAACCTACTAAGCGCCATTATTACTACCTTAATATACCCGGGATTTTTTAATAACCTGGAAAATAGTCCTACTATATGTTTTCTTATTAAATTTGGACTTGTGACATTTTTCCAAAGCATTAAAAGTTGGTTTCTTTCTCTAACTCTTGCAATATATTGTTTGGTAAATTTATTTATTGTCAACTCATGGTGGTGTTCGACAATACCACCCGGTTCCCAAAGTAATTTATAACCTCTTTTTGCTGCTCTATAACATAAATCAATATCCTCCCAATAAAATGGTGATAGAAGTTTCTCGTCCATTCCCCCAAGCTCAATCCAAACACTTTTTCTGAACACCCCACTTCCTCCATTGACATAAAAACTTGGATGATTTTTGTTTCCCTCTTCACCTGTTGCCAACTCTATAAATCCGTGAGCAAAGGTACCTTTTGCAGATCCAAAGCCTTTTTCATGGAGAGATACAGCAAAGACAGAGCTATCTTCAAAGTGTGGCAATACTTTTACCAAAAAATTTCTATCTGGGAAGACGTCTGTATTTATAAGCAGTATGAGCTCGCCCTTGGCAGCTCTCACCCCAGTATTAACCGCCGCAGAAAAACCACGATTTGCAGTATGTTTGAAAAGTCTAACTTCGGGAAATTTAGTCTTAAGTAATGCAACACTTCCATCCCATGAACCATCATCAACTATAATTATTTCTAAAATATTGTTTGGGGAATAATTTTTTGCGTCGATAAGTTTGGGTAGATTATTCTCAAGCAATTTCTCTCCATTGAGGTTAGATATAACAACTGAGACTTTTAATTCTTTATTTTTCATTTTTGATTATTCTTTCTTGAACTACCAACTCACCAAAAGTCCTTTGATCATAAAACTTTGATATTGAATCCTGATCTCCCTTTGCATAATCGATGTAAAGACTAGGTATCCCATTGGTGGGCTCAATTATAAAGAAGTGATGTGTTAGATTACTAGGTGCAAACTTTAAATTATTGCCAAGCTGACCAATTTGATCACGGCCAATCCAACTGGGTAAATATCCATATTTAGATTGACCATACCAGTTATATAAATAAGACCAAAGTGTGTTTACAAAAAGTGGGCTTGTTAGAGAACTTATACTAAATGGTTCGTTCCCAGATCTCTGATAAGTATAGTCGACTAGGCTGGTTTCATTTCTTAAAATAAGATCAGGTTGTAGTGGAAAGATTGTCTGACCATTTTTATTTTCTTTTAATATTGTAGACAAGTTTGCAAAAAGTACAATAATTAGCGCTATAGATAGTATAAATTTGTAATTGCTAAAATATTTCCAAATAAAAATTCCTGCAAAAATACAAATTGCCGGCGCCACCCCCACCAAGATATGCTTCATATTCCAACCTCCAAACGGAAGTGCTACTGAATAGGCAAAAATCCAAACTGTTAAAAAAGTTTCCCAAGTCAATATTTTGTTTTTAATTTCATTCAAATTCAAAAAGATTGAAGATATTATCATTGTAAAACCCAAAAGTCCTCCAAATACAATGTTTTTTGGATAAAGTGAATATGCAAAAACTTTACCAGATTGATTAATTAAAGTAACAATATAGTCACTTAATGTTTTTGTTTGAACAATTCCGTCTTGTCCTGTAAGGAGATACAAAATTCCAGAAGTACCGGTTAAACCAAATTTAATCTCTGCTAAGATCATGCTCGAAATACCAATCATAAAACTTAATATGAAAATTATTAAATCTTTTTTAACTATTTTATCTTTAAAAACCAGAAGCCAAATAATGAGTGGAAAAATATGGTAAGAAAGCGCAACTTCACTTTGAATAGAAAGCCCTAGACCCAAACCCGCGATGATAGGCGCCCACTTGTTTGATTTTGTAATCCAAAGATATAGTCCAACATAAAAAACTGGAACAAACCAGACAGCCATAGATGCATTTATTAAAAAGTTTGCATACTGGGTTGCTTCAAATGAAAATGCAAATATTAAAGAAGCGATGAGTGCAGGTATTTTATTTTTGGTAAGAAGTTTGGTTAGAAAAAAAACCACAAACACTCCCAAAGAACTAACAAAACTTAAAAAATAAGCAACCACAACAGGATTTCCGTGTCCAAATAAATAGGCAGGGGCTATAACATAATAATAAAGTACTCCATGGAAAAGTCCCGGAACTCCGCTCACAGGGGGGCCTAAGATTTTAAGGTTGCCACGCAGTAGGTCCTGAACCACAAAAGCGTCGCGTGCTTGATCATATGCAAAAGAAATGGCCTTTTGAGGCAAATACCACCATCTTAAAATTAAAGCTGCAACAAAAAAAGCGATTAAAAACCAATTAGAGTATTTTGTTAATATTCGATTCAAAGTTTTCATATGAGAATTTTTTACTATCGTTAATTGCGGAAAATGATAACTTCCTTAAAAGACTTTTATCTTTGATTAACTTATTAGTTATTTCGATAAGTTTTTGTTCAACATCCCATAAATATCCATTTTTATTGTTTTGAATTATCTCTGTATGTCCACCAGCATTATAAATAATAGGCACAGCGCCGGCCGCCATTGCTTCGACAACATTTATACCAAAATGCTCGACCTTGGTCGGATTTTTTACTGGATCTTCTCCAAAACCAGATGCAGACCAAAATATTCTCGATTTTCCATACAAATCTTTCAAATCTTTAAAACTTGGGCTTGTAATTAATTCAACCGGATATCCTTCCGCCATGTCCTTAAGTTCATTGAAATATTCATCCACGCCTACCTCCGTGCCGCCTGCTAGAATCAGCTTCCAATCCTTAAGTCCAGAGTCTGTCAATTTTTTAAAATTATCTACTAATACATCCTGCCGTTTACTCTGTGTTAAATGTGAGAATCTACCAACATATAAAATAATATTTTCTTTTCGTTTTGGTTTGATTGCCAAAGTATCCACTGGGGGATAGACAACAATGCTGTCAACTCCATATTCTGAGTCAATAAATTTTTTAGTAAATTCAGAGTTTACAATTATATTCTCGATACGATAAAGCTTCATCTTATTTAGAAGAGATCTACCATTAACATTTTGGAATGGAAATTGGAAATGAAGAATATTTTTTCGAGACTTAAGAGTAGGAATACTACCATCGCTTACCCAAAAACAAAGATCGTAACCATCTCCCCTATTAACATCATTGCGAACACGAACACCAGCTAAATCAAGGCCAAATCTATCCTCTAATTTTTTTATTATTTCTGGCGATTTCCACTCCAAATCAACCTCGTAACCAAGGCTTACCAAAACTTTAGCAAAAGAAAGAGTGTATCTTTCTCCTCCACCCAACGTGTCTAGATATGGATTATGAATTGCTGCCCTCATTTTTAATTTGCATCTCCCAGAGTTTTGAATATGAAATAAGCCTACTAAAAACTTGGTAGAGTCCGTAAATAGTACCTTTTACTCCATCTAGGAATGCCGCCTGAACAACCATCCGTAGCCAAAACTCACGAAATCCGGCAGAAGCAAATCTAAAAAAATTCATGGGTGGATGGTGAGCTTTGAACATTAGTTCCGCTTCAATCTCAGACCATTTGTTAGTTTTGTCTACCATATCAGCTATATTATCATGCTTTTGATGTATTAAAGCTTCCTTCAGGTACCCAATTTTACCAGTAATTTTGGGCTGTTCATGAAGTTTGCCTTCCCAGCCAGAAAATTTTTGTTTATTAATAAGCCTAAGAACATAATCAGGCCACAACCCACAATGGCGCATTTCTTGACCAAGTACAATATTTTTTCTGGGAATTGCATAAGCTGAATAATTATCTGTCGCAATCACTCTAGAAATTGATTCTTGAAGTTCTGGTGTTACAATTTCGTCAGTATCCACATAAAGAATCCACTTATTTTTGGCTTTCTTAGCACCTAAATTTCTGAAATCTGAAAAACTGCCTTTTAATTTATCTGCTTCTAGTTTAATTATTTCGTCTGCAAAAGAAACTGACTGGAGAGACTTCCTGAACACTTCTTTATCGTACTTTCCACCCTGTAAGATAATTACTGAAATACTTGGAGTGTTTTTAGTCATATCAAATACCAATTCTAAATCCGAAGCTTCCTTTTTAGCCTTGCAGTTAAACTGCCTGTTTGTTTATATAAAGCATTATTCTGCCAAAAATGTAGATCCTTTTCTTTTAATCTCATTTCAGAAATTATGTCTGATAAATTTATTTCTTCGTCTCTGAATTTTTCTGCCTGCCAAATCTTTAAATAAAGTACAAGTTCTGAAAAGCCTTGAAGAATAGAAACTGACAATCCGTGAACACCATCTTTATATCCTTCACCAAAAAAATATCTACTAAAAAACTCTTCGGCCGGTTTGCTTATTAAATCCTTCCATGAAAATTTATAGTTTTCAGATAACTTCATTTTTGATTGCTGTGAAGTATATCTATTCATTCGATCAATGTACTGATCGATAGAATCATAATGATGATGAATTATTGCAAATTCTTCCTTAACATCCATATCGTAGCCATCTCCTTGAGTAACTGGAACAGAGTGGATAACTTCATTCCATGAAACGGTACCTTTTTTAAAGAGGCGAATATTATAATCAGGCCACCACCTTGAATGTTTTAGCCACTTTCCAAAAATGATATTTTTCCGAGGAATTCTATAATATCCAAGTTTATTTTCATGGACTATTTTTCTTATTTTTTTCTTAAGAATCGGCGGAATTTCTTCATCTGGGTCTAAAACCAAAATCCACTCTCCAGTTGCTTTCGAAATCCCAAAATTTCTAAGAGGTTCAACATAAGCAGAATAACTATGAGGGAAAACTTTTGCTCCAAACTTTTTAGCAATCTCACGTGAATTGTCGGTAGACTCTGTGTCTATAACTACAATCTCATCAACTAAATCTTTAATAGAGTTTAATAATCTGGGAAGAACTTTGGCCTCATTATAGGTATTAATTACAACTGAAAGCTTCGCTGCCATGCCTAAATTGTACCACCAATCTTCCTATTATTCGACTCTATAAATTATGACCAAGTCATTCTCAAATATATTTGCTAAAGATAGTTTGCCCAAATCCAAAGGTGATTTACTCGCTTTAATCCAATAAATATATTTAATATCGTTTTTGACCAAAAATTGCCTAGATTTACCAGTATCAAGTTCTTGATACCAAGACGCTATTTGAGATCTTCTATCTTGCCAGTCGTAACCTGTTATATCTAAATTTATTTCATCCTCTAAGAATGTTGGTTGCTTGGAGAAGGCCGAAACATATGCTGTTGATGTATATAGATAAAGTGGTCTTGGCGGATTGTTTTCAGCCATTTTTGCCAAAAATGAATCAAAAGGCTTTGTCAAAACTATCCCCTGCGGCTGCTTTGATAGAAAGTTTAAAGCCGAAAGCTCGGACTCTGAAACCATTGCCGGTGGACGGTTAGGTATATATACATCTTTTAAAGTAATTAATGTTGTAGGAATTGTAGCTAAAACAATTAAAGAAATGAGAAGTTTACTTTTTATTTGCGAGACAACAGTTCCTGCTAAAATTGATGAGAAAAATAAAGAGTAATAAAAAAATTGGATTGTATTCCAGGGTGAACCTTTTTGTAAAAATAGCATTGGAATTACCCCACCTGCAACAATGAATGATCCAATAAAAACTTGCGTCCAAGACAATCTTTTTATGTTTTTAAGCCAGGTAAGAAGCGTAAATTCTTTTAAAATTCTAGTTCCCATGTTTCCTAACCAAAATATTGCAAAGGCGACTAAATATGCCAGAGTACCTTTAAAGTAATTGTGTGCTAATTTGTAATTGATCATTGCAGAATAGAACCTGGGCCAATCCAGACGGTCGGAAAGCCCCATCAATGTCTCTAAAAACCAAAATGGTTGGAAAACAAAAAGACTAACTGAATGGCTATTAAATGGTAAATAAACAATCAAAGAAAGAATTAAAGATCCCATAAAAATTTTTAGAAGTAGACTCTTTTTATAAAGGATGAATGAATATAATCCCGAAACAAGCAGTCCACCAAGGGCCAACACTCCCGCATAGGCTTTGATTTCTATTAGGCTACCGAAAAATAAAATCGATAATACGAAGTTCCAAATTTTAAATTTTTCCTCAAGGCTAAAGATAAGAATAAGTCCAAATAGGAGAAATATTAGAGATAGTGCAAAGGGTGGATTAATGAGAGATGAAACTGCTTGTTGTGCCCAAAACGCAGACTCTCCTTTCCCTAAAATCCAACCAAAACTCCCTCCGAAATATACAAAGAATGTTGCCCAAAAAGCTGATTTTTTTGAATTGATAAATAAATCCGTAAATTTGTAAGTTAATAGTCCAATCAATATTGAAAAAATTACGGGAAGAATTTGAAAATATAAATTTATAATCGGAATGAAAGTAATTTTGTGTAGTATTGCTAGAATTAAATCAAAACCAATGTGGTAGTTTTGAATTATGGATCCGGCAAAGATTGGTATCGAGAAAGACCCTTGAGACAAACTTTCGGCAAGAGCAATATGCCAAATTCCATCATGACCATTAGCACCCCAAAACCCAAGTCCGGATCCATTGATTCCTAATGAAGAATAAAACCACCCACTTTTGACCATCGTTAAACTCCAACTTATTGTCCCAAATAAAGTAAGTATAAAGAGTTTATTTTTTTGAAAAAATTGTTTTAAAACTTGTTTTAGCATCTTCTACTAAACTTAGTCCAACCATCGTGACCATTGATACAAGATAAACTATAAAGCCAAGAGATACCAAAACCTCCATTGCAAATAGGTTAGTTGGCAAAAATCTACGAGCTACAATAAGAACTGTTCCCATAACAAAGGATCCAATTAGCGGCTTTAGCATCGAATCAGTTATAGAAAAATTAACATATTTTTTGGCAATTATAATAGCTGCTACCGATGACGCCCCGACCAAAGAATATCCGATTGAAGCACCAACAACTCCATATTTTATTGCCAATGTTGGAACAAATGCCCAAGTTAAAACCGTCCACATTATCATCAAATAAAAAGTAATTTTTATTTTACCAATCGCGTTTAATAGATTTGTTAATTGAGTTGTAGCTGCTGCAAAGATAAAGTTTATAGACACAAAGATAATAGGGACAAGAGCGGGAATCCATTGGTTATATTTAGGAACGATACGAACCAAAATTGGAGCCAAAATAGAAATACCTACCAAACTAGGAAATACTAATAAACATATAAAAAATATTGACCTTGTAACACTCCGTTCCAAATCCTCTTTTGCATCCTGCATTCTTGAAAAAGCCGGGAAAGTAACACGGGTAACGGTATCCATGAAAAACGTTAATGGTAACCGGGAAATTTTTTGGGCAAAAGATAATACCCCGACTCCAATCGGACCAAGGATACTACCCAAAATCAAAGTCATTCCATCATCTTTAAAAGTAGCTAGAAATGTATTTATTTGATAAGGCACGCCAAATTTGAAAAGCCCAATTAGAGTGTTTTTAGAAAAAGCGAAGCCGGGTTTCCAAGGTTCCAAAATATAGATTGTAACAAGACCGACAATTCCCCGGGCAAGTATTGCATAGGTAAAACTGCCAAGACCAAGTCCTTTCATTGCCAAAAAGACCAAGATTACGTTATAAACAACTTGTTCTAAAATTTGGGGAAAAACCAGTTTAATAAAATCGAGTTTCCTTTCTAAAAGAACTGATGGAATACTTTTTAGGGATGAAAACAAAAGCGATGAGGCAAGTGCGTATAAAAGTATTTGTCCATCATGGGTCAGCGAATATTTTTGCGTAAAGAAGGGAGTTAAAGCTATAACAATCCCAATAATTACTAATACTAAAAACTGTTGAACGAAGAAAGTCGTTTTAAGATCGGAGTCGGTTGGTTTTTCTTTTTTCTGAATTAAAGCAGCGGCTAGACCAATGTCGGAAAAATAAACTAAAAAGTTAACTAAAGCGCTAACTATTGCAAAAACACCAAATTCATATTTGCCTAAATAAGCAAATAAAAAGAGCTGTGCAACTAAGCCAATTATTTGAAGAAGAAATGTTCTTCCTGTTAAAACAACGACGCCGCGAACAGAACGTTCTTTTACAGTTTCTAACGATATTTCTGTAGTTGGGTCTAAGTGTTCTTGGCTTACTTCATTCACGCTTAAATTGTATCATGAGGCGCCTTGTAAACGTAACAAAAAGTAAAACCTGTATAACTGAAACTGCACGCATCAATAAATAATTATTGTCTATAAAGAAATGATAAAGTTCGTCCGATCCTCTTCTATAGAAGGAATAAGTAATGTTGGCTATTAATATCAAGTTTATAATGACCAAAGAGATTAAAAGCCTGGGTTTAGAAAAAGCCAAGATTACCATCGGGGCAAATGCAGGGAAAAAATACCTTTCAAGCATGGTAGGCATAAAAAGAAAGCTTCCCATGGCAATCATAAAAATTCCAGAAAGCATACTTAAAAGTTTATTTTTTGCCTTACTAAAACTAAGCATTGCAACAAAATTCAAGATTATAAAGAAAAACATTCCCCAATGCCCAGAAGTCACACCCAAAAGTTTCTGACTAGAAAAATCGATGTCCATTCTCCAAAAAATAGTTTGAAAATTAAAAGCAGAGATAGAAGCCTTGCCATCGAAACCAATTGGAATTGGATATCTATCTTTATAGAGTTTGAGACCATAAGTAAACACGTTTCCGCTCGCAAATGGAGCTGTTGTAACAATAAACAATAAAAGTGTAATTAACGAACCAAATAAAATCTGGCGAAACTTTGGTTTTATTTTATACATAGTAAATAAATAAAATGGTCCTAGAATTGCCCAACTTGGCTTAAAGTAGATACTCAAAAAAAGGATGGGCATAGAAAGAATGAGATTGCCATCAAGAAGTGTCAAAAAGGAAAGTAGTCCCAAAATTCCAACAATGCTATCAGTTTGTCCCCAAGCTCCTGAAATAAAAATAGTTATCGGGTTAAAAAGAAAAAAACATAGTCCCGCAAGTGATTTCTTTACATTTTTAGTCAACTTGAAAATAAGTTTATAAACAATTAAAGAAAGCCCAAGGTCGCATAAAATTGATGGCAGTTTGATAAGTAATATATTTCCCCACTTATAAAAATAAATTATGAAACTACTAGGTGGAAGCCTTATTAAATTATGTACTTGGGCCAAAACATAACGATGTTGATTAAGAATATTAAGTCCGGCAAACATCCACATTGATACAGGTGGATAAACAGGTACTGAATAGTACCAACCTTCACTAAAATAAAAGTTTTTGGGGCCGGTTGTAGCTAGTCGTTCTCCCCATTCACTATAGTTCATCAAATCTCCAACAACTACTTTATCTATAAAATATGTACGTATAAAAAAACCAGCCAAAAGAAGAATAAAAATTAAGATATTAAGCCGGTTTTTTTTAATCCAACTTCCCATTTGAAAATCTCTTTTTCCAAAATGGGTAGGATAAAAGTCCAGCCCAAGCCAATATGGATAAATAATTACTGATTGCCCGTATCGGAGTATTTGCTAATTTTAAAGAGACAGAATGGTTCCCTTTTGGAATATTTGTATACATTCTGCCATAAAGTTCAGTTTCTGGAATGTAGGGTTCTATAGAATTACCGTCTAAAGTTATTTTCCAATTTGGAAATTGGAACAAGTCTATTCTGACAACTGAATCTGTAGTTAAATTGACATCAAACCTGGCCCAATTAGTTCCTTCTAATGTATTCGTAACGTTTCCGTTCCCCGTAAAGATTTCGGCTAGTACAACAGATGGATCTTTTGGATTCTGTTTTGCAGTTACCGGTAGATAATCAAAAATACCTGCAGTTCGCTGTAAATCCCAAGCTGCACCTGAAAACTTTTGTGCTTCACTTAGTGGACCCATCTTACCTCCAAGTGGTAAAAAGTAATTCCAATTCAAAATAACTAAAAGGGTAATTAAAACCAACCCAATAACTACTGCAACTTTCCTTGGAAAAATAATCATAACTGATCCGGCAGCAAGAGAAAATCCTAATATCGCAAGTGTTAAGAAGCGCCAGGGGAACTGAACAAATGCCAAAAAGTGAATTTTTTGCCAAATAAAAGTCGAGTCCTGGTGAGCCATAAAGGTAGCAAACCAACCAAAAGCAATCGAAAAGTATATTGTATATAGTATATTGGGGTCGATTTTATATTTCCTTCTGTTTACAAAAACAAGAGTTGCAAAAATAAGAATCACTAAAGATAAAATCCAGTGAACATGCCCAACCTGAAAAGGCATACCATCATTCGGACCCCAAATTGATGGGCCAAAACCCCAAAATCGGGAAAATAAAAGCTGTCCGATCGTTGCAAAGTGGGCAATATATTCATAATAACCTTGAGTTAATGTATCAACGTGAACAAATTTTTGCTCGAATATAGCAGGAAGTGTAAAAAATGCTGCAAGAGATGCGGCGAGAATACCAGAACAAATTAGTTGGAAAAACTTCTTCCAATCATGCTTTTTAACCCAAAACATAAGACACCAAAGTGCAAAAACAGGAGTAAAGATCATAACCATTAAGTTGTGTGACAAAAGTAATCCTGTCCAAGAAAGGCCAAGGCCAATAAGCCATTTAGTTGTCTCTTTTTTATCACTTTGTATTAATTTATAGGCAACCCAAAGAATAAGCGGAAACCAAACTAACGCCCAAGCTTCATTCATAGCCCCACGGACATAGATGTCTACCGAGTGGTATGGTGCCCAAATGTAAAATATTGAGGAGATTACCCCACCCCACTTACCAAAAAATTCTTTAGCAAGAAAATACATAGTGAGCCCTGAAATAACAAAAGATAATGCAAAAGTTAATTTGACTGTATCTGTAAAGTTAAAGTGTAAAACTCTAAAAACTGTCCCGACAAAGTATGGTAATGGTGGATAAAAATTAAATAATGGAAAACCGTATCCATAACCCATATCAGGAACCCAACGGCATGGAACTTGCCCATCAGCAAAACACTTCTCCATCTCAAGCTGCCTCATCATCTGCAAATCATCATGCATATTAAAGTAGCCTTTTTCGAAAATTAAAGTACGTCCAGCAAGAATTGCAAAAAACAAAACTGCCAGAATTGGCCAGAAGTTTGTAGATTTAGTTATTTTTTGAAGAAGTTTCATTATCTTGATAATATCACAACTAATTACTTTAGAGGGAGTTCAAAAAAAAGAAGTGACTGATGAGTGCCATCTGGTCGAATTGCTTTTGGATACTCAGCAATCAGTTTTAAGTTCTCTTTGCTTGCATCTCCTTTAAACCTATCGTTGTTTATTACCAAAAATGTAGCATTTCCTGATTTTTGCGAATCAAGAAGAGGGGTTGGAACTTCGCTAAAATTTAACCCGACTCCGATAATTGTAATTTGTTTGTCGTTATTTAGGTATGCCTCAAGACCATCAGGCAGCGTTCCAAAATAACCTTCTGTACCAATTACTATCTTTTTACTAGGATTTTGAAGTTGATAGTTTTGAATATATTTTGCAGCCTCAGAAATACCCTGTCCCGCGGTCCATTCTTCCAAATAACCTGATCTTTCACTTCTTGGTAAATTGGCTTTAGCTGGATTTGTAAGAAGATTGTAATCAAAGGTCAAAGATTGAACTGCAAAAAGAGCCAAGATTACGGCCAATACCTTCATAGTATTTTTCCTTTCTTCTAAAAATGCGGATGAAGCTATTGTTATTAAAAACGGAATCGTAAAAAGAATATAACGAGCTGTTAAGACTTTTGCAAATTCAGATTCAACAAAAATTGGCCCCAAAAACCAAATGGACAAAACTAATATTTCCTTCCAATGTTTTCTCCAATTAACCAATAAACCAATCAACAAAATCACCAAAAGTGACCATGGACCCATCATAACAAGCCACTGCCACGATTGAAGAAGCCACGGCTTGAGTGGATCGAAAGGAGTTGTTAAAAAATGATTAATCGGATAGACATAGTCTAAATTGCGTCTGGCAATTAGTTCGAAGTTTGGACCAAGATGAAGAATTGAAAATATTCCGTAACCAATAATTATTGTAACTAAGGTTAGTGGAATAATTTTAATAAGTCTTTTGGGAGACTTGATAAAAAGCCAAAGAGTCGGCAGCATTAAAGCAAAAAATAGTGCGGGAGATTTGGTAAGCCATGCCCCGCCAAGTGCAAAACCTGAAAGAAGCGCAAAGTCTAAACGCTCTTTTGTAAATGCAAGGTAGGCAAAAATGAAAGTCCAAATACCAAACATGGTAAGCATTGAGTCGACCAGTGCCATTCTGTCAAAGAAAAACGAAAAAGGGATGATCGAATAAATTAGGCCTGCAATTAGTGCAACCTTTTTGTTTTTAAATAGAAGAAAGGATAAAGTTGAAACTCCAACTAACGTTCCCAAGCCAGAAACAACGGAGACAAAACGGCCTGCAAATAGTGGATCATGAATAAATTTAATTATTCCCATAAGAACCCACATATAAAGCGGTTCTTTGCCGTCAGATAGCGGCAGAAAACGCAAAGTTTCTTCAGCTTTCATTACCTGCGCCCAACGTATATAAATTGCCTCATCCGCAAAAACCGGAAGAATGGTTAGATTAAAAAATCTTAGGGAGAATAAGACTATAACTCCAATACCACTCAAAATATAAACCCAATTATCGCGGAAGAACTTTTTCACAGTTAAATTTTACCATTTACATTGTAAATGGCCAAGCTTTGCTTATCGTTTACACTGAACGAAGCGAAGGGTTAAACCCAAAGGGCGAGGAGAACTCCCATCATGCAAAGAAGGGTTAAATAATAACCATTGTTAAGAAGCCAAAGTTTCCAAGATTTACCTTCCCAAAGAACACTACCAAGAGTGATTGGGGCTATAAAACCTAGCCAGTTCCAAAAACCAGTTTGAAGTCCAGCTGAAATTCCACTTTCGTGTAAATAACTACTTGCAAAAACTAATGCGTGAGCAAGAATAAAAGCCATAAACAAAGACCCTATAAATTGAATTCCATAAAGTTTAGCCATATCACCGCTTTTCATTCCTTTCATAGATTCTTTACTCATTCCCATCATCTTCATCCAAGGTTTTCCAAAAATTGGGCCATACCACAAGGAGCCAAGAACCATAGAAAGAAGTGCTGCAACCAAAATTGCTAAATAATTTACAGGTACCATATATTCATATTACTAGACTTTATATTTTCCTGCAAGCGCATTAAAACGTACTAACAATAAACCACGTAGGCCTTCGATTGAGTCTTTGATTGGGTCCACTTTTGTTCCTTCTTTGTGGTGCCAATCAACAGGAACTTCGGCAATTTTAAAACCTAATTTACGGGCTACATATAAAACTTCCAAATCAAAGCCTGCGTTGACTGATGCACCAACCGCTTTATTGTTTGAATCAAAAATTTCCAACCTTTTGAAAATTTCTTCTGCGGCATGCGCGGAGAATGCCTTAAATCCACACTGAGTATCGCGAAATGGAAGTCTTAAAACTAAAAGCCGAAGGAAAGAAAATCCAGACGCCATAACTTTACGAATTATGGGCGCCCCTTCCCTGCCCGTTCGAGAACCAATCACAACACTGTAACCCGACTTAAATTTTGGGAGTATTTTTTCTATTTGATCAATCGGTGTTGCTTGGTCAGTATCTGTAAATAAAATTATTTCCCCAGCAGCTTTTAATATACCAGCAGTTACAGTACCTGCTTTACCCCTATGTGGTTCTTTTAGAACTGAGAAATTTTTATGTTTGTTTGCAAATTCTTCTGCTAATCTTTTTGTATTATCTGTTGATCCATCATCAACAAATAAAATCTCCCAAGAGTATTTTTGTTTGGATAAATAGTTATAAACAGAATCCAAAACTCCAGTTCTTAAATTATGCTCCTCATTATATGCAGGGATTACTACGCTTAAAAATGGTTTCATAATAATTATTTACTATATAAAATTCTTTCTCGCGCTTCCACTGTTATTCCACCAAAAGTTTGTTGTTTTACAATTTTACCAATTCCTTTCTGTCTATCAAGCCAGGCTTTAAGTCGATTGGGATTTGGTGGATCAACCTCATATAGTGTATATAAAAGCGGAACCTGTTTTTCTACTGCAAGTTTGTGATATTTATTTGTCCCCAACCACTTAAATAAATAATCGTATGCAAAAGGAATTACAGGCGGAACATAAACATCTACATTAAAGTCACGTCTCCCCGCATTTTCGTATACCCAATCAATTGCAGCTTTCTGGTTACTTAAAAGTATTATGTCGTGCCCAGAGTCAGTAGTTACTAAATAAGATTTGGTCCAAGACCAGTTTTGAGAGAGAAAGAAAAAGAGGAAATAGATAACCAGAACTTTTCCGATAGTTGAAGTTTCAAAAAAGTGGGAAAGTGTATAAGAAACTGCAATCAAAAATATTAAATAATAACCAGTCAAATAATACTGATAAAAATTGCCGTAGTTACCCTGAAAGAATATAAGTCCAATAATGGGGGATGCTAAAAGAATAAAAATTACTTTAAATCTATTGTTTTGAATAAGTTTTGGTAGAAAATAAATAAAAACAGTTCCTAAAACAATTAGGTGGAACCATTCTTTTTCGTACGGGCTGTGAATTAAGGTTGAAGTTAGATAAACAAAAATAAGTGCAAGTCTGTCATTTAAAAATCTCCATGTTGGAATTCCAAAACTGCTACCAGTTGTGAGAATTCCACTAACATTATTTTGCAAAATTCCACCATGTTTTAAATTAAAGATGAAAAGAGGTAAGAAAGTAACTAGAAAGGCGATAATTGAATAAAAAATTATTTTCCAATTCAATGTCTTTCGTTTCCAAATTGCAAAAACAGCAACTGCTGGAAAATAAAATAGTTCTCCGGAAGACCCAAAGTGGAAGAAGGATGACCCCAGAATAAAAGACAGAAGAACCCAATAGTATTTTTTACCGTCTTGTATTTGGAACATGCACCACACCAAAATCATCGAGAGTAGTAGCATCGGGGTTGGATTGCTGAGCCAACGGCTGGCATAAATTATTTCAAAAGAAAAAGCTCCAAGGATAATAGCAATCATCCCGGTTTTTACCCCACCAATTTTCTTGGCCAAATGATACATAATCGCTAAAGCAGCGACTGAAAGAATTGCCAAGAATACCGCAGGGTAAACTGGATTACCCTTCCCTAACCAATAAAAAGGGGCTATTAAATAATAATAAAACGGTCCCCTAAAAACTCCAGCCAAACCAGTTGTCGGACCTATTAAGAAAAATTTATGGGAGTGAATTAAATCCCAGATTACCTGAGCGTCCCTGCCCTGATCATAATAAAAGCCAAGAATTTGGTCGACCCTAAAAACCCGGAGTACAAAAGATATTACCAAAATTATAGAAACCGTAATATATTCTAAAGTGAAGAATTTTTTACTACGTATCGTGGCCAAACTTTGCTTAATTTTTTCTTGCATACTTTCTGGCAACTGCTAAGGCTTTTTCTACAGCCTCGTCAAATGGAACATCTTTAACCATTGCCCCCCCTGCCTGTTTATGTCCACCACCACCCAATTCTTCTGCAATTTTGGAAATATCCGATCCTACTTTTGCCCTCATACTAACATTCAAGGAGTCTTTTTTTTCTTCAACCATTATCATTCCGAAATCTGTATTTTCAATCGAGGATGCATAAAAGTTTGCAGCCATTCTTGTTACGCCGCTTGAATCTGGATAAAGAATATATGTTTCGTGAGGAATAGCAGACCAAACAAATCTATTTTCTTTATCTATTTGTAAATTCTTTAAGATTTCACCAATCAATTTAACTTTATCAAAACTTATATTTCTATAAAAATTAAATATTATTTTATCTTTATCTGCCCCAAGCTCCATAAGATGCGCCATTGTTTTTGCAGTTGTTATATCTGCGCTTGAGTGCTGCAGAGACGAAGTATCGTAAATTAATCCTGCTAACAAATCCTGGGCTATTTCTGTGGAAATTTTTATATTCCAATCTTTAAAAATCTTATATACAACTTCTGCTGTTGAACTTCTTTTTGAGTCAACTATATTTATTTCTCCAAAACCTTTATTTGTATAATGATGATCTATAACAATCTTTTTTATTTCTGGGATCTTGTTGGAAAGACCTGCAACTTGAGACCATTCTGATGAATCTAGTAGTAAAAAGGTATCGTAACCGGAGAAATCAAAAGTGTCATAGTCAATTCTCTGAACTTTATCTGACGATTCTAAGAATTTAGAGTCAACAGAAATGTTATCCGGACAAACAACCTCTACAGTTTTACCCATATCTAACAAAACTTTTCTCATGGCAAGAGCACTACCAACGCTATCTGGATCTGGACTCCTGTGACAATTTATCAAAATCTTGTTGGCTTTTTTTATTTCTTCTAAAATTTTTTGCGATTCTTTATAGTTCATGGTTTTGAATGGACAAGCCTGTATAGTATCACTCCATCAACTTCCCAACTACTGTCTATTTTACTCCAACCAAAATTAGCAACAGCAGCTGAAGGATTATGTGTTGGATCACACTTTGTTTTTTCAAGTTCGCAAACAACAAATAGCTGATCTGTAATGGAATCTTTAGATTGTGAATCAATATTTACAACTGGTTGATTGTCTTTAAGTAAAAAGTATTTATAACCATCCTCATAATTACGTTCGGCAATTACCCCTAAATTAAATCTCATGTTCCCTGACTCCTGCTCAATCTTAGCGGCAACGTGGGATGCTCTGCCCAATTGATTATTTGGTGAATATCGAAGTGGATTTTGAATTAAGTTTACAATTATTAAATAAAGAACTAGCCCTCCTCCCACGATCTTTCCTAATTTTCCGATTTTTAAAAAATAGGAAATAAATATTCCGATTAAAAAGTAAGGCACTGCAAATAAAAATCCAAAATAGTGATCATAAATATTCTGTTTATAAAGCCCAAAACCCAGTAAACCAAATAGCAGCCAGGTGAATAGTAAATAAGACGCAGGTGGAATAGTAGAATTCTTTTTCTTAAATAATAGCCAAGCAAAATAGCCCAGTAGCGAAATAATTACAAATGAGGAAATTTCCCCGGCAAGTTCATTCTTACCGCCAACCAAAGAAGTATTTATTTGATTAAGCATTTCGGGAACTTTTGGAATTGCGGTCCAAGGCTTGATAGAAACAGTTGTTTGTCTTACTGTAAAAAATGTATAAATAGCACGAGAGTTTATCCAGTTATGCCGAAGGTCAAAAAAGAACAGAGGTGACATAAGGACCAAAAAAATGATGAATGAATACAGGGAATAGAGCCAAAACTTCTTTTTGCTTTTACTTTCTTTGGTCTGCCATAAAGTTAAAAGCCAAAATATACCAATAGTTGGCAAAAGAAGAAGAGCTAAGTAATGGGATTGAATCGCAGCAGCAAATGACATACCAAAAACTAGTAGCCAATTAAAATTCTTCTCTTTCCAGACTTTCCATATCGAATAAATGCAAAGGAGGGCAAAAAACGGCATTATGTTTGGGTTCCAGGAAGACCTGGAATAAATTATTATTGTTGGGCTAATTGCATAAAGACCTGCAGCAATAACACTTGCGGTTTTTCCAAACCACTTTCTCCCTGCGTACCAAACAAACCAAATAGTAATAATTCCTAAGATTGCAATTTGAACTGCTGGGCCAACTGGTGAAAAGAAAGCTAAAAGAAGTGCTGGCGCCATTATATAATAATAGAGGGGACCTAAATACATATTTCCAATTGAAGTTCCTGGACCAATAAGTGGCGGGTGGCCTTCTGTTAAAAGTCTTCTAACAATAATTACGTCACGGCCTTCGTCCCCTAAAAAGGTCATATACTGATCAATCTTATATAATCTGAGAAAAGCACCAATTATTAAAATCGAGAAGACAACCCAAAATTCTAAAGGGTTTTCCATTGCCCAATTTTTGATTTTTAATGCAATTTTTTCCACAGTTTTAGTAAGTCAACAAAACTCTTTATTATTACGTTCAAGTCTCTTCCTGTTCCAACACCTTTCAGTCTTGGATAATGTGTGACAGGAATCTCTGCGATTTGAAAACCACTTTTTTTGGCTTTTATCAAAAGCTCGCTTGATATAAAAGCTCCCCTTTCGCTTTCAAGCTTTGGTATTGTATTCACAACACTTCTTGAAATTAATTTAAAACCACAGTCAATATCGTGAACTTTTAAACCAAAAAGTAAAAATACAGAAAGTTCCCAAATTTTACTTGTTATTATTTTGTATTTTGAAACCTGACGTTTTTTATAATAACCAATTACTAAATCAGCATTTGTTTCTTTTTGTTTTTGCAGAAATTTTGTAATTTCTGCAAAATCAAACTGTCCGTCTGAATCGATAAAAGCAATCCAGTTATATTTTGACCCGTAGAGTCCTGATTTAAACGAAGCGCCATATCCTCTGTTTTTGACATGATTAATAAGTTTAATGTTTGAGTCACTTTGTTGTATATCCTCGACAATTTCTTGAGTTTTGTCACTTGAACCATCATTAACGACTACTATTTCCCATTTACTTGCAACTTTCTTAAGAACAGATTTTGTTTTGAGAACTACTTCTTTTATATTTTCCTCTTCGTTGTATGTTGGAAGGAAAACAGAAAGACCTGAGATTTGATCCATTATGCCTAAAGTCTAGCATAGATTGGGGCTAGCGTGTTAATATATGGGTATGAAAGAGACAACCAGAAAGTTTTTTTTTGTTGCACTTTTTTCGCTTCTTCCGACGATTTTAATATGGCTGCCATTTTTTCTTAGAATTCCAGTTTTTTGGAACATTCCGCTCCCCACAAATGGCCTGGCAACTATTGTTGCTAACTATGACGGTCCTCTTTATTTGGTTGCCGCTAAAACCCTCTACAATAAGGCAGTAATTGGGAGCAATTTTCAATTTCCTTTATCCTCTGAATACTACACAGCCCACTTTCCTCTTTTTCCACTTTTAATTAGATTTTTTGGGTTTGTTATGAATTACCCGTACGCAATGCTTGTTGTTACGCTTTTAACAAGTATTTTGGCAATTTATTTCTTCGAAAAACTTATAAGTGAATATGTAGATAAAAAAGATGTCATGTTTTTAACTTTTCTTTTTGCAATATTTCCAGCTCGTTGGCTTATTGTTAGATCAGTAGGATCTGCCGATCCTCTTTTTGTTGGGGCAATTATCGCGTCAGTTTATTACTTTAAGAACAAAAAATATTTATTAGCCGGAATTTGGGGTCTTATTGCTCAAATTACCAAGTCTCCCGGGATTTTACTTTTTATTTCTTACTCTTTGTACCTTCTTATGCCAATTGTTACCGAAAAACTTGGAGTAACAAAGTGGCTACGAAGTTTAAACTTAAAAAAGACTTATCCAATATTTTTAATCCCAGTTGGTCTTTTATTAGTATTCAGTCTTTATCGTCTTACTCAAGGCGACTTCTGGGCATATTTTAAGTCGGGGGATAATATTCATTTATTCTTCCCTCCTTTTCAGATCTTTAATTACTCAGCACCGTGGGTGGGGACTTTTTGGCTTGAAGAAGTAATCTTTATTTACATGCTTGGCGCAATTGGTGTTTATAGACTATTCGCTAAAAAGGAATATGAAATTGCTACTTTTTCTGGGGTATTTTTCTTTTTAACCCTATTCATCGCACACAGAGATTTACTTAGATACTCCCTTCCTCTTTTACCATTTTTATATGTAGCATTTTCGGATGTCTTAGTTAAAAAGGAAGTTAAAGTAGCAACTGCTGTAATTATTATTCCAATTTATTTATTTTCACTTGCCTTCATTTCCCAAAATGTGATGCCAATTAGTAATTGGGCCCCATTTCTCTAAATAACAGCCTTCAAAACGTGGGGCAGAGACAAAAAGAAAGACTAATTATGTACACATGGAAATTGCCAGGCATTGGAGGTTGAAGAAAGAAAGATATCAGTTAATGGGTAGCATATGCCTCAAATGTGACCATAAAATATTTCCACGCAGACCCATTTGCCAAAATTGCGGTGAAAAGACTTCAAGAGATTTTAATATCTCGCCAACTGGCAATATTTATCAAGCGGGGGTTATTTCTTTGCCCAAGGAAGTTTCCATGTTTTCCAAATAAAAATGTTGTAGACAATATAGTTGTACGGAAGGACAACTGCAAAAAGTGCAAAAAGGAGTGCTATCAAATGCACTAAAGATGTATCTCCAAATAATTTAACAGCACCAGAAACAATAAATGGCTGAACTATTACTGCAAAGAGTGATGAAAAGTTAAATTTAAGAAATTGAGTTACAATATCGCTGAATTTAGTTATAACTTTATCTTTAAAGGTCCAAATATTGTTAAATATAAAATTAGAGATTATTGCAGCTTCAGTTGCAAAGAAAGTAGCGGTAAAAGTGGAAAGTCCGAAACGCTTTAAAAGTTCCAGGCCTAAATAGTTAACCAAAAATCCCGTAAAACCAACTGTCCCAAATTTAATAAATCTAATTTTGTCGCGAATTCCCAAAATTATTGCAACTTTAAAACTAGCCAAAGTCTCCTTGGTGTTAAACTTTGAAACGTCTTTGGTTCTGGCAGCAAAAGCGAGGGGAACTTCTACGATTTTTTTAGCGTGTTTGGTAGTTAAATAAAATAAATGAACTTTGTGAGCAAATCGTTTCAATTCCATTAAATGCTCCAAATCAATTTGGTCCATTACACCTTTTACACGGGTAAGTCTAAAACCGGTAGTCATATCATGAAATTGAGGTTTAATTAAAACAACCCTAATAAACATGTTGCCAAAATAACTCACTAATTTTCTGAAAAGAGCCCAGCTCTTAGGAACCGAACCACCTTTTATATATCTACTCCCAATTACATAGTCTGCACCGTTTAAATAGGCTTCGACCATTGGTATTACAAAACGAGGGGGGTGTTGGAAATCAGCATCCATTTCCATTACAGCATCGGCATGCAACTTTTCCATTGCGTACTCAAACCCTTTAACGTAGGCCCAACCCAAGCCCTCTCTGTCTTTCTGAAGTAGATGGAGATTTTTGTGATGAGCCATCAGATTTTTGATAATATTTCCGGTCCCATCGGGTGAATAGTCGTCAACCACAAGAAGATGCATTTCGGCTCCTTTGATTTGAGGAAAGACATTGCTAAATAGTTCATGAACCATCAATGCTATGTTTTGTGCTTCATTGTAGGCAGGCATAACGATAACTATTTTGTCCATAATTAGATGATACAATATCGATATGCAAATTGATATCCTGACACTTTTTCCAAAGATGTTTGAAGGACCACTGTCCGAGTCAATTATGTGGCGTGCAAAGGATAAAAAGTTTGTAGAAATCAATATCAGAAACCTTCGCGATTGGGCTCACGACGAGAGAAAAACAGTCGATGATAGACCTTATGGCGGTGGCGCGGGGATGCTTTTACGAGTTGATATTTTGGATGAAGCAATTAGTGATCTTAAGACCAAAAATTCAAAAGTGATTTTAATGGATGCCGGGGGAACAACTTTTTCACAGAAAAAAGCACAAGATTTATCAGGCCAAGAGCATTTAATTATAATTTGCGGTCATTATGAGGGGGTTGACCATAGGGTTGTTGAACATTTGGTTAACGAGACTATTTCTATCGGTAATTATGTTTTAACTGGTGGTGAGATTCCAGCCATGGTAATTACAGATTCTATTGTTCGACTTATTCCTGGAGTTATAAAAGAAGAATCTCTAAAAGAAGAGTCGCATTCCAGTGAAAACTTTACCGAGTATCCACAATACACAAGACCAGACGATTATAAAGGATGGAAAGTTCCAAAGGTTCTTCTTTCCGGCAACCACGCCGAAATTGACAAATGGAGAAAAAGTAGTTAATTTACCTATCTTTTTCCCATCTTGATATGGGAGAAGTAACTATATTAACTTTTTGTACAAACCAGAGGGCTGCGGTTATCAAAGAATAATAAAATTTACCATGGTATATCTTTGAGCTTTCTATTATTTGTTTATTAATTGCGGGCTTACCAATCTTTTTAGCAGTTGCCCCATGGTGATGGTAAAATTCGGCATTCGGAATAAAATAGACAGGAATTCCTGCTTTTTTAAGCCTTCTACAATAATCGATATCTTCAAAATACATAAAAAGTTTTCTATTGAGAACTCCTATTTTGTTAATAACTTTTCGTGGAATTAAAAAGTCAGCCATAACTCCACCATCAACCTTTACAGGCTTATCAGTTTTTGGAAGAAACATAAAAAATCCTCCTTTTATTCCTAATAAATATTCTTTAATTACACCAGTAATTGTTGGTAGATTAAAACAACAATCCTGGGGCCCACCATCTGGGAACAATAGTTTTCCAGTCAAGACTGCTTCATTGTTATAACCCTCACTAGCCTCAATAAGTTTTCCAATAGCATTATCTTTTACCTCGATATCTGTATTGAACATTAATACCATCTCACCTCTTGAGTATTCAAATAAGCGGTTATTGCCACCAACAAATCCTTTATTAACTATATTTGTAAGATAACGTACTTGGGGAAAATTTTTGGTTACAACTGAAAAATCGTCGTCTGTTCCATTGTCTAAAACTATCACCTCATCTTGTTTTGGATCAAAACCAGAACCAGTCTTATAGATACTTTTAAGTAATTCTGATGTTAGTTTACTTGTCTTATAACTTGAAACGATAACAGAAAGCCTAATTGGAAAGTGGTACGGACCCTCCGATGGGATCTTATACGGTGAGTGACCCTTAATTCCTCTTATAAAATCAAATACTCCACGCTTTTGAGCAGCACGACCAGAAACTAGTTGTCTTAGCATCTCTCGTAGTACTGCAAACTTAACACGGGCTTTTGCATATTTAAAAGTAAAATAAAGCCTGTTCCTGGTTAATAAATAATCTGTTTGCTCCGACCCAATTCCCATTGTCTGAGAAACTTTATGGTAAATATGTGTACCCCCATGATAATAAAGTGTCCCACCACCCGCCAAAACTCTTTGCTGCCAGTCATTATCATCAAAATATGCAAACAAGTCCTCATCAAAATAGCCAAACTTTTCTAACGTATGGCGTTTGATCATAAAACAACATCCGGTAATGAATCCTGTTTTAACAACTGAATCATATTTACCTTCATCAACCTCATCGATTCCCTTATGAACACTTCGTACATTAGCCCAATCAAATTCCCCCCCAGCGTACCAAAGGACTTTTCCTAAATCTTTCTTGGAATATCTGTCTTTAAACTCGAAACCCTTAGCAAAATAAATTTTAGGGGAAACAATACTATCTTTATTTTCGTCGAGTACTTCAATAAATTTCTTAAGCATTAAAGGGTCGCCAATCAAAGTGTCATTGTTAATGATAGCTATATAGTCCGCTCCCCAGGCAGCTGCAAATCTCATTCCAAGGTTGTATCCGCCCGTAAACCCTTTATCTGCACCCGCTTGAATTAGTTCAAGGTTTGGAAAATCTTTTTGGATTTTATCTCCAATCCAGCTTCCAGGTGTTTTGTCTACCAAAAAAGTCCGAAAATCTAGACCTGTTGTGTCGAGTGTACGTACAGTATCAAGAAGAGCTAGGGTATCATCTGTTCCATTAAAATTAACCATAACCAATGCAACTTTTTTTATAACAGGGCTAGGTTTCATCATGACTATTGTTTAAAAAGCTCTTTAAGAGTTTGGGAATAAGCATCTTGTCTCATCTTATTACCTAAAATCGAAAAGGTTAAATACCGAAGTATAATACCCGCCTTGATTGAGGGCATAAACCAATATTCCTGATTTGCGTAATTCTTCCTAAGATAATATACAAATCCTAAAATCTCGCGCCTAAATATTTTGGCTAACTCTTCAGGTTTTCCCATTGCACTTGCTTTATCTACATGAGTTATCCAAAAACCTGGTGTATACCAAATTTTGTAACCAGCCATATTAACCCTTCGACACCACTCCACTTCTTCCATATACATAAAAAAATTTTCATCAAAACCACCGCTCTTTTTGAAGACTTCCATTTTCATAAATAGAAACGCCCCCATTGTCCACCCAACTTCACGATCTTTTTTAAAGAAATCTTTATCTGTGGGATGAAACGGTTTAAATAATTTATTAACTCCAGGGACAAGGTCTAAGCCCCAAATCCAGGACCAAACCGAAGTCGGGTTTGGTAAAAATCCTGCACTTGGTTGAAACCTGCCATCTAAAAATCTTAACTGGCAACCAAGTACATCACAGTTGGTATTTTTTTCCATATACTCTAGAGACTTAACTAACGTATCTTCATTTACATAAGCATCGTTATTAAGAAGTAAAAGGTAATCATACTTAGGATTTGCTTTTTTATAACCAAAATTATTACCTTTTCCATAGCCTAAATCTGATCCTGAAGGCTTAAGTTTTACCCATGGGTGCTTTTTGGCAATCATTTCGGCAGTACCATCTTCTGAATCATTTTCGACAACAATTACTTCTACATCTGCCTTACTTTTTACTTTAGCAACTGCTTTTTTCATTGCAGAAAGACAGCGATCTGTAATATCTTTAGTATTCCAACTAACTATAACCACAGAAATGCCCGGCCGATTCATGATGAAATCATACCCCAGCCCAATCTCTGATGCAACAACGTAACATTGTGTATAATATCTAGTTATGAAGTTAAGTGTTGGTGTTGCAATTATTACATATAAAGATATTGCAAAACTCGAAATAAGCTTACCTTTAATCTTAAAATCGAAGTTACATCCTAAAGTTCTTGTTTTTAATTCGACTTCAAATGATGGATGTGTAGAGTTTGCAAAAAAACTAGGTGTAGAAACTCTAGTTATCCCCAGAACCGACATGAATCATGGATACGCACGTGAGGTATCACGCAAGGCTCTTGGTACAGATATTGTAATCATGATGACGCCTGACGCATACATAACTGATGACATGTTTGAAAAACTTATCGAACCAATCGTAGACGGCGAAGCGGTAGTTGCATATCCTAGACAGGTTGCCCATGAGGGCGCCAACATTATTTCCAGATTTGGAAGGGAGTTTAATTTTCCAGAAAAAAGTAATATTAGAAGTATTAAAGATGCACCAAAATATGGCGTCTATACAGCGTTTGTATCTGATTCATGTACAGCCTGGTCCAATAAAGCACTTGATGAGATTGGTGGTTTTAGATGGGTTCTCTCTGGCGAAGATGCGGTTGCAGCAGCTATGATTTTAAGAAAAGGATACAAAATAGCATATGTTGCTGAGGCTGTTGTTAGACATTCGCACAATTATAGTCCCACGAAAGAATTCGTAAGACATTTTGATACAGGGATGTATAGAAAACAGTGGCATAAAATTCTAGATTTGGGTGGTGGGAATGACCAAAAACGGGGCACATCCTATGCTCAAGCTCTACTTACATATGTATTGAAAAACGAACCTCTAATGTTTCCGACTGCCTTCCTTCAATTGACAATGGGCTGGTTGGGTTATCAATTGGGATGGATTTGTTACCATAGAGCTCCCCTTTGGTTTTATAAAATGATTAGCCCTGCTGACTTTTTCTGGAACTCAACCGGATATAAAGAAGGAAAATGGTTTGAACCAGCCAAATAGATTATTTGTAATGCTTTAGAGCGGTAAGAATTGCTGAAGTTTCGCTTTCAAGAAAGTTGTTAAGACTACTTAATTTAGTTACATCACACCAAACCCAAACTGCTTCTGATTTTGCATCGTCAGGCAATTCACCAACATGTATAAGGGCAAGAATCGAGCCACGGTCAGTGTTTTGAAAAACAATTTCTGCAAATTCTGGTTTACTTTTAAGTTGGATTTTTAATTCACCGGTTTGAATTCTTTCTAACGGACCATTCATTGGATTTTTGTCTTCTCGTTTAAAATCTATTGCTCGGAACATTTTACCTGGCAAATTCAACATCCCAGGCCAAAGCGGATCATCTGACGGACGGGGTAATAACAAAGTTTCTATAATTCCTGCTTTTTTACGGAAGACAACTATTATGGCGCTTAGTTGGGGCGTCATTTTGGAAATTGAGGTAAACAATTGATCAGACAACTGACCACCATTCCACTTATTTAAAATTGATACAACTTTAGCATCATCTCCTTCCGCGAAACCATCAGTTATTAGTTTAGCCATGTTTATTTATTTTGAAGAAATTCAGATAGCGCTTCTTGCCAACTACGTTGACTTGGACGTTTTGTGTTTAACAAAATTGAAAACTGAGGATGAGGAGCAGGATTGTTGTAATCTTTTGCATGACCTTCAATTAGTTTTGGTCCATGGCCTAAATCTTTAAAGATTTCTTCCGCCCACTCATACCAAGTACAGCTCCCAGAATTTGTTCCATGATATATTCCATAAGGAGAATTAGAATCTACTAAATCTTTTGTAAATTTAGCCGCATCTGGCGCATAAGTAGGTGAACCAACTTCCTCGTTCTTAACCATAAGTTTGGGCTTATCTATTTCACCTCGCATAATTTCGACAAAGCTTCTTTTGCTGAGCTCACTGGAACCTTTTTCGCCAAACAATCTAGAGAGTCTAATGATGTAATATTTTTCATCAAATTTCTGAGCATTCTTTTCTCCTTCATATTTCGACTCACCATAAACTGAGATTGGATTTGGCATATCGGTCTCTACATAACCATCCTTCTTAGTACCATCAAATACATAATCGGTTGAATAATGAATAAAGATTGCGTCAACTTTTTTGGCAATGCCGGCAAGTTTACCCGGAACTTCCGAATTCATTAAAAATCCGACTTTCTTAGCTTCTGGATCGATCTGCATCGGGTCTGTAGCATTATATGCAGTGGCGTTAATTATTATATCTGGATTAAGTTCTGCTATTTTTGTTTCTGCTTCATTTGAAGTTATATCTAATTCATCCCTATCCCAACCAGTAACTATGTTTCCATCTTTACCAAACTCGGCAGTTAAAACTTGACCCAAAGTACCATGGCTCCCAAGAATTAATATTTTTCGGTTCATTTTGTATAGTCCGGAAGATTTTTGTCTTTATCTGACATAAAGGTTGGTTCCATTGGCCATTTTATATTAAACGTTGGATCATTCCACCTAAATCCTTTTTCTGTCTCCGGCGCATAAAATTCAGACACCATATATTGGACCTTACAGTTATCGGTTAATGTTTCGTAACCATGAGCAATGCCCCCCGGAATAAAAAGTAATTTAAATTCTGCGCCTGTTAGATTAAACCCTTGCCATTTACCATAAGTCGGAGAATCTGGTCGTGTATCACAAATTACATCAAATATTTCTCCATCTAAACATTGAAAAAATTTTGACTCCAATTTTGGTTCCGTTTGCCAATGCATTCCCCTTAAGACGCCTTTTGCTTTTGTAAAAGCCTGATTTGTCTGGACCATTTTAAATTTGATTCCTTTAGCATCAAATTCTTCTTGTGCAAACTGCCGGGTAAAATAGCCTCTATCATCAATCCGGGGTTCAAGTTCAACTAAGAAGACTCCATCAATCTCTGTTGAGATAAATTTCATTTGTTGGTGCCGAAAAATTCTGAAATCTGGTGATCTGTAAAAACATTTGCAGGTTCGGAATGATTATGAGATTCAGCTGCGCCATAAAAATTTCGGTACCATCCAAATGTATAATCTAAAGTTTGCTTTAAGTTCAGTTTTGGCTTCCAAGCTAGGAGCGATCTTGATTTGGAAATATCTAGTTTAAGAAGACCTGACTCATGAAAAGAAGCATCTGGAATGATTTTGTACGACCCCTTCTCTAAAATCTTAATTCCTGTTTCAACCAATTCTTGGACTGGAACAAAATTTTCGTCATTTGGTCCAAAATTCCAAGTCGTAACCAAACTCTTGTCCCCCTCATACATCTTTTTTGCCAGAAGCAAATAGCCAGATAAAGGCTCTAGTACAAATTGCCAAGGACGAATTGATTTGGGGCTCCTCATTACTAAAACTTCATCTTTTTCATGCACCGCACGAACAATATCTGGGACAATTCTGTTTGGTGACCAATCTCCTCCACCAATAACGTTACCAGCTCGTGTTATCGCCACAAGTGGGCTATCTGATTCACTCAAAAAACATTTGATGAATGATTGGGCAATAATGTCAGCCGCTGCCTTACTGGCACTATAAGGATCTATGCCACCTAATCTATCAATTTCCCGATAAGGGTGCACCCATTCTTTATTTTCATAAACTTTGTCAGAAGTAATTATTACAGCAGATTTAATTGATTTTGTTTCACGGATTGACTGCAACACATTTGCCGTTCCCACAACGTTTGTTTCGTAAGTCCTAAGAGGCTCATCATAGCTTACTTTAACAATTGCTTGGGCTGCCAAATGGAATACAATCTCGGGTTGTTCTTTCTCGAAAATCTCATGAAGTTTTTTTTGATCGCGAATATCAACATAATAATTACTAATTTTCTCTTCCAGTTTAAGAATATCGAATAAATTCGGTTCTGTGGTTGATTCCAACGAAACACCAGATACTTTGGCTCCCCAAAGATACAAGATTTCGGTTAACCATGCACCTTTAAAACCAGTATGTCCTGTTACTAATACTTTTTTACCTTTAAAGAAGTTGCTCAAATCACTATCCATATTTATTTATTCTTTTCCCAAACCGCCCAAGGTCGTCCGTTCATCCAGAGTTTGTTTAATTGTTCAAGTTCTTTAAAAGTATCCACAGCCTTCCAAAAACCTTCATACGGATAAAGGCATAGTTGTCTTTGTTCTGCCATCGTGGTCAGACCTTCGTCTAGCATTCCTTCAGTTACATACTTGAGGGTTTCTTTGTTGAAAACCATAAAACCACCGCTTATATAATCTCGAAGCACCGGCTTTTCCCTAAAACTAAGTATCTCATTTGTTTTAGGATCCATATCAACAAGACCAAATCTAGATTGAGGATGTACACCTGTTAGTGTCCCTAATTTTCCATGCTTATGGTGAAAATCAACTAACTCTTTAATATTCAAGTCTGAAACTCCGTCACCAAATGTAACCATAAACTCGTCTCCTTTGAGATATGGGGCCACTTTAAGAATCCTAGCTCCGGTCATTGTTTCGTCGCGCCCATCGTTTATTTCGGTGTCAATAAGGGTTACTTTGAAGTGGAGTTTATCTTCACCCAAGATCTGGATGTCACCTGTTTTTGTATCAACTGAAAAATCATGAAGAAGTGCCTTGTAATTATGGAAAAACTCTTTTATCATCTCGCCCTTGTAGCCAAGAGCTATGATGAAATCGTTGTAGCCATAATGCATATAAGTTCGCATTATGTGCCAGAGAATCGGCATTCCGCCAATTTCTACCATTGCCTTAGGACGAAAATCGGTTTCTTCCTTCATTCTAGTCCCTTTGCCGCCACATAAAATAATAGTTTGCATACCTGACTATGCTACTAGATTCAAAAAACATTTGCAAGCTTAAATCCTTTTTTTAATTCTTAACTTTTTGTTGAAAAGTACCATTAGTCTTGCAACGGCGGCAAGAAAGTAAGAATCGTCACATTTATTTACAATTTCAGATATATCATTAATCGGCCAAAGAACAACACTATCGTTCTCGTCAATTTTGTTTGCATTTCTAATTTTTGGAAGTTTACCTTTTGAAACATCAAGCACAATTGCGTAAAGGTTTGGATGGTTATTGGTTATCCCAGCATCACTCATAATTCTGCCCAAACTGATTATTTCAGAAATCTCTAACGATCCTTTTTTAATAACAAATTTAAGTTCGTCTTGAATTGAACGAACAATCAAATCTAAAATACTTTCATTAAGTTTGGGGAATCCCCCGACAAGATCATATTCCAAAGCTCCTGTTGGAAATTTTCTAGTTCTTCTAAAAGCCAGGTGAGTTATGTCTTTGTTCCTTCTTATAAGTACAAGCATCTTGGCGCCAGATTTTGGTCCCCAACCCCACGAGTAATAACCTTCCATTCTCTTTTTCTTTTTTGAGTTTTCAACTTCAAACCAAGAAGCAATTCCATAAACACCAAATTTTGGGTCCGCATGCTCTATCTTACTCAAGCAAACAATTTTATCTTCTCCAATTTTATCTCTGCGCATCGACAAATCCTCTACATAACCAAATGTGGACAAATTTATACTTAAATCTTTTATTTTATTAACAATATCGAGAGAGCTTTTTTTGTACCATGTTTTAGACTCTAAATTTTCCATAACAAATTTATAGCGGACAAGGTTTTCTTCTACAAAATTATTTTCAAGAATAAGATCTTCTTTTTTATTTTTCGGATGGCTTTTGAATTTTCCAAATAAAAACTTTGTTTTGCCAGTTTGACGATCCAACCTGATATAAGCACTGAATGTTTTGTCACCATTTACAATATTAGCCTTCCTTTTAAGAAGTGGTCTCCACCAATCCTGATTTTCTTTATACCAATCAATGGTTTCCTTTAGGCCATCATTAAAATTGTTGCGGCCTATTTCTGGCTTCCATCCAAGCTCTGTAACAATCTTAGATGCATTAATTGCATAACGCCTGTCGTTACTATGCCTGTCCGGAACATGACGGATGATGTTTAGATTTTCGCCACATAAAGAGACTATTTTTTCGGCAATATAATTATTATCACGGGCATTATTTGAACCAACTAAATATGTTTCGCTTCTTTTACCTTTCTCAAGAATTAGGTCAATGGCATGGGAGTGATCTTTTGTATGAATCCAATCTCGGACATTGCGACCATCACCATGAATGGGGATTTGAATACCATCAATCAAATTGGCAATAACTATTGGCACAAACTTCTCGGGAAACTGATATGGGCCATAATTATTCGAACAATTTGAGATTGTTATGTGCATTTCAGTTTCTTTTGCAAAATTTAAAACCATTTTATCTGCTTCAGCTTTACTCAATGCATAAAGATTATCAGGGAGTGGTGAGTAAGGAGTTTTCTCACTAAATTTTTCATCAGACAAAAGAGGTAACTCACCATAAACTTCATCTGTTGAAATATGATGAAACCTTGAAATCCCCAACTTATGCGCTTCTTGAAGAAGAGTAACGGTACCATGAACATTTGTTTGCCAATACCTGGTGGGGTCAAAAACACTGCGATCAACATGACTCTCGGCTGCAAAATTAACTACGGTGTCAATACCCCGCATGGCTTCAGCAACTTTAGCCCGATCATTAATATCTGCTTCTACAAATTTAATTTTTTTAATAACTGGGGCAAGATTCTCAATATTACCTGCATAAGTTAATGAATCAATTACGCGTACTTCATCTTTCGGATATTTCTTTAACCAATAGTGTACGAAGTTTGCACCAATAAACCCGGCTCCACCAGTAATAAGTAATTTCATATCAAACAATGCTCCATGTTAAACGAATTGGATTATACCAGCTATGTATACTTGTCTGCTACGCGGTGTTAAAGATCTAAACTTTTGAGGTACTCTCTAAAACTACCATTAATGTCCGGGTGCTTGAGAGCAAATTCAACAACTGTTTTAAGGTATTCTATTTTGTTGCCGGTATCGTAGTATTTACCATTCTTAATTTCAACCGCCATGACTTTTTTATTATCTTTAAGCATCAATTTAAGAGCATCGTTGTAATAAAGCTCATCGCCGGGCTTTAGATTTTTTAAAGCCTCATCTAAATAGTCAAATATTTCGGGAGTAAACAAAGACCCTGATACATTAGCTAGGTTTGATGGTGCATTATCTTTACCAGGTTTTTCAACTATAATTTTTGCATCTATTATTCCTTCTTCGACTACATCTCCGCCCGCAAATCCATATCTTAAGTAATCCTCATCCTTGGTAGCTTTAATACTCCCCAAACAACTCGCCCCATATTTCTCGTAGACTGAAATAAGTTGAGTAAACCTGTTTGGCTCTGACACAATAAAATCATCACTCCATGTGTATATAAATGGCTCATCTCCGACTATGTGTCTAACATTCAAGAGAGGAGTACCATTACCATATGGTCCTTTTTGTCTAACGTAGACAAAATTTGCAAGATTAGAGATTTTTTCGACGTCTTCAAGGAGATGTCTTTTCTTTTCCCCACCCATTTTCAGATTTTCTATCAAATCCAAACTAGGTGCGTCAAAATGATCTTCGATAGTTCTTTTGTGGTAACCGGTAACTATAAATATATCTTTAATACCTGCCTCAACTAGCTCTTCTACCACATATTGAATTACAGGCTTATCCACAATCGGAAGCATTTCTTTAGGCATTGCCTTTGTCTGAGGAAGGAATCTGGTGCCAAATCCTGCGGCGGGAATTACAGCTTTTGTTATTTTTTGCATAACTGGAACGTATTATATCACGACCTAATAATCAGAGATAATATTATGACAAGACCCAAAATAGCAACCGCCAAGTATTCCAAGAATATTTCAAAATGAAAATCCTTGTGGAGAATATGGTGCACTACTCCCCAGGCAACATATGACGCAGCCGAGGCAATAATAATGCTTAGCTGAAAGTGTTTGTCATAGGAAAAAAGTATGAGGCCTGCAAAACCTGCGAAAAGTATGCCAAAAAGAGATAAATAGTGCGGTAGATGTTTAACAAAATGTTTCATAATGCGTTAGCAATATATAAAATTTAAATAATTTGCCCTGCTTTAAGTATTAATATAACAGCTAAAACCATTCCAAGATAGGCAATGTGTGCTAAAGTCCGGCCCCCAATTCTTGCAATTCGCTTATGTCTAACAACTATCAAATCAATTGATAATACCAAAAGAAGTAGTCCGACGATGCCAAGAGATAAATTTTTTGTATAACTAAATGGTGAAAATAATTGTTTAGAAACAGTAGATATTGCTTCTTTTTGTGGTGTAGCACTAGGACTTGGTGTTACCTGAGGAGGGCTAGGTTTTGGAACAGGGCTGGAAACTACAACTTTTAGAACTGGCTTGGGAGTTCCAACATCTTTTGCTTTTGCAATAGGAATGGATGGCGATCCACCGAGAGCTGTTCCAAAGAATTGAACTATTATTGTCGTATTTGCACCTGCGAGGGAACCTTCGACAACTCCTATTCCAACTTCTTTATAGTGTGGGTTTAAAATATTTTCTTTATGTGTTGGCGAGTTCATCCAGGCATTCACCGCACTGGGAGCGTCAGAAAAGTCTCGTGCCAAATTTTCCCCGGCATACTGATATTTATAACCAAATTTCAGGAAGAAGCTCCAAGGGCTCGTTCCATCTGGTGCAAAATGAGCCCAATAGCCTTTTGCAAGCATATCATTGCCCTTTGCAAGTGCTGCTGCATCAAGTGTTCCGTTTTCAGTAACAGCCGACAAACCACTTGCTGCCCTTTGAACATTAGTAAGACGAATTACTTCGGCTGGAGATATGTTGGCTGCATAACCTAAAGTCTTTGGAAAAGATATGCCACCCAGACTCAAAAGAACCTGAAAGCCAACTATAAATACAGCCAAAAAGGTTAAGCTTATCGGATGTAAAATTTTAGCTTTCTGATTATTACTTTCGTGAGGTATAAAAAGATGTGCAAGCAGTTTTAAGACAGACATTTCTATCTATCATTATATCCACTTAAATGGCTCTTGTGCCATAGGTAGGCGGAACCGACTATATCGTTAACAGAATATTTTGGCTGCCAACCCAATTCACTCTTAATTTTCCCTATATCTGCATATAAAGCGTTGGCGTCACCTTCTCTTTTTGGTAAGACTTTTACATTAATTTTCATGCCCGTTACCTCCTCAACTGCTTTAATTATTTCTTTATTTGAATGTCCTTTACCCATTCCAGCATTAAAGAAAACACTTTTTGCTCCCCCGATTAAATTTTCAAGCGCTTTCGAATGGGTTTCAACTAAATCGAGTACATGAATATAATCCCGTACACAGGTTCCATCTGGTGTATCGTAGTCATCACCAAAGAGTGTGAATTCAGATCCTGATAAACCGGCTTTAATAATACTTGGAATCAAGTGGCTTTCTTCTGGGTGGTCCTCACCAATCGATCCATCAAGGGCTGCACCAGCCGCATTAAAATATCTGATTGAAGTAAATTTAATCCCATAAGCTGTGTCGTAATCTTCAAGCATGCGTTCTATTGCATATTTTGTTTCACCGTATGGGTTTAAAGGGTTTTTGATGTCATCTTCTTTTACAGGAACGCGTTCGGGGTTGCCATATACTCCAGCCGATGAGGATAAAACGATATTACTTAAACCATTTTCCTTCATTGCGTCAATAAGATTCATAAACCCTAAAACGTTATTTTTATAATATTTTGCTGGATCCCGATATGACTCGCCCATTTGAATAAAACCAGCCATATGAATCACACCATCAAATTTTTCAGATGAAATTAATTTACTCAACTTGTCTTTCTCTGTAACCAAATCAATAACCTCCAAACGAAAATCACTTACAGATTCCTTATGTCCGTATGATAAATTGTCTAAAATCACAGGATCAAAACCTTTTGATTTAAGTTCTCGGACCATAAAGCTCCCGATGTACCCCGCTCCGCCAGTAACTAATATTTTTTTCGTCATATTATATTAATTTAAATTAAATTTACTAATAATTACCTGCACTTTTTTTGAAAACTTTGGCAGTAAATAATAAGTAGACAAGATTACCAAAGTTGCACCTATGGAGTCAATAAACACATCCCGTACACGCGCTTCCCGGCCCTGAGTAAACATTTGATGATATTCATCCGTTGCCCCATAAAAAGTGGCCAAAAATACGGCCCAAATCGCAGATCTTTTTCTATCAATTCCGCTCATTCTTAGACCTCTATAAATTAAAATAGACATTGCACCAAAAAGAAGCATGTGTCCAGTCTTTTTGACTGCAAAATCTTTCCAATAAATATTTGAGGCAACGGGAACAGTGCCCGATGAAAAATGGAAAATCAAAGCTCCCCAGAGAATAACAGGCAACCAAGCACTTATTTGCTTAACCACTTTGGCACGCATCAACAATAATTATATATCATTTTGAACGTGTGAAGTTTTAGAGGACTTAGTCCCTAAATATAAAGCTGTTCCAATGACAACGATTCCGACTCCAATTAAAATAAATGCAAAAAGTGGAGGTTTAGTTTTGGGGTATTGTGAACTAGCGGTAGTAGGGCTTGGTGAAAATGTCTCAGCCCCTAAAATACTAGAAGGTTCATTAACAGGTTGTTCCTGTGGACTTGAAGTTGCAGTTGGCGCAACACTAGTTTTTGGAGTTGAACTAGGAATTAATGTTTTTACAGGTGTCGGAGTTGTCGTCCTGGGTGGCGGAGTTGGAATAGGGGAAGAAGCGTCAGAAGTTGGGATTGGTGTTGTCGTTGGACTGGGAGTTGACGTAGAAAAAACATAAGTTATTTGAACATCCACGGGTGTTTGAATATCATTTGATGAAGCACTTCCTGAACTTGTATAGCGTCTAATTTTTAATTTATAATTTCCGGGTTCAGGATACTGAGATAATGTAGGGTTCCCTAATTGAAAATAGAAAGATGCAGAGGCAGAAGAATTTTGTATTTGAATTGGGTAATAATTTTTCCCGTACCAATCAGAACCGTTATATGTCTCACCAAAGTAATTTGACGACCCGTCTTTATATAAATCTACACGCAGGTAGTTTGTGGCATTGGTGGCACCCGTTATATTAACGCTGACTTGGAAAGAATCGATTGAATTAATTATTTGAGGAAAGTTATTAATCGAAATAGATACTGCAAATATTTTTTTGGGAAAAAATAAAACCCAACTACACAATATGAATATAGCTACAAATATCTTAAGAGTCCAAAACCTCTGATAATTGTTCATCGAACAAATAGTTTAGACCCCATCTTTTAAATTTTTATTAACTTGGTTTCACGCAATCAGTTGAAGCTTACCAATCTCAAACTGGTAATATTATTGAGGCTATATTTATCTGAAAAAACTTTTTCTGATCCATTTTCCATAAATGGATCATTCATTATGTAATTGTCTCCATCCTTTCTTAGAATAACTATAAAATGGTCTGGACCGGAATAAAGCCCGGCAATTACAGGTCGGCCAGCTGAAAGCTCACTATCCAAGATAGATTTTGAAGCAGAGTTCACAGTTACATTAACACCATTTACACTAAAGTCGTGATACAAATACCCAGTACCAGGAACGAACGCTTCAGAATTGACTGCGATGTCGTTTGGTTTAATATTTTTACCATAATGACTGGCAACCATTGAAATAGAAGTAACCAAACAACCATAGCTGGCCATTGAATATGAGGAACCACCCATCCCAATATTTCCCCATAAAGAATCTCTTTGATTGTAGTAACACCCCCAAGACCCACACTTTGTTTGATTGCTTAAAATAGATGCTCCACCCTGACCTATAACGAACCTATTAAACGCAGAAAGTTGTGCTTTTGCCTGAGATAAAAGCGACTGATATTTTGATTCATCATTTTTTGTCGCCGCGAGAAGACTATTTTTTGCAGTTTTCTGAGAATTAAGACTGGCTTCTTGGCTTTTCAATTGTTTTTGCAAAGTCTCTTGATCGACTTTTTCACCCTGATAAGTAGTTTGGGCAGATTGAAGTTTATTTAATATATTTCTATCTTCCTCCTCTATTTTTTGCAAATAATGAAATCTTGAAGCCGCGTCGTTTATATCTGCTGCGCTAAGAATAAAAAAGAAATTATTTTCGAATCTTGAAAGTTTATATGTTTCAACTGCTCGCGACGAGAACGCCTTAGTTAAATCATTCAACGAAATTTCAAGCTGATCAATACGTTCACCTAAAAGTTCAATCTGGGCCTGTGTTTGGGCAATTTTAAGAGTTGTTAATTTTATTTGTGCATCGAATTGAGCTATCTGATTCTTTAAGGTTTTTGCCTGTCCCTGAAGTTTTAATATCTGATCTGAATATTCGCTAATCAAACTACTACATTGTTCGGGAGTAGTACACGACTGGGCGTAAACAAACTTAAAAGTACCTAAAAATAAAATTAGGGAAAGTAAGTAGAGAAGTATTTTTTTTCCATGACACTTTAGCGACATATAAAATTCATCCTTAGAGATTCTTTGAATCGTTTAATATCCTGACAGAATTTTATATTTGTCATCGTGATTTTCTGACTCTAGATATTGCGAGAAGGCTTCCGGTTACAGCAAGGATTGCACCGCTTAAAAGTTCAATTCCTAAAATTATTCCAAAAATCATAAGAATTCCAACAGTATCGCGTGGCAAAATTGGAATATCGCCAAAATAAGAAACGATTGTTGGTGCAGAGTATAAAACCGCAATGAAGCTTAACATCCAACCTACAAAAACTCCTATTAAGGCATAAATCAGTGCCTCAAACATTATTGGACTTCTAATAAAAGATTTTGTAGCCCCAATTAAATCCAATATTTCTATTTCCTCCCGGCGTGTGGACATTCGCATGGTTATAATAATCAGAAGAACAACAAAAGAAGTTAAAGCTAAAACACCGGTAAATATGCCGCCTCCAAGCCTTACATATGTTGTTATGGTACGAAGTCTTGCTACAACATCGTTTAAGCTTGTTCCCCCGCCAACTGCAGCCGTAAAGCCAACTGAATCGACAATGCTCTCACTTTTAACTTGATTGATAATGTCTTGGGCGAAAGACAAATCTGTTACAGAAAATTCAAGTGATGCTGGGAAAATTGCAGGGCTTACAAGTTGGCCTAAAAGCGGGTTGTCGTTTGTTGCTTTTTTGTAAATTGACAGAGCTTCTTCTTTGCTAACATATTTTATATCCTTAATTTTAGGATCATTCGAAAGCTTATGCTGTAAATCAGAGACATTAGCATCCGTTGCATCATCTTTGAGAAAAGCTATAACCTGCGGACGTGTTTCAAAATAAACTAAAAGCTTTGATGAAGAATAAACTAAAATTGAAACAAGTGTTGCCACAAAAAATGTAAGACTCAGTACAAAGACGGCAGCAGCGGCCTGAAACGGAGCCCTTCTCATGTAACCCAATGCGGTTTTAAAGTGAATATTGCTCATTATGTAATTTTATCACCATGTGTCACCTTGTCATTAGATGTTAGGTGCCCATCAACGACATGGATCTCACGTTTTTTGTATTTTTTGACAATTTCCAGGTTGTGTGTTGCCATGACTATAGTTTTACCCTCTTTATTTATTTTTTCGAATAATTGCATCATCGAATCCGATGTTTCCCAATCCAGATTCCCGGTTGGCTCGTCTGCCAAAATTAGTTTAGGGTTTACGCTTAGTGCACGCGCAAGCGACGCTCTTTGGAGTTCTCCACCAGATAACTGTGAAGGAAACAGATTCATTTGTTTACTTAAGCCAACAAGCTTAAGAACATGCCTAACCCGCTCACTCCACTCAGATTCAGGTATTCCCGTTACAGCAAGGGCAACTTCCACATTTTCAGTAACGGTTCGCTCTGGAAGAACTTTAAAATCCTGAAACACGATACCTATTTTTTGCCTAAAATACGGCAAATCTTTATCCTCCAAATTTTTTACATTCGATCCATTAACAGTAACAATACCATTATCTGGAGATATTTCACCCAAAATAAGTTTGAGGATTGTAGTTTTACCCGCACCTGAAGGTCCTGTAATAAAGATAAATTCACCAGTCTCAACTTCGAAGCTGGCATTTTCCAAAGCAACTATACTACCAAACTTTTTAGTAACCTTATCAAATTGAATAATATTTTTCTTTTCTTGAGACATTATCAGCCACTTAACATTACCAGATGAAAACAAGAATTACCAGCCATGAAGATAAATTGTGAAAATTATTGAACGACTTGAATTTTAGCAACGTCCATAAGCCAACCAGCTTTTTTCGATGCCAACGTCTGTCCCCAAACTTGAACTTTCTTGCCAACAAAGCTTGATAGATCAATAACACTTGAGGTCAAATAAACAAAATGGCTTGGACCACCTTCGCGCTCAATGTGGTGCGTCCCTTCGTTTCCAATTCCACCGTCTTTTAAGTCTCCGGTAGCGTTATCATATTTAGTGTTTGCGTCAAGAAGTCCCGCTTCAGTTGAAGTAACTTTTGCCCCAGGCGCTGCTCCGACTGTGTTCTTATTCATTAATTTTGAAGAAATTAGCCAAGCACTACCGACTCCTAAAACAACGACAGCAAAAGCTCCAAGTACAAAGGGCCAAGTTTTATTTTTGGCCATATTTTGATTTGTTTGATTTATAGGTGTTACAACCGGATCCATAACCAACAATATACCACCCAAATAACTAATAACGCAAATACAAAATTAAAGCTTTAACTCAGCGTCAATAAACTCATCAATCTCACCATCAAGAACCGCATCAGTGTTGCCTGTTTCAAAGTCGGTCCGCAAATCTTTTACCATTTTATAGGGGTGAAGAACATAACTTCTAATTTGATTTCCCCAAGACGCAGGCCGATAATCCCCTTTTATATCTTTTTTAATCCCTTTTGCAATTTCCTGCTCTAATAGCCAAAGCTTACCCCTTAAAAGACTTAGGGCAATTTTTCGATTTTGTTCTTGAAAACGTTCAGTTGAGGCCGTAATCACAATTCCGCTTGGAATGTGAGTTAAGCGTACTGCAGTTGCTACTTTGTTGACATTTTGGCCGCCGTGCCCGCCTGCATGAATAAATTGCCAATCCAAATCTTCATCTTTAATAGCAATATCTGTAGAATCCATTTCTTCCAGTTCGGGCATCACTTCAACTAACGCAAAAGAGGTCTGCCTGAGTTTATCCGCGTTAAATGGAGATTGACGAACAAGTCGATGTGTTCCAGCTTCACCTTTTAAGTAACCATAGGCATAACGTCCTGAAACATTAAACGTAACACTTTTTATACCAGCTTCCTCCCCAGCTGTGTATTCAAAAGTTTCTGTCTTCCAATTTCGTCTCTCACAAAACCGCATATACATTCTCATTAGCATAGAAACCCAATCCATAGCTTCTGTTCCACCCTGACCGGCATGAATAGAGACAATGGCATTTCTACTGTCGTATTTTCCTGATAGATAAGCCGTCATCTCAAGTTTGTTTAATGTTTTTTCTGCCTTTTTAGTTTCGTTGGTGTCGGGAACTTGTGCTAAAATTTCTAAAGTCTCCGAAAGCTCGGCAATTTCGTCTACTTCCTTTTTTAAATCACTTAGTTCTTGCATAACCTTACGGGCATTTTCGGGACTACTCCAAAGATCGGGTTTAGCCGATTCAAATTCAAGTATTTCAATTTTCTTTTTCTTTTCAGGTAAATTAACCGAAGACTTGAGCTTTTCCAATCTATCAATTAGATCTTGCATTGCCACAAGTATAGCAAACTAAGGAGAGCAAAGGATATTTTTGACTTTTGAAAGGTCGCTGGGATTTAAGTTTTGAATAGTTTCCATGGCTCCTTGGACTGTAATTGCATCTTTCGCGTAAGAACTTGGAATTTGAGTGTTAATTCCGAGAACCTGAATTAATTGTGATCTACCTGCTTCAAGGACTTGAGCCAGAGGGGCTGGTGGATTTTTCCAACCTAAAGCTTCTGTTAATGCTGTTTTTCCACCAATTAACAAAAATCCTTCTAAAATGAGTGCTAATAAGAAGCCAAAAAAAATACCAATTACCCCGCCTTTTAACGACCAATCAACGTAATGTTTACGGAAACTGGCTAAAGTTAAGATAAGAACGAAAATAAGAAAAACTATCGATATAGCCTGCCAATAAGGAACCGGAACGGAAAACTTACCTAGATTTAGATTAAAAGAATTGAACATAAAAGCCATAGAGTTCATTCACTAATATTATCACACTAGATTAAGTGGTTGGTGAAGCTGAGGCGGAAGGAGATGCTGATGGAACAGCTGTAGGAGTTGTTGATGGCTTTGGTGTTGCACCTTTTCTAAGCCCAGTTACAACTACAACATCGAATGTTGTAGAACTTGAGGTACTTACAGTAACAGTCTGGTAAATCGAATTTAGTTTTTGTGTTATTTCAGAAACGACACTGCTATCAAGTGTACTTGAAAATGTAACAGTTGTTGCTGTTACTGTTGAACTACTGTTGCCTGTTTTTACATTTGTATAGCCTAAAGCTTTAAGTTGGGTTTGCAGGTAACTAGCCTCGCCGGAAATTCCTGTTCCGTTTTGAATTTGAATTTGAATTTTTGTTTTATCAATCTTGGCCGCATCAACTTTTGCAGCGGCGGAAGGCATAGGTGTAGCTGTTATAACTGTTTGGTCGGTTGAAGGTGTTGTTAAATTATCAAATGGTGCAGTATCGCTTGAGGTATCAGTTGAATTCTTATTTGCACTCTTATAAATAACAAAACCAAGTATTGCAATAAGAACTAAAGCTCCAACAATCAAAAGTGTTTTTGCCCCACCAGATTTTTTTGGTTGTCCAACTGTTGGGAAAGAAACACCACTCGAAGATTCTTGTGATTGAAAAGGAGTTGACTGAACTTCTTGTTCTGTCTCAACAGATTGATTTTCTTGCTCTTCCATACTAGTGCGCAAGTATAAACGCACAATTTATACTTTGTCAATAGTGCTTCTAAGTCTTTCCATCAATATAGAGTAAAATCTTAAATTATGTATTGTTGCTAAGCGTCCCGCAGTAAAATCTCTAATTTTAAATAAGTGTGCGAGATATGCCATTGAGTAGCGTGTACAAAGTAGACAATCACAAGCAGTACTTACTTTAGAATTATCGGAGAGTGCAGCTACTCTTTTTGGATTCGCAAATTTATAAAAATTCGGTTTATTGACATCAATTTTATTTATGGATTCAGCGTTGTAAACATACAACCTGCCGTGTCTTGCATCCCGACTTGGCAAAACGCAATCAAAAATATTAAATCCAAGCTTACAAAGACCAACAACATCTTGTGGCTTACCTACTCCCAAACCATATAAAAAATAATTTTGAGGAGAGTTCTCTGCGATAGTTTTGGCTGACTCATAATCAAAGTCCCCCTTTTCGTTAAGTGGCCAGCCACCGTAACCGAGTCCGTCAAAACCAATCTTCACGAGTTCTCTTGTACAATATTCCCTCAAATCCTGATATTTACCACCCTGAACAACTCCTAAAATATATGGACAATTCTTATTTAATTTTCTTTTTTTGCAGATTTTTTCGAATTCGGATTTCGATCTTTTGGCCCAGTCGATTGTTCGTTCAACCGAGATTTTGGCTTCCTTATAATTTACTTTTGGATCCGTAAAGTCGTCTAAAACAACAACCATGTCTGTATTTAATTTCATTTGAAACTCTACAGACTTTTCAGGAGTCAATATTAATTTTTTGTTTTTTGATGGATAAAAAATAGCACCCTGATCAGTTATCCTTCCTTTGATTTGTCCGGACTTAATAACCGACATTACTTGAAAGCCACCTGAATCTGATATTGCAGCTCCTTCGTAATCCATAAATTCTCTAACCCCACCAAATTTTTTTAATATTGTTTTTTCCAATCCTTGCCATAAATGAAAAGTATTAACTAAAATTCCTTGGGTTTTTGTGTTTTCTATGTCAGTAGTATCGAGGGATCTTAAAACCGCCCGTGTTGCATCGGGGAAAAAAACAGGAAGAGGTAATTTACCGTATTTATATTTAAAAAATTTAGGAGGCATAAGGGGAAGTATATTGGCTACGATCTTAATTTGCCACTTTAGTGTAATATGCTCCAATTTCTCCAGTTGTTATTACGTGCCCATTAATAGCGGTGTTAAAACTTGAACGCGTTGCGGAAGAAGTTAGGTCAAGCATGGTATCAAGCGCATAAACTCTAAAATAATATTTATGAGACACACCAGACGGCGGGCAAGGCCCGTCATACTCTGTATTTCCAAAATCATTAGTTCCAACTGTCGCGCTACCCAAAACTTTACTTGCTTCAATAGTTTCTGTACTTGGACCGATATTAAAAGCTAACCAATGAGTAAAATATTTTGGTGCGGAGTCGGTGTCTTCCAAAATTATGGCCAAACTTTTAGCAGTTGATGGCACATGCTGCAAAAGAAATGTCGGGCTTAAATTCTCTCCATCACAAGTAAAACTAGAAGGAATTTTGCCATTATTTACAAATTCTTGATTTGAAATGTTAATTGTTCCGTGAGACAAAATTGTCGAATCAATACCAAACTTATAACCCGTAGTTGTGTAAATATAGTATGCGGCTCCGCCCAATATCAAAAAAACTAGAAGTAGACCAACGAAAAATTTTCCCATAATTTAAATTTATATAAAGATGTCTATTTGACAGAAAGGAGTTCAACTTCAAATATTAAAGTTGAATTTGCAGGAATTGGGCCCTGATCCATTGAACCATACCCGAGGGAAGGTGGAATTGTTAATTTTCTCTTGCCTCCAACTTTCATACCGTTAAATCCCTGATCCCAACCTTGGATCACTTGTCCGGCACCCAAATCGAAACTAAATGGTTGATTGCGGTCGTATGAACTATCAAATTTGGTTCCATCAAGAAGTGTTCCCACATAATTTACTGTAATATTTTTTCCTGCCACGGCCTCTGCACCGGTTCCTACAACTTCGTCTTGAATTATTAATTTATCATCCATTTTTTGTTTTGCAGATATTGCTGACTCTGGGGCTGGTGTAACTTCTGCTCCGAGAGTATTTGTATCGCTACCCGTTATATTAGCAGAAGTTAGTGAATCTTGGGAAGGCTCACTATTTACAGGGTTCGGGATTTTATAAATAAAAAATCCGCCGGCAATAACTAAGACTGCTAGAAAAACTGTAACGAATAAATATTGTTTGCTCATTTTAGAGATTATACCAGATTATATTTTTTGTTCTTGCCACATTTTGGAAAATACACCATTCTTCTCAAGTAATTCCTCAAAACTCCCTTGCTCCTGAACTTTTCCACTCTCTAAAACTATTATCTTATCCATGGCTCTAATAGTTGAAAGTCTATGAGCAATAACAATTGTTGTAAATTTATGTATATTTTCTTGAAGAGCCTTTTGAATTTCTTTTTCCGAATGCGCGTCCAAATGAGATGTCGCCTCATCTAAAAGCAATATATCTGGTTGTCTATAAAGAGCTCTTGCAATACCCACCCTTTGTCTTTGTCCGCCAGAAAGTCTAATCCCTTTTTCGCCAACAATTGTGTCAACTCCACTAGAGAGTTGTTCAACAACACTGCCTAAATGTGCCATTTTTATAACGTCTTTCAAAGTAATATTAGATGGGGCTCCAGATACAGATGCTATTTCGATATTTTCTTTTAAGCTCATGTCAAAAAGTTCGGTATCCTGGAGAACTACGGCTACATGGTCAATAAACGATTGACGTTTAATATTTTTAAGAGAAACACCATCAAATAAAATTTCCCCTTCATAGTCTTCGTACAAATCCAACAGCAATTTGAATAAAGTTGATTTTCCCGCACCAGACAAACCAACAATACCGACTTTGTCACCACGATTGATAGTAAGTGACACTTCTTGTAGAGCATTCTTTTTGCCATAAGTGAATTTTACTTTATCAATCTTTAGCTCCTTCCAGTTATTTGGATATAAAATTTGTTTTGCAACTTTTTCGGGATTTTCGATATTTGGTTTTGTTCTCAAGATTTCCATTGCACGAGATATCCAAATCTTTCCTAACGCAAGTTCCTGAGTTACGTCAGTTAACTCTCGAGTTGATTCTTCAACTTTTTGAAAAAGTCCTATAAAAAGAATTAACAATCCTATGTCTGTATATCCTTGCAATATCGATCTCGTCAAAAATACTATACTCAAAAATTCAAAAAAGGTTACATAAATTAACAAAATTGCGTTGCGTGACTGAAAAAAGAATATGCGTTTTCTGATCTCTATTAGTAGATTTTTAATATGTTCTTTAACGATACCGACAATACCCATATCAATAGAGAGAGATTTGATAGTTTGAATATTGTTGAGTGATTCAAATGTAATTCCACCTAAGTTCTCAAATGCCTTGTTTACAACCCTCTCTTGATTGACAGCTCTTTTTAATAAGATATTGCCAATTAAAAAGTAAGTAACTATGAAAAAGATTAGGGCAAGGCTAAGCGTTTTTTCTAAAGTAAAAAATATAATTACTATTCCTAGGAGGTTCACACAAACTTCAACCAAAACATCAAAGATACGACGAATTGTAGAATTTATTCCATCTAAACCTTTATCGATACGCTTCATTTTGTTACCACTATTTTCTTTTTCTTGCCATGCGAAATCTAACTTGAAAATATGTGAAAGTGCCTCTTTGTAAATATCTAGAGAGGCTTTTTCAGCCACTTGGTAACCTAAATATTTAGCTACGTTATGAGTAAAGGCAAAATATAAGGCAATAATTCCCCACAAAATAAAGGTATTAATAAGTCCTTGCAAATTATTGGCGATATCTGACTTTGAAAGTATTAAGACGATCCTGCTAATTGCCCAGGCAGGATACAAACGAGCTAAATCACTAGTAAAACGAAAAAATAAACCAATATAAAATTGTTTCTTATAGGGAGAAATATAGTGAATCAAATCTAAAATATATTGTCTTATAGAATAATTAGTGGCGGTTTCCATAATTTAAATTATATTCCAAACAGACTCTAAACGTTTGAAGTTGTTAGGATGGTAGTTTGGGATAATGACAGTGCTTCCATTTTTTTCCACTTCCACACCAGCAAGGGTCATTTCGGCCAAGTTTTTTAAGTTGTGGATCAGTAACTCCGGTTTTATCAGACTTATCTAAATTTTCTTTTGTAATATTCATTGGAACTTCGGGTTGTGGTATACCAATTCCAATTCTAAAAATTCTATGCGACAGTTCCTCATCAACTTTATCTATTAAAGTTTCAAACATATTGTAAGCTTCATTTTTAAATTCAACCAAAGGGTCGCGCTGCCCATAAGCTCTTAAAGTGACCCCTTCTCTTAAATCATCGATTGTGTCTATATGATTCATCCATAAGTGATCGATCGCTCCAAGATAAGCATATTTTTCAACTTCGCGCATCATATTTGCTCCTACATCTTTTTCTCTTTTTTCATAAGTATCTGTAAGGACGTTTTCCAAAAACTCTTGTTTGTTGTCTTGTTTCTCGATTTCACCATTAATTCTTTTTAGGGAAACGTCGTCAAACGGGATTATTTCGGCCAAAGCTAAAGATAAATCAACTTCCATATTTACTGATTTTTCGATTTGATGCTTTAATTTTCCCAAGACTTCTTCCTTAACGTCGGTTGACTCAAGAATTCTTCTTCTTAATTTATAAACAATGTCTCTTTGCTGATTGGCAACGTCGTCAAACTCAACCAAGCGTTTCCTGATATCAAAATGGAATCCTTCCACTTTTATTTGTGCTTGCTCAATTGCACGGCTAATAAGACTATTCTCGATTGGCTGATCTTCCGCTAAATTAAGTCTGTCCATTACACCCGAAATTTGTTCACCTCCAAAAATTCTCATTAAATCGTCTTCCAAAGAAAGATAAAAACGGGAAGAACCTGGATCACCCTGACGCCCGGACCTTCCTCTAAGCTGATTGTCAACACGCCTGGCTTCATGGCGTTCGGTTCCTATTACATGAAGTCCACCCAATTTAACCACCTCATCGTGCCGCTCCCTCCATTTTTTATATTCATTTGATGTTTGATATTTATCATTTGAAATTCCCGAAGCACGATCTGGCATTTCACCACCCAAAACAATGTCTACTCCACGCCCGGCCATATTGGTAGCAACCGTTACTCCTCCGGGCTTACCTGCACCAGCTATAATTTCTGCTTCTCTTTCGTGATTTTTAGCGTTTAAAACCTCGTGTGGAATCTTTTTACGTTTAAGAAGATCGGAAATAATTTCATTTTTCTCAATCGAAGTTGTACCAACCAAAACCGGCTGACCTTTTCTATGAAGTTCACCAATTTCTTCGGCAATGGCACCATACTTACCACTTAGGGTTTTATAAATCATATCGGGTAAGTCTTGGCGAACATTGGCCCTATGGGTTGGAATAACAACAACTTCAAGTTTGTAGATTTTTCTAAATTCCTCAGCTTCGGTTGAGGCAGTTCCCGTCATACCACTTAGGTGTTCGTACATCCTAAAGTAGTTTTGGAACGATATTGTGGCCAGAGTTTTACTTTCCTGCTGAATTGTTACGCCTTCTTTGGCTTCGACAGCTTGATGCAAGCCATCACTCCAACGCCTACCAACCATCAGGCGTCCCGTAAATTCATCAACAATAGTTACCTGATTATCTTTAACAACATAATCCCGGTCTAAAAGATAAAGTGTTCTAGCGCGAAGCGCATTTTCTATATGGTGAATTGAGTCAAAATCTTTTTCGTATAAATTATCTACTCCAAGTATTTTTTCTACTCGAGTAATTCCTGTTTCTGTTAGAGTTGCACTTTTGGCTTTTTCGTCAATTTTAAAATCAGTGTCAGGATTTAATTTTTCAACAAGAGAGGCAAATTTGTAATATTTTTGAGTTGGTTCTGTATCGGGGGCAGAGATAATTAAAGGGGTACGCGCTTCGTCAATCAAGATTGAATCAACCTCGTCGACAATCGCAAAATAGTGCCCTCGCTGTACCATCTCTGACAAACTTTGAACCATATTATCCCTAAGGTAATCGAAACCAAATTCGTTATTTGTGCCATAAAGAATATCGCAAGCATAAGCTGATTTTCTATCGCTCGGTTTTAAGTGTGCCAACCTTTCGTCTCCATGACTTGAATCATAAAATTCAGGATCGAATACGAAAGATTTTGTTTCTTGAATTATGGAACCTGTTGTAAGTCCTAAAAGATTAAAAACTGGGCCATTCCAACCTGCGTCCCGCCTCGCCAAATAATCGTTAACGGTAACTAAGTGGACTCCACGTCCGGTTAATGCTCGTAAATAAAGTGCAGGGACTGCAGATAAAGTTTTACCCTCACCAGTTTTCTGTTCTGCAACACGGCCTTCAAAAAGAGCGGTAGCTGCAATAAGCTGAACATCGTAGTGGCGCTTACCCAAAACTCGGTCGGAAGCTTCACGAACCAAAGCATATGCTTCCGGAAGTAAATCCTCTAACGCTTCGCCTTTTGCTAAACGTTTTTTAAACTCTTCAGTTTTTTTGGCAAAATCCGATGTTTTTAATTTTTTGACTTTTGATTCGAAAGAATTTATTTTGTCTACAATTTTTGATAAACGGTCGACTTCTCTTTTATTAAGGTCGAGAAGTTTGGAGAAAATATTTAGCATAACTACCTATTGTACCAGAAAAACTATCAGCCTTGACTAGATTCGCCGATGGGGGTAATATTCTGCCATGTTTGCAGAGTTTACTACGACAGAAATTGTACCAAATGACCCCAAGCATGGTCATTTTGAAATTGAGATCATAACTCCAAGTTCTAAGACAAAATCAATTGTTCCTGCAATTGATTATGATTATCAATGGGAGTTTGAAAAAAGAAATCTCGAAAAGAAGTTCCCAATAGTCGCTATGAGATTCGGTGATCGAGGTATGTGTTGTATAACTGTAAACAAAGCATCTGTAGATGTAATAAACATGAACAATATAACTTCGGATGCTACCGGATTTGGTTTAATTAACCATGAAGTCGCTGAAGATTCTAGATACCAAAGAGTTAATATTCCAACATATACTTCATATGAGGACAAAATTCCCTCTCAGGTACTAGTTGAGGGGGTACTAAAAAATGGGGATGTCCCTTTTGCTGCGAGAATCTACTACGTACCTTCGCTATAACATACAAACATTAAATTTGCCTGAGGACAAAATTTTACGACGTTTTTAAATATTTTTTCTAATTTTTGGCCAAACACATCTGTTTCGACCTTTTTATTTTTAAGGTAAAGTCTATTAAAAACAACTAATGGATATTTTGATAGCCTTTTTATGAATTTTTCTTTTTCAAATTTTTTTGGAAATTTATCGCCGTTATAAAGATCAACTATCACTAAATCAAACTTTCCCGGAACCACCTTTTCGGCATCCTGAATCTTTATATTAATTTTGACCTTGTCTAAACTTAAATATTTTTTTCCTAATTCGATCATCGTTGGATCAATATCCACTCCGATAATCTTCGTCATCGGCCAATTTTTATGAATCAGTTTTACAACGGTTCCACCCCCGAGCCCGAGTATCAAAACATTTCGAATTTCATGCTTCGTATTTCGAATTTTCGACAATGTCTTCTTCCATATTGTCGTCACTATTCCTCCGGATTGAGTTAATCCGTCAGCTTGAATGTATGTTCCCATTCCCCAAGTTTTAACAACCCTGAGTTTTCCATTATATTTCGATCTTCTTTCTTCCAAAATTTTTGTTCCAATCATAAAAATAAATTTTGTCTCAATCACAAAACTTGAATTAATTAATATTCAGGTCTATTATACAGCCATGGGAGTTCACCAAGAGTCATTGCAACCCAAAGTAGATCGCCTTAATCCAGAAGAAGTGGCGAAATCAGCAAATATTGCTTCATTAACGGGAAGAAAAATTGTTGATAGGCTTCGTGGTGAAGGTAAGCAGGAGGTTGCCAATGAAGTTTCCAAGGCAGTAAGTGAAATCACAACTGCAATCCTGGCAAACAAATTCTAAATATGGCTTTATGTCGAGTTTACCTCTTCCAGAACTTCTAAGACCCAAAACTTTAAAAGATTTTGTTGGTCAAGGGAATTTAGTCGGACCTGATGGCATTATCAGAAAATTATTAATTAACCAATCAACTAATCCTTATTTCCCATCATTAATATTGTGGGGGCCACCCGGGAGCGGTAAAACAACTCTAGCAAGAATTGTAGCCAATACACTTAAAAGGGAATTCTTCGAGTTTTCCGCGGTGAACGCTAAAGTAAAAGATATTGAGGCGGAGGCGGTTATAGATAACCAAAAACAACTTAAACTAACCGCCTCGCCAATAGTTTTTCTGGACGAAATCCATAGGTTTAATAAAGCTCAACAAGATAAACTTTTACCACACGTCGAACGTGGCGATATTTTACTGATTGGCGCAACAACTGAAAATCCAAGTTTTGAGGTGATTGGCCCATTGCTATCACGAGCAAGGGTTCTTATTCTCGAACAATTGTCCGAAAAGGATTTACTTAAAATTTTAGGCAAGGCTTTAAAATTTATTAAGAAAAAGTTGAATAAAGAAGCTGAAAAGTTTCTTTTGGAAGCTTCAAACGGGGATGCCCGCGTAATGTTGAATGTGGTCGAAATTGCCACAAGTTTAAGCACTAAACCAACTTTAAAAATTGAAGATATTGAAATCGCACTTCAAAGACGCCAATTAACTTTCGATAAACGAGGTGAAGATTTTTATAATGTAATTTCTGCATTCATTAAAAGCATGAGGGCAAGTGACCCTGATGCCGCACTTTATTATCTGGCCAGAATGGTTGAGGCAGGGCAAGATCCGCTCTATATTGCGCGCAGGATGGTTATTTTTGCTAGTGAAGATATTGGTATGGCTATGCCTACTGCACTTGTTGTTGCTAACGAAGTTTTTAGAGCCTGCGAAACAATAGGGTTCCCTGAATGCCAAGAAAATTTAGCACACGGAGTTGTTTACCTAGCTTTAGCGAGGAAGGATCGCTCTGCTTATAATGCCTATATGGCAGCTTTAGATGATGTTAAGAAACATGGAAACTTACCAGTTCCTATAAAAATTAGGAATGCTCCAACAAAATTGATGAAAGAGGTTGGATATGGAAAAGATTACGAAATGTATGATAAAAAATCGTATCTTCCCGAAAAATTAAATGGTAAAAAATATTACATAAATGACAATAAATAAATTTCTAGATTTTCTAAAATTCTCACAAAAATTTACTTCAACTAAAAGAGCAATATTTGCATTAGGTGAAGATCGAAAGGAAAACGATGTTGAACACAGTTATCAACTCGCAATCGTTACCTGGTATGTAATTGAGAATGAAAAACTAAAATTGGATACAAATTTAGCAATTAAATATGCTTTGGTTCATGACCTGGAAGAAGCTTTATTTGGCGATATTCATATATTTGACGAGAAAGGCAGAAAGGAAAAAGAGAAAAAAGAAAAAGCAGCCAGAAATAAAATAATTAAGATGTTTCCAAAATGGAGTGAATATAAAACCCTTTCCAAAAATTACAAACTACTAGCTGATGAAGAAAGTAAATTGGTTAACGGAATAGATAAAATACTACCAGTTTTAAATATTTACTTGGATAAAGGAAGAACTTGGAAGAAAGAGAAAAGGAGTTTAGATGACATTGCCGAAAACAAAAGAGTCACGACAAAAGTTCATCCGTTTACTCAAAAACTTTGGAAAGAAGTAGAAAATATGTTGATTAAAGAAAAATTAAGGTTGTTTTAATTTGATCTTTTCCATTCCACTTTTTTGCCGTTTCTCTTTTTGTCAGCCATTGAAAGTTCGTCGTAAATTCCATCAATCAAATCGTATTTTTTGGCTTCTTTGAGTGTTACCCAAGCAAATTCATCCGTTTCTTCTTTTTGAAGTTTTATTTTCCCTTTTACATAATCAGCAATGCAAGAAATGACTAAGGATGGTGTTCCATCCGGATGAACTGTTGCAAGGCTTGTTACATATTCAATATTTTTGATTTCAATTCCTACTTCTTCTTTAACTTCACGCCTTAAAACTTTCTCCAGTACGTTATACCAATAAAATTCTGTCTCTTTAGGCAAATTTATATAATCTTTTGTCTCCAAATGCCCACCTGGAACTGTCCACATATTTGGAAATCTTTTTTTGTTAGGAGAACGTTTGGTGATTAAATATTTTCCATCCTTAACAATAATTGCAGTTATAACAACTTCATGAAGTAAATTGTTTTCAGCCATTTTTCTCAATTTTTTCCTTTCCCATCCATTTCTGAAGAACTTCGGGGATGTTGACAGAGCCATCTTCATTTTGAAAATTCTCATAAATTGCGATCATTGCGCGACCCAAAGCCAAGACTGTTCCATTTAGTGAGTGTAAATATTCATTTTTATTGTCTTTTCTATATTTAATATTTAGCCGTCTGGTCTGAAAATCGGTGGTATTACTCGTACTAGTTACTTCCCTATATTTTTCCTGAGATGGCATCCAAGCTTCAACGTCGTATTTTTTACTGGCGGCATTCCCCAAGTCCCCTGTTGCCATTTTTATTATTTGATATGGGATTCCTAGTTCCTGCCAAACTTCTTCTTCAATTGCAAGTAATTCTTCATGGATCTTTTCTGACTCCTCAGGTTTACAAAATACGACCATCTCTATTTTTCTAAATTCATGCACTCTTAAAATTCCACGAACATCTTTGCCATAACTGCCAATTTCTTGTCTGTAACAGCTTGAATAACCAACATATTTTTTAGGTAATAACTTTTCCTCTAATACTTCATCTGTATGCATGCCCACCAAAGTTATTTCTGCCGTTCCAACTAAATCCAAATCTTCTCCTTCAATATGGTAAATTTGCCTCTCCTTATCACTTCTGGCCTGGAATCCACAGCCCACAACATTTCTTTCTTTGGCGACATTTGGAGTAATAACTGGTGTAAAACCTTTTGAAGCAATTTTATTCAAAGCATAATTAATAAGAGCTATTTCAAGAAGTGCCCCGTCTCCTTTCAAATAATAAAAACCAGACTGCGCAACTTTTGCACCGCGCTCAAGGTCAATAGTGTCTGTAAGTAACCCAATTTCTACATGGTCTTTTGGAGTGAACTTAAATTTAGGAGGCGCTCCTTCTGTTTTAATTACTTCGTTTTCTTTAGGAGTTCCAACTTTAACGTCATCTGAGGCGGGATTTGGAACTTTAAGCATTAGCTCCTCAAAATCTTTTTCTATTTGCCCTAAACTTTCTTCCTTTTCTTTAAGTTCAACTTTAAGTTTTTTAGCTTCTTCGATATCATCTTTACCTAGTTTATTTCTTTTTGCCCGAAGTTCCTCAGTAACGCCAATTAATTTTCTTCGTTCTTCGTCAACTTTAATTAAACGATCAACAACTTCACCATCAAAACCTTTGGCAATTGTTGCCTTTTTTACTAATTCTTTATTTTCGCGAATAAATTGAATATCAAGCATAGCTAGATTATATCTTAATTCCTAAAGATTTTCTTTTAATAAGTTGAGGGCCTTGTTTAATAATTTCCTATTTTCAGGTTTTTTATGCCAAGTGGATGCACCAGATGGGTGTGCTAGAGGAATAATTTTTACATTTTTACCAAGAAGCGAATATGGATCTGTTTCAAAAGTCTTACCGATAAATTCATTTAGAACGCCTACTTCACAATTTAAACAGTATGATAATGACAACTTACCAATTGTTACAACAATTTCCGGATCAAAGTCTTTAATGATTTTTTCTAGCCGTTTTCTTTCCTTTTTTATTTCTTCCTCTGTTGGAACTAAATGCGAACCATTTTTAGCTCCAGGAAAGTAATCAACTAAGGCAGTGTATAAAAAGTTGTCTTCAATCTGTCTTTGGGTAATACCAATAGAAAATAACCAAGCATTAAGTGTGGGCCAATCGTGCGGAGTCCTTTTAACTTTTGGCATGGCCTGACCAACAAATATGACTCGCTTCATAAATTAAAGGCCAAGTTCTGAAGAAATTCCCTGCATAGCTTTCAAAACTATTGCGATAAAATCCGGAAGTTTAATCCCCAGTTCCTTTTCACAGTGCTCAACGTCTTCTCTTTTAACTCCTGCTGCAAATGATTTTTGATTCCATTTAGAGAGGATGTTATCAACTGTAATAGGAGCAAGTTTTTTCTCGGGACGGATTAGGGTTACCGCAGTAATGAGGCCAGTTAGTTCATCACTACAAAATAAAGCCCACTGCATTAATGTTACGGGAAGTTTACCTTCATGGAACCAACCATGCGACTCAATTCCCGTGAGGAGTTCTTGATCAGTTTCCCCTGCTTCTTTGGCCCAATTGGCCATAAGTTTAGCGTGATTCCCTGGGTCTTCTTTAGTAAATTCATAATCACCATCATGTAGTAAACCAACTATTTCCCATTTATCGCCGTCTTCTTTAAAATGCGCGGCCAATGCACGCATTGCAGCACCAACCGCGTAGCAATGCTTACGCAAATTAACATTCTGCATTTTTGAATGCAGAAGTTCTGTAGCTGCCTTTTTATCCATCATTATTTCTTTTTGGAAACTTTAGCTTTTACGTCCCAACCCATTTTCTTCATCATTCTCATCATCATGGCACGTCTTACCCAGTTTCCAACAACTGCAAACAAGAAATAAACCCCTGTTATATAAACAATCCATTTAATAACAATATAAGGATTAATACTTGGGAATATAAATCCAAGTCCAAAGATCAAAACCATGGCAAAAAGTGAAACTGCCATTGATTCTAGGACAAAAATTTGCTGCATCCTCATCATCTTTTTAAATTTCCACATCATTTCATCATTTTTCATAAATCAATCACCTCCTTCAATCTTTCGGTAACTTTATCAGTTCCTAAGTTCAAAATCAAAACACCTGCCCTTGGTCCGTGAGTTTTTCCTATAAGAGAAAGGTAGATTGCATTAAATGCATCTTTTGTAGGAATCTTCAATGCTTTGGAAAGTTCATAAAGTGCAATCTGTAAACCTGCAGGGTCTAAATCATTATTAATTAATGGAATTAATTTACCTAAATATATTTTTTGTTGATCAGATAGTTCTTTTGCGCCGTCAGAAACTGAATCTGTCATATCAAAATGGTATTCATCCGGAGAATAATTTTTTAGCCAGATTTTTGCATATTTCATTCTTTCTTCTACAATTCCAAACTCACTCTCATCTACTTTGCCGCCCTTAGTTTCTTCCAACTTGGTTAAAACTTCTTGTTCTGTTAAACCTTGTGACAAATAATTAGCGATATCGCGGAAACGGGGAGCAAAAAAGCCTTTTTCCTTTTCTGGAACTTCTTTAATCTGGGATAAAACGTAAGTTCTCGCTAAATTTTCATTTCCATTTTTGTCATAGGCTTCCCAAACTTCATCATATTTATCAAACAAGTCTGGAATAGCCATAGAATTAAATGGGTCAAAATTACTTTGTTTATTAATATCCTTATCTATAAACAAAAACCTGGCGACTTCTGCGGGCAATATATTCACCAAGTCATGTGCCTTTAGTCCAACTCCCTTTGAAGAAGACATCTTTTTGCCACCTATTAATAAAAATTCGATTGGCAATTTAAATGGTTGGGGATATTCAAAAACTTCTTTGCAAATTTCCATTGCAATATCGTAACTTCCGCCTGCAGAAGCATGATCTTTTCCTGCCCCTTCAATAGTCACCCCGATCACTTTCCAATGTGCTGCCCAGTCAACTTTCCAAGGAAGTTTACCAGTCCCACCAAAAGGACTCACTTGACCTTCGTGACCACACCCTAGAGCCCATGTAACTAAATTTGGCTCACATTTATAAGTCACTTTATTGCCATCCCAAGCTGTAACTTTAGTTGTTCCAAGTTTGCCACATTTTTCACAAATTGTTTGGAAAGGTAGCCAGCCTTGTTCTTTTTTTGCACTCCCAGACACTTTCTGATAAATATCTTGGATTTTTTCTGAGTTATCGAGCGCAAGGCGAATAACTTCGTCAAATTTACCTTGGTGATAAAGCTCCCAAGAAGAAATATATTTTGCTTCAAAACCTAAATACTCAATGGACTTTTTAAGATCGTCTGCCAAATAATCAGCTAAGTTATCAAAATTTGAATCTGGAGAAGGAACCATTTTTAAAGCTTTACCCTGATGACCCTCCAACGATTCTTTTAATATTCCAGGAAATTCATCTGCAGGATCAAAATCATTAAAAACATAAGTTAAATTGCTTTCTTGTCCAGCATCGCGAAGTGCTCTAAAGATAGCAGAGTGAACCATTGGCCCCAACATCGATCCAATATGAGCAAATCCTGAGGGTGTCTTCATGTCGTCCACCCAATAGGGTTTATATTTCCCTGAAGCTATAATTTCTTGCGCTACTTTGTCAGCCCAATGCATATTAAAGCCATTCTAGCTTCAAATGAAGTATTATTCAACGTGGACTTATTCAATCGCAAGAATCTCGTACATAACTTTACCAGCTGGAGCTTCAACAACGGCTTTCTCGCCAACTTTTTTACCGGAAAGGGCTACGCCAAGCGGGGAACTATCAGAAATCTTTTTATTAACCGGATCAGCCTCCCAATCTCCAACTACATTAAACACATTTTCTTTACCATTAACTTTTACAGTGACTTTTGTACCCACCGATACTCCATCATTCTTTTTGGTCTCATCAACAACAACTGAAGTTTTTATAACTCCGGTAAGTTCGTCTATTCTGCCATCCAAAAACTCAAGCTCCTCTTTAGCACTCTGGTAATCGCTATTTTCTGATAAATCCCCTTGCTCACGGGCATAACTTAGGCGCGCAACAAGTTTCGGACGTTTAAGATCCAAAAGCTCCGCAAGTTCTTTCTTAAGCGCTGCTAAGCCATCTTTTGTTAATTTAATACTGTTTTTCATATGTTCTAAGAATTAAAAAACCCTCCTTTGTGGAGGGAAATTTTGTTACTAAATTCTCTCCAAATAGCTATAAGCCCTTAATTAAAAGGGTCTTACAAACCATAATTTGGAAAAGATTTAGTGACATAATTAAGGCAACAGTTGGGATTGTAGACCCTTGAAATAGGCCTGTCAAGAAATCACAACAGATCAAAACACATCTTAAATTTTACGAGTGACCCCATTGGAATTCGAATCCAAGTTCCCAGAATGAGAATCTGGTGTCCTAGGCCACTAGACGATGGGGCCATGTGGCTAACATTGCAATTATATCAGAAGCTCACTTAATTAAACCTATTTGTTAACTAAAACTTTATTAAAATTATTGAATGTAAGAACTGGTAATTTATTGAACTTTGAAGTTTCGATACCTAACACTTTATGATAAATGTAATCTATACTTCCAAATTCCCCTCTTTTTATATTGAAGTTGAGTTTTGATGCAACAGACTTAACTATCTCTTCGTTTTCGCCTTCGATCTCAACAAAAGGTGATAATCCAGGCCAAGTATCGACAGTTATAGAGCAATTTTTAAATTTCCACTCTTCACGGTAATTCTCTTGATACGACGCTTTTACTAAATTTACTGCGGATGCCAACTCAACCGTTTTGTCAAAATCATCAACTATTATTTCAATTTCTTTGGTACCGTCAATTTTATCTTTATCAATAACATTCTTAAACGTCATTGTTACACGATCCCCTTCATCCCTAACTCGTATCCATTTTTTCTGCCCGGATAAAATCTTTTCGGGAAGGTCGAAGGTTTGACGACGCATTAGTTTTTTTACTTTTATTAATCTTCCGCCTAGAGCTTGAAGTTTTTTGTGCAACTTTTCTTCGTCGATATTTAAAAATTTAATTTCAAATTCGGTTTTCATAAATTTACTCTAACATAACTCCCGGCGATTTGCAGTAAAGCCTAGATGGTCTTTCATCCACTGAAATCTCTTAACTGAGACTCTACTTTTGGTAGGATCAAATTTTTTAATAGAATCCAAGCTTAAAATCAAATCTTCCTGTGGTTCATTGCCAACTACTCTTATGAGGTAGTCCTCGACCATCGTTGATATGTATAAGAGAGTTTTATCTGTCTCAGTTTCTGATTTATATAAGATACCATGTGATTCGACTATAAGTGCAACATACTCTGGATCTAAAATTGACAAGACTGACTTTGGTTTAAAATCGTTTGTCAAAACTCTAATAAAACCATTTTTTCTACGCTGTTCCATAAGTTCTATAGATATTCCACTTACGACAAAGGTTAGCCCTTTTCCTTCTTGTGAATTTGGATCTATCGTTTTTAGATACTCCCATGCCTTTTTTTGGTTCTGGGTTAAGGTGCCAGCTCTTTCTGAGTGCTTAAAAACTCTTTCAATTTGGACTAAATTGAAAAGTGGTTGATATTCAATCTCTGAAACGGTTTTAGATCTATAATCAAAAGCAACGGATGCAATTAACTCACCTTCTCTTGAAAAAATATCAGTATTTTGTGGGTTTCCTACTTGGTTTAAAAAGTCAGAATAATTATTCAAAATGCCTGTCTCCTCTAGTTTTGCATAAAACCAAAAATGGTCAAATATATCATGTATCGTAAGTGAGGTCTTTGAATTATCAAATCCATTTATTGTAACCATACGAGTATTTTTAACTTTATCAAGTATCGGGCAAATTTCATTTTTTTCATACTCTCTAACCAAAAGACTTTTATATTCAGATGGGATACTGATTCTCATTCCTTGATCTTTTAAAACTTCCAGGCTTCTTTTTGGAGTCTGCTTGGCCTCGTAAGCGTCATTCCATCTGTGACCATATTTGTCAGCAATCTGCGTCGCAACTGTTTCGTTTAGGCCTGTTTGAGAAGAAATCATGTATGAATGAACTTCAGCATGTAATTTACGAACAACATCGTCAGAGATAGACAATTCTCTTTTCTGACTCGCTGTAAATCCACGATCACCCCTGCCACGACTAGTCCTGAGTTCGTGCCAATTCTCAAGGGCGCTTTCGGATGTATCTGAACGAATTAATGTACCTGTCATCCATCTTAATAGCATTCTATCTGTTTGTGATAGCTCAGGTTGACGCAATAGAATTAACCCAGTTTGATGGCGTATTTCTAGTCTTTTTACTTCTTCAAATTCATCAAGATTAACTGGAATCCTCTCTCTTTGGGTTTGGATAATACCCATTCTTTCTTCTTTTTCTTTCATATTATTTGTTTAAAACCAAAGGCGATATTTTAATACCTAAAACAGTTGCCTTATTCGTTTCATTTCCGACCTGATACGCAAAAGTGTCATTTACACTTTTGCCAATAAGTTGTTTTCCAAGTGGTGATTCATCTGAAATTAAAATATTATTTCCTTTGAATGGACCATCTTTAAGGGCTAATAAATATTTAGCATCTATAGTTGTGCCAATTGTCACATTAAGATCGTCTATAAGCCCATCTGTATAAGTGGTCTTTAGTTTAACTTCATGTCCAACTTGTACTGTATTTATTTCACTGATATTTTCACCATTGATAATCTTTATTTCTGTACCTAGATATCGAGCTAATAAAATAGCTTCCCCTTCAAGTGACAGTCTCTGATCCAATAATCGATGCATCACTCCGTCATCCATCATGTCGCCATCACGAGTGCTGTCTAAACCCTTAAGTTCTTCAGTCTTGTTTCCCATTGAAGCTCTTAAAAGCTCTATTCTCTGTGTCAACACAGCTTGGGTAATTTGAAACATTTTATATTCCGTCATATTAATTAATAGATTGTTTGATAGTAGCTACAACTGATTCAATTGGCCCTTCTGCATCAATTATTTGATATTCAAGTCCAAATCTTTGCTGTGCCTGTTTAAGTATTTGTTGATGGGCTATTCTTTCTCTTATAGTGGTCTCCATAGGGATAAGATCCCAACTCTCAAACTGTTTGGCCTGTAAGCTGTTTGGTTTAGCCAGGAGATTTTTTACTCTGGTTTGAATAGTTCGAGTAGAATCTTTTGATGCCCTTATTGTTTGACATGCAAGTAATATCTGAGAGTCAACGTCGTCAGTTCCGATGCAATATCGAGCTATCATTCGCGAATATGCGGTCTCAGGTTCGACATCTAATAAAAATACCTTAGAAACACCAAGGCTTGCAGTCGCTTTCATACCTTCGTTGTAAATTTCATCGATATAGGGGTTCTCTGGATTTGATGCATTAGCAAATACCCATGACATAAGAGGTGTTCTATCGATAATGGCTAAATTATAACGAGTCTCTTTAGATTCTTTAATAAATTCACGAATCTGATATTTGGTTGCGAGTCTAAAAATCCTATCTCTATCTTTGTCTTGAAGAAATTTAGATGTTTGGCCATCTTCGGCTAAATGAGTCCTGTATTCTTGAATTTCTTTTAGCCTTTGAACTCTTGGGCTATTTCCCAAACCTCCAATTTTTGGAGTTGCTACAACCATACCATCTTTTTTAAACTCTTCTGCTAGCTTTTTTGAAGTGTGACTTTTTCCACAGCCTCCAATTCCATCGAGAGCATAAACAGGGAATGTCAATCTCTCAGGTGAAAAAGTGTATTCATTTCTGGATTCTGGTTCAATTGCCATAAGACAGAGGATTATATCCTATAAGCTAATTTTATTCAACATTTGGACACCTAAACGGAATTAATTGAAGCGGTTGGAAAGCCTTATAAAACCCTTACTCGTCACGTCAAACCAGAAAGAAGGGCCTACTCCGCCATCAGTTTTATCTGTATTAACTACTATCAAAGTCATGCCTCCCCAACCAGTTACGTCTGTAATTTTGTAGCTATCGTATTTAGCTGTAAAGAGGCTCGAAATATCCAAGGTTTGGGCATCTTTAATAAGGGCACCCGAAGAAGTCATTGCCAAATAGGTGTCACCTGAAGCTGAAGTTTCCTTCAAGAACAAATATTTGTCATCGGGTGAAAAAGTGTTCAATGGAATGGAAAAGACTGTTCCTAAAGGCACTGTTTTTGAATATATCTGGTTTTCAGAGCCAATTGACTCGTTTTTTGCTACAAAAGTATAAGTTGTTGTTTCTTTGCCCTTTTCTTCACGCATAGTTAGGCTCATTTTCCCATCTGAGGCAACAACTCTTGCTGGGTCATCTGCCTTGGCAATTGCGATAGGTTGATTGGTACGAATAGGGCCAACAGTTTGAACCTCACCACGGGGATGAGACGCAAAAAAGACAATTGCGCCACTTATCAATAAACACGCCAATATTATTATTCTAGATTGGTGCTTGTCCATATATAGTTATTTTTGTACCAGGATTGTCAGACGTAGCAGGAGTAATGCCCCCATTTGTTGTTGGGTTTGCCCAATCATATAGTTTTTGTGCGTCAACCGTACGCATGTTTACACAGCCATGACTCATAGGGTGACCAAAGTTATCATGCCAATAAGCGCCATGAAGACTGAACCCGGCTCCAGCAGGAGCCCCAGGACCACTAAAGAACATTACATAAGGAACATTTGGCAAGTAGTAGTAGTCGGCTCCTTCCCCACCGGACATCTTAGTTGCCCTCAATTTTTCCCAAATAGTAAACTCACCAGTAGGAGTTGGGTGCCATTTTCCTGTAGAAACCGGTGCCTGCATGAACATTGTGTCACCCTGAAATGCTGATAGTTTCTGGCTCGTCAGATCGACATAAATATGCTTTTCTCCCAAGCCTGTAGCTTCCCCTAAAACGTCAGTTGTTGCATCTGCTCTTGCTAGGTCTATTTTAGGCGGAATGACTTTTTGATTATTAAAAATTCCGCTTACATTGTTCTCTACATTAAGCTTCATGCTCTGATCACAGTTATCTGAGCTGGCACAAAATGGACGCTGAATTGACCAGTAAATAATCAAAAATCCTAATGCAAGAACTGCAAAAATCAATATTAAAAGAAACGACCAACTAGAAGTAGTCTGCACATATTTTCGTCTGGCCATACATTAAAGCTATACGATTCCCAGTGGTTTGTAAATAGGTCTCTTGACTTGAAAAATACCCCATAATGTGTTAGAATACCACTCTCCCCGAGGGTAATCGGGGTTTTAAGACCATGTTGCTCAATATCCTATTATTTATCAATTTAGTCATCAGACAGCCTCAAATTAAGGCTGCTTCCAGCGTGGCTTTAGCCAGTCATGCCATGTCTATGGAGGACAGGTATAACGTAGCCTCGGTTAACCAGGTCTTTAAGGACAATATCCTCCTATCCATGCGTTATCTTGAAGGGTCAGTTAAAAGTAAGGCTGACGTAAATTGGAGTGAGGTAGAAAAGCCTTTTCACTTTGAGTTTAACTTAAATCCTGGGGAGGAATTTGCCTTCCATGAGCACACTTTACCAGCCTATTCCAAAAACGTGGTTAAAACAACAAATTCTAACTTTATGTGGAACGAGGGCTATAAATCTGACGGATTCTTGGTCGGGGACGGAGTTTGCCATGTAGCCTCACTTATATACTGGGTAGCCAAAGACGCTGGCCTTGATTCCTATGCGCCTTCTAACCACAACTTTGCCAAAATTAACGATATTGAAAAAGTTTATGGTGTTGCTATTATGAGCCCAAGTCCACTTGGAAACCTATATATTACAAACAATAAGGACAAGCCTGTAACCTTTGTTTTTGACTATGATGGAACAAACCTAACTGTGAGCGTAACCGAGGCTAATTAATTAGCCATTAGGGAGCTTGGCATTGAGGTAAACTTGACTGTTTTATTGACCTTTATTGGCCACTGGGTTAAGGCAATTTTTAAGGCTTCTTCAACCTCTTCTACAAATATAAATTTAACGTCTTTTTTGACTTCAGCGGGAATATCATCCAAATCTTTTTTGTTGTCCTTTGGAGCAATTATTGTGGTTAAACCAGCTCTGTGGCCCGCAATAGACTTTTCTTTTAAGCCCCCAATTTCCAAGGAATGACCTCTTAAAGTTACTTCTCCTGTCATGCCTACTTCACGCCTAACCGGAATACCTGTTAAGGCAGAAACCAAGGCTGTTGTTATTGCTACACCTGCTGAAGGGCCATCTTTAGGTACTGCTCCTTCTGGAACGTGGATATGAACATCAATATTGTCTGCAAAGTCTCGCTTTAGGCCAAGTTCATGGTAGTGCGAACGTGTCCAGGTAAATGCTGCCTTAGCAGATTCCTTCATAACGCTTCCAAGTTGGCCGGTTAAAAGCAATTTACCTTTGCCAGGCATAAGTGAAACTTCAATGAATAATATTTCTCCACCAAATGGAGTAACAGACAGACCAGTACTTTGGCCTACTTCGTCCTTTTTGCCTGCAATTTGTGAATTGTATCTTTGTGAGCCTAAAAACTTCCTAACATCACTTGTATCAACCTTTGCCGGGTATTTTTTACCCTCAGCTACAAGCCTGGCTATTTTTCTACAGATATTGGCTAAGTTTCGCTCCAAATTACGCACCCCAGCTTCCCTGGTGTAGCTACCAACGACTTCTTTAAGACCGGCTTCTGAAATTTCGACTTTTTTAGCCTCAATTCCATTAGATTTCATTGTTTTTGGCCAGAGGAATTTCTTGGCAATTTTGAACTTTTCAGTTTCTGTGTAGCCTGGAAAAGTAATTATTTCCATTCTGTCCCTTAGTGGAGCCGGAATCGTGTCTAAAACGTTACCAGTACAAATAAACATAACTTGGGAAAGATCAAAAGGAACTTCTAAGTAGTGATCAGAAAACTCTTTATTTTGTTCAGGGTCCAAGGCTTCCAAAAGAGCGCTTGAAGGGTCCCCCCTAAAGTCCACTCCAATTTTGTCAATTTCATCAAGCATAAAAACTGGGTTTTTTGTGCCTGCATCCTTAATCCCTTGAATAATACGCCCCGGCAAGGCTCCAACATAAGTACGCCTATGACCTCTAATTTCTGCTTCATCCCTAATGCCCCCCAAAGAAACTCTGACAAATTTACGGTTTAAGGACTTGGCGATAGAGCGGCCGATAGAAGTTTTACCAACACCGGGTGGGCCTATAAAGCAAAGAATGGTTGGGTGTGCGGTTTCCACTTCTTCTTTTTTGGTTTTTTCACCTTTTTTGATCTTCATTACTGCCAAAAACTCTAAAATACGCTCTTTGGCTTTATCGATTCCATAATGTTCGTCATCTAAAATTTTGGCCGCCTTTTTTATAGAAACATCGTTCGGGGTAACGCGACTCCAAGGCATATCTGTTAACCAATCTAGATAATTCCTAAGGTAAGCCCCTTCCGGGTTATTTGGAGACATATCAGCAAGACGCTTGAGCTCTTTTTCTGCTTTTTCATGAACATCAGCCGGCATTCCCGCTTCTTTGATTTTGAGTTTATATTCTTTAATTTCCTCACTGGTCAACTCACCATCTTCTTCGTTCATTTCTCCTAGTTCTTTTTCTATAGTCTTTTTCTTTTCGCGAAGCATGGCTTTCTTCATTTGATCCTCAAAACGTTTTTGAGTTTTACTAGAGATGGTTCGCTCTATCTCAAGTGCATTTACTTCTTTAGCTAAATATTCCAAAACTTTTTCAAGTCTATTTTTCAAATTTGGTTCTTCCAAAAGTTTTTGTTTTTCAGCGGGTTTAATTTCCAAAACCGATGCTATTTGATCGCTTAGCTCAATTGGTTCAACATTTCCCGAAACCAATTTCATTACAGTCATAATTTCGGCTTGTTTACCAAGGTTAACTGCTTTTTTGAATAATTCCTGAAGCTTTTTAGATATAACTGTTATTTCTGCTAAATTTCCAATTTCCTCTGGAATTTCCTCCACTTTACCTATTAAAAATGGTTCTTGAGCAATAACTTCTTTTAAAGTGATTCTTGCTTGTCCCCTAATTAAAGCATGGACTTCACCCTCTGTAGACATCATTTGGGTTATGGTCGCAATTGTTCCTATTTCGTAAAGATCTTCTTGAGTTGGATCTGTTGTACGTGGATCTTTTTGTGTAAAAATTGCAACAACTTTATCTTCCTGAAAAGCAGAGTTAACAGCAGTTACTGATTTTTCGCGACCGAACGAAAGAAGTGTGTCGGAATGTGGAAAAACTACGCTACCCCTAATTGGGACTATTGGTACTCGGCGTGTTGTGTCTTTAGTTAAATTAGTTGACATTTGAACCTAGATTAGCAGTCTAAATGAATAAGTGCTAGTTGTCAAGACCTATTACTTTTTCTTCTTTTATAAAACTTGTTTACTAATTCCAAAAAATGTAATTTTTCAACAATCACGGCAACTATTGTTCCTACAAATGCGCCTCCAATAATATCTATCGGGTAATGAACATTTGCTAAAACTCGGGCAGCTCCAATTAAAAGTGCTGAAACTAGAAAAACCCAACCCACTTTTTTGTCGTGCATAAAAATAGTTACGGAAAGCGCAAAAGCAATAACAGTGTGTTCAGACGGAAACGACCCATTCATTGGCTTAAAAAGAACGTCAATTTCGCGTCCGTTGGCCATAAAAGGCCTTAAAGTCGGGAAAAAGTGTTTGATTACAATTGCTGTAAGCCAGGCAAACAAAGAAGCAAAAAGCGCATGCACTACTTGCTCTTTTTTAATTTTTCCGTCAATAAACCACAAAACAATAAGACCGACAAAAAGAAACCAAATAAGAAATGAAGCTAAAAACCGAACTAGGAAATCTTCCGCCAAATCCATTTAAATATGATAACATGAGTCATGAATTCAAAGCATTCACTATTTACAAGTTTTAAGTTTGCGTTTGAAGGCCTAAAATCTGCATTTATAAAAGGTAGAAACTTTAGAATTCAAATAGCTGCAACTGTTTTAGTTTTTATTCTCGGACTTATATTCAATCTCTCGTCACTTGAGTGGCTAGATTTAGTTGTTGTTATAACTTTAGTTTTAATTTTAGAACTTATAAACACTTCTATAGAGGCTATGGTTGATTTAGTTAGCCCCGAAATACACGAGAAAGCAAAATTGGCAAAAGATGTAGCAGCAGGGGCCGTATTTATAGCTTCGGTTGGGTCTGTAATAATTGGTGTTTTGGTTTTTCTTCCTAAACTTCTTAGTTAGAGTATATAATCGGCTAACAATATGAATAAAGCAGTTTCAGCTCTTTTAGCCAGGCTCTCTTACGGCACAAATGATTATTCAAAAGACGAAGATTTTTCCCACGGATTTGTTGAAACTCTAGCCAATGTTTATGAAACAGCCAGAAACGCACTTGAATATAGAGCTGACAATTTAGTAAGACGTGCCGCAATTGAAAGAATTCTAAAACGCAGAATTTTTTTGGACAAAAATCCCGAAAGCTTATCAAGCGACCTTCTTTTAGAACTTAAATGGGCAAGATATTTGCCAAGAGAAAAAGTCGAGAAAGGTAAAAAAGAGGAGCTAATTAAAATACTCGAGAAATATACTTCTTATAAAGGCACTGTGATTCCCCCTGATTGGATTGTAAAAATCGCCTCGGCCGAAATCGAGGATCTTTTTAACTTAAATCGCGACTATAACCAATTTACTTTTTTTGCTTTCCAAGTAATTAAACAAAAAATAGCTATTCCCGATGAAAACCTGGACTTGTTTGTTTATTTTGCGACAGACAAAATTTTTGCTGGAAGTGATAACGAACAAATTGCTTACCACATAATTAGCCTTGCGGGACAGAACATTGACTCCCAAAAACTTGAAGAGGGTTGGAAACTATTTAATTTGGCGAGAGAAAGCAAACTTGTTACCAAAATTAATAAATTTGTTCGGCGTCAAATGCCACCTTTAATACTTCTTCGGGATATGTATTTTTATGCCCCAAGCGATTTTAAAAATATAATCACAAGCAAGGATAAATTTATTGAAAGATCGGAAATTGTATTAAAAAACCAACTGGAGCAAATGTCCGACAAAATAAGTACGGCCGGCATTAGAAGTATTATTTACGTGTTTTTAACAAAGATGATTTTAGCTTTTGGACTAGAAGTTCCGTTTGAAATATTTTTTTATGGCAGTTTAGCTAAACTGCCTTTAATTATTAATATTATTTTCCCCCCTCTTTTAATGTGGATCACAACTATGCAAATAAAAGTTCCTGGGACAAAAGAGCGCGAAGCTTTGGTTCATAGAACTTGGTATGTTGTTGAAAATTTTGATCAATTAAAAGATGAAGAAGATATTTTGATTCCCGAAGTGGCAGGTGGTAAAACAAGCCTTGGCTATTATATTTTCTCGGTTCTTTATGCAGTATTTTTTGTAGGAATTTTTGGATTAATGTTTTATGTTTTGGGCCTAATTGGCTACAGATTTTTTAGCAAGTTAATTTTTATATTCTTCTTAACGATCATTGCATTTTTAGCATATAGAATTTCCCAAATTGCTAAAGCTTACTTTTGGAAAGACCAAGGACGAGAGAAGTCTTCGATTACTGATATGATATATCTACCGATTTTGACAATTGGTAGTCAATTATCTAAAACGCTATCTAAACTTAATTTTTTGGGATTTGTATTCGATTTTATACTCGAAGCGCCTTTTAAATTAATATTGGGGTTGGTTGACGGTTGGGTTCAATTTTTGTCAATTAAAAAGGAGGAACAAATTCTTGAGTAGAATAAAATCAATCGACACTTTGCGCGCTGTTTCCATTTTGGCTGTAATTTTAATTCACACAACCACGAAGGTACTTGAATTTACCCATTACGATTTAATTAATTATTCCTTTACTTTGTTTTTAAACCAAATAGGCAGGTTCGCCGTTCCTTTATTCTTTTTAATATCTGGCTTCGTTCTGGAACTATCAAGTGAACACGACGTAAATTATTGGCAATATATTAAAAAGCGGTTTAGTAAAATTGTTATTCCTTATTTATTCTGGAGTCTTTTTTATTACTATCTGATCTATAACCAAAATCACGACAATTTGATTAGAGTAATTTTAACTGGGAATGCTTCTTATCAACTTTATTTTATTCCAACACTTTGTATTTTTTATATACTTTTTCCACTTCTACATAAAATATATAAATACATTGCCAACATTCCTGTTCTAGTACTCATTGGGGCTACTCAAATTTGGCTTATGAATCAGGATTATAATGTTCGTCAATTTGCACTTCCGGACCCGATTAGAATTTTTACACTTTCTTACTTTTTCTTTATTTTGGGAATAATTGCATTTAGAAATAAAGAAAAAATTCTAGAGATTGCAGATAAAATTAAATATTTTTTAATTGTCACCACTCCAATACTCGCCTACTATATTTTCAAGGAAGGTAAAAACAAATATTTTAAGACCTACAACATTGAAGCCTTTTATTCACAGTGGCGGCCAAGTGTTTTAATTTACACATTGGTTTTAGGGGTACTTCTTTTTTACTTTTTCGAAAAAGCAAAATTTCAATCAAGATTCATTGAAAAGTTTTCCAAACTCTCCTACTTGGTATTTTTTATCCACGTAATAATTTTGGAGGAAATATGGAAAGTTTTTGGAGATAATTTAGCTGGCAAAGTTGGTTTTAATTCAGTATTCTTTATTTTGGTAGCCAGTTTATCTTTTGGAATTGCTTACCTAATTCACAAAATCCCCAATCTAAATAAATTAACTGGTTAGTCAAATGAAGTTTTTTGTGCTGGTACTAACTTAATTTCTTCGGGGTTGGAAGTGTCACCAATGACAGCTGGTGTTGGCAAACATTGTCCATAGATCGGACAATTTGCACAGCCATTCCCTGAGTTGAATGAGTCAACAGCTGTTGCATTAGCTTCATTTGGTTCATCAAAACCAAATTGTATTTCTGTATCTATAACAAAAAGTGCATTGTTTTCAGGTTTTCTAAAAACTATGTAATTTTCGTTTTTTATTAGATTACAACTATTATTTAGTATCTCTTCAGATTCGATTGCCATATTAATATGGGGTATATTACCCTCTACCGTGGGTGGTGTCAATTCAATGGTATAATAGGCATGTTAGCTTGTGTTTGTGTTTTGTAGTTACCAAAATTCGCAAGAATTTTGAGAGGAGAAACAGTAAAGCGGAAGCGAAACTTGTTTCGACGATGGGGGATCGTCTAACGGTAGGACTGCAGATTCTGGATCTGCCTATTGGGGTTCGAATCCCTGTCCCCCAGCCCGTCTTTCGCTAAAGCTACAGACGGTTTATGTATTACGTTTATATACTTAAAAGTTCAAAATCTGGAAAGTTGTATTACAACGAAGATTACAAGAGCACAAAGATGGAAAATCTAAATATACAAAAGGCCATTTACCTATAAAATTAATATACTATTCGGCATTTGAAAAGATGAAGACAGCAAAAGATTTTGAATTTTATTTGAAATCGGAATCAGGGAAAGCTTTTGTTTATAAAAGATTAGCCAAGTAGCTTTTAGCAAAAGACGAATTGGGACCGAACTTGGTGTTCCGAAGTTTTGACGTAGGACACTCTGTCCCCCAGCAAAGACGTGCAGGCTGTAATGACGATTTTCTATGAATATTGACAATATTGAAGGTTATTCCCTTAAGAATCTATCAAAGATAAATGTCGTACTTGGCAAGAATGGTTGTGGCAAAAGCACACTTCTTAAAAAAGTTGAGAATGGGCTTAGCTCGGTTACATGGGGAAAGAAAAAATACATTACTCCTGAGCGGGGAGGATCTCTAGTCTACGACGCAGGTGTAGATGGAAACACTAATACAAATCTCAATTGGCTAAGTGAAAGTCGAAGAACCAATCAATTCAACCAGTTTCGACAACAAAGTGTTGCGCAGTTTAAAAAGCTAGAACTATTGGTATTGCGAGAAATTGATGAACGTCGACGTGCAGACACTAATTATAAATTTAGTATATTTGTAGATAAAATAAACACATTACTGGACAACGTAGAAATAAGGAAGGAAGACGTTGCGTTTAGAATATACAAGAAGGGGACGGATACACCAGTGGAAGCAGGTGCTATAAGTAGTGGTGAGTCAGAGTTAATATCTCTCGGTATTGAATGTTTAATTTTTTCAAAAGAGGTAGTATCTGAAAAAGAAAATATACTTTTTCTGGATGAACCCGATGTTCACCTGCATCCCGATTTACAATCGCGACTTGTTGCTTTTTTGAAAGTGCTTGTCGAAGAAAGTGATTTCACAGTTGTAATCGCAACTCACAGCACAGCAATTCTCGGCGAATTATCAACCTACCCGATGTCGGGCATCGCGCTTATGAAAAGCGGTGATGTTGAACTAGTTTTTTCCCCAATCAGTGAAGTTTTCAGGAAAGTTCTGCCAGTATTTGGTGCACATCCCCTTTCTAATATATTTAATCAGGCCCCTGTGCTTTTGTTGGAGGGAGAGGATGACGAAAGAATTTGGCAAAGTGTAGTCAGATCTTCATCGGGAAGGATCAAAATTTTTCCAGTCTTTTGTGATAGCGTTGATCAAATGAATAACTACGAACTTGAAACAAAAAAAATTATAGACGCTGTATATGACAAAGCCAAAGCCTATTCACTAAGAGATAAAGATGACAATCCCGAAAGTATCAACGATATACTACCTGTTACAAGAATGAGATTATCGTGTAGAAATGCCGAAAACCTTATTTTAACTAACGAAGTAATTTCTAAGGTTTCTATGAATTGGAATACTGTTAAGCAAAAAATAGATCTTTGGTTGGCAATAAACCAAACTCATCCTAAATATGCTGAGATGCAATCTTTTAAAGATGGGGGTTATGATAGAAAAAATTTCGATCTCAAAGGCCTAAGGATGCTTATAGTAGGAACAATATTTAACTCTAATAAACCTTGGGAGGTTTTGGTTGGACAAACAATTGGAGAGGTAATATATCCGGACACAATAGATTATTCAGAAGATGGTTCTTTGTTTGCTTATCTCGGTGAAAAAACCACAAAAAACCTTATCATTTCTTAATAACTGATCTAGGACGAAATGGGCCATGACCGTGATGCCCAGCCTACAAGTGCACACTTACAATGAAAATAGTAGAAATATATAAAAATTTTAAAATACCGCCGAACCTTCAAGAACACATGCTTCGTGTCTATGGAATAGTTTGTTTTATTGAGAAACATTGGAAAGGCGAACATGTAAACTGGGAGTTGGTTAAAAAAATAGCACTACTTCACGACATGGGAAATATTATTAAATTTAATTTAGATAAACACCCAGAATTTTTAGGAGCTCAAGAATCCCGAATCGATTATTGGAAGAAGGTCCAAAAAGAAATAATTCAAAAGTATGGATCAGATGAAGAAGCTGCAACAAGAAAAATGCTTGAAGAAGTTCAAGTTGATAAAAAATCGATACAGATTATTGAAGATAAAGCTTTCGGAAATTCCATTAATATTAAAGATTCAAGCGATTGGCGCTTAAAGCTTTTGTATTATGCTGATTTAAGGACACTTCCGTTTGGAGTTGGTACGTTAGAAGAAAGACTTTCAGATGTTAGAGCAAGGATGCCTAAATATACTTCAAGGCTGGATTTTGAAGATCTTGTGTCTGCATGTCGAGAAATAGAACAACAAATTAAAAAGAACATCGATCTACCTGTTTCTGAAATAACTGCAACAAGCTCAGGGTTTGATAAAAATATCTTATCTAAGTTTGAAATATAAAAAATGAGTTATGGGATCGAAGGGTTCTAGACCATAGCGCTCAGCCAAGACGGGCAACTATGTGAACATGTTTCCACGATTCGCTCCCAAATTGTATGATTAAAAAATTGACGCAAAAAGAAGGTGATTCTGCAATAGATTTTTCACTTCCCGATCAGGACGGAAAATATCATTCATTAACAAATTATCATGGCAAATGGGTTGTTTTATACTTTTACCCCAAGGATGACACTCCTGGGTGTACTAAGGAAGCTTGTAGTTTCCGCGATTCATTTCGTGAACTGACAAAACTAAATGTTGTTGTATTGGGGGTCTCCAAAGATTCAGTAAAGTCTCATAAAAAGTTTGCAGAAAAATACGATCTTAACTTTCCAATTTTAAGTGACGAGAGTAAAGAAACAATAATTGCTTATGGGGCTTGGGGACCTAAGAAGTTTATGGGCCGTGAATATGATGGAATAATACGAATGACTTATTTGATTAACCCGGATGGAAACATCGAAAAAATTTACCCCAAAGTAAATCCACTTACACATGCAGAGGAAATTATTCAGGACTTAGATAAATAATTATATGAAACTAGGTAAATATCAACATTCTAAAACCGGAAATTTTTATAAAGTAATTGGTGTTGCCAAACATTCTGAAACGCTAGAAGAGCTAGTTGTCTACGAAGCTTTATACGAAAATCCCCAGGGTAAACTCTGGGTAAGGCCCGTTAAAATGTTTTTAGAAAAAGTAGAGATTAATGGTAAAAAAGTTCCTCGTTTTAAGTTTATTGAAAGATAATCTTCCTTCACGCTTCTATCTTGTAACCATAACCATGAACGGTTTTAATCAATTTCTTATTTGAATCACGATCCACCAGATCACGTAGATATTTAATATGAACATCTATTACATTTGTAAAGTTTTCGTCGTTACTATCCCAGATAGTGTCAAAAATCATGGGCCGAGTCACTACTCTTCCAGAATTCCGCATTAGGTATTCCAAAATATCAAATTCTTTTCGCTTTAAGGCAAGTTCCTTGCCGCTTCTTATAGCTTTTCTTTTACTCAAATCTAAAGACAAATCCCCAACGATTAAAACATCAGAATGTGTATTTTCAGGATATCTTCTAAAAGTAGATTCAATACGGGCCCTAAGTTCCTCAAGATCAAATGGCCGAGTTATATAGTCGTCGGCGCCACTATTAAGTGCAGCTACTTTATTTTTAATTTCATCATTCCCAGTTAGAATTATTATAGATTTATTAAATCCACCATCTCTTAATTTTTTACACAACTGAATTCCATCCATGTCCGGAAGGGTATAATCAATAAGTAGAGAGTCGTACCCATTAACCTGAGCCTTATATTCTCCGTCCTCATACGTTTTTGCACTCTCAACTACATAGTAATTTCTAAGTGCCTTTTTTACTGACCTTGAAGCTTCTAAATCATCATCAATCAGAAGAATCCTCATACTATATACAGTATAGATAAATAAATATTAAATAATAATTAAATGCCTGGAAACTTATTCGCTTCGATCAAGCTAATCCGAGATATAATCGTTTATGGATTATTTTGTCTATATTTTAAGAACTTCAAAAAATACCTTGTATATAGGTCAGACCAACGACCTAGAAAAACGTATAAATGAACACAAAACCAAATCAAAAAGGGCCGCCAAATATACACGGGCCTTTAGTTCCGTAAATCTGGTTTATTCAGAAAAATACTCAACCAGAAAAGAGGCGATGGGAAGGGAGTGGCAACTTAAAACATGGTCAAAGAAAAAAAAGGAAGCTTTAATTTCAGGCCCCGCCTCAAGCGAATAGGTTGCTCAACAAATCATAGTCCGAATGGAATATAATAGACTTATCAACAATTCACTTTCGTTAACCAAACTAATTGTGGCGCTTCAGAAAAAGGGTGGCAGGGTTGATAAATACTACCTCCAGGAATGGAACAAGAATAAGCACGCTGTAGTCTTTCTTAATGGCTGGTTTGGAGGCAAAAACATAAGAGAAGCCATAATCAAGGCCCTTGCCTAGCTCGTGCCTACCCCATAGTTTCTTGACAATCAGGCTATTGAGTGCTATACTACCTCTTAGTTGGCAGATTTAAAGCAATAGATCTGCTTAAACGAGTTAATTTTTTAAGCTTAGTTATAACAAGACAAAGGTACCCCAAGTATATTTATTTGTATCTTTTTCTTCACTAAATTTACCTAATATACTTTTTCTTTAAGCAGTTCTGTTCCCTTAATTATGTACAACAGATTCAACAACAACAGAAGAAACGGCGGCAGGTCACGTTCAGGTGGCGGTTCCTTTGGTGGAAATAGTTTCCGTGGTGGAGGTAGAAGTGGTGGATTTCGCAGAATCAAAACTTTTGACCCAAGCCAAATTGTAAATTTGCCGCAGGTCACTACAGAAGTCGAAGAATATGTAATTAAACACCAATTTTCAGACTTCCCTATTTCTGATTCTATTAAAAGAAATGTTCTTTCTAAGGGTTATAAAACTCCAACCCCAATTCAAGATCAAGCCATTCCCCCAATCCTTGAAGGACGCGACTTGATTGGAATGGCAAATACAGGTACAGGCAAAACCGCAGCATTTTTAATTCCTTTAATTGAAAAGGTATTAAAAGACAGAAACCAAAGAGTTTTAATTGTTACTCCTACCCGTGAACTTGCAGCCCAAATTAGAGATGAATTTTATTCATTTGCTAATGGGCTTCAGATTTATTCTGCTCTTTGCATTGGTGGAGCCAACATGTGGAGACAAAAAGAAGACTTAAGACGTAATCCAAATTTTGTAATTGGAACACCAGGAAGACTTGAAGACCACATCCGTTCCCACAGTCTTAACTTGAGCAATTTTGGTTCTGTGGTGCTTGACGAAGCCGATCACATGGTTGACGTTGGATTTTTACCTGTAATCAGTAATATGATTTCTATGCTTTCACCCAATAGGCAATCATTATTCTTTTCTGCAACTGTTGACGCTAAAGTTGCCGGAATTATGCAAGGCTTTGTAAAAAACCCGGTCACAGTTTCCGTTAAAACTGGAGATATTACAACTCAAGTTAAACAAGAATTAGTAAAGGCAAATCAAACTAAGTCAAAAATTGACACGCTACACGATTTGCTTATTAGTGATGGATTTGAAAAAGTCCTAATTTTTGGTAGAACCAAACATGGTGTTCAAAAATTATCAGACGATCTAATTGGTCGTGGCTTTAAGGCAGATGCTATTCACGGTAATAAAAACCAAGGCCAAAGAATTAGAATTTTGGAAAAATTTAAAAGAAACGATATTCAAATTTTAATCGCAACTGACGTGGCTTCCCGTGGCCTTGATATTCCAAATGTAAGTCATGTTATTAATTATGATTTACCAGAGTCATACGAAACTTATATTCATAGAATTGGTCGTACAGGCCGTGGAGACAAAAAAGGTGTTGCTTTAACTTTTGTTGGCTAAATTGGTGCTAAAATAAAGAGTGATAAGCCAAATATTTTGGGTGTCTCTCCTTACTATTTCTGCTTCCGCAGTTGGAACTATTAGTGGATTTGGAATCTCGACATTGATGGTCCCCATAATGCTTTTCTTCCTTCCCTATGCCGAAACTTTACTGTTTGTTGGAGTTGTCCATTGGTTTGGGGATGTTTGGAAAATATTTTTATTTAAAAAGGGCTTAAATTGGAAAATACTTTTAGCCTTCGGTATTCCCGGAGTTATTGCCGCCTACATCGGGGCTTCTTTGACCTTCGAGCTTTCAACCACCCTTCTTTCAAGAGCCGTAGGAATTTTCTTAATCATTTATGTTTTATTTATTACTTTAAGACCAAAATTTAAAATTAAACCAAATACTACCTCAGCATTTATTGGGGGTGGGCTATCCGGACTTTTAGGCGGCTTAACGGGAGTTGGAGGCGGAGCCGTCCGAGCTGTAGTATTAACTGCATTTAATTTGCAAAAAGAAATTTACGTTTTTACGACAGGTATTGTTGGGGCAACAGTGGACGCCTCAAGAATTGCAGGATACTTTGTAGGGGGAACAAAAATAAATCATACTTTATTGATTGGGCTCCCATTTTTTATTTTAATGTCATTCCTAGGGGTTAGACTTGGAAAAGTGATGGTAGACAAAATTCCACAGGAAAAATTTAGGTACGTTGTTGCATTTTTTCTATTGGCGATTGGTATTAAATTTGCTATATTCCCCTAAAGAAACTTTGTTGAAAATTTACGGATTTGAATAAGTATTGGAAGAATTCCGCGTCCTTTAGCTGTTAACGCATAAACCACTGATAATTTGTTTAATGTTTCTTCTTTTCTGGAAACCAATCCTTCCTTTTCCAGTTTTTTGAGGCGCCCGCTTAATGTAGTGGGATTAATGCCAGATATTTCCTTTTCGATCTCTTTAAATCTTTTTTGACTGGGAGCAAGAACTTGAATAATTGAAAGCGTCCAAAAGTCGCCTAGCATCTCTAAACTTTTCACAGAACAAGGATGTTTAATTGATATTGACATTGCTACAAATTCTGTAGTACTCTAGTATCTGTAGCAATTATTATAACATGGATTACTCAAAACTTGCCAATAAAGAGATCATCGATAAAACAATCAAGTCCTTAGAGGAAAAAGGCTATTCTGTTTTTGCTGTTGAAAATGGTGTTGAAGCTTTAGAGAAAATTAAATTGATAATTCCCAAAGGCGCAAGCGTGATGAATGGAACCTCCACAACTCTGAACCAAATTGGATATGCAGATTTCTTGAAGTCAGGAAATACCGGATGGAACGATCTTCATACAAAAATAGTCAGTGAAAACGATCCCGAAAAAAGAAAAGAGTTAAGAAAACAGTCTACCATGTCTGACTATTATTTAGGCAGTGTTCATGCAATGGCTGAAAATGGAGAATTTATAATTGCAAGTAATTCGGGTAGCCAACTCCCACATGTTGCTTTTACATCGTCAAATTTAATCTTCGTGGTCGGAACACAAAAAATAGTTCCTAATCTGGATGAGGCTATGAAGCGGCTAGAAGAGTATGTTTACCCACTAGAGGATAAACGTATGAAATCGTTATATGGAGTTGGCAGCGGCATAAGTAAAATATTAATTTTTAAAAAGGAAAACCCCGCAATGGGTAGAAAAGTGAATATAATTTTAGTTAACAAAAATTTAGGTTTCTAAGTTTTTTGCTTCAAAACGTGTTATAATAGGTTCTAGCTTGAACTTTCGTACTTCAAAACGACATTATTAGCTAATAGATATGGATACAATTAACACAAGTGTTTGCGTGAGGTGCGGAAAGGCGAGAATTGTCCTCTCTACCAACGAAGAAAAAATAGGCAATAGTATTATTGTTACGACAGAAACTATTTGTCCAGACCCCGATTGCCAAAAGAAAGTAGACGGAATGCTTAGTATTGAACAGGAGAAAAGACATGCATCATTTCTTCAGAAACAAAACAGAATGAATGCACGAAAACCTGTTAAGAGTGCCACCCAATAAAAACATGGAAATTGGTTTTGTAGGCCTCGGGAAAATGGGCAAAGGGGTTGTTCTTCACTTATTGGAAAAGAAAATCAAAGTAGTTGTTTGGAATAGATCCAAGGACGATGTTGATGAAGTTGTTAAATTTGGTGCCACTCCCGCCAAAGATCATAAAGACTTAATTAGTAAATTAGATTCGCCTAGAGTTATTTGGATAATGGTCCCGCAAGGAAAACCAGTTGATGAAATGATCGATAAACTTATTCCCCATGTTAATAAAAAGGATTTAATAATCGATGGTGGAAATTCTTTTTACAAAGATACCGTTAAACGCGGAAAGAAGTTAAAAGGTAAAGTACATTTTATGGATATAGGAACCTCAGGCGGGCCAAAGGGGGCCAGGAACGGTGCATGTTTAATGGTAGGTGGCACTATGAAAGATTACAAAAGAATTGAGAAAGTTCTCAAAATCGTAGCAGCGCCAAAAGCCTTGGGATTATTTGGAAAATTAGGAGCCGGGCATTTTGCCAAAATGGTTCACAATGGAATTGAATATGGAATGATGCAAGCAATTGCAGAAGGAGCTGGGGTTCTTAAAAAATCTAACTTAAATTTGGATTTGGCGGAAATATTTAGAGTCTACAATAACAAATCTGTAATCGAGTCCCGCTTGGTTGGCTGGACAGAAGAATCGTTTAAGGAAGATCCTAATTTGAAAGCAATTTCTTCTAAAATTGATTCAACAGGCGAGGGTGAATGGACAATTAATGCAGCCCACGAGTTGGGTATAAAAGTGCCGGTAATTGAAAAGTCATTTGAAGTAAGACAGAAGTCCAGTGTAGAAAGTGAAGATTTCCGCGATAAGGTTGTTTCTGCCCTACGCGGTAAATTTGGAGGCCATCAAGTCAGCAAGACTTGACCCCGGTTCGTAAATAAATGGTTTATTGGGTCTTACTGAAAGTTTGTCGATGAATTTCCACGAAGCCTCAACCTCCCGAATACTATTGAAGAAAGTTTGGTCCCCTTTTAGTGCATCTAAAATTAAACGTTCATAGGGATCAAATTCTTCCGGTGTAGAAAGTGGAGCCAAAAGAAAAGTTTTGTTCTCTCCATTTTTGTAAAAGATAGATATTTTTGTTTCATTTTTATCTAATTTTTTACCCGATGCTAAATAGATTGGGACTCCCTTCCACGAGTCAATTGTTGTTTCTGTTTTTAATGCAAAGAAAGTATCTGTGTTTGAATTTGGATTTACACTTTCTTCGTTTAGATAACCATTATATTGGCCAAAAATAATATTGTTTCGATCCAGCATCAAGCTTTCCAAGACTTCTGCCCTATCATCGCTTTTTGCACTTGTTGCAATTACCGCCGCAAGCATTTGTAAAATGTGATTTTGCCCCATATCAATCAAGGCCCCTGTTGCATCATAATAAACTCCTCGTTTTCCAATTCCAAAATCTTCAGAAATAGTTATCTCAATTCTATCAACATCAGCACTCTTAACAGCCGATCCAAAAACATTTCTTAAGACATCCTTCCCTAAATAATGGTCAACTCTAAAGATCTGATTTTCTTCAAAGTATTCATTAAGCAAGTTATTTAATTCTTTTGCCGTTTCTAAATTACTTCCAATTGGTTTTTCTATTAAAACCCTAACCCAGCCATTTCCTTGGTTATTTAAGTTGTTGTCATTAAGAGATTTAAATATTTTTGCATAAAGGTTTGGGTATGTTGCTAAATAGTAAAGAACATTACCTGTGACAGTCTCAAGTTTTGTATAAAGATCACCCTCCTCGTTTTCAAAATCTTCTTGAAGATAGCTTACCCTGCTAACTAGTTTTGACTCAACTTCTGAGTTTATTGTATGGAGATGATGTCTATTTTCAGTATGTAAAACATCACTTATAAATTTTGTGGGGTCAATTGCCTTTCTGCCAATTCCAATGATTTTAGTTTCGGGGGAAAGCATTTCCTTTTCTTCCAAATCATAAAGAGCTGGAATAATTTTAAGTTGGGCCAAATTACTTGTAAAACCAAATACAACAAAAGTAAACGCGTCCATGGAATATATTATAATGTAGAAACACCAAAAAGATGCATATAAAAAGCGTATTTATTGTTTGGGCAGGGATCATTGCAGGACTTTTCTTGGGATACTTTTTAATTACAAAAACCAACGTTTTGAGTATTGGTACTAAAAACTCAAGTATTTCGAATGTGTTTAAGCCGCCCCAAAAAATTGTAATTGGATTTTTACCATTTTGGCTAATAGATAAAGCGTCGGACGACTATTCTTCTTATATAACCCAACTTTCATATTTTAATGTAACAATCGATAGTGATGGCACTATCCAAAAATATACTTCACCGGGGCAATCAGACCCCGGTTGGCATGCCCTTTTTAGCGGCAAGGTGGATAGTTATTTAGCAAATGCTAAATCAAAAGGAATAAATTTGTCACTCACCGTTTTTAGTGGCGACGATGAAAAGATAACTCAATTACTAAATGACCCAATCTATAGTGCCGCCAATTTAGTTCATGAAATTTCTCCAGTTCTTTTACAATATGGATTTACAGACCTAAATCTCGATATTGAAAAAATAGCAGATGCTACCCCAACAGAACGGCAAAATTTCTCAAACTTTGTAAGTGATGTCAGAAACAGTTTGAATGAAAATATTACAATTACCGTTGATTGTCCGCCGATTTCGTTTGTAAAAGATAAAAACTTATGTGACCCCAAAACTCTCTCTGAAGTATCAAATTATATTGTTTTAATGGATTATGATTTCCATAACCAAGGTTCAAGTGTAACAGGGCCCGTTTCGCCCCAGTCGGGTGCCGGGATCGGATCTGAGTTTGATACGGAAAGTGCAGTGCAGGCAGCTTTATCTGTAGTCCCTGCACGAAAATTAGTTTTAGCAACACCTTTATACGGTTACTCTTGGGAGACAATTAACCCAACTCCAAGGTCAGCTGTAATTCCTGCATCAGCATTTTCAATAAGCACCAGAAGTATTGAGGAGTTTTTGGCAGACTGTGCAAGTTGTTCGGCAACTTTTGATGAGACTGATCAAGAATCGCATTATTCATATAAAGACATAGGAACTGGAACTTTTTATCAAGTTTTTTACCCAAACAAAACTTCAATGCAGGTAAAAGTTGATTTCGCAAAATCACAAAATTTAGGTGGCATGGCTTTGTGGGCTTTGGGTTATGAAGACTCCGTCATTTTACAACCATTGTCTGGAATGGGTGCTACAAAATAATTAAGAATTAATTATTTTCTACAACCACTCGCCGGGTATCGTCGTTAAATGTGACGGTCTGACCCATCGTAACACTAAACAATCTACTGATATTGTAAATATTGTTGTAAGCAATTGTTGCTGAACCACTATTAACAGTTAAGGTAATAATTGGTTTTAGTTTGTTAATAGAAACTGATATATCACCATTGTTTTCAATCAATAAATGATGTGATCGAATAGAAACCGGTATGTCACTTAGTTTTTTATATGTAACGCTTCCCGTCGTTTGAGCGAAAACTAAATCAGCTGGCAAAGTTTGTATAACATCTAACGATGTATCAGCAAATAAATCAACCTCCGCGGCCTTTTCAAAAATCAAAACCAAACTTCCATCAGTTCCAGTTATTAAACTCTCGCCCTGTTGTACACTAACCGGGGAGTTTATTTTTGCAACTTCTGTTGCATTTCTACTTTCGTACCCAACTTCTCCACTTATTTGGGTAATTGTGCCAACCAAACTTTGGCTTGGTGCTTTCTCAAGTGAAAATCTTGAAAACTTTACTAAGTCCGAAAAAGAAATTGAAGGAAGATTGGGAATAGTAATTGCAGATATTTTTTGAGTTAACTTAAAGTAAAAAACAACTGCCGCAGTAGTAATTAAAAATGGAGCCAAAAACAATAGAACTTTTTTAATCATTTTAAGTACTTATTAAAAAATTCAATTGTGCGCTTCATGGCAACCGGGAAACTTTGGGCAATATCATGATTCGCTCCGGGGTATTCATAATATTCCACAGATTTTTTGGATGACACCAACTTGTCATATAAACTTTTGGAGAAAGTCGGGGGTACTTGATTGTCCGCCAGTCCAACATGAATTTGTATGGGTGAAGTTATATATTTCAAATTAAAGGTTGGGTCAATGGAATTCCAAAAGTTTGGATTTTGCTCAGGAGTCCCAAATGCTGCAAGTAGTCCCTCAGAGCCTAAATTTCTTAAAAGCAAGTCCTCTGCATTTGGTTTATAAGAAACTTTATTTTGCCAGTTATAAAGAATGTCATTATAATTACCAACTACTCCTCCCCAAACCACAGCCGCTTTAATGTCTTTTGAAACTTCAAGAGTTCTTAAAGTAATATTTCCACCCATCGAGTGTCCCCAAATTCCAATTTGGCTTTTACTCGCCGCCGGAAATTTTTTAATCGAAGCAATTGCATTTAGCTCGTCAATTGCATAGTTTGGTGAAAAATAAGTGCTTCCGGGTTTGCCTTCGCTCTTTCCATTACCACGGTAATCCGGTTTAAAAACTATATAACCCGCCTTAGCAATTGCGTCCATGTAGGCAATGTAATTTCCTTCCGGGGTATAAAGTCTGGGGATTTGATAGCCGTGATTAAAAATAATTACAGGAAACCCACCACTTGGTTTCTCGGTTTTAGGAACTGTTAAGTATGCATATTCTTTTAGTCCATCTGACATGAACGAAGCAATATAACGATCATAATTCATGCCAGGCGATAAAGTTTTTTCGATTGTAACAATGCTCCCCGGATAAACTTGCGATCTCATATAAGCAATATTAAGAGGTGAATTTGGGGCAGAAGGAGTAATGAACGGGATAATATTTTTTGAAATATTTTGTTTTGTAAGGGATAGGTATCCAAAGATGGCAATAACAATTACCGTTATTCCAACAAAAATTCTGGGCATAAGTTTCATCCTTTTATCTTAACATATGAAGCTACATCAAGTTTTACTGAACCGTTAGGGTTCCTGTCATACCTTGTTCTCTGTGATTAGAAACTGAACAATAATATTCAAAACTTCCTGCTTTATCGGCAACAAAAGAAATTGAATCCTCGCTACCCGGACCAACTATATTGGTTGAAAGGTTGTATCCATCAATTACTAAATTGTGTCTACCATCATCATCCTTAAAAGTAATTTTTACATTATCCCCTTTATTTACTGTTATTGTTTTTGGATCAAAAACAAAATTACTCCCGTCCACCGTAAATTCTTTAACTGGACCGCTTGCAACTGCTTCTGAAGTAGGAGTTACTATGGAATTGGAAACTACTGGGCTACTCGTACTCTTGCCCCTCATAACAAAATAACCAACTACAAATAAAACAACTAAAACACCAACAATTAAAAGTAAATTTTTTGAGTTTGAGGTTTTTGTTTCTTCCATTATTTTGATGGCTGTGATCCTATCGTCATTTTACCAAAGAATGGATTGATTTGTATAGAGGTTGCACTAACACTGCCGTCGCTATTTGGCGCCCCAAAAACTGCAATAGTGCTTCCCACTTTAAGATCGCTTTTTGCAGCAGTAACTGTATTTGAATAAGTTGTTGAATCAGTAAATAAAACTATTCTTGAAGTGCCATCCATCATTTTTACAGTAACGGATTTATCGTCCATCGAAAGAATTGTTCCTTGGGTGCTTCCCGGACGCACCATTCCATTTTGCATACCGCCGCGTGTCCCAGTAAACCGTTGAAAGTTCGCGCCTGTTGCAAAATTTCCACGAGCCTTATTTTGTTGGAAAGTTTTAAAGTAATACCCACCACCAAACCCTGCCCCAAGTGCAATAAGTCCAACCAAAATCATAACCATTTTTGTATTTTTCATCTTATTGAATAATATATCTCATTCCTGAAGAGATGCTTAAAAAATTGTTCCAAATTTCTCAAACGTCAAATTTGATATAATCGTGTATGGAAATAAAGATCTTGGAGGCAAAACCTAATGATTGGGAAATCATTCAAAACCTGATGGATCCACTTTTTACAAGTGAAATTGATAATGATGAGGACTTAGATATGGAATGGGTACATTCGAAAGAAGGATTTAAATATTGTAAAGAAATAGCAAAGGGTATTGGCGGACTTTGTTACATTGCTTATGCAGACAATATTCCTGTTGGTTTTATTGCTTTACACGAAAAAGATTTTGGATACAGAAAAAGTAAATACATTGAGGTTGGAAGTCTTGGTGTAAACCCAGAATATCGTTCACATGGGATTGGTAAATTGTTAATTGAGGAGGCTGGAAAGTGGGCGAAAAAGAAAAATGCGTCAAAACTTTATGTTTCTGTTTATTCAAAAAACTCAAAGGGTTTAAATTTTTATGAGAAAAACGACTTCTATCAAATAGGGGTGGAGATGGATAAGAAATTATAATCTCAAAACTTTATTCATAGCGAAGAGCTTCAATAGGTTGTAAGTTTGCAGCTTTACGGGCAGGGTACCAACCAAACACTATTCCAATTCCACCCGAAACTCCAATTGCTAGAGCAATGCTTTGGAAATTAATTACAAACGGTAAGCCAATTAATTTTGAAATTAAGTAGGAAAGACTTGTTCCAAGAATCATTCCAATTAAACCCCCTGCAATTGTCAAAATCACTGACTCAATTAAAAACTGAGAGATTACTGCCTTTTTGGTAGCACCGAGTGCTTTCCTTAACCCAATCTCACGGGTGCGCTCTACCACAGTTACCAACATAATATTCATAATTCCAATTCCCCCAACAAGTAGTGAGATTGCTGCAATTCCCGATAAAAGTGCTGTAAAAGTCCCTGTAACTTGAGATATTGTAGAGAGTAAATCCTGTTGTGAGAAAATAGTAAAGTCGGCGTTCACTGGGTCTGCAATTTTATGACGGGAGATTAGCAAGTAACCAATTTGGTCACGAACCGCGTCCATTTGTTTAGCGTCAGCAACTTCAACCGAAACAGAGCCCACATAAGTAACTCCAAAAAGCTGTTTTTGAGCAGTTGAGAGGGGAATCAAAATTGTGTCGTCTTCGTTTCCGCCAAAACCGCTTCCGCCTTTACTAACTATTACGCCAATAACATTAAATGCAACTTTATTTATACGGATCGATTTACCAACCGCCGCGTCACTACTGCCGAATAAATTGCTGGCAGTTGTTGGCCCCAAAACTGCAACTTTGGCCAAAGAACCATTATCTGAACTTGAAATAAAAACTCCCGATTCCATAGTTACGTTTCTAACTTCTTTGTAGTTCGGTAAAACTCCAATTACTGTTGTGTTTGTGCTTTTGCGCCCGGCAGTAACAGCCTCACGTCTTTGAATTTCTGCAGAAACATTTTTTACTCCAGTTACACGCCCAGATGAAGTAATTGCCTTGGCATCATCTAGTGTTAGTGTGGTTGAAGTTCCTGATGCACTTCTAAAGTCCCCCGGCCTAAAAGACCCTGAGATTACAGTTAAAAGGTTACTTCCCAATGACTGAATTTGGCTTTCAACTGATTTCTGACTTGCCTGACCCAAAGAAATAAGAGTAATAACTGATGCAATTCCAATAATTATTCCAAGGGTCGCAAGTGCAGTTCTAGTTTTATTTAAGCCTAAGGCTTCAAAACTTGATGTTATTAGTTCAGAAAGTTCCATAATTTGATTTTATTTAGTTACTTTACAATTTTGCCGTCCCTGAGATAAATAATTCTTTTTGCGTATTTTGCAATTTCCGGTTCGTGAGTAATCATCAAAATTGTGCGGCCTTCTTTATTCATTTTTGTAAATATATCCATTATTTCTTGACTTTGTTTGGTTGCCAAGTTACCGGTTGGCTCATCTGCCAAAATTATTGCGGGATTCATTACTAAGGCTCTCGCAATTGCCACCCTTTGCTGTTGCCCCCCTGAAAGTTGATTGCTTAAATGATTGATTCTGTCACCAAGGCCAACTTCCTTTAAATATTTTTCAGCAGTTCCAGCTCTTTTTTCTTTGGCAACTCCTGCGTAAACCATAGGAAGAATTACATTTTTGAGAGCGGAAGTTCTGGGGAGTAAATTGTAGGACTGAAAAACAAAACCTATTTTTTCGTTCCTTATTTTAGCAAGCTCGTCATCTGTTAATTTGCTTATTTCTTTGCCATCAAGCATGTAAGTTCCAAGAGTTGGAGTGTCAAGCGCCCCCAAAATGTGCATTAAGGTGGATTTGCCAGAGCCTGAAGGCCCCATAATGGCCACAAATTCGCCCTTTTTGACCTCGAAAGAAATGTCATCAAGAGCAATCGTCTTTGTATCTTCGGTTGTATAGATTTTACTTAAATGAGAAACTGATATCATCTTCCTGTGGCTCTTCCAGCTCCGGCACCACCAACTCTAAAGGTACTAAATGGAGAGGTCGACCCTGAAGTAGTTGTTGTTCCTGTAGAAGTTCCAGTAATTATTTGGCTGCCTTCATTAAGCCCAGAAGTAACTTCTGTTTGGGTATCTGAAGAAAGTCCTGTTGTTATTTCCAAGTTTACAGGTTTGCCATTTTCTAAAACTCTAACACTTGTAGTACCATCGGCTGCAGTTTGGATAGCATCGGATGGAACTAGTAAAACATCTGATTTTGTATCGATTATTATACTTGCAGTTGCGGCCATGTTAGGTAAAATTTCTGGAGCATTTGTATCGAGTGAAATTACAACCGGATAATTTGTAACACCGGATGCAACTGTACCAATTTTATCAACTGTTAGAACAACACCTGTAAAAGTTTTGTCGGAAATAGAGTCTAGTGTAATCGTTGCCTTTTGACCCTGTTTAACTCTATTTACATCAACCTCACTTACATTAAATGTTGCAATTGGGTTTCCTTTAGTGGTAACAACAGCAACACGGTTAGAAGAAGTTGTGGTTGCGGTCGAGCTATTAGACAAGACCATTCCTGGTGTCAAAGTGATGTTATCGATTATTCCTGTAGAGGGAGCTGTAATTATAGGGGAAGTTAAACGGTAGGAAAGGCTTGCTGAAGCCAAATTTGCAGTTGCCGATTTTATGGAATCATAAGCATTATCGTTAGCAACTTCTGCCTTGGTACGTGTTTCCTTTTGGACAAGAGTTTCATCACTGTCATGTCCCTTAACTTGATCATAAATATTTTGAAGCGAGGCTTGAGTTGAGCGGTAGCTATTGTTTGCGGAATTTAGGGAATTGTTTGCAGAAACTAGGCTTGCCCAAGCTTTAGTACTGGCAAGTGAACCATCTGAGTCAAGTGTAATTACGGCGATCTTCTGACCGGCGAAAACTTTATCTCCATTTTTAACATAGACTGTTTTGACTATTCCTGAGGCTTGTGTGCTTACATTTACTAAGTTTGATGTAAGAATTTGGCCGGACGCAGAGACCGAAGAAACCACAGTTCCTTTGGCAACTGTCGCAGTTTGATAGGTAATTTTATTTTTACTGGCCGAGTTTTGCTTAAAATAAACAAACAAAAGAACCAAGACAACAAGGATTGCCCCAATTAGCCTTTTACGGTCAGCCTTAAGCCAAGTCCAAGCGGAAATGACCTTGTTTTTGATGTTTTTCATGATATCTGGCTATTATACTCTATGCACAAGAATATTCCAGCCTGCTTAGAAGAAGCTGAAGAATTAAAGATTTGTTGTCCAAGTTCCAAAAGGCTTAAAGGAACTACACTTTGCTCCAGCAGCAACGTCGATTGGTTGTTTTGGACCAACTCCTGGGCTTGTGCCAAGAAGGAAACCGTTTAGTAAATAATAGTTACTGTTGGTGGAATCAATTGTTGCATCAAAATGGCTATCCGCAGCTGCATCATTAAACCAAAGTCTTGCTGTTCCAGAATTCTTTCCTGACCCGCTACAAGCATTTCTAACATAAAGTTTTACACTTAATTGATCTCCTGGATTCACATTTACCGGATTAAAGAGTGCAAGTGGAACTGAATCTAGATGAGCGTGTGCAAATCCATTGCTTCCACCAACTACACTATTAAGTTGGCCCGATCCAATTAAACTTGGGCCTTTATAAACTTCGGCCAAAAGATCGAACTTAATTCCATTATCATCACTATTTTTTAGTCCCACCCAAATATCAGCTGGGCTAAGACTAACTATTTGTGGTAAAGGTGTTGGCGTTGCTGTAGGTGTAGATGTAGATGTGGGAGTTGGAGTCGAAGTTGATGTAGGAGTTGGTGTTGCCGTTACTGTAGGTGTCGGTGTTGGGGTCACGGTGGGAGTTGGAGTCGATAGAGATGGACATCCTGCTGGAGCTGTAGTTAAAAATGGATTATACGAAACATTTGCACTTACCGAGTCCCCACTTCCGGACCCAACCCCTGAAGGACCGTTTGCTTCTCCCCACCAATTATTCAAGAAATCATGATTATCTGGACTTAAATTAGTTACACCCTGGTTTCCATTTCCAACAATACAACTATTTCCAAAGTGGATGTTACCAAGACCACTTGAACCGTAGTTAATTCTGATGGCACTTCCTTCACCGGAACTTGCTATATTATTTAAGAATTTAGATCCAGATACATTAACGCTCCCACCAACATCATAAATACCTGCACCAAGAGAAGATGTATTTTCAGAAACATCACCAGCATTTATTGTTAAACTACCTTGATCTTGAAAAGACACGAAGAGAATTCCACCGCCGCCAGTTGCTGAACCGTTATTGGTAACTGATGAGTCTGTAAGAGTTATTACGCCTTTTCCCTCTGAATAAATTCCTCCGCCATAAGTCGCTCCAGTATTCCCTGAAACAATACTATTTGTAAGCACTAATTCACTATATTGATCTGAACTACCGTAAAGAGATGCCATTATTCCAGCGCCTTCAGAAAAAGCTTGTGAAACGATTGAATTATTTAAAATCGTAGAGTCAGATATATACATGTGGCCGAGGGTGGTTTGAAGTGGGCTATAAGTTTCTATTGTCCCAACATTCCCATGACTGACATTGTTATTGAGGGTGCTATGAGAAATATACATGGTCCCAAAATTTATGAGTGTTGAGGAATTCCCTGTGTTTCCTGAGAAGTCAGAGTAAGAAATATTTGTGGTTCCGCTTCCAGCAACAAGCGCATTTCCTCTACTGGCGGAGTTTCCTGTAAACGAACTGTTGGTAATAGTTGTATCGGTTTCTAAAGTCGCATTGTCCCCTGCAGCAACTGCACCTCCATAATTAAGCCAACCGGGAAGTTCAAGTGCAGAATTGCCATTAAAGTTTGAGTTCTGAATATTTAAAGTGGCGTTATCAAGATATACTGCACCCCCAGAACCAAGAATAGAATTATTTGTAAAATGTGAGCCATTTATATCAAGATCTCCATAGCTTCTTATTGCTCCTCCAAAATATTTTCCAGATCCGTTTGATACTGTTAAATTGTTTAGAGCTAAATGTCCGGATGAAGATATATAAAAAATTCTAAAATCTGGTCCACCCAAATCTCTCTCTAATGTTGTTCCACCACCAACAATCGTAATATCGGACGATATTACCGGTAGGCCGTTTACATCTCCATCCGGAATCGAACCATTATCTACAGAAGTTAAAGTGTAACTACCTGGCGCCAAACTAATCGTGTCAGGTCCCGGGTAATTTGTTTCATCATTAGCAGAGTTAATTGCAGATTTAAGAGCAGGAATATCGCCCGAAGGTATATTAAAAGTTGCAGCAAAAACGTCCTTAGGAAAAATTAAAAATAAAAGAGATATAAGAAGAAAGACAAATACACCTTTTAGTTTGATCATCAAGGTATTCTTAGAGAATGTTAATAGCTTAAACTTAATTTGTCAAATGACTACACGAAACAAAGTACCTTTTCCAAGCTTACTCTCGACTTCAATTGTACCTTTATGTAACTCTACAATTGACTTGGCAATTGAAAGACCAAGCCCATAACCATCTTTTGTTCTTGATTTGTCGGATCTGTAAAATCTATCAAAAATATGTGGTAAATCTTCTTTTGAAATCCCAATTCCTTTATCTTCTACTTCCAAAATTCCTCCGCTTTTTGTTCTTATTTCTACATTTTTATTCTTGCCGGAATATTTAAGAGCGTTATCGAGTAGGATTGTTACCAGTTCAGTTACTGCATCTTCATTTGCCACAACAACCGATTTTTTAAGATCTGTTTTTACTTTTGTTTTGCCGACCACTTTTAGTACAATATTTTTTAGATCAACATTTGTCATTGGAATTTCTTTTCCTGATTCATAGCGATTAAGCTCCAATAAATAATTGCTTAATTTTTGCATTTTATTTACGTCTTCCAAATTGCTTATTAAAAGTTTTTTAGCCTGTATTAGGTTGAGATTCTTGTCTCTTAGTGCAACCTCGATTGCTGTCTTTAAGGAAGTTAGTGGCGTTCTAAGTTCATGGCTAGCATTTCCCACAAATTCTTTTTGCTCGTCCACCATATTCGAGATCGGATCAAGAGTTTTGCCAGCCAAAAAGTATCCACCTACACCAGCTATAACAAATATAATTAGGTTGATATAAAAAAGAGAGAATGCAATTCTGGTTTCAGTTTCGTGAACGATGTCCGGTTCGATTACATAAGCAGTTGGCGGAGGACGTCTGAGTCTTTGCACTGTCTCTATTCTTCTAAATTCATTAGTTGCACCACGATAAATAATAAGACTAAAGAATATTGAAATAGCCATTATGATTAACAGGTAGTATAAAGTTAGTTTTGTTCTTGCTTCAGTAAACATATATTTAAATTATTCCACTTTGTATCCAAATCCTCTAATGGTTTTTATTACATCTTTACCTATTTTAGTTCTCAAATAGCCAATAAATACTTCGACTGTGTTTGGCAGAATATCGGCTTCGTAGTCCCAAACATTTTGCATGATTTGCTCTTTACCAACAACTTTACCTTTATGCCTTAATAAATATTCCAACAGGGAGAATTCTTTTTTGGAAAGCAGAACCTCTTTATTTCCTTTTGTTACAGAAAAATTAATTGTATCGAGTATGAGGTTTCCGGAAGAGAGAATTGTACCTAACCCCAACTTGGGCCGCCTACTTAGAGCTTTAATTCTTGCAACAAGTTCTGCAAATGCAAAAGGTTTAATTAAGTAATCATCTGCGCCAGCGTTTAAACCATCAACTCTGTCGTTTAGTTCTCCTCTAGCTGTCAGAATTAAAACAGGTGTATGGTTTTCCTGCTGTCTTAATTTTTTACAAACAGCCATGCCATCCATTTTAGGAAGCATCAAATCAAGAATTATTACTTCATAACTTTCGGATGAAGCCAGGTCATAACCAGTTTCCCCGTCATAGGCAACGTCTACTGCATAACCTTCTTGTTCTAAGCCCCGCTTAATTGAAGCTGCAATTTTGTGTTCGTCCTCAACAACCAGTATTCGCATTGAGGCAATATTATACTCTTTGGACTGAAATTAAGCTGAGAGTTAAGATTTAATCCCTCTAGAAGACTGGCCGAAAATCCTACTCCAAAAAGATGTTTTTTTCGATTCCCTATTATTAACCATCCTCGACCAAACAGATAAAATTATCCATTCTTTTTTATCGTTTTGCTTTGCTACAACCTCAATTTGTGTTCCACTCCAATTTTTATAATAAACCCAATTCCCTGACACGCCTTTTCTACTTTGGTCAGGTCTGTTCCAAGTTGCCCATGCATCTCCCTGGAGAATTCCCCGCTCACGCATTCTTTCAATGGCGTGGTTGGTCCAAATAATGCCTCTAAAGTGATTGTCCATATTACGAAGTCGTAATTTCTTTTAGAAGATCAATTGAAAGATCCCCAATTTCTTGTCTTATTAAACTTTCTATATTGTCTCCAACCCTTTGTTTAAGATAGCTCAAAAGCAAATCTTCGTCGTGTGGACTTTTATGGAACAGTTCCAAAAATTCATGGTGATGCTCACTTGGCAATTTCCCCAAAATACAACCCATTACTTTGTGGTGAACTATTTCATCAACCAAAACCCAAAGTTCCTCCCTTTCTTCTTGGGTTTTAGCAACTTTTTTAATTTGTTTGTCGACCTCTTTAAGTTCAATTAAATGATCGTAAAAAATATTAGACATATTTATTTGGCACTAGGTTCAGTCACTCGGACAAATGCATTGTCCGGCTCCTGAAATCTATTGTAGAAAAGTTTTGACATAGTTAGACTGCTGTTAGGGTAACATCCGGAACATTAACATTATTGTACTCTACGGGTCCAAGCCGAACTTTATTTTGCGGATCATCAACAAAGAATATTATGACAGGCCCTTTTTTATATCTTGAGCCACCTAAATAATTCATAACCTCGGGACTTCCACCAAACTGCTTACCGGTAAAGGCTGCGGGGCCGGAGTCTGCAACATCAGCAACAACCGCATTGCCATTAATAGTATTAACTACCAAGACTTTTCTATACTTGTACCAATTTCTAAGGTATGGTTGACGGTTACTCCAATCCGGTAAGTAAAGTGTTTGAACAACCGCGTACCATTTTTCGTTTTGCACATCTTGTTCTGTTAACTTATCTTTTGAAGGAGCAAAGTAACCCCAAGCTCCTTTACCCGGGGCCATTCCTTCATCGTCCGGTGTTAGGTCATGATTGGCAATTGTATCGCCCGGATAGCGGACCAAATGTTGTTCTGCTCCAATATAACCATAGGTTGTATTCAAATGTTCACCCTCAAGATTGGCTTTTGTACTAACTCCAACAGTGTCGGAGAAAATTTTTTCTATATTTTTTTCCTGAGATCTGGTTAATGGACCAATTTTATCCGGCAAATAGTTTTGAATGCCGGAAAGAAGAGATTGAGCGGGCGGAATTGAATTAACTGCAGACTTATCGTTATTAGAATATGCAAGATTTTTTACAATTTCAGTTGGATTTGGCATTACATTAGTTATAATAGGAGGAGAAAAAAGAAGAGTACCTGTTAAGGCTCCTGCTGTTATAACTTTTGCAGAGTGTTCGCGGATTTTACTTAAAGATATTCCGCGGTCGTTAAAAAACTTTTCTACATGGGGATAGGTTTCATTAAAGGCCTTTTTGACCTCAAGATTCTTTTGTTTTAATTTATTCTTAAAAAAATCTGCGTCAACTATTCCTCTATCTATTTTATATGTTGTTCCGGGCGGGTCGTGGGACATATTTTTACAAAACTTTTTTTATTCTAGCAATAGTTTCCTCTTTTCCTAAAATTATAATCGATTCATTAATTGGCGGGGTAAACTTCATCCCTGTTACCGCAATTCTAAGATCCATGAAAAAGTCACCTACTTTAAAATTATTATCTTTTGGAACTTGATCAAGTGGAATATTTTTTTCAATTGCCTCTTTGGCTTTTTGTAAATGCTCTTTGTAGTTTTTTCCAAAAAGATCTTTATCTATATTCGGCTCTTCCCAAAAGAACTTTGCAATAATACTGATATCAGATATTTTTTTGAGTCTGTCTTTTACAAGCTTTGTAATTTCTAATTGTTTTCCTTCTGAAAGTTCAGCAAATTTTGCATTTTGCTTTTCGAACTTTGAATTCAAGCTTTCATCTGAAAGTTTGCGGATATATTGTCCATTAAACCAGTCAAGTTTATCGGTTAAAAATCTTGGATTGGCTTCCTGAAACCCTTTGATATCAAAATTTTCTACAAATTCCGAAAGTGTATAAAGTTCACGATTATCTTTTGGCGCCCAACCTAAAAGCATTACAAAATTTAAAAGCGCTTCGGGTAAATAACCATCGTCTACAAACTGCTCAGCAAAAACAGAGTCCCTGCGCTTTGATAACTTTTTCCCGGTTTCAGCAGACAAGATATCTGTTAAGTGCCCTATTTCCGGCCTTTTTCCTCCTAAATACTCAAAAACAAGGAGATGGATTGGTGTAGACGGCAGCCAATCATGACCTCTAAGAATGTGAGAAATATTCATGTCAGTATCGTCAACTGCAACGGCAAGATGATATGTTGGAAAACCATCAGTCTTAAGAAGTGTTGCGTCATAAACAGTACTGGTATTCCAAGAGATTTCTTTTTTATGAACAAAGTCTGTATAAGAAACGATTTTATCTTCAGGAACTTTGAGTTTAACCGCACCTGAGGTCAGACCTTTATCCCGACACGGATCTCTTAATGAACTTGAGAATCCTTCTTCTTTTGAATTTTTTGGTTTGCATTGGCAATAGAAAGCATTTCCATTTTTTACTAACTTTTCTGCAGCGTTTCTATAAAGTGGGAGTCTTTCGCTTTGTTTATAAAATTCATCCCACTCTAAACCAAATTTTTTAAGAGTTTTTTGCAAGGCCTCTTCGGACCCCTCCACTTCTCGTTTTTGATCAGTGTCTTCAATTCGCAGAATAAAATCCCCTCCACTATGTTTTGCTAATGCATAAGCATAAAGAGCAGTTCTAAGACTGCCAATATGTAAAAACCCCGTAGGGCTTGGAGCAAAACGTGTTCTGACTTTCATAGTAATTGAATTGTAACAGGGAATGAAGCTATACTCAAAGGATGACAGGACTGACCCAAGTTGCCATAACTGCGAGAAAAAGTATCCGCTATACAATCTACTTTATAGTTTTTTTAACAATCGCAAGAGTTTTATTTAATGCAGGGGTTTCCATATACCTTAAAGTCTTTCCACCTGGTCCGCCTCCCCCAACAGTTAAATTTGGAAAACTAGGAAAAATTCCATTCCCGGTAAACAACATTACGGCAAAGTTAAATTACACTCTGGAAACAGCAACGGGAGCACTTCCAACGGATATTCCAACTCAAGCCAAGGTTTATTTTATGCCTAAAGTAAATTCCAATTTACTTTCTTTGGACACGGCAAAAGCAAAAGCAACCGCACTTGGTTTTAACGATCCAAATCCGGTCCAAGAATCTGATTCTTTATATAAATTTAAAAATCCAAATTTCCCATCAACTATGGAAATAAATATAATTACCGGATCTTTTTCCATAAGTTACGACTTAACGGCAGATAGAACTCCAATCAGTAACCGCCCTCCGGTTGCTGAGATTGCAGCCTCTGAATTCAGGGCAGCGCTTTCCGGAGCAAATGTTTTGGCTGATGATTTAAGTGGTCCAATGGTTCCAAATTATTTAAAGTTAAGTAGCGGAAGATTGGCTACTGTTTTAGCGTTATCCGAAGCAGATGTTGTTAAAGTTAATTTATTTAGAAAGTCATATGACAATTTTCCAAGCGTTACAGCCGACCCCGCACAAAGCAATGTTTGGGCAATAATAAGCGGTGCACAAACCAAAGAACAACAAATAATGGCTGCACAGTATCATTACTACCAGGTAGACGAATCTCAATATTCAACTTACCCAATAATTACTCCCCAAGAAGCATTTAATCAGTTACAAGCTGGTAAAGCATTCGTTGCTAATTTAGGACAATACAAAGACGGCCAGACTCTTAAAATCCGAAAAGTTTACTTAGCTTATTTTGATGCTGATACTGCTGGCGACTTTTATCAACCAGTTTATGTTTTTGATTCGGGAGATAGCGACTCCACAAATAGCTTTATAGGTTATTTACCAGCTGTGAGTCCGACTTATTACGGGAACTAGGGGAACTTAACTTCTTGCCATTTATAATTTGTAAAAATCCAATCAATCAACTCTTTTGTTTCCCCAAATCTATCCTGACTCCCCAAAATCGCAATCATAATTTTGTGATTATCCCGTTCTATGTAAGTAACTAGGTTTTCTCGGGCGTTTTCTGTCCAACCTGTTTTAACTCCCATCACTCCAGGTACACTACCTAAAAGTTCATTTACGTTTCTTAAATTGTAAGAGAATTTAGTGCTATCGTCATGGACAGTGATATTTTTTGTACCAACTACTTTGGCAAATTCAGAATTTCTCATGGCAACTTCTGAAACACGAACTAAATCTTTGGCAGTTGAGCGCTGGCCGTCGCCATCTAAGCCCACTGGGTTATCAAAATGGCTATTTGTCATAGACAAGTCCTGTGCTTTTGTATTCATAGCATTTATAAAAGCGTCATAACCGCCTGGGTAATCTTGAGCTAATGTTTCTGCAGCGTCATTTGCTGAGTAAACTAAAAGTCCATAAAGTAAATCTTCAAATTTGATTTTTTCGCCGGTAAATAATCCCATTTTTTGTCCGTCTACATGCACACCTTTACCAACTGTTAAGACTTCATCTAGTTGATAAAAATCAAGGGCAACAAGAGCTGTAACAATTTTTGTTGTTGAAGCGGGTAAAAGTTGGGCATCAGCATTTTTTTCGTAAAGAGTGATTCCAGAATTTAAGTCAATTGCAATAACCCCCTGTGCAGAAAGAATTGGAAAGGAAGAATTAATACCTAGAACTGGCAAAGGTGGAAAGTTTTTAGACTCGCTAATTTTAGATTTAACCAATGCTTCTACTTTTGGAATTTGCCCGGAAATAGAAAGAGCGGTTGAAGCCACAAAAATAAACACCAGCATGGCAAAAAACAAAAAATTATTCTTTTTAGTTAGGAGGTTCATTTTTCTACTACCTTTATACCAACTTCTTTAAGCTGAACCTCAGAAGCGGCACTTGGTGCATCAAGCACCGAAGTCTGTCCAGAAGCAGTTGCAGGAAAAGCCATTACTTCACGGATGCTAGATTCCCCAAGCATTGCCATCACAAATCTATCTAAACCTGGGGCAATTCCACCGTGCGGTGGGACACCGTAAGTAAATGCTGTAAGCATGTGTGCAAATTCTGCCTTTTGCTCCTTTGAAAATCCAATCAAGTCAAACACTTTCTGTTGAATATCTGCTTCATGAATTCTGATACTACCTCCACCTACTTCAAAACCATTAAGAACTAAGTCGTGTTGTAAACCACGGACTTTTGCAGGATCAGTATCTAACAGCTTAACATCATCAGGATGGGGAGATGTAAACATGTGGTGAGATGGTGCAAATTTAGCAGATCCTGATCCGAAAAAGAAATCTTCTTTAGATTGTTCTGTAAAAAGTGGAAAATCAACCACCCACGCAAAAGCTAATTCATTAGGATCATCTTTGTCTTTCCTAAGATCGGGTTTATCTACTCCATATTTTTCAATTGCTTCTTTGTGTGGAATCCTAGGCCAAGGAGACTTAGCAATTTTCTTTTCTGGAAAAATCTCAGCAACAAGTTCTGTAAAAAGCTTTTCAGTTAACTGCAAAATATCTTCCTGAGTCACAAAAGATAATTCCATATCAAGCTGTGTAAATTCTCCATAAGCTCTATCACGCCTTGGATCTTCATCTCTAAAACATCGCGCAAGTTGAAAATAACGTTCAAATCCTGCGACCATTAAAAGTTGTTTATATTGCTGGGGACTTTGAGGGAGTGCGTAAAATTTTCCATGTTGGAGACGTGATGGAACTAAAAAGTCCCTAGCGCCCTCTGGAGTGGTTTTGGTTAAAATTGGAGTTTCAATTTCTGTAAAACCATTATCTAATAGCCAATTTCTCATAAATCTTGTAACTTTGGATCTAGTTTTAATATTTTTATGCATTCTTGAACGTCTTAAATCCAAATATCTGTATTTGTTCCTAAGTTCTTCATCGATGTTGTAACCTTCATCATTAATTGGGAATGGGAGTTCGCGCGAAACCGAAATTATTTTGATAGTTTCTATTTGAATTTCAATCTTGCCTGTTTCTAAAGCGGGATTAATTAGTTTTTCTGGCCTGTCGGCTACTTTACCAACTATCTCAATCACTGATTCTGGGGTTAATTTTGGCAAATCTTTTCCGACACATTGAATAATTCCACTTCTGTCGCGAAGATCTAAAAATGTAATTTTCCCATGGTCGCGGATTGAATCCACCCAACCATCAAGTTTTACCTTCTCCCCAACCTTCTTTGGTGTTTCGCAAATTAGAGTTCTATCCATATGCTATATTCTAGTTTTAATTGCCAGGCTTGACAAGAACTGCATTTTTTGTAGAATATACATACTGTGTTGAATTTTTCGGCTAAGATCATTGTCATTCGCTTTAATCTCCTTACCTAAGGGGGTTAGCGTTTTGGTTTAGCCAAACAATTAAACGTTAACCTCTTTAATAAAATAAGGAGGTTTTTTTTGGCCTATGAATTGCAACAGAGAATCACAATGTGGTTTTTATAAAGAGCTGATAAAAATGAAGATTATCGAGCAGGGTCGGCCGTGTGGAAAACCCAACCCTTTGGTATGTCCGCGTCATAGATTTGCAAATGGAATTGACGTCGCTCAAGCTCAAAAAGTTCTAAAAGTTCAAGATGTAATAGGAAATAGTTCGGCACTTACATATGAAGAGATAGGATTAATGTATCCAAATGAAAAAGGAGGTGATTCAAATGGCTGAAATACTTTTAGAAGCAGGTAGGAAATATTATGCGGGAGGCACTGTGCCAAGGACTGTCGGTCCACAAGGACTGAAAGTTCGCGAACCGGTAGATGCAGCTAAATATGCACCTTTGGGAATGTCGCAATCAGATATTGAGAAAAAAGTTTTAGAAGCAGAAAGAAATTTACAAGTAGAACCTAAGGTAACGTACTAAGTAATTATTATGTCCTTTATTTTTAACTGTAAATTTTTATATCCATTCCAGGAATTATCCTCGAGGCTGTAGACAATATCTATAATTGCCTCGGGGGCTAGGTCTGGGTACATTTCTCCCCCACCAAAGAATATTGAGTCAAAAGTATACTCACCTTGTTTTAGTTTTAATTTTAAGTGCCTTTTCTCTTTACCTACAGGTTTTACCTCTACAATTTGAACTTTTTTGGTTACAAAAGTAGCGCCTGGGTTACCTATTCCGGTTGGCTCGAATTCCTGAAGTTTGCCAAGTAAATCGTAATTTAATTGATCAAAGTTGAGTTCACAATCTATCTTTAACTTTTTTTCTAAGATTTCTCCAACCAAAAGTTTATCGGCATATTTATTTATTTCCTTTGTAAACTTATCTATTTTATTTGTATCAATAGAAAACCCAGCGGCCATAGGGTGGCCTCCACCTTCCAGGTGAAGATTAACTCCTCGGATAGCTTCAATTATATTAAATCCAGAAATTGACCTGGCCGAAGCTTTACTAATGTCTCCTTTTGTAGAAAGAACAATTGCGGGTCTATAAAATTCTTCTACCAGGCGTCCTGCAGCAAGCCCTATTACCCCTTCGTGATAATTTTCCCCTGCTATAACAATCACTTTTTGATCCGTTACATTTTTACGGGCAAGAATAATTACCTGTTCTACAATTTTCTGTCTTTCTATGTTGGTGCTTCCTATATTTTTGGCAATATCAAAAGCCTTGTTTTTGTCTTTAGTACAAAGTAAGCGGAGAGACTCTATGCCATGTTTAAGCCGGCCCATGGCATTAATGCGAGGTGCAATAATATAACCAACTTCATAAGTACCAACATTTTCTACTCTTCCTTCTTCAAAAAGGGCCAGAAGTCCGTGACGTTTGGTTTCGTTTAATGCGACAAGTCCGTATTTAACAATTGATCTGTTAACATCAACCAGGGGAAGCTGGTCGGCAATTGTACCAATTGCTGCTAATTCCAAAGTATTTGATTGCCGAACTAATTGTTGTGCAAAAAACCAAGAAAGACCTGAGCCTGAGGTATCAGTACTATGAATTATGCTAAAAGCTTTAACAGGTCTATCTCCTTTTGTATGATGGTCAACAACAATTACATCGATTCCCAATTTGTTGGCAGCTTTAACGCCTTCGTAACCAACAATTCCATTATCAACCGTCACTATTAATTTTAGATTTTCAACGCGAGATTTAAGATTTTCAATCGATTGAGGGTTTATTCCATAACCTTCTTCAAACCTATCGGGGATGTGGGGTAAAACATCAAGACCAAAGGTATGAAGCGCTTCCCACATTATTGCGGTTGCTGTTATTCCATCTGCATCATAGTCGCCATAAACAATTACTTTTTCTTTATTTCTTTTAGCTTTTTTAATTCTCTCGATTGCTTTTTTAACTTCTGACTCTTTGACTCCTAAAGATTTAAGAGATATTTTATTTGGGTTTAAAGGATTAAAAAATTCTTTTTTATTCTTAATGTTTCTATTTTTTAGAAGTGCATCGATAATTTCGTCTGGGTTATTAATCTTGGACTTGTTCAGAAGTTCCCACCTCTTTTTTCCATTTTTCATACCCTAGTATCTTAATATCTTAGTATCTTAATATCTACTCCTGATATAATCAGATGTATGGAAATAGTTCTTCCCGACTCGGTTAAAGATATTCTTAGTAAATTCGATGATGCCGGATATGAAATTTATATTGTGGGTGGTGCGGTTCGCGATATTTTAATGAATAGACCTACAAACGATTGGGATTTTACAACTAATGCAGTTCCTGAAGAGATTTTAAAAGTAATTCCAGAAGGTTTTTACGATAATCAGTTTGGAACTGTAGGACTTGCCGTAGACGAATTTGAAAAACCACTTGAAATAACAACCTATAGAACCGAGCAAGGTTATTCTGATTCCCGCCATCCGGATAAAATCAATTGGGGTAAAAGTCTGGAGGAAGATGTTTCAAGACGAGATTTTACTATTAATGCACTTGCGCTGGACAAAAATCTAAAAATTGTAGATCTATTTAAAGGCGAGGAAGATATTGAAAATAAGTTAGTTAGAGCAGTGGGAGAAGCAAACGAAAGATTCTCAGAAGATGCCCTAAGGATGATGCGGGCAGTTAGAATTGCAAGTGAACTTGGATTTAAAATTGAGGAGAATACTTTTGAGGCAATAAAAAAGAATGCTCCACTCATCCAAAAAATTGCCAAAGAAAGAGTCAAAGATGAGTTATTTAAACTTCTGGGTTCGAATAATCCATATGAAGGGATGGTTTTATTTAGAGATTCAGGGCTTATGAATGAAATTCTGCCAGAAATGGAAAAGTGTTTTGGCGTGGAACAAAAGTCGCCCGGCAGACATCATATTTACGACGTCGGGACACATCTGTTGATGTCGCTTAAAAATTGTAAAAGCCAAGATATAGTAACAAGATTTGCAACCTTAATACATGATATTGGCAAACCTCAAACATACAGAAAATTAAATACGGGAGTAATCACTTTTTATAATCACGAAATGGTTTCGACCCGTATTGCCGAAAACATTGCGGATAGACTTAGGTTTTCTAAAAAGGAAAAGGACAAATTTGTAACTTTAGTTCGCTGGCATCAGTTTACGGTTGACGAAAACCAAACGGATAGCGCAATAAGAAGAATTTTACGGAATGTTGGCCTTGATAATATGGAAGACATGCTGGCGCTTCGCGTTGCAGACAGACTTGGCGGAGGGGCACGCGAGACCAGTTGGAGATTGGAGGAATTTAAAACCAGACTTATTGAAGTTCAAAAACAACCCTTTAGTATTAAAGACTTAAAAATAAACGGCAATGATGTTATGAAAGAGCTTAATATAAAACCCGGCCCTGAAATAGGCAAAATTCTGGAAAAACTTTTTGAGGAAGTAGTAGAAAAGAAACTGGAAAACAACAAAGAAACTCTAATTCAAAATTTAAAAACACTTACTCCAAAGTCCTAACTTATTTTCTTTAGCATAATTTTCTGACTCTAAAAATTCACTTTTATATTTAATATCGGGTGGTACTGTTTCCACTTTTGCAAATCCTGTTTTGACCAATTCATCATTTATAAATTCATTGTCTAGATACACATAACGTAGGAGGCGACTATATTTGTCAGTTTCACTAACATCTTTTTCTAGTTTTACAGTTCTACCAAGAACTAAATTTTCATTTTCCTTTTTGGCTTCTTCTGAATAACATTCAATTTTGGGATAAATTTCAGATGTATCCACACCAATGTATCTAACTTTTTGCCCGTCTTCAATTTCTATAGTATCACCGTCGATTACGCGTGTTACTTTTGCATAAGTAAAATTAGGGCTAAAAGGTAAAAAGGAAGGAAGAGGAGAAATAACCTGAATATTTGATCTATACCGGTTTGACAAAATAATTACACCAACAAAAATTAAAACTAATCCGAAAATAAAGAATTTTTTGTTTAACACTTTTCCTTTTTAGTTTTTCCTTTTTAGTTTACTTTGAAGTTCATCCCAGGTAACTAAAATTGGAACCGCTACAAATGGAGATGAATATGCACCGGAGATTGTTCCAACTAAAAGCGTTGCCACAAACCACCTGATTGTTGTTCCGCCCAAAAGCAGAAGTGCAATCATCATGAATATTACTACAAAAGAATTATTTAAGGACCTAACCATTGTTTCTGTAACAGCCTTATTTGCCAGATTATAAATATCATCACTAAAACCTTTTTTGGATTCGCGTACGCGGTCATACACAATAATCGTGTCATGTACAGAAAAAGAAAGGATGGTAAGAAGTGCTGTAACAAAGAGTAAATCAACTTCTGCTCCAAAAAAGTGTCCAAAAATCGAATACATTCCAATAACAACAAGACTATCATGAAGCATGGCAAGAACCGCAGAAACCCCAAATTTAAAACTCTTAAATTGAATCGCAACCCAAATAAGTATTCCACTAGCAGCCAGCAAAAGCCCATATAAAGTCTTTTTAACAAGTTCCGATCCAACCGTTGGTCCAATTGTTTCAAATCGAAGTTCAGTGACTTTACCTGCCGTCTTTTCTAAATTAGATTGTATATTTGCACGCTTTGTTGGATCTACTTGGCCAAGTTTAAGTAAATAAGACCCACTCTGAGTTTTTTGAACTGAAGAAACTTCTACTCCCGATTTTTTAACATTATCAACAATGCTAATTGAACCAATATCTTTCTCTAGATTATATTCAACCAAAGTTCCACCTTTAAACTCAACACCTATTTCAAGTCCCCATTTAACAAGACTAAATATTCCAAAAATTATTACAGTTCCCGAAATTAATAAATAAAGCCAACGATACTTCATCCAATTAATCATTTTTAATACTCCTTTCTTTTACAAATACGCGTAGAAGATTCCTACTTACAAATATTCCTGTAAAAAGCGAGATAAAAATGCCCAGGGCAAGCGTAATTGCAAAACCGCGTATTGGACCTGAAGAATTTAAGAAACTCCAATCAAGTGGATTTGCCAAAACAAAACAAGTAATTAAAGTTGCAGCATAGGCGTCACGGATTGAGTTCCAGGCCCTGCCAAAAGAAACCTCAAGTGCTTGATGGTAATCACGTACCAATCGTTCTTCTTTAAATCTTTCAAAGATTAATATATTGCCATCAAGAGCCATTCCAATTGAGAGCATAAATCCTGCAATTCCAGGTAGAGTTAGTGTGATTGGAATTAATTTATAAAGCGCAATTGTTATTACACCAAAAATTAAAAGTCCAATATCTGCAATTACTCCTAAAAGGCCATAATTAGCAACCATAAAAATTAAAACCATAACAATTCCTACAATTCCGGCTAGGATGCTCTGTTTTATTGAAAGCGCACCAAGACTTGCACCAACCGTTGTTTGCTGAATAAGTTTAATTGGAACAGGAAGAGCACCAGCATTGAGTTGTACAGCTAATTGTTTAGCTTCTTCTATTGTAAAACTTCCGCTTATTTGAGCAGAACCACCTGTAATTTGTTGCTGAACAACCGGAGCTGAAACAAGTTGATTATCTAAAACAATTGGCAGAGTTTTACCCACGTTCCTACCAGTAATGGCTGCAAATTTCTTTTCACCTTCAGTTGTAAATTGTAATGAAATTGTTGGTTTCCCTGTTTGATTATCAAAAACAACAGATGCGCTTTGTAAATCTGCCCCTGTTAATTCAGTGGCGACTAATTTTGAAGATGCGGAAGCGGTTTTTGTAGCTGGAATATCTTTAATCTCTGAAAATTGAAGCTGGGCGGTTTGGCCTATTAAAGAAACTGCCTGTTGGGTGTCGTTTACCCCGGGAAGATCAATTATTATTCTCTTTTTACCTTGAAACTCTGAAGTTTGAACAGTCGGTTCCGAAACTCCGAACAAGTTAACTCTTCTTTCTATTACATTCCTAACACTCTCAAGTGCTGTTGCTTGTTTTTCGGGTGCAATTTTACTCATATCGGCCTCAAAAACAAGTTGGCTCCCCCCTGCCAAGTCGAGTCCAAGTTTTAAATCGAATTTTTTATTGACGGAAAAATTACCTATTTTAAAATTTAACCCAAACGGAAGAGAAACGTATGTAGAGGCCAACGTAATAACTAATATGAAGCTAATTAACCAAATCTTCTTCATCGCCAATAATCATAGCACGGCTACCGGATAATATTCCAAGCAGAAATGGATCACGTCTCTTTTTTCTGAAATCAAACTCTTCACGACTCATAACCGTGTAATTAATTTCCCGAGCACGCTTGCTTTCTTCTACTCGAATGAGTGATGCCAGCTCAGGGAGAACTATTTCTCCAACTATTAAGATATCAACATCATCTTCGCGTTTTCTATCCTTCATACGGACAAATTTTCCAGAAAACATAATGAAAGAAACTTTACCGATTTTGCTTTTATTATCTATTAGTTGTTTGCCAAGTCCGCGGGTCTTACCAACCATAGAAATTAGATCTCCATAAAACGGATGCTCTGTTCTTACCGAATAATAAATTCTATTGCCGCGGGGTTCTTTTCTTAGAAGGCCATCACCTTCAAGTTTGGTAAGTTCACGACGAATGGCATTAATTTCTTCGTTGGTTTCACGAACTATGCCACGCACATGATAAATTTCTTTTAGGTTGGAGAAAAAAAGCTCCAAAATTTTTATCCGAACTTTAGAAGTAATAATATCACTTAAAGATGCCATTTACGTTTTGGGGCAGGGAAATATTGTCAGTAATTAATTGTATTTCCGGCAGGAACTATCTCGACCCAGGTCTGACCGCGAACCATGGATATCACACCGCGATTATCATCGTAAAAAACTTCTCTGTCAAGAGCAGATGTCTTAGACCAGGTTCCAGTAATTGCCTGACCATTCTGGAAAATAATAGCTTTACCTGTCCCAATTACTTGATAAAACATATGTTTCTCACTATCGACCGGACCTTTTTCCTGTGCAAACATTATTACAACATTTTTAAAAGCGAGTTGGGGTTTATCAAACTCTGCATCTACGTGAGGTGTTCCTCCATTAAATCTTAAATATGAATTTGTACTAGAGTCATATTTCCACTCAACATCATAATCTGGTTGGTTATTCCAAAAGGAAACTTTTATATCACTTGCCGAAGGCGAACTTGATGGTTTACCATCCTGAAATGTCCATTTTTTGAACCCGGTCGTCCACGGAGAGCCATTCTTGTCCTTATATTCAAAACCGCGTTTTTGTGCTTCTTTATATACCTCATCAAGATCGGCTACAACTGAATGTTCCCAGGCTGCAGGGGTACTACTTAACCTATATTGGTCTCTTACAACTATTGGGTAACCAATATTAAAACCACCATCCATGTCGTTGCCCTGGGATCCATTTCTCCAACCTAGTTTATCTAAAAGGGCATAAGCGTCGACCATTTTGTCTATATCACCCCTGGGCTTAACACCTCCAGGACAACTTGAACAGAAGTCATTAGCTCCACCCTGATGAAGGTATATAGGGTTTGTTCCATAACCTGCTGCCATATTTACAAAGTAGACCCTAGCGCTTCGTATGGGAGCCGCTTTAACATCCTGAGCCGCAGCCCCGCAGTAAAATACAGACATAAATCTAGTTATTCCACCTTCAGCAACAGCTTCGTAAACAACATCTGCCTTTGATAGGCCAGACTCTGGACGCGCTTCAATATTATTTTCAATCATTGCCGTAATTGGACGGCGTGTGTTCCAAATATTCTCTTCGGCTTTTGTGTACTTCATACCATTAGTAGGACATTCCGCAACTTTTGGAGCAGTTAAGTCAACCCTAGCCTTTTGAACAATCGAATTAACTAAATTACTGGCACCTTTAGGAGAAATAAGCGAAAAAACCAGAAGAGATATTCCAATTGAAACAAGAAATAATCCAATAAAGCTCGCAATTAACGTGGGTCTATTTGAACTTAAATTTTTAAGCGTAAATTTTTGTAAATTCATCATAATATTCTACAAATATTATTTATTTTGCTTTAGAAACAGCACTCTTCTCTTCTTCTGAAAGCTCAATGTCCCCTTTACCTTTTAGAACGCGCTTCATGTAAACTCTTGTTCTATCTCTTGTATGAAGACTGGTTATAACAAAACCACTATCTTCACCGTCAAGAATACTCAGCGAAAAACTATGGTCTCCGCCCAATTCTTTGAAAGGATTAAATCTAACAAGCCCAACTTTTTGTATATGAAGCTTCCCTGCTTCTTCCTGGGCGCTGACTCGTTTTAGTAAGTTGTTAACTTCTTTTTTGTTTTCAATCTCTTGTGCAAGGACTTTTTCTAAAACTTTTTTTAGATCAGTAACCTCAACACCTTTTGTTAGTTTATTAAAAAGAGCAAATATTCTATATATAACTATACTGATTACAATCAACCAGATTCCAAAAACCGACGAAATTAAAAAGACCTGCATAATATTTAATGGTTTTTGGCAGGTGCAAATGTCTTAACAACACGAGTAACATTTGAACTCAATCATTTTTACATCTAGTAAGTGGTGTGTCAATACCACAATAATCGATTTGCACATTCTTTAAATCCGTTGTAATCTAATCCCGTGGCAATCACCCGAACACGCAAAAATAAAGAGAACCCTCATTATAATTTTTTGTATTCCTGGCAACCTTCAGAGGCTGGTGTCAAGAGGGAATCAACTTTGAATAAAGAGACTGTCAAAATGAAGCTATCGGCCTCAAAAAGGGCCGATATTCAGGCAAAAGAAGATTCTTTAACCAGGACTAAAAAAGATATTGTGAAGAGTCTGATCCTGGTCAGCTTCATCATAATACTTGAACTGGTAGTATACTTAGCCTGGAGTAAGTTTATTCTGTCCTAAGGAAAAGGAGGTGAGAAATTATGATGTACTGTGTAAAGTGTCGCGCCAAGAGAGAAGGTAAAGATGCACAAGAAGTTACCATGAAAAATGGTAAGAAAGCTACAAAAGCTGTTTGTGAAGTCTGTGGCACAACCATGTTCAAGATCGGAGGCAAATAACCTTTGGTTTGAATTCTTAAAGCAAGAGGGCACCGGTACGACCGGCCCCTTTTGTGTTCCCCTACTTAAATATGAACTTTCCTAAAGTCTTCAAGGTATTTAAAAAGAATTATGTATTAGTTCCACTCGAGATTTTTGGTGATGATCCCTATAAAACTTTGGTTTCCACAATCATGTCGGCTAGAACTAATGACACTACTACCCTTGCAGCCTCAAAAAGATTATTTGCTAAAGCTCCTGATTTAAAAAGTTTAGGTAAATTAGATCAATTAGAAATTAGTAATTTGATTTATCCTGTTGGCTTTTATAAAACAAAAGCCAAACATCTTAAAGCAATGTCGGGAATGATTAAAAAAGTTCCCAAAACTCGCGGAGAATTAATGGCTCTCCCCGGAGTGGGTAGAAAGACTGCAAATTTAGTACTTAACCGTGCTTTTAAAATTCCTGCAATCGCGGTTGATACCCACGTTCATAGAATTACGAATCTCTTAGGCTGGGTTAATACAATAAATCCCGAGAAAACCGAAATGGAGCTCACGAAAATACTTCCTAAAAAATACTGGCCAGATACTAATAAATTATTTGTAAGTATCGGCCGCCAATACACTTCAAAGAAAAAGCTGGCTGAGTTTTTAAAAAACGAAGGATTGGTCTAAAAAGCTGCGATTGCCACGCCAAATCCATCCTGTGCATAAATACAACCCCAAACGTACTGCCCGCCGCTAAGGAGTTCTTTGTGCCCCAATGTGTTCTCCCACAGATCTACCGCATTTTGGGGAGAAGTGGCGCCTGAAACCAAAAATTCTGCAACATTATATTTATCAAATGTTGGCTTTATATCAGACCTTTCTGCAATTTTACTAAACCCTGCATGACCATCTAATTGCCCGAGGGCTAAAATTTCATTTAAACGGATTGAGGCAATTGTACACATCGCGTCTTTAACCTGAAGCGGGTTTACGCCCAATTCCACTCGTCTTTTGTTAACCGCCTCCCAAAGCTGTGGCCCACCCCAAGTGGTCTTAGGAGCTGGTTTTGGTGTTATATATATAATAGTTGGGGCGTTTGAAGCTATTGGGCGAGTAGTTGCTGAAACCACTTGTGACAAATACTGTTGATCTGTTACTTGCTGGTCATTCTTACCAAACGCATAACCCCTAATATAACCGGCCAAAAAAGTTACCAAGACCACAACAATAGTTGAAAGAACTAAAACTAGTGTCGATAAAAATCTGGCAATTCCTACAAATTTAATTTTCATATGTTCCGATTTAAAAAATACTTTCCAATCTCAACAAATATTAAATATGTTAACGTTATCCCTATCAAAAATCCAAAATAAATCATTGGAAGAGGTGTAAATCCAAAATAATGCGAGACTGGACTAAACGGCAAATACAACCCAACTCCAACTACAGTCAAACAAGTTATTAAAAATGAGGGGCTGGGCACACTCTTCCAAAATGGAATCTTCTTGGTTCTAATAACAAAAACTACTAATATTTCTGTTATTAAAGATTCAACAAACCAACCAGTCTGAAACATTGCGCCACGAGCATGAAAGACAAAGTACATCATTCCAAATGTTAAAAGGTCGTAAACCGTACTTATTGGGCCAAAGAAAAGCATAAAACGTTTAATATAAGCTAAATCCCAATTCTTAGGTCTAAGGATTTGATCACTATCGACATTGTCTGAAGGAATAGACAACTGCGAAACATCGTAAAGAATATCGTTAAGCAAAAACTGTACTGGTGTCATTGGTAGAAACGGCAGAATTATTGAAGCAACTGCCGCGCTAACCATATTACCAAAGTCGCTACTTGTTCCCATTAAAATAAATTTGATTGTATTGTTAAAAGTAACTCTTCCTTGGTGAATTCCATCTGCAATTACTCCAAGACTTTTATGGAGTAAAACTACAGAAGCTGAATCTTTTGCAACATCCACAGCCGTATTAACAGAAATACCAACATCCGCCATGTGTAAGGCTGGACTATCATTTACACCATCGCCCAAAAATCCAACAGTATGATTACCTTTCTTAAGTGCCTGAACAATTCGTATTTTTTGAGTTGGAGTAACTCTAGCAAAAATACCAGTTTCCCAAACAACATCATTAAGGTCAGATTCATTCATTTTTTCTATTTGTGGGCCAGTTAAAACTTTATCGTAAATAAAATTAACATCCTTACAAATTTTTTCAGCAATTATTTCGCTGTCGCCCGTTAGAATTTTTACCTTAACGCCAAGACTTTTAAACTTATTGAACACTTCTGAAAGTCCACTTTTAGGAACATCGGAAAAACTAAGAAGTCCACCAAATTCTAAATCGCGGAGTTCGGTTTTGACCAACTTGGAATTGAAGTTAGTAATCTTTTTTGAAGCAACTGCAATTGTCCTAAAACCCTGACTTTGCATTTTATGTATTTCATTTTCTAGTTTGGTATGTTCTGTGGCACTTAACTCGCACCTAACCAAAATCGCTTCGGGCGCCCCTTTGCAAATTATTGTTTTTTTATTACCTGACTCAACAACAACAGACATAAATCGGTTTTCAAAATTAAAAGGAAGTTCGAATAATTTCTTGAATTTTCCTTCAATTTTTATTCCTTCTTTATTTGCATATTCCCAAATAGCTTTATCAATTGAATCTCCGTAGACATGTTTATGGGTATACGCGGAATTGCAAAGCAGTCCCAATTGAAGTGCTCCAAGGTCTGGTTTGGTTAAAATAATTTTACCTTCTGTCAATGTCCCAGTTTTGTCGGTACATAAAACCTCCATATTTCCCAAGTCCTCAATAGAAATAAACTGTTTAACAATTAAGTTTTCCTTTGCTAATTTTTTGGCACCATAAGACAAACTAATTGTGACAATTAGGGGAAGTAGTTCCGGAGTAATTCCCATTGCAACCGTTAGAGCAAACAAAATTGTTTCAACTACCGGGTGTCCCAAGAAGTAACCGACCAAAATAACAATTAAAACCGTTACTCCTGCGATTCTGGCAAGAAGCGTACTAAAATCCCGAAGCCCCTTTTGAAACTCTGTTAACGGCCGACCATGGCTTACATCTTTGGAAATTTCACCAAACTTGGTGCGCATTCCGATTGCAGTTACAATTCCTTCGGCTGTGCCACCAGTAACCACTGTTCCCATGTAAACTAGATCGCCTTCCTTTTTCTTAACCGAAAACGACTCACCTGTAAGAATTGATTCATTAACTTCCAAATCTTCACTTAAAGTCAACTTTAAGTCAGCTGGAATAATTGACCCCGGTAGCATTACAACAACATCGTTTAGTTTTATATCACGAACAAGGATTTGTTCTTTAATTCCATTTTTAATAATTGTTGTAGTAAATGATATTTTCTTAATTAAATCGTGAACAATCCGCTCTGCCTGAAACTCATTCCAAAAACCCAAGAGTATGGATGCGGACATTACAAGCCAAATAACAAAGGCCTCAGTTTTTTGACCTAAAATGAAGGCTACAATTGTAGAAATTATGAAAATTAAAAGAAGTGGATTTTTAAATTGTCTTATAAAAATTTCCCAAACACTATATTTTGCCGCTTTGATTTCATTCACCACTTATTTTAGCTCTTTTTTCATTCAACGTCTTTGGGTCTATATTGCAAAGCTTCTGCAATATGAAGGGTTGATATATTTTTGTCTCCAGCAAGATCTGCAATAGTACGCGCGACTTTTATAACTTTAAAATAACTTCTGGCAGATAAATTTATTGTAGAAACAGCACTGGTTAACATAATTTTACATTCCTCGGAAAGCACACAGAAGTTTTTGACATCCCGAGTAGCCATCTCTGAATTTGATTTAATAGAAGTTCCTTTAAATCTTTTAATTTGAATTTCCCGGGCAGACTGAACTCGTGACTGGACGCTTTTTGAAGTTTCACTTTTCACCTTACTTCCGCTAATTAATTTCTGCGTTTCAACTGACGGGACATCGATATGAATATCTATTCTATCCAGGATTGGTCCTGAAACTCTTTTTTGGTATCTGGAAATCATACCTGGCAAACAGGTGCAAGTTTTTTTTGGATCACCAAAATAGCCACAGGGGCAGGGATTACTGGCTGTAACTAATAAAAATTTAGCAGGATAAGTAACGGAGCCTTTTGCTCTAGAAATCGTTACAACTCCATCCTCCATCGGCTGCCTCAAAGCTTCCAAAACATGTCTTGGAAATTCCGGAAACTCATCTAGGAACAGTATGCCGCGGTGAGAAAGCGAAATTTCTCCAGGCATCGGGTTACTGCCGCCACCAATTAGCCCAATTCTACTGGTCGTATGATGCGGACTTCTAAATGGCCGTGTTGTAATTATCGATTCCCCGTCAGGCAGGTTCCCTGTAATTGAATAGATTTTAGTGACTTCAAGAGCTTCATCTTCTGTAAGGGTGGGTAATATTCCGGGTATTGCCCTAGCAAGCATTGTTTTACCGGACCCGGGAGTTCCCTTCATAAAAATGTTGTGTCCTCCTGCTGCTGCGATCTCTAGAGCGCGTTTAGCCTGTTCTTGACCAACTACTTCCGAAAAATCAAATTGGGCCTCTCCTGTTACAAGTAAGGTTTTTAAGTCGATTTTCTTTGCAGGATTAAGATCTATTGTTTTGTTAAAAAAACGGACCAGAGTAAGAAGTGAGTCAACTGGATAAACTTTAATTCCGGATACAACTGCCGCTTCTTTCTCGTTCACTTTTGGAATAAAGATATTTTTGAAATTCTTTTGTGCTGTTAAATAGGCCATGGGTAAAATTCCATTTGTGTGCCTCAAAGAGCCATCTAGGGAGAGCTCACCAAAGAAGAGTGAACCTGTTATTTCTGGTGCAATTTGACCTGACGCTAATAAAATTCCAAGCGCAATTGGCAAATCGTAGGCAGGGCCAGCTTTTGGAAGGTCGGCTGGGGCTAAATTGACCGTAATTCTACTTATAGGAAAATCAGCGCCGGAATTTTTGATCGCACTTCTAACTCTTTCTTTTGATTCTTCAACAGCCTTATCTGGCAAACCAACTATTGTAAAGCTAGGTAAACCTTGGCCTGCGATATCAACTTCAACATCAATTAAAGTTGCATTCAAGCCAAGAGTAGCTCCTGAAGTTACTTTTGCCAACATTAGTTAAGATTAGCATATGCTTTTGGAATATTGAACAATTCAAGCTTGAAGCCATTAGAAATGGTATAATAACCTACTTTAGAGGAAGGATGATCGCTGTATCTGAGCTTGCTCAGGCACAGAGGAAAGTCCAGGCAGCAGAAAGCAGGGTGTCCAGCGTAAGCTGGAGCGCATGTGCTTCGGCAACGAAGTAAGCGCCAGTACAGAGCCACAGAGACTATGTCGATTTTTTTACCCTAAAGGTAGAAAAAAACGAGTGAAAAGAGGTAATCCTCACCCGCTGCAACCTCCGAAAGAAACGTCAAACAGATAGCTTTCTCGAAGTTTGAGTAATCAAACTACGTTTCGAGGTTCGAGGGCATAGATGGATGATCATCGAGAAACAGAACCTGGCTTACTAACCTCTAAAGTACAAAGAACTCACCCAAAAGGTGGGTTTTTTGTTGGAAAAATTACTCTTTAACGAGGTATTTTTTGGTCAAAACCTGAAGTGTAATTACAACCGGAACTGAGATAATGGCTCCAACAACACCGGCAAGCCGTGCACCAATTGCTAAAGAAATTAGTGTTATTAAAGGCGAAACTCCAGTGGACTTTTCCATAATCTTAGGCACTAAGACATAACCTTCTATTTCATGAATTAAAAATGTCAAAACCGCAACCCCAAGACCAGTTAAAGGGGAAATTCCAAAACCAATAAGAATAGAGGGAATGGCAGCAATGATTGGTCCTAAAAATGGAACAATCTCTAAAATTCCACCCAATATTGCAAGTGGTAACGCGTATGGAATACCAAGAGCCACAAGGCCAATATAAGTAGTAACTCCGATTGCAAGCATTAGAGCAAGTTCTCCTATTGCCCAACCACCCAACTTTTTCTCTAAAGTATCAATAAATTCTCCAAGTTCTCTTTTCTTTTCCTCACCAAAGAAAAGGCCCAACTGATCTTCCAATTTATCCCTAGAAATAAGCATGTAAAACGTAAATACCAAAACTGTTAAGATCGCGATTACGTTATTTACAACAGAAAAAGTAAATTGAAAAATAGCACCTGGTGCCATCCCAATATTGTTAGTAAGGCCTTTTAGTAGATCTGAACTAATAACGGGTGTAACTCCAATATTCTCTAAATAACTGGGGAAGGCAGTTATGAAACTTGCTGTCTGGTCGACAACTGTCGGAATAATTAAAGCGATCACTCCGGATAAAGTCCCCAGCACTAAAATATAGGTCAATAAAACAGATATCACTCTCGGAATTTTAAATTTTGATAATTTGCCAACAATGGGCTCCAAAATTGTCATTAAAAGAAGACCAACAAAAAGTTCCAGAATTAGGTCCCGCAAAAAGAAGATAAGACCGAGGGACAAAAAGAAGAGTGTCGCAAATATTATTGTTTTGTGAGAAATCTCAATTTTTCTTGGCATAGCTAACTGTATACCATTTTTTGACCAAATTTTCCACCTTTTTTCTATAGTCGGCTTTAGAGATATCAAACCAATTTACTCTACTATCGCGTTTAAACCAAACCATCTGTCGTTTTGAATACTTCCTTTCTTCTTTTTTCCATTCGGAAATTGCAGATTCTTTATCAACAGCACCTTCTATAAAATCCCTCCATTGTCTATAACCCAAAGACATCATCGATTGGTCATTCCAATCCACCCCCGAATCAAGAAGTTTTTTAACCTCTCTTTCAAAATCTTTACTAACTCTTTCTATTACCCTTTTATTTATTCTATCCTCTAAAAATTTAGCTGAAGCGGTTAAACCTACAAAAAGAGTGTCAAAATTATTTCTATATTCCACTAAATCTTTTTTAGAATTATCAAGACTCCACATCGCAACTTCAATTGCCCTAACAAGTCTTCGAGGGTTTTTTTTGTCAGAAGAATTCATAGCCCCGGCTTTAAAAGAATCAAGTTGTGATAAATGCTCATAAAGTTGATCCGCAGTTAACTTATCAAGATTTTTTCTAAGTTTTTCATTTCTGGGAATGTCCACTGTAGGAATACCATCCACAACCCCTTTTATATAAAGACCAGTCCCGCCCACTAAAATTGGAAGTTTTCCACGGCTTTCTATATCGAGTATTGCATCTTCCGCAAATTTTAAATATTTAGAAACACTAAACTCTTCTTTTGGTGCAACAAGATCGTATCCCCAAATTTTTATATTATCGTCCCATTCCTTACCTGTCCCAATATCCATACCTTTGTAGACCTGTCTTGAATCAGCAGAAATTATTTCTCCATCAAATTCTTTGGCAAGAAAAATTCCAAGTGAGGTTTTGCCAGTTGCAGTCGGCCCACAGATTACTAGAAGCTTATTCATTTTTTCAATAAACTATCAACCATTTCATATGTTCCAGGAACAATATCAAAACGTTTTATTTTCTGGGGATCCATCCATTCAAATTCAGTGTGTTCGTTATTTAGTTTGATTTCCCTCGAAGATGCCTCAGCCAAAAATGTATGAATGTTAATTACTTGATCACCAACTTCGACTTTGACAACCTTTCCACTCTTAATTATCTTTCCATCATGTCCAATCTCATCAACCAGCTCAATATGAACTTTATTCTCAAAATCGTCATTTTCATTTAAAGGATATGCTCCAATGACAAACCACTTATTGGGAAATGTTTTTTTGTCTGGCGATCTTTTTAAAAGAAGTATTTTCCCTTCTTTATTTACGACCACACAAGCTATTCCATGGATTGTATTTTTCATATATTTAGCTGCTGGCGCTAGTGTACCTCGTTAAGGCCTGATTCCAAAATTTTAAGGAGACAAATACCGCAATTATTCCAACAGCAAAGGATGTTATAACCCCGATTGGAGCAACTAAACCCATTGCAGCTTTTGCGGGAGTTGTAACCATAACTCCAACTGGAATTAAGTAAGTAATAAACGCCCTAAGCGGCTCTTTATAAATATCAACAGGCAGCCGACCCAAACTTGTTACATCTCTATAAATCATTACCATGTGATCAATTTCTGTAGTAATAATAGCAAGTGATAAAACGACTATATTAAATGCTGTTGCAATTAAAAACCCATTTAAAAGAAGTGCCAAATATAAAATAATTTCGGTAAAACTGGGGTTTAGTAAACTTCCAAAATAAACTGTTGCGATCAAAAGCGGTGGAATCGTAATCAAGTCAACCACATCAGCGCCCCCCAATAGCACCCTAAATAATGAATTTATAGGTTTAACTAAAACAAAATCAAAGTCGCCGTTAACTATCATTGGTCTAAACCTATAAACCTCACGGAATAAAAATTGAGAAACAACGTCGATTATACTAAACGTTAAAAAGAAGAATACAACCTGATTACCTGTATAACCTGCTAGGGTATTTGAACCTTTTAAAATAAAGAAAAGGAATACAAAGAAAAAAGAAAATCTAACTATTTTGCCTATTAGAAAAACAGATAGTGGGAGTTTTTGGGATATAACCATAACAAATGAATTTTTGCTCATTATCCACCAGATTTTTAAATATTTTTTGAAAGTTTTCATAACTTCATGAGTTTCAGGCTTTGCATATACCTTAACGCCCGGTTGCCTCATAGACTTTTAAGCCTTTTTGCCAAAAAAAGTTCATTGCAAACCAAAGAATTCCACACCAGGCAGCAGCAAGCATAAGGCCGCCAACTAATGCCTGACCAGTAATATTTCCTAAATAAATCTGGACAGGAAAATAAATTAAGTAAGGGAATGGTGTTGCCATAATTACAGACTGAAGACTAGTTGGTAAAATATTGATCGGAAAAAGTGAACCAGACAAAGCCTCAATTAAAACAACTGTTATAAGAAAATGTCCGCCCCAGCTTAGTTCCGGCGCCCAAAAAGTTAGAGAGCTGACTAGAATCAAGATAAAAAAGTAAATAAAAATCGCAAGAACAAGACCGATTAAAAAGAATATTAAAGTTAACGGATTTGATTGAAAATAAAATGGGGGTTTAAGAATAATAAAAAGCAAGGTGAATTCAATAGCAGCAAAAATTAAATTAATCGCCTTACTTGAAACATCTCTCGTAAACCAATACCTAAAATAAGTAACTGGTTTAAGTAAATAATTGGACAAATCTCCTTGTGCAATATCGCTCGCAATGTCGGCCGCACGCGCGGACATAACTAAAGCCCTAACAATTATTATTCCAAAAACATAGGTTAAAATTTTACTTCTGTCGTAACCAAAAATTACTTTTGTTGGGTTATCAAAAATTGTATCCCAAAGAAAAAATGTTAAAAGAATTTGAAAAACATTTCTAACCCTCCACATTATAAAATTAAATTTGTATGCAAACTCTTCTTGAAAATTAATCTTAAAAATTTGGAGATATTTTGCCGCTGAGCGCCAAGCTTTGCTTACTCGAAGAGAAAATCCTTTTATCATTTCTTTAATTCACCGCGAAAAACTTTGCGTATTATGTCTTCGATTGGAACTTCCTCAATTGTTAAATCTTCAATAGAAAAGTTTTGCAAAAGTTCTGAGGCAGCAATTGCTGTTGCCTCTCTGGGAACTGCAATTGTAACTTCAGGAAAACTTAATTTTTTGACTTTTCCAATCTTATTTAACCCTCCTATATTATCCTCGCTTCCAAGTGTTGCTTTAATAATCTTTTCTTTGGCAAAACGCCCAACAAGTTCTTCAAGCGCCCCGTCAAACAAAAGCTGCCCTGAGTCCACAACAATAACGCGGCGTGCAAGGTCTGTAAGGTCATCCATATTGTGTGAGGTCAAGATAATTGTGGCGCCGTATTTTATATTGTAGTTGTAAATAAAATCACGCATTTTTTGCTGTGCGACCAAATCAAGACCAATAGTAGGCTCATCAAGGAATAAAACTTTTGGCTTATGAAGTAGAGCTGCTGTGAGCTCCATTCTCATTCTTTGACCAAGAGAAAGTTTTCTGACTGGGGTATTTATAAGCTTTCCAAGTTCTAGTAAGTCAACTAATTCTTTTAAGTTTTCCTGATAATTCTTTGTAGGAATTTCATAAATTGCGCGGTTTAATTCAAATGTTTCAATTGCCGGTAGGTCCCACCAAAGTTGATTCTTTTGACCCATCACAAGCGCGATTTGCTTTAAGTATTCGGGAGATCTTTGCCATGGATCGTGTTCTAAAACCTCAACAAAACCACTGGTTGGATATAAAAGTCCTGAAAGAGTTTTAAGAGTTGTAGTTTTGCCTGCACCGTTCGGACCAATAAAACCAACAAGTTCCCCAGGTTGAATAGTAAAAGAGATTCCCCGTAGCGCCCGCACCGTTTTTTTCTTGGGAGAGAAGAGAGATTTAACAGCCCCGGTTAACCCTGGCTCTTTTTGGTTTACCTCAAAATTTTTAACCAAACGATCAACAATAATAGCCTTGTCCATACCTCAAGTATATCATTAAGATTATCTGGAGACTTGTCGTTTTAATTTTTTACCTGGAGTAAACTTTGGAGCTCTGTGATTTTTAATTGTAACCATTTTTTCTGTCTTAGGGATTTTTACAGTTTTCCCTTTCATGGAAATTACTCGGAATGTTCCGAAACCTGAAAGAACAACTTTTTCTCCTTTAGAAAGAACTCTTCCTACTTCATCCAAAAAAACTTCAATTGCTTCGGTTGCGCCTTTTTTTGTTAAATGCGCTTTTCTTGCGACCTGATCAATTAGTTCCGGTTTTGTCATATTCGTCACAAGAATACGGCAATATTTTAGAAATGTCAAGCAAAACTGAAGAATTTTTTATACTTACTTGGCTGAAGTTGTTTCTGTAGCGCGGACTTCACGAATAACACTAACTTTTATTTGCCCGGCGTAACTTGCTTCTTGTTCTAATTTTCTTGCAATGTCATGAGCTAAAACTGTAAGTTTGTCATCGTTAACTTCATCTGGATTAACTATTACACGAACGTCACGGCCCGCTTGGAATGCATAAACAACGTCAACTCCAGGAAAACCTTTTGCAATTGACTCAATATTGGTCATTCTCTTTACATAGTCTTCGTGTGGTTCGTACCTTGCACCAGGCCTACTTCCCGAAACTGCATCGGCCATCCAAACGATAACTGATTCGTTAGAAGAAAATGGTCTATCTTCATGATGTTCCGCAACACAGGCTATAACTTCTTTTGGAAGTCCATATTTCTTAAGTAAATTAACACCCAACTCAACATGGTTTCCTTCTTCATCTGTTACGATTTTACCTACGTCATGAAGCAAACAACCTAAACGAACGACATCAGCATTGGCACCAATTTCTTGGGCAATGGCAATTCCCATTTTGGTTTCTTCAATTGTGTGAATTCCAAGATTTTGTCCATAACTGGTTCTGAATCTAAACCTACCAATTAATCTCATTAACTCAACTGGTAAATTGAAAACTCCACACTCATGAGTAATTTTTTTACCTTCCTCAAGAAGAACATCTTCCATACTGGCTTTTACTTGCTGAACAACTTCTTCAATTCTTGAAGGTTGAATTCTTGAATCTTTGATAAGAATTTCAAGAGCACGCCTTGCAATTTCACGACGAACCGAATCAAAAGAGGAAATTCTGATTTCGTTACTTTCGTCGATTTCGATCTCAACTCCCGCTTCTTTTTCAAAAGTACGAATATTCCTTCCCCCAGCCCCAATAATTTTACCCTTAGCGTCTTCGTTTGGAACCACAATAGACGAAACTGTGTATTCAGCAGTGTATTGAGTGGCACCATGCTTCATTGCATCAAGAAGGATTTCCTGTCCTCGGGCTGTTGCCTCTTCTTTTATTTTTTCCTCGGCCTGTCTGATTTTCTTAGCAATTTCACCTGCTAATTCTTTTTGAACTTCATCAAGGAGGGCCTTTTTGGCTTCTTCCACGGTCATATTGGCAGCTTTGGCCAATTTATCTTTATAGTCGTCTTGTGCTGTCATATTTGTAATTTTCAAGTCGAAGAAATATCCGGTTTAGATTAAACCTGAGGCTAAAGAAGCTATTTTAGAAGTTCTTTTTACCATATTCCTTGACTATGAGTGTATTTTACCACGAGGTTGTTGGAGTGGCAAGTTTTGCTTACCTGTTTTGAGTCACTTTTTCAATGATATCCCAACCAAATCCCTTTCCTGCCAAATACTGACTCATTTTTTGTTTTGCCAAACGTGGCTCTAAGTTTTTCCATTTGTAAGCCTTACGGGTAAGTAAATCTTGTGCCATTTTTTGCTCATCAACTACAGTTTCTTCAAGTACGTTATCTATTATTTCTTTTACAATTCCTTTTTTAGTAAGTTCTATTTTTAAGATTCGTTTAGTTTTTGGCTTAAAATTTTGCCGTTGGTCTACCCACCATTTTGCAAATTTTAAGTCGTCGAGTAACTCCAAATGATTAAGTTTTTCCAAAAGAGCTTCGTATAAACTCTCATGCACTTTTTTACGCCGAAAGTAATCCATTACCTCTTTTTCACTCCTGGGCCGAATCATGGCAAACCTTAAGAGTTTATCCAAAGTTTTTTGATATTCAGCTTTTTTAACAATATCTTCTACTTCGGTTTCTGTTAATTCTTGATCAACTTTTAAGTGGAGTAAAACAAAATTATCGAGGTCTATCCCAAATCCATACTTATCGTCAAGATAAACATTAACTCGGTTTTTATTCTTTTGTTGTTTTATGGATGTTATTGTTGGCATTTAATTTATAAGAGTTTATACTCTTGCATATGGATTCTAACACTACAGAAGAAGCCTTGTTAAAATCTAGATCGAGAATGATTACTAGTATAATCATAGATCGTCATCAAAAACTAAAAGAGCAAATTGAGGGTGGTGTTTTCGAAATAAAGTTTTCAATGTACGATCTTGTAAAGGATACTAAGCAAGTAACAGAAAAGGCGACGGGGACCGAACGCAGTGGATAGCTAAATTTGTAGATTAGTCTTCTTTACTTTCTTCTCCAATTTCTTTTGGAAGGGGTTTACCGGAAGCTACCATATCTCTGATTTTTTTATCAATCTCGGCAGCTATTTTTGGATTGTCCTTTAGATACATTTTTGCAGCTTCTTTACCTTGTGCAATTGGTTTACCTTCATAATTAAAGAACGATCCGCTCTTGCCAATTAGTCCTAGTTCAAGTCCAACGTCTAAAATTCCTCCGGACCTACTCAGGCCTTCAGTCTCCATTATGTCAAACTCAGCAACCCTTAGTGGGGGCGCAACTTTATTTTTAACGATTCTTGCTCTATGGCGGGACCCAATCACCTTTTCTCCGTCTTTTAAGACTTCTATCCTTCTTAAATCAATACGGACCGATGAGTAAAATTTAAGAGCTAGTCCACCTGGAGTTGTCTCGGGGTTCCCAAACATGACTCCGATTTTTTGTCTTAATTGATTTGTGAAGATTAAAACGGTTTTACTCTTACTAATTGCACCTGTTAGTTTACGAAGAGCTTGGCTCATTAAACGGGCCTGCATTCCCATTACAGCATCTCCCATTTCCCCTTCGAGTTCGGCGCGTGGTACAAGGGCCGCAACCGAGTCAACAACCACAACGTCAATTGCCCCAGATCGAATTAAAGTTTCAGTTATTTCTAAAGCCTGTTCACCAGTATCGGGCTGGGACATAAGAAGATTGTCCAAGTCCACTCCAAGTATTTCGGCCCTAACCGGGTCAAGTGCATGTTCTGCATCAACAAATGCGCATTGCCCGCCAAGTTTTTGTGCTTCTGCAATTACGGAAAGTGCTAGTGTTGTTTTACCCGAAGCCTCAGGTCCATAAATTTCTATAATGCGTCCCCTGGGGAAGCCCCCAACTCCAAGAGCCAAGTCAACTGCAATGGATCCGGTTGATATGACATCAATTTTATATTTTTCTCCTTCACCCCCAAGGCGCATAATGGAACCCTTACCATACTGTTTTTCTATCTGATCCATTGCTAAACGAATTGCTGCAAGTTTTTGTGACGCACCTTCTTGTTTTACTGGAGCTTCTGTTTCTGGTTTTTTAGTCTTTGCCATGCGAGTATATATTTACACTTATCAAAATTCATTATCAAGTGTTAATACTATATTAGGCGAATAAAATACGAAGTCAAGGAGGTACTTATAAAAATAATATTGGGTCGGGGTGCTGAGAATTGAACTCAGTTCAGACGCACCCCATGCGCCTATTCTACCGGTGAACTACACCCCGAGTTTTATCCGACCTGAGCGTATTTTATCACGAAGATTAACGCTTTGGAGACTGTTTCTTTCTACGGGATTTTCCACCCATTCCGACCATTCTTCTTTGTCTTTTTCTTGGGTCACGAGACAAAAGTCCTAATTTCTTAAGCGGAACTCTATTCTTTTCAACTGAAAGTTTAACTAATGCTCTTGCTATTCCTAAAACTACAGCTTCCAATTGGCCATTCTTGCCACCACCACTAACTTTTGCTGAAAAATAATATTTATCGGAAGTTTCTGTTGCTCCAAAAGGCTTCTCCATGGCTTTTTTAGCAACTGCGCCTTCAAAATATTTGGTTGAAACTACACCATTAACTGTATTTTCGCCTTTCCCACGATAAAGTCTCACCCTTGCAGATGACTCTTTTCTTCGTCCAACTCCGTATAAATAATCTATTTTCTTTTGTTTTACCATATTATTTTGCTAATTGTTTTTCGTATGGATTTTTATCCCCAACAACTATTTTAAGTCTTAACATTCTTGGATCTTTTAATCTGTTATCTGGAATCATACCACTTACTGCATGCTCCAGAATTCGCTCAGGGTGAATATCCATTACCTGTTGATAACTTTTCTCTTTAAATCCACCTGGATAACCCGAGTGAGTTCTATAAGCTTTTTGCTGTTCTTTCTTACCTGTAACTTCAACTTTTTCGGCATTAATTACTACAACAAAATCACCCATATCCATATGTGTGGAATAGGTAGGTTTATTTTTTCCAGTTAAGCAATTTGCGATTTTGGTGCTAAGTCTGCCCAAAACTTCACCTTTGGCGTCGAATAAATGCCATTCTCTTGTTACTTCTTTTGCTTTTGGTTGATATGTTTTCATTTTTATTTCTTGATAGCTTTCTTAACCGCTTTTGTTTTTGGTTTAACAGCTTTTTCTGCCTTTTTGACCTTAATTTTAGGTTCTTTTGCTTTAAGTTCTACTTTTTCTGTCCACTCGATTCTAATCATTTTAGAATTGTCACCACGGCGTCTTGGAAGAGCAATCATTCTTGTAAACCCTGATGTTCTTGTTTTAAAGAATGGGCCAATCTGTTGAAACAAAAGATCGGTAACCTCTTTTTGATTGTCTAAATATGCAAGTACGCGCCTGCGGGATGATAAATCTGCTTTCTTAGCCAGTGTAACCATATGTTCTAAGTCACCCTGAACAGCTTTAGCCTTAGCATAAGTTGTTTCCATTTTCCCATTCAAAATCATACTCCTTACGAGCGTGGCAAATAAAGCTTCTCTGGCTGGGCGTGACCTTGAAAGTTTCCTTCCAAAGATTTTCTTGTTCATGTGTTATTTGATTGCGAGGAACTCGACACCTTTTGTTCCGAGTGCGGCGGCTATGATTTTGAGGGATTTCTCACCCAAGTTCCTGACTTTGACTAAATCTTCTTTCTTGGCATTGGCCAATTCTTCAACTGTTTCAAAGCCGGCTTTTTGAAGTGCATTTGCAACTCTGGTTGGAAGTCCGATTTCCTCAACTGAAAGTTTTCCAACTACTCCCAAATCGTTGACTATTACCTCTTCTTTTTTCTCAGCTTTTACAGGAGTTACTATTTGTCCAAAATAAGAAAGAAGGATTTTTGCTGATTCAGTAACTGCGTCGCTTGGAGCAACTGTACCATCTGTCCAAACTTCTAGAGTAAGTTTATCGTAATTAGTTAATCTTCCAACACGGGTTTCTTCGATTTTGTAGCTAACACGTTGAACTGGAGAAAAAGATGCATCAACCGGAATAAGTCCAATTGATCCGCTTTCGCGCTCTTCTGCTGGAGAATAACCTACTCCGCTTTCAACTGTAATTTCTGCTGAAATTTTTGAACCTTTGTTTAAAGTTCCCAAAACAAGCTCTGGATTTGCAACTTTCAAGCCTCCTGAAACTTTAATTTCAGCTGCTGTGAATTCACCTGTTTTTGAAGCTTCTAAAGTAGCTTTTACAGCCTTATCTGTAACTCCTGAAAATCTAACTTTCTTAAGGTTAAGAACAAATTCAACTATATCTTCTTTCATACCTGTAAGAGAAGAAAATTGATGTTTAACACCTGCGATTTTAACGGAAGTAACTGCTGAACCACGAAGGGAAGTTAATAAAACACGTCTTAAGGAATTACCTATTGTAAGGCCGTAGCCCTGCTCAAGTGGGGTTAAAGTAAACTTGCCATAATCGGCTCCTTTACCTTCTTCTTTAATCTCAAACATTGGTTGGTTCATGATTTATATTTTCCACCATTCACGTAGTGGATGGCCAAGCTTTGCTTACCAGCACTTTAATGAATGTCTTAAATTTCGACAACTTCGGTATTTTACCCTGAACTCGGCGCTTTTTCAATAGAGAAAAATAAAGTACCTTTTACAGTAAGAATCTATGAGATTCTTGGCTCCCGCTAGATGCTAGCGTGAGTAAAACTCAACGATATCCTGTTCAGAAATTGCTTCCGGAACATCTTCTCTACTTGGCAATCTTTCTACTTTTCCTGCTGCGGCTTTTCTTGTTAACCACGAAACTACAGTAAAGTCTTTTAGATCCAATGTCTTTTTAACGTCAGGCATAGTTAAACCCTTACCATCAAGGCTAATTGTGTCTCCAACTACTACCTGAAGGGACGGAATGTTTACTTTTTTAGCATTAAGTAAAACGTGCCTGTGGGTTACAAGTTGTCTTGCGGCGGGTCTACTTGGAGCAAAACCCAACCTGTAAACTATATTGTCGAGTCTTCTTTCTAGTGTAACTAATAAAGCTTCTCCTGTGTTGCCTTTAGATTTAAAGGCCTCGGTCATATAATTCTCAAACTGTTTTTCCATAATTCCATACATACGCTTAACTTTTTGCTTTTCGCGAAGTTGTTTTCCGTACTGTGAAGATCCGCGTGTACCTTTTGGTCCATGAACTCCAGGTGTAACTTGAAGTCTGGTGATTTTTGCACCAGCACCAAAAAGATCGAAATTTTCGCGTCTACTTAATCTGTCTTTTGGTCCTGTGTATCTCATATGATTAGACTCTCCTCTTTTTCTTTGGCCTTGGTCCATTGTGTGGAACCGGTGTAACATCTGCAATTAGGTCAATTTTAACTCCTGTAGCTTTAATTGCACGAAGTGCCGCGTCGCGGCCTGCTCCTGGACCTTTAACATAAACCTCAACTTCTTCAACTCCGAAATCGTTTTTAGCTTTAGCCAAAACCTTCTCAGTGGCACTTGTTGCAGCGTAAGGAGTAGCACGTCTTGTACCCTTAAAACCGGAGGCACCCGAGGAACCCCAAGCTAAAGTTTCACCCTCTGCATTAGTGACTGTAATTAAAGTGTTATTAAAAGATGCCGACACAAAGACTTTTCCAAGTTTTGATTCTTTTCTTGTATTTTTTTGTTTAGTTGCCATTGCTTTTGTCTGAATCAAGTTTTACTTATTTTTTAGTATCAGCAGCCTTTGCAGCTGTTTGCTTTGCTAACATTTCTTTCTTAAAGGCTCCAACTGTTTTTCTCTTACCACGTTTTGTACGGGCATTTGTTTTTGTTCTTTGTCCACGGGATGGTAAATTTCTACTATGACGCATGCCCCTGTAAGAACCGATTACCTGTAAACGCTGAACATTTCCGCGAACCAGTCTTACCAAATCCCCTTCAACTCCATATTTCTCAACTTCGGCACTGATCTTTGCAAGCTCGTCTGCACTTAAATCAGATACTCTTTTTTTGGAATCGATTGCAGCTGCTGCCATTACTTTCTTGGACAACGACCAACCCAATCCTTTAATTTTAGTTAAAGCATAGTCTACTTTCCAATTATCTTGTAGGTCGATTCCTGATATACGTGCCATGTGTTAGTTTATTGGTTAATTGGTTTATTTGTTAATTGGAAAAACCCAATCAACTATTTATCCATTTATCTAATTAACCCTGCCTCTGCTTATGCCTGGGATTTTTACAAATAATGTACAAAACGCCGCGGCGCTTAACAATTTTGCAATCCTTACATCTTGGTTTAATTGAACTAATTACCTTCATGATATTCTAACAAGCTTTCGCTTATAGTGATTTATTCTTAAAACTTAAATACGATCCTACCTTTATTCTCATCGTAAGGCGTCATTTCTACTTTTATCCTATCTCCAGGAAAGATTCTAACATATGCTCGTCTCATTTTACCCTTGAGAGTTGCCAAAATGAGCCTACCATCGTTAAGCTCAACCCTAAACATTGTGTTAGGCAAGGCTTGTGTGACTTTCCCTTCAACTTCTATTGTTCCTTTATTCTGCATTTATCCTTTCTGAAACAAATTGACGCGACTACCGCGTCAAGACTACTGGCCCTTTTTCTGTTATTGCAACAGTCTCTTCAAAAAGTCCTGACATTTTACCATCCCTCATGGCTATTGTCCACCCGTCCTCCAAAATCTCTACTTTATCCGAGCCTTGAGCGTACATGACTTCGATAGCAAGTACCATTCCGGCTACAATTTTAGGGCTATCTGTAATCCTGCCAGGCACAAAGCAGGGGATTTGAGGATCTTCATGCAGTTCATGGCCAACACCGTGTCCTACTAAGGCCCTAACTACCGAGTAGCCTGCAGCCTCTATAGTCGACTCTATGGCCTCGCTGATGTCATAAATATAGTTACCCACATGGGCTCTGGCAATAGCCTTTTCTAGGGCATTAAGGCCAATATTTAAGAATTTTTTGTTTTCCGGACTTAGGTTAATTCCAACTGAGACCGAGGTATCGGAATGGAAGCCTTTGTAATACAAACCAACGTCAACACTAACCTTGTCCCCATCCTTAAAAACCATCTCTTTCTTGGGAATCCCGTGAACCAACCCCTCGTTTACACTGATACAAGTCATCCAGGAATAACCGGGAACTTTATTAAACGAGCCTTCGGCGCCTTCCTCTTTGATAAGCTTTTTAGCCAAATTTTCTATGTCGAGTGCCGTAACGCCTGGCTTAACAGCCTCAATGAGTCCTTTTTTTACTCGAGCAAGTTTTTTACCCCCCTCGGCCATAATCTTGATTTCTTCAGGTGTTTTGATAGTTATCATGAAATTAGTTTTTCTATATCCTTAAATATTTCCTCAACCGGTCTTTCTCCGTTAATTTCCACAACTTTAATGTCCTTTTTTAATTCAAGAATTAAAGGCTCCGTTCGTTCTTTATAGAGAGCTAATCTCTTTTCAATTGCTGGTAGCTTGTCGTCTTCTCTTTGAATTAACTTAGAAGAGTCAACACCTGAAGGCGGTGGTTCTGTAATTAAGTTATAAATCTCACCGGTTGAAGGATCCATTCTCCTAGCAGTTAAACGTCTTATTGTTTCCTTTTCACTTATTATGAGGTTTATTGCCAAATCGAGTTTGATTTCGCGATCTGTTAGCCAATTTTTCCAAAAATGATATTGGCTGGCTGTTCTAGGGAACCCGTCAAAAATAATACCATCGTACAAATTTTCTGAATCAAGAAACGCAGATAAATAAGATGTCATCTCACGATCCGGAACCAATTTGCCCTCCGAAAGCCATTTTTTAAGTTCTGGATTATCCTCTGCAATCCGCCTTAAATAAGCACCCGATTCAAAATACGAAAATCCAAACTTGTCGCAAATAAATCTGGCCTGTGTTCCTTTTCCTGATCCTTGGGGCCCCAATAGAAGTATATTCATCTTATCTAATTAATCTGTCGTACCTGCCCATAACTAGTTCCCCTTCCATCTCACGAATTATTTCAAGTGCAACCGAGACAACGATTAAAATAGAGGTTCCCCCAATTGCCAAATTATTGGCTCCGACAAAATTCTTAAAGAATGAAGGTAAAATTGCAATTACTCCAAGGAAGGCTCCGCCAACAATGGTTAAGCGGGATAAAACATGGGCCAAATATTTTTCTGTTTCTTTCCCAGGCCTAATTCCAGGCACAAATCCACCGCCTTTTTGTAAATCTTCAGCAATTTTTTCTGGATTAAATACAACCGCAGTATAAAAATAAGTAAAACCAAAAACCAAGAAGAAATAAACGATGTTGTAAGTTGCGCTTTGTGGATTAAAAGCTGTACTAATCGTTCTTGCGATATTGGCAACAGCTGTGTTTGGAACATTAGCCAAAAACTGGCCAATCAGGGACGGTAAAAGAACTAAAGATACTGCAAAAATAATAGGAATGACTCCGGCCTGATTAAGGCGCAAAGGAAGATACGAAACAGATGCAAGCCCCGAGTCAACTCTTCTTTTTGCATAATGAATCGGAATTTGTCTAGCAGCCTCACTAATGAATATTACAAGACCAATGATCACAACTACCGCCAAAAAGAAAATTCCAATTTTTAAAATATCTTGCGAACCAATTGTTGTTGCGGATTGACTTAAAGTAATTGGAAGTCTGGCTATAATACCTGTAAAAATAAGTACAGAAACTCCGTTTTTAAATCCATACTCACTAATCAGTTCTCCAAGCCAAACTGCAAAAATAGTTCCTGCTGTCATGGTAATTACCAAGGAAAGCAGTTCTAGTGGCCCTAAAGCCGGTAAAACATGTTGGCCTTTTAAAAGTGCGTACATTCCAAAAGCCTGCAATGCGGCAAGTGGAACAGTTAAAAGACGTGTATATTGATTTATTTTTTCTTGGCCATATTCGCCTTCTTTTTGCAAAGCTTCAAGACTTGGAATCACATAACCCAAAAGCTGAAAAATAATACTGGCGTTAATGTAAGGGTTAAGTCCTAAAGCAAGAATGGAAAAGTTGGCTAGGGTGCCACCCGAGAAAACGTCTAAAAGAGAAAGTAAAGGGCTACCTAAAAATAAAGCAGAAAGAGTGGTTCTATCGATTCCGGCTGCAGGGATATGTGCCGCCAACCGAAAGACTATTAAAATTACTGCAGTAACAATAAGTTTTTTACGAACCGAAGGCGTGCGAACTGACTTCACCAAAAACTGCCATATTTTATTAAGCATTTGAAACTGAATTATAGCAGGATTCACCCAAACCCCCAAGCACGAGATAGATAAACAGTCAGGACTTCAAAAAAGAGATAACAGGCTTCGAAAATAAGGTTAGTGACATTGTAATACCCAAAGTATGTTCCACCATCGGGACTGTTATATTATATGCACCTTCAACAATTACTGTTTCAGAAGGAACTAGTTGATCTCCAAAAAGAGGTCTTGTTGTCATAATTTTCTTGCGGTCTTCCATAGATATTTTGTTCAGGTTTTTCTCTGAAACTATTACAGATTCTGCAAAACCCGGATGACCTTTTGTCATATTTTTAAATGATCTATAACCGATACTTGGCCCTGTCCTAAGTCTCCCGCAAATATTTACAACCCTGTAAATACTTTTCCTGGCGCAAAATGCATTTATTGCTACACTGCTACCGGCACTAGTTCCAACTAACGAAACTTTGTTTCCAATATTCAAATTGTCATCTATGAGTTTAAGTAATTCTTTAAACCGTAATTGGTAATTATTTCCTCTTTTAACCCATTCCATGGAGAAAACAATTGGAGTTAATTTATACCTATTCCAAAACTTAGTTGCCCACGCCACTTTCTTAATTTGGTCACCTAGTCCGGGAATAATTATCACAATGTGTTTTTTAGTCATTTCAAAAGTATAACAAAAGAGAATGCTATAATAATATTATGAAGTTGTTGGTCTTTATTATCTTCACAGTACTAGTTGGAAAAATAGTTTATTTATTAAATAGAAAAGACAAAAAACGTGCCGCAACCTTAACGGCAGTTGTTGTAACCCTCCTTATATTTTTACAGGCTTTTGTTATTTATAAGGGCGCAACAGCTCCCGACACTTGGTGTACAACCGTCCACGCAACTGATTCCTATCCACCTGCAAACTTAAAAACCTCAACAGATTATTTTGAACAAGGGAATTACGATTACGATACAGGCAACTGTAAACAAGCAATCGAAGATTATACAAAATCTATAAATTTAAACTCTAATTACCCACAGGCTTTTAATAACCGTGCATATACATACATGAGACTAAGGGATTATAAAAATGCACTACCCGACCTGGACCGAGCAATCGCCTTAAAACCTGATTATGTTCAAGCTTTAATGAACAGGGGCGATATTCATAATTATTATTTTGAAATAGATAGAAGTAAGGCTGTAGTAGATTATGAAAAAGTTGTTTCACTAGTGGGTTACACGGGAACCAGTGTTTGTGGACATTTATTTTTAGCCCGTCACGACGGCTGGAATTTGGGAACTGTAATTGGAATTCCAACTAGTTTATTCAACTGCCACTGACTCCTTAATTAATTCTTCCTGGTTGATATCAAAACAATTTAGTGTATAAAGGTGAATTATGATTAAAATTGAGAGAGAGCAAATTTGGGTACCATCAAGAGCGGATTTACTTCGGGAAACAGCATTCATTGGCACTCAATTACAAGAAATCGGATTAGAAAAACTTGCAACCACAATAGAGACAGCTGTTAAATTTAGAAATAACGCTTATGCTCCATATTCCGGATATGCGGTCGGGGCAGGACTTTTGACAATTGATGGTAAGTTATCGGGAGGGTGTAATGGCGAAGGTGTTAATTATTCAATTACAAACCATGCAGAAGGAGTCGCAATTGGAAAAGCAATTAGTGATGGGGCTGCAAAAGAAAATAGAAAATTTATAAAAGCGCTTGCAATAAGCCATGATAGCGATTCAGGACCTTGCGGAGAGTGTTTACAAAGGCTTGTTGAACACGCAGACAATTGTTTAATTATTGTTACGGATCCAAATGGAAAGGTTAGAAGAATAACTTCGCTTCTTGCAATATTACCTTACAACTTTAACCCATCACACTTAGGAAAATAAATTAGATCGACGATTTTTCTAATTCTCTTTTTATAATTGGTAAGGCTTTTGGATTAATAAAGTTTTCTGGGATTTGGTCTGCGCTAAACCATTTCCATTCCGAAAACTTTTCCGGTTCCATAAGTTTTGCTTCCTGCGAGGTTTCGCATTTAAATATTAAAACTACATCGGGCGATTTTGCACCGGGAATTTTACCCAAAAACTTTTTTATTTTTAGGTCCGTTATTCCAACTTCTTCTGCGGCTTCTCTAACCAAAGTTTCGCCAATTGTTTCGCCGGTTTCCGACCTTCCACCCGGCACAGTCCAAACAGAAATTGCTTTCCATTTATCGGGAGTGTAATTCCTTAAGCCCAACAAAAGTTTCCCATCCCTTACAATCACCGCCATCGGGCAAAGTATTCCATCACCTTTCTGATCTAAATTTTTCATATTACTTTTTAATTTTATGCTTTGTTCCGTCAATAAAAGTTGCTTCTAACTCAACGAAAATATCAGATGGGTGCAAATCTTTCTGATCAAATGCCAATCTTTTTATATCCGGTTCGACAAATATTTGTGTTTTCTTGTTGCCACCTTTTTCTCCAGCATATACAACTAATCTTAACCCAGTTTTAGACTTCATCAATCTTGAAGTGATAAAATATTTAGAATCCTTAGCCTCTATTTTATCTTCAGCGATAGGTATGGATTCATCATCTAAATTTATCACTTTCATAGCCTTAAATTTGTTTGCATCTATTCGATCGAGAACGTAATGTTCTTCATCAAAAAGATTTCTTGGAATAGGATATAGCTTAGAGCATTCTTCACAACGAAGTGCCCGATCATAATCTGCACCACTCAAACGCATGTTGTGAGTTGGGCAAAGTGGTTGAACGCTTCGTCCACGCATACTATTGACATATGTGTGCCATTTGATACCGTCAACTCTAATTAAATTTTCATCCATATTTAGTTTATTTCACAAATTTCTTTCAAAAACTAGATTTTCCCTTGTTTCCTCCTGTTTTTGTGTATTTTTATATGCCTGGCTGTCGATATAACACGAATGTTTTTCCTTCGAGTTTTTCCACCTTCAGCTACTGGTTTTACGTGATGTGCTACTTTTCCTTTTGGCGCCTTCCCAGATGGATAACCTTTAGAAATTAAAACTCGTTTTAGTTTCGCAGAATCTCTTTCTCTTTTTGTCTGTTCTTTAGTTGCCTTTTTAACCATTCAAAATCACCTTCTTTCGAGTTTTATTCGGTTGAAATTATGGCACCGTCACAATGAGAAGCAACTACCAATATTTGTGTCAGAGGGTATCAAAATTTGGCAATTTGAGGCTAAAAACAACATTATTTTTGATAATTCCTGAAGTTTTTGCAGAGATTCTATACAAAAGATCTCAGCAGAGTTTTTTAATGGTCCAAAAATCGCAACAATAAGGTAATTAATGGTCTAGCAAACGGGAGATTTATTATTTTGAAGCTTCTTTGGAAACAGGAACCCCTTCGAACACAAATTTCTTTTTGTTGCATTTTTTAATTTATACCTTAAAATTCACATATGACAACGGAGGCACAAAAAAGGGCTATATTTAGACACCAGACAAGCTTAGCAAATGATAAATATCGTGAAGAGGAAGCTGGTTGGGCATCTTTATCTGAAGCACTCCATATTGTTGATCCCAAACCGGAGAGGGAGGTTGAGGTAAACGAGGTTAAAACTACGGTAGAATCACTGTTTTCCGAATTAAGTGATAAACAACAATTTGTAATCCAGCGACTATATTATGATGAATTGACTCTGGACGAGGTATCAAAGTCTTTAAATGTTGTGCCAGAGCGAGTTCGGCAAATAAGACAGCTTGCGCTTGAAAAGTTAAGGCATGCAATTACCGTAAGAGAGTGGGACGCTAAGATTAAAATATCAATGCGTTAAAGTAAATTATCTTTCTCTAAGTGAAGGTTTTTCCTCTTCTGGCAATCCAACAACTAAACCTCCGTTTGCTTCCAAAAGTCTACCTTGCAACTCTGATACTTTTTGAAAATTGTCTGGATTGTTCATATAAATACCGAGGCGTCGTCTTGATTCTAATAACTGTGCATACGGACTATCTTGATAATCTTGCTCTTGTTTACTTAGTCTGTTTGCTTCTATTTTTTGATTTCTTTCTCTCAACCACTTGTTAAAACCCTTCAACATGAACTTATTTTAAACCCAAAGAGAAAATTGTCAAAATAATTTCTTTATAAAACTAAAATTAGATTTATAATTATAATATGACAGATATTATTGTCGGGGATACAAGAAAGGATAAAGCTCCAGTAGATGCACTGGATTTAGTAGCAGATGCAATAATGAAGGCCTATTTAAAACAAATTCATGAGTATGGAATGATTAGAATCCGTCCATCTCAAAAATCAATCACTGAGTTGTTTGAACAATCAACAGATTCTCAGTGCAGATTTGCCTCATTAGAAACAGTTGGTATGCTTGCTACTAACTACCCTGATTATTTCAAAAACTTACTGATAATCTCGACAAGCTTGATTCCCGAAGACCATGTGTTTGGCGGTGACTTTGAACCATTTCATTCTTATTTTCTGGCAGAAGATAATAAAGGAATGTGGTACGCAGCTTCTCCTGCGAATCACAATGTAAAACTAGGTGCCGGTAAAGACGCGAATGGTCAGGAAAGAGAAAATAACATGTATGCAACAACTATATTCCGTGATCGAAATCTAAATGATGTCCTGAATAAAATTCAAACAAGAGATAATTTAACTTTCCCCAGTAAAAAAGAGATTGAAACCGGAATTAGAAAAAACTCAGGGTCGTTTACGACCGACGGAAAAACCGCGAAGGTATTGGAAGCTGAAATAACAGATGAGGGAATGCTATTTAGTTATATCAAAGCTATCTAATTTATTTAGAAAGCTCGGCAACACTTTTGGAAGTAGAAACTCCTTCGAATGTAAATTTCTTTGTTGTTTTGCCACCACCTAAAACTTTAACTCCATTTAATTTGGCTAATTTTGCATCAACTAATTTTTCTTTAATCAAAAGTTCAACTGTAATTTTAGAACCGGTTGGTAAGGATTCTAATTGGCTCAAGTTGATAACTTCCGGTTTACTTTTAGCATGGAACTTGCCTTTTCCACGCATTAAAGGTAAACGCTTAAGGAAGGATTTCTTCATCTTAAGTCCCTCAAAAAGAATGTGGATGTCTCCCATGGACTTTTGGCCTTTTTGACCACGTCCTACTGTATGGCTTCCTTTACCACTTCCAACCCCTCTGCCAACTCTCTTTTTTCTGGTTTCTACTACTTTTGGTAATTTAAACATATGTTATTTGCGTTTCATTTCTACCAAGTTTGATATTTGATCAAGTGCTTTTAAGGTTGCATAAACGTTACTAATTTTATTTTTTGTTCCAAGAATTTTACCAACCGCGTCGCGTACCCCGGCAGCTTCCAAAACTACTCTCATTGGGCCCCCGGCAATAATTCCGGAACCAGGTGGAGCTGGCTTAAGCATTACTTTAGCTGCTGAAAACTTTTCCATTACTGAATAAGGGACAGTTGTGCCAGCTAAAGGAACCATAACCATTTTACGTTTTGCCGCATCTATCGCCTTTCTTATAGCATTTCTTACATCTTTGGCCTTAGCTAGTCCAACTCCTACTTTTCCTTTTTTATCTCCCACAACAAGAAGAGCGGAAAATCTAATTTGGTTTCCACCTTTTGTTTTCTTGCTGATTCTATTAATTTGAACCACTGTTTCTTCAAACTCTCTAGGTGGCCCATTGTACTGTTGGTTTCTGTTAAAGTTTCCCATACTATTTAGAACTCAAGTCCTCCCTTTCTTGCACCTTCCGCCAAGGCTTTAATTCTACCGTGATACCTGAATCCATTTCTATCGAATACTACTTTTTTGATTTTCTTGGCAAGTGCAAGTTTGGCTAACTCCTCGCCTACTTTTTCTGCTTTTTCTGTCTTTTTTCCTGACTTAACTTTAAGATCGCTCATAGAGACGATTGTTACTTGTTTGTCGTCATCTATAAGTTGGCCATAAATATGGACTGCGGACTTGTAAACGGAAAGCCTTGGACGAGCAGCAGTTCCTTCAACTTTTGCCCTAACTCTTCTTTTTCTTTGATTGTATCTTTTTGCTTTGATTTCCATATGTTTACGCAGCTCCTGTTGTCTTAGCTGCAGCTTTACCTGCTTTTCTTCTTATAACTTCATCTGTGTATTTAATTCCTTTACCTTTATATGGTTCAGGTGGCCTTACTGCTCTAATTTCTGCTGAAATCTGGCCAACTACTTCGCGGCTTATGCCATCGACAGTAATAATAGTTTTTTCTACTTTAAAAGTTATTCCTTCAGGTGCTGTTATTTTAACAGGGTGGGAATAGCCTACTATTAAATTAAGAACTTTTCCTGCAACATCTGCTCTAAAACCAGTTCCTACTAGTTCAAGTTGTTTGCTCCAACCAGTTGTGACACCTTTAACGTTATTGTTAATAAGTGCGCGAATTGTGCCGTGATTTGATATATCTGATTTGGCGTTACCGCGGGTTGTTACATTAACCATTCCGTCTTTGACTTCAACCTCGATTGCTCTTGGCAACTTTTGGGTTAATGTTCCTTTTGGCCCGGTTACTGTTACAACACGGCCATCAACTGTGACAGTTGCTCCTGATACTGGTATTGGTAGTCTTCCGATTTTGCTCATTTTTATTTTTTCTTCTTATAATATTTCTGCTATTACTTCTCCGCCTGTTCTAGTTTTAACTGCCTGACGGGACGAAATTATTCCATTTGGGCTAGTTATAAGGAAGATTGATGGACCTTTTTTCTTTTCTATTTCATCAACCTTCATATAAATCCTAAGTCCCGGTTTACTCATTAAGGTTACATCCATAAGTAATGGTTTTTTATTCTTAAAAGCCAAAGTAACTGTAAGGATCTCTTCCTGTTTTTTAACAGTGTCCAAATAGCCAAGTTTCTTTAGGGCTTCAGCAATAGCCAAAACTTTATTACTTATGTGTGTTTTAACTTCTTTGTTTCCGGCCATGCTGGCATTCTTAAGTTTAATTAAGAAATCTCCTACCGGATAATTTGTAACTGGTTGTTTTCTACTTGAGCTCATGTGATATTACCAACTGGCCTTTCTAATTCCTGGAATTTCCCCTTTTAAGGCAAATTCTCTAAAGCACAAACGGCAAAGTCCAAATTTACGCATATAACCCCTGCTTCTTCCACAGATTTTACAGCGGTTATGATACCTGACTTTGTACTTTAACTTCTTTGATTCTCGTACTTCTTTGGCTGTTGTTGACATATTACTCTTTTGCCTCCTTAACAAATGGCATACCCAATTTTTCCAAAAGCAGCTTGGATTTTACCATAGAGCCACCCGTTGTGACGATTGTAATTTCCATCCCGTGCGGCTGAGCTGATTTTGTAGAATCAATTTCTGGAAATACTGTGTGCTCCAAAACCCCTAAAGTGTAGTTGCCTTGACCATCGAAAGACTTATCTGGTACGCCTCTGAAATCACGAAGACGAGGCAAAACTATTGAGAAAAGTCTGTCTATAAAAGAATACATTCTCTCTCCTCTTAAAGTTGTGGTTAAACCTACCGGCATTCCTGCACGAAGTGAGAAGCTGGCGATAGAAACTTTAGCATTACGAACTGATGGAGCTTGGCCAGTAATAGCTGCCATGTCTTTTTGTAGAAGATCCATTGCTTGTTTGCTTTTTGCAGCTTCTCCAACTCCCATATTAACAACAACTTTAACAAGTTTTGGAACCGACATTTGATTTTTAACGTCAAGTTCTTGGGTTAAGGCTGCTTTTATCTCTTTATTGTATTTTTCTTTTAGTCTGTTCATTTTGAATCTATTTCCTTTCCACATTTTCTACATACTCTAACTTTGTCTTTACCTACAAACTTAAATCCAACTCTTGTTATTTTTTTACATTTTGGACAAATTAAAGCAACTTTACCCAAAGTAAGTGGGCGTGGTAAATCGTAAACTCCACCTTTTTGTTCCCCAACTCCTTTAACATGTTTTTTGTACATGTTTACCCCAGGGACTATTACCTTCATCTCTTTTGGCATTATTTTTTCAATTTTACCCTCACGACCGGCATCTTTGCCTGCTGTGATTTTTACTGTGTCGTTTATTTTAAGTTTAAGCATAATTTTAATTAAATAACTTCTCGGGCAAGGGAGGCAATTTTATTGTAACCTGCGTCCTTTACCTCACGAGCAACTGGTCCTAAAATTCTGGTTCCTCTGGGGAGCCCCTGCTTATCAATAACAACTCCTGCATTGTCATCAAAACGAACGTAAGTTCCGTCAGCTCTACCTACTTCTTTTCGAGTTCTAACAATTAAAACTCTAACTTTTTCGTGATTTACTACGGCTCCTGCTGCATCAGCCCCTTTAACTACACAAAGAACAACGTCGCCAAGAGTTGCAACTACTCCAACTCTTCCCGGAACACCAATGATTTGCAAACGCTTTGCCCCTGAATTATCTGCCGGATTAAGCATTGTTCTAAGCTGTACCATTACTTAGTTGCTCCTTTCTTAACACCTACCACTTTAAGAATTTTCCATTTTTTGGTTTTGCTGTAAGGCTTACTGGCTGCAAATTGGACAACGTCGTTTACTTGTACACCAAGCTCATCGTGAACCTGATATTTTCTGTCCCTTTTGAACCTCTTTTTGTAAAGAGGATGAACAACAATTCTCTCCACAGAGACAACTGCTGTTTTTGCCATTTTTGTACCGATTACTTTACCTATAAATACTTTCATTTTTGTAATTTTTCGATTATTTCTTTTTCTCTTATAACTGTCAAAATCTGTGCCAAATCGTGTCTTAAATTGTTTGTTGCTTTAAGGTTTTTTTCACGTCCACCCATGATTTCCATTCTCTTTTTGGAAGCCTTAAGTTTTGTTTCCTGGGCCATCTTTTTAAGAGTTTTTAAATCTTTTGTTCTTAAATCTTTAAATTCTTTTATCTTCATAAGACTTGTATTTTCATAATTTTAATTAATCTGTTCTACTAATCATTTTTACGTCTATTGGTAACTTTGCGGAAGCTTTACGGAAAGCTTCTTTAACTATCTCTTGTGCCGCTCCTGCTACTTCAAAAAGCACCATTCCAGGTTTAACTACTGCAACATAAGTTTCTATCTCTCCTTTTCCGCCTCCCATACGTTTCCCTGCTGGTCTACTTGTTATTGGCTTGTCTGGAAAAATTCTGATCCAAACACGTCCACCCTTTTTTAAGGAGTGAGTAATTGTACGTCTGGCTGATTCAATTTGGGCGGAAGTTATCCAAGCAACTTCCTGAGCCTTCATTGCAAAGTCTCCGAACGAAATCTCACTTCCGCGAGTAGCGTTTCCGCGTCTTCTACCTCTAAACTCTTTAATAAATTTTCTTCTCTTAGGTTGCATCATATGCTTTTGTCTGAATCAAGCTCTGCTTATTCCCCCTGCTTTCTATGTATCCACACTTTTACTCCGACATAACCTCTTTTAAGAAGTGCCGGAACTTGTGAGTAATCAACATCTTCTCTTAAAGTTTGTGTAGGAACGCTTCCTTGATGGAATTTTTCGCGTCTTGCAATTTCGGCTCCGTTAATACGTCCAGCCAAAACTACTTTTATACCCAATGCCCCTGAGGCCATAACGCGTTCAATTGCTTTTTGAACTGCCCTCCGATGGGGAATTCTGCGTTCAAGCTCTCCCGCTATTCTTCCTGCAACTAAATGAGCCGAAAGTTCGGGATTTTTAACCTCATTAATACGAATGTCAATTTTAACATCTTTTATCTTTTTCTGCCTAACATCACTCATTACTCCAACTATGAACTTTTTAACGTCTTCGATTCCAGTTCCACCGCGGCCAATAACTACTCCCGGCCTACTGACTGTAATAATAACTACCATGCTTTTTGGAAGTCTCTCGATTTCTACAGTTGTAATTCCAGCTAGTTTGAGCTTTTCCATTAATCCTTTTCGGATTTTAACGTCCTCGACTAAAAAGTCTTTAAATGTTCCTGGGTCTGCAAACCAACGGGACTTCCAAGGAAGATAAAAGCCTGTTCTTATGCCGATTGGATTAACTTTTTGTCCCATATAATTATTTTTTAACCTCTTTCTTATCAGCTTTAGCTGTAACTACTATTTTTTTAGCTGATTTGACCTCTTTTACTTCTTTTTTCTCTTCAACTTTTTCTTCCTTTTTCACTTTTACCTCTTCCTTTTTGGTTGTTAATATAACGCGAATATGGCTCATTCTGTGCTTAAAAGGATGCCAACGACCTTTACTTGCTGCTTTGCCTCTTTTGAGTCTTGGACCTTCTCCAATTTGAATTTCTTTAAAAATTAAATCGGTTTCGGAAACTCCCTGATTTTTAGCATTAGCAACAGCTGACTTAATAACTTTACCAAGATCGGTGGCGGCACGGCGGCTTGCAAATGGCAACCTTTCGATTGCGTCCATTGGCTTCATTTTTTTGATCAAGCCAACAACAAGTCTTAGTTTTCTAGGGCTCATAATCAAATATTTTTGTACCGCTTTGTATTCGTTCTTCATAATGTTAAGTCTTGTCCATTGTGCGCTTTACAATTTCGCCGTGTCCTCTAAATGTTCTGGTAGGTGAAAATTCGCCCAAACGATGACCAACCATGTCTTCTGTTACGAAAACGGCTATAAACACATGCCCATTGTGAACTTGGAAATATTTGCCTACAAATTCCGGAGGAATCTGACAAGCCCTAGACCAAGTCTTAATTGGGGCTTCTTTTGTACCCAATCCTTTTTCTATTTTTTTGATTAAATTTGGATCTACGAATGGTCCTTTTTTATTGCTTCTGCTCATATATTTTTTTGTCCGAATCAAGCTTTCGCTTATCCGAGTACGGCTTTACCTCCTCTTCTTTGAACTATTAAGTAATTAGAATACTTAGTTTTATTTCTAGTCTTCCCAACTGCTTTTCTTCCATAAACAGTTTTTGGAGACTTCATACCAATTCCACTTCTTCCTTCTCCACCTCCATGTGGATGGCTATCAGGATGCATTGCAACTCCACGAACACTTGGTCTAATTCCTTTATGACGGTTTCTTCCTGCTTTGCCAATTATTTCATCTTTGGCATGAATATTGCCAACTTGCCCGATACTAGCCATGGCTTCCGGATAAAACCTTCTGATTTCGCCCGATGGTAATTTGACTAAAACCCAATCTTCTTCTCGTCCAAATACTGTTGCCGCACTCCCAGCACTTTTAACAATTTGTCCACCCTTACCTATTGTTATTTCAATATTATGAATTTGAATTCCAACAGGAATTGCTTTAAGAGGAAGAGAATTTCCAACCTCAACAGGTGCGCTTTCGGATGCAATTACGCGCATTCCTACTGCAAGCTTGTCTGGAGAGAGAATATATCGTCTTTCTCCATCTTCGTAAAGAACCAATGCAAGTTCGGCGTTTCTGTTTGGATCATATTCAATTGCCACAACTTTGCCCCAAACGTCGATTTTACCACGCTTAAAGTCTACTTCCCTAAGGAACTTTTTATGACCGCCTCCTTGGTGTCTCACTACAACAACTCCATGTGCGCGTCCTGATCTTTTTTGTAATATTGATTTAAGTCTTGCCATAATTACTTCTTTGATTCTTCAAATATATCGATTTTTTCTCCGTCTTTAACTGTAACAATAGCTTTTTTTGAAGCTAATTTATTAAATTTCTTACCTCTTGCTGTTCTACCCTTTTCTCCTGCCTTTTTGATAGTTTTAATACTTGTTACATGAACTCCAAAAATCTTAGCTATTTCTGATTTAAGTCCCATTTTATTATCATTTGGTTCGACCCAAAAAGAGTACTTACCATTTTTGGCCATATTTATGCTTTTTTCAGTAAAAATTGGTTTTAACATATTACTTTTTTGCTTCTACTTTGCTAACTGCTTTTTTAACTTCAAATACTGACTCGTCTAAAACCAGCTGACCACCCTTAAAGATGTCAAACGCACTAGCATTTTTGTAAAGAACAGTTGTTACGTTTTTAAGATTACGAAGAAAACGGAAACTCTTTAAGTTGCCTTCGGACATTAAAAATGTAAACCTTTTAGCCTTAACTTCTTTACTCAATTTTTCTAAAAATTCTCCTGCCTCTTTGGTTTTGGTAAGTCCTGAAACTCCTCTTAATGCAACTATTTTTTGCTCTTTGGCTTTAGCCGAAAATGCAGATAAAACAGCTGCCCTTCTTAAAGCTTGAGACATTTCAAGAATGCGCCTTACTGGGCGTGGTCCAAAAACAACTCCACCTCCGACGAATACGTTAGCGCGGCGGCTGCCGTGCCTAGCACCACCTGTGCCTTTTTGTTTGTAAACCTTTTTAGTTGTTCTATTGATTTCGGCTCTTGTTTTGGCACTCCTTAAACCAACATGGCTCCTGTCCTCGTAAACATGATTTGCCTGAGCCAAAAGTTTAAGATTTATTTTTTGTTCAAAAATATCCTTAGGGAGAGTTAATTCCCCAATTTTTGATCCTTTAAGTGTGTAAATTTGAGCTTTAAGCATTGACTTCTCCTCCTTCTGGTTTATGTTCTTCTGCTTTCTTTTCAGCTTCCGCTGGGGCTTCGCCTTCTCCTTCAACAACCTGGGCAACCACTTCGTGTTCAAGTTCCTTTAAGCTTCCTGATTTTATTTTATGAATCGTGATTAATCCTCCGGGAATACCTGGAATTTGGCCTGAAATTTCGACTTCACTAGTTTCTGGGTTAACTGAAATTATGTGTAAATTCTTAATTGTGACGCGTTCCCCGCCCATTCTACCTGCCATTCTTTTACCCTTATAAACACGGCCGGGAGTAGTTGTTTGACCGATTGACCCGGGGGCCCTTTCGCGGTCTGATTGTCCGTGAGTTTTTGGACCACCGTGAAATCCATGTCTTTTAACTCCTCCTGCAAAACCTTTTCCTTTACCGGTTCCAGTTACGGAAACAACGTCGCCTGGCTTAAAAACATCTGAAGCCTGTATAACATCTCCGACTTTTTGTTCTGGTTCTTTATCTACTCTAATTTCTTTGAGATATCTTGGTGCGAAGCCTTCTTTTACTACTGATTTTAAGTGTCCTTGAAGAGATTTTGAAGTATTTTTGAGCTTTTTGCTTCCGAAGCCGATTTGGATTGCCCAATAACCATCGCGGTCTTCTGACTTAATATGGGTCACGACACAAGGCCCAGCCACAACTTTGGTAATAGGCACTTTAAAGCCTTCCAAAAATGT